>Ga0163215_100016_pt1:7500-727991 | contig 727991 bp, 628 predicted proteins | sample SynspAceP_FD_185934 | JGI IMG/M metagenome (GOLD analysis project Ga0163215, IMG submission 185934) | Saline lake microbial communities from Ace Lake in Antarctica - Synechococcus sp. Ace-P (Hybrid Assembly) | ecosystem: Environmental > Aquatic > Non-marine Saline and Alkaline >...
GGAGTTTTTGTTGTTTTATAGGTATAGTTAACATTCTCTAATTTGCCAATTGTCTTTACCACTTCTCTTCCTTTCGGAATAAACAAATTCACAATCTCCACAGCTTCACTCACTAGGCCTCCTGGATTATCTCTAAGATCCAGTACCAAGCGATCTACTCCTTGAGCTTTTAGATTTACCACTGCATTCCTTACTTCATTAGCAGCATTAGTAGTGAAATCACTCAATTTGATGTAACCCGTTTTGGAATCAAGTTTTCCGTAGTAAGGGACATTTTTAATAGAAATCTTCTTTCGAACAACTTTAAATTCAAGGGTGTCTTGATTCCGTTTTACTCTTAGCAAAACCTCTGTATTCGCAGGACCTTTTAGCAAAGTAGATACATCGGATGTCCCCAGTCCAGTTACGTTGGTTGTATCCACCTGAAGGAGATAATCTGCGATCCTCAACCCAGCATTTTGAGCGGGGAAACCTGTATAAGGCATAATAATCATATTCCCCTCTCCTCGATTTCCTATCAATGCACCAATTCCAGCATATTCGCCTGTAGTGAGCATCCTAAAATCATCTGAATTCTCTTCTGGAATATATTCTGTATAGGGATCCAACTCTTCCAGCATTGCATTGATCCCAATGGTCACCAACTTATCCGGATCTATCTCATCTACATAATAAGAATCAAGCTCCCTAACCAAAGTGGCAAAAATGTCAATATTCTTAGCAATAGCGAAGAGTTTGTCATTCTTTGCAGTAAATGCGAAAACTCCCACTAAAATGAGAACTCCTATAAGCGAAAATAGTACTGGTTTCTTAACTAGTTTTATCATTTTTTGGATCATTTTGGCTAAGTAGCGGGGAAAGCTTTTTCAAGATGGCAATCATTTTGGGTTGAAGGTCTGCGAATTCCATTAGATCGGAACTAACATAGATCAAACCAATGGAAATTTGTTTTCCATCTAATCCTAGGAGCGATTTATTCAATCGATAGACTTCTTTTATCCTCCTTCGAACTAAATTTCTACCAACAGCTTTCTTGATTTTCTTTTTTGAAACGGAAAAAAGCACCTGAACAGTTCCTTTTTCAACTTCCCCTTTAACATAAAAAAGGACTTTGAAGGGGTACAAAAAAAAAGAGGAACCTTCGTTAAAAAGTTCCTTGATAAGTTTGTCAGCATATAGCCGCTCACTTTTTGGGAGTCGATAATTCATCGCAGAGCTTAAATTCGTATGTGAACATACGAAAGTCAATACTTAGAATTACTTCTTCAATGTCTTTTCAGAAGAAACAGAAAGCTTATGTCTTCCTTTGGCTCTTCTTGCCTTTAGCACTCTTCTTCCGTTTGCAGAAGACATTCTTTCTCTGAATCCGTGCTTATTTTTTCTTTTTCTACGGGAAGGTTGGAATGTTCTTTTCATGATTGAATATCTTTATCTAATTGCTTGCCTGATTAAGTCTCCTTGGATTACCCTCCAAAAAGGACTGCAAAGATAAGTACCATTTCCTTAAATACAAGTCTGAAAAATAAAATTGTTTGATAGAATTACTCATGAGAGCTAACTACCATATTAAAAGTGCCAACCGAACTTCTCAATTTATTCAAATTGAGCTTTCTATCTATATAGAAAGCCCTCAAAAACTAGCTCTGCAGCTACCCGCCTGGAGGCCCGGAAGGTACCAAATTGCAGATTACGCTAAAAATATTAGGTCTTTTTCTATAACCGATGCAAACAATTCACTGATTCCATTTGAAAAGTCTCAAAAAAATCGGTGGGAAATATCAGTTCAAAATCCGAAAACAATTTTAGTACGGTATGACTATTACGCCGCAAAAATGGATGCCGGATCCTGCTGGGTAGATGAAACACAGATTTATCTGAATTTCGTGAACTGTTGCCTAGAGGTACTCGATTTCCCTCAATTGGGTTATGAACTAAAAGTGGAAATACCGGAAGAATTCCAATCAATGAGCACGCTTCCTTCAGATTCCAACGGTCAGTTTATTGCAAATTCCTTTCAGCAGCTTGCAGACTCCACTTTTCTTGCCGCTAATCAGCTTACACACTGGAAGTATGAGGTTGGCTCAGTAGAATTTCATTGCTGGTTTAAAGGGGAAATTCATTTTAATCAAGCAAAATTCCTGAAGGACTTTATTAAATTCAGTCAAAGGCAAATCGAAGATTTCGGAGAGTTTCCTGAAGTGGAATATCATTTTATTTTCCTTTTACTTCCTTTCCCACATTATCACGGCGTGGAGCACAAGCGAGGAACTGTCATCACTTTTGGCCCTGCCGAGAGCCTTGCCGAGCCAAGCCAGATGGACGACCTCTTGGGGGTAAGTTCTCATGAGCTGTATCATGCTTGGAATGTCTGCAGAATAAGGCCTACTGAGCTCCTGCCATACGATTTTTCTCAAGAAACTTATACTCGAGCTGGCTGGATGCTTGAAGGTGTTACTACCTATATGGGTGATCTTTATTTGTTAAAATCCGGGGGTTATGAGTTGGAAGTCTATTTAAAGCACTTGAGCAATTCTATAAATCGTGCATCGCAAAATCTAGGTTGGCAGAATTACTCCATATTGGAATCAAGTTTTGACCTTTGGCTAGATGGTTATGAAAATGGGATTCCCGAACGCAAAGTGAATATCTATGCCCATGGAGCCGTAATCGCACTTTGTTTGGATCTTATTCTATTAAAATCGAACAAAAGCTCACTTAACCAAATCATGCGAGAGGCTTGGAAAGAATTTGGCAAACCTAACCAAGGATACAGCGCTGACTCTTTTTGGAACCTTATTTTAAGATCTATAGAGGATGAAAGCGAATTAGATTCGTTTTACACAAATTTCATTGACGGCAAATCTGATGTTTTCGTCAAACTCGAGCAACTCCTTCCTATTATCGGATTAGAATTAGTCCAAGACCTAGAATCCAATCCCTTAGAATCAAAATTTGGAATAGTGACTTTAAAAAATAAAATCTTTAAAATCCACCCCAAATCCCCTGCGTACCACAGGCTCATGATTGGGGATGAGCTCAATTATAATTTGGTTGAAAAAAGTATTGCTATTCAAGGAATACAGTCAAATGGGAATGAATTCTCCTTTATTTTTCCTCTTGGAGATGAAGTTTACTTCCCAACTTATTCCCTAAAATTAACCCCTAAAATAGGGCTTAGAGAAAAATGGATGAGCTAAAAAAAAGGGAGCCTTTTGAGCTCCCTTTTTTATTTTCAATTCAAATTTCAAATTAATAATCTGCGTCGGTAAGTGCAGGATTGATTTCCAAATTAGTCACTTTCGCTTCCAAAGGAACCGGAATCATTGGTGATTTGATGGTCCAAAGCATTGGAAACATTACTCCATCCTTCACTTGATAATCGGAATAGAAAGTATCACCTGAGGCAGCATTTTCATTCTTTATTTTTAAACCGGTATTCTGGTCGTAATAGTTAATCAATTTTGCTCCACTCGCAGAGGCGATTATAACTTTATATGCTGGAGTTCCATCCACATCTTTCAAACCGTCAAGAGTAGCTGTGTAACCTTTCTCCGCATACCATGCTTCTGGGAATAAGTAAGCATTAATTTGAGCTTCTTCAAGTTGCGCGCCCGCAAGTTCCATGTTCTGTCCTTGAGCACTGATAGAAGCCTTGCCGCCTTTGATTGAGGTAGCCTGCATCACATTTCCCATCACAGATGTTTTTTGTCCGTAGCCGCCAGTCTCAGCATCGTACACTGCCGCAATCTCTAAGGAATTACCCATGATTTCTGCTTCTAGAGTTAGCTTGGCAGTTTTCACAGCTTTCGCTTTATCCTTTCCACCGATTGCCTTTAGATAGTTTTCCATCACCGCCTCCACAGTCACATCCGCAGCTACAGCGGCCATTTCTTTGGCAGGAAAGCCCATGTTGTCATACATGGTCACTTCACCAAACTGAGCCAGCTTATCTTTGATTTCGCTGGCATTTCCTACAGCAGTGATATAAAGCTTATTGGGATCAATTAGATTTTTAGCAGTTTGATTCACATCTTCCACCGTAAGCGCATTCATCTTTTGAAGATAAGTCGCATAGTAATCTTTTGGAAGATTGTATCGCTCAGTATTCAAGGCAAAATTTGCAACTGTTGAAGGGCTTTCAAGAGATCTGCCAAATGAACCAGCCAAATTCGCTTTCGCCATATCTAACTCTTCTTGTGTCACTCCTTCATCTACTAGCTTATTGATCTCGTAAATAAATTCATATACTGCAGAATCGGTCACTTCATTTCGTACTGAAGCATTTGCGGAAAATTGCCCTACAAGCTTATCCGCTCCCAATGAAGAATATGCACCATAAGTATATCCTTTGTCTTCTCGGAGATTCATGAAAAGTCGGGAAGAAGACCCTCCACCAAAAATCTGATTTAACACACGGCTCGAAATATAATCATCATCTCCCAAGGTCAAATCAATCGGCTGTGCGATGTCAATTACAGTTTGAACCGAAGAACTACGATCTACCAAACCCACTCCATTCTTCAATGCGGGATTGGGTACTTTGTAAGTGAACTTCGGTACTTCGCCTTTTTGCCACTTCGCAAAATATTTGGTCACCACTTTCTCTGCTTCTGCTTTGTCCATATCACCTACGATTGCTAGGTAAGCCACATTTGGTTTGAAGAAGGTCTCGTAGTAAGATTTGATATCTGACAGCTGTACATTTTTCACCGTTTGCTCTGTCTCTACTTCGCCGTAAGGATGATCTTTACCATAAACCAAAGCAGAAGACAATCTGCTCGAAATTGAATTTGGGTCATCCTTAGATTGAGCCAATCCAGTTAAAGTCTGCTTCTGCAGCTTGTCTAATTCCTCCTGTGGAAATTTTGGATTGTACAGCACATCTGCCATCAGTTCCAACACCTTATCCTGATGCTTTTTCAGCGAGGACGCGAAAATAGAAGTAGATCCCGCTGAAAGGCTAGCTCCAATAAAATCGATCTCCTGATCCAATTGCTCTTTAGTACGAGTCTCAGTACCAGCCATCATCATCTGACCTGTTAAGCCTAAAAGTCCAGCTTTATCACCTTCCATGATTGGATCACGCTCCAATACTAACGTGAATGAGACTCGTGGAAGTTTATCATTTTTCACAACAAATACTTTCAAGCCATTAGCTAGCGTGAAAGTCTCTGCTTCACCGATTTTAATCTCTGGAGCAGGTCCAGACGGAGGCAGCTTGCTTCGGTCCACTTGAGCAAAGCTCCCCACAGCGACCAAAAGTGTCAATACAAATGCTATTGCTATTTTTTTCATGTCTATTTTGATTGATTAGGTAAAACAATTACTCAGTTGGCTGAGCTGCTTTAGGAAGGTAATACAACACTACCCGACCGTTTAGATCCAAGTATTTTTTTGCTACGCGCTGCAGATCAGCTTTGGTTATTTTGCCATAGATTTCCATCTGCTTATTGATGTTCTCAGTTCCACCAAAGATCACGTGCGATTCTGCTAAATTTTGAGCAATCCCAGCCATGGATGAATTTCCACTCACCAAATTGTTTTCGATTATATTTTGAAGCTTCGTAAAATCCTCATCTGAAATACCTTCGTCCTGCACTTGTTTGATCAACTTATCTATTTCAGTTTCTAGATCTTTTGGCTCCACTCCCATGTTGGTAATTCCATACATGATGAAGACACCTCCGTCTTCTAATTCTAAAGGAATTGCTGCCAAAGCCAACGCTTTTTGCTGTTTGTCCACCAGTTCTTTGGTCATCAAGGAAGAATTTCCTCCTGTCAAGTAGGTCGAAAGCATCGAAAGTGCATACGAGTCCGCATCAGTTTGCTTCGGCAGGTTGTAGGCTTGGATTACCGCTGGGATCTGAATATTATCGTAGATAATGTCTCGAATCTCAGTGGTCTTTTTAGGCTCTACTACATTAGGTCTGTAGATCGCTTTTGTGCCTTTTGGGATTTCAGAGAAATATTCCCTTACCCATTTTTCAGTTTGTGCATAATCTAAATCGCCAGCAACAGTTAATGTTGCATTGTTTGGAACATAGAAGTCTTTGTAGAATTGCTGAAACTCCTCAATCGAAGCCGCATTCAAATCATCAAGAGAACCGATCGGTGCCCATCTGTAAGGATGAACAGTGTAAGCACGCTTCAACGTCTCGATCAGAATACTTCCGTATGGACGGTTGTCGTAGCTTTGACGCTTTTCCTCTTTCACTACTTCCCGCTGAGTATCAACCCCTGTTTGGTCAACTTTCGATTGGAGCATTCGCTCACTTTCCATGTATAGCGCAAGCTCCAATTCATTTGAAGGAAGTAACTCATAATAATATGTGATATCATTTGACGTGAAGGCATTAAGGGTGCCTCCTCTCGCTTGGATGATATTCATGTATTCGCCTCGCTCGATATTTGGAGATCCTTCAAACATCAAATGCTCAAAGAAGTGGGCAAATCCTGTACGATCAGGCTGCTCATTTTTTGAGCCAACATGATATAGTACGGAAGTGATTACGATCGGGGTCGTATTGTCTTGATGCATGATTACATGCAAGCCATTGTCTAAATCGAACTCTTTGTATTCGATCTTCTTCTGAGCCAGTGCGGGCAAAGTCAACATGCCGGCAACTAACCCTAAAGCGGTGATTTTTCTCATCATAATCAAATTGGGTTTGTTTTCAATAAATTCATTCTAAAGTCAAATTGTTTTAATAATGCCGAAAAAGAGTGGTTTTAAACTCATCAACTCTTTTTAGAGCCTCTTATCACAATTAATCCACTAAAAAATGACATTAATTTCATACTAAAAAGTTTTTAGTCGGTTTTTATCAAAAAATAACCCGAAACAAATTGCTTCGGGTTATTTCTGCTATGGATTTAGTCTTGCCAAAATCTCTTTTGCCTCATGCCATTGTAGTCTTGGACCAAACTGGCTAACAATTTTCGAACTGGCCATGGAAGCTAGTTTCCCACTGGAGGCGTAGCTGTGATCATTGGTGATCCCATACATAAACGCACCAGCAAACATATCACCAGCTCCATTGCTGTCGATTGCGGTAGTTTCATAGGGTTCTATATCAATGAAGGTATCTCCATCAAAAATCATCGCTCCGTTTTTCCCTTGGGTGATTACAAATCGTTTGGCTACTTTTTTCAACTCTTCTCGAGCTTCCAACAAATTATCCTTACCGGTGAACAGCATCGCTTCTTCCTCATTCGCAAAAAGTAAATCCACGCTCCCTCCGATTACTTCTGACATTGGCTCTTTGAAATACTTCACCATTGCCGGATCAGAAAATGTCAAAGCTACTTTTACTCCATTATCCTCAGCTACTTTCTTCGCATGAATCATTGCTTCTTTTCCATTCTCGGAAGTAATCAAATACCCTTCGATGTACAGATACTTAGAATCTTTGATTGCAGCGTCGTTCACATCCGTATTGGAATAAGTTTGAGTGATACCCAAAAACGTATTCATCGTGCGCTCGGCATCTTCGGTGACCATTACCAGACATTTACCAGTAATTCCTTCTGCAAGATTGGTTTCATTTAGATTATGCGTGACACCAGCATCTTTCATGTCATTCATGTAGAAATGCCCCAATTCATCATTGGCCACTTTACAGGAATAGTAAGATTTACCTCCAAACTGACTTACAGCGATCACTGTATTTCCAGCCGATCCTCCACATTGCTTTTTGGCTGAAGCGGTATTGATTACTTGCATCAGCGCATTTTGTCTTTCTTCATCAACCAAAGTCATGAGTCCCTTTTCTACACCGTTATCGGTAAAGAATTGATTCGTGACTTTAAACTCGATATCTACTAAGGCATTTCCGATGCCTGCTACGTCGTATTTTTTCATTATCTATTCTGTATTGGAAAATTTTAAAATTGAAATATTGGAAAATTGAGATCTGAGGTTGGTAGCACTTCGATATTCATCATTCGACATTTATTATTTCAGGTAAAGGTTTATAAAATTGAGCCAAAAACTACTTTCAATCTCGTAAATCGCACTTCTAACATCGTAAATCAATCAAATACTCGATGTCTTTCAAATGGCTTCTCCCGATCAAATAAGAACCGATACGTATGATGCGTCTTATAAATATCTGCCAAAAGCTGCTCGCAAACCCGCATCATTTTCGGATTGAAGTCGCCAACCCAATTCATCTCGATAGTTTTGTATTGGAAATCGCTCCGCCCACTCATTTTGTCATACTCCACAACCATGGCACTTTCCACTCCTTTTCCCTGATGCTCCGGCACCACACCAAAGACTAAGCCTAGCATTTTATTGGGAGGGGAAAAGGTCTTATACCAAAGGAATTTTAGTTTTCCAATTAGATCCATTTTTCCATCGACATGCTTGAAAATCTGATTGATCTCAGGAATCTGAATAAACATGGAAACGGGTTCTCCTTTGTAAAAACCAAAATAGATCAGCTTTGGATCGATTATCGGCTTCATCTTCCCAAACATCAATTGCGCTTCTTTCAGCGAAAGTGTTTTCCCCATATGTCTGGACCAGGCCTTATTATAGCTAGTCATAAAGTACTCAGGAGCTTTTTCTTTCAACTCTTTTCCTTTGATGTATCGAAAGGAATAATCCGGATTTGCCAAGATCACATTAGCTCGACCAATCAACTTATCATCGAATCCTACATTCTGCACATTTCGGGCGTAGGTATACTGTTTGAAATAAATCTGAAACCCGTAATCCTCGAAGAGTTTCTGATAATAGCCGAAATTCCACGGCATGTTATAGTTCGGCTCTGTGAAGCCATCCACGAGCAATCCCCACCATTTATCCCGCTCACCAAAGTTGATCGGTCCATCCATAGCTTCCATTCCTTCGCTTTCCAGCCAGGCTTTTCCAGTATCAAACAGCAAAAAAGCTGCTTTTTGATCATCAATGCATTCGAAGAAGCCCAGTCCGCCAGTTGGCTGCTTTTCTTTCATTTTGGGATTGACGAAAGCAGCGATTCGACCAATGGTTTGGCCATTATTATCTTCTAAAAGCCAGCGCTTGGACTTTGCTCCATTCCGGAAAAGCTTGTTAGTCTCGGCATGAAAAAGTCCTTCGATATCCTTATCCAAGGGTCGAATCCAATTTTTTTCATTTTTGTAAAGCCTGACGGCCATCTCGATAAATTCGGTTTGATGGGCAGGGGTACTCACTTCGACTAGCTTCATTCGGGGTGATTTTGATAGGCTAAATTAGGGAAAGGGAGGCAAAGGGCAAAAATCAACGCTTTGGAGCCAAGTTTGGGTAATCTGTAATAACTCCATCTACTCCCATTTTCAAGAGATTTTCCATCTGCTCAGTAGTATTCACAGTCCATGGAATCACTTTCATCCCTTTGCTTTGGAGAGTTTTAACGATTTCTGGATTCAATTCTGAAAAGTATGGTGAGTAGATCTCAGGCTGAAATCCCAATTCTCCTAAATAATCATCAAACTTCGCTGCATCTTCTACCAACATCGCCAGAGGCACTTCTGGATAGGTCGCATGAATGTATTTCAACACCCGGAAATCAAAAGACTGGATATTTACTCGCTCCCATCCGATCGCTTCGCCTATCAGCATCACCACCTTGTCAGAAAATTCAGCCACTTCCGGATGATAGACCCCATCTCCTTCTGGACTGCTTTTGATCTCAATATTATAGTGCGGTGCAGGAAGATTCATGTCTTTCGCATACTTCTCCGCTACTATAAAGACATCTTTTAGGAGCGGCTTCGTTGCAAAAAACTTGACTTGCTGAGGAAAACTTGAATGAATTTTACTCCCGCAGTCAAATGCCAAAATCTCTTGGTAAGTCATTTGAAAAAGATTGTAAGAATGATCTTTAGAATCTATTTGCTGTCCTTCTGACGTCAGGCAAATCACTGGATTCATAAAAGGTTCGTGAGAAAGGATCACTTCCCCATCTTTTGTAATAGCCAAGTCCAACTCCAAGGTAGTCACACCTAAATCCATCGCTTTGATCATGGCCGGAATCGTATTTTCAGGCATTAGTCCTCGGCTACCTCTGTGGCCTTGGAGGTCGTAAGAGAATTGAGCAAAAACAGTCATGGGTAAAAGTGCGAGCAGTGAAAGGAGGATTTTTTTCATGTGCTAAAATAGAAGTTTTTCGGAAGCCAAAAGGGTTTTATGGGATTGGGAATCAGAAAATGATGAAATGATGCTTCTGGATAGGCAGGCCTAAAAAAATCCTACAAACAAATCCAAATAAGTAATTCTCGTCCCACCATAATTACTCCCCAGACCATCAAAGCATAGATAAATGCATTTCTTCTGTATTTCCACAAATAGTTAAACTTGTGAAACCCCACTTTATCGGGCTTAATGATTCGTCTATAATCATAATATCCCCACCCGAAAAGTATTAATCCAATTAAGATTTTTAAAAAAACTGAAAGATCACTCATAAATATCCTTCCTGTGACCAATTACAATGACATCAATCAACAAGATTTTATCTTGGATTTCATAGATTACTCTATAATCAGCGACGCGAATTCGATAGGCTTCTCGACCTTTCAGTTTCTTACAGCCATTTGGTCGTGGCGCATCTGCTAAATCAAAAATTGCTGACCTCAAAGTAGAAAAATAGGGTTCTGGAATCTTTGCTAGAGACTTAATCGCTGATTTCTTGATGGCGATTTGATAAGTCACTATCTCCCTTTTTTAAGAGCATCTATCATTTCAAATGCCTCATCTATCGGAATGGAAGATTCTTTAGACATTTTAGCGGCATCGTATGAACGAACATCCTCGATATCATCGAGTTGGTCCATCATCGCCTCAAAATCCTTAATTGGAAGAATTACTGATATTTTTTTGCCAGCTCGGTCGGTGATAAATTTGGGATCAATTGTAAGCATAACAGGAAGTTAACATTTAGAAACAGTAAATTTCAAATCAGCACTATTTTTTAACGATCAATTGCATGAGAATAGTTTCCCGTCCTTGCTACTTCGGTAGAAGCAGTAAATCAACATCGTTAATCCACTACCTCTCCATACAGATCAAACTCCGTGGCATCTGTTATCCGAGCAGTCACAAAATCTCCCACTCGGCAATAATATTTTGCAGCATCGATCAGCACTTCATTGTCCACCTCCACGGAGTCAAATTCGGTCCGGCCCACGAAATGTCCACCTTCTTTTTTATCGATTAGCACTTTGAACGTCTTCCCGATTTTCTGCTGATTCAAATCATATGAAATCTGCTCTTGAACTTCCATCAAGTGATTTGCTCGGCTTTGCTTTTCCTCCTGAGATAGCAAATCTTCCATTCCGTAAGCATGCGTATTTTCCTCATGAGAATACGTAAATACGCCTAATCGCTCAAACTTCATCCGCTCGACAAAGTCTACCATCTCCTGAAATTCCTTTTCCCCTTCACCTGGATGTCCGGCAATCATAGTCGTACGGATTGCGATTTCCGGTAGAATATCACGGATGCTATGAATGAGCTCTTCCTGCTTTTCGCGAGTTGTTCCTCTTCGCATCGCCTTGAGCACATCGCTTGATCCGTGTTGCAATGGAATATCCAAGTATTTGCAAATATTTGGACGCTCTTTCATCACCTCGATCACATCCATCGGAAAGCCTGTTGGGTAAGCATAGTGCAATCGGATCCAATCGATTCCCTCCACATCGGAAAGGTTTCGAAGAAGCTCGGCTAGATTTCTTTTCTTATAGATATCCAACCCATAATAGGTGGAATCCTGAGCAATCAGTAATAATTCTTTTGTGCCGCCAGCTGCTTTATGCTGCGCTTCTTTCACGAGTTCATCAATTGGTCGGGAGATATGACCGCCCCGCATCAAAGGAATCGCACAGAAGGAGCAAGGTCGATCGCAACCTTCAGAAATCTTCATGTAGGCATAGTGTGCGGAGTGCGTCAATAGCCTTTCGCCCACCAATTCATGCTTGTAGTCTGCTTTGAATTTCTTCAAAATCGCAGGCAAATCCCGTGTGCCAAAAAATGCATCGACCTGAGGAATTTCTTTCTCCAGATCATCTTTGTACCGCTGAGAGAGACAACCAGTCACATAAAGTTTGTCCACCAAACCTTTTTCCTTTGCCTCCACATATTGCAAAATCGTATCAATGGATTCCTGCTTGGCATTGTCTATAAAGCCACAGGTATTGATGATTACAATATTGTTATCCTTGGAATTGGATTCGTGACTGGCATCGATGCCATTGCCGCGAAGCTGGGTGAGCAGCACTTCTGAATCAACTAGATTCTTGGAGCAACCCATGGTGATGATATTGACTTTGTCTTTTTTGAGAGTTCTCGCTTTCACAGATTTCCTTCTTTTTGAGTTTGCAAAAGTAATAAAAAGTAAACGGAACTCTTTCTTTACCGAAAAGATCCTGAAACCGCTATGATTAACGAAGCGAAATAAATAAACCCACCTAGCGCAAGTCTTCAGACTTGTGCTCCTCACATTGCAGTCTTCTGGCTGCCATTTAATTTAGTAGCCAAGCCAACTTACTGAGTGTGCCTTTGGCACTTCTAGATCATCCAAAAACACACCACTACCCCGAATTTCGCTGCGCTGTATTCGGGGCTGACATGTATCTTGCCATTGGCAAGATGGATACGAATTTGATTTTATTTCTTTGCGCCTTCGCGCCTCGACGGGAGATTAATCATCCTTACAAAACCTTCGAGATTAAAAAAATCTCAAAGGTTACTTTCCTTGATCTTGGCTCTGCGTGAATCAAAATTTTAAATTTCAAATTACCGAATTTTAAATTTTATCAATACCCCGTAATCTCCTTCATCAATCCAAAAAATCCTTTCTTCCGATCAGAGTTTATTCCCCAGTCTACGGGTACACTTTGGTAGCCTTCGGCAAAGCCTTCATCCTTCATCCGGTAGTCAAAATAGCCCCAAGAGGCGTAGACACCAATCGCCGAAGTGAAATTATTTTCCTCCTGATCAAAGTTGAAATGATCATCTTCATTAAAGACTATCGGCTTTGGCGAATAGCCAGGCACTTTTTTGGTCTCCTCCACCATCGCTTTGATTCGCTTCGGGTCCTTCACTCCATTGCCATGAAGTAAAAGGTAATCAGCTGCACTAACGACATTTTCCAACGGAATCGTACCTCCTCCATAACTCGTGCTAACTAGCAATCTTCTCCCTGATTTGGAAGGTTGTTTCATTAACTCAATCAGCTCATGCACTCGCTCTGGTCGAAGAATCGCATGGTCGTATCGGATATTGCATTCGTTATTCACTTCGATTAGCACATTTCGATAATCATTTTTCAGCAGCCAGTCTCGCATACCTGAAACTGCTTTGATAACTGCTTTTTCATCTTTCAGATTTTCATCCTGACCAAAATAAAAAAGGCCTAAAATAGGCACCATTCCCAATCGATTGGCTTCATCCAAGATTCGGGTCAATCGTGTCAAATAGGCTTTTCGGATTTTCCCGTTTTCGTCAAAAGCAGAATTGATCCAAGGCTGATTTTGTGAATAGCCAAAAGGACTTCCCCCTTGCAGGTTCAGTGTAAAAGAAAGCATTCCGTAAGATTTCCATTCAGCCATCTGGGCGACAAATTCATTGGTATTTCGATCAGCATCCCAGGTTTTGGTATCGGGATATCCCCAATTATAAACCGTTTCAGCATTCAGATCGTCGAAGATCCCCTGAACCATTCTCGAATTCATCAAGAGACCTTCGACCTTTTTCCCCTTCCACGTTCTTCCTTCATAGGTAGGTTTTCCATTGATGAAAAATTGGGTACCTATTATTTCCAATTCAGTTTGTGCTTCTGTGGGGATAATGCTGAGTCCAGTCAAAATTAAACTTCCGATCAGGCAGATTGTAAGATTTTTCATAAGCTTGAGAAATGCTTCATTAACTTAAAATTATGTGAGAAAGTACCCAAAACTTATCAAAAAACATATGGAACAAGTCTCTTTTCCCTTTTTCAAAATCAGTGTTACCATTATATTAAATGAGCGATTTTTTGTTAAACTAAGCTTAATCGGAAAGAGTCGTGAGATGGGCTTAGTAAAGCTACTTTTGAGACATACAGCAAAACTTTTTAACTCCTTGCATTTATTTTTCACCCCGGCCTAGGTCGGGGTTTTGCATTTTATAGCTTTAAATTGACTAAAGCCACTTTTTGCTTCGACTGCTTGCTGACTTGGCAGAAAGCCTGATTTTAGGCTTTGCAAAGCCTAAATCCTCGTTTAACTTAGTACCCAAATCCTATACAAATGGCCGAATTGACCCAAACGACCCACATGAATTTTGACCGAAAGCACTATTCTGACGAAACCCTTATCCAACTTTACGAATCGCTGATCATCCCTCGCCGAATCGAGGAGAAAATGTTGATTCTGCTTCGTCAAGGTCGGATTTCGAAGTGGTTTAGCGGTTGGGGACAAGAAGCAATTTCCATTGGAGCCGTAAACGCTTTGGCAGCTGATGAATACATTCTCCCGATGCATCGGAACCTGGGAATCTTCACTGGTAGGAATATGCCACTGGAAAAGCTCTTTGCCCAGTTTCAGGGAAAAGCTTCCGGCTATACCAAAGGTCGGGATCGATCCTTTCACTTTGGCAGCAATGAACATCATATCGTCGGGATGATTTCCCATCTCGGCCCACAGTTGGCGATTGCTGATGGGATTGCTTTGGCAGATAGACTTTCCAATGAAAAAAAAGTCACGCTGGTTTTCTCAGGAGATGGAGCAAGTTCCGAAGGTGATTTCCATGAGGGATTGAATGTCGCGGCAGTTTGGAAGCTTCCTGTGATTTTCGTGGTGGAGCACAACGGCTACGGTCTTTCCACGCCAAGCGAAGAGCAATTTGCGTTTAGGTATTTTACCGAAAAAGGACCTGGGTATGGCATGGAGACACTTCGGATCGAGGGAAATAACGTATTGGAAGTCTATGATGCAATCAAAACTCTGGCAGAAGACATTCGTGAAAACCCTCGTCCTGTACTCGTAGAAGCCATTACTTTCCGAATGCGTGGTCATGAAGAGGCTTCTGGCACCAAGTATGTTCCGAAGCAATTGATGGAAGATTGGGCAAAGCTTGATCCAGTCGATAATTATGAGGCTTACTTAGAAGAGATTGGCGTCTTAGACGAAAAGACCAAAGAACGCATCAATAAAAAAGTCAAAAAGGCGATCAACGATGGTTTGGAAATCGCCTTTGCAGAAGAGGCCATCCAGCCGAATTTGGAATTGGAGTTGAGCGATGTCTATGCGCCATTTTTGCAGGAAGTCATTACTCCAAGTCAGGAAAGTACACGGTCTGAAAAACGATTTATCGATGCCATCTCAGATGGATTAAAGCAATCCTTGGAAAGATATCCAAAACTTATCTTGATGGGACAGGATATAGGAGAGTATGGCGGTGCTTTCAAAATCACAGATGGTTTCAAAGCGAAGTTCGGAGCAGAACGTGTTCGAAATACGCCGCTTTGCGAAAGTGCAATTATCGGGGCTGGATTGGGACTTTCCATCAAGGGCTTTAAATCCATGGTGGAAATGCAGTTTGCAGATTTCGTCACGGTAGGCTTTAACCAAATCATCAATAATCTTGCGAAAATCCATTACCGCTGGGGCCAAAATGCAGACGTAGTCGTGAGAATGCCCACCGGTGCGGGAATGGCTGCAGGACCTTTTCACTCCCAATCGAATGAAGCTTGGTTTTTTCATACCCCAGGATTGAAAATCGTCTATCCTTCCAATCCTTATGATGCGAAAGGAATGCTAAATGCAGCTTTGGAAGATCCTAATCCTTACCTCTATTTTGAGCACAAAGGCATGTACCGCTCCATCAGTGCGGAGATTCCAGATGAATACTATACGGTAGAAATCGGCAAAGCAGCTTTAGCCAAAACCGGAGATCAGATTTCCATTATCACCTACGGCATGGGCGTGCATTGGGCACTAAAAGCAGTGGAAGAATTGGGGATTTCTGCTGACATCCTGGATCTGCGTACACTTTTGCCTTGGGATCAAGAAGCGGTAAAAGCCACGGTTAAGAAAACGAGCAAAGTGATTTTCCTTCAGGAGGATTGTTTGACAGGTGGAATTGGCGCGGAGATCTGCGCATGGATTTCGGAGCATTGCTTCAAAGATTTGGACGCGCCGGTGATGCGGGAAGGAAGCTTGGATACACCAGTTCCTTTTGCCCCAAGCTTGGAAAAGCAGTTTCTACCGGTTGACCGATTTAAGGCAAAATTGAAGAAGTTGGCGGAGTATTGATTTTAGATTGGAATAACTTGTCCGCCGAGGCGGATTGAAAAATTGGAAGATTCCGCATTGCCGCTGTTAGTGTCTTCACTAACAGTAATAAAAAATAATATTGATTTCATTTCGGTGAGTGGAGACACTCACCGAGGCGGATATATCTTTGCCGCTGTCAGTGTCTTCACTAACAGCAAAAGCAGATAGTCTCCATTTCGGTGAGTGAAGACACTCACCGAGGCATTGATTTTATTTCAGTGAGTGAAGACACTCATCGAGGCTAAAAGTTCGTCTTTAGCAAAACTAGATTTAGAGGAAACAAAACCTACAAAGGGTTTTTTCCCGTATGAAAAGAAAAAACCTTTGATGCGAAGACTTTTACTATTTCCTCTTCTCTTTTTAGCTTTTTCGGCCCAAGCTCAATTTTTCCTAGGTGGTGCACATTTCAACGGAAGTACATCAGTCGGGAACCTTAAAAAAGAAGCTGGAGCGATTTTCTTTCCTACTCTTTCAGGATTTATGCTCTATGAATTTGAGCAAGCACCCATACAAATAGGTCTGGATCTGGGCTATGGACTCTATGGAAGCAAGCTGGAAAAGCGAACAGACTTATATCAAGGATTTACTGATGAATTGAGACTGCGAAGAAATAATCATATCGTTACAGGTTTTGTCACTATGCGCTACTTACCTCTTGTTCAGACCAAATTCACTCCTTTTATTGAAGCCCAATTTGGCGCCAATTACTTGTTCACTAATTACCTTATACGCACCTCCATTGATGAGGAGGCTTTTGAAAAAGATGTAGAACATAAGGATTGGGCTATAGCTTATCGACTAGGAGCAGGAATCCAAATTCCTTTACCTTTTTTACCTGAAAGCACTAAGCTGGAATTCAAGACTACCTACCAAAACAGCAACAGCATCCGATTCTTGACCAAGGGAGATGTCACCTATCTACCAGATGAAGGTATTTTTGATTACAATTTTAGAAGGGGACCTTTGGAGTTTCTTACTTTCTCTATAGGTGTGGTGGTCTATGATTTGTTTTATTGAGTGGCTTTCAGCCTGATCTTATAAAACAGATTATAATCTCGCTCCACTTCTCCGTCGGCTACTTTGCCGATAAGCGTGCCATCTGGAAGTCCGAGATTCACGGTGCCCTCCACTGGAAGCTCATTTAAAATTCCGATTTGCTGATCTCCTTTGATGATGATATAGCGAGCTTTTCTATAGGTGGTCATAGCCTCTCTGAATTCTGGGTCCCTGAAATACTCCTCCGATTTTGCTTTAAATCCATTAAAAATGTCCTCAGGCATTGCTGTGAAAAATGTCAAAATCTGGTAGTCCCCGAAAGTCTTGATGTCGCTAAATCCAGGAAAAGTTATTTGATCGATTCCTAGTTTGGCTTCGTACTCGTCCCGATCAGGATGGCTCAATTGTACTACTGACTGATATACTGCCTTATTCCCCTCCAACTTGTAAATCCCAAGTTGCTTTCCCATTTGCGGTAAGGAAGCCAATGTTTTGGTGTTGGGGTCAAAAGAAATCATCGGATGACTAGGACCTACCCACTTGAGTTCTTTCTTGAAAGTCCAATCTTCGGGATATACATTGATATAGTGTACGGAGTCTTGCGCTATGTCAAGAACAAATGCAGTATTCACTTTAGTGTAAAAATCAGCTCCAATAGTCTCTAAATTAATATCAGCGATAGAGAAGGAGTTCGGTTCCTCCCCAACTATCTTATACTTTCCATCCTCTTCATATACTGCAAAGCTCTGCTTATTTGAATTAATGGTCAAAGACATCATTTCCTTGACAGTACCACTTGTCTTTTTAATCTTGTTGAATTCCAAATCAAAAATATGATAGGCCATTTCCATGGAAAGCTCCTTGAAAACATATCCAGATTCACCGTAAAATCTTCCTTCAAAAAATTGCTGAATTTGATTTGGCCCTTCCCCACCTAATTCACGCTTTTCTAGAATCTCACCCTTCCCATCGACAAGGAAAACAATTCCTTCTTTGGTATTTTTCATCAGATATAAATCCTTTGAAGGCAAGTAATCCAAAATGGTTACGGGTTCCAATAGATCTACGACAATGCTATCTATTACCTCAAACTCCAATGCTTGAATCGGATCAGTAATAGTAGAACTGGATTCTTTTTCGGATTGAGAGCAGGAGAAAAGCGTGATTGCAAAAAGTGTGGTAAAGGCAACAAAAGTGGATTTATTCATTGGAAAGTGGTTGTCTACCAAGGTAGTCGGGAAAGTTGAAAACTATAGGACAAATTTTTAAGTAAAATTTACTTATCCCCGTTTTTTTAAAATAGATTTTTAAAATTGCAGGGACAAGATTTTAGTTTTCAATCTTCTAGGACTAGGTGAAAAATCGCAATCTGCGCCCTTGCACCTTAGCGGGAGACTTTATCACCTACTCAAAACCTTCGAGGAGATTCCTTCTCCTTCGTCGCAGGAATGACCTGCCTTCCGTTAGGCAGGCACCTCAAAGGTTATCCAACGCCGCGTCGCCGCGAGCATTAAACCTATTCTGGAATCTTCGCATACAAAATCACGGGATTAGACTCTTCCGTCAGAGTGGCTAAAGAGGCTTTGGCCTCATCACTAAGGTTTAGCTTTTCACTATTTCTCACCAAATAAGGCGCATAGGTAATAAATACTAGTTGATCTCCTTCTATTCCGATAAGCGAATTAAAATACCCTTGCTCCTCCTTATTAATTTCAATCTTGAACTCTTTATTGCTTGACTTATTCCAGATGAACAATTCCTTCTTTTGACCATTTTGATCCTGAGTGACTACATCTGCCACTAAGTACTTCTCTGTTTCTTGCAAATAACTAAGATTTGAAAACCCTTGCTTATTAATCATCTCAAATCCCGGAAAGGCATCCATCTCCCAATACTTGTCTGGAACGGTAGTCGCTCCAAAATCAAAGCGGTAAACTTCCCGTAAGGAATCTCCCTCGCTCAACTCATATACGCTAGTCTTAAAAGACTCCCTAAACAACACTGCATCATCCCCCTCGAAAAAGGATTGCTCATCAATAGGTAGCATTTTCTCATTGAAATCATTTGGCAGCAGCTTCTTTTTCACATTCCCTTGCGCATCAGCCATAAATAAACGATGATCACCAGCCACCATATTATACCCGCTGTAGAACCATACTTCGTCTTTATTCAGAGGATAAAAGGCAAATGCATTAATTGGATAGGGAATAGTGCTCGACAGCTCTCCAGACTTGTTGAAAGAGTGAATCTCCAGCGAATTCCCCATTCCTGTATTCACTTGGACCACATCTTCGAATAGCCTGAAATTCCGTATTCCCCTAACCTGCCCTGGAGCCTCGCCGATTTCAGCCAACAAACCCAGGTAATTCCCATCCTTCGAGAAATGTTGGATTCCTGTAGGGCGATTATAATTAGCCACGAAAAATCCGTCCTTGTCATATTTCACCATCAGATATTCACCGAGCAAAGCAGTAGTATCAGACTCAAGAAGTACGGCTTTTTCTATCAGCAAATCCGAAGAAACGGCCTCCACCGCTCCAATATCAATCAATTTCACGGATTCAGTTTCTTTCTCTCCGCAGCCGATTATAGCCAAAAATGCAAATGCTAAAAGTTTTTTCATGCTAGTAAAGTTATATTTTAGTTAAATATTCATTCACAATCTTCGGGGTCTCAGTAAATGAACATTGAATTTGATAATTGCTAATTGAGCCTTTTTTAAATTTTCAATCCTCAAGTTTCAAACTCAATATTCAAGTACTCTTACAGCTATCAGATAGCTTTACCCTTACTTTTCTTCCACAACAACATCGGCAGCACCCAGAATACTCCCACCATACTAAAGATCAGCCCGCCTATCGTCCCGATGGCCAGTGAAAACCAGAAGATTTCATTTTGCCCTTCAATCAAAAATGGGATCAAACCAAAGCAGGTGGACATAATCGTCAGCAAAATCGGAATCGCTTTTCCGGCGACGGATTTTAGGACGTTTCGATTATAAAGTCCCGTATCACGATTATTCAGATCATTGATGATAAAGATCCCCGCATTCACGGCCAAGCCTCCCAGCATCACAAATGCGGCATACCCACCCTGATCGAAGTAAAAATCAAACAATGAAAAGATCAAAAATAAGCCGATGAAACTGATCGGAATAATCACAATGATATAGACTGGCTGCTTAAAATTCTCAAAAAGCACCGTGCAGATGAAGAAAATCCCCACGATCAGCAAACCAATCAATCCATATTGCCGCTTTGCTTTTTCATAGTTCCAAGACCAAGTCTGCTTTTTCGCCTCATAGCCGATCGGCATGATTTGCTTCATTTCATCTAGGACTTCATCCAAGTATTCATTACCAAACTTGCTGGAACCCATATAGTCAAATGATGCTACGCGAAGGTATTGCCTGTCTTCTTTGTGTAGCGCATTGGTCGTGGTTTCTTTAGTCAGGGTGCCGTAATCCGAGATTTTAAAGATTCGATCATTCCCACCGATCAAGCCTTTCTGCTCTAGGTCAAACTTGCTAAAATCCTTGGAATCAGTTTCTCGAATCACCAAACTATAGTTTTTATCTTCCAAAGTCAACATCCCCGAAGGACCTTGAGGTTTGCTCAGATCCAGCATGGTGTTGATCACCTCGTATTGGTTGGTTTCTCCCAAAGCGATCTGATTTTGATCCAGACTCAGCACATATTCTTCAGTCTTTTGCTCATCGTATCCCATGCGCTCATTGGTATTGACCTCTTGAATTCGCTTGTGCTTCAACAGCTTTTCTGCCAAGACTACAGTTTGCCTTTCGAGTTCGTCGAAATTGTAGCCGCGCATCTCTACTCGGAAACTAGGAATCCCCTCTCCTCCTCCACCGGTATAGAAGCCCTGACCCACACCATAAATATTCCATTGTGCGCCGGACCAGTCGGTTGACTTTACCGAGAGTTTGCCTTTCAACTGATACGGCAAAGCAGCTTTTTCATAGGCTTCCTCGAAAGTTATCGAGATCTGAGCACTCTGTCCAGATCGGACTACGGTGACAAACTGATCGATACCTTTCACGTCTTTCAGATAAGCTTCAAACTCCCGCATGATAAAATCCATCTGATCCAGCGTGTTTCCAAATGGAAGTCGCGCTGAGACATAAAGTCTGGTTTTTTCTGCCTCTCGATAGGAGCTTTTCTCATACACTCCACGGACAAACATTCGAAGCGATCCGCCTAGCGCTTTGTCCACATAGGGCCGGATTTCCTCCTGATAGAAAGTGTTTCCGACGGTCTTATTGTACCACTCCTGTCCTTCCCATTTGGCAGGGAGAAAGAAAACCGGAAAACCGAAAAGCAAAATCAAGAGGAATAGAAAAGATTTGCGATAACGAGCCGTCCAGGCAATTCCACTTTCGTATCTCCGTAAAGCTCTGACCCGACTTCGAAGTTTGGGAATGGTCAATTGGCGCGCTTTCTTAATCGAATCGCCAAACATAACTTGGTAAAAGGCAGGGGTAAAGAATAGTGCGATCAACAAACTAATGCCAAGCATCACTGAGACCACAATGGAAAATTCGGTTAAGTTTTTTCGGTCTTCTTCCGGTAGGAAAAAGACGATCATCAGCGCCGCAATAGTCGTCATAGAAGCCGCCAGCAAAGCCAAAAACACCTTTCGATTTCGGTGCTTGTGCAAGTGATCCATCATGATGATCGCATTATCGACAATCAACCCAAAGCTGATCGTCAGCCCTGCAAGTGAATACAAATGAATATCCACTTTGAGGAAATAAAGCACAATCGCAGAAAGACTCAAATTTGCAACAATCCCTAAAAAAAGTATTGTGAGGTATTTCAGATTGCGATTAATCAGGAAGATAAATACAATCAAAATCAGGATGGAAAGTCCCGAGCGCTTGTAGATTTTATCGAGCTCTTTTTCCAAAAACTCAGTATCATCATTTTCGAGACGAACCTCAAAACCCGCGGGTAAAAGTTCTCCTGCTTGAATAATCGATTCTTTTAAATTTTGCGCCAGCAAGACTTTATTTATCCCTTCTCGATTGAAAACCGAAAGTGTCACTGAGTTGTTGCCATTAATTCGGTAATAGCTAATCGGTTCTGCTTCTTCCAAAGTTAGTTTGGCAACATCCTTAAGTCGGACGGGCATTCCATTGACTTGGCGGATCGTTAGATTTTCGAGTTGATCCATCTCCTTCAGTGAGCGATCTACCTGCACAAAAAGTGTCTCTCCTTTGGTATTGAGCACTGCACCGGGGAATTCTCGCCCGAAAGCTTGATTGATTTTCGAATTCAAATCTCCTCGAGTCACCCCGAAGGCTTGCATTTTCTGAATATCGAAAGTCACGTAAAGCTGTAAATCGTTTGCGCCACGAACAGAAACTTCCTCCACTGCCTCAAATCTGGTCAAAGCGGGTTTTAGAATATCTTCAGCTATTTTTTTTATTTCAAAAGAAGCGAAGGGTCCGTTCACACTGTAAGTCAAAATGGGAGTTTTGACCTCTCTACGATCATCGGATGACTGTGTGATCATCGGATAGGAAACCCGCTGATCGAGCTGGGGATAGACTTGACGGATCATAGAACTCACCTCAAACTTCTTGAGCTCCATATCTGCTTTCTTATCAAAAGTCAACGTGATCGAACCTTGATCATAATTGGAAACAGAGGCGATTTTCTTCAGCTCCGAAAGTCGGGAAAAAGAACCTTCTAATGGAGAAGTAGCCAGTTTCTCGACAATCTCCGGCGAAGATCTAGGAATCGCATAGGAAATTCTCAAAACCGGTTCGCGATCTCGAGGATTCAGGTCCACCGAAAGCATGGGAATCACGGCAAATCCACAAATGGAAAGTAAGACAAAGGCGATCAGAATCCGAAATGGTGTCATATCAGCTTTGTTTTAATTTTGACTTTGGCACAAAAAACCAATACGCCAGCGGCACAAAATACAAGGCCGTCAGCGTCCCGATAGTCAAACCACCAATTACCGCTTCCACCAAAGGTCGCTGCAGGTCTGCCCCCAGTCCGCTGCTGAAAATAATCGGAATCAAGGCCAGGATCGTGGTGATAGAAGTCATCAAAATCGGCTTCAATCGAATCTGTCCAGCTCGGTGAAGTGCCATTTCCAAGGCTTGTTCGGCATTGATTTCATCAGATTCTACATACACTAATCTTAGACGATTGATCGTATCGATCTTCAAAATCGCATCATTGACCATAATTCCCAGCATCACGACAAGACCGATGGCAGACATCACATTCAGCGAAGACCCTGCTAGCCAAAGGACCAATAATGCACCACCGATGCCCAGAGGAAGTGTAAAAACCACGATAAGCGGCTGGACAAAACTCTCAAATTGCGCAGCAAGAATAAAATACAAAAGCAACACCGAGATCAGCAAGATCCCGATCAGTTGCTGGATATTTTCCCGGTCTTTGAAATATTGGCCGACAATGTCTATTCCCAAGTTTTTATCCTGACCCCAACGGATAAATTCGCTCGCTTTCGCATCAGGATTTTCTACAGTCACCAAAGCCGACTGATAGATCCCACCCTTATCGGCAGTCACATATTTGTAATGATCCTCATATCGAAAATCTACAAATTCACCTAAGATGTATGAAGTCGAATCCGAAGCATAGACTCGGGTAGTACGAAGCAAATCCTCAAAGCGATCATTGGGCTCTTTCAGTCTGATCGGCGTCACCTCTCCAAATCTTCGAATATCCGTGATCGTAAAGGTACCAAAGAGCTTCGAAAGCTGCTCCTGAATGGCATTCACAGGAATCTGATAGGTAGCCAATCGATCTGCTCGAAGAGTAAATACGACTGAGGCTTCTTTTTGCAACCCTGGACCCCGCTCCCATTCTTCAGTAGGGAATTGACTCAGCCAAGGATCCATTTTCTCCTCCGACACCGGCTCCTTGGCAGTCAGATCTTTCCATCTCACTTCATAATACGGCATGGAGGCATTGAATAACTGATCAAATGCGTTTGGAGCGTCGCCCAAGGTAAATGCTGCCTGCGGATAAGTTTCGCTTACATATTTCTCAAGCTTTTCGATCGCAACTTCTTTTGCTTCCACATTTGTAAAAAGAAAATAAAGTAGCGATTGCTGAATGGAATTTTCCCCATCAAAAAGCAAAAACTGTCGCACTCCCACATCTGCTTCTGCCTGCGAATAATCACCTTCTAACCGTTGCATCAGTTGGATCACCCGCTCCCGATTCTCCAAAGCAGAAATCGGCTCATTCCAATCTACTTCCAGCGTGGCATCTAACTTCTCAATTTCCGGAAGTCCCTCCGTTTTCAATACTTGGCTGATCAACAGTCCCAGGGGAATCAGAATCGCAAAAATTGAAATGGCAACCTTCCGATTTGCAGTGATTTTGCGATAGCCAAACTCATAAATATCCAGAACCTTGGAGAAAAAAGGCCCCTCTTTTCCATCATCCACTTTTTTGCTTTTGGAGAAAAGGAGATAATAAAGCATCGGAAGCAGGATAAAAGCCACCGCCAAGGAAACCGAAAGTATCGCTGCCACCGCAACTGCCTGGTCAAAAAACAAGGCACCTGAGATCCCGCTCAGAAATACCAGCGGGACGAAAACTGCCAAAGTCGTCAGCACTGAACTGATCAAGGCTCCCATCACTTCCTCCACACCTGCTACGCAAGCCTCAAAAAGTGGTAAGCCACTTTCCCGCTTTCGGGTAATATTATCCAAGACGATAATCGCATTATCAATCAACATCCCGATGCCAAGCGCCAAGCCTGAGAGTGAAATGATATTGATGGAAATATTAAAAAAGTAGAATATCAGAAAACTGATCAATAGTGAAGAAGGCAAACTCACCCCGATAATCAGCGGCAATCTGTAATCTTTCATAAAGAGGAAAAGAACGCCAAAGGCGAAAATGCCTCCGAAGAGCAGCGAAGTTTCCAAATTGGAAATCGCCGCATTAAGCAGGTTGGATTGATCCTGCGTGAGTTCAAAATCAACTTGAGGATAATCTGTTTTGAACAGTTCCAACGCTGCTTTCAATTCAGGAATCAACTCATTCATTTTTGCTGAAGCCTGCTTGTGGACAGTGATGACCAAGGCCTCCTTGGCTCCATAAAGATGGTAGCCAAGCATTTCTCTGGATTCATAAGTCACTTTAGCCAAACGACCAAGTGGAATGATCGCACCGGAAGGAGACGCTACAGGAAGTGTTTCGATATCACTTGGACTATCCACTCGAGTAGCCAGTCGAAGGTAGTAGCGAAACTGTCCATCCTTCACCGAAATCCCCGGGAGCTCCGAGTTTCCGGATTGAATGGCCGAAATAACCTGCTGCTGGGTCATCCCCAATGCCGCAAGTGCTTGCTCATCTGGTTCCACCGTGATGATTCGCTCTTTCTTCCCATTGATATCGACTAGAGAAACACCTGGAAGTTGCTCGATTCGCTTCTTGAGCACATTCTCTGCCAGCAAGCTTACTTCCACCTCGTCCACATCTTCCTTTGGCACGACTTGAACACGAGCCACGGGAATATCTGAAGTATTGATTCGGATCACCTCCGGTCGCCCAAGATCTTCTGGAAGGGAATTGGTGAGTCGATCGATTTTCTCATTGACATCGATGTAGGCCAGCTCCATCTGGGTGCTGTAATCGAAAGTCAAGCGAATCGTACCTACCTCCGAACCTGCTTTGGAATCCATTTCTTCCAGACCATTCAGCGTGATCAGCCCTTCACGGATTGGACTGAGCACATTTTGCTCAATGGATTCCGGCGAGGCATTAGGATAGCTGATCTTGACTACGATCTGCGGTACATCGATCGGAGGCAGAAGTGAAATCGGCAGCGTACGCAAGACAATGAAGGCAAAGACCATCAAAGCCATAAAAGTCATGAAAACCGCAATCGGTCGAGCCAGTAAAAATCTCACCATGGTTTAGTCTTTTACGATTTGAACCGGTGCCTGATGCGCAAGTTGCAGGTTGTTTGTAGTGATGACCGTACTTCCCGCCTCGATCCCGTCGAGGATTTCCACTTCCTCCCCGTTGTCTTTTCCTACTTCGACATAGTTCCACTTGGACTCATTATTCTCAATGGTAAAGACCACCGCCCTTCCTGAGCGATAGACCAGAGCGGCTTTAGGGACGACTAGCGAATTATTTTGTGGTGCACGGATGATAGCTCGAGCATTCATTCCCGGTAGCAGGTTTTTATTTCCTCCCAGAGAAATTGAAACTTGAACCAGGCCATTTTCATCCACCCTTGGGTTGATTCCTGTCACCCGGCCAGATAAAGCAACTGTTGTCGCTGTAATCGGATAGACTTCAGCGGATTGCCCGATAGAAATCTGTGGGATATCTGACTCCAACACTTTGACTCTTAGAATCAATTGATTCGTACTCAGAATTTCGCAAAGTGCTTGGGAATTACTGACCAAACTTCCAGAATTGAACTTTAAGTCTGCTATTTGTCCGGAAATAGGCGCCTTGACCTGGCAGCGCTCGAAGTTCATCTGCGCTTCCTTGAGTTCTACTTCTGCCAGAAATACTCCAGATTTTGCTTTAAGCTGATCATCAATCAAGGCGATCCGCTCCTGATCTTTGGAAGAAAAAACGGCATCATAGCCGAACTTCATCGACTCGTATTCGGCTTTTGCGTTGCGGAGCGCAATCTGAGCTTTTTCCAATCGAAACTGCGCTTCCGCGGGATCGAGCTTGGCGATGACGTCGCCTTTTTTGACGTACTGACCTTCTTTCACATTGACTTCCAAGAGGTAGCCAGCCTGCTCGATTAGCGCCATGACTTCCGAACCCGCTTCCAGTTTTCCGGTAGCATTGATCAGGTAATCGAAGCTTTTGCGCTCGGCAGCGGCTGTTCTGACTTCCGTAGCGGCCACTTCATTTCGAAAGGATTCAGTGGGTGCTTCGTCGACTTTATCGGTTTCCTCTTTGCAGGAAAAGGTAAAAGTCAGCAGGCATGCAAAAAGTATTCGAACAGCGTTTTTCATGAGTTATTAGTTTACAACCTAAATAAACTAACTAATCTTTCAAAATCAAAATGAAGGTTTCGGAAAAGCTGTTAAAAAGGGTGAAAAATCAAACTACTCTACTGAAACAAACTTCTCAATATTTTCGCTTTGCTTGTCTAATAACCAAAAATAAATTGTTCCATTTTTAGTAAAATACAAATCATCACCTATTCCCTTTTTTGAAGGTGATCCGCTAAAATCTCCTTCTCCAACTTTTTCTAAATTTTTATCAAGTTTTATTACTTTAAATCTAAATTGGTCTAAAGCACCCATAAATGATTCTACATCTATTGTCTTAGGTTTGGTGCCATTCGGGAAATAAATTACTGTTCGAGAAAAATTCTGACCATCAAAAACAAATGAAGAATATCTTCCCTCAATTACTGAAGATAACATATCACTTATTTGATTTTCCCCTATTCCAGGATTTGAAATAGATACAAACTCAGAATCGACTAGTGTTTTCTTTATTAATTTACCGTCTAAATCGTAAGAAAAAATATGCGCGGATTTTTCCATATTTAAATAAATCGTTTGATCTACAATAGAAAAACTCCGACTCAAGAAATTTAAACTGTAAACATCATCATGGAAATCTTTGGGGAAACCAAAATGAGAAATAATCTTTGAAGAATCTAGGTGGTAAATCCCAAAAATAGGGACAGTCTTGGTATATTCTATATCCTTATTACTCATGTAATAAGAGATAGGAAACCCAATCACTTCTCCATCAAAATATATAGAGTTTGATGTGAGTTTCTCCAACCCCATTCTTGAATCTTCAAATTTGAAAGTCTTTAGTTGTTTAGATCTCAGGTCAATTAATTGAAATGAGGATAATCCCTTAAGATTATGAATAGCTAATGTGTCATTTATTAACACGAAATCATCATCTTTTTTTAGCCCATTTGGTCCATCGAAATGAAAAAATAAAGCTTCCCAAAGTCCCTTTTCGAATTCATATTGATATAATCCCAAAGAATCTGTAAACCCATAGGTATAGTAAAATGATTCCGAGGAACTCCCAAAAGAACTCCGCTCATTTGGGATAGGTATATTATCAAAATTAAACGCGATTGTATCGTTTATCTCAAGAATAGGATAAACAGATAATTCCCTTTTTTCTTTGCATGAGAAAAAAAGAAAGAGAATAGATATAATAGAAAATACACGCATAAGGTAAATAAAACAAAGGCTGACCATAATTAGCCAGCCTTAAGTCAGAATTTAATTTTAACCAATCATCGCCAAAATTGGGCCTATATCACTTCTATGAATTGAGCCAGGCATATTGCATGCTGAACCCGGAATGGAAGTACAAGTGGTGACGATGAAAATACCTCCACTTGTATAGGACATACTATATTCAATTTCATACCAAGTTGATTGTGCTGTTGTATTCCCTGAAATCATAAACATGAATAATAAGGAAAATAAAAGAGAAGCTACTTTTTTCATTTTTTTTGTCATTTGTGCCCCGAGCTAAAAAACTGAGAGCGGGTTAGAAATAATAGAATTAAAAAAATCTCCGACTGGCCAGTACCTTGATCTTTCGGTTTCAATATACCCCCCCCCAACTATATTTGCAACTCTAGGTTGAATATTTTTTTTTCTAAATATAATTAGTTGATTTTGATGACTAAATTTTTATTTAATGTAATAGATTTTTTGTTTTTACTCTTTACCAGTACGTTACGAATACTACTCTTCCCTACTTCCCAAGTCCAAACTGGTTAGGATCGAGGAACTGAAAATGGCTATTCGTAGACCCGAACTCATGCATACCTAAATAATTCAAGGTGTATTTAATCTAGGTTTATCAGATAATATTCCAGTATATCTTCATTGGCTTGACTTTTAGCCTTCACAAAAATCCGGTTGCCGATAGGCATATAGTACATTCCAAGATCTGGTTGAATGGCAGATAAGTTCACTTCGCCTAATTTTTCGAATTGCTTATTAAATAACTCTATGTATATCAGCCCTCCTTCAACTTCCAACTCCCCCCTTATAAATCTGAAATATTTAGTATCACCCAAACTCATAATAGGGCCAAATAAGACATCATCCTGCCAGTCACCAGAAATTTTAGAATATTCTTTAAATGAAATTTCGGTTAATATTTGTTCTGGTAAATCTTTTTCAACTTTGAAAAGATTGGTTTTCGGAAATTTTGATACTGTTTCACCGGTTTTGAGTAAGTAAATTTGGATCTGATTAACAAATGGGTAAGAAACTATCAACTTATCATCCGTCAAAAAAAGGTTTGGATAATAGGGATTTGTGATGGCAGCCCTTTTCACTTGATTTGAGATTATATGATTATCTAGCTTCTCAGAAATATTGAAGTCCAACAGATTTATTTCTTTCTTATCAAAATCAAGAACACTCAATTTCAATTTCCGGGTTATGATATCTAAAAGAAAAAAGTATCCAAGATTATCTTTCTTATTAAGCGAACTAACTACTTTATTTTGAGAGTTCGCATTCACTACTGAAAGGAGACCTTCTAATTGCGAGGAATTGAATTCATTTATTTTCAATCGATTTACTTCATCACTTCCTGGTAAATAGATTGTGCTATTATCAATAAATGCCAATTCCCCTTTATACTCTTGAAAGGAATTAATGATTTCGATTCCATTAGGCCCTTCGAAAGGAATTGGATTCCCTATTGAAATTTTCCCAGAACCTGTACCGACTCGAACGGTATCTATTGACCGCAAAAATTTATTTAATATTAAAAATGAGCTATCATTCAAGATAGAACTGACATAATCTAGCTGTGATGTATTTCCTGATTCCCCGATCTGGATTTCAAACTTTGGGCTAATCATTACATCAAGAACTTGCTCCGAAGTCTTCACCTCAGAGCAAGCAATGAATAGTAATAAAAAACTATACTTAAATTTCATAGATTTAACCTCCACTACTATTTGGACCTGCAAAACCCATAACAACTATGTACTCGTGATTATTATCACATATATCCACGATGGTAGTTGTTCCTGGGCCGCAATTTTGCATTATGTCCTCAATCATAGCAACGACATCATCAGCTCCGCAAGCATTCCAAGATGTACCGCATGGGAATGCGGAAATACTTAATGCAAATAACCCTAAACTTAAAATTACTTTTTTCATCTTTTTAGTCGTTTGTGCCCTCAAGCAAAAAGTAGAGAGCGAGTTAGAAATAATTGAATTAAAAAATCTCCGACTGGCCAGTACCTTGATCTTTCGGTTTCAATATGCCTCCCCCCCCCAACTATATTTGCAACTCTAGTTTGAATATTTTTTATACTAAATCTGTAATAGACTGATTTTCAATGACTAAATTTTTACTAATAAAATTAAACATATATCAGATTCCTCATCTACAGTCAGTTAGTAATACTATTCCTGCCTACTTCCCATGTCCAATCCGGTTCAAGATGGGCTAGGGAAAATGGTTTTTAGAGATAGCTCTTTCTATCCAAATAGGAATTTTAATCAAACAGGAATCTCTTCAAATAAAGGTTTTCATCAAATCCTCTGACCATCAGCGTTAGGGTATCTCCATTTACTTCCCGAAGGAGAGAACGCAATTCATTATAATGCCAAAAACCTAATAATTCAGCTTCTTTAATAGTGTTTTCTTCCAAATCAATTTTCATTAACATAAATCGGAAGGTTTCTTGGCCTAAAATTTGGTCTCTATTCTTGAAGTGAGTATATGCAAGATAAAATATTCTTTCCTTTGAATTTGAGTCCGTAGCCAAACTTAAGAATTGATCCAACAAGGGTGAGTCGAAAGGACTGCCTTCAAAATAATATAAAGTGGGATCAAAATATTCGCTCTCGAACTCATAAAAATTCAAAAGTTCTCCATCAAGATTAAATTCTTTTAAAATAGACACACCTACTGGGTTTACAATATAAAGCTTATCACCTTTTCTTACTACATTTTCACCCTTGACTAGTGCGAGTCCACCTTCTGAATACTTATCAGGATAACTTCCAAAGCTTTTTTTAAAAGAACCAGAAGATGAAAACTTAGCTAGCATTTTCCCTGCTCTATAATTTTCTTGCATTGATTCGTCCAGCCGTCTACTAATGAAGAATGAATCGTTAATCCGCTCGAAAAAAGGCAAATAGTTCAATACAAAACTATTTTCCTTATTGTTAAGCTTTATTTCATTTAAGTAATCTCCTTCAAAATTAAATATCAAGATTTTGTTAAGCATCACATTTAGAAGAAAAATCGAATCCCCCTGAATTAAGGCATTTGAAAAGCCGGATGTAGGTAAAGGGTAATCTTTTGAAGTGCTATTGGAGAAATAATGAATCCTTTCACCTGTCAAGGTTTGATAAAGATGCATTGCCGAAAAAGACCCATCTCCAAAAACTAAGAGCGTATCTTGATAAATTTTAGGATTTAATACAAAATTAAAAGCACTCCCATCTTCATCTATCTTGGTAGAATCTATAAAAATGATTTCACCAGGTTTAAAGCTAAATTTAATTTTGTTCTCCTGTTTATTTTGGCTACAACCAAATACTATCAGGAGCAAAATTAGGATGGTTTGTTTCATGGAATGTATAAGAAAATTTAATAAAGCCACCCGAAAAGGGTGGCTCAGTTCTTAGGCTTTAATTTCAGCTCCTCTCATTACTGTTATCAAGGTACCATCACAGTCATAAACCGCAAATAATGGATTTTCAGTAACGTACAAGAATCTACAATCAGCAGCCTCAGCTTCAGGAATATCCACAAAAAACATTCCCACCAAAGCAAATAGCGCTACGCTTGATTTCAAAATTACTTTTTTCATCTTTTTAGTCGTTTGTGCCCTCATGCAAAAAACTGAGAGCGAGTTATAAATAATTGAATTAAAAAATCTCCGACTGGCCAGTACCTTGTTCTTTCGGTTTCAATATACCTCTTCCAACTATATTTGCAGCTCTAGTTTGAATATTTTTTTTTCTAAACCTGCAATAGACTAATTTTCAATGACTAGATTTTTTTTAATAAAATTAAACATATATCAGATTCCTCATCTACAGTCAGTTAGTAATACTATTCCTGCCTACTTCCCATGTCCAGCTGGGTTCAGGACGGGGTAGGGAAAATGGTTTTTCATAAATTCGAAGTCGGATCGTCCCGGGAGCATCGCCATCGAAATGTTCATACAAGCGATTCATTTCATCAATTGTAGCAACCTTCACACTCACTGTAGCAACTCCCTTATCGATCATCTTTAATTGAGTGGCCGCACGTCTCGAGATATCAATCACTCGGCGGGAGTTTTTGGGAAGTCGGTCATTGATTCGTACCCAGACGGAGTCTTTGGTATCTACCCGAGTGACTTTCACCCAGGTGTCAAAAGGCAAATATTTATGTGCAGCAGTAAGACTATCCATGTGAAAAACTTCTCCATTGGAAGTCATTTTCAAATGAAATTTCTTTCCATAAAAGCTTGCAGGACCTTTTTGGATCAAGACGGAGTCTTTCGCTTGCCCAAAAGCAAATGAGCTCATCACTAGAAATAAGAAAAAGCAAAACAGTAGCCGCATACACAAAACTAGAAGTTCATCGCATCTTTCCAACAAGCCTGCCAATAGCTGACAAGCATCTGTTAAAATTTGTTCCTAGCCGGGATAAAATATAACTTATATTACTAGTCGAAATAGAACACGTCAACTAGTTTACCAATCTCCAGGATTTTATTTATTAAAAAGACTTTTAAAACAGTGTTTATAAAATAGAAATCACAACGGAAGATTTTAACTTAGAAAATAGACGGCTACTGAAAGGAATAATAGATTTTCCTTCGTGTTCTCCGTGAATCCTTCGCGTCCTCTGCGGTTAAAAAAGAAAAAAATGATTAAAATCCTCCACACCGCCGATTGGCACCTTGGAAAGCGACTTCAAGAATACCCTCGAATCGAAGAGCAAAAGCTCGTACTCGCTGAGATCTGTGAGATCGCAGATCGTGAAGACGTGGACTTGGTGCTACTCGCAGGCGATATTTTCGATTCCTTCAATCCCAGTCATGAGGCGGTGGAATTACTCTATAAGACACTTCGGAAACTGTCAAAGAACGGTACCAGGCCTATAATAGCAATCTCTGGAAATCATGATAGCAGTCAGTTTATCGAAGCGCCAGATCCACTAGCTCGGGAATTTGGAATATTTTTTTACAGCAGCTTTCAGACAATTCTTCCTCTTGGAAAACTGGATTCTGGAATAGAAATCACGGCTTCGGAATCTGGATTCATGGAACTCCACCTTCCAAAAATTAACTTTCCGATCCGAATTCTTTTGGCTCCTTATGCCAATGAAGTTTCCCTTAAAACCTACCTCGGTGCCGAAAATCGGGAGGAAGAGTTCCGGAAAATATTGGCGACAAAATGGACTAGTCTTGCAGATGCTCACTGTGATGAATCAGGTGTTAATTTATTCATAGGACACTTTTACTTCACGCAGGAAGGTCAACCAATGGAAGCCGAACCTGAGTCGGAGCGACCGATCTTGCATGTAGGCGGTACGCAGGCACTGTTTACCAGCAATATCCCCCCACAAATCCAATATTCCGCTTTGGGACATTTGCATCGGTACCATGCGGTCAGCAAAAATCCTCATCCAGTCGTCTATTCGAGCTCCCCTCTTGCCTATTCTTTTAGCGAAGCTGATCAGCAAAAACAGGTAGTGTTGATTGAGGCTGAGCCCGGAAAACCTGTGAATTATAAGCCTATTCCGCTCCAATCCGGCCGGACATTGTTTCGGGTGAAATTTGACAACCTCCCTGAGACCCTGAAATGGCTGGAAGAAAATCCCTATTGCTTCGTAGAACTGACCTATGAAACCGACTATGCCATTGATGCTGCGACCCGGAAAGCGATTCAAAAAGCACACGATGGCATCGTCAATTTGATCCCCCAGTTAAAGGGAATTTCAACTACCGAAAACAATCGACTTCAGGTCGAGGACCTTGGTAAAAGTATGACTAGTCTCTTTCAGCTTTTCTACAAAAGCGAAAAGGGCCAAGAACCGAATGCCGAGATTTTAGAATTATTTCAGGAAGTAATCAGTCAGGAGAATCAATCATGATACCAATACTATTAGAAATTCAGGGGCTTTATTCCTATCGGGAAAAGCAAGTTATCGACTTTGAAAAGCTGACGGCTGCTGGACTTTTTGGAATTTTTGGAGCAGTAGGTTCTGGGAAATCCTCTATTTTGGAAGCGGTACTTTTGGCACTTTATGGGAGCACTGAACGACTTTCTGATCGAGGTGAAAAGAGCAGTATGCTTAATCTCCAAAGTGACGCGCTCTTGATCAATTTTGAATTTCGCTCCGGAAAAAACAATCAATCCCTCTATCTAGCGCGCTACTCTGCAAAACGAAATAAAAAGGATCCCGAAAAAGTTGATCCAGCAGAGCATATTTTCTACCTCCGTCAAGCAGGAGAATGGGAACCGCTAGAAGCTAGAGCAGAGCATATCATCGGGATGAAAAAGGAGCATTTTAAGCAGACGGTGATTATTCCGCAGGGAAAATTCCGAGAATTTATTGATCTTACACCGGGACCCAGAGCAGAGATGATGAAAGAGCTTTTTGGTTTGGAGCGCTTTGATCTTTCGCAGAAGACAGGGGCTTTGCTGAAAGTCGAAAAGGAAAATAGAATTAGGCTGGAAACTCAACTGGCAGGATTAGAAGAATATTCAAAATCAAATCTCAAAGAATCCGAAAGCCAGCTCGATGAGATCAGATTGAAGATCTCCCAATCATCTAAAAATCTGGATCAGCAGGAATTAGGCCTGAGATCCCAAGAAACTCAAGGTCAAAAACACAGCGAATTGCTGAAATTCGCTGGAGAAAAACAAGGTTTAGAAAGCAAAAAACCTGAGATCGAACGAAACAGGATTCTTCATAGGGAATTCATCACTGCCAAAACTTACCTAAAACCGACTTGGGATAATCTGAAAGACTGCAATTCCGAGCTCGAAAAGGCAATTATTAGCGCTACAGATTGTGTCCGATTCAAAGAAAGATTTGAGCAGGAAGTGGCGCAGCTGGAGCAAGAAGAAACTGATCTGAAAGAGAAAAATAAGGACCGCCCAAATCGGGAAGCGAAGGTTCGAGATCTCAAAAAAGTCGCTGAAATACAAGGCTTAGCCCAAGACCTTTCTGAGGCGAGTAAAAAAGTGGAAACACTACGGCCTGAAATCGAATCCAAGGAAGTCAACCAAAAGTCGATAGAAAAACAAATCAAGGAACTCGAGCAGCAATCCGAAAACCTAACCAATGTCGACGCCAGTCAACTATCCGAGCTAAAAAGCGCAGCTAGAGAATCGGAGCAAATCGAACGACAAAAAGCCTACCTCGAAGAAAACCTAGGACAAATCAAAGCCGAAGAACTAGAAGCCCAAAGGGTTTTAGAAAGCCTGCTTGCCACCCTTCCAAGTCAAGAAAAATCTGCTCAAGATTGGCTAGAAGTAGAGAAAAAAGTGCTGAAGTCCTTAGAAAACGATCGGGAAAAACTGATGGTCAAACAAGGATTGACAGCTCATGTACACCTCCTACATGCAGGAGAGCCCTGTCCACTTTGCGGTTCGATGGAGCATCCATCTCCCCTGCAAGCTACATCAGACGAGGAGGAACTTCAGTCACTCAGGCACCGAATCGAATCGACCAAAACAAATTTGGAGCAGCTCCTGAGCCTAATTCAGAAGCAGCAGGAGATCGAAATCAGAAGAGAGTCCCAACAGAAATCCAAATCCGAAAAAACACAGGAACTAGCTCAGATTCTCAGTTCTCAATCAGACCTAAACGTTAAACTGGAAGCATTTGGGATAGCCGATCAGTCTTCACTTTTGAAACGAATTGAGACTCTAGATCAGGCTTCGCAAATCAAATCCAAGCTCGAGCAGACACTCAAAGGTCTTCGCCAATCTTGGAGTACCGATCGGCTAGACCTTGAGGCAATTGAAAAAACGTTCAACCAAGCCTCACTCTTGCTTCATGCCAAACAAACCGCGATCTCTATTAAGAATGAGGAGATCAAAGACCCAACTTTTTGTAGACCATTTTTTCAAAAAGAGCTGAATGTCATCAAAGCAACGATTGAAAATGTGGAAAATGATATTCAAAAGGCTATTGAGCTTCTGGATGGAAAGCAGAAGCATCTCCGCGAAAAACGAGCCGAGCAAAGCACTAATCTGGCTGATCTGAAGAATTTTGAGCTCAGGAAAGTAGCCCTCAGCGGGAAACTCGAAGAGCTAACAGCAGCTTTTTCAAAACTGAAAATTGACTATAATTTCCAGGATGAGCAGGCGCTGATTTTGCTTTTTGAGCATTCGATTGATGCCGAGAAAGTGGATCTGTTGATTCGTCAATTTGATCAAAAACTTGCGACAGTCAGTAGTAGGATTTTAGAATTACAGTCCGAACCTGGCGTGGCAGATTTTGATCAAGACAAATTCTTGGCAGTAAAGGCAGAATTTCAACTGCTGAAATCACAGCACGAATCCATGCAGCAAGATGCCGCGTTGCTACAGCAGCGAATCAAGGAATCACAAAGCAAGCTGAGTGAAAAAGCAACTCTAGAGAAAACGCTCGCCACACTAGACATTCGAGAAACTAATCTTAAAGAACTGGATCGACTTTTCAAAGGAAGTGGCTTCGTTAAATATGTGAGCACCATTTACCTTCAGGAGCTCTGTAATACTGCCAATAGTCGATTTATGAAACTGAGTAAAAATAGCCTCAGTCTGGAAATTGATTCAGATAATACCTTTTGGGTGATCGATTACTTGAATGGAGGAAAGCGAAGGCTCCTCAAAACACTATCCGGCGGTCAGACTTTCCAAGCTTCGTTGTGTTTAGCTTTAGCCCTTGCCGAAAAGGTAAAATCCCTCAATCAAGCCGATCAAAGCTTTTTCTTCTTGGATGAAGGCTTTGGTGCTTTAGATCGAAATGCACTCCGTGTTGTTTTTGAGACGCTAAAATCCTTACGTCATGAAAACCGAATAGTTGGAATCATCAGTCATGTGGAAGAATTGCAACAGGAAATCGGAGTATATGCTCAAATCGAGCTAGATCCTGAAAAAGGTTCTCAGGTAAGCTATTCTTATTGAGAACAGATTCAAGCGTTCGTGGAGACACGAACGCTGGCAGAGCAGAGCACTAAAAGTGCGAGATATATCAGCTATGGGTTTCAACCCATTGATTAGATATTCAAAGTTGTAACCCGAGTTTTGGCAGGAGCGATGCCAATCGGGAAAATAGAGGTTCGCCAAAACGGATAGCGGGTTATATTTTTACCCTGGCATTTTGAAATTCATTACCCGTTCGTGAAGACACGAACGGTGGCGAGGTGGATACTCAAACGATAGCGGCTTAAGAGAAGTGGCTGAAATACGAAGGCAACCAAAAAAGCGAAGAGTATTTTGACGCAAAGTATTTCAAACCTTCATTTTTTCTCTTGCTTTATAGCAGGCCGCAAGACCACAATTGGGATGACTCCTTAGCCATATACCTCTATTTTGATACTTCCATCTCAGCTAATGAACTTTTCAGTAAGCTTTGAGTAATATTACGCAGCTCATTGAGTAAACTCTAAAAATACGATTCTAACAATTGATTTTCAGTAAGTTACAAAAATATTATTAAGCAAAAAAGACAGCTAAAAAGCTGTCTTTTAATCGTATAGACTCAACACGTCCAGCTGCAAGAACTCTTGCCAAGGAATGCCATCAGTTCCAATAACCAAGGATTTCTCAGGCCGATATTGCTTGGCAAAGGCATTCAAGCCTGCAAGTCCACCAACTTTGGAAGTCTTAACTTCAAGAGCGATAATTCGTTTTTTATACTCCACCACGAAATCCACTTCCTCATTACCTTCTCTCCAGTAGTAGATAGTCAGCTTTTTTTCTTTGAAAGCCTGATTCACCAGATGAGCTCCCACTGCTGACTCTACCCATCGACCCCAAGCCCGATGATCTGCCTGTAAAGTTTCGGACGTTTCATTCGATATTCCGGACATGATTGCAGTATTGTGCACCATGAATTTGGGACTGGAAGAGCGCTTCCGGACTAGATTTGGACTGTATTTTTCCAATCCTGCTAATAGTCCCGCTTCATTGAGCAGCTCCAAGTAATTAGCCAGAGTCGTAGTGTTTCCGGCATCTGCCAGCTGTCCCATGACTTTGGTGAAGCTGAGAATCTGACCGGAATAAGCCGACCCAATCTCGAACAGTCGTTTCATCAGAGCCGGCTTATCCACTCGAGTCAGCATCAAGATATCTTTGGAGATACTCGTCTCGAGCAATGCGTCCCACACGTAGTTTTTCCAGCGATCTTCATCCTCCTTTAAAGTGATTGCACCAGGATAACCTCCAAACCAAATATATTCCTCCGGAGTAAGTCCGAAGGCATCCTTCATCTCTTTATAAGACCAGTGACCAAGGTAAATCGCTTCAAATCTTCCCGCCAGGGATTCTGTCAAACCTTGCTGCAGCATCAACCTGGATGAGCCTAGCAAAATCACTCGGATATCGCGCTCCTCTGCAGTATCCCGATCCCATTCCGCTTTAACTTGCTCACTCCAATTGTCGATTTTTTGTACTTCATCGATAATCAGAAGATGGGGAATCTCTGGGTTTTGATTTTGGATTAGGCGAGCATTTTCCCATTGTTGCGCAATCCAAATTCGATCCCCAGCGGGAATAGCATCGGCAGCGACGAATGTATTTGAAGCATTCATGTCTTTAATTACTTGGCGCACCAGCGTAGTCTTGCCTACTTGTCGTGGCCCATAGATCACCTGAATAAACCTTCGAGGCTCTTCTTGGAGACGCTTTTGGATGATTGCTTTTTCTGCACGTTGATAGACCATATTATTTTACTCATTCAATTGAGTAAATTTACTCATCTTATTGAGTAAATTCCTAATATCGACATCATTTATTTTATTATTAGGTAGTTACGAAAGTATTTTTAAGCAAATTTTTGATAAAAAACCAAAGACTTAAATCGCAATTCATACAAAACAAAAAGCCCTGACAATAGTCAGGGCCTTTTCTGAATTAAGAAAACCTTATGATAAAATGTTACTATTGACCCAAACAATTTCATCCTCTCGAATTGTATGATCTGAGTCGTCAAAAATAAACGTCTTCACATCCGCTCCCATTCTAACCAGTAGTTCCTCAGAAAGTTTAATTCTTTCTAAAGGAACATGAAAATCTTGCTTGCTACTCCCAATAAATATCGGTGTTTGCTCAAAAGAACCCGAGTACTTCTCAGGCTGAATCTTCTGGCCTATCAGCCCACCAGTGAAGGCAATTACTCCGCCATATTTTTTTGCAAAGCGCGCTGAAAATTCAAGTGACAGGCAAGCTCCTTGAGAGAAGCCAATCAAGTAAATCTGTTCTGAAGTGAAGCCTTTAGCCAACAGCTCGTCCACGATGTCCTTTAGCTGGTGGATGGCCAGAGAATATTCAGGCTCGTTGCTTTCATCTGGCGCCATAAAACTGTAAGGATACCAAGAATTACCCGCCACCTCTGGTGCGAGAAGAGCAAAATCATCTAAGTTGAGATGATCCTTTAGTGCAAGAATCCCAGAGGCACTTGCTCCTCGCCCGTGAATCAGGATCGCGACTTTTGAAGCCTGCTCCAGTGGTAAACCTCCTGATAGGATCTTAGACATAATTTGCTGCATTTAAGGTGACTGGCGCAAGTGCCGATTCAATTTTATCTCTACTTGGCTCAGCCCAGTCTGGTAATTTTAACAACTCCCCCAAATGGGCCTCTTCTTCATCAATTGCGAAACCTGGCTCATCCGTTGCGATTTCAAATAGGACCCCACCTGGCTCTCTAAAGTAGATCGACATGAAATAATTCCGGTCTTTCACTTCTGTGACTTGGTAACCATTAGTAAGTAAAATTTCTTGAATCTTCAATTGACTTGAGGTATTTGCAGTACGGAATGCAATGTGGTGAACTGTACCGGCACTTTGTTGACCTCGATTTCCAGTTGGATTGACAAGGATATCCACGATATCACCAGCTTTGCCATCCGTCCCGTATCGGAATCGTCCTTTCTCTTCGCCAATAAACCGGTAATCCATATACTTGGTTAGGAGCTCTTCAGTTCCTTCTTTGCTTCGAAGATTAAGTGTTGCCCCATAAAATCCACGGATCGAATGTTCCAAAGGAATTTGACCATAAGTCCATCCTTTCCGGTCATCTGTATTATTAGCTATCAATTCAATCCCCATTCCATCATGATCTTCAAATCGGATAAGTTTATCCCCAAACCGAGTCAAGGTATCCGACACATTGAAATCAAACTTCCTCAGTCGAGCAATCCAATAGTCCAATGATTCAATCGAGATTGAAAATGCGGTGTAAGTTAACTCTCCAGTTCCTTTGGTCCCTCTTCTAGCTCCAGTAAAAGGGAAGGTCGTAAATACCGTCCCAGGGCTCCCAAATTCATCTCCAAAGTAGAAGTGATACACATCAGGCGAATCGAAATTGATCGTTTTCTTGACCAGTCTTAATCCTAAAATCCCAGTGTAGAAATCAATATTGGCTTGCGGATTACCTGCGATTGCAGTGATATGGTGAATTCCTGTGATTAATGGTTGCATTGAGTTTCCTTTCTTTTAAAGTAAAAATAAGCTGCCTTACGGCAGCTTATAGATTAAGAATTCACTTCTGCTGTTTCTTCTACTTGCTGCTTTACTAGTTGTACGTTTAAGTGTAATCGTACTTGGTCGCTTACTACGATACTTCCGGCCTCAGTGATCGCTGACCAGGATAGACCAAACTCTTTACGATTTACTTTTCCGTCTATTTCAAATCCGGCCTTAGTCTGTCCATAAGGATCACCTGCCACACCGCCGAAGTCTACGTCTAATTCTACTACTTTGGTAGTGCCTCTCATGGTCAGGTCTCCAACCAGCTTATATACGCCACTTTTATTCTTAATCGCACCAGAGAATGTAAGATTTGGATGTCCCACTGCATCAAAGAAATCTGCTGATTTCAAGTGGTTGTCTCTGTCAGTCTGATTCGTGTCGATGCTATCAATTGCAGCAGAGAAATTCACTTTGGCTCCATCAAAATCCTCTGAAGTACTCTCCATGCTGCCTTCAAATTTTTTGAAATAGCCAGTCACTGTCGAAATAACCAAATGCTTCACTTTGAAAGATACTTCTGAGTGAGTAGGGTCGATAATCCATTTAGTAGTGCTCATAATTAATTTGTTTTAGGTTTAAATTTTTATTGTTGATACGTTTTATGTCTATACACTTATTTGAGGAAAAAATTATCCTCGCATTTTATCTAGTAGATCATTAAGCTGATTTACTTCCTCAAGTCCTAAGTTCACAATCTGTTCGTTTGCCTTTTCCACTTCCAACTGTACCAGATTAAGCAGATTTAATCCCGCTTTGGTAATAAGTATATCGACTTGTCTTCTATCATTTGGACATTCTTCTCGCTTTAACAATCCTTTTAATTTCAGCTTCTCCACCAGACGACTAGCATTAGACATTTTATTCAACATCCGGTCCTGAATAGAGGATACTGTCGTTGGCACTTCGTTTTGGCCTCTCAAAATCCGTAACACATTATACTGTTCGGGTGATATTCCATGAGGCTTAAATAAGGCTTGTTGAGAATTGACCAAATAACTATTAGTGTAAAGAAGATTTACGACCAATTTATTATACGGATCCTTAAATGATTTCTGTTGAATGGCTTCTTCTATAGTCCCCATGTTAATTGTTGTTGTATTTAATGTATATACATTTAAATGTACAAAAAAGTTTCACACTTCTAAAATTTTCTAAAAATCAATTTCTAATTCTCCTTTTTTGTTCGGCGTATTTTAATCTAAATCCCTTTCCTAAGGCAATTAGGATCAGAAAAAAAGTCTATTATTTTTCTAAAAAACCATTCAGACTATCGATAAAAAAAAATGAATTCGATTCCCAGATTAAATGTGGTTTAGCCTATTTACACAAATTAAAATTAACAAGAACAGAAAGCTTAAGGCCTATTTTCAAGCCATTCCCCGATCAGTCGATTAACCTCCTCCGGCTTTTCAATACAACTACTATGTCCCGCTCCTGCTACCATATGGAGCTTAGAACCTTTGATTCTCATCTGAATGAATTTAGCTTTCTCAGGCTTAGTGGCCACATCTTCATCTCCTACAATGATCAACGTAGGGCAACTGATCGCTACTAATTCCTTCTCTACTCCTTTCCGATAAATCACACCTTCAACTGCAGCAGTCACCCTTTTTCCATTTTTTCGAAGTTGGGACTTCCAATAGTTAGCTTCTTCTTTATTTGAAGGATTCGCTAACCAGCTTTGAGCAAACATAATCGGCATGACTTGATTGGCTAGGATAGGCAGAACTCCAAACCATCTCACCAGACCATTCAATGTTTTGTATTTCGGATGATTCTCAACCGGCTCAGCATTGGCAGAAGTCTCCAATAGAATTAAAGACTTGATCAGTTCGGGGTATCTAGCTCCCAATCGCATCCCGATGAAACCTCCCATAGACAAACCTGCAAAATGTACGGGACCATCGCAAAGTGATTTGATTAATGCGGCCGCATCTTCAGCCAAAGTATCCATGTCAAATGGAGTACGATACTCGCTTTGACCCTGCCCACGATGATCGTAAGCAATAATCCGGTACTTACTTTTAAAGTATTCGACTTGTGCGCGAAACATGTGATGACTCCAAAGCAACCCATGTGAGAACACTAAGGTTTCTTCCCCACTTCCAGTTTCTTGGTAATAGATTTTTACTCCGTTTGCTTCTACAATCGGCATATTTTAAAGAATTTATAGGTTAAACTTGCTGATTATTCCCAATCTAAACCTGGCTGTTTAAGCTTGCTATCCCCATCTGCTTTTGCTTTGTCTACAATTGCTTTCACGTCCTCTAGAAGTTTTTTGGCATCGTAGACGATTCCGTCTTTCACAGTATATTTTACTCCTCCCACTCGGATAGGCTGATTATTTTCATCCAACCGTATCGCGCCTGTACCATACAATACTTTTAGGTTTTGGAGTGGATTTTCTTCCAAAATTACGAAGTCAGCCAATTTCCCAACTTCCACAGATCCGATTAATTTCTCCATTCCAAGGGATTCTGCACCGTAATAAGTAGCAGCTCTGATTACCTCGAGCGGATGAAAACCCGCTTCTCGCAATAATTCCAATTCCCGGATATATGCAAATCCATAGAGCTGATAAATAAATCCTGAGTCAGAACCCGCAGTCACTCTTCCTCCACGGTTTTTGTATTCATTGACAAAGGTCATCCAAAGACGGTAATTCTCTTTCCATTGAATCTCCTCTTCCGTAGTCCAATCAAACCAATACGAACCATGCGACTGTCGGCTTGGCTGATAAAACTTCCATAGCGAAGGAAGCGTGTAGACTTGATGCCACTCCGCTGTGCGTGCCCGCATCAAATCGCGATTGGCTTCATAGATATTGAACGTAGGGTCCAAGGTAAAATCTAGCTCCAATAACTCATTCATGACCTTGTTCCAATGCTCAGAGTAAGGAGCTGCCGCCTGCTTCCAGAGCTTGCCCGCTTCACCAAATCGATGTTGCTCATTTTGATAATTATAATCCAATCTGAAGTCCTGAATAGTACGGTCTTCAAAAAGTGCCTCTGGAAGACCATACCAATGCTCCATTGCAGTCAAACCTGCTCGTGCAGAATTCAATACATTCCATCTTGCCACATCCATCTGCTGATGATGCATCAAAGAACGAAGACCTAGTTTTTTATTTTCAGAAATAGCTGCCTGCATGACTTCTGGGTTTGCTCCAAAGAATTTAATCCCGTCAGCACCTTTAGCTTTATTCTCATTTACCCACGCTTTTGCTTGCGCTGCAGTCGTGATCGGGGCTCGATCTATTTTTACTCTTAAATCCTCCTCTTCTTTGATAATTTTACGCTCCAAATCCGCTCCAAATGAAGTATATGCAAAAAGTCTTGGGGCTGTGATTTCATTTGCTGCAGATCGCTTTTTCTGATCAAGCACCCAATCTAACCCATTGCTGGCAGAAGGGTCTTTTACCGAAGTGATTCCATGAGCCAACCAAAGTTTATACACATATTCGGCTGGTGTACCCTGTCCTTCTCCTCCTATATGCCCGTGCGAATCAATAAATCCAGGAAGCAAATAATGCCCCTCGAGTTCATATACCTTATCATTCGGCCCTACTTTTGGACGTCGCTCTTCAGAGATTGGAAGTCCTGGATAGCCGACCACTTGAATCTGTGCAATTTTATTTTTCTCCACAACAATATCCACAGGACCAATTGGCGGTGCTCCAGTCCCATCGATTAAGATTACTCCACGAAGGATCAGTCGTCCATATTGCCCATCGCCTTCGGCGCGGTCTGGTGCGGGTAGAATCTGGGAGAAAGCTGGAAGAATACTCCAGAAAGCAAGTAAAATCAGTAGTGTAAAATTCTTTTTCATAGAAATTGGGATAAAAATCAATGCAATAAGATAGGTGAAAATACTTCAACAAAAAACCTGATTTTGATAATGGAAAACATGAAAAAAGCCTTCCGGAAAATCCAGAAGGCTTATTGAAATAAGGTTGGTGGTTTATTAATTATTTAAACTGGTCCATCATCTCCTCGGAGATTCCGGTAAATGAATAGCCTCCGTCATGGAAAAGGTTCTGCATGGTTACCATTCTGGTAAAGTCTGAGAACATCGCCACAATGTAATCTGCGCATGACTCTGCAGAAGCATTTCCAAGTGGAGATAGTGATTCAGCAAAATTATAGAAGGAATCAAATCCTCCGATTCCTGTGCCAGCAGTAGTTTTGGTTGGAGACTGGGAAATGGTATTCACTCTTACCTTTTTCAACTTACCAAATCGGTAGCCATAACCTCTTGCGATGCTTTCTAGCAATGCTTTGGCATCAGCCATATCAGTATAGAATGGGAAAATTCGCTGAGCAGCGATATAGGATAGCCCAATAATAGAAGCCCACTCATTCATCACGTCTTTCTTTTCTGCTACTTGCATCATCTTGTGAAAAGAAATCGCAGAAACATCATAGGACTTCATTGCCCAATCGTAATTCAAATCACCGTATGAACGACCTTTCCGAATATTCGGAGACATTCCTATAGAGTGCAACAAAAAGTCAAAGTTGCCTCCCAAATACTCTTTGGCTTCGGCATAAAGTTTTTCAATATCCTCCAAGCTTGTAGCATCAGCCGGAATCACAATGGTATTACATTCTTGAGCAAGCTCGTTGATTGCTCCCATTCGCATCGCAATAGGCGCATTTGTCAACACAAATTTCGCCCCTTGTTCTTTCGCTTTTAAAGCTGTTTTCCATGCGATTGAATTTTCATCCAAAGCTCCGGTAATGATTCCTACTTTTCCTTTGAGCAAGTTATCTGACATATCGTACTAGTGTTAATTTCAAAATTTTGTTAAAAATAGGCAAAATTTATTATTCAAGGGCTTTCAAACTCCGATCAGCCCTACTTGCGGACCAATTCTCGAGCACTCTCAAGCGCTGAAGCTGATGGAGAAACTCCTGAGATCATTTTTGCCAACTCCTCTATTCGTTCTTCTAAGCTCAGCATTTTGATTTTACTTATTGTTTTTTCGGACGTATTGTCTTTATACACGAAGTAGTGAACGTCACCCTTCCCAGCCACTTGGGGCAAATGTGTAATGCAAATGACTTGGTGTTTTTTTGAAATATCCTGCATCATACCGACCATCTTCAAAGCTACCTCCCCGGAAATACCGGTATCGATCTCATCGAAGATCAAAGTAGGTAACTCCATTTTGTCTGCCATCAAATACTTAATGGCAAAGAGCAATCTAGAAAATTCACCTCCTGAGGCAACTTTCTTCAAAGCTTGAGGAACTGCACCTTTATTAGCAGAGAATAGAATTTCTATTTCATCTAATCCGGACAATCCAGCTGCGACTTCATGATGCTCAATTTCAATTTTCGCATTCTCCATACCCAAGCCAGCCAGAAGTTGGCATAATTCTTTGGCAAAAGCAGCTGTAGAATTCAACCTTTTTGTACGGAGAGACTGACCTGTGGATTGGAGAAATTTTTCAGCTTCCAGTAATTCCAGATCAGCCTTTTCTAAAATTTCATCTAAATTCTGGACCTCAAAGACTTTATCAGCCAACTCTCGCTCAAGTGAAATCAATTCTTCTACCGAACTCAAGCCATGCTTTTTCTGTAGAAGATAAATCCTGCTAAGTCGATCTCTGGTTTGATCCAATTTTTCGAAATCCACCTCAACTTTATTTCCCTCATCACCGAGGCTCTCCTCAATATCCCGAAGCTCAAGCATCAATGAGTGAAATCGCTCTCTCAAGGGATCAAAAACATGCGCTAGCTTAGAAAGTTGCTGCATCCCCTGATTGATTTGGTCAATCGCATTGGCCACACCAAGCTGATCATCTTGGAGCAATTGAAGTATTTCGTTGATTCGAAGGTTAATTTCCTCTGCATTTTCAAGGATTTCCTGAGAAGATTCAAGCTCAGCTTGTTCCCCACCTCGAAGAGCAAGTACACTCAATTCTTCCAATTGAAACGCATTGAAATCTGCTTCTTTTTTTAATTCGGTAGCGCGATGAGCAAGTTCAGTTCTCTTTTTTTGAGTTGATTTAAAAGTTTTAAAAGCAATCCGATAAGCTTCCAATTCATTTTTACTTTGGGAATAGGCATCAATTAAACCCAATTGGAAAGCGCCAGAAGCAAGCTGAAGCGTGTCATGCTGAGAATGCACGTCTACAAGTCTTTCCCCAAGGGTTTTCAACGTATCCAACAAGACTGGAGTGTCATTTATAAAAGTCCGGGATTTACCACTAGGGCTGATCTCTCTCCGAATGATACAAGTCGAATCAAAATCTAAATCCTGTAGCTCAAAAAACTCTTGTAGCTTATAGCTTCCAATTTCAAATACGGCTTCAACCACACATTTTCTATCCTCATGAAGTAAGACTTTGGTATCAGCGCGATTTCCCAAGAGCATCCCCATAGCACCGAGCATAATTGATTTTCCCGCACCGGTCTCCCCCGTGATCATGCTTAATCCTGGTGCAGGCTGCATCAACAGTTGATCAATAAGGGCATAATTAGAAATGCTAAGCGATTTGAGCATAGGGGATTTAACTGGAGGGTAAAACTAAAAAATCGAACTCAGCTTTTCAGTAATTCATTGTACTTTTTCGCATTATTTGGATCTACTTCGAGTAGTAGTTCAACTGCTTCCACCCGAACCTCTAAAGGCGCATTTTTTAAGATTTGCGCGATTTCGTCACTTTTTGCGTCGATAAACGAAATGGTGAAAATCCCATTCGGCTGCGTTTTGTTAGCTTCCGAAATAATCCTAAGGGTCTCCAGAATATTGCTATATGCCTTGTCTGGCTCGATCTGAAGAAGATCCAATCCCTCTCGATGGTATAAATAATAACCGTCTCGAATCTGCGAAAAGACAGATGACACATAGATATCATTGATCAACCAATAGCGATTTCTTCGGTCTGAAGTGCTCTGAGCCCAGCCCTGCCGCCCAGATTGTTGCGCATTATTGACGATATCATTTGCGATTTCAAAGAAAGGATCACCCCCTCTACTTTCAAAGGAATCGTAATCAATTCCCAAAGCGATATGTGCATAGAAAGCTAACAGCGAGCTTATATTATTCAAAAATGTAAATCGGTTGAACTCGATCGGTTGGGATTCGATGTACTCAAAATTCCAGTTTCGATCTGCGAAATTGAACAACAGACTCTCATAATTCGTCCCGTAAATCGGTCTGACAATTTGTACCTGGACAGTAGCATTATAGCTTCCCACCTGAGGCACATCGCTGATGGTAATCAGCATATTACCTTTGATTCGCTCCTCAGGTCTGAATTCATCTGTCGTCCAGGACCTTCCATTGAGAAACTGCTCAAAACTTGTTTTCATTTGATTGAAAACATTGGTATTTTGGATCCTAGCTCGATCGCTATTGATAATTACAGTGAAATTTAGCTCTTGCGAAAAAGCATTCATTGTCAAAAAAAATAGGGCAATGAGTAAGATTTGGTTTTTCATAAACTTAAAAGTAAAGAAAAAAATCTACCTTAAACCCAAACAGGGATAGTTTTGATTTGATCTAGTATTATGGCTGCAATAGTTGTTTTGCTAGCCAATTCTGAACGGACTGATCTACCATCTGCACCAAATAACTCAACTTGATTCGTGTCCCCTTTGAAACCAGCTCCTTCTACTTTAGTGGAATTCAAAACAATCAAATCGAAATTTTTCTTTTTTAGTTTAGCTTTTGCATTTACCACTTCGTTCTCAGTTTCTAACGCAAATCCGACATGAATCTGATTTACTCGCTTCATTTTACCTAATTCCAAAGCGATATCGACATTCTTTTTCAAGCTAATAAAAATCGAAGCGCTATCTTTTTTGATTTTCTCGGGCGAAATTTGAGCAGGCGCATAATCAGCCACGGCCGCTGCAAAAATGCAAATATCTACCCTGGGATGGAGCTCAGCGGCCACTTCATACATTTCATCAGCACTAGTTACCGAGTTCCAATGAAATTTATCTTTAGGTACCTTTAGCGAAATAGGGCCCGAAACCACAAAAACTTCTGCTCCTCTTTTTAAAAATGCTTCTGCAATTGCCAGTCCCATTTTTCCACTAGAATGATTGCTAATATATCGAACTGGGTCTAGGGCTTCTTGAGTTGGGCCCATGGTGATAAGGACTTTTTTCCCCTTAAAATCATCATTGACTATAAAAAAATTTTCTACATATCCAAGAATATGTTCGGGCTCCATCATTCGCCCTTGGCCTGAAAGACCACTAGCTAATTCTCCTGATTCTGCATGCAAAACTTGATGACCAAAAACTTCCAGGCGATTGAGATTATATTGAACTGCCGGATGCTGATACATATCCAAGTCCATAGCTGGAGCGACCATTACCGGGCATCTGGCGGACAAATAGACTGCTGCCAGTAAATTATCACAGCTACCCAAAGCGAATTTAGCTAGGGTATTTGCGCTCAAAGGCGCAACTAAAAGTAGGTCTGCCCAGAGACCGAGCTCCACATGATTATTCCATTCTCCAGTTTCGTCTTTTTTAAATTGACTTAAAACTGGTCTTTTGGAGAGTGTTGCTAGGGTGAGTGGGGTGATAAAATCAGGAGCAGAAGCGCTCATAATGATTTGCACTTCTGCTCCTGATTTAATTAGTAAGCGGGTAAGATGAGCCGCTTTATAAGCAGCAATGCTGCCGGTGACTCCTAAAAGAATTTTCTTCCCCGTAAGATTCATTGCTTATTCGCCAGTTGGCTCTTCAGGCAATCTGTGGTAAATTTTATTTTCTACAAATTCTTCCAACGCTAACGTACTTGGCTTTGGCATACGCTCGTAAAACTTAGAGATTTCAATCTGCTCTTTGTTTTCGAAAACCTCTTCCAAATTATCAACTGTTGAAGCAAATTCAGAAAGCTTAGCATTCAATTCCTCTTTCAAGGTATTTGAAATTTGCTTTGCGCGCTGACCAACAATATGAAGTGATTCATAGATGTTGCCAGTTTTATTTGCGATTTTATCCAAATCTCTAGTAATGATTGATGGATTAGTTGCCATATCTTTTTATTTAGATTTTATTAATTCTCTTTTTTAACTAAATTCTTTTCAGCCTCAAGTTTAGCTGTTTGCTCAGCAGCTTGCTGTGCATATTTATTCTTTAACTCGATGTGATCAGTTAGCTCTTCACGGGCTTCACTTTCATATTTTTTCACTTCACCGACAAATGGACTACTTGGATATCTTCTGTAAAATGTGGCCGCAAAAGCCAGCGCATCATTTAATCTCTCCTCTTTTTTGACAAATAAGCTGTTCTTAGCATATCCAGTACTTACTTCTACCAGCTTGTATGCCAATTCCTCATTATGATCTGACTCAGGATAGTCCTTTGCAAAGTTTTGAAAATTTATGATACAAGCTCTATAGAAATCTCCTGGATACAATCCATCTTTGAGCCGGTAATACATATTCGACTCTTGGAACGCTTTTTCTTCGAATCTACCTTGCAAATCAACCAACATTTCCATTGCTCGCTCATAGCTGGCAGAACCTGGGAACTGCGTCACAAATCGCTGAATTGCCGAAACTGCTTCTTGAGAACTCTGTTGATCAAGATTATAATCAGGTGAGTCCAAATAAAGAGAATAAGCATTCATGAAAAGTGCCTCTTCAGCCAATGGACTCCGATTATAAGTTCGATTGAAATTACTGAAATATCCAGCTGCCTCTATATAACGCTTGGTCTTGAAGTGACAATCTGCATAGTTGTAATCAGCTAATTCTGCTTTTTCGCTTCCTCTGATAACTGGAAGCACTTTGTCGTACAGAATAATAGCCTTATTGAACTCCCCAGCTTGGTAATAATCATTTGCCCCTTTATAAAGCTCTTCCCAATTTGTGCTTTTCTCCAATTTATTGAAGGGGCCACAGGAAGTGATCGCAAGGATAAGTAGTAAAGATAGAAGGGATTGTACGCGCATTTTTGTTTTCAAGACCGCAAATATACGGGATAAATATTCGAATTCAAACGGATAACAGGATTGAGAAATTGATTACTTCTTGACTTGTAGCTTCTTGGTGACAATATTTTTATTGTCGAGGTAAAGCGTATAGAAATAAAAGCCTGGTGTGAAGTCTGACACATTGATCAGCAGTGTACTTCGTTCAGGATCCAATTCGAATTCTGCAATTGGATTTCCTATGAAGCTATTTATGGTGATTTTTGCTTTGACTTTTTGGTTTTTATATTCATAATCCAGTTGAGCAATACGATTGCTTGGGTTAGGATAAATATCACTTAAGATCATGTCTTTATAGTCAAACTCATTCACTTTGGTTTTTGAGTTTTCTACTTCATATACTGCTTCAACGACAAAAGCTTCTCTTAAATTTGATTCATTCACAAAGAATAAGTCGAAAGCCCCTCTGGTCTCGGCGATTCCCATCTCAAAATCGAGATACATATCAGTCATGATTTCCCCAGGCTCAAGAGTCAGTTTAATTTTTGCCAAATCTTTTCTAGGATTAAAGCACTGATCTCCGATGCAGATTTTAATATTTTGAGATGATCCAATATTCCCTCTTAGATTCTTTAGAAAGAAAGTCTTGGACTGATCTGATTCATTTTGTAGAATGATTGTTTTACGTTGGGTTGAACCCAAATCCCCATTGAACTCTAGATTTTCACTGAGCACACGAACTTGCTGCGCACTACCTAGAAAAGGTAACAACAGCCAGAGGCATGTAAAAATTATCAGTGATTTGTTCATGTAAAATTTTAATCTATAAGCCTTTCAGTTATTAAACTGTAATCAATATACGGACAAATTTAAGTTTGGGGTTAATGAAAATGTGAAAATTGCGGTTAAATTCTGTTAACCATTAGAAAATAAATTTCAACGGTTGCCGTTACTCATTCCCCTTAAGAGGTAAAATAGGTTTTGAAATCCTTTTTAGCGTCGGCAGACTTCGTTTTTCAAGTGACTTTTGGATTTCCATTTCGGTAGGCATTCGCAATTCCACATCTGGATCATCAAAAAAGTTTTTTGCATTTAAATCCACTTCTTCCACAGTTCGCCAAGCATTTATGTCCTCCATACTAGGTTTTTCCTCAATTCGCCACTTAAATCCCTCAAGTCGGGAAGTCTCTTCATTCACTAGTTGAAAGGGAGTAAACTTTCCGTCAGGTTTTACGCCATAAGTCACTCGGGCGATAGCTCCATCTTGGAATCGAAGTTTTATCGTCGAACTCAAGGTTTTATTGATTCCCTGAGTTAGTGTATCCCCTTCCAATGCAAAATAGAGTGACTCCCCATTACCGTCGATATCCAGCTTATCAATCTGCCCCTCTTTGAAATAACCATTGATGATCCGGCCCTTCATTTGATTGTAATTGAATAAAGTATCACTTGTAATAACGAAGCCATTATCCTTCAAATAAACTCGATCCAATTCTTCATTTGCAATGTAAAAAACCATGGAATCAGCAGAAATCTGACTTTTACTATTCCACATTACAGGGTCTTGAAACATTCGAATCGATGAGTCAGAATAGTTGTAAACCAAAGAGTCTGCCACCCCAGACACATCCTTATTCAAAATTTTGATGGCACGAAAAGCCAAAAGAAATTTCACTGAATCCAATTCATTGTCTTGAGAAATCAGGGAATCTGCAGTCATATAAAGTGTATCCTTTTCAAAATACCTTCTGACCAAAGCATTGCCATGAACAAGGCTGTATTTTCGCTCTTCCCAATACTCTCCAACATCCCCAAAAACCTCTACTTGCCGCTCTTTATTAAAAACACTTACTTGATCTTCGCCTTTGTAATAGGCCGCTATTTCATCATAGAAAAGCTGTTTCCCCTTGATTCTGCTGGTCTCTGTCTCGACTATCCCATCGAAAAACCGAAACTGTTTTGATTGGGTGTTATAAAAACTGCCATTTTGAGCATCAAGCTTGTTCCCATCCTTTGAGAGTAAGTTTGTTAGCCCCTTAGTTTCCGCTGTCTTAGGAACAGTGAGATAAACCAAATAGCTAGTCTTCATTGTGTAGTCGGGATTGACCAAGACTACCTCATCCTGAAAAGTGATTCGTTCCAAATTCACTTCGTACCTGCCTCTTTCACTAGTAAGTACATTTACTGAATCGACGACTTTACCAGAGTTGTAGTAATACGCAATATTCCCTAATCGATCATAATCGAGGTATTCAGTATAAAGTGTGGTGGATCCATTTGAGAAAACTACCCGATTTCTAAGTTTTGCCATTTTTGTATTTCCATCATACTCTGCGTAGGCACTTCTCGTCTTCACAGGATCTTCGGTATCTTCAATCCGTACATTTCCAAAAAGCCTAGCTCGATTTTCTTCCCTAAAAAAATGAGCAGAATCACAGTAAATCAACGAATTTTGGTTTTTCATCTGAACAGAGCCGATGAGTCTTTCGAAACCGTTTGCACCTTGAAGCACTTCGGCCTGCATGATTTCCAAAGTCGAAGAACCCTGACCATATGCTATTCGAACAGATGCAAATAGGCCGATGAAAAATAGAAGGGTGAATAGAAGCTTTCGAGTCATGTGATAGTGAATGTGGGCAAAATTAGCAGAAAATGATATTTTTGATCAATGGTAAACGCTTTTATCCAGCATATTGGAAGTAAATCTTTGTTAAACTCTTCCAAAACCTACTTGCTAGCCTGCAGTGGGGGGTTAGACAGTATCTGTTTGGGAGAACTTCTTGCTTCAGCCTCGATTCCTTTTGAAGTAGCTCACATGAACTTTAAGCTTCGCGGTCAAGAGAGTGACGAAGACGAGGCATTTGTCCATCAATGGGCAAATTCAAAGCAAGCTATCATCCACATAAAGCATACAGATGCAAAGGCTTATTCCTTGGAATTTGGAATCTCTACGCAAATGGCTGCCAGGGAACTTCGATACAGATGGTTTGAAGAAATCCGGTCTACTCGAAATTTGGAAGGGATTCTTTTAGCACATCACCAAGACGACCAGATCGAGACTATTTTCCTCAATCTTCTCCGTGGTACGGGTATCGAAGGACTTTATGGAATGGCTGATCGAAGAGGGAGATTGATTCGTCCACTATTGCCTTTTTCCAGAAAGAACTTGGAAGAATTTGCCAAAAAAAATGAGTTGACCTGGCGGGAAGACAGCAGTAATGCCAAGCTGGACTACAAAAGAAATAAACTTAGACATCAAGTTTTACCTGCAGTTTATGATTTTGCACCAGATGCTAAATCTAATTTACAAACCAGTCTAGGTAGACTGACCGACACTGGAAAGGCTTATACAAGTCTTGTAGCCCAATGGCTTTCGTCCCAAATTACCGATAAAGATGGAGTTCAATCCATTTCGATTAAAGCTTTGATGCAAATGCAAGGAACGGTGAGTATCATTTATTTTTGGCTCAGATCTTATGGTTTTAACTCGAACCAGGCTCAGGACATTTATGAGGCTATGCTCACCGGCGAGGCGGGAAAGCTGTTTGAATCCGCAGCATATAGTGTAAACGTAGACCGAGAAAAAATCTTCCTTGCTCCAGTTTTCGAGAAATTTAATTCGATCCAGCTCTCGGAGCAGGACATCCAATTCACCTTACCAGAAGGTAGCTTTGACATCGTGAAATTAGATAGCCCGGTACCACTTGACCAGAAGAAAGAAAATGCCATGCTTGACCTCGAGCAACTTAGCTATCCACTGACTATCCGGACTTGGGAGCTTGGTGATCGATTTACTCCACTAGGAATGAAAAGCACCAAGAAAATCTCCGACTTTTTAATAGATTTGAAAGTCCATTTGTTGAAAAAACAAGAGATCAAAGTCCTAGTCTCCGATCAAAATATTGCATGGGTGATTGGTTACCGAATCGCTGATTGGGCGAAGACCAGCGCTGCCACACGGAAAGTACTTTACCTCAAAAAAAACTAATCATATGTTGAATCCATTCTCAAAAACCTACTCCGAAAAAGACCAACAAATGTTTGACTTTTTGGCATTGACCAAGTTTTTCGAGCGTTTGAGAAATAAAGAAATGGCAAGATTCCTTCCCGCCATGCACCAGAGGAAGTATGTGAGAGACGAAGTGGTTTTTTTTAGTAAAGACCCAAGTCAGGCACTTTATCTAGTGAAAAAAGGGGACGTCTGCCTGACCATTGATATCAAAGATAATTTTGAAACGATCCTCGAAATCAAAAAAGGGGAAGCATTTGGGGAAAACTCCTTGTTGGAAAATGCCAAAAGAACCTATACCGCGATTATCACGTCTGAGGAGGCAGAGTTGATCGTCATCCCTCACTTTGCTATTCAGGAAGTTTTTGAAAGTAATCCAAAAATCAAAGCAAAAATGATGACCTCACTTTCGGAATACTATAATGATAACAATCAGCGACTGTTTAGATCCTATCGAGAGTCATTTGGATTTTTCAGCCTTCGTCAAATGTTTGAATAAACCGATCATATCCCCCAGGTTTCTTTTAGATAATTTAAGGAGCCCTTCACCAAAGTATTCTCGCTGTAGTTTCTATTCCTAGGCATTGTTTAATAACTTAGCCTCGCTTTTTAGCACGAAATATTCAATTAAAATTAGATACAAATATGAGCAAAGTAACCGTAGTAGGAGCTGGCAACGTAGGCGCAACCTGTGCCGATGTCTTAGCTTATCGTGAAATCGCTGAGGAAATTGTCCTTATCGACATCAAAGAGGGAATCGCCGAGGGCAAAGCTTTGGATATTTTCCAGAAAGCTCCGATCAATCAATACGACAGCAGAACTGTTGGCAGCACAAACGATTACTCCAAAACAGCAAATTCGGATGTAGTAGTAATCACTTCAGGTCTTCCAAGGAAGCCAGGAATGACCCGTGATGACTTGATCGAGACCAACGCAGGCATCGTGAAGTCTGTCACTGAAAATGTGGTAAAGCATTCTCCAAATGCGATCATCATTGTCGTATCCAATCCACTTGATGTAATGACTTATCAAGCTCATCTTACTTCGGGATTTGATAGAAATAAGGTGATTGGTATGGCTGGCATCCTAGACACTGCTCGATACAGAGCATTTTTGGCTGAAGAATTAAATATATCGCCAAAAGAAATCCAAGCAATCCTAATGGGTGGACATGGTGACACCATGGTACCGCTTCCTAGATATACGACCGTAGCAGGTATTCCAGTTACTGAATTGGTATCAAAGGAAAAGTTAGATGCAATCATTGAGCGAACCAAATTTGGTGGTGGTGAATTAGTGAAATTGATGGGGACATCTGCTTGGTATGCACCGGGATCTGCTGCTGCACAAATGGTAGAAGCTATTCTTAAAAATCAGCGTCGTGTATTCCCTGTTTGTATCAAACTTGACGGAGAATACGGAATCGATGACTGCTACCTTGGAGTTCCAGTTATTCTGGGTAAAAACGGGGTTGAGAAAGTGCTAGAACTCGATCTAAACGCCGAAGAAAAAGCCCTTCTGGAGACTTCCAGAGGACATGTGAAAGAAGTAATGAGCGTACTTGACAAACTTGGTAAGTAAGTTTCAACTTTTATAAAATCAGACCTTTGATGTTTATTCTGGCTTTCCAGGTTCATCCTAGGTCTGATTTTTGTATTTTATCAAAACCTGAATTATTCCTCCTCTGTGAAAATCTGGAAAAGCTTAGTCATTTTTATTGTTTTTATTCTTGCAGCTGCATCCAGCTACTGGATTTACGAGACTTACTTTTCCGGTAAAAAACTTTCAAACCTTGAGCTGATTAGTGACAATGCGGTTTTCGTGTTTGAAACCAAACAAATAGGAAACACCTGGAATACACTTATCCAAGATCCAGTTTGGGAAATTCTGAAAGCCTTTCCCGCCTTTGAAAAATTAAATAGTCAGCTATCCGAATTAGATAGTTTGATGGATGGAGCAGGAGATAACTTAACTGCCTTTTCAGGAAAAGAAACCACGATAAGTTTACATCCTACGGGATCAGAAACTTTCGAATTATTAATCACAACGGACCTCTCCGAAGAACGTCTCCCCGATGTGTTGGAGGAAATCAAGAAGCGTATTCCAACTGGCGCCAAATTCCAAACTCGAAACTATTCTGACATTGAGGTATATGAATACTTCGATCCTACCAATAATCGACAATGGAGCATTGCCGCAGTGGGAAGTCTCACCGTAGTTTCAGCTTCCTCTTTCTTGATCGAAGAGGCTATTCGCTTTTATTCCAATGGGAATATTGGAAGCTTCTATGGGTTAGCGCCGTCATTTTCCCTCGGCGAATCTTCCATGGGTAAGCTCTTACTTTCCGGTAAGGGCATCGCAACCTTGCTCAAAGGAATCACTACTAATCGAGAGTCAACTTTTATAGGTACGCTCGAAATGATTCAAGGAGCTGTTGCTTTAGAACTGACTTTGAAAGAAGAAGAAGTCCAATTTAGCGGCCCTGTCTTTTATGGGGAAGCAATCACGTTTACACCCTCAATCCAGGCAAATCTTGCAGCTATTTTAGGCCTAATTCCCAATGAAACTCAGGACGTGACCCAGATCAATCTGGGGAATATTTTTGAAACACAGAAATTGGTGAATCGAGCATTTACAGGTAGATCTACGCTGAGCGGCGAGATCCAGCGGAAATTGGTTGACAGAGGTATTTTCGATTCATTTACCGGGGAACTCTACCTCTTAGGATTGACCGACTTAGGTATAGGATTACCAAATAAAGTCTTACTAGCCCGGACAACCACTGCGGAGAATTCTTTGTCAATAATTTCTGATTTTATCGTAGATAAACCTGAAAGCACAAAAGACTATTACCAAGATAAAGTGATCATCTATATCTCTGAAGAAGAATTTCCTGCCCACCTTTTTGAAGGGAAGTTTCAAGGATTTCTCAAAACTTTCATCACCCAGCATGAGGATATCCTGATCTTTACCAATTCTCAACAAGCGATGAAAATCACCTTGGATGCCATCCGAAAGGGTGAAACCTGGGGACTTTCTTCTAATCCACCAGTAGCTTCTGAAATCATTCTTCCAACTGCAGGTTTTGGAAAATTAATAAGTGTGAATGGCTTGTGGGATTATTGGACCAAGCAAACAAATCCATCTTGGAGCTCTTTTCTTCAGAAGCATGCTGCAGCTTTCAGGTCATTCAGCTTTATTGATTTTCGAATCAATCAGATTCAAGGGGAAGCAATAGCAACCCTAAGCCTGAAGTACGATGGTGGAAGTCGACCAGAAGTGAAAACTACCGAAGCAATCAGCCTTCAACCTAGCAATTCTACCACTTTTGAAAATACGCTGACCTACGGCCCAAAAGTAATCACCAACTATCAGGATAACACAGACGATATCGTGGTCCAGGATGAGCAACATGTGCTCCATCTGATCAATGCTGCAGGTGAGGAGGTCTATTCGGTTCAATTATCAGGACCAGTAATCTCAGACGCCTTTATGATTGATTATTACAAAAACGGGAAGCTTCAATTACTAATCGCTACATCAGAAAAAATCTACGGCATAGATCGATTGGGAGTTTCTCTGCCAGCTTATCCAATCTCGATCAACGGGGCTCAATTCACACATTTGAATTTGGTGGATTACAGTAATGCCAAAGACTATCGGTATTTCCTTGCTACTACTTCTGGAGATTTATACCTCTTGGATAAAAGTGGGAATATCCTTGAAGGCTGGGATCCAAACTCTTTGAAATCAAAAGTCGTCGGGGCTCCTTCCTTTTACAGAGTTCCAGGAAAAGGAGACATGATGGTTGCCTTTACCGAAAATGGCGAACTCTATTTATTTAACAGACGAGGAGAACTTCAAACCAAATCAGGGATTCCCATTGGTGCCGGATTTAAGCAAAAACTGCATTTCACCAACGATTCGAAATCTGGCATGAACCAGCTTGTTGGAGTTTCCACCAATGGCGAGATCGTGCGAATCAATTTCAAAGGAGAAGTGATTTACAGAAATCAATTAGTCAAAAACGATCGCGACAATGAGTTTCTAATAATCCCAAGTCAAGACGAGTCAGACTATGTGTTAATCTCGCGACAGTTTACCCAAGTGGCTGTACTGGATGACTCTGAGTCTGTACTTTTCGAAACCCGTGCATCAGCAGAAGGGTTAATTTATCAATATTTCAATTTTGGGTCGAACAGAAAGATTCTTGTAATTACTGATCTAATTCAAAACTTTTGCTATCTCTATGATTTTCAGGGCAATCTTTTGACTACGATGCCGCTGGAAAGCTCAGGCCCTATACAGATTACACACCAATCCTCGAAAGGTCAATACCTGATCCGAACAATCAATGGTAAGAAATTGACCGAATACCTTCTAGCGGACTAAGCCCGTCACTTTTGGCCTAGCTTTTTGAATCCCTAACTTGCGAAAAAATCAACTCCTATGCTTAAGCAGTACTCTTTTCTATTTTTTCTTATTCTACTTCTAAGTGTTGATTCATTTGGTCAGCTAATTACAGACCACCAACAGCTCAATGATGACGGTGCTACTGCGAACCTTAGCTCACCTTATCATACTACCTTGACTTTTTTTTATAATTTGGAAGAAGGTCACTATTTCCCCGAAAAGGCAGCCCGTGCGCTAGACAGCAAAAATCTCGGAGACGTAAATACCAAAACACTTGCGGTGCAATTGAAGCAAATCTTTGAGGGCAAAGGGGTGATTATTCGGACAAGTTCAATCCCAAACGAAGCAAACTATATTGACACTACTGCCACAGAGGAGCATATTTTCTATTTTGATAAAAAAATTCTTCCCGGAATATTTTTAGAGAAATCCGGTAAAGACTGGAAATTTTCTTCCTTTTCAGTAAGTCAGATCGAAGAACTTCACTCAGAAACTTATCCTTACGGTACAGCGAAATTGCTAAATATTTTACCGAAAATTGGGACTCAGGAATACTTCGGCTTACAACTTTGGCAGTTAGTCGGGATTTTTATTCTCATCCTTTTGGTCTTCTTGGCGCACTGGGTTTTCACGATGATTGTGGACAATATCCTGCTCTATTCATTTAAAAAATTTGGATATGGACGGTTGGGAGAAAACTACCTCCTGCCAGTAGCCCGAGTGACTAGCTTTTACCTTCTTGTTCTCTTACTGTCAATTTTCATCCGAGTGCTTCAGCTTCCAGCGGAGATTTGGACTTGGGTTTTGGTGATTTTCAGAACGCTAAAGCCATTGTTGATTACCTTGATTTTTTACAAATTGGTCAATGTCCTCGCAGCTTATTTTGCTCGATTAGCGACCAAAACAGAATCTACGCTCGATGATCAACTTGTCCCTTTGATTCGCAAAACACTTAAAGCTTTTGTGATCATCATCGGTACACTTTTTATACTTCGGGATGGACTGAACCTGGATATTATTCCATTTCTGACTGGCTTGTCTATTGGTGGTGTTGCTATTGCTTTGGCAGCACAGGATACCATCAAAAACTTCTTTGGCTCGGTGATGATCTTCATTGACAAGCCCTTCCAAGTCGGAGATTGGATTACCTCCGGAGATATAGACGGTACTGTAGAGGAAGTTGGATTTCGCTCTACTCGAGTTCGGACTTTTCGAAACTCACTGATGTATGTCCCTAATGGCAAAATCGCAGATGCAACACTGGACAATCATGGACTTCGGCAATACCGAAGATTTTATACAACTCTTACTGTTACCTATGATACACCTCCACTTTTAATAGAAGAGTTTGTCAAGGGACTTCGTGAGATTGTCTTGGCTCATCCAGATACACGAAAAGATCTTTACCATATTTATTTCAACAATCTTTCTTCTTATAGTCAGGACATTATGTTCTATATATTTTTCGAAGTACCCACTTGGGGCGAAGAGTTGGCTTGCAGGCATGAGATTTTGGTACAGACTGTGAAGCTCGCCAATTCGCTTGGAGTTAGGTTTGCCTTCCCTACCCAAACACTTCATATGGAGTCTTTTCCTGAGAAAAAAGGTTTGGTGCCCGATTATCCTGCTGATTCAGCTTTTTACCAAAATAAGCTTGGGGAGTTTATGAAGACTACTTTGAATAAAAAGTCCTAATTCATGCCCATTTATCATCTCGTTTGTTGAGCACAGATTTGAAAGCTGTACTTTTTGGGAATCAAGGTTGTACAAATTCAAAATAGAGTTTGTACAAATTCAAAATAAAACTTGTACAATTTCAAAATTATACGTTCATTTGTAACAAATGAATATAATTAATCGACGGATATACAGCGCAATACGGGAATATCAAAGCAAATACCCCATACTGGCTATCACTGGGCCGAGGCAGTCAGGGAAGACTACGCTTTTGAAGACTCTTTTTCCAGACTATCGCTATGTCAGCTTGGAGAATCCAGATAATCGGGATTTTGCGCTGAAAGATCCAAATGGCTTTCTGGCAGAATACAATGATCAGGTCATCTTTGACGAAGTGCAGCAAGCGCCCGCTATATTTTCCTACCTACAAACGCTCGTTGACAGCCGTCCTGATCGTATGGGTGGATTCATTCTTTCTGGATCGCAAAACTTTCACTTAATGGAGCGAATCACCCAAAGTTTAGCCGGTAGAGTGGCTATTTTCAAACTTCTCCCACTCGACACAAGAGAGCTCTCAGCTGCGGATTTACTGGCAGACGATCCTTTTGAGCAATTGATCCATGGGTTTTACCCTGCTATGTATGATCGGAAGATTTCTCCCAGTGTGTTTTACTCAAATTACGTCCAAACGTACGTCAATAGAGATGTGACAGAATTGATGGTCGTCAGAGATTTGAGACAATTTCAAAACTTCTTAGGGCTCTGCGCAGCACGGGCAGGTCAGCTACTGAATCTAAGTGCTTTAGCCAATGAAGCTGGCATCACTCAGCCTACTGCGAAATCCTGGCTTTCGGCTTTGGAGTCCAGTTACATCACCTTTCAGCTGTATCCATTTCATAAGAATTTCAGCAAACGGGTGGTAAAGACTCCAAAGCTATATTTCTATGACACAGGGCTTTTGTGCCACTTGCTAAAGATCACCAAACGAGAAATGCTTCTTACCAACCCTATAAAAGGAGCGTTATTCGAAAATATGATGGTGGCTGAATTCTTCAAGCAGATGCATCATCAGTATCAAAATCAAAGTCCATGGTTTTGGAGGGACAATCATGGAGATGAAGTAGATCTGTTGCTAGATCAAGGGACTACGCTTGATATTTTTGAAATCAAAGCAAGTGAAACTGTCATGACCGAAAACTTCAAGGGAATGGAAAAATTCGAGTCCATTTCTACGATTCCTATTGCCTCAAAAGGATTAGTGAATACAGGGAATTTGAACCAAAAAAGATCCTATGGAAAGGTAATTTCATGGAAAGATTTTCCTGATTTCGTCTGATTTTCATTTCTTACAGAAATCTAATCATCCACGCGGCCACAGTAATCATACGAATTGACCATTCGCAAGTCAAAAATGAAAGGATCATCAAGTCCTGCCTCTTGAAAAAAGTTGTCTTTCCCAAGGATTTATCAATTCGGGACAAATGAATTAGCGTACTAAAATCTATAGTTAATCACCACTCCGTTGTAGGGTAAAAAAGAAAACAACCAATCCGAATATAGGATATCGTCTCGATATTTGATCGGCGGAGTAATCTGCACCTCCACCATGGGGTCAGGATTTTCCATGATTGATTCTTCAAATGTCCGTTTCTGATGAGTATAGGAGATTGCTAGCTTAGATTCAGCAGTAATCAGCAATCTATCTGTGACTCGAAAACCGATACCAAAAAAAGGCAAGCCTGAAAACGAGTTCTCCAATCCAACATGCCTCTCATATCTTTGGGTTGGAATATTATCGTCTGTTCGAAACCCTCCCCCATATTGAGTTTTTTTTGTGCGGGCTAAACTCCACTCCAGATCCATCCCATGATAGCCGAACCACCTCCTCGTTATTCGGAATTGCCATTCGTAGCCTATGGAAGTACCAATGCTTCGAAAGGTTTCGTACCTGAACCCATTGTTAGGGAGGCGAGTTTGATCTTTTCTATCGAAAGTATCGAATCCTCCAAATATCCTAGCCCTAAACGCCTGGTTACTTTTTAATTGTTTTCTCCCAATAAATTCAATTCTGGGAGCACGAAGACTATCGCCACCGAAGATGTCTTCAGTTTTAAAACCTTGGAATAAATTGGAATTGAAGCCCACCAACCAGGAGTTTTTGGGAATTGAAATCAAAGAGTCATTCCGATCTATCTCTTGAGATAATGCGGACAGGGAAACTAGACTTAAAACTGCCATAAAAATTATTCTCTTAACAACCATATTTCAAGGAATATAAAAAGTTTGCAGGGCATTCAATCTGCCCTGCAAGCCTGAAATTAATACTTACTTTTCTACGATGATTTGCTTTCGAATAACCTCAGTCTTATTCTGAATATGGACAAAGTAATTGCCTGGTTTAAAAGCTTCCAGCGAAATAGTCACCTTTTCTCCTTTAGAGCTTGTTAGAGAAGCTGGTGAAACATTGTAGACCATTGGCTCGCCTGGACAGACTAAAAGGGTCGGACCATTTAACTCAATTTGAGCTATGGCATTGAACCAGTTAAAGAAAATTAGAATCAATAAAAAAGAATTTTTCATAGCTAAAATATTTTAATTTGAACACCTAAACTTGTCTGAAATAATACTCTGGAATATATAGCAGACAAACCTCCAAATCCTGACGATAATGTAATATCCACGGAAGGGTCTATAGGAACTAAGTCGCCTACATCGCTAGATGTATAGTTTTGTCTACTCAGAGAAATGCTTTGCTCTAGCGTAAGGAGAAATCTGCTGTTCAATTGATAATTAACTCCTACTAAACCCTTAAATAATAATTCAAAGGTTCTGTTAGTGGTGAAATTCTTACGAATCATAGGTATGCCCTGAATAGTGGCCGGCCTCGCTTGGTCGCGATCCAGCCAGTAATAGGTAGCTCCCACTTCCCCTCCATAAAACCAGGTAAATCTGTCATTTATCTCATGGTGCCATTCATATCCTAGTCCTAGTCCCAGATTGGAGTTCCATTCTCTATCAAAGAACACACCGGATTCCTCTGCAACCTTACTATACACGCCGCCTATGCGTGCTCGAAATGCCTGATTTTGTGTATTAAACCTTCGGTAGATGATATCAACGGGGAGCCCCGGCGACCTCTCAAAGACAAATCCAGGATTAAAAGTACCGGATATCCCAAGCGTATGCTTTTGCTCAGCCAAAAAATTTGAATTAGATTCTTGTCCCAGCGCAGCTGAAGCAGAAAAAAGAAAAAAACAACAACCAAAATAAATGGAGCAATAGATGAATTTCATAGTAGTTAAGACATTAAACCCATTACTAGATTCATTCTAAAACTAAAAACTTTTTTCCAGCTTTCCTACCACTCAACTAACTTTTAATGAAATATTTTTTTCATACAAAACCTTACTATCTCACCTTATATAAAATATCCAATAATAGAAGTAGTTTGTGACCTAAAAAATGCATTACATTAAATTTTGTCAACGAACTCAATGACTTTTACGCTCTAACTATTTGAAAAGATTTTTTTGGTTTTCGGAAAAAAAAGTAACAAATTTCTCCGACAATTACCACCGCTTCACTTGTCTCCTTTCAGAGATTAGCCTTATTTTGAAGTCTCAAATCCCCAAGTTGTATGTATTTAATTTTTGACACCGAAACCACCGGTCTGCCCCGCGATTACAATGCCCCCATGTCAGATGTGGACAACTGGCCGCGGCTCGTACAACTCGCTTGGCAACTGCATGACGCTAAGGGAAATCTGCTTTCCAATCATAGTTATATTATCCGACCGGAAGGATTTACGATTCCTTACAATGCGGAAAAAGTCCATGGAATCTCCACCAAACGAGCTTTGGCCGAGGGCCATGATCTAAAACAGATTCTTGGGGTTTTTGAAGGAGATGTGCAGCAAGCAAAGTATTTGGTTGGGCATAATGTCGAGTTTGACATTAATGTCGTCGGTTCGGAATTTCTACGAGCGGAAGCGACTATGCCGCTCACAGCACCTCAATTGGACACCAAGGATATCTCCACAGAATTCTGTGCACTTCCAGGTGGTCGTGGTGGCAAATTCAAATGGCCAACATTAACGGAATTACATCAGAAGCTTTTTGGGAAAGGATTTGGCGATGCACACGATGCGGCCTATGACGTGGATGCCACGGCTCGTTGCTTCTTCGGGTTGATTAATCAGGGAGTACAAGCTCCAATTGAAGGTCTAGCTGCAGTTGAGGTAATCTACGAGGCACCGAAATTGGAAGAGGCCAACTTTGCGCAAGCGAAAGACACGCAAAAAGCTGCTGCAAAAGACGTCCTGAAATTGGCCGGCAAAGCGGATATTTCAGACCTGACGGACATGCCTTTCACCCATTTGCATGTGCACAGTCAGTTTTCGGTACTTCAAGCCACTTCAGAGATCCCTGCAATGGTAGCTCGAGCAAAAGCTTTGGGAATGCCTGCCATCGCCATGACTGATCATGGTAATATGATGGGTGCTTTCAACTTTGTAAAGGAGGCGATGGCTAAAGAAATCAAGCCGATTCTGGGCTGCGAGTTCAATCTGTGCCGCGACCGAAAAAACAAGAGCAATAAAGATGACGGATATCAGACTGTCTTACTTGCAAAAAATAAAGCAGGCTATCACAACCTTGCCAAACTAGCCTCTTACGCCAATATTGAAGGGTTTTATTACCTTCCCAGAATCGACAAAGAACTCTTACTCCAATACAAAGGCGACTTAATCGCTACCACGGGAGGACTTTGGGGAGAGATCCCGTTTTTGATCTTGAACGTAGGGGAAACCCAAGCTGAGGAAGCTTTTCTCTGGTATAAAGAGCATTTTGGAGAAGATTTTTATGTAGAGCTGAATCGTCATGGAGTCCCAGAGGAGGAAAAAGTAAATGAGGTATTGTGGGAACTTGCTCACAAATACGAAGTCAAGTATTTCGCAGCAAACAATTCCTACTACACTGAGAAAACAGATGCTAAAGCTCATGATGTCCTGCTTTGTGTGAAAGACGGCGCACTCTTGGTGACACCAAAAAAATACATTGGCAAGCGTGGGCGAGAATTCCGCTACGGTTTCCCAAATGATGAATTCTATCTAAAGACACCGGAAGAGATGAAGAAGCTCTTTGCGGATCTTCCCGAAGCCATCGAATGTACTCAAGAGATTGTGGACAAGGTGGAAGGATACAAGCTTGCCAGAGAGGTTTTGCTTCCGAAGTTTGATATACCTTCGGAATTTGTCCATCCCGAAGACACGGAAGATGGAGGTAAACGAGGAGAAAATGCCTATTTGCGTCACCTGACCTATGAAGGTGCGAAAAAGCGCTACAAAATAATGACCCCTGAAATCCAGGAGCGTTTAGATTTTGAGCTGGCAACTGTTCGGAATACAGGTTATCCTGGGTACTTCTTGATCGTGCAGGATTTCATCGCAGAGGCGAGAAGAATGGGCGTTTCCGTGGGGCCAGGTCGTGGATCGGCAGCAGGATCAGCTGTCGCTTATTGCACAGGAATCACCAATATTGATCCAATCGCCTACAAGCTACTATTTGAGAGATTCTTGAATCCTGATCGAGTATCACTTCCCGATATTGACATTGACTTTGACGATGAAGGCCGCCAGTCTGTGATCGACTATGTGATCAAAAAATACGGGTCCAATCAGGTGGCTCAGATCATTACTTACGGCACCATGGCTGCCAAGTCGGCAATCCGTGATACGGCACGAGTGCTGAATTTACCTTTGGCGGAAGCTGGGAGACTGGCAAACCTTGTTCCTGACATCAAATTGAAAGCACTATTTGCCTTGCAGGGAAACCGAGCTGCCATCTCCGACAAACTCAAAGGTCAGGGCGAGATGATCGCCAAAGCAGACGAGTTAATCCGAATCTCAAAAGGGCAAGACGAATTAGCCAAAACCATCAATCAAGCGACGATGCTTGAGGGATCGGTTCGAAATCTAGGTATCCACGCATGCGGAGTGATTATCACCCCTGACGACATTACGAATTTCGTTCCAGTGGCTTTGGCAAAAGATTCCGAGATGGTTTGTACCCAGTTTGACAACTCCGTGGTCGAATCAGCCGGTTTGCTCAAAATGGACTTTTTGGGCTTGAAAACCCTCACCCTGATCAAAGACGCTATCAAGATTGTCAAGGAACGTCATGGAATCGAACTCGATGCAGATGAATTCCCTATTGATGATGTCAAGACCTACGAACTTTTCCAGCGAGGAGAGACAGTCGGTATCTTCCAATATGAATCTGCAGGGATGCAGAAATACATGCGCGAACTCAAACCGACAGTTTTTGCGGATTTGATTGCCATGAATGCACTTTATCGTCCGGGTCCACTTGCCTACATTCCTTCTTTTATCAAAAGAAAGCATGGGACAGAAGTGATTGATTACGATCTGGATGACATGAAAGAATACCTGGAAGAGACCTATGGTATCACAGTCTATCAGGAGCAAGTGATGTTGCTTTCGCAAAAATTGGCAGGTTTTACCAAAGGTGAGGCCGACGTGCTGCGAAAGGCTATGGGTAAAAAGCAGAAAGATGTCTTGGATAAAATGAAGCCAAAATTCATTGAGCAAGCTTCTGCAAGAGGCCATGATGCTAAAAAACTAGCTAAAATATGGACTGACTGGGAAGCTTTTGCCTCCTACGCATTCAACAAGTCCCACTCGACTTGCTATGCTTGGATCGCGTACCAGACCGCTTATCTGAAAGCGCATTACCCAGCAGAGTATTTGGCTTCGGTACTTAGCAATAATATGAATGACATCACCCAAGTGACGTTTTTCATGGAAGAATGTAAGCGAGGAGCAATTCCAGTTTTAGGCCCGGATGTCAACGAGTCCAAAAGTGGCTTTACTGTAAATAAAGCTGGAGAAATCCGCTTTGGAATGGCTGCAATCAAAGGTGCAGGTTCGGCCGCCGTGGAGGAGATCATTAAGGAACGCGAAAAAGGAGGCGTATTCAAAAATATATTTGAATTTGCAAAGCGTGTAAGTTCAAAAGCTTTAAATAAAAAGACGATGGAAGCCTTGGCAATGGCTGGAGCTTTTGATTGCTTTCCAGCCCATCATCGAAGACAATACTTAGAAGCAGCAGATGGGGATTTCTCTTTGATTGAAAAAGCCACGAAATATGCTCAGAAAATCCAACAAGAGGAAGATTCTGCGCAGGTAAGTCTTTTTGGCGGCGGCTCAGGGAGTATGGCTGTTCCAATGCCCACTGTGGCACCGATGGAGCCTTTCTCCCAACTTCAGCAACTCAACATAGAAAAAGAAGTCGTAGGGTTGTATATTTCCGGGCATCCACTTGACCAATACAAACTGGAAATCGATTCCTTCACCAATGCCTCCTTACCAGATCTGACTGACCTCGATAGCTTACGAAATCGAAGCGATATCAAGTTGGCGGGTTCGGTGCAGAGCTTTGCACATCGAACCACTAAAAATGGAAAACCCTTTGGTACGCTGACTTTGGAGGATTATGCTGGATCATTCACCTTTTTCCTTTTTGGGGAAGATTATGTGAAATTCAAAGAATACTTCATGTCAGGTTGGTTCGTATTCTTGTCTGGAAAGGTCGAACCCAAACGCTGGGCTGAAAATGAACTGGAATTCAAAATCAACAGTATTATGCTACTTAGTGAAGTCCGGGGCAAAATGGTCAAGGGAATCCGGGTGAATATAAACTTGGATGACTTGAGTTATGACCTCATGGAAAAACTAGAAGCGATCACTTCGAAGTACAAAGGCGAAGCAAAGCTTTATTTTGATGTGATCGATCGCAAGGAAAACATCACCCTTGAGCTTTTTTCGAAGAAATTCTCCATTGACCCGAGCGCGGAGATGATCAAAGAATTGAGACAGATTCCAGAAGTGATGTATAAGGTGGTTTAGAAATTAAAAAGCGCTCATTCAATTTAGTAAATGAATAAGTTTAGGAGAAAATTTTCGTTTATAATTTCGTGTACTAGTTATTCTTTAATCACAAAATCATGAAAAAGCCGATTTACCTTCCTCTCCTAATCTTTTTATCGCTAAGCGCTTGTAATGAACCGGAATCTCCGATCGAAGAACCTGTCTTAGATTCCAATGTTACTGAGTTAAATGTTGTGCTTGCGGGAGAGCTTTTGCCATCCAAAGGGAAAATGAAAAGCAAATCCTATTTCTATTCCAATCTCAATAAAGCTGACTTTGTCACAGATTATTTTTATGATAAAACTGGGAATCCAATTCTAGAAGTATCCCAAAACAATGCTGGCATTCCAAGTGCCTATCTATTGAATTATTTTGACAGCAAAGGTTTGATCACTTCAGGTAAAGCATTTCAAGTTGGCGAATTTGGGTTGACCTTTTTCAATACTCGCAAGTACGAGTACAATGCTGCGGGACTTTTAGCACGTGAGTTGCGAGGGTCTGAGATGGCTTTCACAAATTGGGTACAGAATACTTATGATGAACGAGGAAGAATAAAAAGTACTTTTGGAAGGGTGAAAGGTGAAGGTGATTTTGCTGAATTTTTTTATTCAGACAATTCCCACAAAATTAATGAGGAACATTTCTACTATGATCGGTCGACTGGTGCTCCTTATTATTTTTTAGTTTACGAGTATGATTTACCTGGCAATCTGATCGCAAAAAAGCCCAGCGGGCAGACCGGCTTGGGAGACTCGTTTATGAGTTTTAAGTACAATGATCAAAATCAATTGGTGGAGGAAACCTTGTACTCCCTTCAATTTGGTCAGCAAGTGAAAAGCAGATGGACTTATACTTATTATGAATAGCTTCTAGTTTTTTATTCGCATTGGAACTTATTAAACTTGAATTCCATTTAGAACCTATAATTTGAAAGCTAAAATATTAACCAAAACATAAAATGGCAAAAGCAATAGAAATCACCGACGCAAACTTTGAAGAAATCATCAAATCTGAGCAGCCAATCTTGGTTGACTTTTGGGCTGAGTGGTGCGGTCCTTGTAAAATGATCGGGCCAGTAGTTGAAGAACTTGCTGGAGACTATGAAGGAAAAGCAATAATCGGTAAAGTAGACGTAGATTCTAATCCTAAAGTGGCTCAAGCTTTCGGAATCCGTTCCATTCCTACACTTCTATTCTTCAAAGGTGGAGAGATCGTAGATAAGCAAGTAGGTGCAGTGCCAAAATCTGTACTTTCTCAGAAATTAGATGCTCAACTGTAAGCCAAAAGCTTAAAATCATCAATGGCCGCAAGTTTTCCTTGCGGCTTTTTTTTTACCTTCACCCAGCTATGGCAGAAACCTTAATTACCCTTTCTGAATTTTTTGAACTTCGTAAAAAACTTCCGCTAATCGACGCGAGAAGTGAGGGAGAGTTTGCCCAGAGTCAAATCCCAAATGCAATCAACATCCCAATTCTCAACAATGAAGAGCGTGTGATTGTGGGTACGCTATACAAAGAAAAAGGGAATGAAGTGGCTACGTTGAAAGGATTCGAATTAGTAGGACCTAGATTTCATGAAATTCAAAAGTCTGCCCTAGCCCAGTTCTCGGATAAGAAAGTTCTCATCTATTGCTGGCGCGGAGGAATGCGAAGTCAGATTCTTTCTTGGTTGTTGACCATGGTTGGTTTTGAAGTTTACCGTCTACAGGGTGGATATAAAACGTATCGAACCTATAGCTTCGACCTCGTTCGTGATAAGCTAAACTTTATAGTATTGGCAGGTCGTACCGGGACGGGAAAGACTCGGCTACTCAAGAGTCTTGAAAAAAAAGGAGAGCAAATTCTGGATTTGGAAGGAATTGCCAATCATAAAGGCTCCAGTTTCGGAGCGATCGGACAAGCCCCCCAACCTACCGTCGAGCAATTCGAAAATCTGCTGGCAGAAGCGGTGATGAAATTAGATGCCGATCATCCGACTTGGATTGAAAATGAAAGTAGGAAAATTGGACGTTTGATTTTGCCAGAACTATTTTATCAGCAAATGCTGGAAGCCCCATTGATCGATATTCACCGAACTGATGCCGAGCGAGTCAGATTGATTGCTGACGAGTATGCTGTTTTGCCAAAAGATGAATTAATTCAGGCGGTCCTTCGTCTCAAAAAAAAACTTGGAGGCTTGCGAACCTCTCAGGCAATCGAAGCCATTGTGGATGAAAATCATGAAGATTGGATTGCCAATCTTTTGATTTACTACGACAAAGCTTATGATTTTGACCTAGAAAAGCACGAATCAAAAAATACTATTTCGCTGAATTTGGAAGGAATATCTGAAACTGAAGCGGTAAACCAACTTATAAATGCTAGAAACAAACTTACCTCCAAAACTTCCCACAAGACTAACTGAATGGAGCGAAGGCTCCGGCTGTGGTTGTAAAATTGCTCCTGCGATATTAGATCAGATCCTGATTTCCAGCGGTTCATTTACCCAAACAGACCCAAATCTTCTGGTGGGTAATTCAGGGAAAGATGATGCGGCAGTCTATCAAGTCTCAGAAGAAATTGCAGTAATTAATACAGTAGATTTTTTCACCCCGATCGTGGATGATCCTTTTGATTTTGGACGAATTGCTGCAGCAAATGCGTTATCCGATGTCTACGCAATGGGTGGAAAGCCAATTTTTGCCAATGCGATTTTGAGCTGGCCAGTAGAAAAACTGTCGCCTGAACTTGCCGCAAAAGTAATGGAAGGAGCGAAAAGTATCTGCAAAGCTGCTGGAATTGAATTGGCTGGCGGACATAGCATAGCTGCGAAAGATCCAATTTTCGGACTTTCCGTGAGCGGAATAGTTCATCCCAAAAAGATCAAACTCAACAAAGGTGCAAAAGCCGGAGATTTGATTTTCTTAACCAAAGAATTGGGCGTTGGGGTATTAGCGACTGCACTTAAGCGACAGAAAATTACAGATGAAGATTATTCCAAACTGATTGAGATCACCTGCGCCCTGAATTCAATTGGGGAAGTTTTGGGTAATCATGAAGAAGTTCATGCAATGACTGATGTGACAGGTTTTGGACTTTTGGGACATCTGATCGAAATGTGTGAAGGTGCTGGACTCTCCGCAACTATTGAACTGCCAAAGCTTCCAATGATCGCAGGTGTGCAGGAATACATCAATCAGTTTATCTTCCCAGACAATACGTATCGAAACTGGAATGCCTATTCTGCAAAAACCAAAGGTGTGGTCGGCATGGATTTGGTTAAGCTTTGCGATCCTCAGACCAGCGGAGGTTTAATGCTGGCAGTAGATCCAGAGCAAGTGGAGTGGTTTAGAGACAGCATGGAAAAAGCCAATCAGTCAGTTTGGGAAATCGGTCGCTTTAATGAGAAGATGGAGCAAATCGTAGAAGTTTTGACATAAGCAGGCGGGGCTTTCTTATATTTAATAAAAACAACCCAAAAACCTATGAAAACCATCTCCATTCTCTTAATCTTCCTTTTCTCTGCTATATCACTAGTAGCTCAAGTTCCTGAAAATATCACCAGTGAATTGGTCGTTCTCAATATCAAGACAGGGGAAGAAAAAACCATCTTGAAAGAAAAACGTCATTTTGAAGCACCCAACTGGTCACGGGATGGCAAGTTCCTTTTGATTAATTCTGGTGGATTTTTAGAACGGGTAGATTTGGAAGGGAAGAAACTTGGGCAGTTATTTCCAGACCAAGTTTCACGAGCCAACAATGATCACGGGATCAGCTTTGATGGAAAGACCTTAGTCATCAGCAAGAGCGAACCTGGCCAAAGCTCACAAGTTTTTACTATGCTGATGGATGGCAGCACATCTCCAAAACTACACACTACCAAATACCCGAGCTACTGGCATGGAATCAGCCCTGATGGGGAGACTTTGGTCTATTGTGCTGAGCGAGAAGGAGCTTGGGATATTTATGCAATTCCTGCTTCTGGAGGAGATGAAGTCAGATTAACCGATGTAGAAGGTCTGGACGATGGGCCAGAGTATTCGTACGACGGGAAATGGATCTACTTCAACTCCAACCGTACCGGCAGAATGCAAGCCTATCGAATGAAGCCTGATGGATCTGGCACGGAGCAACTGACCAGTGATGGGTTGGATAATTGGTTTCCACACCCTTCTCCGGATAACAAATCCGCAGTGATCATCTCTTACCTAGAGGATCAAAAAGGATCCCATCCTTTTGGGAAAGATGTGAAACTTCGACTTTTGGATGTGGAGACGAAAAAAATCAAGGATCTCACTTCGGTTTTCTATGGCGGTCAAGGTACTATCAATGTCCATAGCTGGTCACCTGATGGGGATTGGATTGCTTTTGTGAGGTATCAGAAATAGGCTAAATCGAAGTCTTTTGTACGGAGTCTATTTAATTCAGTTCAAACTTAAACACATGAAAAACAAGCTTATCCTCCCTAACATCCATATTTAAATAGTGCGAGAAAGGCAAATATAGCCCGTCTTTGGTCACAAAAAACGAAGTTGCATCGTACTTGTGTGCTGGAAGTTCTATCTCCTGAAGGAGATTGAGATCTTTGTCCAACACTGTCAAATAATCTTTGGTGTATGAAAAATCAACATTACTCAAATTCAAATCAGGATTAGGATGTTCTCCTCGGTGTGTGCGATAAAACAAATTTCGATAGGAGTCAAAAACGGTTTTGTAGAAATAAGGATTTTCGATCAGATGATTGAGTCGAAGCTGTATTTCTGAATAGGTTCCACTTGGCATCGAATTAACCGTATTCTTGGTAAATCTACTTTCTATACTTTTAGAAACTAGTTTATCAAGTTTTCTATTGTAGACATTTATTACAGAGGAATTGGGGAACGAGAAAATAATCAGCGAATCTTCCATGACAATATTAGGGTTCATGTACTCTCCCAAGTATTCCCCTTCCATAAGATACGAATCTGGAAAATAAAATGGATAATCTTTAGCCTCCCCAGTTGCAAGATTAATCTCAGCTAAGACAGGTACCTGGTAATACTTCGCTTGGTTTGGAATTGACTCCATAGAGTAGGAATGGAAAAATACGGAACTTGATTCTGAATCAAAATAGAGTTTGAAATTTATTGGATGTGATAAAAAACCTACTTTTTGCTTCCCAATACCAGAAACGTTTCGACTTGATGGCAATAAATTCTTAGCTACAATTACTCCTAGTTCGTTAACGATATCCAATGAATAATTACTACCATAAAAAAAGATGGAATCCGGCTTATGAATAAAAAAATCAAAAGGCGTGTCCATAGCGTTGGGTCCATCAATGCTTAAAGGAATTGACTTGATAAACTCTCGATCACTAAGTGAAAAGATATCCAATCGATGCAAAGGTTGATTATACCCATAGAAGTAATCGATAGAATCAGTTTTAAAGATTGAGGAACGGGGATAATCAAATAACTGGTATTCATTGACATCAATACTTACAGTGTCGACAGAATAGGTAAGAACTTGATTTATAACATTTTCATTGCCTCCATTTCTACAGGAAACCAATAAAAATAGAATAAAAAATCGGGTTAATAGCCCGATTTTTCTTTTTAAGGGCATGTTGAATATGTATTACATAGCCCTTGTGGATTTTCTATTCGGCACTCCGTACCACCATTTTCTCCTGGTTTGACACTACATAAGCGATTATCATAGGTTTTTCCTCCATCGTCTCCCATTGTCTGGCCAGTAGCTGAAAACCCAAAAAACCCTGCAAACAATAATACAGGAATCAAATACTTCAACTTTTTGAACATGATGTTTTTTGTTTTTGTGAAAAGATAAATTAAAAGTCATTTAGACTATGCTCAAAGAAATAAACAAGTAATAAGTTAATTTATTTGTACTTTAAGTTAACTTATTTTTAAAATTAGTTTAGGCTAAACCGGATACTCCTCCAGACACCATAAATTTCATTACTTCAGAGCTTTTCACACCGGTGAGCATTTTCACCTTTTCGCGAGGAACTAGGAATACATTTCCTGACACGTTGTAACTATGAGGAAAATAGACTGCCATCAACTCCGGCAAACCGATCACTGACATATCTTCTTGGGTAATAAACCCTAATCGTGAAAGATTCTCACTGACTTGGACGATCACCGGAGAGCTGAACTTCTTCTTGTCTCCTACAAATGCCCCCATCAGATCCTTGATACTCGTATAGATCAGATTGACAAGAGGGATTTTAATTAGGCCTCGTTCCAACCATTCAAAGAAAGGTTTGGCAAAGAAGAGACTTGCCAAATAACCAAAAAAGGTGATTAGTCCCAGCACCATCAGAATCCCAATTCCAGGAATCGGAACAGGGATCAAATTGTCCAAAAAGAGAATCGTCTGATAAATAATATAGGATGTAATCGCTATTGGAGTGACAAAAAGTAGTCCTCTGAGGAAATAGGAAACGATGCGTTTGGAAGTAAATGTCATGGTATGGATTAATTGAGGCAGCAAGTTCAAAAAAAAATGCCCAATCTTAACGATTAGGCATTTACTATTTCTGGACATATTTTTTCAGTCTAATAATTTAATCTTTACGCTTCTGTAGTAGATCACACTTTCAGGATCATGTGCTTGAAGGGCAATGGTACCAGAGCTTAAGCTTTTCTCACCTAGACCACTAGTACGCTTTCCGTCTTTAGATTCATCATATTCATTGATGATATTCCCATTAACCTTGACGGTGATATGGCTTCCATTCACAATCACATGCTCCGTGTACCACTCGCCATCTTGTACATACGTCTCACGAACATCTTGGAATGAATAGACAGAACCGGTCTTTCGCCAATCACTATGGGATTGATTCACTTGAATTTCATAGCCTTTACTTGGCCATCCATTTTCTTGATATTCAGTATGAATAAAAATCCCGGAATTTGCTTTAGGCATTGTCTTGAGTTCTACTATAAGCTCAAAATTTTTGAAGTCATGATCCCCAACTTCGCCCACGTAAAATGCATGCCCACGCGGACCATCTACCTTTATTATCCCATCTTCCACGGCGAAGGAAGCAGGGTTTTCAGAGACTTTCCAACCATCTAGGTTTTTACCGTTGAAGAGTTCGATCCATTCGCCTGTTTGGGCTGAAAGCGGAATGGTAAAAAGCAAGAATGCGACTATTGCGAAATATTGTTTCATAGGTTAGGTTTTAGGAGTTTCGGAAGTAAAAGTTAATGAAACAAGATCGGAATAATCTACCGTAAAAATAAAAGGCTCTGAATTTCTCCAGAGCCTTCAATAATAGACAAGAATAAATCTTAAAGATCTATTCCCATAAATGACATAAATGCCAAGCCCATTAGGCCAGTCAGAAGCATAGTAATACCAAGACCTTTCAATCCATTAGGAACGTGTGAGTATTTTAATTTCTCTCTAATCGCTGCTAAAGCAACGATAGCCAAGAAAAAGCCTGTTCCTGATCCGAACCCATAAACCGATGCCTCTGCTAAAGTATAATCACGCTGAGCCATGAATAGTGATCCACCAAGAATCGCACAGTTTACAGCGATCAGTGGTAGGAAGATCCCCAAAGCACCATAAAGTGCTGGAGCAAACTTCTCAACTACCATCTCAACCAGTTGGACCATCGCCGCAATAATTGCAATGAACATGATGAACCGAAGGAAAGAAAGATCAATAGAAGCTAATTCACCATTCACCCAAGAAAGGGCTCCCTCTTTCAAGACATATTCATTCAATAGCCAGTTTACTGGCACTGTCACTGTCAAAACGAAGATCACAGCAGCTCCAAGACCAATCGCAGTGCTTACTTTCTTAGATACAGCTAGGAAAGAACACATCCCTAAGAAATAAGCGAAAATCATATTGTCGATAAAGATCGACCGAATACCTAAATTAAATAAATCCATTTTTTCAGCTTCTAATTAGTGTTCAACATAACCTGTCTTGGTACGCTGTACCCAGATAATCAATCCCAAGATAATGAATGCTCCTACTGGAGAAACCATCAAACCATTGGTAGCTAATTTGAAATCAGGCCCAAAAAGGCTAGACGCATATTCAAATACTGGAATACCGAATACTGCACCTGATCCCCAAAGCTCTCTGAAGAAAGCCACTGCAAGAATAATCCAAGAATAACCCAAGGCAGAACCAAAGCCGTCCAGTATTGAATCATATGGCTTATTACCTAAAGCAAATGCCTCTAAACGACCCATTACGATACAGTTGGTAATGATCAAACCTACGAATACCGAAAGCTCCTTATACATGTCAAAGGCAAAAGCCTTCAACACCTCACTTACCAAAGTCACCAACGTAGCAACTACTGCAAGTTGTACGATAATTCGCACTCGACTTGGGATAGTATTTCGCATCAGTGAGATGGTCAAATTTGACATCACTACTACGAAAATCACCGAAATGGCCATCACCAGAGTAGGTTTCATCTGAGTAGTCACCGCCAAAGCAGAACAAATCCCCAATACCTGAATGGTAATTGGATTATCATCCACTAACGGATCGGTTACTAATTTTTTTCTACGTTTCGAAAGTAGCGCTTCTGAAGGCTTCTGTACGACCGTTTTTTCAATAGTTTCAGCACTCATTTTAGTATATTCTTGAGTTTGATGTTCAATTAAAGTACAGCTACTGCTGTAGAGGACTTTTTGCTTTCAATGTATGGCTTATAATACCCTAAATAGTTCTTCAGCATATTATTTACTCCATAAGCAGTGATCGTCGCACCAGACATACCATCTACTTGATGTAGGTTGCTTGTATAATCTTTACCCTCACCTTTTTGCATTTGAATCGCAACTAGATCTCCTGCTTCGTCAAAGATTTGTTTACCTTCAAATCTAGCTTGGACCCCGGGTTCAGTGATTCTTGCACCAAGGCCGGGAGTCTCTCCAGCGTGGGCTAGCGTGATACCTCCTACAGTATTCATATCAGTATCCAATGCCAGAAAACCCCAGATAGCATCCCAAAGTCCTGCTCCATAAATAGGGAAAACATAAGATTTGACTTTAGCTGGATCACCTTCTTCGTGGAAAATATAAACTGGAAACTGACGCTCTTCGACAGGCTTCTTGTAGTTTTTAGCTACATCTACACCTTGAGCAGTTGCTCCCGCCACTTCTTCTCCATTTACGTCTACAACTGTTGAAGAGATATGACTACCATAATAAGTATTCACTTCCTCTGGAGTCATGGCTGCGATTTCTTCTCCGGGAATCACAGCACCAAGAATCTGCTTCTTTTGATCTAGGGCTATTGCTTCTTTCTGCATTGGTCCCAAGACTTGAGATGTGCCTGAAAGAAGAAGTCCTAATACTACCGTCAGAATGACGGAGAATGTGATGATATAAGTGTTAGACTGTTGCACGTTGTAACCTCCTTGTTTTATTTGCTTTAACTACATAATAATCAATTAGCGGAGCGAATACGTTCATAAACAACACCGCCAACATAATTCCTTCTGGATAAGCTGGATTGGTTACACGAATAATTACCGTTAAGAAACCAATCAATAAGCCATAAATCCATTTTCCAGTTTCGGTCTGCGAAGCAGATACAGGATCCGTAGCCATAAAGACAATACCGAATGCCAATCCACCCATCACCCAATGGTATTCTGGAGGCATAGCCATATATTCATTTACTGCAAATAAATTCATTACAAATCCCATGATGTATGCTCCCGCAAAACCTGAAACAATAATCTTCCAGCTAGCCACTCCAGTTCCGATCAAAATCAAAGCACCTACCAGTGCCATTAAGGTTGAAGTCTCACCGATTGAACCTGGAATCCAACCCATAAATAAATTGGAAAAGCTGAATAAGTCCGCACCCAAAACTGAATTATGGATGGCTAATGCATCGGTTACCGGAATACCGTCAATGCCTGCGTTATACGCAACAGCAAGTGCAGTAGCGCCCGAAAAACCATCTACTGCGACTTTATCACCTAAATAGGTCCAAACTTGATCACCTGAAATCTGAGCAGGATAAGCAAAATACAAGAATGCTCTAGCAGTCATGGCCACATTAAGAATATTCATTCCTGTTCCACCAAAGACTTCCTTAGCAATCACCACAGCGAATACAGTAGCTAACGCAACTTGCCAAAGTGGTGTAGTAGCAGGCACTACTAACGGAATTAACATTCCCGTTACCAAAAAACCTTCATTAATTGGGTGCTTTCTGATGACTGCGAAAGCCGCTTCAACCATTCCTCCAGCAGCGTAAGCTACTATGACGATCGGAAGAACCAAGATCAAACCTGTGGTGAGCTTGTCACCAAAGTTATCCCAAAGACCAACAGTACCACCAGTGGCTAATAAGTGCTGATGTCCCGTATTGTAAATACCAAAGAGTAAAGCTGGAATCATGGCCACCACAACGGTGATCATCATTCGCTTCAAATCGATGGCGTCTTTTACCTGGGCTCCCTTTATACCTGTGGTATGGTTAGGACTGAAGAGGAATGTCTCACCTGCTTCGAATGCGTAATATAAACTTTCAAGCTTGCCGCCTTTCTCGAAAAGAGGTCGCTGCTTGTCCATTAAATCTCTTAGAAACTTCATATGGATTAACTGTATTGGATTAATTCTATACCTTTTCTTACCAACTCCTGCACTGGATGCTTGGATACATCCACAAATTCACAAAGTGCCAAATCTTCTTCTACAATCTCATAGATTCCAAGCTCCTCAATTTCATCATAGTCATCAGCCAAAATAGCTTTCAACAAATAAACAGGGAGAATATCCATTGGAGTGACTGACTCAAATACACCAGTCTGTACAAATGCGCGCTCTTCACCTCTACCATTCGAATCGAGTACAAATTCCTTCTTTGGTGAAAGGAATGACAACAATCCCAATGCTCTGTGATAGCTTAATTTTTCTGTGGTTGGCTTAGCCCAACCTAGAAACTCATAGTAATCACCTTCTGGAATGACAGTGATATGATTATGATAAAATCCAAGGAAACCTTCCAAATGAATCTTCTCACCGGTCAACACATTACCAGAAATCACTCTGACATGTCCTGAGTTTAAATTTCCTTTGACAAAAGTAGAAACATTAGCTCCACTATAGGTCCTAACGTAGGATGGTTTAGTAATCTCCGAACCGGTTACTGCGATCACTTTTGAAGAATCATAGATACCTTCCAATACAAACTTGCCGATCTGAACCACTCCTGTTGGAGAAACAGTCCATGCAATCTCACCTTTGTTGATTGGATCAAGATGATGAATCTGCACGCCTACATTTCCTGCCGGGTGAGGACCTGAAAATTGGTTGATTTGTGCATTTTTAATTCCTGCGAATACTGCCGGAGTTGGCTTAGATCCATCAAGGTTCAAATGAACCTTACCTGAGGTCAATTTTGCCAAGGCATCAATTCCTGCCTGCAGATATTTCTCCTCGCCCTGAAGGGTGAATCCGTAATCCGGGGCCAAAGGATGCGTATCAAATCCAGAAATAAAGATCGCTTTCGGAGTATCAATAGGGTTAGCTACAATTCCAAAAGGTCGCTGGATGATATTAGGCCAAACGCCACTCGCCGCTAATTTCCCAACTAAAGTATCTCGATCCACAGATCCAAGATTCAATTTTTCGGAATTCTCGAAACTAATGACCTTATCAGCCAATATTTTAATTTCGAGTAGTTTACGGCGATCGCCTCGTTTAATTTCGACAATTTCTCCAGAAACAGGTGATGCGTAGATGACCTGATCCATGGCTTTGTCGATCAGTAGCGGAGTACCTGCTTTCACAGTATCTCCCTCGTTGACAAGGACTTTTGGGCGTTGAAACCCAATGAAATCCGTTGGCTTAATTGCGAAAGTTTGAGCTGAAGCGAAATCAGAAAGCTCTTGCTTTGCCTTTCCCGCTAGATTGATGTCAAATCCTTTCTTAAGCTTCACTATTTTAGACATATCTGTTTTTAACTATGAGCCTTTGAAAAACGCCTCAAATCTAATAAATAACCTTTTTATTTTTGGACTTAATGGAGTTTAATCTTTGAACTTTTACCTGAATGGAAATTATTCAACTCGATATCACTCATTACTATACTGTTAACACTTGCTCAGACTGCAGGTCTAAGTACTCCTTCACTTGTTCCATCAACCACATTGGGGTAGAAGTAGCACCACAAATCCCAACTTTGTCACCTTTCGAAAACCACTCCAAGTCTAACTCTGTTTCGTTTTCAATGAAAAAACTCCTTGGGTTTTCCCTTAAACAGACTTGGTACAGCGCCTTTCCATTGGAACTTTTCTTTCCAGAGACAAATAGAATCACATTATTTTCTTTTGAAAATCGCTGAAGCTGTGGCTCTCTGTTAGAAACCTGTCTGCAGATTGAATCATTTGCATTATAGTCCAACTCGGTCAATTCTCCTTTGCTAGCTTTAATTCGTTCTTCTATTTTTCCTGAAATTTCATAAAAGCCTTTCGTACTCTTAGTCGTTTGGCTGAAGAGCGTAACTGGACGAGCAAAATCTATTTTATCCAAATCTGACTCCTCCATCACTACGATCGCTTTTTCTAAAGTTTGACCGGTCAACCCGATCACTTCTGCATGGCCTTTCTTGCCATAGATCACGATCTGACCTTCTTGGCGCTCCATTTTATCAAAAGCATTTTTCACTCGATTTTGGAGCTTCAACACCACTGGACAAGAGGCATCGATCAGTTCGATATTATTTTCAATAGCTGTCTTATAGGTTTCAGGAGGTTCGCCATGGGCGCGAATCAGCACTTTACAGTCAGTTAATTGGCCTAATTGCTCCCGGTCTATAACCACAAGCCCTTTTTTGCTCAATCGCCTAACCTCCATATCATTGTGTACAATATCTCCTAGACAGTATAACTTCTCGCTATGCTCCATCTCATCCTCCGCCATCTTGATAGCGAACTCCACTCCGAAGCAATAGCCTGAATTTTTATCAATTGTCACTTCCATAGCCTAATTCATTTTAATTTTTGCCTTAGCCAGTTGCACGATTTGCGCCACTTGCTCCTCAAAAGTCAAATCACTCGTATCCACATCCACGGCATCAGGCATTTTCATCAATGGACTTTCTGCACGTGATGAATCTAACTCATCTCTATCAGCCAAATTTTCTTCGATTTCTAACAAGTCCACAGCATGTCCTTTTTCAAGTAACTCCTGCTGGCGTCGTTTAGATCGGGTTTTCAGATTCGCAGTCATAAATACTTTTAATTCCGCATTTGGAAAAACTACCGACCCAATATCTCTACCATCCATGACTACTCCCTTCCCCTCCCCCAAACGTTGCTGTTGGGCCACAAGTTCTTTTCTAATCAAAGCTACAGTGGCCAATTCACTCACTTTTTGAGAAATATGCATGGATCGAATCTCATCCTCTACATTCTGACCATTCAAATAAGTCTCCTGAAGTCCTGTTCCTTGATTTATTTGAAATGAAATCTCCAATGAATCTAATCCTTTCTTCACCTCTTCTTCATTTGATGGAGAAAGCTTTTCATTCAAAAAATGTAGTGTAGCAGCCCGATACATCGCGCCTGAGTCTATATAAGTGTAGCCCAGAGTTTTTGCTACTGCTTTAGCAGTCGAACTTTTACCACAACCCGAATAACCATCGATAGCGATGACGATATTACCCATCTAAAAACTATGCGTTTCCGCTTTTTAATTCAGCCACAAATATAGTAGTTTTAATCAAAACGATTCTTTAATCCCAGAAAGCTCTGCTAGTAATTTGACTTAAATCATCTTTCAAAAGCCCCTATTCTCATGCAGCTCAAAGCGCAATTCGTCGATATCCCAAATCGAAAAATTTACCCAGTACTACTCCGTCTGGCAAACTCCAAAATTCTGAATATTGAGCCAATCGATCCAGAAGCTGGCCTTCCTTTTCTGATGCCGGGATTTATTGATTCCCATGTGCATGTCGAATCATCGATGCTCGTTCCTTCCGAATTTGCACGTTTGGCAGTAGTTCATGGTACGGTTGCTACCATCTCCGATCCGCATGAGATCGCGAATGTCTGCGGAATGAAAGGCGTGGATTACATGATTGAAAATGGCAAGCAGGTTCCATTCAAGTTTTATTTCGGTGCACCTTCCTGTGTGCCTGCCACTCCTTTTGAGACAGCCGGTGGGGAAATAAATGTAGCAGATATCGAGCGGCTCATGAGCAGGCCGGAGATTCATTACTTGGCAGAAATGATGAACTGGCCAGGTACGGTGAATCAAGATCCTGTAGTCATGGCAAAAATCAAAATCGCTCAGAAGTATGGCAAACCGATCGATGGGCATGCGCCTGGGCTACAGGGAGAGCTTGCTAAAAAATATATCGAAGCTGGCCCAAGTACCGACCACGAGTGCTTTACTTATGAAGAAGCGCTTGGCAAAATCAAGCTTGGCATGAAGATCGCCATTCGAGAAGGCTCAGCTGCCAAAAACTTTGAAGCGCTAATCGACCTGATCGATGAATATCCTGAGATGATTCTATTTTGCTCGGATGATAAGCATCCTGATAATCTAGCACTATCTCATATCAATGACCTCGCAGCTCGAGCTGTTGCCAAAGGAAAAGATCTTTTTGATGTACTCAGAGCAGCTTGCCTTAATCCGATTTCACATTATTCACTTCAAGTCGGTCAATTAAGAGAAGGCGATCCTGCTGATTTTATTTTGGTCAGAGATCTGAAAAAATTCGAGGTTGTGGCAACCTATATCAATGGTGAAAAGGTTGCAGAAAATGGGAAAACACTGATTCAGCGAGTCAATAATGACATCATTAATAATTTCAATTGTTTGCCGAAAATCACAGAAGACTTTCAGATAGAATCAAAAGGAAGTAAAGTCAGAGTAATTGAAGCTCTAGATGGACAGTTGATCACGCCTGCTATTGAAGGAGAGATTTTGGTGAAAGATGGTTTTGCTCAATCGAATCTATCCGAAGACATCTTAAAAATCACGGTCGTAAATCGCTACGAAGATGCACCTCCGGCAATTGCATTTATCAAAAACTTCAGGCTGAAATCCGGTGCGATTGCTTCTTCCGTGGGGCATGATTCCCACAATATTATTGCAGTAGGCGTCGATGATGAATCGATCTGTCGGGCAGTCAATCTGATTATCAAAGCAAAGGGCGGGATCTCGGCAGTCTATGGAGACCAAGAAGAAATCCTGGAACTCCCGGTAGGAGGCATCATGTCTGCTGCCGATGGCTATGAAGTGGCCGCAGCTTATACCAAGATCGATCGTATGGCGAAGGATATGGGTTCGACCTTGAATTCTCCATTTATGACCTTGAGCTTTATGGCATTGCTGGTCATTCCGGATCTGAAGCTCAGTGACAAGGGATTATTTAGTGGAGAAAGGTTTGAGTTTGAGGAGATATTTATGCGATGAACTAATTATATTTAAAAAATATTTGCTTTTAGTTTGTTTTTTTTTTGCGGCACCTATATTAGCAGGGATCAATTTGGCCAAAAGATCAGAATCCAAGAGTAATCTGGATCTGGATCTAAATCAATTTTCAAACAAACCAAAAAGACAGGAATCATGAGGAAACTAAAATTATTTGTAGTAGGTATCGGACTTGCCGGGATGGCAGGATTTGGAATATCGTATTTGGGTGCATCTGAGGTTGAGGCACAAGGCGGAATTGCAAAATGCAATTAGAACGGTAAAGACTGTTTCAGCCCAATAATGTAGGCCATGTGTGTGTGCGAAGAAGGTGTTGGAACATAAGTTAAAATAGTAGTCACAGAAGAAGTTATTTCAAAAAATCAGAATTATTTCTAGTCTGATATGGAATAGCTTCTTTTTTAAATTCAGAGTCATGAAGAAAATATTCTCATATTTCATCCTAATCACCACGCTATCCTGTGCTGAACCAAAAACCCCAGCTACCCTTAAAGCCTATACTTTTGGATCATTGGAGATTCCGGTTGCTAAGAATTTTGCCCCTCGAATTACCCGGAATCAGCATATGGATACAGACTCCGGGGAGTATTTGGCCATCTTCAACAAAACCTCACCTCGCTTGGAGATTTTCAATTTGGATACCAAAAAATCTGCTAAAAGTATCTACATCCAATCTGATGGACCCAATGGAGTTAGGTCATTTAATGGGTTTACGATTATTGCCAAAGATTGCCTTCTACTTGCAGCTATCCCCCCAAAGCTTCAAATCTTGGATTTTGAAGGAAATAAAAGAAGAAGTATACCCATAAATGACCCTGAAAACAAAGTGAACTGGCTGGGATCGACTAATCTATTACCCTTTATATTCAAGGATTCCATCCTCTTTGGCTCACAACCTTTTTTCACCGATATATTTAGAACGACTGAAAGTCAAGTTCAAAAATCAAAACCATTTTACAGAATTAATCTCCAAGGTCAGAATCCCGAAGTAAAATGGCTATCAATCAATCGACCAAGTGATGAATGGGAAAACGGTAAAGTAAGCCCAGAGCTTGCTTGGGCAGATAGATTCGACAGCATTATAGTGTCTCCATTACAGGACCATAGACTCTGGATCTTATCCAAGAAAGATGAGAAATTGTTAGGGTACAAGGAAGCGAAAACAAGTACAATTAAGGGATTTAATATACTAAATGACTATCCTGTAGGCGATAAAGAAATAATCGAAAGCCTGGAAAGTGGCAGATATGAAATAATTATATATGATCAGTTTAGAGAAGTTTTTTATCGATTTTTCTTTGCTGCAATTGATATAGCAACGTATTCCTTTACCCCCAGAGAACTCTATTCGAATAACCCTATAATAGGAATCCTGATTCTTGATAAGAATCTAGCGATTATTGGTGAACATGTTTTCCCAGATCACTATGTTGAATCTTGGAACTACTTCGTCGGACGAAAAGGCCTTTACGTCTCCACCAACAATCCCAATCGGGATGATTTTGATGAAAACGTACTGCGCTACGACATCATTCGGTTTGAAGGATTGAAGTATGACGAGTAAGTCTTGGTGGATACTGGCGATTCTCTTCCTTAACTCTTGCCAACAAGTTGAAATAGAACAGGTGGCAAATGCACTGGCTATTCCTCAACCGAAGAGATGGATCTTGGTCATCCATCCCGAAGGCTGTAAGACTTGTTTGGATAGCTTTTATGAGGAATTGATGACTTTAACCCCGAGTACAGATGGAGCAATAGTCATCTTGGCAAAGAACAGTAAGACGCTTCGGATGAATCCGCTGATTCAGAATTCTCCTATTCCACTGTACTTAGATGAAAAAAAACTGCTGATCGAGAAAAATTTAGTAAAGGCTACAGATCAGATTTTAATTTTCAGCAAGGATGGCCTGCAATCATTCGATATTCTGGACTATCAACAGGTACTTGAAGAGCTACAGCTCAAATGAAAACCTTCCTCATTCCGAAATCTTTCCTTTTCCAGATAATATTCCTTTTCCGAATGATGAATTTAAAATGTCACTTCAAAAAAAACCCTCCAGATTTTGAAAATCTGGAGGGTTTAGCCATTTAATACTCCGAAGTAAAGTGAAACTCAATCTCGGGATAGTTTTCCTGCACCATCTGAAGCCAGGCTTTTGACTCGGCCATAAAGACCAGCTTTCCCTCCTTGTCATGCGCGATATGGCGATTCTTGGATCGGACAAATTCATCTAATTGCTTTTTGTCTTTGCAGGTAATCCAGCAAGCCTTGTAGAGATTCATTGGCTGAAACTCCACTGTAGCATTATATTCATTCTTCAATCGAAATTGAATCACCTCAAACTGGAGTTGGCCGACCGTGCCGACTACCTTGCGTGAGCCCATATCAAAAGTAAAGAGCTGTGCCACTCCTTCCTCCATCAATTGCTTCAACCCTTTTTCCAGCTGCTTGGTCTTCATCGCATCCTTATTCACCACCTCCCGGAAAATCTCGGGTGAGAAACTTGGGATTCCAGTGAATACCATGTTTTCTCCTTCAGTCAGGGTGTCACCAATTTTTAGATTTCCGGTATCATATAGTCCGACGATATCACCAGGAAATGCCTCATCGATAATTTCCTTGTCTTGTGCCATAAACTGAGTCACGTTGGAAAACCGCAATGGCTTTGGCCCACGCACATGGTTGTAAGGCTTATTTCGCTCAAATTTTCCTGAACAGATTCGAAGGAAAGCAATACGGTTTCGGTGATTCGGATCCATATTTGCATGGATTTTAAAAATAAAACCTGAGAATTTCGCTTCATCTGGTTTGACTTCCCTGACATCAGTTTTTCTACTTTTCGGCGCAGGGGCTATTTTAATAAACGTATCCAGCATTTCATTGATACCAAAGTTATTCACAGCGGATCCAAAAAACACTGGCGCAATTTTTCCAGATAGGTAAGCCTCAGTATCAAATTCGGGATAAACTCCTTCGATCAATTCTACATCCTCGCGAAGTTGATTGGCGAAGCCTAGACCGATCAATTTTTCCAATTCAGGATCCTCTACATTTTTAAATTCCCTACGAACGTCACTCAGCTTTCGTTGGGATGGAGTAAAGAGATTCAATTTATGATCAAAAATATTATACACGCCTTTGAAGCTTTTCCCCATGCCGATCGGCCAAGAAAGCGGATGGCACTGGATATTGAGCTTCTGCTCTACTTCTTCCAAAAGCTCATACGGATCTCTTCCTTCTCGATCCAGCTTGTTGATAAAGCAGATCACTGGCGTATTTCGCATCCGGCAGACTTCCATAAGTTTCTCCGTCTGAATCTCCACGCCCTTCACACAATCAATGACCATAATCACAGAATCGACAGCCGTCAAAGTTCGGTAGGTATCTTCTGCGAAATCTTGGTGACCAGGCGTATCAAGCAAGTTGATTTTCATCCCTTTGTATTCGAAGCCCATCACGGAAGTGGCAACAGAGATTCCTCTCTGCTTCTCAATGGCCATCCAGTCAGACTTTGTAGCAGTGTCGATCTTATTGGATTTGACCGCGCCAGCAGTTTGGATTGCTCCACCAAAAAGGAGTAGTTTCTCCGTCAAAGTAGTCTTCCCAGCATCTGGGTGAGCAATGATGGCAAAAGTTCTTCGTTTCTGGATTTCTTCTTTCAGACTCATGGGGAATGGTTTTCAGCGTGCAAAGGTAGGGAAAAAAGTGCGAAGGGATTTATGAATGACGATTTACAAGAGCTATGAATCAAAAATCATTTTTCTTAATTCTGTTCTTTTTTTTCGATTTCGGAATTTTTGAATTAGACCGCTCGGATGAGGCGTCTCAGAATCTCATCAATCGTATTTCACCCAACTAAATTAATACTCTAATATTCCTTCGGTGACAAACTGTGATGCCCCGTCGAGGCTTCCATGAAGCACGATTCTAAAAGTGGTGCCTTTGCCGACTTCAGAGTTTTTGACAAAGATTTTTCCACCATGATAGCCTTCAATAATTCGCTTGGCAAGGGTCAATCCTAAACCCCATCCTCGAGGTCGTGTAGAGAAACCAGGATTAAATACACGCTTGTACATATTCTTCTCCATGCCTTTTCCAGTATCAGTGATATCGACAATGACATATTTATCGCTATCCTGAAGAATATCAATGTTGATAGTTCCTTTCCCTTTCATGGCATCAACGGCATTTTTACAGATATTCTCGATAACCCATTCGAAAAGTGGACGATTCATCATGGCATCGAGATCTTTGGAATCTGCATTGATATTCATCTCCACTTTAGTCGAAATCCTAGGTCTCAAGTAGGTGATTGTCTCCTCAATGCTTTCGTAGAGATTTTCAGGCTGGATCACCGGCTTGCTTCCAATACTGCTGAAACGCTCTGTGACCATTCTCAGCTTCACGACATCTTTATCCATTTCTTGGATAATCTCGCGGTTTTCTTCCCAAACTGGAGAATTCCGTAGGTAATCAATCCATGCCATCAAAGAAGCGATTGGCGTCCCTAACTGATGTGCCGTCTCTTTGGTCAATCCTGCCCAAACTCGATTTTGCTCCGCAATTTTGCTCTGATTAAAAAGAGTGTAAGCTAAAACTCCAAATAGAATTATAACTGCTAGCTGGACGTAGGGATAATATTTCAAGTTGAGAAGAAGCTCGGAATTCCTGTAGAAGACTTGGATATCTGCCTCTTCGAGCAAAATCGGTTCGTACTCTTCTTGCATCTCGAGGAGTTCGGCCTCCAAAGTTCGAATCGAATCTAGTCCATCAGCATTTTTCTTGAAGGGTATATTCCTAAACTCAATCGGATCTCCTTCCGAATCGACCATAATGATCGGGATAGAATAGTTCTGCTGGATGATTTCTTGGTTGATAAAAGTGAGATTTTCAGCATTACTCGCAGCATATTCAAGCGCAGCTGAGAGTAGCTCAATCTGCCTTCGCTCTCGTTCTTTAAGCTCATTTACCAGCCGATTGGTATACCAGATCGAACCCGAGCCAATGACGATGGATACCAAGACCACCAGCCATTTGACTTGTTTCTTGTTGCTGTAAAGATCTACTGAGGTAAGGTCTTGAAATCGGTTTTTCATCTGATCAAAGGTGGCTCAATTACTAACTTGCACTTAGGGAAGTTAGTATATGCTAAGGGAATTTAAATCCCAAAACTCAAACCACTAAAGCTGAATTTAAAATTTTGTTTTTGGTTGAGAATTTTGATCGCGGTGCAAACATTTGACTTTATCTACTTTAAATTAGTCAGTTGTAGCTCTGATCCTGCTATCAATTGTTGGTTTTGATCCACTTCCAAAGGGTCTTATACGTAGGTTTGGTGCCATGCATCAAGATGCCAATTCGGTAGATTTTTCCCGCCAACCAAGTAGTTGCCAGAAAGCCAAGAATCAACAGCCCCATAGATAGGGCAAGTTCTATTCCCGGCACACCATAACTCACTCTTCCCATCATGGCTATCGGTGAAGTGAGTGGGATAATGGAAAGCCAAAAAGAAGTGGTGCTATTTGGGTCATTGAGCACAAAGACAAAGAGACCCATGTATGCAACTATTAAAGGGATCGTCACAGGAAGCATAAACTGTTGCGCATCTGAAGGAGCATCGACTGCTGATCCGATTCCGGCAAAAAGCGCTCCGTATATCAAATATCCGCCAAGGAAATAAAAGATGAAACAGAGTACTATCTCCGTCGCATTAATTCCAGAAAGCATTTGAAGAATATCTCCCAATTCAGAATTAGGCATGGATTGACTTAAGTCTGAACTGGCCATTTCCATCGCTTGTTGCTGCGGCATTTGCATTCCTAGAAAACCAGTCACTACAGTAGTTAATGTACCAATCAATACAATCCAGATGATCAATTGGGTAAGCCCGACAGCTGCAATCCCTAGAATTTTACCCATCATCAATTGAAAAGGCTTCAATGAGGAGACTAGAATTTCCACAATTCGGCTGGATTTCTCTTCGATGACACCTTGCATGATCTGATTGCCATAAATGAAAATAAACATGTAAATCAGAATCCCCGCCAAAAACCCTATCGCATAATTGACCGTGGCATCGCTTACCGTTTCTGTCCCTTGATCATCGAGCGTGATGGACTTAATCGCAACTTTTGTGCGGACATCGTTGATGATTTTAGGATCAATCCCACTTTCAAATAAACGCTGTTCTTCGACTTTCTTTTTGAGGTTATTTTCCAAATAGTTGATCAAATTCATATTTGGATTCTCTTCGCCGTAATAAGTAATCCCCACTGGAGATTTCAGGTCAATCTTTGGGATCAGTAAAAACCCATAGCGCTCTCCATTTTGGACCAGTTCTTTGGCTTCCTCGGCCGTTGTATTGGAAAATGAAAATGCGTACTGCTCAGAGCTCTCGAGAAAAAAGAGCTTGTTTTCATCAATCACTTCGATGATTCGTAGCGATTGATTACCTTTTTCTTCCAATGCGATCCAAACGAACACACCCATAATCGCCGGAAAAATAAGTGGTGTCAGCAAAGTGACCAATAAGAACGATTTTTTCTTGACGCGAGCTAGATATTCTCGCTGGATTACAAGCCAGATTTTATCCATTTTCTGATGCTTTTACTTGATGAATAAAAATCTCCTCCATACTTGGAATTACTTCTTGGAACTGCATGATTTCCCCATATTCCATCAACTCGTGAAGCAACTGATTGGGGGTTTTGCCACTTAATGGAAGTGTAAAATGAAAGGATGAATCATCTTGCTTAGCTGCCCACTCCGCGGGAATCATCTGAATTAAGTGATCAATCGTAATGGAATAAACTTCAGGCCGAAAGCTTGATTTGACCTGTTTAATTGTCCCATCGAGAATTTTCTTGGATCGGTTGATCATCGCGACTTGATCACAGAGAAGCTCCACAGACTCCATTCGGTGAGTTGAAAGGATCACTGTGGTTCCTTTTTCCTTCAGTGCCAAAATCTCATTTTTGATGATTTCCGCATTTACTGGATCAAATCCTGAGAAGGGCTCATCCAAGATCAAAAGTGGCGGGTTATGAATCACCGTAGAGATAAATTGGACTTTTTGAGCCATTCCTTTCGAAAGGTCTTCAATCTTTTTTTGTTTCCAATTCGAGATTTCCAGCTTGTCCAACCAATGATTGATCTTGCTTTTGGCATCAACAGAGGATAGACCCTTTAGCCTGGCGAAATAAATCATTTGATCCCAGACTGACATTTTTTTATACAGTCCTCGCTCCTCAGGCAAATAGCCGATCTGTGCGATATGTTTAGGTGCCAGTAGTTCTCCATTGATAAAAACGGATCCCGAGTCACTATCAATGATTTGATTAATGATTCGAATCAGAGTTGTCTTTCCCGCTCCGTTTGGACCTAAAAGGCCAAAAATAACACCCTTTGAAACCTCCAGATCTACGTCTGAAAGTGCTTTGGTAGCATTATAGGATTTACTGAGTTTTTCAATTTTTAGCATTCACTCAAAAAGTAAGTATTATTCAACAGTAATAGAGCCCACTCCAACATCGATGGTTAATTCAATTCGTCTTGGATCCGATTCCTTATATCCTCGAGTGACGTAAGTATCATCATCCAAAGCCCTAAAATATTTTGGGATTGATGTCCTACACAGTGGGGTGGTTTTCATTTTTATTTTTATCGGATAGGAATCCGAAGGCAAGGTTAAATTTAGTGTTCCAGCACCAACTGCCGCTATTACCTGACTACCATTGGACATTCCGTCCGAGAAGTCAAGATTGATTTTCCCATAGTTGACTTCAACGATTATCTTTTTGGCATTAGTGAAATTAACCTTATCCAGCGTCACAGTACCCATATTTAGGGTAACTAGTAGTGTGTCCATTTGGACTTGATTTGGACTTTCTGAACTGTAATGTACATGAACGTCCGCACTTGCACTTTTTATTTTCAATTGATTGATCGTCAGATTGGCCAAATCAAAATCTGATCTTCCCATTCCAAGGTTAAAATTGAGATGATACAGGAAGTTTGTTGTAAGACCAAGATCCCAAGTATGGTCAAAATCTATAGATGAACTCGAGAAAATTTTGGAAGTAATACTTTTGCCCAAGTTTTCTGACTCAACATTTTTATGAACAAGAGATGCTGTGAGTACATTATTGGAAATAGAATTAGAGAAAACCGGGAGAATATTAGTCTTTTCTAAATGACCGTGAATATAAAGCGGATCTATTGAGCGAATTCTCTTGAGGTTAGTCGTGCTTTTGTAGGAAGTAAATTCTACAACCACTAATTCAAACCCTTTGGTCTGGGTAACCTTAAACTCTTTAATTAATTGCGCCTTACTGAGACTCACCCCTCCAAAGAACATCAGGAAAAGCAGACACAAATTTCTAAGCATAGGGTTAAGGTACGGGTTGACTTTCAAAATGTTTTTAAAAAATATAAAAAAAGCCAGAATTGCTTCTGGCTTTTTTTTTAAAAGAACTCCTTCATTTTATCAAAGAAGGTTTTATCCCCTTTTCCCGGATCGGGTTTGAAGTTTTCTGAATTCACCAAAATCTCTAGTGTTTGTCTTTCTTCCTTCGAGAGATGAGTTGGGGTCCAAACATTGACCATGATTAATTGGTCACCTCTGGTGTATCCATTGATATCTTTTATCCCTTTCCCTTTCAATCGAAGCATTTTGCCTGATTGTGTTCCTGGGTCAATTTTAATTTTCACTTTCCCTTCAATCGTCGGCACCTCCACAGATGCGCCTAGAGCAGCGTCAATAAATGACACATAAAGATCAAAGATCACATTATTACCATCTCTTTGAAACGTAGTGTCCTCGACTTCCTCTATAACAATGAGTAGATCACCTGCGATTCCGCCTGGAGTCTCATTTCCTTTTCCAGACATGCTAAGTTGCATTCCTTCTGCCACTCCACCTGGGATATTAATTGAAATAACCTCCTCTTTGATGATTAAACCTCTTGAGTCAGCCTCGGCTGGTTTTTTATCTACCAACTGGCCATTTCCTCCACAGACTCCACAAGTACTTGCTGAAACCATTTGGCCAAGCATTGTATTGACTACTTTCTTGATCTGTCCTGAACCTTGACAGGAAGAACAAGTCTTGAAAGAAACTCCTTCGGCAACGAGGTGGCGTTTTACTTTAATTTTCTTTTCTACACCATTAGCAATCTCACTCAAATTCAATTTGAGCTTGACCCTCAGATTTGTACCTTTTTTGGTACGTCTACCACCGCTTCCGCCACTGAAGAAAGAACCAAATCCTCCACCTCCTCCTCCACCGAATATATCACCGAATTGAGAGAAGATATCCTCCATATTCATTCCACCGCCACCATAACCTCCGGCTCCACCTACGCCCTGATGACCAAATTGATCATATCTTTGCTTTTTCTCAGGATTGCTCAGAACTTCATAAGCTTCAGCGGCTTCCTTAAATTTATCCTCAGCCGCGGGATTATCGGGGTTTTTATCGGGGTGAAATTGGATAGCAAGTTTCCGATATGCTTTTTTTATTTCATCCGCCGCAGCAGACTTTGACACTCCAAGTACTTCGTAATAATCTCTTTTTGACATAATTTTATGCTCCAGTCACTACTTTAGCAAAGCGAACTACTTTATCGCCAAGCTTATATCCTTTCTCTACTACATCAACAACTTTACCCTTCAACTTCTCGCTTGGTGCTGGGATCTGAGTGATTGCCTCTTGGGTGTCCGCATCAAAGCTTTTCCCTACTAGGTCTTCCATTGGCATCAAACCTTTGCTCGTAAGGATTCTTACTAGCTTCTGAAAAATCAATAAATTCCCCTCTCTTACTTTAGTACTGTCAGTTTCAGCTTCGCTTGCCTTTAAGGATCGCTCAAAATCATCAACTACTGGTATTAAATCTTTTAAGACGTCTTCAGAGGCTGTGGTAATCAGATCCAAACGTTCCTTTGAGGTTCTTTTTCGATAATTTTCGAAGTCAGAATAAAGCCTCAAATATTTATTTTTTAACTCCAAAATCTCTTCCTCAAGCGAATTTTCGCCAGCGGCTTCATTATCAGTCCCACCTGTGTCGTTAGCTAATTCATCTAAGTTCACTCCGGTAATTTCCTCGTTAACAGGCGTATCATTTTGATTCATTTCCTGATCAGGTTGCTCTTTATCTTTCATGGATTAATTCTTTCTAGTTGGCCAAACTCTTTTATCAATATTGTTGCCAGTAGGCAAAAACTGACAATCTGGCATTTTAATCATTGTGAATCGCCTGCCAAATCAAGTCTTTAAGCTTATCTAAGTTGAATTGCGACACCGAAGAAATAAAAGTGAAGGGAATTCCTTTAGGAACTTCTCGCTCCATCTCTCGCATTAGTTCTTCATCCAACATATCAGCTTTGCTAATCGCTAAAATTCTTCTTTTATCCAGCAGTTCCGGATTATACTTCTCTAGCTCTCCGATAAGGATATCGTATTGTTTTTTCAAATCCGGCGCATCTGCAGGAATCATAAAAAGCAATATTGAGTTTCGCTCAATATGTCTCAAAAATCGAATTCCAAGCCCTTTCCCTTCGGCAGCACCCTCAATAATACCGGGAATATCAGCCATTACAAAAGATTGATCTCCGCGATAGGCTACGACACCAAGGTTTGGAACTAAAGTTGTAAATGGATAATCCCCAATTTCCGGTCTTGCTGCAGAAATGGATGAAAGGAGAGTTGACTTTCCTGCATTAGGAAAACCCACCAAGCCAACATCGGCAAGGAGCTTTAATTCTAAAATAATCCACTCCTCAATTCCAGTCTCTCCGGGCTGAGAATAATGTGGAGCTTGATTTGTTGACGTTTTGAAATGTTCATTACCTAATCCTCCTCTTCCACCTTTGGTTAAGATTACCTCTTGGCCATCTTCAGTGATCTCGAATCTTTTTTCTCCTGTTTCTGCATCTTTTGCGATTGTACCAAGTGGCACTTGCAAGATGACGTCTTTTCCGTCTGCACCAGTTCTTCTCCCACCTTCACCGTGGTTACCAGCATCTGCAATGACGTGCTTTTTATACTTGAGGTGTAAAAGAGTCCAGACTTGAGTTGTTCCTCTTAGAATGATGTGACCTCCTCGACCTCCATCTCCTCCGTCAGGCCCGCCTTTGGGGACATGCTTTTCTCTTCTAAAATGTAAAGCTCCTGGACCTCCTGCTCCAGATCTGGAACAAAACTTCACGTAATCGATAAAATTGGAATCAGCCATTTGATGAAAATAAAAAGGCTAAGCAACACTGCTTAGCCAAGTTTTGAATTGCAAAATTAAGAAAATTAACGGGATCAGTAACTATCGATCACAGAAGTGATAGAGGCAAAGATTTGATCAATCTCCCCCACTCCATTAATTTTGCTAAGTTTATTTTGACTAGAATAAAAGTCTGCTACCGGAAGTGTTTCGTCCAAATAAACTTTAATTCTAGTGTTTATTTTCTGCTCGTCTTGGTCATCCACCCGATTTGAAGTTTTACCTCGCTCTATAATTCTAGCTTTCAAAATATCTTCTGGAACATCCAAAGCGATCATTCCAGAGATTGAAAGTCCATGAATAGCCAGCATTTTATCCAATGCCTCGGCCTGAGCTGTTGTACGAGGGAATCCGTCAAAGATATATCCGTGAGTACTGTTTTTGGATTCATTGATTTTATCCTCAACCATACCAATCACTACTTCATCGGGGACTAATCGGCCCTCATTCATATATTTTTTGGCCAAAACCCCTAATTCAGTCCCTTCTCCTAGATGTTTTCTAAACAAATCTCCGGTAGAAAGGTGAGTCAAACTATACTTCTCTATCAATTTCTCACTTTGTGTTCCCTTTCCTGCGCCAGGAGGGCCAAATAATACAATATTGTACATTAGTAGGTATTAATTAAGAAGTCTCGAGCTGATAGATTGAAGGAAGATTTCTGCCTAATCCATCATAATCCAGACCATATCCGACCACAAATTTATTCGGAATTTCAAAACCCACATAATTTAAAGCGTAATTAAACCGAAAAGCTTCCGGTTTGAAGAGCAAAGTGGCGATTGAAATGCTCGCTGGCTCGTAAGTCTTAAACTCGGAAATCAAGTAGTCCATGCTAGCACCAGTGTCGACAATATCCTCGACAATTAGTATGCTTTTACCTCTCAAATCCTCATTTAGACCTATAACTGACTTTATGGCTCCAGAACTTCTAACTCCTTCATAACTATTAATTTTAATAAAAGAAACTTTGTGGGATGTAGTAATTGACCTGCATAAATCTGCAAGAAAAATAAAAGCCCCATTCAAAACTCCGACAACAATCAAGTCCTTTCCAACAAAATCTTCAGAAATTTGCTTTCCTAATACTATAATTCTGTCTGAAAGAGTCTCTTCATTTAAGTATTTCTGAAAAAACAGGTCATGTATTTTAATTAAAGACATCGATCAGAGTTTAGCGACTAAGAACTTATACATTTCAATCATTGACTCCAGATCTATCAGAGATACTTTCTCATTAGGCGTATGAACATTGTCCTCAGGGGCACCAATAAAACACCAATCGATGGCGTAAGGAGAAAACTGAACCTCCCGCCCATCACTGCCACCATGTTCTTCCACTTCTAATTGGTATGATATTCCACTTTCGTTAGCCAAACCAACAATACGATCTAGCGCTTTCTTTCGAGGAATAAACTTATCTCTTATGGAAATGACAACCCCCTCATGGTGTCTAACTCCTTCCGTTGTCCAAGTAATGTCAGAGATTAATGCCTGTTTGACAGGGGCATTCTCTTGAATAAATTTTAATAAAAATGGAACACTTCCTCCACCGTGCTCCTCATAAGTGGAAAATACTACCCATCCATCAGAAATAGTGTCACAAAGTTCCAAAGCAGAATAAATGCCAAGCCTATTGTCCAAGTATGCGGCAGTAATGAAATCTTCCTCAATTCGTACGTTTTGCTTAAAGGAAAGTCGCGTCCCCGCCTCAATTCCTCTAGGGAAATCATGAAAATAATCATTTTCATCCCCTACCAATTTACATTCAATTTCTCCCAGTGTGTCAAAACCCACTAGTTCTGTCCCTTCAATTATCTCTGGTCCACCTATACTAATTAATTGATTATCATATCTAACCATGAATCCAATCGTATCAATATGGGCAAAAACAGCAGTTCGAGGAACACCAAATTTTAACAGTATACAATCATGAAAATCTTCGCCTGAGTAAACTTCTGGCACAACCTTCCAATCAGACTTCCGTTCTTCAATGAAATTCAAAAGGAATTTAGAACACATATATTCGTCACCTGAAACTCCATTAATTTTGAGTAATTCAGATAAAAATTTCATTCTTGGCATAAAATATGTTAATTTTCTTATTCAGAATTTGAATAAAGGATCAGAATTATTTTTTTTTCCAGAATTGGGTTTTAAATAATTCATTTAGATTTGTAGTAAATTAAAAGTTTATAAATTTGTAATCACATTAATCAACACTTAAAATTTGAAACAAAAATTTTTTGTTATGAAAAAACTAATACTATCAACAATTATGGCAGGCGCTTTGACTTTCGGAGCAAATGCCCAGGAATTTGACAAATGGTCCCTAGAAATAGGCGGCGGTTTCAACAAGCCAATGGCTCCCCTTGCTGCAGGCTATCTTTCGCCAACTTTGAATCTGGGACACATCGAATTCGGTGCACGTTACATGTTCAATGAAAAATTTGGTTTAAAGCTAGACTATGGTTTTGGATCGATGAATGAGGCAGGTGCAGCAGATGCTTCAACAGGTAGCTTCAACACCAAGTACAGCAGACTAAATCTGCAAGGTGTCGCTAACATTGGAAGAATCATGAACTTTGAATCATTCACAAGAAGTTTCGGATTGTTACTACACGGAGGAGCTGGAATTGGAAGAGTTAATCCTGAGGAAAACACTTTCAATACTTTCGACGATGACGTGTATACAATTATGTTCGGAATTACACCTCAATTAAAATTGAGTAAAAACATTGCCTTGGTTGGAGATATTTCGACTGTCCTTAACGGTCGTCAGACAGTTACATGGGATGGATCGACTGCCATCAGACCTGCTATCGATAATGGTTTCTTTGGAGCAAACGGAACTTGGTGGTCTGGTACTTTAGGACTTCAATTCTATTTGGGTAAAAATGAAGAGCATGCGGATTGGTATATTGCTGCAGATAAGTATGCTACCAAAGAAGAACTTGCTTCCCAAATCAACGGAATTAAAGATATGTTGAAAGACTCTGATGGTGATGGTGTCCCAGATTATTTGGATACTGAGCCTAACACTCCTGCTGGAGCTAGAGTTGATTCAAAAGGTTCTACTATCGATTCAGATGGTGATGGTATTCCTGATCACATGGATAAATGTCCATTCCTTCCTGGTCCATCCTCTACAAACGGATGTCCAGTAGAACAAGTGAAGGAAGAACTTGATTACTTCAAGAAAGCAATCAACGATGGTTATGTAAATGTTTATTATGCATTTGATAGCTCTAAGCCTCTAGGTTATTCTTCAAGTGCTGCAAGTTATGTTGCTAACTTTATGAAGAGAAATCCAGGAGTAAGTGTTGAAATTAAAGGATATGCAGACGAGCTAGGCCCAGAAGATTACAACATGAAGCTTTCTGAAAGAAGAGCCAAAGCAGTTTATGATCTTTTGGTTTCTTCAGGTGTTGATGGTTCAAGATTATCTTTCAAAGGATACGGAGAAGATACTAGTGTAGACAAATCTTCTGCAGATGCTAGACAAATGGCTAGAAGAGCAAGTTTTGAAGTGAAGTAATAAATATTCAAAATAGTAAAGCCCGATTTACATCGGGCTTTTTTTTGCTCTATATTCAATATAGAAAAACATTACCTCATACTTACGATTAAATAAATGAAAAAAATAATTCTATTCCTAATGCTATTAGGAATATCAATTTTCGCTTTTGCACAGAAACCTTATAATAGACTATCCTTTGATGTAAACGGAGGCTTTAATAAGCCCATGGGACCACTAACTGGCGGATATTTATCCCCTACCCTCAACATTGGACATGTCGATTTTGGAGGAAGATACATGATCAACCAATACTTTGGTTTTGCAGGAAATTTAGGGTTTGGAAGTTTTAGTGCAGCCAAAGATGTAAGTCCAAGATTCAAGACAAATTATCTAAGTCTCAGTATGCGAGGTGTGTGGAATATTGGAAGATCTCTTGGATTTGAAACATTTACAAAAAGGTTTACTGTGTTAGGAGAATTTGGAGCAGGTGCTGGGTATTTAAAATCCGAAGATCGTGTAATTCCAGATTTCGATCCTGATTATGTTTATTCTTTTAACTCAGCCTTAAAAGGGCTGTATTCTCTTTCAAATAGAATCAGCTTACAAGGGACTATTTCTATGATTGTGAATGGAAGACAGCGATTTACATTCGACGGAAATGACTTCAATCAGATTGGAAGACCATTATTACCCGAAATCCCTTATGTCCACGCTACTGCTACTTGGTGGACAGGTACAATAGGTCTTACTTTTTACTTAGGAAAAAATGAGACTCATGCAGATTGGTTCATCAAAACTGATAAGTATGCTACTAAAGAAGAGCTTGCTTCTAATATCAATGAAATCAAAGATATGTTGAAGGACTCTGATGGTGATGGAATTCCTGATTATTTGGATGCTGAGCCCAATACTCCCGTTGGAGCAAGAGTTGATTCAAAAGGCACAACAATAGATTCGGACAGTGATGGTATTCCTGATCATTTGGATAAGTGCCCGTTCATACCTGGCCCATCGTCTACAAACGGATGCCCAGTGGAGCAAATCAAAGAAGAAATTGATTACTTCAAGAAAGCGATCAACGAGGGTTATGTAAATACCTATTACGCATTTGATAGTGCTACTCCACTTGGTTATTCTTCAAGCTCAGCTGGATATGTTGCGAACTTCATGAAGAGAAATCCAGGAGTAAGTCTTGAAATCAAAGGATATGCGGATGAGCTAGGCCCAGAAGATTACAACATAAAGCTTTCTGAAAGAAGAGCAAAATCAGTTTATGACCTTTTAATTTCTTCTGGCGTTGATGGCTCAAGATTATCTTATAAAGGATATGGAGAAGATACCAGTGTAGATAAAGCTTCTGCAGATGCTCGACAGCTAGCAAGAAGAGCAAGCTTCGAAGTAAAATAAAAAGTTGAATTTTTAATTGAAATCCTGATCAATAAATTTGGTCAGGATTTTTTTTGAAGATTACTCAAAAGTGTATTTTTTTTATTACCTAAAACCAAAGGTGTTAATCTAAAAAATGTGGGGAAAATGTGGATTTTGAAGGGCGAACTTATCTGTACAAAGAATAGCAAGGTGCTTTTTAGATCAAATTCCGATGAACTCAGGCTTTTATTTTATATTTAAGGCATGTTTATATTATCAGAGACTCCTTCTATTGCCAACAAATTCATAGCAGAGATGAGGGATGTAACCATCCAAAAGGACCGTCTAAGATTTCGCAAAAATCTGGAAAGATTAGGTGAGCTATTTGCATTTGAAATTTCGAAAAAATTTGATTTTGAGGAATGTATCGTTCAAACCCCTCTTGCAAAAACAGCCATTCAAGTTCCAAAAGATAACCCTGTATTATTGTCTATAATGAGAGCTTCACTCCCTTTTTATCAAGGCTTTTTGAATTTTTTCGATCATGCTGAAAGTGGTTTTATCGGAGCTTTTCGGGAAGAAAATGAGAATGAAGACTTATCGATTAGTCTCGGTTATTACGCTAGTCCTTACCTTCAAGATCGAGTGGTGATTCTAGCAGATCCAATGTTGGCAACAGGTAAATCAATCTTAGAATCGATCGATGTGATTTGCAGAAATGGCATACCCAAACACCTTCATATCGCATCAATTTTTGCAGCCCCAGAAGGAATAAAACTCTTGGAATCTGAAATTAAAATCCCTTTTACTCTTTGGATTGGTAATGTAGACCAAAAGTTAAACAACAAATTCTACATTGTCCCTGGTTTGGGTGACGCTGGAGATCTCGCTTTTGGTCCTAAAATTTAATAGTATCTATGCTTGCTTATTTTCTTTTATTCCTTGGTCTAGTCATTTTATTAGCTGGCGGAAAAATACTTGTTGATGGTGCCTCCGGGATTGCTTTAAAACTGGGTATGAGTGCTGGGCTAATCGGATTAACAATCGTTGCTTTTGGAACTTCCACCCCAGAACTTTTGGTCAGTGTAAACGCTGCATTGAGCGGCAATAGTGATATCTCCATTGGAAATGTGATTGGTTCTAATATTGCCAACATCGCCCTGGTTCTTGGTATTTCAGGCTTATTCTACCCAATTTTGATCAAGTCCAACCACCTAAAATTCGAGTATTTGATCACTCTTCTAGTCTCTTTTCTATTCTTGGGACTAAGTTACAATGAAGTGATCTCGACCCTGGAAGGCGTCTTATTATTTGGGCTATTCATTGGATTCAATGTTTATCTTTTCAAGACAAGTAGCAGCGATGACCCAGCAGTAGTAGAAGAAATAGAACTTGCTAAAAACCTGAGTTGGTTTAAATCAATTATTTATTTCATTGGGGGAGTCATTGGCCTATATGTAGGCTCAGAACTTCTAGTAGAAAATGCGGTATTGATATCTAGGGAATTTGGCGTTTCGGAACGTGTAATTGGGGTTACCATTATTGCAATTGGAACTAGTCTTCCTGAATTGATAACTTCTATAATCGCTGCACTTTCCAAGCGAACTGATCTTGCCTTAGGGAATATTCTAGGGAGCAACATCATGAATATTCTTTCGATTATTGGTTTGACTGCTATTATTAAACCAATCGGGGTATCTGTTGAGTTTATTAATTCTGATTTCCTTTGGATGCTCGGAATCACTGTATTTTTATTCCCGCTAATGAAGACCAAAATGAGGGTGTCAAAAATAGAAGGAGCTCTTTTACTCCTGAGTTATGGGGCATATTTGTTTTTCTTATTGTAATGGAAAAGGTCCTGGAGTTACTAGGGATCTATTTCCTAAGTGGGTTCAAGTTTATAGCTGGACCAATCCTAGGGTCCGCTGCAGGATTTAATCTGCTTACCACTTGTCTTGTGACCATATCCGGCATGATGACAAGTGTAACCATTTTTTCACTAGCGGGTCAGAAATTTAAAACTTATTGGGAATCAAAATTGGCCAGGCCAAAACAAAAATTTTCTCGAAAAAATCGACGTATAGTTACTATTTGGAGAAAATACGGAGAAATAGGAATTGCCTTTTTCACACCTCTTTTCCTTACTCCAATTGGTGGTACTTTAATCATGGTTTCTTTTGGGGTGAAGAAAAGGAGGATTTTAGGTTTAATGCTTTTAAGTGCCATTTTTTGGGCAATCACCTTAAGTCTAAGTATCGAAACTATTTTGCAAATCCCCTTTTTCGAAAACTTATTCCCCTGAATCTTCGTCAGGTAAAATCTCAATATCTTGGATTAAAACTCGATTGGAAATTTCCTGACCAGTCAATGTTGCAGCCAGACCACCCATAGCAGTTTCTTTATATCGACTCTCCATAGAGGCCCCTATTTCACCCATCGCTTCAATACACTCGTCGACTGGAATCACAGCAGAAACATTTGCCAGTGCGATTTGCGAAGAGCTAAAAGCAATAGCAGCGGCACTTGCATTTCTCACTACGCAAGGCACCTCTACCAATCCTGCTACAGGATCGCAAACTAAGCCAAGCATACATTGAATAGTAATAGCGACCGCATTAAAAATTTGATCGATTGTACCGCCAAGGCAATAAACTATTGCACCAGCAGCCATTGCTGCTGCAGAGCCAGTTTCTGCCTGGCAGCCTCCAACTGCTCCAGCCAAACTGGCTTTCTCCTCAATAATTAGAGCTATACCTGCGCCTACTAGTAAACCATCAACAATTTCCTCATCAGATAAGCCATGAATCTCTTGAAGGGTCACCAGTGTTCCCGGCAAGATTCCACTTGCACCTGCAGTAGGTGCCGCCACTACTCTACCCATACAAGAATTAACCTCCTTTGCGGCCAAGGCCCTCGAGATTAATTTTTGAAACTCTGGGGAAAGAACTGCAAGAGGATGATTATAGACTTTTTTCGCACCATTGTTTATCATTCCTGACCGCGAAGTCATCTCTTCTTCAAGACCAGTCTTGACTGCGTCGCACATGACGTGATAAGCATTGAGAAGTCCAGAACGGATTTTATCCTTTACCCCATTCTTTTGATCGATCTCGTAATTAATCACAGATTCCGGTAAGGAAACTTGATTCTCCTCGCAATAGATCTTCCACTCTTTAAAACTCTCAAAAAGGAAACTCATAAGATTTGGGTTTATTGGGTTCGTGATATCCTAGCAGTAAGCTGAGATTTAAAAATTGAAATTCAATGTTTGCTTTATTGTAGGGTCCAAACTTAATGCCACAGGACAAGTCCTCGCTGCATTCTTCAACTTTTGGATCAACGCAGGATCATTTGAAGGCTTCTGCCAAAAAAAATCAATTTTTATTTCTTCGATTTTTCGCGGATTAGCTTGCATAATCTTAGTGACTTCCCAATTCAATCCCTCAAGACCAAATCCATCTCTAGCTGCTACAATTCCCATTATTGTAACCATACAACTGCCTAATGCACTAGCAACCAAGTCTGTAGGCGAAAAAGCCTCTCCCTTGCCATTATTATCTACAGGTGCATCAGTCAATAAATTAGTATTGGATTGCACATGGGTAGATTCTGTCCTTAGATTACCTAGATACGAACTTTTTATAGTCATCATAAACTCTTACTTTTAAAATTCAGTTAAGATACTTGAACCCAAAAATAGGGCAATATTTTCGACCTTTTGAATGAACAAGCTGAAATTCACACTAGTGCTTCTTTTTCTTTCCCTTAGCTCCTACTCATGGGCGCAGCGTGAAGACGCGGGGAATTATGATTATGACAAAGAGTACCTCTTTGGAGTTAATAAAAACACCAACGGAGGATTGATTGGTGGTCTTGTTTTCAAAGCAGGTACACGAATAGACGATACGCAATTCAGTTTTTGGGCAGTGGAGCTTTCAAATGTAAAAAGCCCAAAAGAAATCCGATACAATACGGTTCTTGGAAATAGTTACATTTTCGGGAAATCGAATTATCTCTATTCCATTCGTCCACAATACGGTCGAGAAATAACCCTCTTCAAAAAAGCTCCAAATCAAGGTGTTCAAGTATCTGCTTTGGCTGCAGTTGGTCCAACTTTTGGTTTGATTGCACCATATTATATCGAGTACGCAGTTAACAGAATTGAAACCGTCAGAGAGCAATACGATCCTGAAATCCATCAAAGCAGATTTAATATCTTAGGAACAGGTAGATTGTTTGAAGGCTTAGGTCAATCAGAATTTGCATTTGGGGCGAATCTTAAAGCAGCCCTATCATTCGAATTTGGTGTTTTTAGATCAAATGTAACTGGTTTGGAACTAGGATACATGCTAGAAGGGTTTACTAAAGAAATACCTTTAATCCCCACTGCTGAAAACCGACAATTATTTCAATCGGTATATTTCACCTTTTTCTACGGGTTTAGGCAGTAAGAATTGGCTATATAAGCGTTCGCCTTACCTTTGTATTAAATCACAATTTCATGATCGAATTACCAGTAATTTCTGAAGAGGCCACTAGAAGAAAAAAACCAAATTGGCTACGCGTCAAGTTGCCAGTCGGAAAAGAATATGCCAAAGTCAGAAAATTAGTCGACGAACATAAGCTTCATACGATTTGCGAAAGCGGCAATTGTCCCAATATGGGAGAATGCTGGGGAGCAGGTACGGCTACATTCATGATTTTAGGGAATGTCTGCACACGTTCTTGTTCTTTTTGTGCGGTAGCTACAGGTAGGCCACCAGAGTATGACGTGGATGAACCTAGAAGAGTAGCTGAAGCAATCAAACTGATGGGGGTAAAACATGCTGTTATCACTTCCGTAAATCGGGATGAGTTGAAAGATCGAGGCGCAGAAATCTGGTATCAAACCGTGGTTCAAACCAAAGAACTTTCTCCTTCGACGACTATCGAAACGCTGATCCCTGATGTTAAGGCAAATTGGGATGCGCTCTATCGAATGATTGATGGAGGGCAGGAAGTAGTTTCTCACAACATGGAGACTGTTGGAAGCCTTTATCGAAGAGTTCGCCCACAGGCTAGATATGACCGCTCCTTAGAGCAGATCAGACTCACCAAAGAATTTGGCAAACGTACCAAAACCGGTATTATGCTTGGTCTTGGAGAAAAGAAAGATGAGATCTTACAAGCAATGGATGACTTGGTCGCAAATGGTTGCGACATCCTCACGATTGGACAATATCTACAGCCTACTAAGATGCATATCGAAGTAGCAGAATTTATTCATCCTGACATTTTCGCAGAATATCGGGAAATCGGTTTGGCAAAAGGTCTAAAATATGTGGAATCTGGGCCATTGGTTCGATCATCCTACCATGCAGAAAGGCACGTCAACGTTTAATTGCCTTTTGAAAAAGCCTATAAAACAGAAAGCCTCGAATAATTTCGAGGCTTTCTGTTTTATAGGCTAATTGGTCTTAAGCAATTTCCACTTCAGAGCTAGCATATTCTTCAACCGGAATACAGCTACAAATCAAGTTTCGATCTCCATATGCTGAATCAATTCTTCTAACGCTTGGCCAGAATTTATTGGCTTTCACATTTTCAGAAGGGAAGACAGCTTTTTCTCTCGTATAAGGAAGATCCCAATCACCAGTCAAGACCATTCTTGCAGTATGCGGCGAATTTTTCAAGACATTATTTTCTCGATCAGCCTGACCGTTTTCGATTTCTCTGATTTCCTCTCGGATAGAAAGAAGTGCTTCACAGAATTTATCCAACTCAGCTTTAGTCTCAGACTCAGTAGGCTCGATCATCAAAGTTCCTGCTACTGGAAAAGATACCGTTGGGGCGTGATAACCATAATCCATCAATCGCTTCGCGATATCCTCCACTTCTACTCCTACCTCTTTGAACTCTCTACAGTCCACGATCATTTCGTGAGCAGCTCGGCCTTTGGTACCAGTGTATAAGATTTCGAAATTACCTTTTAGTCTTTCCTTGATATAGTTCGCATTTAGGATTGCTATTTTAGTTGCATTAGTCAATCCCTCTCCACCCATCATTGCGATGTAGGCGTAGGAAATTGGAAGAATGCTCGCACTTCCATAGGGAGCTGAAGAAATTGAAGCGACAGGATCTTCACCACCAGTCTTCACTAGTGGATTGCCCGGCAAGAAAGGAGCAAGATGAGCGACTACACAAATCGGCCCCATACCAGGTCCACCCCCACCGTGAGGGATACAAAAGGTCTTATGTAGGTTAAGATGGCAAACATCAGCACCAATCCTTCCTGGACTTGTAAGCCCTACTTGAGCATTCATATTGGCTCCATCCATATAGACTTGTCCTCCATACTGATGAATAGTAGCACAGATTTCCTGAATAGCTTCTTCAAATACTCCGTGAGTCGAAGGATAAGTAACCATCAATGCTGCCAAATCATTTGCATGGGCAGCGGCTTTTTCTTTTATATCTGCTAAATCAATATTTCCTTTTTCATCACACTTCACAAGTACAACCTTCATTCCAGCCATTACAGCTGAAGCCGGATTCGTACCGTGGGCAGACGTAGGAATCAAAGCTATGTTTCGATGACCGTCTCCTCTGCTTAAATGGTATTGACGTATCACCATAAGACCGGCAAATTCTCCTTGAGCACCAGAATTTGGTTGCAATGAAGTGTCAGCGAATCCGGTAATTTCGTTCAACCAGTTTCTAAGGTTAACAAAAAGCTCTTGATATCCAGCTGTCTGATCGATTGGAGCGAATGGATGCATTTGACCAAACTCAGGCCAAGTGACAGGAATCATTTCGGCAGTTGCGTTCAATTTCATAGTACATGATCCCAATGCGATCATCGAGTGTACCAAGGATAGGTCTTTTGATTCCAATCGTTTGATATAGCGAAGCATCTCATGCTCACTATGGTAATTATTGAATATCGGATGTGTCAAATACTCAGATTTTCGCATCAATGAATCTGGAAGATCCAAAGTCAAATCTTGAGCTAGACTGGAAATATCAGGACTTGTCGTTCCTTTTACTTTCGCAAAAACCTCCACAATTTTGGCGACGTCTTCAATAGTCTTTGCTTCATCAAATGTCATAAATACTGTATCGTAATCGTATCTGAAATTCATCTCCAGATCTTCCGCGATAGATTTTATTGTATTTAGGGTTTTTGCCTCAATAGTGACTTTCAATGTATCAAAATATGTCTGAGCAGAAACCTCATAGCCTAACTCTTTCAATCCTTTTGCAGTCAGCTTCGCTAAGCCATGGGTTCTTAAAGCAATATTCTTCAAACCTTTAGGCCCATGATACACGGCGTAGAAACTTGACATCACTGCCAAGAGCACCTGTGCGGTACAAATGTTTGATGTTGCTTTTTCGCGTTTGATATGTTGCTCTCGAGTTTGTAAAGCCATTCTGTAAGCTTTATTTCCAGCTCGATCAATTGAAACTCCAATAATTCTCCCTGGAATTTGTCTTTTGAATGCTTCTTTGGTTGCAAAGAAAGCCGAATGTGGTCCACCATATCCCATTGGCACTCCAAATCGCTGTGCAGAACCAACTACAACGTCTGCTCCCATTTCACCTGGAGGTGTCAATAGCGTCAAAGAAAGTAAGTCAGCTGCAAATGCAGTAGTGACATGATTCTCTTTTGCGGCAGCTACAATAGCAGAATAATCGCGTACTTCCCCATCCGAATTCGGATATTGGAATAGCACTCCAAATAAATCTTTATCAGTAAGGTCAAGTGAATCTATCGGCCCATAAACTAGCTCAATACCTATCGGTTCAGCTCGAGCAACTAATACTGCCTTTGTTTGTGGGAATACTTTTTCGTCTACGAAAAACTTAACCGCATTTTTCTTTTCTTTGGACTTTACCGAATACAACATCGTCATGGCCTCGGCTGCCGCAGTTCCCTCATCCAAAAGTGAAGCATTGGCTAGCTCCATTCCAGTGAGTTCCATTACTACAGTTTGGAAGTTGATCAAAGCCTCAAGTCTTCCTTGGGCGATCTCTGCCTGATAGGGAGTATAAGCGGTGTACCATCCTGGATTTTCCAATACGTTTCTTAAAACCACTCCAGGTACCAAGGTATCGTAATAACCTAAGCCAATAAATGATTTAAAAACTTTGTTTTTGGAAGCCAGAACTTTGAATTCCTTAAGAAACTCAGATTCCAACTTTGCTGCTGGAAGATTCATTGGCCTCTCCAGCTGGATTGACTTTGGAACAGTTTGGTTGATTAATTCGTCCAATGATGAGGCTCCGATTTTATCCAACATCGCTGCGATTTCCGCTTCCGTCGGGCCATTGTGTCTGCTCTCAAATTTGACAGCATTAGAAAGATTGATCTGCATAAAGAACTTAAGAAATAATGAAGTATTTGGGTTAGAACCTTACTCGTTTTTCAAGTGGCAAAGGTAAGTGTTCTGTTAAGAATTCACCTTTGCAATTCTCAAAATTTTACACTCTTAACACGCATAATTTACAAACGGTTTATCGTAGGGTAAAATTTTTATCTAGTTTAGAGCCTGAAATAAAAAAATCAATGAAAAAAGGACTGTTATTAACAGGGACATTGGCATTGGGCTTGTCATTTAGTGCACTTGCTCAAGATCCCATTCAAGTAAAATACGCCAACACCATTACTGCAAGTGATCTTACTGAGTATCTCACTTACTTAGCGTCAGATAAAATGCGGGGTAGAGATACCGGATCTGAGGAGCAAAAAGTAGCCGCTCAGTATTTAGCCGATTTTTATAAGAAAAATGGATTGACGGGACCGGTAAACGGAAGCTATTTACAACAGGTACCACTTGTAAGTGTTTCCTTTGATGAGGTTGACCTTAAAATAGGGAAAAATAAACTCGTGATGAATGAGGATTTTGTCTTCTCGGGAGACGGAAATATGGCTAAATCAATGAAGACCGATTTGGTGTTTTTAGGACTTGTGACCGATGAAAATTTAGCCAAAGTAGCTGTAAAAAGTAAACTCGTAGGCATCTGGGCTGTGGGAGTCAGGAGTAATGATTTGATCAAGAAAGTAATGGATGCCGGGGCTGCAGGAGTTGTTATGGTGACTATGGAAGGTCAAGCTAACTTTGATCGAGTAGCTAATCGCTATAAGACACTTGCTGGAAAAGGAAGAATTGGCTTTGCAAAAGAAACTGATCAGCGGCCTACATTTACGGTAAGCTCTGATAAAATGGCTGAGTTATTTGGCCAGCCTATAGAGATTCTAAAAGAGGCAGCGAAGACTAATCCAGAATCTATCAAATCACAAAAGGCAGCTTTCCAAATTAAGAAAAATATAGCTCCAGTTGAAAGCTCCAATGTCATGGGCTATCTAGAAGGTACTGATTTGAAAAATGAAGTTTTGGTAATCTCTTCACACTATGACCACGTAGGCGTGAGCAGCACAGGAGAAATATTCAACGGTGCAGATGATGATGGGTCGGGCACAGTTTCCGTGATGGAGATCGCTCAGGCTTTTGCTACTGCTACAAAAGAGGGTCATAGACCTCGAAGATCAATTTTATTTCTAAATGTGACGGGTGAGGAAAAGGGGCTTTTGGGCTCAGAGTATTATGGAGATCATCCTATTTTCCCAATGGCAAACACGGTGAATAACATCAATATCGATATGGTCGGAAGAATTGACTACGAATACCAGGATGCTGAAAACAAAGACTATATCTACGTGATCGGTTCTGAAATGCTTTCTTCTCAGCTAAAGAAGATCAACGAATACAATAATATCACTTACACCGACTTGATCTTGGATTATCGCTATGATGCAGCAGATGACCCAAATAGATTCTATTACAGATCGGACCATTACAACTTTGCTAAGCATGGTGTACCTGTTATATTCTTCTTCAACGGAGTACATGACGACTACCACCAAGTGACGGATACAGTTGAAAAAATTGAATTCCCATTGATGGAGAAAAGAGCAAAACTCGTTTTCCATACCGCATGGGACTTGGCAAATCGCGATAAGCGCACGCCCGTTGATGGTACAAATACCAGAACAGAAAGATAAGAATTGAAAGGGCTTCGGAAATGAAGCCCTTTTTATTTCCCTATTTGGATGTTGTTGTAGTTTTTCACTTAGGAAAGTGAAAAAAGATCAATCCACACTAAATGAAATTTGTTGAAGGAAATACTTAAACCGACTTTAACTATTAAAAAGGTTATTTCCCCTTATTCTTTTGATGCTTGGTTTTCAACTGATTTCTATTGGTTTTTGCTTTCGAATTCTTATTGCCTCGCTTCTTTTCTTCTTTCTCCTTTTCTTTGAATTTGTTTGGCTTTTTGTGCTCCTTTTTGTCGTGAAATGCTCCTTTGTAATCAGGGTTATCACGCTGCATTAAGTGATCAAGCTCTCGAGCGTAGGCTTGCCGTTCGGCAAAAGGCGTCTCTGGCACATCCACTTGAGTTGGGATTTCAAGCTCAGCCACATCCATGCGGATCAATTCCTCAATACGCTGAAAATGATAGGCCTCAGCAGGATTGACAAAAGTGATGGCTTTCCCCTCATGTGTGGCTCTTCCTGTACGCCCAATTCGATGCACATAGTCCTCATAAATCAAGGGCACGTCGAAATTGATCACGTGCGAAACCAAGGTTACGTCCAACCCTCTGGAAGCCACATCAGTGGCGACAAGAAGCCGAACATCACCAGATTTGAAATCATCGATAGAGTTGATTCTAGTGTTTTGACCTTTATTGGCATGAATCACACGAACTTCTCCTTCGACTCGATTTTTTATAAAAGCATAAACCTCCTCCGCATTTTTCCGTGATCGCGTAAAGATGATCGCGCGGATAATATCCTCCTGCTTGAGTAGCTCCCCAAGCAAATTAATCTTGGTTCTGATATTTGGCACCAAGTATTTGACTTGAGCAATAGTCTCAGCAGTGGTCGCAGAAGGAGTAACTTCTACTCGCTCTGGAAATTCCAAAAACTCTGCCGCCAATTTCTCTACTCTATCGCTGAAAGTTGCCGAAAAAAGCAAGTTTTGACGCTTTACAGGAATGATCTCTAAAACATTTCGGATCTGAGGCATAAAACCCATATCCATCATTTTATCAGCCTCATCCAAAATCATCGTCTTGATTTCTTTCGTGAAGATTTTTCCCTTTTTGTAGAGATCTAAAAAACGACCTGTAGTGGAGATAATTATATCCACTCCAGCTTCGATCAATTCGATTTGTGTCTTTGGACCCAACCCACCATATAAGCAAACTATCCTGAGGTCGGTATTCTCTGCCATCTGAATGGCAACTTCCTCGATTTGCATCGCCAGTTCTCTGGTAGGAGCTAAAATCAGCGCTTTAGGATGCATCCCTTGAGCATATTTCACTTTCATGAGCAATGGCAAAATATAGGCTGCTGTTTTCCCCGTGCCCGTTTGGGCTATTCCCAAGACATCGTGCCCTGCTAAAGCCAAAGGAATGGCTTTTAGCTGAATTGGCGTCGGTGTTATATAACCTGCCACAGCTACTGCTTCCAAAAGCTGACGATTTAGCTTAAAAACGTCAAAAGTTGGGGTTTCATCGGACATGATTGATTATGTTTGAAGGAAGTTGTAAACCTAATTAACTAGCGAAAAAAATGAGAAGTATTTTAATCACAGGTGCAAATATAGTCAATGAAGGTCGAATAAGTCAGGGTGATGTATTGATCAAAGAAGGAAGAATCAGCAAAATAGGCCCTAACCTTTCAAATGAGACCGCTGATATTCATATAAACGGAAGCGGAAAGCATCTTTTCCCGGGAATCATTGACGATCAAGTACATTTTCGCGAGCCCGGATTGACCCATAAAGGCGAAATCTATACTGAGGCAAAAGCCGGTGTAGCAGGTGGCACTACTTCTTATATGGAAATGCCAAATACAGTACCTCAAGCAGTGACTCTACCCCTTCTAGAAGACAAATACAACCGAGCCGCTGAGGTTTCTCTAGCAAATTATTCCTTCTTCTTTGGAGCAACGAATAGCAACTTGGATGAAATACTCAAAGTTGATTTTGAAAATGTATGTGGATTGAAAATTTTCCAGGGTTCTTCCACCGGAAATATGGTCGTAGACGATATTGAATCTCTAGAAGGAATCTTCAGAGAATGCAAAGCACTAATAGCGATCCACAGCGAAAATGATCACATCATAGCCACCAATCTTGCAGAATTCAAAGCTATATATGGGGATGACATTCCGGTAAAATTTCATCCTAAAATCCGGTCAGTTGAAGCATGTTATGACGCCTCGAGCCGGGCAGTGGCTATGGCGAAGAAATATGGAACCCGATTACATATCCTACACATCAGTACTGCCAAAGAAATAGAGCTCTTTGACAATACCATCTCTTTGGAGGAAAAACACATCACCGCCGAAGCATGCATCCATCATATGTGGTTTTCAGAAGAGGATTATGCGGAAAAAGGCAATTTGATCAAATGGAATCCTGCAATAAAGACTTCCAAAGATCGGGATGCCATTTTTCAGGCAGTTTTGGATGATAAAATCGATGTGATCGCTACTGATCATGCACCGCACACGCTGGAAGAGAAAGCCCAGATATATACAAAAGCTCCTTCTGGAGGCCCGCTTAATCAACATAGTTTAGTTGCTATGTTGGACTTTCATCATGCAGGGAAAATCAGTTTAGAAAAAATCGCAGAGAAAATGTGCCATAATGTCGCAAAACTCTTCCGAATCAAAGAAAGGGGATACATCCGCGAGGGCTATTTTGCTGACTTAGTATTAGTCGACTTGAATTCCCCTTGGACAGTATCTAAAGAAAATATTTTAGCAAAGTGTGGCTGGTCTCCTTTTGAAGGGCATACTTTCAAGTCTAAAGTGACTCATACGATCGTTTCAGGCCATTTGGCCTATGATGAGGGACAATTTAACGAAAGCCAAAAAGGGCATCGAATGAAATTTTTAATAAAAAATTAAATCCATGCTTGTAGCAAAAAAGGTTAATCACTACTTTTGCAAACCGTTAGAGGAAAACATCTTCCAACAAATTTAAAATGGTGATTGTAGCTCAGTTGGTTAGAGCGCCGGTTTGTGGATCCGGAGGTCGCCGGTTCGAACCCGGTCTTTCACCCAAAGCCCCTCAATTTGAGGGGCTTTTCTTTTAAATAGAGCCCTTTGGCACAACATTTGACCCAAAAAAGAAACTAAACCAATTTCAGATGTTCACTTTATTTAAAGCCTCACCGAAGTTTCCGGCGATGAAACCAATTAACGTCAAACAAGTAAAAAATTATCTTCAGAAGTTTGAAGAATCTCTGAAAAATTTCGAAGAAATACAGAATGAGGCTATTCATTCATAAAAAATAAGAAGGTTATGGGAGCATAACCTTTATTTTTTGTCTTTTCATTTTTCTTATCGAAGCAAAACTCTATTTTTAACTCCTTAGAATTTTTCTACTATGAGTTATATCCATTTCGATAAGACACAATTGGTCAACTTGAATTATTCCCTAGACAGGGAAATAATAAGGTCAAATCAATCAGGCACTTACACTAGTACCACCATCATCGGCTGCAACACCCGGAAATACCACGGGTTATTAGTGGTGCCTCAGCCCCAAATTGACTCCCAAAATCACGTCATGCTCTCAACAGTACATGAAACTGTAATCCAACATGGTGCGAGTTTTAATCTTGGGATAAGTAAATTCCCGGGGAATTATTCTCCGAGAGGGCATAAATATTTGGAGGATTTTGATTCAGAACCAATACCAAAACTTACTTATCGAGTAGGGGGAGTATTACTTCAAAAAGAATTAATTCTGGATACTAATAGAGATCGAGTGATGATTCGCTACACTTTATTGGAAGCCCACTCTCCTACTAAAATTCGGATTTCACCTTTCTTGGCGTTCAGAGGATACCACGACTTGATGAAGGCCAATACTGACATCAATCAGAAGTTCAAGAAAGTGCCAAACGGCGCCTCTTTCCGCTTGTATCCACAGTATGACCCGCTTTATCTTCAGATTTCAAAAAAGAGCGAATTTGTGCCGGCACCAGATTGGTATTACAATGTGGAGTACATCATAGAGCGCGAACGAGGTTATAATTATCAAGAGGATCTTTATGTGCCTGGGTATTTCGAATTTGATATTGAAAAAGGAGAATCCGTGATTTTTTCTGCAGGCCTTACCGAAGCAGATCCGAAAACACGAACGAATGCCTTTGAGAAAGAGATTGCTCGAAGAATCCCTAGAAATAATTTCGAAAACTGTTTGAAGAATTCTGCAGGGCAATTTATACGAAATCGAGATGGGAAAACCCGAATTATTGCTGGCTACCCTTGGTTTGGATGGTGGGGCCGGGATACTTTTGTAGCTGCGCCTGGATTGACCCTTACAAAAGGAGACACCAAGACATTTCTGAATATCATGGATACGATGGCCGATGAATTAACTGGTCCGCTTTTCCCAAATGTTGGAAGTGGGGTAATGACGAACATGAACTCCATGGATGCTCCCCTCTGGTTTTTTTGGTCACTTCAACAATACATCTATTATACAGAAGATTCCAAAACCATAAAAGATCGATACTTAGGTAAGTTAAAAGGGATCATTGACGGCTACCTAGTAGGTACAGACTTCAATATCCATGTACAGCCTGATGGGCTAGTTTATGGAGGCGAAGAAGGCATTGCATTGACTTGGATGGATGCTGTTACCCCAGATGGACCCGTTACTCCTAGAATTGGATGCCCTGTAGAGATTCAGGCGCTTTGGTATAATGCCCTTTGCTTCTACCATGAACTAACAGGGGATAAAGAAATTGCACTATTAGCGGCCAAAGTAAGAGATTCATTTGAAAAGGAATTCTGGTCAGACGAGCATGGCTATCTGGCTGATCTTGTCAATGGAGCGGAAAAAGATTGGGCCATCCGCCCAAATATGGTTTTCGCCACTTCCCTTCCATACACCATGCTAAGTGAAAATCAAAATGATCAGATTCTTGAAACAGTAAAATCAAAGCTTTTGACTACCAGAGGTCTTCGATCTCTTGCTCCCGACGACCTTGCCTACAAGGGCTATTATTTTGGTGATCAAATCAGTCGCGACAATGCCTACCACAATGGGACTGTTTGGGTTTGGCCAATGGGTCATTTTGTAGAGGGGTACATCAAACTTCACGGTAAATCTGCCGGAAATTTTATCAAAAAAATAATAAAGGGGTTTGACGGGGTCATGACTCAATATGGTGTAGGAACTGTTGCAGAGATTTTCGATGGAGATCCTCCACACCGTCCTAAAGGTGCAGTATCCCAAGCTTGGAGCGTGGCAGAATTATTACGAATGATGGACTTGAGTAAAAAGATTTAACTATTTACTATGAAGGTATTAATGTTTGGATGGGAATTCCCACCGCATATTTCTGGAGGACTAGGCACCGCATGTTATGGCTTAGTCAAAGGAATGGTTCATCACGATCAGGAAGTTATTTTTGTAGTCCCTAAACTCTGGGGAGATGAAGAGCCTATGGCTGATTTTGTCAATGCATCCGATATTTCGATCGATTATCGTGAAAAAAGATTCAAGTCAATTTGGAAGAATCTCACTTATTTGGAAGTAAGTAGCTTTTTAGTCCCTTACCTAGGACCAGAAGAATACCAGAAATTTACTGACTATGCGATCCATGACCGAACTGATGTAGATGAGAGCATATTTACCACAAAATATGAATTCAGTGGCAAATATGGCAAAAATCTCATGGAGGAGGTTTCGCGTTATGCTCTCACTGGAGCTCAAATTGCAAGAGATCGGAGTGATTTTGATATTATCCATGCTCACGATTGGCTTTCATTCCCAGCGGGAATTGCAGCGAAAGAAATAAGTGGCAAACCACTGGTGGCTCACGTGCATGCTACTGAGTTTGACAGATCCGGAGAAAGTGTAAACAAGCCTGTATATGAAATCGAACGTGCAGGAATGCATGCTGCAGATCACGTCTGTGCAGTAAGTCAGCTTACTAAAAACACCATTATCAAGAAATATGGAGTGCCCGCTCACAAAGTCAGCGTACTCCATAATGCTGTCTTGGATGCTTCGATTATCAAATCGATTTACAATAAAAAAGTACCTGAAAAAATTGTGACATTTTTAGGCAGAATCACTTTTCAGAAAGGTCCCGAATATTTTGTGGAAGCTGCCAAAAAAGTCCTTGATCGTGATCCAAACGTTCGGTTTGTAATGGCTGGATCAGGCGACTTACTCAATAGAATGATCGATCGGGTAGCTGAACTTCGAATTGCGGACAGATTCCACTTTACAGGATTTCTTAAAGGTGATGATGTTGACCACATGTATGCTATTAGTGATGTTTATGTTATGCCTTCAGTATCTGAGCCTTTTGGCATATCGCCATTAGAAGCAGTGAGACACAATACCCCAGTTATTATTTCGAAGCAATCTGGCGTGGCTGAAGTCCTAGACAATGCCATCAAAGTGGATTTCTGGGATATTGATGCAATGGCAGATGCTACTTTTGCTTTACTTCACTATGAAGGCATTTCCAAAATGTTCAAGGAATTAGGTACTGAAGAATTGAAAAAATTAAAATGGGAGCATGTGGCTGCCAAACTTGTCACTGTATATCAAAAAATATTAGCTGAGAAATCATGAGAACTATCTGTTTTTACTTCCAGGTACACCAACCTTATCGATTAAAACCCTATCGTTTTTTTGACATTGGAGAAGATCACCATTACTGGGATGATTTTCTGAACCGAAGTGTAATGAGGCGCGTGGCACAAAAGTGCTATTTGCCAATGAATGCACTTCTGCTGGAAATGATACATAAATATAATGGCGGATTCAAGGTGAGTTTTTCTATTTCTGGGACATTTCTCGATCAGATGGAAACTTATGCGCCTGATGTGTTGGAGAGTTTTCAGAAATTAGTGGCAACTGGTCACGTAGAACTTTTGAATGAGACATACGGCCATGCTTTGGCATCGCTCAAAAGTAAAACTGAATTTCAAGACATGGTGAAACGACACCAGCTGAAAGTCCAGCAATTATTTAATGGCTATACTCCAAAGGTATTTAGAAACACAGAGTTAATCTATTCTGATCAGATCGGAGCCATGGTCGCAGAAATGGGTTTCGAAGGGATTCTAACTGAAGGTGCAAAGCATATCCTAGGCTGGAAGAGCCCCAATTATGTCTATTGCAATAGCATAGAACCTAAATTGAAAGTGCTTCTAAAAAATTTCCAACTCAGCGATGATATCGCGTTTAGATTTGGCAATAAAACTTGGGCAGATTACCCTTTGACGACTGATAAATTTGTCAAGTGGATTAATAATGTGCCTCAGGAAGAGGAAGTGATTAATCTTTTTATGGACTACGAGACTTTTGGCGAACACCAATGGGCTGAGACTGGGATTTTTGAATTCATGAGACATCTGCCTGAAGCTGTTTTCAAGCATACCAATTATGGATTTTCTACACCATCTGAGATCCTTACTAAAGTGGCTCCAATCGGCAAAATCCATGTTCCAACCCCAATTTCTTGGGCAGATGAGGAGCGAGACTTGACCGCATGGTTGGGTAACGATCTCCAAGATGAAGCTTTTGGTAAATTATATGAGCTGGAAAAAATGGTCAATAAAATAGATGACCCTGAGATCAAACGTGATTGGACCTACCTTCAGACTTCCGATCATTTCTATTATATGTGTACCAAGTTTTTCTCTGATGGCGATATTCACTCCTATTTCAGTCCTTACGATTCCCCTTACGATGCATTTATCAATTATATGAATGTGCTCAGTGATTTCATTCTGAGACTCAAAGAAAAAGTAAAAGCCCAAGAGGCTGAAGCCTAAAAAAAGACCGGTTAAAGCCGGTCTTTTTTTTGTTTTAATAAAGTTTACTGCTTTCAAAATTCAGTTTTCAATGCCATTTTTTGAGATTCAGATCGATTTTTTCGTAGGGCATTTGTCGTATTTTAAATAAAACTTAAATCTTAATTTATATCAGTAATTAAATTTAATTACCTGATTTAAAGATAGTTAATCACTTTTTTAAAATATTCTCCACTCCTACATATCTGAAGCCGGGTTTACTTTTCTACTATTTGTAGTCTACTTTAGAAGAAAAAAAGATCCTAATTTTCTCATTCAAACAATTACTACAATGAAAACATCACTAGTAACAATTCTTTTAGTTTTTTGGGGGGTATTCCAGCCAGCAGACCCTTTCATCTCTTCAAAGGATTATGACATTAGGTCATATCAGCGCGATAAGCAATCATCCAAATCACCAAAGCGAGTTTACATTCAAAGTTTTAGAGCAATGTTCGAAGTGTTTGAACAAGCTTCTGCAAGCACTAGATCAACTACTAATGATCGAGCTAACCGATCCTCTACGGTCTCTGGAACTAAAACTAGCATGGGCGTACAGCTGAGCGGAGTAGATATCCCAGATTTTCAAAAAATCGTAGATGAAGCTTATGCTGATTTCGTAGCTCAACTTGAAAAAGAAGGTTTTGAGATTATCACTGCTGAAGAAGCAGGCAAAACAGACTACTATTCCAGATACACTAAAGTATCAGGCGGTGCTACTTCAACTGATCAAGTAACAGGTTTTGTGATGGTCACTCCACAAGACTATGACTATTGGGTCAAAGGAATCTCGAACAGCGGCCGCGAAAAAAGCACATTCACTGATACTAGCTCAAAATTATCGAAAGATCTTGGTGATGCCTATGTGGCCGAAGCGACGTTTATCTTCCCTTTTGTGGAGTTAGATGCCAGTTCTGTCAGCTGGGGTGACTATGCTTCGTCTAAAGTAAAAGCTAAGATTGCCTTAAGAATGGCCTCGATGTTCGGGGCTAATGATAATGAAAGTGATAAAGCAGGAAGCATCACAGGTCTTGTTAAAAGTTTTGGTAATGTGGGTAGTGGGAGCCAACTGTACTACTCTAAAGTTCGATTCATAGCTGGTCACGTAATAAATAACCCTAATTTTGAAGCCACGATAGCACTTAAGAGAGACGCTTATTTCGAGGGCGCATTCCCTACAGGTAAGATTGTAGAGACAACTACTGCTTCTGTGGATCGATTTAGCAAAGGCGCCTATCCACAATTAGTCATGGTGTCTGGAGATCAATTAAATCTCGCCTCTCACTACGCAGAAGCTAATCCTGAAATATTTAAGGCCGCAATCAAAGGGTCTATAAATGAAATGCTTACGACGGGAATGTCAAACTTTACAGACCTCATGAAAAAATAAAGGAAAGCTTAACAAAATTTTATCACTTCAAAAATCAAAAGGAGCAGCCATCAGGCTGCTCCTTTTGATTTTACTTTCAATAGCTCTCCGATTCATTCGGGAAATCCTGACTTTTCACATCCTTGATATAATTCCTAAAAGCCTCCATCATTATGCCTTCTAGGTCGGCATATTGCCTTAAAAATCTCGGTTTGAATTCTTGAGTGATTCCTAACATATCGTGCATCACCAGTACCTGACCATCTACTCCTCCACCAGCACCAATCCCAATCACAGGAATGGAAATCGTCTGAGCGACTTTGGTCGCTAACTCTGCAGGAATTTTTTCTAAAACAATAGCAAAACAGCCACATGCCTCCAAAACTTTGGCATCTTCAATGAGTTTTTCTGCTTCGGCTTCTTCTTTCGCTCGGACAGCATAGGTCCCAAACTTGTAGATTGACTGCGGGGTCAGACCCAGGTGGCCCATTACCGGAACACCGGCACTTAAAATTCGAATCACAGATTCTTTGATCTCTGCTCCACCTTCTACTTTGACGGCATGAGCACCTGATTCTTTCATGATTCGGATCGCCGATCTCAACGCTTCCGAGCTATTTCCCTGATAATTACCAAAGGGAATATCCACCACGATAAATGAACGCTTGACAGCTCTTACCACTGCAGAAGCATGATAAATCATTTGATCTAAAGTAATCGGAAGCGTGGTCTCATGACCTGCCATCACATTGGAAGCGGAGTCACCGACTAAAATAATATCGATACCAGCTGCATCTACGATCTTCGCCATCGAATAATCATAGGCTGTAAGCATGGAGATCTTCTCCCCTCGATCCTTCATTTCTTGAAGAATATGGGTAGTGATTCGTTTGATATTTGCTGAAGAATGTACTGACATGGCTTTATAGCAGGTGAACTGAGTAATTATTTTCTGAAGAAAAATCTACTCGAATGTGCTCATTCAATGTAGTAGAAAGCTCATATCCGGTATAATCCGGTCGAATCGGAAATAAACCATGGCTTCGATTGACCAAAACAGCCACTTCCATCTTATACAACTCGACGTCCAAAAATGGCTTCATCGCGTAGGCAAGTGTCTTTCCCGTATTCAACACATCATCAACGATTAGAAGTGTTTTACCTTCAAGCTCAATAGGACTTGAAAGCTCCACCTCGGATTTTGCCAGGTTTGATTTGTCCAGCAGGATTTCAACTTCCTCGACTTTCAAATCTGAGATGGCTTGTAATTCAGCCGCCAAGAGTCCTGCAAGTGTTTTTCCCATGCCAGAAATTCCAGCAAAAACGACTGCACCCGAACCTAGATTACGTTCGTAAATCTCATACGCCATTCGGGTAATTTTCTTTTTAATCTGATTGTGATTGAGTACTTCGCTCATGTTTTTTCTAAAAATGAAAATTAAGTATTTAAAGCCAGATTCAAAATTTAATCCAGCCGCTATCTCCGGTTATCCTCTTCATTTAGGATATTCAAATAGCTTTCGTAGCGATAAGGATGGATATAGCCCTCTTCCAATTTTTTCAGCACCATGCACCCGGGCTCATTCACATGCTGGCAGTTATTGTATTTGCACTGACCTAGGTAATTTCGCATTTCGGGGAAGTAATGAGATAATTCAAAATCATCTACATCCAATATCCCAAACTCCTTGATTCCTGGTGTATCGATGAGACTCCCCTGGTATTCCAAAGGGAAAAGCTCAGCAAATGTAGTCGTGTGAACTCCCTTGTCACTGAATGAGGAAATCTCCTTCGTACTCTGGGCAGCTTCAGGAATCAAGGCATTCAATAAAGTTGATTTCCCTACCCCAGAGTGTCCGGAAATTAGCGTAGTCTTATTCACCAAAATAGGTTGGAAAAGTTCCTTGGATTTTTCAGTATAAAGAGCAGACACTTCGATGACTTTATAGCCTAGAGGCTCATAAATCTCATGAATATCGAGTAACCAATCCTCAGCCGATTCGCCAGATAGCAAGTCCATCTTATTGACCACAAGAATGGCTGGAATTCGGAAGCTTTCTGTACTGACTAGAAATCTATCGATAAACCCTAAGGATGTCCGGGGATTCTTCATAGTGATGACCAGCATGGCTTGATCAAGATTACTAGCAATGATGTGCGAGAAATGCTGCTTGCGCGTAGACTTTCGAATCACATAATTATCTCTGGGAAGTATCTCAGAGATAATTGCAGTCTCTAGATTTGGCTCTTTCTCCAATATCACCCAATCACCAACCGCTATAGGATTAGTCAGCTTCAACTCATCTTGCTTAAACTTTCCCTTTAACCTCGCTGAGACCAATTGAGAACCTATTTGCACGATGTACCAACTTCCGGTTGATTTTATTACTCTCCCTTTCATGATTGTGATCTTTTAAGGACTTCTTTTAGAATACGTTCGGACGCTCCTTGGTTAGTTTCAAGCCATTGACTTGCTCCTGCTTTACTTTTAGCATAGGCCTGAGGATCTTCTAATAACTTTATGATTTTTTTCAACTCGACAGAGTTTTCTACTTCAAATCCACAGCGTTCTTGCCTACTTTGTCCTGCCTCAGGAAATTTATCTTTGCTCCTGAGCTTGCCAAATATTACTGGGATTTTAAAGCCAATTGGCTCCAAGATATTATGAAGTCCTTTGCCAAAGGCTCCACCAACATAGGCGATTGTGCCGAATTGGTACAAAGAACTCAGCATTCCGATGTTATCGATCAGGATTACCTTTGCGTCTGTTTCTCGTTTATCCCAACCAGAATATAAAATGGTCTTTTTAGAGATAGCAGAGATCCATTCATGCATCGGTCCAGGATCAAGAGAATGAGGGGCAATAATCCATCGAAACTGGGGATTAGCATTGATTTCTGGTATCAATACTAGCATATCCTCTTTCCAAACCGACCCTGCTACCAATACTTGCTCCTGCCTAGCCCAGCCCAAGAACTCCGGAAACTGTTTCGGATGAAGTGCAGTAGCAATCACCCGATCAAACCTAGTGTCACCAGCAACAATCCCTCCTGAATAGCCTATAGATTCCAGCAGTTTGACACTTTGCTTGTTCTGCGTGAATATCGCATCAAAAGATTTAACCAAGTTTTGAAAAAAAAGAAATCTAGAAAAATAAATTTGATTAGGTCGAAAAGAGGCTGAAATCAAATAAAGCTGAGCTTCCAATCGCTTAATGGCCTGTATATGGTGGTACCAAAGATCGTATTTGACAAAGAAAACTAGTACTGGTTTTAGGGTAGTCACAAATCTTTCCGCTTTTCGCTTACTATCCAAGGGAATATAGGTGATGAAATCAATCAGCGAGGGTCTTTTTTTAACTAATTGATCATAGCCCGATGGGCTAAAAAAACTAAGTACGATTTGAAGTTCCGGATGCGCATTTTTCAAGGTCTCTATCACCGGCTTTGCCTGCTCATATTCGCCAAGTGAAGCCACATGAAACCAGGCAACAGGACCATGATTTTCAGATCGGAAGCGGTCTAATTTTTCAAAAAGCTCCCTGCGGCCTTGCAAAAAGTAAGCAACTTTGGAATTGAACAAAGCAGCAAGTGGCAATAAGCCGCGAATAATGAAAATTCCTAATCGGTAAAACCACTTCATTTCCCAAAAGTAGGTAATCGAGAGCAAATCCTTTTCCTGAGGGTTTGCAATAAGTAAGTTGACTTGCCTTCAGGACTTTTTTTTTGTAAAAAACAAAGATCACCATACTATTCCTCTCAAAATTAAGTAATTTGAAAGCCCTAATTTTTTGTTAGCCGTCAAATTCTATGTTGTGATTGTATGATTAAAGTTCTGTTCGTTTGTCTTGGTAATATTTGCCGTTCTCCACTGGCAGAAGCAATTTTTAATAAAAAAATTGCACTGGCGGGAATGCAAAATCAATTCAAATCAGACAGCGCGGGGACCTCTGATTATCATATTGGAGAATTGCCTGACGAGCGAACCTTGACTTGTGCAAAAAAATATAAGCTTTCAATTCATCATCGGGGAAGGCAAGTTCATCGAACCGATTTTAGAGATTTTCAATACATCTTGGCTATGGATGATAATAATCTTAAGGTATTAGGTCAACTCAAAGATCGGTTTGGATTCCCAAAAAAGGAAATTCACCTAATGCGAAATTTTGTAGATCATACCAAAGGCTTATCAGTTCCGGATCCATACTATGGCGGAGAAGAAGCTTTTGAAGAGATTTATCAAATTTTGGATGAAGCGATTGAGAGTTTTTTGAACCAAGTTATCGTAACACATCAGCTCTATGTTTGATCTCAATGAGATCTACGAGCAAGTTCTATTTGAGTGCTTTGGATTTGGCACTAAGTTAAAATCCGCCTCTCTAATCGCTGCGGGAAATCACAACCAAGGAATCCAATTGGATTCTTCTGAGGGATTGTTTTTCCTTAAAATGAATTTTGACCATGAGCGCGAAATCCTTTCAAAAGAAGCATCTGGACTAAATCTGCTTCAAAAATCAACTTTTTTAAAAATCCCTGAAACTTTCGGCACAGGGAGAATTGAAGACTATAATTACCTCTTATCGGAATATATTCCCACAGGTAGATCCCAGTTGGATTATTGGGAAAACCTTGGGCTAGGTTTGGCGCATCTCCACTTATCTGAATCCCTTTTTTTTGGATTGGAAGAAGATAATTACATCGCTTCTATCCGTCAAAAAAATCATCCTTCCAAGAATTGGAGCACATTTTTTATTCAAGAACGTCTCGAGCCTCTAGTAGGTAAAGCTTACTTCGATCAGTTGATTCCACTTGATTTTCTAAAAAAATTCCAAGAGATATACCCTAAAATCGAGTCGATTTTCCCAGTAGAGAAACCCGCTTTAGTGCATGGCGATCTATGGTCGGGCAATGTGCTTATCACTAGTGAGGGCCAACCTTGCCTCATCGATCCTGCTGTATATTATGGACACCGGGAGATGGATTTGGCATTCAGTAAATTGTTCGGGGGCTTTGATTCGGCTTTTTATGAATCCTATGAATCAGTTTTTCCAATAGCTCCAGGATTTGATCAGCGCGTTGGAATCTATAATTTATACCCATTATTGGTTCATTTAAATCTTTTTGGCACTTCCTATCTGCCAGGAATAGAGCGAACAGTCAACAAACTTATTCGATAAAAAATGATCCAGATTAGACCTGCAAGGCATTTAGATCTTCAAGAAATTCTTGCAATCAATAATTTTGAGATCCTCAATTCCACCATCAATTATGACTTTGTCCCAAAATCAATTCAAGAGCAAACTGATTGGTTTGAAGAGAAACGAAAAGCAGGATTCCCAATTATTGTGGCCACATCAGCCGAAAAAGTAGTGGGATTTGCCACTTACGGTAGCTTCCGCCCAAAACCTGGCTACCGTTTTACAGTAGAACATTCCGTCTACTTGGCATCAGAATTTAGAGGTCAAGGAATCGGCACAAAATTACTTTTGGAATTGATTACGATCGCAAAGCAATCTGGCTATCATACGATGATCGGAGGGATTGATAGCTCAAACGAAGGAAGCTACCTTTTTCATCAGAAATTGGAATTCAAAGAAGTGGCCCGCTTCAAGGAAGTAGGCCACAAATTCGATCGATGGTTGGATATGATTTTTATGCAATTGATCCTTGAAGATGGAGGACAGCTTAAGTAAGGCTTACTTTTTTTCCTGATTTGACAGCTGCAAAGATGGCATCGATGATTTTCATGTCTTTCACACCTTCTTCCCCGTTTACAGGTACTTCAGGTTTTGATCCATCAAAAAGGATTGCTGCCATCTGATCCATCTGTACTGCCTGATGAGTGACATGGGGCAATTCCAAAGGGCCCTTACTTGTTGTTCCTTTGATCGGCCCATAGCCAGTAGAGGGTTGCATCTCTACCCAACCTTTTGATCCATTAAGGAAGAATTTATCCAATCCGTTCATCGCGTAAGTCGATAAGCAGGAAGCGACGGCTCCGCTTGGGAATCCCATTTGAAACTGGATTGTCTCATCGATTCCTTCCTTGAACTTGACCGGATCAGTTTTAGTCTCTTGGGCAGTCACCCAGATCGGCTCCTCACCTAGCATGTATCGGGCGCCGTTGATCGAATAAATCCCAATATCCATCATAGCGCCTCCACCGGATAGTTTGGGATTTAACCTCCATTGTGTAGGGTCTCCAATCACAAATCCGCTTAACCCTTGAAAAAATTTCACTTCACCCAACTCTCCTGACTTTCTCAATCGAATCGCTTCGAGAGTATTCGCTTCGAAATGCATTCGATAGCCAATTAATAGTTCCACGCCTGCAGCTTTGCATGCATCCACCATAGCCTGCCCATCTTTTCCATTGATCGCCATTGGCTTTTCACAAATGGCGTGTTTTCCAGCTTTAGCTACTCGAATGACTTGATCTTTATGAAGTGCATTTGGGGTGATCACATAAACTGCATCGATATCAGGATTATCCTTGATTTGGTCAAAATTCTCGTAGTTGTAACAGTTTTTGTCAGGAATTCCATATTTGCTCTGCCAGTCAGTGACTTTGGATGGAGTTCCACTGATCACACCTACGAGCCTAGCACGTTTACTTTCCTTCATTGCTTCAGCTACTCGTGTCCCATAGCTTCCTAATCCCATGATCGCTACTCGTAGTATTTTATCATCCTTCTTGGCAGCAAAATTATTTGCGTTCGAAAAAGCTGGCAGCGCCGTAATAGCTAAGGCAGACAAGCTCGCTTTTTGGAGAAAAATTCGTCTTGATTTCATGATTGAGTTAGTAGGGGATGATTAGTGAATTGATTGAACTAATATCTTTGAGCGTACGGATTTAAATCAGTTCAATATAAGTAATACAAGTCAAATGTTCAATCTTACTCCTCTTTAGCCCTTCTTACGATTTGAAAGGTTGTTCTGGTACTTTGCTCAAGCAAGGATTCAAATCCTTCAAGTTGGGTAGCGATTACTTTTTCATTTGGATGAAGTATAGTCAATAATTCCAACCCTTCATTGTAGCGGATCTCAAACTGGTCTTTGAGTCTTTTTAAGAGGTGTTCCAATTTGAAAAGTTGCGCATCAATCACAATCGAAATAGTGATCGCAGAAGTTTGGAGCATATTGACACGTAACTTCAATTGCTGCAATTGATCGTAAACTTGATGAATATGATGCTCTTCGATGAAGGTAAAATCTTTAACCTTGAAACTGACTAGAACTTGATTTTCTTTCAGAATAATAGTGGGAATCTGATGTGATTTAGCTTCTCCAAAAATTTTCGTCCCAGCAGCTCCCGGGTCTAAAAATGACTTTACAAAAAGAGGGATATTTAAATTAGCCAAAGGCTTAATAGTCTTGGGGTGAATCACCGAAGCGCCGTAATAGGTCATTTCGGCTGCCTGACGATATTCTAATTCATCAAACAATTGTGTATTAGCAAAGCGTTTTGGATCAGCATTTAGTATCCCGGGGACATCCTTCCAGATCGTCACTGAGCTTGCATTTATACTCGAGGCAAGAATAGCAGCAGTAAAATCTGACCCCTCTCTACCCAGCGTGGTTGTCCGCCCTTTAGAATCTGAACCGATAAAGCCCTGAGTCACTACAGGAAATTGCTCTAAAACCGGAAGAAGCTGATTCTGGCATTTTTTTTTCGTAACCTCCCAGTTGATTTTCGCAAACCGAAAAGCACTATCAGTTTGAATCAATTCACGGGCATCCTTCCAAACAACAAGGAGGTCAATGGTGCAAAGAAATTCCATCACAATATGCGTGGCAAGCAACTCACCATAGCAGATCACGCGATCATAAAACTCATCATAGTTATCCTGACTAAGCGGGAGCTCCAAATCGTGATTGAGCTGAATGAAGAGATTCTCCACTTTGGAGAAAATAGAGTGGTTCTCAGGAAACAATTCTTGACAAATCCTCAAATGATACAATTTCAAAATTGTACTATTCTGATAAAAATCTTTCTGGTCGAGTTTGGCTGAAATAAGACCTTCGATCGCATTTGTAGTTTTTCCCATCGCGGAAATCACAATTATCAAATTTTTTCGCAATCGATTACGCAAAATATCAGCTAAGTTTCTCACTGCGACCGCATCTTTTATGGAGGCACCACCAAATTTATAAATAACTGTTTTGGCCATAAATAATTATTCCTAATTTTAATCTAAACTTACTATTAATTGTACTTTTCTAAGTAATGAAAACTCTACCTTACCTTCCAGATCACAGTGGCTTAGCTTACGCAGTAGGTACTACACTTGATCGATTTATCAAACTCAAACAAAGCGATTTCCCGTTTGCATCCGGTGAACTTTCGCAGCTACTCCGAGACATTGCTTTGGCTGCCAAGATAGTAAATCGGGAGACTAACCGAGCAGGTCTTTCCAACATTGGTGGAGCTTTTGGGCAGACCAATGTACAGGGAGAAGAACAACAGAAATTGGATGTAATTGCCAACATCCGATTTATGCGAGCGCTGAGCAAAGGTGGCGAAGTCTGCGCTATCGTATCTGAGGAGGAAGATGCCGTCATTGATCTCCAAAATAAATCAGGCAAATACGTGGTGGCAATCGATCCGCTAGATGGAAGTTCCAATATTGATGTAAACATCAGCATTGGGACGATTTTTTCCATTTATCGAAGAAAATCTCCAATTGGTAGCCCGGTCCAACAAGAAGATATTATGCAGCCTGGAAATGAGCAAGTCGCTGCTGGATATGTGCTCTATGGATCCTCGACTATGCTCGTCTACACTACCGGATGCGGAGTAAATGGATTCACCTATGAAAATTCCTTAGGCGAATTCTTCCTTTCTCATCCAGACATTCAAGCACCAAAATCTGGTCAGATATATTCGGTCAATGAAGGTATCAGCGACGAGTTTGATCCAAGCATTCTTGCCTATATCTCATCTTGCAAAAATCGGAAATTTGCTGCGAGATACATTGGTTCGCTTGTTGCGGATTTCCACAGAAACTTACTGAAAGGAGGGATTTACTTATACCCTGCAACGGTGAAACATCCTTCAGGCAAGCTGCGCTTACTTTACGAGGCAAATGCTTTGGCATTTATCGCAGAACAGTCAGGAGCAATGGCAACCGACGGAAATATTCGAATCCTTGATATTATCCCAACGAATCTTCATCAACGAACTCCACTTTTTATTGGATCAGTCACGCTAGTTGAAGATGTCCACCAATATATCTCAAAAACTTGGGATCAAATCACCGAAATCAGCCATTGAGAAAAGATTATTCGAGGTAAAGTGTAAGTTTAGTATCTTGCGGGATCAACATTTAAAACCTATGAAATCAATCAAACGCTATTCTACTCTAGCTGCGTTGGCTGGGGTACTTATGATATCTTACTCATGTGAGACCAAAGATAAAGTTGTAGAAGAGCCTATCGACGAGACCTATGCAGTTCAAACTGACAAGTTGCTTTTGAAAGTCGATACGCTTTATACCGAATTTAATAACCCTTGGGGAATGACTTGGCTGGGTGACGGCAAAATGCTTGTTACCGAAAAAGAAGGTGAAATTCTGATTTTTCAAGACGATAAATTCACAGGGGAAAAAGTACAAGGACTTCCTGCAGTATGGAATGTAGGTCAATCAGGATTACTTGACATCACTACACATCCTCAATTTGAGGATAATGGATGGATCTATATCACTTTTGGAAAAAACATGCCGGACAGTACTGGAGCCACTACGGTAATGAGATTTAAGCTGGAAGGGAATAACGCAGTCCAACAAGAAGAGTTAATCACCGCGGGCCCAGCATGGGATGGTGGCAGACACTTCGGCAGTCGTGTTGTATTTGACAATGACGGCTATCTCTATTTCTCCAATGGGGACAAAGGGAACATGCCGGAGAATGCACAAGATTTGACCAATTCACATGGAAAAATCCACAGAATTCATGATGATGGAAGAATTCCTGCTGACAATCCATTTGTCAACACTCCAGGAGCTATACCTTCAATCTGGACATATGGAAATAGAAATCCACAAGGACTAGTTTATGATAAGGAAAATGACCGTCTTTATGAAACTGAGCATGGCCCAATGGGTGGTGATGAATTAAACCTCATCCAAAAAGGAAAAAATTATGGCTGGCCAGTGATCACTTACGGCATCAACTATGATGGTACTCCGATCACCGAAATCACAGCGAAAGAAGGAATGGAGCAACCGCTAACCTATTACGTTCCTTCAATCGCCACAGCAGGCGTAGCATTGGTTACCTCAGATAGATATCCAGCGTGGAAAGGTGATATTTTGATCGGTGCTTTGGCAAAAATGCATATTAATCGAGTAGATATGGATGGCGCAACTGCTGGTACTCAAGAAATCATGCTTCAGGACATTGGAAGAGTTCGCCAAATAAAAGAAAGCCCTGATGGTTACATTTATGCGATCACCGAGGGAACAGGTCTTTTGATCAAACTGATCCCAATCCGATAAGCTTTTAGAAAATTAATTATCCCTCCAAAATCAACAACGGACAGAATATCGTCATTTGAGATTTTTGGAGGGATTTTTTTTTCTTCGATTAACTCGTTCTAAACCATTTGAATTTTAGAGCGTTGTAAAATTATGACTAAAATTGGCGCTATGAGACTTACTTTTTCCTTTTTGCTGATCACTTTTCTGACAATGAGCACTTCTTGCTCTCAGAAAGATTTAGAAGATATTACGCCTCCATTAGCCGTTGATTTAAAGTTCACTACCCAAACCGACAAGCTTGCTATTAAAATCGACACCCTCCACACTGGACTTCAGAACCCTTGGGGAATGACTTGGATCAGTGGAGATAGAATGTTGGTCACTGAGCGAAAAGGCGAAATCCTGATTTTTGAAAAAGATAAATTCACGGGCACCAAAGTAACGGGACTTCCATCCATGTATGTGAACGGTCAAGCTGGCTTGCTAGATATTGCAACCCATCCCAACTACGCTCAGAACGGCTGGATTTACATCTCTTATGCAAAAACAGTCCCTGGGGGAGGAGCAACTACGGTCGCTAGATTTAAATTAAATGGAACTAGCGTCTCAGATTTTCAGGACTTAATCGTGACTACCCCAGCTTGGAATGGAGGCACACATTACGGAAGTCGGATCATTTTTGATAATTCCAATTTCCTTTTTTTCACAAACGGGGAAAGAAATACCATGAATAATGCACAGGACTTAAGCAATTCTCATGGGAAAGTTCACCGAATCAAAGACGATGGTAGTATCCCATCGGACAATCCTTTTGTAAACACTCCCGGAGCTGTTGCCTCAATCTGGACTTATGGAAACCGGAATCCACAGGGAATGATCTACGATCAAAAGAATGATCGAATCTGGTCTGTGGAGCATGGACCACAAGGTGGAGACGAATTAAATCTGATCGAAAAAGCTAAAAACTATGGTTGGCCAGTGATTACATATGGAATCAATTATAACGGAGCTCCAATTTCCAATATCACTTCAAAAGATGGAATGGAGCAACCCAAGCATTATTGGGTTCCATCTATTGCTACTTGCGGGATGACCTTAGTCACTTCGGATCGCTACCCCGAGTGGAATGGGAATATTTTGGTGGCAGCTTTGGCCAAACAACATATTACCAGAATAGAAATGAATGGGACGACTTTTTCTAAGGAAGAAAAGCTTTTTCAGAATATTGGAAGAGTCCGTCAAGTATCCCAAAGTCCAGATGGTTACCTCTATGCGGTCACTGAAGGGACTGGGTTATTGGTGAAAATGATCCCTGCCAGATGATTCATTGATGGCTTTGGCAGATTTAAATTGCTCTATACAAAGTCTACATCCACACTAAAAGGATATTTCATCAAAAACTGAAGAGCCTCTTCGATTTCCAAATCCTCGAATAACACCCGATAAAGGTTCTCGGTGATCGGGGCGCGAAGTTGGGAAGTCTCCAGAAATCCTTTAATGATCCGTACGGTATTAATTCCTTCTGCAACTTCCTCCATATCATCCAAAATCTCCTCGAGGGTTTCACCTTTGGCAAGTCTAAAGCCTACCGTATAATTTCTCGAATCCACTGAGTTACAAGTGGTGACCAAATCCCCAATACCAGCCAATCCGAAAACTGATTTGACGCTTCCTCCCAATGCATTGCTTAAGTGCACCATTTCCACCATTCCTCTGGATATCAATAGTCCTTTTGCATTTTCTCCAAGTCCTAATCCAGCTAAAGCACCAGCAGAAATCGCAATGATATTTTTCAAAACTCCAGAAAGCTCCACTCCGATAATATCAGAATTGCCATAAACCTGAAACTTCTCGGATCGAAGTAAGCGCTGTCCTTCCAAGATCACTTCATTGTATTTACTGGCAATCACCGTAGCCGCAGGTTGACCTTTTGTAAGTTCCTTCGAAAGATTAGGCCCAGCTAGACAGCCAACTCTTACCGCAACAGTTTCCTGAAGAATCACTTCGCTCATGGTGAGAATCTGACTTCTCCTGATTTTTTTAACTGTCTCCAACGATTCACCGGGATTCAAGTTCAGACTCAAACCTTTGGTTCCGTGAATAATCAAATGATACGGAAACAAAAATGGGGCGAACGTCCGGACCACCTCTTGAAATGCCGAAGAGGGAATCATGAAAAATAACACCTCGCATTTTTGGCAAATCTCCTCAGGGTCTAATGTGGCCTTAACACTCTTGGATAGCTCTTTCCCCTGAGCTGTATGGATGCTATTGATTTCAGCTACAACTTCAGCTTTTCGAGAGTAGACGATCACTTGACTTTTTTCTGCAAGCATATTTGCGATCACAGTCCCAAAACTTCCCACACCGATCACTCCAATGACTTTATCTTTTTTAGAAGAGTTTTTCGAGTCCATATCCGGTCAATCTATTGTGGTAAAAATATAGTAAACTCATGTCTTGTGTGGTAATAGCGCCATTCTCATCGCGAATTAACGGTCGCTTGGCGTGATACATCCCGACATTATCCATCCCGTGACGGATAATCTCTTCGATAGCTGTATTTAAATGTGGAGCAGTATTGATCAAGCCCTGATCCTTTAATTCATGAACTGTTGTCAATACCCGTCGGCATGCTTCTTTGAAAACCTCGTAATCAATCACCAAGTCCTCCTCAGGTAATCGGAGCAATTCAAAAAGATCAAGCTTTTTATTTTCACTTTTAATAAGCTCAAAGGCTGTAAAAGCTACCAAATGCGAACTAAATACGCGGTTGATTTTGTGAAATTCCTCAACGATTCGCCTTCCCAGCATGTTGGTATACTCTTCTTCACGTTGAGCATCAACTGTCACCTGACCGTCAGACATGAAATAATCCCGAGTATTGATTTGCCTCCCATTTTTATCAATGGTCATTCCGTCTTTATCCACATAATTTCCAAGGACATCCATCGCCTTACCAATAGATACTGAAATATCAGATCCCTTGGTGAAGAACTTTACCAGAAACTTTGAGATTTTATAGGAGGAGGAGAATTCATCATTCTCTTTGTAATACCGTTCCTGCCCAGTGATACTCAGGTGGTCTCGAATCAGGCCAGGGGCTTCAAGGACAAAATGGTAATTGATCGTAACTGGCACAATGAAAATCTTACCAGATATGTCATTGATTCCCGCCTGATAATTTGCGCGCTGCGCTTCAATAGCGGTACTGAGTAGACCCAACTTCAGCCTTGATTCGATCATCCCACTTCGAGACCGAGTCCCACCAGGAAAAAATAAGCTATGACAGCCAAACTGAATCGCCTCCTTGGAGTAAGTCTTTAAAGTCTCCAGATACATCAAATTCTTCTTGCGACGGTCTACTTTATAGGCACCAAGCGCATTCATGAAGTAGGCGAAAATTGAAATATTGAATAGATTAAGTCCCGCCCCATAAATGAATGGGGGCAATCCAAGAACAGAGATAATCCATCCGATTAGAATACTATCTAAATTACTGAAATGGGTCGGCACCATTACTATCGTCCCTTTGGTTGCCAAATCCCGAATCTGGTCCGTCTCTCCTGTAATTTGAATCTTATCCTGAAGCGTAAATTGATTGCTAAATAGTGACTTAAATCCCTTTACACGGGCTGCATTCAACAATCGTGAAAATCCATAAGTCACCACACTTCTCGTAAACTTATAGTGAGTGGCCTTGAAATTACTGGCAATTTCCTCTGCGTACCGATTGGTGATTTTATTTAAGACGGATTTATAGCCCTGAAACCTTGAGGCTTTTTTAGATTCAGCATTTACAGTGAGCAAAGAAGATTTCACTTGTCCCCAAAATTCACCCTCGTCATCGGGATCTACCACCCAGGGATTCTGCTTTACTCGAAGTTTTTCCCGATAAAGCGTCGTTTCTAATTCTTCTCTAAGAATTTCAGGATTGTTCCCTGTCTGAGATAAGATCCGATCTTCGGCTAATTCGGCTACTTTTTTTACAAATTCTTTACGCTCCCGAGCCAATTTGACCACTGGCCACTCATCCTTACTTGGTAGAATGGGTTCGTATCGATGTTTGATGTATTTCTCCTCCAACTGGGTTGTAGTTTAAATCCTAAATCTCAAAGATAAACAAATTGGTCTTCCCTCTTTGATTTCATCAGTGACGGTTCGGCTCTATTAATATTTTGATTTGACAAAAAACGCTATGATCGCAGCAGTAATCACTCCCATTATAGCAGCTCCAATTGTGGATTGAAGCATATAGCTTTCTAAATTGAAATAGGCTTCTGCATCAGTCTGAGACATCTCTCCAGATTCGACTGCGTAATTAATCACATTTGGAAAATAGTCAGGTGTGATCCACACCGACGTGATATATTGACTCAAGGGACTGAGAAGTACTATAAAGAAAGTCATAACGACACCAGCAATTAATCCTTGTTTATAACTCATCTGGCCCTGATAGAAATTTTGCTTTTTGTCTAACAGTGCAAACACGTAGACGCTTATCGCCACCACCGCAAAAATATTACTGTATACCGCATGATCGGCAATTTTTTCATCATGCCAGCCCAATGACTTTTCAATGAGCATCCATATCAATGTGGCGAGCATAAATACAATCGCCCACTTGATTTCAATTTTTAAATTCTTCACAGCGCATTATGTTTTAGGTTAGTTCTGGGTTATTCTTTACAAAATACAAATTTTCGAAAACGTTATCATCCGGATCATGTTTCTATTCTATACAGGAATATTCTTGTCCATGAAGTAAACCGTAGTATTTTTACAGCACCAAACACCGAATGAAACCAGACCTAAAGCAAATACAACAACCCATCGCATCCGAAATGACTGAGTTTGAACTCAAGTTTAAGGATCTGATGAAAAGCAAGGTCAAGCTGCTCGATCACATCATGAATTACATCGTGAAGCGAAAGGGAAAGCAAATGCGTCCGATGTTTGTATTTCTTTCTGCAGGAGTTTGTGGGGGCATCAATGAATCCACCCACCGCGGTGCTGCCTTGATCGAATTGTTGCACACGGCCACCTTGGTTCACGATGATGTCGTCGATGATGCAAATTATAGAAGAGGTTTTTTCTCTGTAAATGCCCTTTGGAAAAATAAGATTGCCGTTTTGGTTGGCGATTTCCTGCTTTCCCGAGGCCTACTCCTCAGTGTGGATAATAATGATTTTCATTTGTTGAAAATCGTCTCCAATGCAGTAAAGGAAATGTCAGAAGGTGAACTACTTCAGATCGCTAAAGCCCGAAAGCTCGATATCACTGAGGAAGTTTATTATCAGATTATTCGTCAAAAAACAGCTAGCCTAATGGCTTCCTGCTGTGCTGTAGGTGCTTCCAGTACAGATAGTACAGAAGAAATAATTCTGAAAATGCGGGAATTCGGAGAGAAAGTAGGTATGGCATTCCAGATCAAAGATGATCTTTTTGACTATGGTGATGATGAAATCGGAAAGCCGGTAGGAATCGATATCAAGGAAAAAAAGATGACTTTGCCTTTGATTTATGCGCTTTCAAAAGCCGATTGGTTGGAAAAAAGACGTATTATCAGCCTAATTAGGAATAAGAGCGACAACAAAAAAGCAGTCAAAGAGGTCATCGATTTCGTCAAGAGAAGTGGCGGACTAAACTATGCCAAAGAAGCCATGCATCGGTACTACGAGGAGGCAATGGTGATTCTCAATCTTTTTCCGGAATCCGAATACAAAACTTCGCTTTCTGCCTTAGTGGATTATACGATCGAGCGAAAGAAGTAGCTTTAATTTAAAATTAGCGTCTCTCCCCAAATTAAAATTTCCCGACTTATCTCATAAATTCTATCATTGATAGTATCAAATGATACTATCAATGATACCTCCCTTTGATATCACATCAACCATTCTTAAATTGATCAGTTCGATTTCTGAAAAAATCGGTGAGGTAAATTCACTTTTTTTAGATAAGCAGTCTCCACAGCTTAGGAAGCAAAATAAGATTAAGACTATCCACTCCTCGCTAAAGATTGAGGGAAATACACTTTCTGAAGAGCAGATTACGGCTTTGATTGAAAATAAACGAATCATTGGCCCTCAAAAAGACATTACTGAAGTAATCAATGCAATTGCCGTACATGAAAATCTGAATTCCTACAAACCTTCCTCTGAGAAATCATTCTTATCTGCACATTCAACTCTGATGAATGGATTGATAGATCAACCTGGCAGTTATCGTACTCGCGGGGTTGGAGTAGTGAAAGGATCGCAGGTTGCCCATTTAGCTCCGCCAGCGGCTAATGTCGCTGGACTTATGAAGGATCTTTTTCAGTACTTAAAGAATGATGATGGACTTCCTTTGATCAAAAGCTGTGTCTTTCACAACGAAATGGAATTTATCCATCCATTCCTTGACGGGGACGGAAGAATGGGAAGGCTGTGGCAAACGGTTATTCTTAAAGAACGATATCCAGTATTCGAGTTTCTACCGTTTGAAACGCTCATCAGTCAAACTCAGGATGACTATTATCAGGCTTTGTCAGAAAGTGATAAATCTGGAAAATCAACGATTTTCATCGAGTATATGCTCAGGATTATCGACGATTCTCTGGCGAACTTATTGAATGTAACTGGTCAAACTTTGACCTCAGAGCAGCGGATTGCACACTTTATTTCCTTAGGCAAAAATGAATTTACTCGTAAAGAGTGCATGGATGTCTTCAAAACAATTTCCTCAGCTACTGCGAGTCGGGATTTGAAAAAAGCAGTAGAATCAAGTCTAATTCTGGCTGAAGGAAAAGGGAATCAGGTGAGGTATTTCATTTATTGACAATTGATTCACAATGAACACAAAATCAAAGAAATTCATGAAGAAAGGAATAATCCCAGCATTTCTAATTATTCTACTTACTATCGCGATGCAATTCACTGATTACTGGGAATTTAAAAATGATTCAAAGTTTAATCAGGAAAAATCATACGAGCTATTCAGTAATATTGCAGCATTTTTCCCTGAAAAACCAAAAGTAAATTATCTGATTTACCAAAATGACACCTTTCCGGGATACACAGTAAAGAAGAAAGAAATTGAATACACTTTATGGAATTTAAATGAAGTCTATCCAGACACTTTAATGCTAGAAAAATGGTCTGTGGATTTCCTTTTCAATCAAGGACTAACGAACATAATAATCAATTGGAATCCAAGTCATCCTAACGCTATTTTAGAAAACCATTCGGAAGACAGCATAAACATGATAACATTTAAAGACAAACTTCTATTAGATAACGAAAACCAGCTTTATTATGCCCGGTTCTCTTACCCGACTAATCCACTTTCAGATAGTATCTACTTAAAAATGGGCAATCAGTATTTCAATTCCATAAAAATAGACTCAAACTAACCCCTCCAAATACCCCTTAAACTCCTCAAAGTCATTCCTTATCGGAATCAACTCCTTCTTTCCATTCATAAAAGCCGCCAATCGCTCAGGAAGCTCAAGTCTTAAGTCCAGCACCCTCTCTACAGTTTCACGGAATTTTCCAGGATGCGCAGTTTCTAAAAACACGCCTCGATAATCGGCATTTTCTGCCATGAAATCTTTCAAGCCCAAATACCCAACTGCTCCGTGAGGATCCATTGTGTAGCCAGACTTTTTCACTACTTGCATCGCTGCTTCGGTTTGCTTATCTGAATAGAAATAGCCTTTCACGTTATTCCTTAAGGCCTTTTCATCTCCTCCATAAAGTGCAAGTAGCCTCGGGAAATTACTCGGATTCCCTACGTCCATGCTATTGCTAATCGTGGCAACCGAAGAAATGGCTTCGAATTTCGCTCCGTTCAAAAAGTCTGGAACTACGTTATTTACATTCGTCGCTGCGACAAATTGATCAATCGGCAAGCCCATTCGCTGCGCTAAAATTCCTGCTGCAAGATTTCCGAAATTTCCGCTTGGGACGGAGAATACTATTTTTTTACCATTTTTAGGTAGCCGGGAACACGCATAGAAATAATACAAACATTGTGGAATCCAACGGGCCACATTAATTGAATTTGCAGAAGTCAGCAACAGCTTTTCATTCAGGTCTGCATCCAAAAATGCCTCTTTCACCAACTTCTGACAATCATCAAAAACACCATCCACTTCCAGTGCAGTAATATTTTGTCCCAAAGTTGTAAACTGCTTTTCCTGAAGTTCACTGACTTTCCCCTTTGGGAAAAGAATAATCACCTCGACTCCATCCACTCCCAAAAATCCATTTGCAACCGCACTTCCTGTGTCTCCAGAAGTTGCCACCAACACACGAACCTTTTGGTCTGATTTGGCAATGAGCATACTCATCAACTTGGAACAAAAACGAGCGCCAAAGTCCTTAAAGGCCAAGGTTGGGCCATGAAAAAGCTCTAAACTGTAGACGTCTTGCTCTACCTCCACCAAAGGCGCATCAAAGACTAATGTGTGATCCACCAATTCCTTGATTTGCGAATCAGAAAGTGCTGAAGAAAAAAGTGCCCCAATGACTTTGTAGCCTATTTCTTGAAAAGTCATTTCTGAACACTCATCAAAGAATGAGGCCTCCAAAACAGGGATCGTCTCAGGCATATACAAGCCCTGATCAGGAGCTAATCCTTTGACTACCGCTTCGGTAAGATTTACCAGATGTGAGGGATTCGAAGTGCTGTAAAATTTCATGGAAGTTCGATTATGAGGTTTAGCTCAAGTTTTCTGACTCATTCCTGAATCACATATGCGCCTTGGGTGTTGATTTTGGAGAAATAGATATCTACTTCCAGACCGATCGTTTGATAGATTTCTTGTGCTGCCGCAGCAATTTTTGTCGAAGTTTCAGCTCCTTTTGAAAGTGCAAAAAGCGTTGGTCCTGATCCTGAAATCCCCATTCCCAATGCTCCGGCATCTTTCAAAGTTTCTCGAATTTCATAAAAGCCGGGAATCAAAACAGCTCGATAAGGCTCAGCGATTACATCCTTTAGAGATCGTGAGATCAATTCATAATCTTCCTGATATAAGCCAGCTATGAATCCAGCGACATTTCCCGATTGGATTGTGGATACTTTCATTGGAACTTGATCTCGCAGTACCGACCTCGAATCAGCCGTATTCAATTCAAAATGTGGATGCAAAAGCGTACAATACAACTCATCCGGCACATGAAGCTTGATCACATCCAACGGATGATAATCCCGAATCAGCACAAATCCTCCCAATAAACTTGGCGCCACATTATCTGCATGACCAGCTCCACAAGCTACTTTCTCAGCAGCAATCGCAAAAGGAAGTAGCTCTTTTTTCTCGAAAGGATTTCCTAAGATCTCGTTTGCAGCCACCAAAGCTGCTACAGCACTTGCTGCACTTGAGCCCATACCAGAACCAAGTGGAAGCCCTTTTTGGAGGTAAATATCAATTCCGGGATTGATACCCATTTCGTCCAACATGGCTTGAATAGCGACTGCACAAGTATTTTTCTCAACTGCCAAAGGTAATCTTCCCTCGTCTCCTTCAATAGAAACTACACGAATCCCCGGTTCATCTTTGAGCACCAGCTCTACCGTATCTCCCATCGCATCGATCGCAAATCCAAGGATATCGAACCCACAAGAAACATTAGCCACGGTAGCTGGGGCAAAGGCTTTCACAGATTTCATTATTCTCGAGTATAGTTACCAATTCGGATCACGTCTGCAAATACTCCCGCCGCTGTTACGTCTGCTCCGGCACCCGGCCCACGGATAATCATTGGGCGATCATGATAGCGATCTGTCGTCATCAAAATCATGTTGTCACTTCCACTAAGACTGCTGAATGGATGCGCAATTGGAAGTGAGTTTAAACCAACTTTTGCCTTTCCATTTTCTAAGGTTGCCATGAATCGAAGCTTTTCTCCTTTTGCCGCAGCTTCCTTAAGAAGTGATGCAAAATCTTGATCGTGTCCTTTGAGCTTATCAAAAAACTCTAAAACTGTACTCGCCGATTGACAATCTTCAGGAACCATGCTTTGAATGGTGATATCATCAAACTCCAAAGTCTGCTCAGCCTCTCTACCCAAAATCAATATTTTCCGGGCCACATCCATTCCGCTCAAATCATCTCTTGGATCTGGCTCGGTATAACCTTTTTCCTTGGCAACCTTAACTACTTCAGAGAATGGATCCCCTTTCTCAAGTTCTGAGAAAATGAAATTCATCGAGCCACTGAGTACGGCTTCGATCCGAATGACCTTATCTCCCGAAAGCATCAAATCTTGAAGCGTATTAATGACTGGAAGACCTGCCGCCACATTGGTTTCGTAGAGGAATTTTACTCCTCGCTTTTTCGCCAACTTCTTCAAAGCCAAATACTGCTCCATTGAGCCTGAATTTGCCTTTTTATTGGGAGTGACGATAGCCACTTTTGCTTCTAAGATTTTGGTATATAATTCCGCCACATCTTGACTCGCGGTGCAATCGACAAAAACAGAATTGGAGAAGTTCATCTCCTCCATCTTATTAATAAATTGGTTGAGATCTGTTTTCTCATCCACTTCGCTGAGTTGATAGGCGTTTTTCAAATCAAACCCATCTTCATGAAAAGCCATAAATCGACTATTAGCCATGCCATGAATCAGGATCTCCAATTCATTATCGCCCCGCAATTTCTCCTGTTGATTAGCAATCATCTTGATCAATGCCTTGCCGATCAAGCCTGTCCCCACTAGAAATACGTGAAGGACTTTGTTCTCAGAAAGAAAAAATGCCTCATGTAATGCATTAAGCGCCTTTTGAAGATCCGCTTGAGGGATTACAGCAGAGATATTAAGCTCTGAACTACCTTGAGCGATAGCAGCGACGTTAATATTATTTCGTCCCAGCGCCCGAAACATTCTACCTGAAGCTCCAGGATTATGCCTCATATTTTCTCCAACAACTGCAATAGTTGCCAGTTCATTGAGCACAGTGACCTCATCCATTTCTCCGGATTTGATCTCATAGTAAAACTCCATTTCTACAGCCTCTTTAGCAAGAATTGCCTCATAAGACTTAATCGCGAGGCAAATACTATGCTCTGAGGAAGCTTGAGAAATCAGTAAAATCGAAATTCTGGCTTCAGCCAATGCTTTAAAAACTCTACTGCTAGCTCCAGCAGAATCCATCAGCCCGGCACCTTGCACCGTGACCATCGAAATATTGGAGATTGAAGATATCCCCTTAATCAATGGACCACCACTCACGTCACCATTTATCAGTGTTCCTGGATTCTCTGGCTCAAATGTATTTTTGATATATATCGGAATACTCCGCTTCATCGCCGGCTGCATCGTGGCTGGAAAAATGACCTTTGCACCGAAATGCGAAAGCTCCATGGCCTCATTGTAGCTCAACTGTGGAATGGTAAATGCGGTATAAACTAATCGTGGATCTGATGTCAATACCCCAGACACATCAGTCCAAATCTCTAAATCAATAGCCTCCAACGCGCCTGCAAAAATTGATGCAGTATAATCCGATCCCGATCTTCCAAGCGTAGTGGTCTCCCCTTTGGAAGTGGAAGCAATAAACCCCGTAATTACCTTAATACCATCGTGGGTAGCAAAGTAGGTTTTGATCTGCTCGTTAGTGGTATCGAAGTCAACCTTTGCTTGGCCAAATCGATCATTGGTTCGGATGACCTCACGAGCATCGAGAAACTGTGTTTTCATTCCCTGTGCTTGCATAGATTCCGCAAGGATGAAGGCCGAAAGTCGCTCCCCGAAGCTAGCCACATAATCCAATGTGCGAGCTGAATTTTCTTTGATCAAAAATATTCCATGAAATAGGTCTTCAAGTTCTTTGAATCTTACTTTGACATAGGTCATGACAGTAGACTGAGTGTGAACTCCAATCAGCTGGCGAACCAACGTCAAATGCTTCTCCTCCAAGGTTTGAAGTGAATCTCGATAGGACTCATCCCCTTCTCTTGCAAGTTGTGCGATACGGAGCAAACTCTCAGTCACACCTCCAAATGCTGAAAAGACGACTGCAATTTCTTGATCCTTTAGTTTGTCCTGAATGATGGAAAACACTCGTTTGATATTGTCGTGATTCGCTACGGATGAACCTCCGAACTTGATGATTTTCATATTGGCTGGGAATAAATTTCTGAAATTATTTAGCCTTTTCAGGCCTCGGGGGCGGGTAATTATAGATCAGACGGGATCAACCCGTAATCGTGATGATCATTCCGGTGGTCATAGAGAAAAAAGTGCACGCGCCCATTACCGAGTTTGGAAATTGGGTTTCGATAGAAGAAAATTTCGCAGCAAATACCATGATTGGAAAATTGACTTGACAATCTTACTGCCAAAATCTCAATTAGCCAAACAATTCATTGAGGTTTTTGAAAAAAATACCATACCATATTGAAAATAAATCAATGAATCAGAAATTCTAGGCAAAAAGCTAAAAAGTAAAGTTGGCCTTCTTACTTATGGAGTTTTAGATTCAAAGTCTTATTTTAATAGATTCAAATTATTTTACTCATGAAAAATCTAAAAATATTCAGCCTTGGAGTCGTATTTCTAATTGTTAGCAGTTGCGGAGGTCTGAAAAGCATCAATCCCCTTTCGCTCCTGACTGGCAACTCTTGGGCGTTGTCTTCCCTCATGGGACAAGATCTTGATCTTGCCCAATTTCCGGGAGCCGTTCCAAGCCTAGATTTTTTAGAGGGCGGAAAACTTGCTGGATTTTCGGGCTGCAATAATTTCTCCGGAAACTTCTCTCTGGAAGGAACTGGAGTAAGACTCGACCCAGGAGCCATGACAAAAAAAGCCTGCTTAGGTACAGGTGAGCAGGGATTTCTTTCCGCTATCGAAAAGGTAAGTCAGCTTAAGGTAGATAGAAACAAACTCACTTTACTCGATGGTGACACCGAGTTAATGACTTTTGTGTCAAAAGAGGATTAAGAAATCTCCAAAATTTTCATCGGTTTTCCGCGAAATTGAATTTCTTCATTTTCTTTTTTACCGATTAAGCTTTGACCAAGTGGCGAGTTTTCACTGAGAAGAAACACCTTTTCATCCCCAACATTGATCTGCCCCAAACTAAGGGAAATCAAGAATAAGTCATTGCCGATTTTTACCAGACTCCCTTCTTGAACAGTAGGCGATATCCCTTTGATGGATTGTAATCTACATAGCTCATCGAATTCAAATCTCGCTTGCTTTAGTTGCTTTTCCACAGTGTTCAAGTCCTGAGTCATGGTCTCTCTACCCGTCTCAAACTTGTCACCCGCACTGCTTTTATTATCCTCAAGGATGCCTTGATTGATCGCATTTCGCTCCTCCCGGAACGTTTGCATCTTTTCTTTTACTTTCGAAATGGCAGTTTCATATGCCTTCGCTTTCAATTCATTCATAACCTTAATTTGCGCAAGCCTCCTTGCGACGAGTATCGATAATGTAAACTATTTTCCAGCCTTCGGCAAACTTAACTAATTGGAAGGAATTCACGCCACAATGGCTAAAATCCCCATTGACATAAAATTCATAGGGCGTCCAAACAGTTGCCATAGGCCCATCAATTTTAATCTCATAATCCAAAATTCGTTCATCCAAATTTGTTTCTGCGGGAGTTCCTCCTATTCGTTTGACAAAATCAGAAACTGAACCATTATTCACCTGAAATCCTGATTCCACAGGGGCTATGGTCTGCATAATGGCCTCCGATGAGAATGAAGCGGCAATCATCTCCGTGTTTTTCGCACGCACCCCATCAAAGAGCTGCTCAATAACGGCCTGAACTTGAACTTCATCAGACTGAGCTTTTAGCCCAAAGGGCAGAGAAACCAAAGCTAGAATTGCAATTAATTGGATTTTAAACATCGATTTACTGTTAGACTTCTCCGTATAATTTAAAGATTGTATTTTGAAGGGAAGCAGTATTGACTGCGAAATGCATCGCTTCTGCAATATCCTTTGGAGTTACCCATTTAGTGAAATCTGCATCAGGCATTGATTCTCTATTCGTTGGTGTGTCAATAATACTCGGAACAAAAATATGAGATCGAATCGAAGTTTCTTTGGTTTCTTCACCAAGAATTTCCACAAAATCAAAGATAAGTTTCTTACTGAGCGAATAAGCTACTTTACCGACTGCACCATCCGCTTCCAGTGCAGGCCTCGCTCCTACAAATAGCAAGGTTCCTTTTTTCTGATTTTTCATTGTTGGGAGAAATCCCTTGACTAAATGAAAAGCACTAAAAAAATTTAATTTCAACTGGTGGTCCAAGTCATTTTGAGACGTATCAGTAATACCTCCCATTGCAAAGCCTCCGACGATCATTGCCAAAGCATCCAATTCCCCATATTGCAGGTTGTATTCCCTGACAAATTCCGCAACTGCTTTTTCGTCAGTCACATCCACCGCGTAGATGTCATCCGCCTCTTCTACTTCTTCATCTTTATTGGGCTGCACCAAGGCAATAATATGATAACCTTCACGCTTAAACTTTTCCACTACGGCTGTCCCAAGATTTCCTGCCGCTCCGGTCACAATTATATTTCTACTCATTCTTATTAATATTTTTGTCCTATTAATTCTCAAATTAGGCTTAATTTTTCAAAAAGGCATGAATCAACTCAAATCGATTATAAAGAATAAGGAAAATGTACGAAGGCGAAACTTCGTGATAAAACTTGTCCTACTCATTGCATTGGAGTATTTATATGAGGGGAATTCCTTTTTTACCAATTACATCGCGGACAGTGTTTTGATTCAAGCCACACTTCGATCTTTGATTTTTTTACTGAGTGGCAACCTGATTATTTCGCTTGGAAGGATAGCTGTTTTGAAATTTTATCTTCAAAAAACAGATGAACACAAGGTTCAGCCAAATTTTGTTATTGGAATTGGTCGAATCAGTTCAATCCTGAACGTGAACATCCTGCTGATTTCCGTGATGCTGCTTTTCAATATCAAGCCGTTAGAATTCCTGACCAGTATCACCATTGTCGCTGCTGCGATCGCACTTTTGACAAAAGATTACATTACAAATATTGTGAATGGCTTAATTATAATGTTTTCCGAGCAATTAGAAATCGGCGATAAAATTGCCGTGGGAAAAAATACCGGATTTATTCGAGATATCACTTTGGTGAATCTTGTTTTAAAAGGAGAAACTGGAGAAATTATTTTAGTCCCAAACAACTTGATCTTTAGCTCTGAAGTAGTCAATTATTCTAAAAATAATTCTCACCAAGTGATCATTGATTCGGAAATACCGTTCCACTCCAAAGTTCAACTTGAAGAATTAGAAAACTGTCTTTCGAAGGAATTGATCCCTTTTGAAGATCGTATTTTTGTGGACGGTGCTCAATTGAACGTATTAGAAAGAAAACCCGAAAGTCTGGTCGTTCGATTCCAATTTCCCATCAAAACAGGAGAAAAGGAAATCGAGAAAAATGCTAAGAATGCGATTAACCAAGCAATAATCAACTGGTCAGATGAAAGAAGAAAAGCCTAATTATTTCGACTTAGTCTATCAGGTCGTTCGCTTGATTCCAAAGGGAAGAGTGACTAGCTATGGCACTATTGCACATTATCTTGGCTTGAAAAGTGGGGCTCGAATGGTGGGCTATGCCATGAATGCGGCCCATACCATGCCGGATGTACCAGCACACCGAGTGGTAAATCGAGTAGGACTATTAACTGGGAAAAATCATTTTTCTACACCTACTGAGATGCAAGAATTACTAGAGAATGAAGGCATAAAAGTGGTAAATGATCAGATTCAGGAGTTTGAAAAACACTTCTGGAATCCAGAAATCGAGTTAGCACTCTAATTACTTTTTGCGAAGCAAGAACAATCCCATAAACATCAGGAGCCCATTCAGAATCAACACTTCGAAACCGAATTTGTATCCCCATAGCCAAGCCTCCGAATTGGAGCTGATGATGTAAGCCAAGATCGGAGATGCGACTGCGACGTATGGCACCCACTTGTCATTGACTTGCCACTTGGTAAATAGTCCAAAGGAATACAACCCTAAAAGCGGCCCATAAGTGAAGCCCGCAATGATAAATACTGAATTAATGACACTTTGATCATTGATCCAGTAAAACATCAGGATCACTATGAACATGATAAAGGTGAATGCCAAATGGACTTTTTTCCGAATAGGTACCCGCTTTTCTTTGGGGTATTTTCGTTCTAGTTCTAGAAAATCAATACAAAAGGAAGTGGTAAGTGCGGTGAGCGTTGAATCTGCACTAGAGTAGGCTGCTGCGGTTATCCCTAGAACAAATACAGTTCCGGCAAAAGCCGAAAAATGCTGAGTTACCAACATGGGGAATAGCTCATCTGTTCTAGTAGGGAGCGAAATTCCATTTGTCTCCGCATAAAGATAAAGCATCACTCCAAGCGATAGAAAAAGTAAATTAACGAAAACCAAAATGATGGTAAACCAGAACATATTCTTCTGAGCGTCCCCGATACTCTTGCAGGTCAGGTTTTTTTGCATCATATCCTGATCAAGACCCGTCATTACAATAGTGATGAAAGCACCTGATATAAACTGCTTGAAAAAATTCGTTCCAGCCCTCCAGTCCCAATTAAATATTTTTGATCTCGGATCATTGGAAACTGCGGTAAAATAATCTTTCACCCCATCAAACTTCAGTTCATTCCCAATCAAAACAATACAAACTACCACGGCGGCGAGCATAAAGAACGTCTGAAGTGTATCAGTCCAAACCACCGTCTTAATTCCTCCACGATGGGTATAAAGCCAAATCAGCCCAACGGTGATCAAAACCGAAACCCAAAATGGAATTCCTAAAGAATCAAACAGAATCAATTGTAATACCGAGGCGACCAGAAATACGCGAAGCGAAGAACCCAGAGTTCTGGAGAGAATAAAGAAAAAAGCACCAGTCTTATAGGACCAAAAACCAAATCGATCTTCGAGGTAAGAATAGATTGAAACTAGGTTTAAACGGTAATAGAGTGGCAGTAAAACTTTAGCAATGGTGAAGTAGCCTAAAGTATAACCCAAAACAACTTGGAAATAAAAGAAGTTAGAATTACCTACTTCACCTGGAACAGAAATGAACGTAACTCCTGAAAGCGAAGCTCCGATCATCCCAAATGCGACTAAAAACCAAGGGGATTGTCGGTCACCGGTGAAGAATGTATCCGCAGAAATATTGCGGGAGGTGAACCAAGAGATTAGAAAAAGTACTAAAAAATAGCAGGAGATTACTATTAAAACTAATTGTGGATTCATAAATGCTTTGCTGAGGGTTCGCTAAGTTGTCTAATATTCTTAATTTTGCAAAATGAATCAGTTGAGTAATACAAATCCGATGGTCGAATTAGAAGAAGTCTTGGTAGAGGAGTTGGTAGACTTAGATGCTTACGATCTGGTTGTTTATAATGACGAAGTGAACACCTTTGATCATGTGGCCAATATTTTAGTCAAAATCTGCAAGCATTCCGTCGAACAAGCAGAGCAGTGCACACTAATAATTCACTTCAAAGGAAAATGTGCCGTCAAGAAAGGTGGTTATGAAGAGTTGAAGCCTCTTTGTGAAGCAATCTTGGACGCAGGTATTCAAGCAGCAATCGTATAAAAAATCTCCTGAATTGAATTTCCCCTCCAAACTAATCGAAGATGCAGTGACTGAAATCTCCAGACTTCCTGGGATAGGTAAAAAAACTGCATTGAGACTGGCATTACATCTTCTCAAACAAAATGAAGTCAATACTGAAGCATTGACTTTGGCCTTGACTCGAATGCGTTCTGAGATTCAATATTGTAAAACCTGTCATAACATTTCGGATGCTGAAGTGTGTAGCATCTGCCAAAGCCAGCGAAGAGACGCAAGCATAATTTGTGTAGTGGAAGATATTCGAGACGTCTTGGCAATAGAAAATACCAATCAATTTCTTGGAAAATATCATGTTTTGGGAGGTGTAATCTCTCCAATCCAAGGCATCGGCCCAGAAGAATTAAAGATTGAATCGCTGCTTAGCAGAATTGAAGAAGCTGCGACAAACTCCCCTGTTTTAGAAGTGATTTTAGCCCTCAGCGCTACCATGGAAGGGGACACGACGTCTTTTTATCTTGCCAAAAAACTGAGCGAGAAAGGCATTAAAGTCAGCACCATCTCCCGTGGAATCCCAGTTGGCGGAGAACTGGAGTTTACTGACGAGGTGACACTAGGCAGGAGTATCATGACTCGAATAAATTACTCAACTACTTAAAATATCTTTTGGATAGACCAAACCACAGTCTATATTTGCAAACTCAAAATGGGGGATTAGCTCAGTTGGCTAGAGCACTACGCTGGCAGTGTAGGGGTCATCGGTTCGAATCCGATATTCTCCACTTTAATTAAAAGCTTCACATTACTGTGAAGCTTTTTTTATTCAAAGTCAGGAATTTCTAAGGGAGGCTAATTCTATTTTTCAGGAAAGCCTGGATTCTTTAAAAACTTAATCTCTTTTGATTTCGTCTTAAATGATAATTTCCAATCACTATGAAAACAGCTATGATTTTCCTGTTTTGCTCAATCCTATTTTTTTCCTGTACTGAAGTCTCTGACTGTCTAGATACATCTATTGGGGAAGAAATAACGATTCAAGTTTTTGATACGGCTACGTATTGTAATGAAAACCTATCCATCACCTTCAATGCGTACCCGAATGAGTCGAGATGCCCTTCAGATGTTACGTGTGTGTGGGCTGGATTTGTGGAAGTAGAATTACTTATCAAGGAAAAAGGCAAGGAGTCGATTTTAAAATTATCGACTGAGCCAAATGTATCCGGCATTCCTGTTCAGGCTAAAGTGGGCAATTACAGTATTAAACTGATTGATGTGACGCCTTATCCTGCCACAAATATCCGGATTGACCCCAATCAATTCAAAGTGATTCTTTTAGTGGAAAGACCTTAATTGGGTTCTTCTTAGAAAATCTCCTTATCCCATTGATTCAATCTCTTGAATAAAATCTTTTGCACCTTTAGGCATTTCGCCAGAATTTTTTACTGGCTCGTCAGGTTTGAACTGACCTTCAAAACCTGAGCAGTCGATTAACGTGTATCCGTTACTTTTTCCAACGTGGGATAAAGACTGCCGATAAAAACCATTATGCTGGAAATTTTTCGCCCAAAGGGAAATCTCCTTATGGTTGTAAGACAAATGACCTACAGGATCAGAAGAGAGAACCTCACCGTCGCCAAATTTGGTGTTAGGATAAGTTCTGAATTCATAATTGGCTTTATAAATCAAATAAGATTCATGCTCCTGCCCGTTATTCAACGCTTCGCCGATAGACTTTATCTCAAAGTCCAAAGAACCAATCGATTCAGGAAGCGACTTGTCGAGTTTTAAGCACATCGCATATTTCACCTCATCATCCCCTTGCATCCACTCAGTAACATAGGTTCTTGTTTTTTCAACAATCCTAAAATTTTGTCCCTGATAGATCAATTCATCACCTGCATGAAGTTCAATTGATTTGGCATAAACGCTCTGTGCATCTTTCAATAGAAGTTTGACTATGCCTTTCCCAAAAGGGCGAACTCGAAATTGAGAAGCATTAATTACGGCATCTCGTCCATCGATCACGAAAGTAAAGCGATCAAAATGAAGTAAATGAGAAACGTTTCCTTCCCCAAAATCATAAGTGAAAATTTGGTAAATCGTATGACCAGAAGTAATCGTAAATATATTATCCTCAAGTCTCCCCATTACTTTGATCCTCGGTGAGGCAAAAGACTCCTCATCTTTAAAGTCAGTTTTTATATTTTCAAAAACTGCAAAAAGCCCCCCTCCAAAATTTGCTTTAAAATCCATAAATCCAGGGCCCCTGTGAGTGATATCTTTGCCAATCACATAATTACCTGACTCACTTGAATATATGAAACCAAAACCAAAACCTATTTGATTATATCTTGAATCTTTACCATTGACTTCAAGGGTGGTATTCATATTTATCACTGCTACTTTAGCTTTTTGCCCTTTATTTGGGGTTGATCGAAATAGGCTAGTAAAAAACAATTGAGCAGCGTTCACTCTCCTATGGGGTGGTAAGAAATTCACATTTCTGATTAAAATCGTGATACTATTTCCACCAAAATCAAACAGGCTACCAGCTTGTTTCTTAGTATTTATTTTCGACCATTGGAAAAAATCCTCGAGCCCAAATTTTAGATTAGATCCAGTTTTTGCCACCAGAAAAAAATCTCTCGATAAATCAGTTTTTTCATACTCAGGAATGACATATGTTTTGCCGTCTTGGAGCTCAATGGTTTTTGTCAGAGAATATTTAACAGAATTCATTGCAGATCGGAAAGCAAGGGTGTTGTCATGAAAAATATATCCCTTGTTACTCTGACTGTTAAATTCGAAATTCACTTTTATCCGATAAGAATCAAGTACTTCTATGATTAATGCATATCGACTTCCAATAATTCCAGGGAAAAATTCATCATTTTCAGGTTTTAGTGAGTTCTGATGTGCAAAAAGCCCACAGAATGTTTTCCCTAGATCTTGTTGGTCGAAAATAGGTTTGATTGATTCAATAAGACTTCCTTTATAAGTCAACCCATCTTCTATCAATTTATAATACCCCATTCCTCCATGCTTTTCAAGCGTTACGTGTTCCGAATCCCAATAAGCCAATAATTGCTTAGGGATAGCCTCAAGAGCAAAAGGTTGTGTTGCTGCAGCGACCATAAATGGGTCTAGCTGTTTTGTTTCTTTTGATAAGGGTTGAATTTCTGCTTCTTTAAAAGTAATTTCATCAGAATCATCACTTTCTGCTTCAATAACGGCCTTCAGTTTAAATTTCTCTCCTGGTTTCAAGAGAATTTCATGTGAAGACTCTATTTCCAGAATTCCTTGAATTTTAAATTTGAGCTTAGTCATAACAAGTTGGGAGACAATTGAAAAATGATTTAAAACTTATGAAAATCTACCAACTTTACTCCAAATTTAAAATTGGATTCCCTTTAAACCACACCTTATGAAACAAATTTTTCTATTTATATCGATTATTTTCTTTCTTAACTCCTGTTCCTGCAATCCTGAAGGTCTGATCAAATATGCTGCAAAAGGTATGGAATCCATGATAGGTGAAGGTTTTCTTCCATCCGATGAAATCCAACAACTCGGAAACTTTCAAGGCATGAATGTTAATTTGAGCACTAACAAAACCGACGATAGGGTAGTATCAACCATCTTTCTCAAACTGGAAAATGGTGATCCGTTAATTCTCGGAAATCAACCGGAAGTCTTAGCTCGAAAATGTGCTGAGATTTACTTGAGAGACTTTGAAAACTCATCAAATTATAGTCAGATAACCGTTCAGTTCTTACAAGGTGACCCAACCAATCCGGAGAATTTTGCCATGCAGGAATACACTTTTGAAACCTCAGATTTTTGAACTAAAACCCACAAAGCAGTATGAATATACCCGAAGAATTTAAGAAACCACCCATTACTCTTGGCGATTGGATCATCTCAGTTTTAGTAACCAAGATCCCTTTAATTGGCTTTATTATGCTGATCGTATGGGCTTTGGATAAAAATATTGATCCCAACAAATCAAATTGGGCAAAAGCGGAATTGATCGTAAGCTTAATCGGGATCGCTATTGTAGTCCTCATTATATCCATCATTGGATTCAGTTTTTTCACCAATTTCTCCGAGGGCTTCGATGCTAGCCAGTTTGATTGATGAAGTATAAAGCAATCTGTTCTGATATTGATGGAACGCTCTTGAATTCTATTCGAGACTTATCGCCCCGATTAGTCGAGGCGGTTAATAGATTCCCGGAAAAATTCCCAGTCATTCTTGCAAGTTCACGAATGCCGGATGCCATGAGGCATTTAGTAACTGATCTTCGGAAGCATTCACAGCCTTTGATTGCTTACAACGGTGGATTCGTGTTGAGTTCCGTCGGCGAAATCTTGGAAGATGTATCCATCTCAGTGGCTTTGGTAGAGAAAATCCTTCGCCTCACTGAAAAGTCTGATATCCATATCAGTTTGTATCAGGGAGAAAACTGGTATGAAGAAAAAGATGACTACTGGTCCCAAAGAGAAGTGAAAAACACTAAGGTCCAATGCACTTGGATGAAAGGCTTGGACGTGGTGGATCTTTGGAGCAAGGACAATTCTGGTGCTCACAAAGTAATGTGTATGGGTGATTCAAATGAAATCAATTGGCTTTTTGGAGAATTACATTTCCAGCATTCAAATGAGCTTCATCTCTATAGGTCCAGCGGTACCTACTTAGAAATCGCCCCAAAAACGATCTCCAAAGCAACTGGCCTTCAAAAAATCTTAGCGCACGAGTATGAATTTGAGATGGAGTCCGTCATCGCATTTGGGGACAACTATAACGACATTGACTTACTTCAATCTGTGGGCTGGGGCGTAGCAGTTGATAATGCCAAGCCAGAAGTAAAAGCTGTTGCCAAAGAAATCACGCTACACCACAAAGAAGACGGAGTGGCAGCCGTTTTGGAAAACCTCCTTTTACAAGTATGAAAGCTTAAGTGAGAAATCTGAAAAATTTACTTTCAGACTTCTAATTTTAGCTTTATCACTTTAGATTTCTGATTTTATAGAATTCCCGAACCATCCTCCACATCTTCGATTGCCTTACTCAGGAAATCCTGAAAAGGTTTCATGCGCTGAAAACCATCCAGTGCTACTGTGATAAATTTACCTGAATCAATATCCCGATCTTCAATGGGTTTGCTAAGGATAAAGCTTTTGAGTTTCAAAAATTCGATAAACTCGTGATCTGCACTGTAATCTCTAGGACTTGTTTTTAGCTTATCGCCTTCTATTCCTGAATAAACCTCAGAAACGTCCTTGCTCTCCAAAATCTTCTTCAGCTCCGCACCGGAATAGTCTATCTCTCTCCGGATTTTCTTCAATACGTCCGAACTTGGCATCCACAGACCACCACCAATAAAAGCAGCTCCAGGCTGGACATGAACATAGTAACCAGGCCATTCCACTTTTTTTCCTTTCGGAGAGAAGTAGGCTGAAAAATTATTCTTGTAAGGATTCTTATTCGCAGAAAAACGTACATCACGATTGATACGAAACATGCAATCTTTCGGCTTGAAGGCGACCATTGCAGGCTCGAAGGCTGCAACTCCTTTTAGCATCACGGCTACATCTTCTAAAAATTCCTCGCGGGAATCGAGATACCATTTCTTGTTGTCATCCATCCATTCTTTGGAATTATGCTCAGAAAGTGCTGTTAGGAATTTGAGATATGGCCGCATGGTGTTTTTTTTTGAATGATGAGTCTCTATACTTGAAAGGTTAACCAATGAAAAACGCCAAAGGTTAAATAAAATCCACCAATCCCTCCAGCTTCATACCCCGACTACCCTTGATTAAAATCAAGTAATCTTCAAACTGGCTATCCTCAAGCCAATTTCTCAAGGAAAATGGATCTGGAAAATACAAAGACTTAGGCGCGACTTCCAATGCTGAAACAGTCAAATTTCCTGTAAAACAGACTTTATCAAAAGAATATTCATTGACGATTTCACCTAATCTTCGATGCTCAACTTCGGCATGGTCTCCTAATTCAAACATGTCTCCCAAAATGATCATCTTGTGTTTACGACCAGTCATCTGACCAAAAGTCCGAATCGCTACCTCCATACTTGATGGATTGGCATTATAAGCATCAAGAATGATCAGATTGCTTCGTTTTTCCACCAACTGTGATCGCATATTCTCAGGGCGATAGGCCACAATTCCGGCGATTGCTTTTTCCATTGGTACACCAAAAAATTTACCTAAAGTCAAGGCTGTAGCAATATTCCCAAAATTATAGGCTCCGATCATCGAGGTAAGATAAACTGTATCCAATCCTTCCACCGAAAACTTCACAAATGGATCAGCTCCCTTAAATTCCACTTCGCAGAAATCTCCCTTTGCCGGATACAAAATCGGGGAGTCGAATCGCTTGATCATGTTTGACAAAATCGGGTCTTGGGAATTAATAAACACTGTGCTTCCATTTGCAATCAAGTGTTGAAAGAGCTCCGTCTTTGTTTTCAATACACCTTCAGGGCCTCCCATTCCTTCGAGATGAGCTTTTCCGATATTCGTGATAAATCCATGCGTAGGCTCGGCGATATCACAAAGCTCTTTGATGTCACCTTGCTTATTCGCTCCCATTTCGATGATCGCGATTTCATGCTCAGGTTTGATCCGTAGCAAGGTCAAAGGCACTCCGATGTGATTATTGAGATTCCCGATAGTCGCTAGGGTCTTGAATTTTTGCTTGAGCACGGCATGCAAAAGCTCCTTGGAAGTCGTTTTTCCATTGGAGCCTGTCAAGCCGATAATCGGAATAGTCAACTGATGCCGGTGGTGATTGGCAAGATTTTGCAAAGCAGTCAAGACATCATCCACCAGAAAATATCGCTTATCCCCTTCCACCAAATAGGCTTCTTCATCGATCACTACCAGCGAGGCTCCAGTTTCCAGCGCTTTGGCAGCAAAATCATTCGCATTGAAGTTTGGGCCTTTCAAGGCAAAGAAAATATTGCCCTGACCGATCTTTCGGGTATCGGTGCTGACGCCTGTGCTTTCTAGAAAAAGAGTATATAAAGCGGAAATATTCATGGCTTACTTTTGAATTTATTCCCAAAATAAACGAATCATTCACATCTTTGAAGCGAGACTGACGTATTAATTTTAGTCTTTTCCTCTATCCACTCATGCGCAAATCTTGGCTTCTTCTATTTTTCTTTTTGACATTCACAGCTAAAGCGCAAGAAATCTACAGCCTTGAAAATGATCTCAGCATCCAAATTGATGGAAAAACCCTCGCTTCACCTTTTGCTGGAGGCATCAATTCTGCACAGATTCAGACCATTGATCTCAATGCAGACGGACAGGAAGAATGGGTGATTTGGGACATTAATTCACGGCAACTGCAAGTCTTTGAAAAAAGCGAAGATCAGTTTACGCATCTACCGGAACTCTCCTACTTTTTCCCTTCGGACATTACTGGTTTTTTGAAGCTGGTTGATTTTGATAAGGATGGTAAAAAAGACCTTTTCACAGCTACAGCCTTAGGAATTAAAGTCTATCGAAACACTTCTCAAGGAACCCGGATTTCTTGGGCTTTGGCACAAAACTTCCTCCGACTCGATGGCTCAGGAAATATTCAAGTCAATAATCTAGATACCCCTTTGATACAAGATCTGGACGGAGATGGCGATTTGGATCTGGTGATTTTCAATTTTGCTGCTGGTGACTACCTCGAGTTTTATAAAAATACCTCGATGGAGCGAAAAGGAATTCCTGATATGGATGGCTTTGCTTTTCCTGTCCGTTTCTGGGGCAACTTCGTGTTCTGCGGCTGTGGGAATTTCACTTTTGGACAGACTTGCACAGGATCGCCGATCGCTCCAAATGCCCGAACGGAAACCAATCAGCGGATTCAGCACGCCGGTGGGCATTCGATTTTATACCGTGACTTTGACGGAGATGGCGTGAGTGATTTGGTCTTAGGTCGGGACGAATGCAATTCGCTCTTTTTCCTCTCGAACCAAGGGACAGAGGTTAATCCACTTTTCAATTCCTTCGAAAAATCACTTCCTGAATTTGGGGCTTTTCCGGAGTTTCCACGCTTTCATATCGGTCAGTTGATCCAAGATCAATTTATCATCTCACTCAATACGAATGAAGCAGCCTCAAATTATACTATTGATTTTGAGCAGTCCATCGTGGATTTCAAGGCCAACGGGAATTCAGATTTTGGATACCTCCAAAAAAACATGTTGGATCTTGGGGAGAATTCCCGGCCTTTTTTCAAAGGAAATAAGAACGGGGGAGAATTAATCCTCAGTGCCAATGTCACCTCAAATCAAAAAGTACAAGCTCAGCTGACTCGGTTTTCTTTTGTAAATGGGGTTTTCAAACTTTTGGAGAGCAATTATCTTAACCTTGCTTCGCAAAATCTGCTTGACGTGCAATATTTGGAATTTCAGGATGCTCAAAATCAAGCCTTCCAATTGATTTCAGGTGTTAGAATTGAAAATAATATACCAAGGCAGCAGCTTTTCAGACTTCTGGATGAAAACCTTGCCCCACTTCGCTTTTCAGGTTATGATCCTAGAGTAGGCGATTACCTACAGTTTTTCAAAACTGGCGAAAGAGAAGATTTTTTGCTCGTTGCCCGACAAAATGGAGGTCTGGATTTGTATCAAATCAATTTTAATTTGGCCACAGCCACTCTCGTAGCAAAAGATTTCTTAGGCTTCCAAGACAACCCTGCAACTCGTAATTTGACTATTGCAGTCTCTGGGCAGACTCAACCAGATCTCTTCACGGTAGATCAGAATGGGAAGATTTTGAAAATTGCTGATTTTATGAATATCGCCACACGAAGCGCAGTACTACTAGAAATTGGGAATCAGAATCTGGAGAGCCGATTAGGCAGAAATACCTGGATTGCTCCAATCAATCCTTTATTTGAAGAAGGGCCAGATTTACTTTTGGGGACACGTGCAGGAGGTATAATTTATCTGAAAGCAATTGAAAATTCTAATCCAAGCGAAGGCGAATACCAAGTCAAAGTCTATCCAAATCCAAGCGACGGGCCGATCAAAATCATTTCAAATCTTCCGGCAGTTGGCCGACTGGTGAATGCTATGGGACAGATTATTCTGGATGAAATAGCTATTCCTGCCAACAGCACTGTGGAGATCCAAGCTGGATTTTTAACGCCCGGACTGTACATCTTGAATCTAGAAGTGGATGGAAGATTTAGGGTGTCGCGGAAGATTTGGATTAGGTAATTACAGGATCGGTTTTGTGAGATTGCCTCAAAACTTTTAGCTTTCCGAAAAGAAACTCTAAATGAAACACCTATACCTTTTAGGCATTATTGCCCTTTTTCTGGTTTCCTGTTCCAGCGAACCCGATACTCCCGCCGATTCGGTCTTTATCAATGGCATCGTCTACACCGTAGATGAGGCAAATCCCAAAGCAGAGGCGGTCGCGGTAAAAGACGGATTAATCTTAGCCGTGGGCACTTCTGAAGAAATCCAAGCTTACGTAGGCAAGGCCACCGAAGTCATCGACCTCCAAGGCAAAACCATGACTCCCGGCCTGATCGAATCGCATGCACACTTGATGGGCATCGGCTATAATAAGCTGGAACTGGACCTCATGTATGTCAAAACCTATGATGAACTAGTCGAGAAAGTGGCGGAGGCAGTTGCCAAAGCAAAGCCTGGAGACTGGATCACCGGTCGAGGCTGGCATCAAGACAAATGGATCGAGAAGCCAGAAACAATGGTCAAAGGCTTCCAAACCAACGACAAACTGAATGAGGTATCTGCTGATAATCCTGTGTTTTTAAGACATGCGTCTGGACATGCTTCATTTGCAAATGACAAAGCACTAGAACTAGCTGGTATTTCTAATCTTAAAGGAGAAAGACCGGGAGAAGTAGAAGGTGGAGAAATCATCTTGGATGATCTTGGAAATCCAACTGGTGTATTAACTGAAAGAGCTTCTGGCTTAGTCGCCCGTTTGATCCCAGAGACTACTCCCGAGAAGGACGAAGAAGCGCTGACCTTGGCACTGCAAGAGTTAGTCGAAAAGGGCATTACTTCCTTTCATGACGCCGGCAGTGGTCAAGAGGTAATTGATTTGGTACAAAAATTTAAAAGTGAGGGCAAGCTAACAGTTCGACAGTACATCATGCTGACAGGAACTCAGCCGGCACTTTTGGAGAAATGGTATAAGAGAGGTCCTATGATTGACTCAGCCGATCATATGCTTACTGTTCGCTCGATCAAGTTGAATTGCGATGGCGCGCTTGGGCCAAGAGGCGCTTGGCTGTTGGAGGATTATTCCGATAGACCGGGTCATCAAGGTCATGAGACCCTGCCTATGTCAGTAGTTTCCGAAGTTTCGGAGAAAGCAATTCCAGCAGGTTTTCAGGTTTGCTCCCATGCAATCGGTGACCGCGCAAACCAAGAAATCTTAGACAGGTATGAAGGCGCGTTTACTATGTTTCCAGATGCGAAAGACCTGAGATTCCGTATCGAACATGCCCAGCATATTCATCCAGATGACATCCCTAGATTTGGTGAATTGGGCGTAATCGCAGCGATGCAAGCGATTCACTTAAGTTCAGATCGCCCATGGGCCATTGATCGATTAGGCGAAAAGCGAATCATCGACGGCGCTTATGTTTGGCAGAAACTGATGAAAACTGGTGCTGTGGTGACTAACGGAACAGATGCTCCAGTAGAGCCTGTTGATCCGATTCCTTCGTTCTATGCATCAGTAACACGTAAAACTTTACAAGGCTTACCAGAAGGAGGTTATGAGGGAGATCAGAAAATGACTCGTGCCGAGGCATTGAAGTCTTATACGTTAGATGGCGCTTTTGCCGAGTTTGAAGAAGATTTCAAAGGTTCGATCGAAGTGGGCAAAGCAGCTGATTTCACTATTTATGACAAAGACATCATGGAGGTACCGGAGGAAGAGATTCTTCAGACCAAGATCATGATGACCGTGATGGGTGGGAAAGTGGTATTCAGTTTAAAGTAATCTTAAAGTTAGAAGGTTTACCTCTTGAAGGTAGGCTAATTTAAAAAGCTCTAAAATAGTAAACCTGCCAATTATTAAATTTGGCAGGTTTTTTTTGGCTCCTTAGAGATTATTGCGTCGTTGATTTTAAAAGGACATCGCTCAAACGATCTCAAAACTGCAGATTTCAAATGCCCAATCAGGCCAAGCGGGCCGACAACATTGTAGGTTGTTGAACCAAAATATTCTGAAGCCACAGCGGGGTGAAACATTGTATTTCATGAATCATCAAATGTGTCGCTCCTATGGAGCTTGGGCGTTATTTATTTGTGGATGCAGTTCTACAAAGATTTCACTCCGATGGAGCTCGGAAATAATAAAAACACACATTAATCAGGCCCATAGAGCCAAAAGTTTTGTAGCTCTACGTACCATATAAAATATTCAAAGCCCCAACGGGACCTAACATTATATTTCCTTAATCATCAAATCTGTCGCTTTTACGGAGCTTGGGCGTTATTAATTTATGGATGCGGTTCTACAAAGATTTCGCTCCGATGGAGCTCGGAAATAATAAAAACACACATTAATCAGGCCCATAGGGCCGAAAGTTTTGTAGCTCTACGAACCATATAAAATATTCAAAGCCCCAACGGGACCTAACATTATATTTCCTTAATCATCAAATCTGTCGCTCCTACGGAGCTTTTGCGTTATTTATTTATGGATGCGGTTCTACAAAGATATCGCTCCTAGGGAGCTCGGAAATAATAAAAACACACATTAATCAGGCCCATAGGGCCGAAAGTTTTGTAGCTCTACGAACCATATAAAATATTCAAAGCCCCAACGGGACCTAACATTATATTTCCTTAATCATCAAATCTGTCGCTCCTACGGAGCTTGGGCGTTATTAATTTATGGATGCTGTTCTACAAAGATATCGCTCCTAGGGAGCTCGGAAATAATAAAAACACACATTAATCAGGCCCATAGGGCCGATACCTTTGTAGGTTAGCGATCTGCCAAAGTCAACCAACAGCTCCAGAGGAGCGGCACCTTACATTTCACTAGAATCCAAGTATTTAAGATTAAATTGATGTGACAATTATCCCATTAAAGCATAGTAATCATGGCAAATACATATACTCAATTATTGATTCAGGTTATCTTCGCAGTAAAGGGTCGCCAAAATCTTATTCTGGAACAGAATAGAATTCCCATCGAAAAATACATCTGTGGAATCATCTCTAACAAAAACTCAAAACCTTTGGCCATATATTGTAATCCAGATCATTGCCATGTTTTAGTTGGGATTGACCCAAATATATCCGTGTCAAAACTGACTGGAGAATTTAAAGCAAATTCTTCTCGATGGATAAATGAACAAAAAATGATTCCTGGAAAATTTGAATGGCAAGATGGTTTTGGTGCATTTAGCTATTCGAAATCTCAATTGGATACAGTGGTCAAATACATCTTGAATCAAAAAGAACGTCATCGAAAAATAACCTTTCAGGAAGAATACCTACAGTTGCTGGAGAAATTCGACATTGATTTTAATGAGAAATACCTTTTTGAATATTATGATTGAAATGTCAAAGGTATCGCTCCTACGGAGCTCGGTTTGAAACGTCACCACCTTAGTTCTACAAAGATTTCGCTCCGATGGAGCTCATTATTACAAAAAAAACTTCCGCAAACAGTACGGCTCCAGCTTGATAAATTTGCTGAAATCGGCCCATCGGGCCGACAGCTTTGTAGCAGTGCAATCAACCGAAAAATATCCAAAAGCTCCAGCAGGGCGACATCATGACGGAAATCAAAACTTCGGAATCCCCACATAATACAAATCAAACCCACCCAAGCCTCCCGGGCGATTGGAGGAGAAAATCATAACTGAATTTTCAAAATATGGCGCTGAGTCAATTATAGGTCTAAACTCATCAAATTCGGAATTCATTTCGGGACCAAAATTTTGGGGCTGAGACCAATTTTTTCCATCGAAATCAGAAAAGTATAAATCATAGCCACCATATCCACCTGATCTATCTGAGGCAAAAACCATCCGAGATTTACTCACGTAGGGAGCTTGATCATTTGCTATTGAATTAACTGACATTTTTTTACCGGTTTTCAATCCTCCATTTCTTAAAAAACCCATCACATCACCGTCTTCGGGAAGGTCTATTTCATAAATATTGAACTTGCCTTCCTGATCTGTTGAAAGAATCAATTTCTCTGGCTTATTTCGACTTCCCAACAAGTATTCCTTTGTAAAGGATTTGCCGTATAGGCAGGGATACATTTCGTTGGCATTTTCCGACAAAATCCGAAACGACTCCTCCCCTTGCTCAATCTTTTGGATCGTACTTACATTGTATGGTATTTGAAAAGCTTTTGCATAAACAGTGAAATAGCCTTGGTCATCCCTACTAAAGAGCAAGTGACTCCCCTTTTCAGGCTCTCCAAAAGTATAAGGTCCACGTTCATTGTAAACTGTATGTGTAGCCTCAGCCAGCCTTGTGGAAAGCTTTTCACCAAAATTAAAACCGGGTGTCACCTGAGCTAAAAATATCCCTTCCTCTTGATCCCAAGAAAAACTCACCTGATTTCCCACCAAGTCGAACTGTCGCTCTCCAATGCTATTTCGATCCGAAGAAAAGATGACATCCATATCGTGGAAAAGAATTCGGATATCCATATTGTAATCGTTGTAGGAGGTGTTTAACCCCTCAAAATTGGTCACTTCGGCGGGAAAATAGCCCCTGGAATATTTTGGATTTAACCACCAACAGGAGGTAAGTATGAACACAAGCAAGAAGCTCCATGGATAAAAAATCTTTTTCATAGTACATTCATTGAAGCTCTAATTTAAACTAATAGTTTTTTTTTGCAAATCATATTTGACTTATTAATCAAAATTTAACATTACCCCATTAAGCCCTTAGCCCAAACTCTTCGAACCAGATAATTTTCTTATTTTCCCATCCTAATCAAAATTATCATGATGCGTAAATCCCTACTCCTCCTATGGATGCTTTGCTTTATTGCAAGCATTGCCATAGCCCAAGAGAAAAAACCCATGACCTGGAAGGATATCCCGACCTGGAAATACATGCAATCCAATAGCTTCAAAGTGTCCCCGGATGGACAATGGATTGCTTATGGAATCGTCGCTCTGGAAGCGGATGGAGAAGTAATTCTCAAAAAGATATCTGATCCAGATTCTCTAAAAAAGTCTTTTCCAATCGGTTCGACGAATTTCCCTTCCATCGAATTTAGCGAAGACAGCAAATGGATCGCTTTTAAAGAATATCCGAAGTTTGCTGAAAAGAAGGCTAATGAAAAATCCAAAGGTAAAGCGCTTAAGGATAAGCTGACCTTGATCGAACTCGGAAAAGACGAGAAGAAAACTTTCGAAAATGTCAACAGCTTTGCCTTTAATGGGAAAGCGGCTTCACACTTGGCAATCAATCTTCCAAAGGAAGGCAGCGGTGACGCCAAAGGCTCTGATTTATTGATCCACCATCTGAACTCAAACAAATCCCAAAACATGGGGAATGTTGCTGAATTCAGTTTTAATAAATCTGGTACACACTTAGCCTATACCATAGACGCAGCCAATCAATCCGGCAACGGAGTTTACTTACTGAATTTGGCTAGCAATAGCACTTCAGTGCTAGATTCTGACAAAGCCACCTATAAGTCATTGAATTGGACTGAAAAGGGAGATGCATTCGCAGCTTTGAAATTAGTCGAAGACAAAAAGTACAAGCAAGATCATGGCAAAGTCATTGGGGTTAAAAACTTGAATAACCCTCAAGTAACGATGTATGATGCGAAGAAAGACAGTACTGGATTTGACCAAGCTTATACGATCAGTGGCAATCGCCGTCCGATGTGGTCAGAGGATTTGACCAGACTTTTTTATGGCATTCACCCATTAGTTTTGGCTAAAAAAGAAGATCTGAAAAAGGACTTGGATAAGGATTCAGTGAAGATGGCCGAAGCAGATGTTATGAGAAAAATCATGGCTGACACGACCCTCAAGTCAATCTCAGATTTGCAAAAAGCTATCGCCAAATTGGATTCGGGGAAAGTAAAAGGCAAAAAAGACAATGATGCCGACAAGCCTGATATGACCATCTGGCACTGGAATGACAGTAGACTTCAGTCGCGTCAGCAAGTGATGGAAAATCAGGATAAAAACTACAGCTTCTGGTCCATGTATGATGTGGCAGGTAAAAAGCATGTTATGCTTCAGGATAGTAGTATGCTAGATCTAAGTGTTCTTCCCAAAGAGCGCTACGCTATGGGAATGGATGATCAGGCCTATGAATTGGACATCAACTTAAATGGTCAGAACTACAGTGACATTTACATTGTGGACCTAAAAACTGGCGAGCGGAAAACGCTCTTCACCAAGTTCTATCTTCCCTCTTATTCTTCTATTCCAAGACCATCTACAGACGGTACCAAGCTGATCTATGGGGAAGATGGGAATTTCTATGTGTATGACATTGCATCTGGAACATCCATGAATATCACGGAAAAAATTCCAGTGACTTTCGTCGATGTAGAAGACGATCACAATGTAGAAAAGCCAATGGTTGGAGCTTTGGGCTGGAGTTCGGATAGCAAATATGTATTGCTCCGAGACGACTGGGATATCTGGCAAGTGCCTGTAGATGGCAAAACCACCGCGATCAATTTGACACAAAACGGTAGAGCGGACAAGATTCGTTATCAATATCGATTTGGATTGGATCCAGACGAAAAAGGAATTGATTTGACCAAACCCCTATACATCCGAACCTATGGCGAATGGGATAAGAAAAGCGGCGTTGTGGTGCTTTCACCGGCTAAAAAGGGTGGCTTAACACCTGGAGTGACTTCCTTGATTTGGGAAGATGCAAACATTGGAAATCTTGAAAAAGCAGAAAATGCCGCCGTATTTTTCTTCAGCAAAGAGACTTTCAACTCACCTCCACAAATGTATGTGACGAATGCTTCGCTTGCTGCACCAACCCAAATCACTGCCAATGCCCCTGATGCTGACAAATACCTTTGGTCTGCTGGCACGCGCCTAGTGAATTATGTGACGGACAAAGGCGATTCGCTCCAAGGCGCATTATTTCTGCCTGCAGGTTATGTTGAAGGGAAGAAGTACCCAACGCTGATTTATTACTACGAGAAGCTTTCGCAGACGCGCCACAACTGGACCAATCCAGGCTATAGCGGCACAGGCTGGAATCCAAACGTCTATACCAGCAATGGTTTTGCAGTCTTTATTCCAGACATCGTATACAAGTTAGATGATCCGGGTATGTCAGCGGTGTGGGCAGTAATCCCTGCTGTAAAAGCTGCAATCGCCACAGGCGTAATCGACGAAAATAATATCGGAATCCACGGTCACTCTTGGGGTGGCTATCAGACTTCCTTCCTGATCACTCAGACGAATATGTTCAAAGCTGCTGCTGCGGGAGCACCTTTGACGAATATGATCTCCATGTACGATTTGATCTATTGGAATTCTGGAGGTGGAAATATGTCCATCTTTGAAGCTTCTCAAGGAAGATTCAAAGGAGCGCCTTGGGAAAACTGGGAAGCCTACGAGCGAAATAGCCCAGTTTATCACGTGAAAAATGTACAGACTCCATTACTAATGCTTCACAACGACAAAGACGGTGCAGTAGATTTCACTCAAGGAATCGAGTACTATTCGGCTTTGAGAAGACTGAAAAAGCCAGTAGTCTTGATGCAATATAAAGGGGAAAATCACGGATTGAGCAAACTGGAAAACCGAAAGGATTACAGCGTCCGGATGATGGAATTCTTCAATCATCACCTGAAAGGCGAAGCCGCTCCGGACTGGTTGAGTAAAGGGGTCAATAAGCTAGACTTGGATGCCCATCTGGAAAAGACAGCATTCTGAAAAAACTTACAAAAATGAGCCGAATATGGCTCATTTTTGTTTTTGATTAACCCAGACCAAAACTGTTTACTTATGAAACTTTCCCATAAAATCTACTCCCTCATCAACCTCGTCGTACTGGCTGTTGTCATCTGGTGGAACTACTACTCCAATACTGGAAACATAGGCGGAAAAACGGTGGGTGAACTCAGTGCTCAGCTAGGTAATCTCTTTACCCCAGCAGGATATGCATTTGCCATTTGGGGGCTTATCTATTTGGCTTTGACTAGTCAGGCGATTTATATGGTTTGGGCTGCCTTTAGTAAAAAGGTAGCTAGTGATTTCATCTCCCAGATGGGACCTTTGCTGATTAGTGTGAATGTATTAAATGCAGCTTGGCTTTATTTCTGGCTCACCGAATCTACAGGGATCAGCGTAGTAGTCATGCTAGGAATGCTTGTCGGTTTGGTGATTCTGATTCTAAATCTTGGCATGAACCTTCCTTCTAAAACCAAAACGGGCAATTGGCTAGTTCGTATGCCGATTAGTATTTATGCGGGATGGATCACTGTAGCGACAGTAGCTAATATTTCTGCCTATTTAGCCAAACTGGATTGGTCGGGCTGGGGAATTAGTGAGCTCTCTTGGGCGCTGATCATGATTGGAGTAGCGACCCTGGTGAATATCTTCATGCTCTTTTCCAGAAACCTAATAGCTTTTCCGCTTGTGGCCGTTTGGGCACTGATCGCCATCGCATCGAGACATGCAGCTTCCGAAAAAATCCTTCAGGGCATGGCATTAGGCTGCGCCGGCTTGATTTTATTCCTAATCGGGTTCTCTTTGTTGAAGCAACGATTGAAGCCAATGCGTTCTAATTCTTAAAATTTTCTAAAAATAATCTTTGGCAAACGATTCAGTTAGTAGAATTTTTCATATCATTAATCTTTAGCTAAAAATCCCATCTTATAAAACCTCAGGCCCTATGGAATTTTTGAACGAACTCCCCTCAGAAATCAAGCTTTTCTGGTATATCGCGATACCGATTTCTTTAATCTTTTGTATTCAGACCATTCTGACTTTTGTGGGCTCGGGCGGATCAGACGGCATAGAGGCCGATTTTGACGGAGATTTAGATGGTGCTGGGGAAACTCCCTTTCAACTCTTTTCCTTTCGAAATTTGATCAATTTCCTGCTTGGTTTCAGCTGGACAGGAATTTCCTTTGCGAAGCTAATCCCAAATACTTCCCTCTTGATTTTGGTGAGTCTGTTGGTAGGTTTTGCTTTTGTGTATTTCTTTTTCTTCATCATCCGACAGATTCAAAAATTGGGAGAAGACAATACATTCAAAGCTGAAAAGACAATCAATCAAATCGCCGATGTCTACCTGGCTATTCCCGGCAGAATGCAAGGGAAAGGCAAAATTATGGTCAGTTTAAATGGCTCCGTGCGAGAGCTTGATGCGATGACTGAGCAGGAGAAAATCGAAACAAATGCCACTGTACGGATAAAAAAAATCGAAAGTGGCAATATTTTCATCGTAGAAAAGCTTTAATCTCAATAATTTATGGACCCATTATACATCATAGTCGTAGCGACTATAGTCACGTTTGTGACCATTCTGGCATTAGTATCTCGATACAAAAGGTGCCCTTCTGATAAGATTCTAGTCGTTTACGGAAAAACCGGCGGAAGTTCTGCCAAATGTATCCATGGAGGCGGGTCATTCATCTGGCCGGTAATTCAGGACTTTGCATATTTGGATTTGAAGCCGATCTCTATCGAAACCAATTTGACTAATGCCTTGAGCCGTCAAAATATCCGAGTGGATGTTCCTTGCCGATTTACGATTGCGATCTCCACGGATGCGGACACCATGAATACTGCTGCAGAAAGATTGCTAGGCTTAGCCCATGAGCAGATCCAGGAGCTTTCAAAGGATATTCTTTTTGGTCAATTGCGTTTGGTGATAGCTACGATGACAATTGAGGAAATCAACTCAGATCGGGATAAATTCCTCGAAAGTATCTCCAAAAATGTGGATAGCGAATTGAAAAAAATCGGTCTCAAACTGATCAACGTAAATGTCACTGATATCAAGGATGAGTCGGGCTATATCGAAGCTTTAGGAAAAGAAGCAGCAGCAAAAGCCATCAATGAAGCTAAAATATCGGTAGCCGAACAGGAAAAAATTGGCGAAACAGGTAAAGCGCTAGCCGATCGGGAAAAGGATGTACAAATCGCAGAAACGCAGCGAGATCGTGATGTGAAAATAGCGATAACAAATAAGAACCGAGAAGTGAGTATTGCTGAAGCGATAAAGGATGAAAGTATTGGAAAGGCCGAAGCGCAGCGAGATACTCGTGTAAAAATCTCAGAGGCAAATGCGATTGCAATTAAAGGAGAAAACGAGGCGAAAATCTCTATTGCACAATCAGATGCGCTTCGTAGGGAAAAAGAAGCCGAAGCACTTCGAATAGCCCTTGCCTCTGAAAAAGTACAGTCCGCAAAGGCCTTGGAAGAATCCTACCTCGCAGAGCAAAAAGCGGAAACGGCACGAGCAGAGCGGGAGCGATCCACCCAAAATGCTAACATCGTGATCCCGGCAGAAATTGCGAAGCAACGTGCTATTATAGATGCCCAAGCAGAAGCAGAACGAATTCGAGAGCAGGCAAAAGGCGAAGCTGATGCCATCTATGCAAAGATGGAAGCCGAAGCGAAAGGACTCTTTGAGATTCTGACCAAGCAAGCTGAAGGCTACAAGCAAGTGGTCAGCGCGGCAGGTGGGGATCCTACCAAAGCCTTCCAATTGCTATTAATAGAGAAACTTCCAGAACTTGTACGAACTCAAGTGGAGGCAGTCAAAAATATTAAAATTGATAAAATCACAGTTTGGGACTCTGGAAACAACGAAGGGGGTAACAGTTCAACCGCAAACTTTGTGTCAGGGATGATGAAGACCGTCCCTCCGCTCAACGACCTGTTCAATATGGCAGGATTGAATCTGCCAAGTTATTTGAAAGGTGATAAGCTCAAAGAAATTGAATCTGAGGAACCCAAAAAGGAAGACGATAAGAAATAAAAAAAGGCCCTCGGGCCTTTTTTTATGAACTAATAGTAATTACCAACACCTCCAATACCTATTTCTAGGCTCTAGTCTCTAATCTCTTGGCTTTATCTTGTCTCTAGCCTCTAGCCTCTTGTCTCTACAAAGTCTAGCCACTAGAATCTTTCATTAGTTTTCTCCTACATCCAAGTAGCTATATCCCATTTGATCCAGCATCACAAAAGTAGTTTTGGCAGAGATGGCTATTTTCACCTCCGGGGTAATACTAGCTGCGGGAACATTCCAAAAAGACATGCTTTGTCCACACATGTAGAATTTGACACCCACCTCTTCAAGCGCTTTGATCGCTATCATATTTGGATTGTCGATTCCATATTTTTCCTGATAGGCCGCATCGGTTCCTCCTACTAGGGAAATCCCACCATGGATCACTGCCACTATTTTAATTTTATCAGCAGGAACTCCATTGGCGATATGCAAATTATAGGTTCTGCCGATTTCGGTGATTGTAGAATGTATTTGGGTTGAATCTTTTATTCTCCCATAGAGATCTAGGACTATTTTATATTCCAGAGAAGGATCGTAGGGCATCGCCGAATTTTCAATTGGAATCACCCCTACCCAAGGATCAAAGTTCAAGGCTGGATAAGTCATTTTGCCTTTGATATGCTCAGGCATAGTCATTTGAGCAAATGAATTCATCTGAGCCGTAGCTGCTAGCAAAAGGAAAAGAATAAGGTGTTTTTTCATAAAAATCAGATTATAGTAGAATGGATGAAAGTGTAAGTATTATAAAACAAGTTCTTTTTGTCAATTAAATAAGAAGCTAAAATAAGTCAAAAAAAATATTTATTTGACTCTTAAAAAATCAATAGTATTTCCATCTACTTTTGACGCCAAATATCAACCAATATGATTGTTCAAATCATTTTACTCCTTGTCGGATTAGTCTTATTAGTTAAGGGAGCAGATTGGCTAGTCGATGGCGCATCGGTTCTTGCCAAGAAGCACAACGTCTCAGATTTGGCTATCGGATTGACCATCGTTGCATTTGGAACGTCGGCTCCGGAGTTGGTAGTCAATGCAGTTGCTGCTCAAGGCAATTTCCCAGACATCGTCTATGGCAATATCATTGGCTCAAATAATTTCAATCTTTTCCTTATTCTCGGCATAGCAGGGATAATCACTCCTCTAGCTGTTCAGTCCAGCACAGTTTGGAAGGAAATCCCTTTTTCATTCCTAGCAGCGATAGGTGTGCTTTTTCTGGCAAATAATTATTTCGTAAGCGCCACAAAAGAAATCTCATTTATTGACGCCCTGATTTTACTCGCATTATTTGGTGGGTTTCTGTATTATGTAGCGACGCAACTTAAATCAGATCCAAATGCCGATACCGTAGAAAATAAGGATTATTCTAACCTTAAGATCTGGGTTCTAATCGGAATTGGACTCGCTGGATTGGTTGGCGGAGGTAAATTAGTAGTCGATAACGCCGTAGCAATGGCTCAGACTTTAGGAGTCAGTGAAAAAATCATAGGCCTTACCATCGTTGCTGCTGGCACTTCTCTACCCGAGCTAGCCACATCGGTAGTCGCAGCTCTTCGGAAAAATGCAGACATCGCCATTGGAAATATTATCGGTTCAAATATTTTCAATCTGCTGTTGGTCATAGGCATCAGTGGTCTAATCCGACCATTAGATTTCAACGAATCCTTTAACATGGACCTTTACATCTTATTGGGGGGAACTGCTTTCTTATTTTTAGCCATGTTTATTGGCAAAAAACATCAGCTAGAAAGATGGCAATCACTTCTCCTTCTATGCGTATATTTGGCATATACCGGATATCTGGTAAGTATGGAAATTTCTTAACCAGATACGCGGATGACACTCCTATTTGAATTGGCAAGTTTAGACCTACCGATTTCCAATCCAGTTGTGAAATTCCTGTTGATTCTACTGATCATCCTGCTTGCCCCCATCCTGCTTAACCGATTAAAAATTCCTCCACTTTTGGGATTAATCATCGCCGGAGCTTTAGTGGGCCCAAATGGATTAGGCCTGATCGAGCGTGATAGTGGCATTATTCTATCCGGAACTGCAGGATTATTATACATCATGTTTTTGGCAGGTCTGGAGATTGATTTGCAGGATTTCAAAAAAAACAGCAAAAAAAGTCTGGTTTTCGGAATGTTCACTTTTTTGATCCCCATGTTTCTTGGGATTTTGGCTGGCTTGTACTTGCTCCAAATGACCTTGATTTCGTCTATTTTACTTGCGAGTATGTTTGCCTCCCATACCCTGATCGCATATCCATTGATCTCAAAATTAGGGATCGCAAAAAATCGAGCTGTTAATATTACCGTTGGGGGCACCCTGATCACAGATACTTTGGCGCTTTTGGTTTTGGCGATTATCATCGGATCTACAAAAGGTGAAGTAAATCTTGGCTTTTGGGTCAAGTTGATTTCCTCATTGGCAGTTTTTGCGGCAGTGATTATATTTATTTTTCCACGAGTTGGCCGTTGGTTTTTTAAAAAATATACTGACAATTCCTCCCAATTCATTTTCGTATTAGTACTGGTTTTCTTGGGCGCGGCAATGGCTGAGCTTGCAGGAGTAGAAGCGATCATCGGTGCCTTCTTAGTGGGATTGTCGATCAATTCCCTGATCCCTCATACCTCACCGCTGATGAATCGGGTGGAGTTTGTTGGCAATGCAATCTTTATCCCCTTCTTCCTTATTGGAGTGGGCATGTTGGTGGATTTCCGAATTTTCATCAATGGCTGGGAGACCATCTGGGTTGCTTTTGTCATGACGGGGATTGCTATGTTAGCTAAGTGGTTGGCCGCCTATGCCACTCAGAAATCCTTTAACTTTTCGATTGACGAGCGGAGAATAATCTTCGGGCTAAGCAACGCCCAGGCGGCAGCTACCTTGGCAGCGGTTTTGATCGGCTACAATACTATTTTGGGTACGGACGAATTGGGAGAACCGATCCGACTGCTTTCGGAAACCATACTGAATGGAACCATCGTAATGATCCTCGTGACTTGCACGATTGCTTCACTAGAAGCTCAAAAAGGCGCAAAAAATATCGCAATGGCCGAATCGCCGCTCGACAACACCAATAACTCCGAGATCCCTGAGCGAATCTTGATCCCAGTTCGAAATCAGGAAACATCGGACGAATTGATCAATCTCAGCATCCTCATCCAATCGCCCAAAAAGAAGGCGAGTATGTACGCCTTAAGTATTATCAATCCTGATCTGCAAGATTCTGGTGCTGAAATGAAGGCTCAAAAAACGCTAAACAAAGCTTCCGAAACTGCTGCTGCTACGGATCATTTCCTCTATGAATTACTTCGCTATGACACCAGCATCGAGCATGGAATCTCAAGTGTAATCCACGAAAACAAAATCACAGACCTAATTCTAGGACTTCACGAGAAGCAAGGAATGAGCGATAGCTTCTTGGGAAATCTCACCGAAAATCTCCTTAGCCGAAGTAATACGACCACTTACATCTACAAGCAAACTCAACCATTTGAGACTCACCGAAGACATTTGGTCTTTATTCCTCCCGGAGCGGAGCATGAGCTGGGCTTTCCTTTCTGGTTAGTGAAAGTCTGGAATATCGCCCGTAATACCGGTGCGCGAATGATCTTTTACCTTTCCGAAAGTACTCAAGTTTACATTGTCGACATCTTGAAAAATCACCCTATCCGCTTGGAGTTTCGTCCTTTTCCAGACTGGGGAGAATTGGGAAATCTAAATATTATCCTCAAACCTGATGACAATCTCATCATGGTGCTCAGCCGAAAAGGTGAAGAATCCTATCATCCTAAAATGGAGCGGGTCCCAGAATTAATCAACACATTTCTGAAAAGTCACAGCTTCATTCTGATCTACCCAAACCAACCCAAAGCTAGCGGACTCGACAGTTTAGAAATGATCCATGGCTCACTACTTGGTCCAATGGAGCGGCTCGACTTTATTGGCAGGATGATTTCTAGCTTTTTTAGAAAAAAGTAATCGATTTTTAATAGTGGGAAGCACAATCAAATGCATAACTAGTTAAATTAGACTATGAATTTTGTTCCAGAGCTTCGATTGACTTTCTTTTTACTTTTTTCAGTAGGAGTATTTACTACTGGCCTTGCCCAGCAGCGGCTTGAATTAGATAAAGCTTTACTAGTCAAAATCTCCCCTTTATCATTTCTCGAACCCGAGACCATTGTAATTCAGGGTGGAATAGAATACTTTTTTACACCAAAATTCAGCATTCAATCCGAGATCGGAATAAACGGTGGAGTCTTTGGCATTCCTTCTGACCGGGGCAAAAACGAGGATTTTTCCTTATGGCGAAGTAAAAGCGAAATAAAATTTCATCAGAAAAAGTTTTACTGGGGATTCGAGTTTTTCTATGTGCAGAAGGATTTTATCCGAACAGATGATTCCTACAGGCCATTTAAAATAAAAACTTGGTATGATACCGCTCAAATCAATTTTCAAGTCTTTGGTACCGGTTTAAAGTTTGGGCATCAGGTTTATATTTCTGACAATATATTATTGGATTCTTTTATCGGATTTGGGATTCGGTCCAGGTATCGGGAAATCGACGTGATTGAACTCTCGGAGATTCAAAACAGAGAGTTTTTTGATGGAAATTTTTGGGCAGGGGATCGCTACCGCTTTAATGGGTGGGACTCGGTAATGCATTTTACAATAGGAATTAAGGTGGGGATTTTGACAGGGAAAGATTAAAGCTTTTTTTTCGCAAATAATTTAAGCTCTATCCTTTTCAAACACCACTGATCACTTTCAGTACAGTTACTTATTTGGCATCTATTAGCTTTAGCAGATTATCTGATGGTCATTCAGGTAATCTACAGCTACCTCAAACCTATTTTCTCAGGCATGAAAAATTTTGCCAAATTTCACCTTTCACGATTTCTATTCCTATCAGGCCTTTTCCTACTCATCCAAACGGTTGGATTTGCGCAGCAAAACCAACAGCCTGGTAAAGTCAGCGGAAAACTCCTAGACAAATCAAGTAAGGAACCCATTTCCTTTGGCAGCATTGCCATTTACTCCCTCCAAGATTCCTTGATTGATGGAGCCATTTCCGGGGAAAAAGGAGAATTCGAAGTGCGAATGCCCCTCGGCACCTATTATGGATTGATTGAATTCATGGGCTTCGAATCAATTAAAACAGGCAACTTCTCGCTTTCTACACAGCAGCCAAATTTCAACTTAGGAGAGATTTTTATCGAATCTACAGCATCAGATTTGGCAGAAGTGACTGTCCAAGGAGAAAAAACGCTGATGGAGCTTTCGCTCGACAAACGAATCTTTAACGTCGGAAAAGATCTGGCAAATGCAGGAGGAACAGCCTCAGATATTTTGATGAATCTTCCTTCCGTGTCGGTGGATCCGGATGGAAATGTCCGGCTTCGTGGTTCCAGCAATGTCCGGATTCTGATCGATGGCAAACCTTCCGGCTTAGTCAGTTTCAAAGGTGGTGCCGGCCTACGACAGCTTCAGGCCAATATGGTCGAGCGAGTGGAAGTCATCACTAATCCCTCTGCACGCTATGAGGCAGAAGGCATGGCAGGAGTCATCAACATCATTCTCAAAAAAGATAACAATCAGGGATTCAATGGTTCCTTTGAAGTCATCACCGGCACGCCTCTAAATCTCGGCTTTTCTACCAATCTCAACTATCGCAAAAACAGGATCAACTGGTTTATCAATTATAGCCTCGCTCGGAGATATCAACCCAATGTGAGCGAGCTATATCAAGAAGTGTATAATGAAGATGGGACAACTTCAATTTTGAGTCAGAATAATTCCGGACTGGTCAAAAGCTTCAACAATAACATCCGGGGCGGTCTTGACTATTACTTCAATGAGAAAAGCATCTTGACTGCTTCCTACCTCTGGAGACGAAGCGATGCACGCCGAATCACGGACATTCGCTATGAAGATTACCTGAATAGCTTTGATAATTACCTCGGCTACTCGCTACGTCAACAAGACGAAACCGAAGCAGAACCCAATTCAGAGGTGATCGTGAGTTACAAGAAAAGCTTTGAGCAGAAAGGCCATGAACTCACCACCGCTTTCACTTACTTGAATTATTGGGAGCGATCGGATCAGAAGTTTACTGAATCTGCCTTCTCCCCTGCTGGGCAATTTGTCCCAAACTCAGATCTGCTCCAGACTTCACTCAATGATGAGTATGAAAATCAGTATTTACTTCAACTGGACTATGTGAAGCCTTTTTCAACCGAAGGGAAATTTGAAACTGGATTGCGAACGAGTTTTCGTAGAATGGAAAATGACTATGTAGTCTCCGAAGAAAATGAAACAGGCCAATTGGTCCCACTCCCAGGCTTGGATAATGTGTTTCTCTACAATGAAAATATCCTCGCAGCTTATGGAATCTGGGGCAACAAATCAGGGAATTGGAGCTATCAAGCAGGATTAAGAGCTGAGCATACGGATGTAGAAACTATCTTGGTTGAGACCAATGAGCGTAATCCTAGGAAGTACACCAACCTCTTTCCGAGTGCGCATTTGACTTTCAATATTTCTTCGGAAAATGCTTTTCAATTGAGCTATAGCAGAAGGGTTCGAAGACCGGTTTACAACGATTTGAGTCCTTATGTGACTTTCTCTGATCAGCGGAATTTCTTCAGCGGAAACCCTGACCTAAACCCTGAGTTTATGGATGCTTTCGAACTGGGGCATATCAAGTACTTCGAAAAAGGGACGCTCTTCTCCACGGTTTATTTCCGAAATACAACCGACAAAATCGAGCGAATCCGAAGGGTCAATGACGATGGATTCTCAGTGACTGCTCCATATAATTTGACTGGAGAAAAGTCTTTCGGAGTGGAATTCAGCTCCGATTACAAAATCAATGATTGGTGGAAACTGGATTTGAATCTGAATTTCTTCCATGCGAATATTAACGGAAGTAATATTGAGTCAAATTTCCAAGCAAAAACTTACAGTTGGCTCCTCCGCCAAACCTCCAGATTTACCTTGGGGAATGGCATGGATATCCAAGTTCGGGCAAACTATGATGCGCGCCAAAAAACTGCTCAGGGCGTGCGAAAAGGAATTTTCTACCTGGATCTCTCCGCCAGCAAACGAATTATCGGTGAGCGAGGAAATCTGATTCTGACTGCAAATGATATTTTCAATTCGCGTAGAAACCGCTACATTATCGAAGGTGAAAACTTCTTTACCGAAGGAAATTCACAGTTTATCCGACGGCAGATCAACTTGACGATGAGCTATCGACTGAGGCAGTAGGAGTAGAAAGGTTGGAAGTTGGAGGTAGGAAGAGGGAAGCAGGAGGTTGGAAGTTGGAAGTTGGGGGTTGGAAGTATGGACATTCGAAAAAGGTCGACCGAATTACTGACTAGATTTCCAGAAAGCTTTACTTATAATTAAAATTTGATTGAATTCTGCTTCTAGAAATGCAGCATAAATTAGCATAAATGACAAAAACCCAATTCAGCCTATTTCTTATTATATTTTTCATCTCTTGGAATGCCTTTGCTCAGAAGATAAATGCGGACTATCGCCTGAATATTACAAAGGCGAGTTCTCAGATTCATATCGATGGGATTATGGATGAGAAAGCCTGGGAGGATGCCGATGTGGCCACGGATTTCTTTATGATTACGCCGATGGACACCAGTTTTGCTCAAGTGAGAACTGATGTACGAATGAGCTATGACGAAGAGCACCTTTATCTGATCGTGATCAATCATCATGCGATGGAAGGTCCTTATATGGTGGAGTCCCTTAGACGTGATTTCTCCTTTGGAAAAAATGACAACTTCCTGCTTTTCATGGATCCTTTTGACGACCAGACGAATGGATTTTCCTTTGGGGCAAATGCCGCCGGCGCACAATGGGATGGTATCATGTCCAATGGGGGCAGCGTGGATCTGAGTTGGGATAATAAATGGACCTCCAAAGTCACCAACTACGAAGACAAGTGGATCTTTGAAGCAGCCATTCCATTCAAATCGATTCGCTACAAAAAAGGGATTTCAGAATGGGGAATTAACTTTTCTCGGCTCGATCTGAAGACTACCGAAAAATCAGGCTGGGCTCCCGTTCCACGTCAATTCCCCTCGGCATCACTTGCCTATACTGGAATTCTAGCTTGGGATAATCCACCTCCACCTGCCGGGGCAAATGTCTCCGTCATTCCTTATGTTTTGGGAGGCGTTGCCAAGGACTTTGAAAATGATGGGGATAATGTCTATCGACGAGAGGTGGGTATGGATGCAAAAATCGGCTTGACTTCTTCCTTAAGTTTAGATCTAACCGTCAATCCAGATTTCTCCCAGGTTGAAGTAGATCGCCAAGTGACCAATCTGGATCGCTTCGAATTATTCTTTCCGGAGCGAAGACAATTCTTTCTGGAAAATGGCGACCTCTTCGCTAATTTCGGCTATGCCACGATTCGGCCCTTTTTCTCCAGAAGAATTGGGCTAAACGTCCCAATCCAGTATGGTGCGAGAGTGAGTGGGCGAATCAATAAAGACTGGCGAGTCGGCGCCATGACGATGCAAACTGCAGAAGTTGAAAAGGACGCTTTGCCTTCCCAAAACTTCACGGTCATGTCTCTACAGCGGCAAGTCGGAGCACGATCTAATATCGGGGCGATTTTTGTCAACAAGCAATCACTCAGATATAATCCAGATGCGACAGAAGAAGGCAAACCGGTTTATTCTGAATTCAATCGAAATGCGGGATTGGAGTACAACTTAGCTTCCAGAAATAACCTTTGGACTGGAAAGGCGATGGTGCTTCAAAGCTTTGGGCCAGATAATGTAGGAAACGGTTTTGTCCATGCAGCCAATTTGAAATATGCGAGTGGAAATCTCACTTGGAACTGGCAACATGAATACGTCTCGGAAAGCTATACCGCTGAAGTAGGCTATGTCCCTCGACGTGGATATTACAAAATCAACCCAAGTGGAGGCTACCTCTTTTTCCCAAAAAGCGAGAAAATACTAAGCCATGGGCCGGAGTTTGGAAGCACTTTCTTTTGGAACAAAAACGGCGTCAAAACAGATAATGCTACTTTCTTAGCCTATAATATTCGCTGGAGAAGCCAAAGTAAGTTAATGCTTTGGACAGCTTATGACTTTGTGAAATTACAGCGACCGTTTGACCCAACGAATCTTGGTGGAGAGCAGCTTCGGACAGGTTCCGAGCATGAGTGGTTTGCCTGGGGGACTGAGTACACCTCCAAACCACAAAGTGTCCTGACTTATGCGTTCAGCACAAGAATGGGCGGCTACTATGAAGATGGCATGCGCTACAATGTCACTGCGGACCTCGGCTATCGCTTTCAGCCGTATGTGGCGATTGCGATGGCGGCAAATTACAATCAGATCGAATTGCGAGAACCTTGGGGCACAACCCGATTTTGGCTGGTAGGTCCGAGAATAGACGTCACGATGACCAATACGCTTTTCTTAACCACCTTTATCCAATACAATGAGCAGATCGAAAACATCAATCTCAATGCTCGATTCCAATGGCGTTTCAAACCAGCTTCCGATCTATTTTTGGTATACACGGATAATTACCTGCCTGCACCTTTCAATGTAAAGAATCGCTCGCTCGTGCTCAAGTTTACGTATTGGTGGAATGTGTAGGAGGGATTGGGAGAAAAGAGAATGAGAGATTGGGAGGAGAATTGGAGATTGTCTGTTGCACTGGTTCGCCGGAAGCTGGACTGCTTCTTTTGGATGATTTTTTTAACCGCAATGGACGCAAAGGTTGCGCAAAGGTCACAGAAGAATATTTCTCGAAGAGTCAAAGGCTAGTCGGTAATGTTTGATTGTCCCCATTTTTATTTCCAGAAACTGCTAATTGAATAACCCAAGCTGTAAGGGCGAAAGATTTTTCGCCCTCATCAGTCGATCTTTTCATTCCTGCTGTCTTGCTTTTCCAGAAGCTGGATTTTTTATAATTCCTTTGGAGGAAGACTTTTACTCACTCAGAAAAGAATTGGGAAGGCTCGATAGATTTATTTTTCTGTTATATAAACTTTTTATTTTTGATAATTAAGTTGAATAACTCCTCCGTCGAGATTCCATTGTTCCAGTTTTTCTGTTTCAATCCCTGAATAAGCTTTTTGTCTCCTGACCAAAGTTTGGCTTTTGCATGTTCGGCAAGAGCAACGAATTCTGTATCGTCAATATCAATATCCCGGGTAAGATTCTCGGCTTTTTTATAAATTTCACTTGGAACCAGCCTGATGTTGATAAACCGGATTCGTTTAGTAATAAGTTTGATGATTTTTTCAAGTTCATACTCTGAGAAACCAGAAAGCGACTTTATTTTATCTTTATGATTTTCAATTTCTTCAAAGAGCTGATCTGTGGTATAAAAATTTAATCTAGATTTTAGATGAAGTATAATTCTCCCAATTTTACTGTCGCTATTCAAAATCTCACTAAATACGATATTTGAATCAACAACAATTCTCATAAATCGAGTTTAGACTTAGTTTTCTCCCAGCGCCCTCTTTTAACGTCGCTTACAAACTCTTCAACATCTTGTTGAGTAGCTTTCGATCTACCGGCTATCTCCTTGTATTCGATCAAATCAGTCAAGTCTTGCAAATCATCAACATTAACAGTAGCAGGAATTCTGATAATTACTTCTTTTTTTGTTCGTTCGATTTTCATGGCTTTGATTTTTATTAAAGATACAGAATCTAGCGAAAAACTTTTTTTCGCTATCCTGCTTCTCTAAAAGCTGGACTAATGGATAATTTTTTAACCGCAATGGACGCAAAGATTTCAAAACTTCGAGAATACCAGCTATTTCGGTTCGTGAATTGATTTCTAAATTAGAAAAATTGAGCTAATATTACTTTTTTTCAATGAGCAGATCAAAAACATCAATGTCAATGCGCGGTTTCAATGGCGCTTTGCTCCTACTTCTGATTTGTTTTTGGTCTATACTGACAATTACCTGCCTGAGCCATTTAATGTAAAGAATAGGTCGCAAGTACTGAAGTTTACGTATTGGTGGAATGTGTAGGGAATGCGCGGGATACCGGATGTTGGGTGTCCGATGTTGCGTTGTATTGCTTTTCCAATAGGTGATACTTGGATTATTTTTTTAACCGCAATGGACGCAAAGGTTGCGCAGAGGAATACAGTGGGACTTGCTGAAATAATTGCTTTTGGGTTTTGGAATATTCTGCATTTCCAGATTTTGTAATCTATTTTTCGGAAGCTTTTTTTACCACTATGGACGCGAAGGCTATCCTAAGTAGTGGATATTAATACTTCTCTACTTTAGAGAAATGAAAAAATCAAATCTTGGGGATTGAAAATCCGTTAATAGCGATTCAATATTACATCCACGATAGTGATCAGGACCTGAATAACGGGTTGCAAATCCTAAATAGCGAGGGCACAAGAAAAGTCTTTTACAGCAAAAAGTTTCTATTCCTCTATTCTCATTTTTAAATCCATACTCTCGTGCAAAATTCTTGTAATTTCGATAAGGCTTCCGTTTAAAATTCGATAGAAAATAATATGTCGATTCGATTTCATTCCGAGCAGGCTTTCAGAAATTCCCTCGTATCCCTTTCCTCGAGTCGGATTAGCGGCAATTTCAACACAAGCAGAAATTAGCATTTCATAGTATTTGTCAGCTTGATTCTCTGACCAAGTATCAAAAGTGTAATTCCAAATTTGGCTTAAATCGTCAACGGCCTTATTTGTTAATTTAAATTCAGCCATTGGTCTTCTTGGTAGCCTTCAAAGATTGAAGATGTTTTTTTGGATCAAAATTCTCAGCAATACCGCTATCAATTCCTTCCTGAACTGCATTTTTTAAAGCTGTAACCTTACTTTCTTCTTCTTCCAATAATCTTAAACCAGCTCGAATTACTTCACTGGCATTATTGAATCGACCTTCTTTAATTCGATTCTGTACAAATTGGTCAAAATAATTTCCGAGAGATATGGAGGTATTTTTGTTCATAATGAAAGCATTTGAATCAAATATACCAATTTTTGGTATAACCAGGAATACGGAACCCCTCAGTTCGTAATAGGCTAAGTTGGATGTAATCGCAAAAAGTTAAAATCTTATAATAAAAAAACTAAGTCTGAGAATTTGACTGAAATAAAAATCTGAGAATAAGTATTCAGGATTGCCTCCTCGATGCCTATCGGGACCTGAATAACGGGATTGTTAGGGATATAGGATCCCAGCAATTTCTATTCGAGAATTGATTTCTAAATTAGAAAAATCCTGATTTGAAAATGGCTTGGACTATAAAAACTTGCCAGATAACAAAGTTCATTGGTAATTGTATCCGTTCAGAACCTCTCTGGTTAAGTTTCGAGTCCTTCTATCGTAATTTTTTGAAAAAATACCCAGTCCAATACCTGTCAAGGTCAATGGGATCAGCAAGTCATTCGGACTGGAGGATTGTTGCTCGTATCCAATGGCCACGAACATCACGCCAATTCCGAGTGCTGCATTTGCGATATGGGTCACTGTACTCACTTTTTGCCTTTTCAGGACTTGCTCGTATACTAGATAGGATTGTTCATTTGCTTGCAAGCGGAATAGCACTTGATCCTTTTGAATGAGCATAAGACCATCATAGATTTGGATTTTTGAAGCCAAAAACCCGTCTTCCACATCCATCCTCAGATAGGAATTGATACCGCCTGAATAGTGATAGGCATTGAAGTTATCTATCGATCGAGGGATTTTCTACTGCGCATTTTGAACTAGTAGGTCGCCTGTTACCAGCAAAACTCCCCCACCTAACGTAACTAAAAACCAAGGACGGATCGTGGCTGGTGTGATTTCATTGGTAAGGAGATAGGCGATTGAGCCCAGGTTTACTGCCAAGCCGGTGAGATTCATTGCAGTGCCCCAGCCTTTTTTCCGCTGATAGGCTCTGAATTCAAAATCCTCATTTTCGATCGAGTTTAGTAATTCTCCCACTTTCTTTGCATTGGATTTTTCTCCATCCAAGTAATAGGTCTTTTGATTCAAGAAGCCTTCTTTGAAAGTTATGATGGGCTGCTGCGAATAATTTCCGGGAAAATAGGAAGGGGAGTTTTGATTAGTTTGCGCTTGAAGAGAGATAGAGATACTCGCACAAAACAAATGGATGAGTAAAAATGATTTTGTTTGAATTTTAATCATAGATAATCACCTCAGGTAGTAAAATGATTTTTTAAAAAACCTAATCTTTATTTTCGCTTTAGTAGATACTTAATATTTCCATTCGGATACCCAAGTACCAGTGTGTCACTAGAAAAACCATATCGGACTTGTTGATTCCCTTGGCTAGAAGAAATTTCTAAAATACCATCATCTATAGTCTGCCAAGAAAAGGTAGGTATTGATGTATAATCCAAGGGTTCATTTATACCATTACGTTTCATATCATCCCTCAAATAATTAGGATCAATCATAAATTGTCCATTTTTTGTAAAGGTCTCTACATATCCTTTCCCTGAAAATTCATTTTTAACCACTTTACCTTCTAGATCTTTGGAAAAGAGTATCTCCCATTTCCCAACAATTCTTAAATCCAATTCTTTTTTCTGAGGAAAGCAATTATTATTTAAAGAAAGAAAAATTGATAAAATGAGTACGAGAAAAGTAATTTTATCCTTCATTTAGTTTCTTTTTTATTTAACAAAAGGCGGTCAAATTAATATTGACCGCCATAAAATTACATACATGCAAAGAGTCTTGCAGTATAGTAGCCTACTCCAGCGGCGTGATACGCAAAATATTCACTAGAAGAGTCCAATTGGCCCATATGGTATTGCTGTCCTGTTGCGTAAAACATCATCTCCGTGAAGGAACATCCCCCACTCACCATTTCCATTTTTTCAATACTTAACTCTGCCATAATTTTTGTTGTTTAAATTGTTTATTTGTTTGAGAATAACCTAAGCTAAATACAGGTCACTGCAATTTCCTTGCAGTCAATCTACTTTTTTTATGAAAATGTAAGATTTCTTTTCTTTGCAGTAGCACACATCTTTATTCAATGCCAAACCCAAATCATCAATTAAATTATAGATCATTCGCTCTTTTAGCCCCAGTTTACCTGCCAATTCTCTCGGACTACCCGTCTTCTCCTTTTCAATCAGCTCAATAAGCAGCTTCGTTCGTAATAATTTAGTCTTAGCTCAGGATTCCTAAAAAAAAAACGTAGATGCTATCTACGCTTAGTGGGGAACTATTTTAAGTTGATGTAATTTGACCAAGATTCTTAAATTTTATTTGGCTCTTTTAAGCTTTTCGCGGTACAAGAAATAAGAGGTAAAATTCAATGAAATACCTAAAACTAATCCCATTAATGCTGTACTGGAAATTAAGGGCATTGGTTCTGGTGAAAGAAAAACCTCATATAAAAGTAAACCTAAAATCAGGTTACCGCATACTGAAACTAAGAGAATTAACCTATTATTCATTAGAGTAGATTTTAGTTTTATTTTTTAAACTGCTTTAATTCTATTTGGAAGCATAATAATAAAAACATTCTCCTAAACTTCCTCCCGTAGTAACCGCTGAAGTTCCCAGAGCAACGGCTGTTGACAAACCTATTGGTCCTGTAGCGGGAATTGAATAATACTTGCGACAACACCAATACCACCTAGAACCGCCATGGTGCACCCAAAGCTCCATCCTCCACTTACCATTTCCATTCTTTCAATACATAACTCAGTCATAATTTTGTTGTTTAAAGTTAGAAATTTTAATTGTTGATCAAACATAAATCCAACTCGGTGAAAAAAACTTTCACCGAGTCAATTATTTTCTGAAAAAGTGTAACTTTTTTTCTCGACGAAATCTTATCGGATTACAAATCCTGAACAGCAGGAAATTGGACTGCCTGTTTTTTCCTTTTCGATCAACAATAAAAAAAAATTAACACTCTAGTGAGTTTTAGTTTTCAACCAGAATTGCAAGATTCCTAAAATAAAAAATCTAGATAGAACATAAACTTATTGGAGATTGAGAAAAAAATGAAATGCAATTTAGAATTATTGAGAAGATTTTCCAGAGGATTTACTTTTTTTTATAAAAGAGGTATAAACTATTATTAGAGAACCAATTATTAGGGACAATTTGACAAAAAGGGTCGAGTATTCTTCAATGAATATTCCTATAAACATAATAATAGCAAAAACTATAACAATAATTTTAAATAAATTCATAAATTTTTCCAATTTTTATATAATTCTATGACCATTTGCTTTCCCGATAAATTCTAAACAATTTTTGACTTACTTGTATAAATACCGGAATTAAATAATAGAAAGAATAGAGAGTTGGTATATTTAAACATTATATACCACTCTCAAAAGTCTTATCCGTAAGCGAAGCAGTAGGCATTAACAGCTAAGCCTCCTGCAGCTCCTACCCAACCTACCGGATTCCATAAATTTAATAAAACTCCAGCCCCATAAGCAATATCAACAGCTGCTACTCCTTTACAAAAAGCACTATCGAAAGCACCACCAGAAATTGTTTCCAGCTCTAGATTATTTAATTCTTTCATAACTTCCTATTAATTAAAGATTGTTAACAAGCCTCGCCATTATACGTAATATAAAGAGCACCAATCTCTCCTACTATTAAACCTCCAACAAAACCGAGACCGCCGCCCAGAACTGTTCCCATAAATGTTGCTCCAGCCAAAAAGCTAAGCGAATCACTTTGACAAATCCCCCCACTCACCATCTCCATTCTTTCAATTGTTAATTCGTTCATGTTTTTGTTGTTTAAATTTAGAAATTTGATTTATTATATTCAAACATAATTTCAAGTCACTGACATTTCTTGTCAGTGAGTTATTTATTTTTCATAAAAACGTAGCTCTTCCGTTCTTTGCAATAAATAGTCTCACATGGTTGTATAAGCCTAACCTCCTCAATGATTCGATACATAGTTCGCTCATGGACCTGTAGTTTTCTCGCCAATTCCCTGGGACTACCCGTCTTCTCCTTTTCAATCAGCTCAATAAGCAGCTTCGTCCGTTCGTAGTATTTTAGTCCTCCCATGGGCTTATTGATTTGGTTGTAGGATTTGATTGATTGCTCGAGAATAGTCGTTCTCGCCTTGCATCAAGGCCTCGTGCGTGCCGGATTGCGAGATTTGGTAGTCTTTAAGCAGTAAAATCCGATCTGCTCGGGCGGCAAGCGTAGGCTGATGCGTGATCATCAGCAGGCCTGCTTGTTGCTTTTGCAGGTATCTTCGGATCAAGCTGATCAACTGCTCCTCTAGCTCCCAATCCATGGCAGCTGTAGCCTCATCCAAAATCAGTAGCTGTGGCTCTCTCACCAGGGCACGTACAATCCCAACCAGCTGACGCTGTCCACCCGAAAGATTGCGCCCATCTTCTCCACAAAGTGTCATTGCGCCCTGAGGCAAGCCCTGAAAAAGATTCCAAAGTCCTAGGGACTCTCCGACTTTTGCGATTCGCTCTTGTTCTTTGGTATCGCTACTAAGGACTATATTATCGAAGACAGTAGAATTGAAGATTTTTTCCTTTTGATTGACTACTCCCAATGCTTTTCGCCAAGTCTTGACCGAAGTCTGCTTGGCATCTTGTCCTTTCCATCGAATCGCTCCTGACTCAGGATCATAAAACCGCTGAATCAAATCCACCAACGTACTCTTGCCTTTGCCCACCGGGGCAAAAAGTGCCAAATGCGCTCCAGGTTCCAGTTGAAAACTTAGCCCCTTCAAAATCTGAGTTCGCCCCGGATAGCGAAAGCTCACCTGATCCAATTCCAATAGTGGGCTGTCTACTTTGAAGTCATTGTTTTCTTCTGACTCCTGATCTGACTCTACCTCCAAGCCTGCAATCTCAAAAAGTCGATCAAAGGCTACTTTGGCTTCCTGAAATTGAATGTTTGCCACCACCAAGCCAGCTACCGCCGGGACAATCGTACTTCCTACAGACACCAAAGCCATCAACTCGCCAAGCAATAATTCCCCCTGAAAAATTAAATAAACCCCCGCCCCAAAAAGTAAACTCAGAAATACGGCTACGATCAACTGTGTCCAAAAAGAGAAATTATTCCCTATGATCGCTAAGTCATAGCCCTTGCCCTGATACATGCCATAGACTTGCTCTATACGCTGCTGATATTCTTGCTCCTTTCCATAGGATCTCAGCACATGCATCCCGGTTAGGCTATCCACATATTGTGTTTCATTCTGCGCATGTGCAGCCATTACTTCCTTTTGCTTCGCCAAGATTGGTGCATGATATTTCACACCGGCAATCAAGAAGAAAAATACACCCAGCAAACATATAAAACCGATCAACGAAGACTGATAGAACACAAATGCAAGGGAAACAACCACCACGAGAATATTGATAATGACCGTCCCGGTGATCAAGGAAACGGTATTTCGGATTCTCAACGAATCATTCATCCGAGCGATAAGGTCTCCGGTGCTGTAGCCTCGAAAGTAACTCATCGGTAATCTCAAAATCCGCTCGATAAAGGAAGAAACAATCCTAACATTCAAGTCTCTGCCCTGCCTCGCCATAAATACGCCTTGGATATAGCCCAAGATCGCTCGGAAACTCAGCAAAAAACCTAGGGCAACTACTCCCATAATTGCCTTTTCATAGGACTGATTTGGCAAGAAGTCGTCAATCAAGCGCTGAGAAAATATAGCAGTGGATAGACCCGTTCCAGCCATTAAGCTCCCAATCACCGTGGCCACGATGAGAATTGGAATATCTTCTGTAATCAGAGAAACAAACCAGCGCTTTTTGGATTGTGATACCACTGCCTTATTTTGAAGTGCTTCTGTAGGTTGAAGTCGAAGGAGAATGCCCGATTTCCACTGTGCGGTCAATTCGGATTCCTCCATACCCAAAATACCAACTCCCGGATCGCTTACCCAATGCTTTCCATCGGCCAAGCCAAAATAAACCAAGTAATGCTCTCTGTTTTGATCCTGAACCACATGGAGAATTGCAGGGCCTTCAAGTTCGGCCAAATGCTTCAACTCCGCCTCAAAGCCTTTGGCTTCATAGCCTATCTTTTGGGCAGCTTGAATCAGCCCGAGAAGGGTGGTTCCACTTTGAGAAGTACCACTGATGTCCCGAAGCTTTTCCTGAGAAAATTCTGCTCCATAGTATTTGGAGATCGTACAGAGACAAGCCAAACCACAGGCATACTCCCCCAGCTGATCTACGTGATGTCTCTTTATTTTTTTTGGAGAAAATTTCATGGTTTTTCTTCATTTTGAAGCTGCTCCAGAATCAAATCCACCTTGACTGGCCCGGTGTAATTTGCAAGCAAACTACCCTTAGGATCATAGATAAATAAGGCTGGAACGCTCTTGATCCCAAAGTGTCCGGCTACTTTCATCTCCGAGTCAATCAGAAAGTGAACAGATTCATGATTGGAAATACCGAGTTCTTGGATAAAGTCCGATACCTCTTCAGGCGGCTGTACCGTCACAAAAATCAAGCGATACGAATCAAATTCGGCTATCCGCTTTGCGATAGAGTTCAATTCGAGTTGACAGATCTCGCAGGTAGAGTTGAAATAGACTAAAAGGCTCGGCTTGTCGGCAACGATTTCTTTCAAATTCACTAGAGTCCCAGCTAGGTCTTGAACAACAAAATCTGGAACCGTCTGGATTTGAGATTGGACAAGGGTTTTTTGTTGTTCTTTCTTTTGAAAAGAAAAGCCTAAATAAATTACCGCTGAGATCAACAGTAGGGAAAGAACGAATAGGATTATTTTTTTCATAGATTAAAAAAAAATTAGGTGAAATTGAGTGTCAAGAAGAGAATTAAAACCAGCCAAAAGACCAAGGCGAAGGAATAGGATGCAATCACCACTTTGGCACTTTTACTCATATCCACCTCAAACTCCTGATGAAAAAAGAAAACCAGAAGAAAGCAGTAGGCAATCTCAAACAGATTGACCAGTTGCAGCGGATAGATAAATAGATTGTTCAATTCCCTAAGGTCAAATAAGCTCAGGATAGACAAGGGATAGAATACTGAAAACTCTTCATAGGAAAAGTCCCCAGCTGCGACTATGACTATTTTCACCAAGCCTGCTATGACCAAGATGCTCTCGGCGAACACTGCTACTTTGAATAGTCGCATCAATTTGATGCCTTGATGAAGATTTGCAAAAAACAATCCTGCATAAAGCACCAAAGCGATCAACCAGCACTTGATGACCAGAATAAGAAAAGTAAAGAGGACACTAAACTTATTCCAATAGCGCATATCTTCCAGCGTATCGAGGAGCACGTTTTCCGGAATTTCGATTTCAGTTTGCTTCGCAATGGCGTTGACGAACATTCCCTCCACATCCAACAAAAAGTAAGAAATGAAAAACAATGCCAAAGAATATAGGGCTATTAGGAAAAATGATTTCATTCAATTTCAGTTAGTAAAACAAACTAATCTACTCATTCTAATAACTATCTAAAATTTTAAGATTCCAAATACTTAGTAATCAATATCAACAAGGTGAAAAACTGTAAAACCTAATTCAACAGTAGATAATTCTATAGCCCCCCCCCCCTAAATTGATAGTGATCAGAATAATATTTTGAAATTAGCCTTATTCTGTTAATTTAATTTTTTTGACTCTTTCAGGAATTTCTTTGTTATTTAGTTTCAAATGGAAAAAGTCACCGTCCTAACTTTGCCGAGCTGGCCTTAAGACTGGTAATTTCAAAAAAAACTTAGAAGGAATTTTCCCGATGGACTTCGCTTGAGTCCCAATTTTTGGTCAATTTGTGAGCTAAGATTTACTCGATTTTAAATAGTTCATAAACCCTAAATCCCTAAGTGAAAAAGCCTCGATTCTGATTGAATCGAGGCTTTTATTGTTTTTAAATAATTTCTCTCTCATTACCTTTTTTAGAAGTTAGTCCTTAAACCTTCCGGGAGATCTCTCCCAAGGTCGAGATGACAGACACCTCAAAGGTGAGATCCTACTTCTTCTTCGGAGCCAAGAAAGGAATCTTCTGATCGATCAAGGCTTTTTGAAGGGCTTCTGATGATTTCATTACTTCTGCCGATTCATTCATAAGCATGTCAAATTTCTTGAGCATATCCGCAGCGTAAGCTTTTTGGCCATCTGTCACCGGAGGCTCTTGATTGGCAATTGTCCCGTAGCTATGCGCCAATTCCGCATCCAACTGATTCGGGAAATTGATCACATCCTGAAAGGTTTTCTGATTAGGCTGAATCAGTTTTGCCTCCACGGCATCGATTGACTTGATCAACTCATCCGCTTGGGTGTTCCAATCCGCATAGTCTTCCTTGGATACTCTGCTTTGGATATCTTTCACCTGCGCCCGAAGTGAGCGAAGTTCATCGGCAGTAGTCCGGGTTTTGACCAATGCTTTTTGGATTGGCATCAAGGCAGCCGACTGTGCTTGGTAATCAGCCTGAGTGGCAGACCATCTCGGATCGGCTTTTACTTCCAGATCCTTGGTGATCGTCTGATCTCCATACCTCATTTTTACGCTGTATTTTCCAGGTATCACTCGAGTTGGGGACACCCCAATTCCCGAGAAAACTCCCTCCACAGGTTGAAAGTCCGTCAAGGCTAAATCCCAATGAAGTCGATTTGTCCCGGTTTTCTTTTTGATCTTATCCTGCTTGGCGTCTTTATCGGTCGAGAAAGTCCGGAGTGTTTTTCCAGTTGCATCCAGAATTTCCGCAGTCAATTTCACCGAATCGACATCATTTTTCAAATAATAAAGGATGGAAAAACCCTCGTAAGGATTCTGTCCTATTTCTGTGCTTGGAGTTCTGACAGCCATATCACGGATCGCAGCTTCAGGCTTGTACACATAGAAATCTGAATTTTTAGCAGTTGAAAGTTCATAAATCGGATTCAAATCATCCATCACCCAAAATGCTCGACCTTGAGTTGCCACGATCATATCATTGTCCTGAATCATCAGATCTGTAATCGGTACGATCGGCAAATTCTGCTGGAATTTCTCCCAAAACTGACCGCCATTGAAAGAAACATATAATCCCGTTTCAGTTCCAGCATAAAGCAAATTCTTTTGATTTGGATCTTCTCGGACCACTCGAACATGAGCTTCCGGAGCGATACCATTGACCAATCGAGTCCAGCTTTTTCCATAGTCAGCCGATTTGAAAATATGCGGGGTAAAGTCATTGTATTTGTAGCTATTGAACGCCACATAGACGGTTGCAGGATCATGGGGAGAAACCTCAATTTGGTTGACCATTCCATCAGGAGTATTTGGAATCGTGATATTCGTCCAGCTTTTCCCGCCGTCTTGAGTCACATGAAGCAGCCCATCATCCGCTCCTGCATACAATACATCTGGGGTAAAGGGAGATTCCGCCAAGTAATAAATCGTGTGGAAAACCTCACCGCCAGCGCCTTCATTGGTAATCGGTCCACCACCAGCAATCAAATGTGTGGTGTCATTTTTAGTCAAATCAGGAGAAATCTCTTCCCACCTAATGCCTCGATTGGTCGTCTTCAAAATCACATTTCCAGCATGATAGATCACGCTGCGATCATGGATGGATGAGATGATTGGCGCATTCCAATTGAATCGGTATTTGACATCCCGAGGATTGGAAGCCAAACCCTGATACGGATAAGCCATCACATCTTTTTCCAGTTTAGTACTCGCATTCCACTCGGTGATGATTCCTTGGTAGCAACCTGAATAGATATAGATAGGATTTTCAGGATCGAAAGCGGAATAGGCAGACTCGCAACCTCCAACTGGATAAAATTCCTCCGCACCGATTCCTTGGCCATTAGCTCGAGAGGCTACGGAAACAGATGAATTATCCTGCTGACCACCATAGATGCGGTAAGGGAATTGCTTATCGACATTCACGCGATAAAACTGAGCCGTAGGCTGATTGTCCTGTCGGGACCAATTTTGGCCTCGGTCTATGGTCACATTTGCTCCACCATCATTTGCATTGACCATGTATTGAGGATGAACGGGATTGATCCAAAGCTGATGATTGTCGCCATGTCGCGTGCGCATATTGGCGAAAGTCTTGCCTCCATCGGTAGACTCAACCAAAGGCGCATTCATGATATACACTGTTTCCGACTCCGTTGGATGTGCCAAAATATGCATGTAATACCAAGATCTTGCTCGAAGTAAGCGATCTGGATTAACTAGTCTCCAATTCTTTCCAGCATCATCTGAGCGATAAAGTCCACCATCTTCGGCTTCGATGATCGCCCAGACTATTTCAGAATTTGCTCTAGAAACAGAGATTCCTATTTTACCCATGGTCTCTTTTGGAAGTCCCTCAGAAAGCTTCTGCCAAGTCTTCCCAGTATCCACAGATTTGTAGATTCCCGAACCTGGACCTCCACTTTGCACTTGCCAAGGAAAACGTCGATGATCCCAATAAGCGGCGTAAACGATCCGAGGATTAGTCATGTCCATGCTCAGGTCAGAGACACCCGAGTTTTCATCCACATAATGAACTTTGGTCCAATTAGCCCCTCCATCTTCGGAGCGATAAATGCCGCGATCGCTCGTGGCTCCATAAGGGCTTCCTTGCCCACCTACGATCAGTACATCCGGATTAGTCGGATGCACTACGATTTTTGAGATCTGCCGGATTTTTTCCAGGCCAATATTCGACCAAGTTTTGCCCCCATCGGTGGACTTATATACTCCATCTCCATGAGAAGTCATCACGCCACGAACGGGAGCTTCGCCCATGCCGACATAAATAACATTTGGATCAGACTCAGAAACTGTGATCGCCCCAACAGAAGCAATATTAAAGAAGCCATCGGAGATATTTTTCCAGCTTTCGCCAGCATCTGTAGTCTTCCAAACTCCACCCGTAGCACCCATATAATAGATCATTGGGTCCTGCACTACTCCTGCAATAGCAGTAGCTCTACCTCCCCGGAAAGGGCCGACAAGTCGGAATTCCATCGCATTATAGAGTGCAGTGTCGTAGGTAGATTTGGAAGTAGATTCCGTATTTTTCTTATTTTTCTGCGAAAGGGCAGGAAAGGTAAAAAGGCATAGCAATAGCATCGCTAAGCTACCTTTGAAAAGTAATTTCATAAGATTGGGTTGACGTTTAAGTGGGAATTTAGGGAAATGAGTAGGAAAAAGCTAGTTGAATTTTCGAACCAAACCTAAGTTTGATTTGAAAATAAGAAGTATTATTTCTTTCTATTTTATATAAGAAACCTTAGTAAACAGAAAAATTGTTAGGTTCAATAGAGTCAAACTCCACATCAAATGCACATTGCTGAGAAATATAAACTGATATCCGAAATCCTCAAAAGCAAAGATGATCAGGTATTAAGTGCAGTCAAATCTCTCTTAAAAATTGAGAATACAGGAGATTTTTTTGAGGAGGTAAATGCTGAAGACCTAGCTGCGATAGATGAAGCATTGGAACAATTAGAGAATGGAGAATTCATCTCCCACGATTCCGTTCGAGAAGTAATTAAAAATCGTTTCAATTTCTAGCTTTGACTTTATCTATCCGCTATTCACTTCGGGCAAGGCAGGAAGAAATTGAAGCTTATTCTCTTATATGATCTTCCTCATGATATCAAAATCAGCGAGTCATAAGTATATAATTTTAACGGAATAGGTCAGTTGTTAAACAAATTTAAACTTACTCCTAAGGTAATGATGTCATCTCCCCCATCAGATCCAAAGAATGCTTCTGACTTTACTCTGATAAACCTATTAACTAAAATATCGACCCCAATTTTATTTCTATTAAATCTGAAAAAATCATCATCCTCATTATTGGGAATTAACCTCCCATAATAAAATCTAACTGCGTTATTTTTAGGTCCAGCAATAATCCCTGCATTTGCAAAAAAACTGGTACTGAGATCAAACTTTTTGAGTTCATTTCTAACCAAAAAACTATACATATCATACGAAATAAAGAACCCGAATTTTTCTTGAGTCCATTTATTATAGCCCTTTACTCTATAATTAATCACAAACTCCTGATCAAAAGGAAATAAATTGCCTAAGAAATTGATTCCAAGATTATATCCAAAATCTATCCGCCTAGAATTTTCAATATTTTTATAAGTAATTATTTGAACCTCTCCCTTATAATCGATTTTTAAATCTTTATTGAATCGATTTTTATTATAGCTACTAAACCATTGATTTTCTAATGCCTCTTTTTTTATTAGCTCTGTGAATCCCACTTCCTTCAAAACTATCAATTCATCGATTTCACCTAGAAAAAAGCTGATATCAAGCATCTGAACCTGATAGGTAAAAATAATCTCATGTCGAAAGATCGGTAAGACTGTACCATCAAATGCCTTGAATCGATATTCATCTCTTTCTGAAACAATAATTTCTTTTTTTGCAGGGCTAAACCTTATTTTGTATGATCTATTTTTAAAATCAAGGTTCAGCTTTTCTACCATTTCAAAAAAACTATCTACATCTTTTTCAAATCCACCATAGGCCTCCAATTCTACAATATTGAGCGCAGCTATTGAAATCTTTCTTTGACCTTCCACAAAAATATTCAGCGTATCATTCACTGTTCTGACTCGAATATTTTGTGCATCATAAGAGGTGTCAAAAAACTTGATTTCCGTTTTATTCTTCAAATTTAAAACATCTGTTTTTGGCTCTACAATGGGAGTGCGATCAGAAGTTTGACCATAGCAAACTAAAACTATTAAAACAAAGGGAAGTGTCAGTATAAGTTTAATTGTTTTCATTTCTGTTCTTTTTTGGGAGTTGAAATATAGAATTAGGTAGTTGTGATCCTGAGGCAGATTGCGATTGATAGCTAGTTAATTCCCTTAGCAAATTGAATTTCTCCACAATCAAGATTTGATCTGAGACTTTATTTGGGTCCATCTTGCGGAGACTTTTCTGAAGTCTTAGGGCCGCTGGAGTTAATTCTTGATCGGCTTTCGCTTGAATGATCGGAACTATCGCAACCATTGGCTTAATCGTTTTTTGAGAATCACCAAAAGGCAACTCAAATTCCGGTAATGAGTCCATGAAAACCAGATATTCTTTCTCCACTATCAGGGGTGAGACTAGTTCCCTTTCCTTTATTTCCACCAACTTAATTACTGATTCTTGAAGCTCTTCTATTTCTGAAATGACCTTGGGCACTACATTAACCTTGGGTTCTAAAGTATTATTCTGAGCGATTATCGGTAGTATCACACTTTCATCTTTAGCCCTTGGATAGAACAAAAAGGCTATTCCAACTAACAGGCATGCAGCGGCAAGCCACCAAAAAACCGGTCTTTTCCTCGGCTGTTCCTTTTGGATTTGATCCCAAATAAGATCTTTCCTAAACTCAACCCCTTCTGGGAGCTGAGCATCCTTATCAATATTTCCTTGAGATTTAAGACGCATGATTCAATCCTTTTTTGATTACTAATTCCTTTAAAACCACTTTCGCTTTGCTGAGCTGCGACTTTGATGTACCCACTGTAATCCCCAGTTGGGCGGCAATCTCCGGATGGGAGTAGCCCTCAATTTCAAATAAGTTGAAGACTGTTCGGTAGCCTTCAGGCAATTTGAGAATCAACTCATATAAGGAATCCGCCGAAAGCTTTTCGAGGATATTCTCGCCTGTGGAAACCAAAGATTCATCAGGTTCTATCATGAGCGGTGCCTTATTTTGTTTCCTGAGAAACATCAGGCATTCATTGATCAAAATCCGCTTTAGCCAAACTTCAAATGAATGCTCCCCTCGAATCTCAAAAGAACCCAATCCCGAAAAGGCTTTTGTAAAACCCTTACTAAGAATATCCTCCGCATCCTCCTGATTTTTGACATAGCGAAGACAAAGCATAAACATGCGCTTCCCGTAATAATCAAAAAGCTGTCGCAGCGCCTTTTGATTTCCGTTTTTTGCCTGAATGATAATTTTGCCTTCCAAGAAGTCTTCTTTAGTAGTGTCTCTAGTTAAAGAAATGAAAAATGTCTTGCAAGGGTTGCCTGAGGTTAAAAAAATAATCCCTTCACTCTAAAATAGTGTATTAAGGCACCAACCATTCCCCTTCCCAATTCCCCTGCTTTTTTGAAAAATTGATTCGCAAATGAGTTAACCCATCCAATTGCAATCCTTCAATAGCTTGCGGAATAAATTCAAGTACTGCAAAAAATTGGGAATTCATCTCTTCCTGCCATTCAAAGGACTGCTCAGGGGATTCGATTTTGCTTCCCGGCGCCTGAGTTGAATTATAAGCTTTTTGAGCATCTCCCTGAACTTTGGTCCAATAGGTTGAAGCCAAATTATTCTGATGGTGAACAATGGCTTTGGCTTGGATCCGTAGCTGAACTCGCTGTTTAGAATTGTATAAATGCAATGATACCAAGGGATTGGCTAGTATCTCACTTACTTTCGCACTACGGAAATCAGTATAGACCAAGCAGTTTAATTGCTCGTCCACTTTGCGAAGCACTACCGTACGGACTTCTGGAAAGTCTTTCCCATTTGTCCCCAAATTCATATACCGAAAAGGATGCTTGGAATCTAAAGCTCCTCGGTGAAGTTCGTGCACTAATGTCTTCCAGATTTCGGCAGGCTTATTTTCGCGGGTAAATAACATTATTGTTCGATGGAGTTAGCTTCAAAATACATGATTTCTCCTTCTTCCATTTCCACTTGGATCTCAATCGGGTTGCAGCAGACCTCGCAATCTTCTATATATTCTTGGCGCCTCACCGATGGGTCAACCAACATGGAGATTTCTTCAAAGCAATGTGGACATTGGAAAAAGTGCTCGATCATAGGGTGAGTTTTAGTAGGTAACAAAAATAAGGCAATGCGGTTTGGAAATAATATCATTGACTGATTTTAGCTAAATTCCGTCAGTTGACTGACGGAATTAACGTTAATTAAGTCAGTCAACTGACGTAATTAACGTTAATACCGTCAAACTATTTGTAAGTTTGGATTAATATTCATTCTTTTACATTGTATTCCAGCGAGTTGACCATGCAAAATATTCCAAGAGGCCTATTACCCCTATTCTTAAAGAAGCTCCAGCCAAATAAGGTGGTAATGCTTCTAGGTCCTAGAAGGTCTGGGAAGACTGCATTTGTCCGGGATTTCCTCAAAACTATAGATAGTTCCCAAGCTTTGATCTTAAACGGAGAAGACGTCCTCGATGCAGCTTTGCTTCAAGAAAGATCCGTAGCCAACTATTCCCGATTGCTTGCCGGAAAAAATCTTCTCGTGATAGACGAAGCTCAGCACATTCCGGACATCGGAATGATTCTAAAATTGATCGTAGATACCATCGATGATATTCAGATCATTGCTACAGGGTCTTCATCTTTTGACATGCATCAGCAAGTGGGAGAACCGCTAGTCGGCAGGAAGAGCACACTATTTCTTTATCCTTTAGCACAGCTGGAATTTTCTAAAATTGAAGATTTCAAAACAACAGTTGAAAAGCGGGAAGAGCGTCTGATTTTCGGTGGCTATCCAGAACTCAGCAAAATCGCTGACTGGAAAGACAAGGAAGACTATCTCTACCAAATCATGAACGACTACCTGCTGAAGGATATTCTCATGGTAGATGGCGTAAAGAATTCCGATAAACTCTATTCGCTACTTCGCTTGATTGCTTTTCAAGTAGGCAAGGAAGTTTCACTGGAAGAGCTTGGAAAACAACTAGGGATGTCCAAAAATACGGTGGAGCGCTATTTAGATTTACTTTCCAAAGTATTTGTGGTGTACAAAATCGGTGGATTCAGCAGAAACCTCCGCAAGGAAATTGTGAAAAACAGCCGTTGGTATTTCTATGACAATGGGGTCAGAAATGCAATTATTCAAAATTTCAATCGCTTGGATCTACGTGCGGATGTGGGGGAACTCTGGGAAAATTACTTGGCTATCGAGCGAAAGAAGTATCTCAACTACCGACAGATTCAATGCAATCACTACTTCTGGCGAACCTATGATCAGCAGGAAATCGATTGGATCGAAGAAGAAGGCGATCAGCTCCGAGCATTTGAGTTCAAGTACCAGCTTTCCAAAAAGCCTAAAGCCCCAGCGGCTTGGTCAAAAGCCTATCCACAGGCCAGCTTCGAAGTGATCCATTCTGGAAATTATCTGGATTGGATTGGAGGGTAATAACCGTTGGAATCGAAGTAATTCTAAGGATCATATTTTGATCAAAGAGAGAGACTCAATACATTTAAATACTATTTTTAAGCCTAAATGATACCATAATGGAAACTATTCTAACTGGATTAATTTTTATTGCAATTGCCATCCTTTTGAAATTTTTCCCAAATCTATTGGCTGGTTACAGTCAGCTATCTCAGCGAGAAAAAGAAAATGCGTTGAAAAATGGATTGCCCACCTTCGTATTTATTGTTTTCAGTATCATGGGACTGTTAGTCATTGGAGGATATTTTATATCAATTTGGCTGGACAACCCTCCTTTAAGCACTAGTATAAATATAGCGGTGATCTTGATCGGAGCGGTTGTGATGATTGTTTTTGGGAAAATTCTAATCAATCGGCGGACAAATTAAATTTGAGTAGTAAAACCTTTTTTCGAAATCAGACTTGATTCCTGAAATATTCCTATTCCTAAATAAAAAACCCTCGAGGTCAAAAAAAGACCTCAAGGATTTCCTATTTAGCGAAGCTTATCTCAACGCAGCCGTATTTCCACAGAGCTTTAGCTAGTAGAAGGCTTATTTTTCTAACTCCACTTCTCCACCTACGTTTTTGAAATAAACCTGCTTATCAGCATCTAAATCAACCAAAACAGCTGAATCATTTTTGATATAACCTGACAAGATTTGTTTTGAAAGTTCATTCAAAACCAATCGCTGCATAGTTCGCTTGAGTGGTCTGGCACCAAAGTTTGCATCAAATCCAACTTCTCCCAAGTAATCCAAGACCTCTTTTGTAGCATCGATTTCGATATTTGCTTCAGAAAGTCTTTTCTGAATTTCTCTCCATTGGATATCGACAATCTTTCGGATCACATCTTTGCCTAATGGTTCAAACATAATCGTCTCATCGATCCGATTGAGGAACTCAGGTCGCACAGATTTTTTCAACAAATCATAAACCTCCTCCTTGGTCTTCTCCAGAATTTCTTCTCTATTCCAATCTTCCATTTCAGCAAATCGCTCCTGAATCAAGTGAGACCCGATATTGGTAGTTAAAATGATGATCGTATTCTTGAAGTTTGCAATTCGTCCTTTATTATCAGTCAATCGACCATCATCAAGTACCTGCAACAGAATGTTAAATACATCGGGATGGGCTTTTTCAATCTCATCCAAAAGGACCACAGAGTAAGGTCTTCTACGCACCGCTTCGGTCAGTTGTCCACCTTCATCATACCCCACATAGCCTGGAGGCGCTCCAACCAAACGGCTGACGGAATGGCGCTCCTGATATTCGGACATATCAATTCTGACCATGGCATTTTCATCATTGAAGAGGTATTCTGCTAAGGCTTTCGCCAGCTCAGTCTTACCCACTCCAGTTGTACCCATAAAGATAAAGCTACCAATAGGCCGCTTTGGATCCTGCAACCCTGCTCTACTCCTTCTTACCGCATCAGATAATGCAGTAATCGCTTCTTTTTGACCAGCAACCCGCTTTCCTAATTCATCCTCTAAATGAAGTAATTTCTCCCGCTCAGATTGAATCATTTTGTTCATCGGAATTCCGGTCCATTTAGATACTACAGCTGCAATATCCTCCTGATCCACTTCTTCTTTAAGCAAAGGAGATCCAGCTTGCATCTGGGCCAACTGAGATTTGAAAGAGTCTAATTTCTTTTCAGCTTCTACAATCTTTCCGTATCGGATTTCGGCCACTTTACCAAAGTCTCCAGCACGCTCAGCTTGCTCCGCTTCTATTTTGAGTTTTTCTATCGCTTCTTTTTCACGTTGAATCCCCATAATCACGGCCTTCTCACTTTCCCATTTGGCTTTGACGCTGTCCCGCTTTTCGGAAAGTTCAGCTATTTCCTTGCTGAGTACGACTTCTTTGTCTTTATTTTTCTCTCTTCGAATGGCCTCACGCTCAATTTCCAACTGCATGATTCGACGATTCATCTCATCCAATTCCTGAGGTAAAGAATCGATCTCCATTCTCAGCTTGGCTGCCGCTTCATCCATCAAGTCAATCGCCTTATCTGGCAAGAATCGATCTGAAATGTAGCGTTGCGAAAGCTCAACAGCCGCAATTACTGCGTCGTCTTTGATTCGTACTCCATGATGGAGTTCGTATTTATCTTTAATACCTCGAAGGATAGAAATCGCATCTGCGGCATCTGGCTCATCCACAATAACAGTTTGGAATCTTCGCTCTAATGCTTTGTCTTTTTCGATGTATTTCTGATATTCTTTTAGGGTAGTTGCACCGATTGCATGAAGTTCCCCACGAGCCAAAGCAGGCTTGAGCAAGTTGGCAGCATCCATAGCTCCTTCGCCTCCACCTCCAGCACCGATCAAGGTATGAATCTCATCAATGAATAGAATAATCTCGCCTTCTGCGTCAGTTACTTCTTTGATGACCGCCTTCAATCGTTCTTCGAATTCTCCTTTATATTTTGCTCCTGCGATGAGCAGCCCCATGTCAAGGGAAATCAAAGTTTTAGATTTGAGATTTTCAGGCACATCCCCAGAAACGATCCGCTGCGCAAGCCCCTCTACAATGGCGGTTTTACCAACTCCTGGCTCACCAAGGAGAATTGGGTTATTTTTTGTTCTTCGCGCTAAAATCTGAAGCACCCTTCGGATCTCTTCATCTCTTCCGATGACTGGGTCAATTTTCCCTTTTTTAGCCATCTCATTCAAGTTTTTGGAGTATTTTTCCAGCGCTTGGTATTTACTTTCTGCGTTTTGATCAGTCACTTTATTACCTTTTCTAAGTTCTTTGATTGCCTCGATCAGTGATTTTTCATTTAATCCCTGGTCTTTTAACAATTGCGCAGTGGAATCTGACCCGGCCAAAATCGCCAGAATCAAATGCTCGATCGCAACAAATTCATCCCCGAAAGTCTTTAAATAATCTTTGGCTTTCGTGAGCACCTGATTAGCTTGGTTGGAGAGGTAAGGTTGCTGCCCTCCACTTACTTTGGGAAGTCTTGCCAGTTGCTCATCCAGTTTTTGAGAAATGAGTTGAGAATTCGTTCCTAATTTTTTGAATAGGAAACCGGTTACATTTTCGTCCTCAGTAAGTATTCCTTTCAGCAAGTGAGCCGGTTCGATATTGGGCTGCCCTGCTGCCGAAGCCAACTCCATAGCCTTTTGGATCGCCTCCTGAGATTTGATTGTAAATTGATTAAAGTCCATGTATGATCAAGTTCTAAGGTTTCAAAGTTATAATGTTGAAAGGTTGGATTTGTGATGAATAACAAATCATATGCTCTTCCTTCTTTGAGTTATCAAAAGAACATCCAACTGCTTTTTTTCAGCCAGAATGGCTTGAAATACTGAAATAACCCTATAAATTCGGAATTTTTGACAGTCGGAACTTCGAATTCAAAAGGAGATATTCTAAAGCGGCCTGCCTAATTTGAAAATCTTGAGGGCACAAATTGTGACCTCAAGATCCTAGGATTTGGTCATTGAACGCATGGAAAAAATAGCGCATTTTTCATATGCTAAAATTTTTAAGTAGATCAGTTCAGACTTTTTAATTCAAGGTAATTATGAACGAACTTTTGAACGAGAAGCAGGTCCTACAGCTCATCCACAAGATCCGCTCTCAAAAAGTCATGTTAGATAGTGATCTGGCAGAAATGTACGGGGTGGAAACTAAAAGGCTCAATGAGCAAGTCAAAAGAAGTATAGATCGCTTTCCAGATGACTTTATGTTCCAACTCAATGCTGAGGAATGGGAAATCTTGAAGTCGCAAAATGCGACCTCAAGTTGGGGATGTCGCCGAACTTTACCTTATGTATTTACCGAGCAAGGAGTAGCGATGCTCTCCTCAGTCCTCAACAGCCCACGTGCCATCCAAGTAAACATCTCCATCATTCGGATTTTTGTCAAGATTAGAGCGTGGGCTTTGAATTACTCAGAACTACAAGAGAAAATCCAAGCCCTTCAGGATGCCGAATCCAATCAAAATCAGCACATCAATCATATCTATCAAATGATCGAGGAACTATTAAAACCAGCTGCTGAAAAGCGTCCTGAAATAGGTTTTAGAACCAAAGGATAAATTTGGAAGTCCTCATTAACATCTTACTATCAGGTTTTAGCGGGCTAGCACAATCTGCTTCTCCTTTTTTAATTCCTTCAGCCCCAAATCAATCTGTAGTTTTGGATTTTCTTTTTGAAGTGAGTCGCCTAATTCCTGCGTGACTTTCGTGTTCCAAACATAAATCCGTTGAAGATTTTTCTGAACAGAAAGCATCTTAATTCCCGCATCACTGACTTGCGTCGAATGAAGAAGTAACGCCTCCAGATATTCCAAGCCTTGTAAATAGGAAAGCCCCAAATCCGAAATAGAAGTATTATTCAGGTTTAATCGAGTGAGCATGGCAAATTCACTCAAGGGAGCAAACCATTCGTCTTTTACACCGGAGTTGCTCAAGTCCAACCAAGTAATCTGATTTTTCACAGAAAGTAATGCACTGACTTTTTCAGCCGTCAGGCTATCCTTTGCCACTACTTCGAGAAAATTATTTTCCTCAGAAAGTGGTGTCACCCTAAATCCCAGGCTTCTTAACTTTTGCAGCGCCTCAGAACTTACGGGATCAACCTGCACTTTTTCATAAATCGGTTTTCGCTCAGTTACCAGCTCGTACTCCGATTGAAGAATCAATTTCAATTCTTCAGGAATACGCTCATCTGTCACTTTCATATCAAAAGGCATCCCCTCTTGAATCCAAAATTTCAACAACATTGTTTCTGAGTAGGACATTTGCGGTCCTTTTGGGGGCATAAATTTTCGACTGGATGGATCCATGCTTATCCGCTTGAAAAGCTCACTACTCAACGGTGACCCGGATTGCAAAACAGCGCCATTTTCTCCTCCTTCTAAAAGTCCTTCATGTGTTGTCAGTAAAAAATCACCTTTTCTTGTCTCTTCGTTATGACAGCTGCCGCATTTTTGAATTAAAACTTGATCTAGGATATGACCAAAAAGCAAGACGGAATCGGGCTCTGCAGGAAATTCAAAACTATGTTTTTTACTAGTTTCTTCATCCAAAAAAAGGTTTTGTAGAGCTTCTGGGGCATAGACAAAAAGGTAATCTTCACCATGCGTAAGGTTGCCACCCAAATGTCCAGTGATTGAAATCAATAAGACCAGAACTGCTAGAACAAAGCCCAGGCTCCTTTTTTCCTTTACAAGCCTGTCATCGATATTACTGTTTTTAGCGGATGATCCAGAATCCTTTTTCTTGAAAACTCCTTTGACCCATAGCCAGCTTCCTGTAGAAAAAACAGCAACAGTAATTCCCAACCATTGATGCCAAAATATAGTGTCTTCAGGATAACCTCCTTCGTCAGATAAAAACCAGCCCAAAACCACCGAAGCTATTGCTCCAAGGGCACCAAAAAAAAGAATAAGCGGTACTGGCTTCAGTAAGGAATCATTGCTTGTAATTCTAGAAATGATATAAAGTATTGCAGCAAGAACCAGAAACCCAATTGGTAAATGAACAGCGAGTGAATGGAATCGACCTAAAAATAGTGTAGAGTCGGCCTGTAAAAGTAGATTCATAAATTAAAGATTGTGCTACTTAAAGTTAACATTTGTATCTTAATAACCTTGTGTTAAATAGATTCATTTCACCAAAACGACTCACATAAATGAGGCATTTCGCTTTACTTTTTTTTCTCTTCTTTAGTCTCTTTTTAAGCTCATGCCAAAGCGAAAATGAAACTCAAAGTACTATTGAGGAATATCTATGGGAAGACCAAACTGAAAAGTACTTGCCCAAGACCACGGAATGGACCAATCGAGTTGAGATCGCTGATATCAATGGAGATAATTTGGTTGATTTAATTTTTGCCAATGGAGGGGATTATTCTGAGCCGGGCGCCTTAGAAGCGAGTAGAGTCTTCATAAATCAAGGACCGGAAAAGCAATTTCTTGAAGTAACTGACTCGGTTTTCGGAATATCAAAATTTTATGCACGAGTAATCAAAGTCCGCGACTTGAATGAAGATGGTTTTCCTGATATTTTTGTCGGCACCACATTTCAAACTCAAAGTGAGCTCTATCTAGGGACCGGAAAAGGGGGTTTTAAACGCGTAACTGAAACTCATCTCCCTGCTTCATTAGCAAGTGTTGGAGATGTGGAATTTGGCGATGTGGATGATGATGGAGATTTAGATATCACATTTTCGGATTGGGGAGCTGGCTCAAATATGACAAATAGCGGAGGTCTCACCCGCCTTTGGCTAAATGATGGAAGGGCAAATTTTACTGATGTCACGGCATCCCAAATGCCTGAAATATTAATTCAATTTTCATGGGACTTGGAGTTTTTTGATTTCGATAATGACTTCGATCTGGACATCGCAGTCTCTTGCAAAATGTGTGGAACGAGTCGAATTTATGTAAATGATGGTAATGGATATTTCACCTATAAGCGACTGCTTCCCGCCTATACTAACAATTACGAGTTTGAACCAATGGATGTAAATAATGATGGATTTCTAGATCTCATCACAGTCAACGATGGGCATATTGTAGCTCAAAAATCTTGGTCAAGGATCGAGCATCTATTTCTAAACGATAGCGCAAAAGGCTTCCTCGATGCCACTATCGAGCATTGGCCATTAAGTGAAAATATTGGCGAGGACGATAATAATGTAGTTTTTCTGGATTTTGACTCTGATGGAGATCCAGACTTTTTATTGAGTTCGCTCACTGGGGAGGATCGATTGTTAGTCAATGATGGCCATGGGAAATTTCAGCTTCGTCAATCGATCATGTCCGGAGAACCCACTCCACATACACTTTCATTGATGCTCAGTGACATCAATGGCGACGGGAAAATAGATCTAATTATGGGTCAAGGAGAAGGTGAGGAAATTATTGAAGAGCGAATTTTCATTGGAACAGGGATCGCAAAAGATACCGCTGCACCTAAAATCTCTCATTCACAAATCACCGAAAAAGGTGATAAAGTTTATGAAATCAACGCAAGGATCCACGATAACAAAAGCCCAAACATGCCACAAGATTGGAAGTCAGTGGAAGTGATTTCTGGTGGAGTGGCTATACCTATGAAATGGTATGGCGAAAATCTCTGGAAGTGCACATTAAAAAGTGAAAACGACTCCCGCATATGGGAAATCTGCGCAACCGATGCTGCCGGAAATAAAAGCTGCAAGGAGTTGACGATGAATTGAGCTAATTCCTAGCTCAGGATTCCTTTGACAACGTGACCTTCCACGTCGGTCAATCTGAATCTTCTTCCTTGAAATTTATACGTCAGTCGCTCATGATCCAGTCCCATCAAATGGAGTAGTGTTGCATTGAGATCATGAACATGTACCGGGTTCTCGACTACATGATATCCGAAATCATCTGTCTGCCCGTAAGTCATCCCTTTTTTGACTCCAGCTCCAGCTAAAAGCATCGTGTATGCATCTGGGTGATGGTCACGCCCAAAATTATCTTTCGTCAACTGACCTTGAGAGAAGCAAGTTCTCCCGAATTCACCACCCCAAACTACCAACGTATCTTCCAAAAGTCCGCGTTGCTTCAGGTCCATGATCAATGCCGCACTCGCCTTGTCTGTCTCTTTTGCTCTCTTTTCAATATTCTTAGGCAAGTCGCTGTGATGATCCCATCCACCATGGTAGACTTGTATGAATTTCACTCCTCGCTCTGCTAGTCTTCGAGCTAAAAGGCAATTGCTGGCGAAAGTGCCTGGTTTTTTACTATCCTCTCCATACTGCTCGTAGATGTAATCAGGCTCTCCTTTAGTATCCACCACTTCTGGAACGGAGGTCTGCATTCTGAAAGCCATTTCGTATTGCGCCATTTTGGCTTTGATAGAAGGGTCTTCCCAAAAATCAAACGCTCCCTCTTGCATCTTTTTCAAGTAATCCAACTGCTCTCTTCGAGCAGCTTCAGTTACTCCCGGAGGATTTGTCAAAAACAAAACTGGATCCTTTCCACCTCTGAATCGAACACCTTGATGCTCGGCCGGTAGAAATGCGCTGGAATATAATCCGGAGAATCCACCTTCAAGACCCTCAGTCTTCAAGACAATAAATGCAGGTAAATTTTCATTATCTGAACCTAAGCCGTAGCTGATCCAAGAGCCAAAGGATGGTCTTCCCGGAAGTTCAGATCCGGTGTTGGTAAACATTTGTGCAGGCTCATGCTGAACCGAAGCAGTATGCATAGACTGGATTTTACAAATCTCATCCGTGATTTTGGACATATTTGGCATCAAATCACTCATCCACATCCCACTTTTTCCATTTTGCTTAAAGCCGTAAGGCGATCCTACCATCGGAAGGGAATTCTGGGCTGCCACAGTCCCAGTTACCCGATCCCCTAAAATACTTGAAGGAAGATTTTGCCCATTTCGTTTGATCAATTGAGGTTTATAATCAAAAAGATCCAGCTGAGAGGGCGCTCCATTCATATACAGATAGATTATCCGTTTCGCTTTTGGAACAAAATGAGGTCCTCCGTCAGAAGCAAAAAGTGAAGTCGGATTCAGCAATGATGCAAATGATACCGCGCCGATTCCAAGAGAGGTTTTAGTCAAAAATTCTCTCCTAGTCACAGGTGTATGAATATGATTGTGTCCCATAATTACCTTTTCATGTAGGTTTCATCAAAATTTAAAATCGAATTAGCAACCACTGTCATGGCTGCTGTTTGGGTTTTATCCAACTTCAGATCTCTTGGAAGCTCTCCAACTGCCAATAGAGAATCTGCCAAGGAAGGATTTTCTTTAAAATGCGTATAGGCACTTTCATAATGTGCTCGAAGTGTAGAAAGCAAAGCTGGACTTGGAGTAACCCCAGTCGATAAGCGAAAACTCAGCGTTAATTGCTCATCAAGAGTTACTTTTTCCCGAATCACCCGCTCGGACATCGATCTGGATGCTTCTACAAATTGAGGATCATTGAGAAGATTGAGCGCTTGCAATGGCGTATTGGTATTCACTCGTCGGGTGATACAGATTTCTCGATTTCCAGCATCAAAAGTCACCATATAAGGAGATGGGGAAAATCTCCTCGCAAATGTGTACATACTCCTTCTATGCAAACTCGCCGCTGAATCTTGTCTATAAGTATGCAGCTTGAAAGAAAAATCTCCAAGCTCATCCCAAAGACCATCTGGTTGGTACGGCTTCACACTTGGCCCTCCCACTTTTTGTTCCAAAATACCGCTTGAGGCCAGGGCATTATCCCTGATAAATTCTGCGGGCAATCGATAACTACTCGATCTTGAATAGTACTTATTATCCTGATCAGCCTCGTATTTTTCTTGATTTGCAAAAGAAGATTGCTTGTAAGTTGCTGACATGACCATCAGCTTAAGCATTTTTCTCAAGTCCCAATTACTTTCCATAAACTCCGCAGCAAGCCAATCTAATAGCTCGGGATGCGTGGGCAAGTCACCCTGAATGCCAAAATCGCCTGAACTTTTCACGATCCCTGTCCCAAAAATCATTTGCCAATACCGATTAATAATAACCCGAGATGGCAAGGGGTTTTCTTTATTGGTGAGCCACATGGCTAAGCCCAATCTGTTTTTTGGATAATCTTTAGGGTAAGGCAGAACATTTTCAGGAGTGCTAGTCTCTACTTGTTCCGCATACTGATTATAGAGTCCCCTGCTTAACAAGTAGGTTGGCCTAGGCTGTGGCATATCTTCCATCACCATCACTTCTCGCACACCTCCCATTAGCGAAGTCTTTGCTTTTCTTAGCATTCTAAGTTCGTTTCGGAGCGCAATCCCCTGCTTATCCTTTGCCGAGAAATATTGATTGATTGACGAATTAGGGACCTTATTCGGATCAAACCCTCCCAATGTCGCCATCTCTCTTAGTGATAATTCCCGATCAAACAATTGAACCTCATCAATCAATCCTTTGTAGATCCCAGGATCTGAAGTAAACAAACGATAGCTTTTTCCTAACCTTAAAGGAAGAGTATCCAGCTTGGCTGTGTATTCATGGATAGGAAGAATACTTCTAGTTAACTTATCCGCAAGAGGTTTTGATTTTTGCTTTTCGCCATTGATAAAAATTGAAACACCAGTTGCTTTACCGCTTCCATCATAGCTAAACCCTATTTGTGACCAAGCCTCTGTAGGCACTTTGGCGTCAGTGACTACTTCCAAATAATCATCTGGAAGTCGATGAATCAAGCGAAGAGAAACATGATTAGAAGAATCCAAGATCATTTCCCAACCTCTGTAAAAGCCTAAAAAATTATTACTGTTGCCAATGATATTCTTTAAGTGCCTTGTCTCCTCTTTTTTTGGATTGACCCAGAGACTCGTGCTGAAACTCTCGTATTGATCAAAAAACCCGGTCTTGTTTAAACTGACATAATCATAGTCATCATCGAACGCTAGTGCTTTACCGATTTTCCCTTCTACTAATTCGACTCCAAGAGTTGCTTCTGATTTTTTATTCCTATCCAGAATGAAGACTTCTTCGTATTCAACTTTCTTCTTTTCAACCTTTTTTAACGAATCAATTTTAGCTTTTTCCTTTGCAGATTTTGTCTTGTATTCTTCACCTTGTTCTTCCGCAAAAGGATTATACTTTTTCTTAACTCGCTTTATTTTTTCAAATGATTCAAAAGAATAGGACCCTATTTCGTTTTTGATTGAGTTAGACTGGTTGATTTCTGCGACGAAATCTTTGATCTCAATTGCTTGAAGCTTTTTGAGCTCCAGCTCTTTTTCTGAAATCAATTGGTCTAAAGAATCCAGCCTGTTTTTATCTTTTTCTTCAAAAAGCAGTACTGTAGGTGCTCGGTTCAAATCCGTGGGACCTAATCCATATTCATCAATACTATTGAAAAATGCAGATAGCTGGAAGAAATTCTTTTGGCTAATCGGGTCAAATTTATGATCGTGACAGCGAGCACATCCGATCGTCAAGCCTAGAAAAGCAGTGCCTGTAGTGGCCGTTCGCTCTGCCACATATTCCACGCGATATTCCTCAGAGATTGACCCAGCAGAAGCTTCCATCGGATTTAACCTATAGAATGCTGTTGCTAATTTGTCTTCGGTAGTGGCATTGGGAAGTAAGTCTCCAGCTACTTGTTTGGTTATAAAATCACCGTAGGACATATTCTTCTTAAATGCCTGAATCACCCAATCTCGGTAAGGCCACATTTCGCGATATCCATCAAATGACACGCCATGAGAATCAGCATAGCGAGCCACATCCAACCACTCCATAGTCAACCGCTCGGCGTTTTCCTGAGAACCAAGAAGTCGATCTACAACCTTCTCAAAAGCTTTAGGAGATTTATCTGCCAGAAAATTATCTATCTCCTGAATTGAAGGTGGAAGTCCAGTCAAATCAAGAGTCACTCGTCTCAACAGTCGCTCTTTGTCTGCGATGGGATTAGGAACAAGATTTTGCCTAGTTAATTCCGCTTGAATGAAATTATCTATTGGATTATTTCTTTCCCACATTTCGGTTATTTCAGGCACCTCAGGTTTTTCAACCTTCATAAATGCCCAATGAGGTTTCCAGTTTGAGCCTTGCTTGATCCACTTCACGATGGTAGCAATTTCATTGGGGCTTAGGGTCATATTTGACTCAGGCGGAGGCATCATGAGTTCAGCATCTGCGCTAATCATTCGATGGTAAACCTCACTCTTATTTACATTCCCCTTAACGAATGCAAAATTCCCTGAAGCTAGTTTTGAGAAAGCCTCTTCTTCACTATCTAGTCTTAAACCCGCTTTCCTCGATCCCTCGTCCGGACCATGGCAAGCATAGCATCGATCTGCAAGAATAGGCTTAACATGAAAATTATAATCTACGACCTCCGGCAACTGCTCATAGGCTTCAGCCACAGGATCTGGAAGAGATGGATTACAACCAGTCAGAAATAGTCCAAAAGCAAAAGATAGCGCACTAAATCCTCGAAACCCTCTTAAAAGCGATCTGAATTCCATCGTTATTTTGGTTGAAAAATTTATTCAATATAGGGAATGGAATTGTATTATTCTCTGAAATACTGATTAGAAATACTTTCCTTTTTTTGTTGATACTCAAACTATTATACTTAAATAAAATAAAAAATAGTTTAGAAATTGTATTTCTTTACGATTTTAAAAAGCTAAAAAAAAGCTTACCTCTTGCCTAGATAAGCAAGGAGTAAGCTTTATGAATTAAAAAGCTCAATTACTTTTGAGCAGCAGCATAATCCTCCACTGCCTTCCAAACTCGGAATACATTTTTGTAACAAATCTTTTCGATATCTTCTTTGGAATAGCCTCTCTTGAGTAGCTCTGCAATCAAATTAGGATACATGGATACATCTTTTAATCCCGTTGGCAAGGAATCACCTACGCCATCAAAATCTGAACCTAAGCCCACATAATCAATCCCAACCAAATTTCTCACATGATCTATGTGATCTGCTACACGCTGCACGTTAGGGAAAGGATTATTTGCCGCAGCATACGCTTCAGCGTAAGCAACAAAAGCCGAATCTGTTCTACCTAGGTTATTTTCTGCCATGTAGTTTACCAGATGCTCTCTTACTTTACCTGAACCGGCAGCATAAGCGGAGTCAATAAAAGTGCCTCCGAAATTGATCATCATCACTCCGCCATTTTTAGCCATCCCTTGAATCAACTCATCGCTCATATTTCGCTCAAAACCCGGTGTAAACTTGCGGACTGAGGAATGCGAAGCTATTATAGGTGCTTTAGTGATTGTTAAGGCATCTCTGAATGTGTTGTCAGAAACATGGGACAGATCGACCATTATTCCAACTCGATTCATTTCTTTGACTACTTGCTCGCCAAATTCACTTAGACCACCGTGAGTCCCTGTTGTATCATAACTGGCATCTCCAATCAAATTATCTTTCCCATGAGTCAGCGTGATGTATCGGATTCCTCGTTTCTGGAAATATCCCACATTTGCCAGATCATCCTCTAGCCCTGATCCATTTTCCATTCCCATAGGAAGTGAGACAAGTCCCTTTGCAAAGTTTGCCTCGATGTCCGCTGGGCTGTAAGCCATGGCAAATTTATCCGGATAAGTATTCGCGATCCTTTCAGTCATCAATATCAGGGAATCTGCCAAGGCTTTGGAGGCTCCTGGAATACTCTGATTTCCGGCTGGAATATAAATAGACATAAAAGGAGCATCTAATCCCCCTTCTTTGGTTCTAGGGTAATCAAAATTACCTCCATCCGTACGGACAGAAACGTCCAATATTTCTCGCTGAAGGGTAAAACCTCCAACTTTCATTCGGTAAGGAAGATCAACGTGACCATCTACCATGATGGTAGTCCGAGCGATTTCTGTGGCAGCTTCCAGTCGCTCCGAATCAGTCATCGTGGTATAGTCGATTGGCTCAGGTTCTGGAGCCTGACAGGCAAAGGCTAAGGCGGCAATTAAAACTAAAGGCAAATATTTTTTCATAGCTAGTGGTTTTTGAAGATTTTAAGATAGAAGCTTTTCTGCTGGAAGTTGAAAAAAATCCACAAAAGGTTTGAGACACGCATATAACTAGGTTTAAATAATCCCCTTATCCCTAAGGATTCAATCATAATTTGTAAATTCAAGTTGAAAACCACGCAACTTATGAAACATTTTTACACAATCTTCACCTTCCTAATCCTATTAGGATCGTGTACTTCTCCATCCAATACTATCCAAGTCTCGATAGCTCCAGCGCTTAGCGAAGACATATCTGATGGACGATTATTACTCATTTTCTCAAAAGATGAGAGCACTGAGCCAAGATTCGGAGTATCAGATAACGTATCTACTGCCCAAGTATTTGGGATGGATTTTGAAGGTCATAAAGCAGGCGAGCCATTGAGTTTTGACACTAAAAGCTTTGGCTACCCGATCGAATCATTGGACAGTATTCCCGAAGGCGAATACTCGGTACAGGCATACATCATCAAATATGAAACCTTCAATCGCTCGGATGGACATGCCGTGAAATTGGCGATGGATCAAGGTGAAGGAAGACAATGGGCTCGAACTCCCGGAAATATCTATAGCACACCGACGAAAATCAATCTGAAAAAAGGAGGTAAAATCGAACTAACGATCGATCAAATTATCCCTCCAATCGAAGAAAAAGCCGACACGAAATACATCAAGCACATCAAAATCAAGTCGGAGCTTCTTTCCAAATTTTGGGGAAGAGACATGTACCTAGGAGCCCACGTATTGCTCCCTGAAGGATTCGAAGCAAATAAAAATGAGTATTATCCCCTCATGGTTTTTCATGGCCACTTTCCTAATGATTTTGGTGGGTTCAGAACTACCCCTCCAGATCCTGAACTTGGGGAAGATGACTACAGCGCTAGATTTGGAATCTATGGCTACGCCAAAATGGAGCAGCAGGAAGCTTATGATTTCTACCAAAAGTGGATTTCTCCAGACTTCAAGCGATTTATCGCTATCGAGATTCAGCATGCTAATCCATTCTACGACGATAGCTATGCGGTAAATTCAGAAAATATCGGCCCCTACGGAGATGCGATTACTTATGAGTTGATTCCTCATATTGAGAAAGAGTTTAGAGGAATTGGCGAGGGTTGGGCTCGATTCCTATATGGAGGATCCACAGGTGGCTGGGAAGCGCTGGCCGTGCAGGTAAAATATCCTGACGAATACAATGGCTGCTTTGCTGCTTGCCCCGATCCGATCGACTTTCGGGCCTTTACCTCAGTGGACATCTACAATGACGAGAATGCCTACTATAACGAAGGCGAATTCCGAAAAACGCTTCGCCCTGGCCATCGAAATTATTTAGGACATATCGACGCTATGCTTAAGGATATGAATCACCGAGAGCTTGCAATAGGAGGTACTAAAACTCGATCAGGTGAGCAATTTGACATTTGGCAAGCGGTCTATTCTCCAGTTGGAGACGATGGGTATCCTAAACCAATTTGGGACAAATATTCTGGAAAAATTGATCCCGAAGTCGCGACATATTGGAAAGAAAATTATGACCTTCGCTACATCATGGAGCGAGATTGGGCCACTTTAGGACCAAAATTGGAAGGAAAAGTCAATATCTATTGCGGGGATATGGATAATTACTATCTAAACAATGCGGTATATTTGACCGAGGAATTTTTAGAACAAACTCAAAACCCTTATTACAATGGAGAGGTTGCTTATGGGGATCGAGCCGAGCATTGCTGGAATGGAGATCCTACGCTACCAAACTACATCACGAGACTTCGGTACAATACGATGTATCTGGATAAAATTGAAGATCGATTAAAAGAATCCGCCCCAAGTAATTTTAACCAACAGAATTGGACTTTAACAAAAAACTAAAATGATGAAAACTACTTTAAAATTTAGCCTATTGGCATTATCAGCCGGAATCCTAGCTGCATGTGGACCTCAGAAAACTGAAGAAGTAACTGAAGATTTGGCCATAGTGGAAGATGTAAAAACCCCGACCTTGACCTTGCTTTGGGAGACACCTGAGACTTTGACTACCAATGAGTCCGTGTTATTTGATGCTGCAACAGGCACGATCTATGTTGCCAATATTGAAGGTGATCCTGTTGGAAAAGACGGCAAGGGCTCTATTTCTATTATCGGAAAAGATGGAAGCATTGTAAACCAAAACTGGATCACAGGCCTTAATGCTCCAAAGGGAATGGGCATAGCAAATGGAATGCTTTATGTAACTGATATTGACGAACTTGTCGAGATCGATATTGCAACTGCGAAAATCAACAAGAAGTATAAAGTTGAGGGAGCTCAATTCCTCAATGACACTGATACTCACGGTGGCAAGGTGTATTTCACAGACATGAATACTGGAAAAGTTCACCTCTTAGATGGTGGTGTAGTCTCTACTATTTCTGAAGGAAATGAATCCATCAATGGAATTGCAGTTTCAAGCGACGGAACTATCTATGGTCTTGATGCATCAGGCATGAAGCAATGGAATGCAGACGGCACGACTACGATCTTGAATAGTGCGGTAACTGGTGGTGATGGTTTGGTCATCTTAGGAGACGGAAACTTCATTGCCTCAAGATGGCAAGGAGAAATTTGGTTTGCGACAGCAGAAGGCGAAACATTAATGCTCGATACAAAAGCTACTGAATCAAATACCGCAGATATAGGATATAATGCAGCTGATCAAGTGGTTTACGTTCCTACTTTCTTCAAAAATAAAGTGGCGGCATACAAGCTTGATTATTGATTTATTGACAAATATGATTGCCAGCCTCCAACTAAGTTGGAGGCTTTTTTTATGCAAATCTGGAATAAATAATCAGAGATAAGCCTGCTAAAAAAGAAATGAACATCAGGAAAACAAGCGTGTTAGTTCCTTTTGGTGCAGACTTAAATTCCTTCCAGACAAATACTCCCCAAGCTGCGGCAACCATAGTAGCTCCTTGACCTAACCCATACGAAATTGCAAAGCCAGCCTTTTCCCCAGCAATCACGCTGAAAACCATTCCCAAACACCAAATAGATCCTCCCAAAACTCCTATTAGATGCAACTTCGGAGTTCCGATTTTAAAATAATCTGAATAACTCACTGCTTTTCCCTGAAATGGCTTGTACATGAAAAAGCTATTCCAGAGGAAATTAGAAGCAAAAATCCCGATGGAGAATATAAAAACAGCCGCATAAGGTGTCATCAGTCCCGCTTCAGGATTAGCAAAATTCTCAGAAATAGAGGCGGCTACAAAACGGTAAAAAAAACCCATCAATACCCCTCCTGCTACTGATAGAATAATCCCCTTAGATGGAGTTTGAGCTTTTCCTTTGGCCAACTTGCGATAGGCAAGTGCGTCCAACACTATAGCTATGACGACAAATGCCACCCCGATAAACAAAATTAAAGGGTCCCCCACTGGTACCGCCAGATAGTTGACCAACACACCCAACACTAATGCAATCCCAATCCCTACCGGAAAAGCAACTGCCATTCCAGCGATATCAATAGCCGCGACAATGAGAAGATTAGCCAAGTTAAAAATGACCCCTCCCAAAAAGGCTGATCCAATCGATCCAGAATTTGCTTGCATCAAATCATCAAGAAAAGCTCTTCCTTCCTGCCCAGTACTCCCAAGTGTCAACCCAAAAACGAGTGATAAAAAAATAATTCCCAAAGCGTAATCCCAATAAAAAAGTGGAAATGGCCAAGATTTAGAAGCTAATTTCTGTGTATTGGCCCAAGAACCCCAGCAGATCATTGTGATCAAACAGAGTACGACTGCAAATGAATAAGTAGCTGGAATAAACATAATTTGATTTTTAAGAGGCTTCTTCTAATTGATTTCGAAATGGTTGCGAATCTTGCGCACCCATAATTGTCACAGAGATCGCGGCTGCCCGATTGGCAAATTTGATTGCATCTTTAATATCTTTTCCTTCAGAAAGGGCCACTACCAGTGCTCCATTGAAGGTGTCGCCAGCAGCGGTGGTGTCGACTACTTTTACTTTTTCTACCGGAATAAGACCACTCTCATGGGCCGTAAGAAAAAAAGCACCCTTTGCACCCATGGTGATAATTACATTCTTGACCCCTTTTTCTATCAAAAATTTGGCTGCTGAAAAAGCGGAATTCTCATTCTCCACTTTAATTCCTGTCAGCATTTCCGCTTCCGTTTCATTTGGGGTGATTAAATATAATCGCCTAAAAAGTAGATCCGAAAGTTCTTGAGCGGGAGCTGGATTTAGGACCATGGGCACTTCCAACTGTTCTGCCAATTCTCCCAGTTTTTCAACCGCTTCCATGGGAATTTCTAACTGAGTCAGTACAAATCTCGACTCTTGCAGTATTGATTTCGCATCAACTATATCACTTGGCGTAATAAGACTGTTAGCACCCGATGCGACAGAAATACAGTTTTCGCCAAATGAATCGACTAATATTAAAGCCACCCCAGAATGTGAGTTGGGCTCGATCAGAATTGAATTGGTATCAATCCCAACCCTCTCAAATCCTTTAATGGCATTTTTGCCAAGTTCATCTGCGCCAAGTTTCGCTAAAAAAGTGACTTTACCTCCTAGTTTTGCAGCTGCTACAGCTTGATTAGCACCTTTGCCTCCAGCAAATGAAAAAAACTCCCCTCCCAAAACAGTCTCTCCAGGCCTTGGAATCTTTGGAGATTTCACCACCATGTCGGTATTACTACTTCCCACTACTAGAATTTTACCCATAATCAATTTCAAATTTTGTAATTTAGAATAAACTTCAAAACGCTTAATTTCCCAAATTATAATTTATAATTATTGAAAATAACAAGACTTTGTCACCATTAAATCACATTTAATATGAGAAAATTTGGTTAAAATTACTTTTCTTGTTTAGCTCAAGCGGAATTTCCTAATTTAAACAAGAATGAATTTATCTGGTTATCAAACCGTTCAAAGAGTAGAAGGAGTGAAATGAATTTTTTGAAAAATAGAAACAAAATTTTGTGACTATCTTTAAAACGATCCAAAGGGAACGATTTTGATCTAAATTTCTCAAAAAGATTATAAAACAATTGATTATGGCAAAGCCAATAAATTACGAATTAGAAAAAAATATTGAAGTAATCTCTCAACTTGACGGTTTAGTCGGGGAGGCTGTGGATAATATTTTGCTAGATCCGGACAAGTGCTGGCAACCGTCAGATTTCCTGCCAGATTTTGGAGACCCAGATATTCACGACCAAATAAAACTATTGCAAAAAAGATCAGAAGGCATTCCTGATACAATATTGACTTCCTTAGTCGGCAATATGATTACTGAAGAAGCATTGCCGAGTTACCAGACTTATTTCAATCTTTTGGAAGGAATAAATCCAGAAAGATCGCTTTTCTCACCATCGGGATGGGTTCGTTGGTCCAAATCCTGGACTGCTGAGGAGAACAGACACGGTGATCTTCTTAACAAATACCTCTACATGACGGGAAGAGTGGATATGAAAGCTGTAGAGCAAACGATCCATAGGCTATTAGCAAATGGGTTTGACCCTAATACTGGAGGAGATCCTTATCAGGCGATCGTTTATACTTCCTTTCAAGAAAGAGCTACAAAAATCTCTCATGTAAATACGGGGAAACTCGCAGACATTGCAGGTGATACCGTACTTGGAAGAATCTGTAAACAAATCGCAGGAGATGAAGCAAGACATGAAAAAGCCTATAAGAGCTTTATGTCAGCAATATTTGACATCGACCCTAGTGGCGCAATGGTTGCTTTTGAAAAATTAATGAGAAAGCAGATTGTGATGCCAGCAGTAATGATGGGAGAAGGGGGATCTAATCCTTCACTCTTCACTCAATTCTCAGCGGTCACTCAGAAAGTAGGGATTTATACAGGCTGGGATTACGCCAGAATCATCGAACACCTAGTCAGCCTTTGGAAAATTGATTCGATCACTGGGCTAACTGATGTAGCGGCAAAAGCGCAGGATTACCTAGCTAATCTCTCTGATCGATACATGCGCTTAGCTGATCGAATGAAGGCCCCTGATGAGGTAAAGCTGGCTTGGTTGAAATAACCAGGCACAACTAATAAAAAGTCCTTTCCTTAATCAGAAAGGACTTTTTGTTTTAAACCGTTTTGGCGGTAATTTGAAACACATATTATACATAAAAATGAAAACAAGACTACTATTCCTTCCCGCCTTACTTTTTTTCACCCTGAACTTGGTAAATGCACAATCAGCATTGAGAGTGAATCCCGAGAGATTAAATGGCACAATTCAAAAGCTTTCCACCTTTGGGAAAAACGCAGCAGGCGGAAGTGATAGAGTTGCTTTTTCATCCCATGATTTAGCTGCAAGAGAATATGTGATGGATTTGATGATGAAAGCAGGGTTGGAAGTTTCGATCGATTTTGCAGGAAATATAATTGGCAAAAAAGCTGGAACCAATCCTTCTTTGAAGCCAATAGCTTTTGGATCACATATCGACGAAGTGCCAAATGGCGGAGATTATGATGGTCCCGTTGGATCGATGAGTTCCATTGAAGTGATGCAGACTCTTTCAGAAAATAATATTTCAACAGTTCATCCACTTGAAGCCATCATCTTCACTAATGAAGAAGGAGGCGTTGTGGGTAGTAGGGCTATTGTAGGAGAGCTAAATGAAAAATCACTTCAAATAATAACTAATGCAGGGATCACTCAATACGAGGGAGTCAAAAAACTGGGAGGAAATCCTGATCGGGTTTCTGAAATGGCAAGAAAAAAAGGAGATTTGGCAGCTTTCCTTGAACTCCATATTGAACAGGGCGGTAATCTGGATCGAGAGAAAATCCAGATTGGAGTCGTAGAAGGAATTGTAGCAATCGAATGGTGGCAATTTACATTTAAAGGGATGGCCAATCATGCAGGTACCACTCCCATGAATATGCGAAAGGACGCTTTACTACCAGCTGCGGAATTTGTGTTAGCAGTAAACAAAATCGTGCGATCTCATGAAGGAGCTCAAGTGGGCACTGTGGGAATAATCGAAGCATTCCCTGGAGCAGGAAATGTTATCCCAGGGGTAGTTACTTTGAATTTGGAAATGCGAGACCTTTCTTCCGAAAAAATCTGGATGATCTATCGAGAAATTGAGGCTAAAGGAAAATCTCTGGCTGCCGATGCTGGGATGGAAGTCAGCATTACTCATCAAGATGTAGCCAGCATGCCTGCTATAGCAGATGAAGGAATTCGAAAAATAATTGGAGATCAAGCAAAAGCGCTAGGCTTTTCTACTCTGAGTCTACCAAGTGGTGCAGGTCACGATGCCCAGGAAATGGCCAGAATCACTCCAATGGGAATGATTTTCATTCCGAGCAAAAACGGAATATCACATGCTCCAAGCGAATATTCTTCGCCGGAAGACATTGCAAATGGGGCTAATGTATTGCTCCAGACGATCTTAAACTTGGATAAAACGTTAAGATAAGGACCCTAATTTCACATTCATCCCCAAGGTTAAATAATCTGATTTTTTCAAGTCCAAATATTTACCTTCGCACAAATTTATAAGAATCATGGACCAAGTACAGGCAGGGAATATAACACTATCGTATCTGAAAATTTCTGATTATAAAGAACTCAAAGCTGCGATGATCGATAGCTATCGGTCCATGGCTGAGGCTTATTGGAGAGAAAATCAAATTGAGACTTTATTAGATAAATTCCCCGATGGTCAAGTCGTAATTCGAGTCAATGATCAGTTAGCTGGTTGCGCACTCTCCATTGTCGTGAATGAAGATCTTCTAGAAGGGGATCACACTTATAAGGATATCACTTCTGACTTCACTTTTGAAAATCATACCTATGAAGGAGATTTACTTTATGGAATTGATGTGTTTATCAAGCCTGAGTTTCGTGGACTTCGACTTGGAAGAAGACTTTATGATTATCGCAAAGAGTTATGTGAGAAGTTAAATCTGAAGGGCATTGTATTCGGCGGTAGGATCCCAAACTACCATAAGCACGCAGATAAAATGACTCCAAAGGAGTACATGGAGAAAGTGAAATTGAAGGAGATATATGATCCAGTATTGAACTTCCAACTAGCAAATGATTTCCATCCAGCCCGCATCATGCGAAATTACCTAGAAGGAGATGCTTCTTCAGGAGAATTTGCAGTGTTACTTGAATGGAATAATATTTATTATGAGAAACCGAGTAAAAAAGCCACTTCCGAAAAGACCATCGTCCGACTTGGTCTAATCCAATGGCAAATGCGCCTTTATGAAAATCTGGATGAGCTGATGCAGCAAGCCGAATATTTTGTAGATGCCGTGTCAGCCTATCGCTCAGATTTCGCACTTTTCCCAGAGTTTTTTAATGCCCCTTTAATGGCTGAATTTAATCACTTGAGCGAATCTCAGGCAATCCGGGGACTTGCAAAGTACACGGATGAAATCGTCCAGCGATTTGCAAAACTCGCGGTATCCTACAATATCAATATCATCACTGGTTCGATGCCAAAGATGAAAGATGACAAGCTCTATAACGTCGGATACCTCTGCAAGCGTGATGGTTCGATTGATTTTTACGAAAAGTTACATATCACTCCTTTGGAATCCAGAGTTTGGGGAATGCAGGGAGGAACTCAACTTAAAGCATTTGATACGGATTGTGGTAAGATTGGAATTCTGATTTGCTACGATGTTGAATTCCCTGAATTGAGTAGGCTACTCGCAAATCAAGGCATGGATATACTTTTCGTTCCCTTTCTTACGGATACCCAAAACGGCTATTCTAGAGTAAGGCATTGTGCCATGGCTAGGGCAATCGAAAACGAATGCTATGTAGCGATGGCGGGAAGCGTAGGCAACCTGCCGAAGGTCCATAATATGGACATGCAATACGCTCAGTCTATGGTAATCACTCCTTGTGACTTCCCTTTTCCAAGTAATGGAATAAAAGCAGAAGCCACGCCAAATACGGAGATGACGCTAATAGCCGATGTGGATATTTCACTTCTCCGAGAGCTAAACGAATTCGGAAGTGTACGTAATCTCAAGGATCGAAGAACCGATCTCTTTGAGCTTAGACAAATCAATCCAGCGTAAAAATTAAGTGGTTAAAATGAACTATTCTAAATTTCAATTCCTTTAAATGTATAGACATTTAATTTTTATACCATGAGATCAATCAAAAAAATTCACAAGTCAGAATATCGGCCTATCGCAGATTTGGTCACGTACAGTCCAATGCCCACTCGTGATTTAGATCAGATTGATCCATTTATTTTTCTAAATCATCATGGGTTTCAGGTATACCCACCACAAAATCAAGGGTTACCTTTTGGTCCACATCCACATAGAGGAATGGAGACTGTGACCTTTATAGTGGAAGCAGATATCGTACACAAAGATTCGGGTGGACATGAATCTATCATTTCTGCTGGGGGTGTTCAATATATGACCGCTGGAAGGGGTGTGATTCACGCAGAAGTCAGCAGTGCAGATTTCAAAAAAAATGGTGGAGAACTTGAGATTTTACAGCTTTGGTTAAACCTTCCTGCCTCAAAAAAAATGACCGAGCCCCGGTATTTGGGACTTCAAGAACAGGAAATAAATAGCTTTGATTCAGATTCTGGTAAAGTAAAAGTGCAGCAACTTTTTGGAACTTGGGATGGAGTTACTGGTTCATTTGAGCCAAGTTTCCCTTTAACGATGAGTACAATTTATTTTAAATCAGGGAGTAAAATTTCTAAGTCAATCCCAAAAAGCGAAAATATTTTTTGCTACCTAGTAAGAGGTACTCTCAAAGTAAACAGCACTGAGGTAACTTATAGACACTTGGTAGAATTTGAAAATGACGGCACTGAGATCAGCTTTGAGGCAACAGAGGATTCTATCTTGATTTTGGGACATGCCTTACCATTTAATGAGCCTATGATTGCTCAAGGGCCATTTGTAATGAATACCGAGCAGGAAATCCGAGAAGCTTATCAAGATTATCAATCGGGAAAGTTCGGAAGCTGGAATCATTAATCTAAATCCCGTTTTCTGACTTGATTTTTGAAGCTTGATTCAATCCGCTTTGAAGCTTATTTAGCGCATCTAGCGCCCCATCAGATTTATCTTTATCTACGGTCAGCTCTAATCCGCAGGAAGGACATTGGATGTCTTGACCAGAGAGTAGATTTTCTATACTGACTATGATTCGATGGCTACAAACAGGACAACTTAGACCGGGTGTCTTTGCAACGGAAATCTCGGGTGTAGTCTCTCGTAAAATCTCAACTTTTTCGGTTTTGGCAATGCCAAACAAATTTTCAAACCATCGCCTTATAGACTCTAAAAAGCTTGCCATTACTTTTCCTTATTAGCTGAATCAAGAATATTTAAAAGTTGTACCATTCCAACCGCAAGCTCGGATTGTACTAATCTGATTTTGACATTCATATTGGAGGTAGCAGTTGTAGTCACCGGTGAATTAGTAGAAGGGTTAGGCTTTTTTGCAAAAATTGCTTTCAATTGTACTGATTTATAGGAAGATAAATTTCCAAGTCTAGAATCATCCTTCGGTGCTGGCGATGATTCTGGCTGAGTCATTGCCAGATCAAATTCGATCTCCGCCTCGGCGACTTGAATCGAAGGAATAGGAATAATCGTCAATAATGGAACGGACAATTTTGCAAGTTCAGTAGTTCCGTCTGCATTGATTCGCTCATAGCTGAAGGTGACATTCCTGATCCTACCATAGTCCCCATCGATGCTATCTGAGATACCTGTAAATCCCACTTCTTTGATAAAGTCGGCAGTGGCTCGTGCAGCAATCCCTTCTGCTTGTACAATAGCTGCCATCGGTGCTCCTAAAAGTTCTGATATATATCTTGGAGTAATCATGAGAAGTTTATTAAAGGATGGAAGGTTTTGAATCGTCTTCAAGCATGGTAAAATCTTGCGAGTTAAGAGTAAACTTAATTGTCATCACATTCTCTGGTTTTATTTTGCTGAGCTTTTCAGAATCTACTGCGATCATCAAAGCGGTTGTTTTGGTTTCCTCAGCGATTTTGCTAATTCCTGCTTCAAGTTGGATCATTCGTTTTTTCAAAACTTCATTGGCCACATCTCGAAGCGCTTCGTCTTCCTCTGGGCCAGCAGTTCGATCCGGGGAATTTGGCTTAGGTTTAGGTGTGGGCCTTCCAATCATCCAGGGCTGTTTGACTACAGGGTTTTTAATGGAAATAGCCTTATTGGAAACCAACGTTTCAAAAAATGCTTTAGGTTGAGTGCTTCCTATTTTCTTGGATTCAACTTCAATCGGCAACTCCATATTTCCCACCTTTATGCTCGCAAGATCCTTTTTGGTGAGGGAATCTTTCTTAAAATCTGATACAGTTGCCTTATTTGAGGCTACAGATGCTGATAATTGTTTCGCATCAGCTAGTGCTTCCTGATTCGATCGATAATCCTTTGTTACTCTAAAGTCAACCTCATCGTCATCAGAAATGCCAAGTAACTCAAAATTCCCTTTTGCTGTAGGAACAATAGCAAATCCAGCAGATTTCGTCACTATTGGGATAACTTGAGGAAGATCATCCTGAAGTGATTTCCTCGCAGATTGAATGTTTTTAGAAACGTCATTTCCTGGATTCGTTAAGCTTTCTAACTGGACAGATATCATTTTAGCTACATTGACTTCCCAATTATTATCTGGATAATTACTTCCTAAACCTTTATACAATTCATTTTTTCCAACCTCTTTAGAAACCTCAGATCTTATTTCACGAGCCGTTTCTACAGAAAAGTTTTTGACATAATTCGCTAATCTTTCCTTAGACTGACTGCTTTGAAATGGTTTTTCTTCCACCCCTTCAATTGCATATTTCAATTCAACTTCAAGATTTTGAATCCCAATCTTTGGAATTGGAAAAAACCGGAGTACATCGTCCGAAGCATAAGTCAAAGCTAGATTCCGAGAGGCTTCATCGGCTTTGGCTTTAGCTTCATTGACGTCGCTGAGTAAAGACGCAATGATTTGATTCAACTGGCTCATGGCTTGTTGATTAAATAAAAATGAAAATAAAAATTATGGCGTAGTAGTGGCCGGCTTCTCCAAAATTGCTTGTTCCATGATATCTAGGACTCTTGCCAATCCAGCAGGCATCTCATCCTGCACAGCTTTCACTTGCACATCCATTGTATATTGTGTGGCAGTATTTACTTTGGTACTGGTGCTGCTACTCCAATTGTTTTTGGTAGATACCTTTGCATTGAGATTGAATTTCACAGGGGATAAAAAACCACCAGCTTTGAAATTCATCGTGGTATCCGTTGCAACACTGCCACTGCTGGCACTTCCTGATTTATATTCTTGCTGCTCGGTAATGTTTGCCGTAAAACGAATTGTCATCTCCTCAATTCTGATGTAAGGAATAGGTACTATGGTCAGAATAGGTACAGTTAATGAAACCTCCTCTTCTCCAGGATCAGTCGCTCCAGTGCTTCCTGCGGCTGTTTTTCTCCTATATTTAAAAGTGACATTCCGTACGTTACCCATATCCTCATCTAGGGTACCGTCTTGTTCCTCAGCAGCGCCTCTGAATCCGACTTCCTTGATAAAATTTACTGTGGATTTTGCGGCCAGTGCTTGTGCATGTATGGCTGCAATCATTGGGCCTCCGATAATTCTTCCAAAGGGAAGTGACCTAAGGGTTCGATTTACATAGCTCATAATAAAAGAGTTTAAAGTGAAAAAAAAACTTAAAAAAAGGTTGAGACAACCCAATCCATTGAATTTAAGTACTTTACTTTAAAAAACAAGGAAATATTCAAAAAATTCTCGAAATTATCTACTAATTTTTAAATACTTGATCATCAACTATCTATGATGTCCTGAGAAATTAAGCGGTAGATTTCAGCGATTTCTTCATTGTAGTTTAAAAACTGATGATGCTCTTCTAGTGTCTCGTAATCGGCTCGAATAGCTGGCCCAGTTTGAGCATTTTTAGCGCCGATCTGAAGACTCTTGGAAATAGTTTCAATAATCAAAGGCTTCAGCATTTCGAAGTCCAGACCTTGCCTCCGCATGATTTCTTCAGCGATTCGGATCATGTGATTGGAAAAATTACTGGCAAAAACAGCTGCGACGTGAAGGCCTTTTCGATCTTTTGACCTTACGGTAAAAACTTGATGAGTTAAACTTTTTGCAAGTTTCTTGAGCTTTTGTAAAATCTCTTCATCTTCTGATTCTACTAAAATTGGAAGCTCATCCCAGTCCACTTTTTTCCCGATGGAAAAGCTTTGGAGTGGATAAAAAACACCAGTGTAGGTCGCTGAGCTTAAATTCAATATCTCTAAATCAACCGAACCAGAAGTGTGCACCAGAATCGAACCCTCAGGTAAAATGATTGCATCCGAGATTTCTGGTATTGCAGCATCTTTTACTGCCAAAATAAATAGCTCAGCTTTACTTTCCGAAAAATCCAAATCTTCCTTTGGCTCTGCTTCGTAAACCCGCTCAGTAATCTTACTTGCTGATTTTAAGGTACGCGCATATACTTCGGTCACCGTATGACCTGCATCTTCTAAGGCTGGCGCAAGATGCCATGCGACATTTCCCGCACCGATTATTGCAACATTCAACTTCATAATGAAATAAACTCATTTTTATCCAAAAAGAAAAAGCCCTACGGAGTGAACCGGAGGGCTTTTGAAAATAGTCATTAGTAGATTATATATGCAAGGCTCGATTATCAGTAGCGGCAAGGCAAGCCTCTTTGAATGCTTCGGTATAGGTAGGATGTGCATGTGACATTCTAGAAATATCCTCAGCAGACGCTCGGAATTCCATAGCCACCACTGCCTCAGCAATCATATCGGCTGTTCGAGGGCCAATCATGTGGACACCTAATATTTCATCTGTCGACGCATCTGCAAGGACTTTAACCAATCCATCTGTATCCATAGAAGCACGGGCACGTCCGGAAGCCATGAATGGAAACTTACCAGTTTTGTATTTAATGCCCTTTACTTTTAATTCCTCCTCCGTGTAACCCACAGCCGCTACCTCTGGCCAGGTATAAACTACACCAGGAATCAGATTATAATTGATATGAGGCTTTTGTCCAGCGATGGTCTCTGCTACGAATGTGCCTTCCTCTTCTGCTTTGTGTGCAAGCATTGCACCTTTGACCACATCACCTATGGCGTAAATATTTGGCGCAGTAGTCTGTAAATGAGCATTCACTTCTACTTGACCTCTTTCGGTTAATTTTACCCCCGCCGCTTCTGCGTTGAGGCCATCTGTATAAGGTTTCCTTCCAATCGAAACTAAGACGTAATCGCCTTTGATTTCAATAATTTCCCCTTTTGAGTCCTCAGCCTTTACCGTAACCTCTTTACCATTTCTTTCTACTCCTACTACTTTATGCTTTAGGAAAAAATCGAATCCAATTTTCTTCAAAGACTTCTGAAGTTCTTTCCCCATCGTACGATCCATCGAAGGAATCAATGAATCCATAAACTCTATCACCGAAACTTTGGCTCCCATACGGCCATAAACCGAACCAAGCTCCATTCCAATAACTCCACCGCCAATTACGATCATGTGCTTTGGAATTTCCTTCAACTTCAAAGCCTCCGTTGATGTAATCACTCGATCCTTATCCAATTTGATAAAGGGCAGATTTGCTGGCTTAGAGCCAGTTGCGATGATGATATTTTTACCCTGAATTTCTTCGGCAGCACCATCGTCCTTGGTTACCTTGACAGTGGTATTATTCACAAAAGAGCCCAAGCCTTGATGAACATCAATCTTATTTTTTTTCATCAAATAAGAAATACCGTCCACATTTTGCTTGACCACTTCTTCTTTTCGAGCGATCATCTGCTTTAAGTCAACTTTCAAATTGCTCAGGTTAATTCCATGAGTTTTGAAAGTATGAGCCGCATTATGGTAATGCTCAGAAGAATCCAAGAGCGCCTTGGAAGGAATACAGCCCACATTCAGGCATGTGCCTCCGAGCGTTGGGTATTTCTCAATGATTGCAGTTTTCATTCCAAGCTGTGCGCAGCGAATCGCTGCAACATATCCACCTGGGCCAGAACCGATTATTATGACGTCGTACATTTTTTTTTAGATTTTAGTAGTGAGTAGCAAGTATCAAGACTTACCCTTACTTATAGTTGAAATACTTGCGTGTCAGGATTTGGAGCATTAACAAGGAACTCTTTTGAAAACGCCCCCTTTCTTGATACTTTGTACTTGTGACTAGATACTTTTTAAACTCCAAACAACAATCGTGTTGGTTCCTCAAGCAACTGCTTTACACGTACCAAGAAACTTACCGATTCTCTTCCGTCAATGATTCGGTGATCATAAGAAAGCGCGATATACATCATTGGAAGGATCTTCACTTCACCGTTCACGGCCATTGGGCGCTCCACGATGTTATGCATTCCTAAGATTGCGGATTGAGGTGCATTGATAATCGGAGTAGACATCATAGATCCAAATACGCCACCATTGGTGAGTGTGAAGGTACCTCCAGTCATTTCTTCAATTGACAATTTATTGTCTCTCGCTTTTCCGGCAAGTCTTACTACCTCTTTTTCGATTTGGTCAAAAGACATGGCTTCTGCATTTCGGATTACTGGGACTACCAACCCTTTCGGAGCTGAGACTGCAATCGAAATATCACAATAATCATTGAATACCATCTCATTCCCATCAATTTTAGCATTTACTGATGGCCACTCTTGAAGTGCTACACACACCGCTTTGGTAAAGAATGACATAAAGCCTAAGCCTACACCATGCTTTTCTTTGAATTGATCTTTGAATTTGGAACGCATGTCCATGATTGGCTTCATGTTCACCTCGTTGAAGGTAGTCAACATCGCCGTTTCATTTTTTACAGTCACCAATCTTCTGGATACCGTTTTTCTCAAGGAAGACATTCTTTCTCTTCGCTCATTTCGCGAACCAGAAACTGGAACTGGAGTTATCTCAGATTTGGTTTCTGGTTTTGGAGCAGAACTCGGAGCAGGGGCAGATTTTCTTGCAGCCTCGGCATCTTCTTTAGTGATTCTTCCATCTTTTCCGGATCCGGTCACTTCAGTAGCTGAAATCCCTTTCTCAGAAAGTATTTTGGAAGCAGCGGGAGATGCATGACCTGTAGCATAAGTGTCTTTACCTGACGCAGGAGCTGAACTAGCAGCAGTAGCTGGGCTTGGACTGGATTCCGTGGCAGGTTTACCTTCCATCACCTCGATCTTACAGATCGTACCACCGATTTCAAGCGTATCACCTTCTTGAGCTACATGACGTAGAATGCCTGAAGCCTCAGCTGGAAGTTCAAAAGTCGCTTTGTCAGAATCCACTTCTGCAATGATTTCATCCAACTTCACAAAGTCCCCATCCTTTTTGAGCCAATTAGCAAGAGTTACTTCTGTGATCGACTCACCTACTGTAGGCACAACCATAGTTTTCACTTCGCCAGTCCCAGCGTCAGCCGCTTTTGCTGGAGCCTCTGATTTTGGAGTATCTGAGGATGGGGAAGCAGCTTTAGAAGCAGTTGCTTCTTCTATGACACAAATCACAGCCCCAATCTCTAAAGTGTCTCCTTCTTGAGCTATGATTTTCAAAACACCAGCAGCCTCAGCTGGCAATTCAAATGTGGCCTTGTCTGACTCTAGCTCACATAATACTTCGTCCATCTGAACTTCATCGCCATCTTTTTTAAACCATTGGCCGACGGTCACTTCAGTTATTGATTCACCTACTGCGGGGACTTTAATTTCTTTGCTCATAAGATTTATGTTATTGTCTTCGAAAAATGGCGACAAAATGAATGAATTTATTTTGGGATTTAAGCTGGTTGAATTAATTGACTTTTAGTGCTTTGGCAACAATATTTCTCTGCTCTTCTACGTGGACTTTATTATACCCTGTCGCAGGAGAAGCACTAGATTTTCTGGAAATCAGCTCCATTGGCAACTCTTTGTAAAGTAATCTCAGGATATAATTCCAATAGCCCATATTTTCTGGCTCTTCTTGTACCCATACTACCTCTGCTTTTCCATACCCTTTTAGGATATCTTGAATTTGCTTAATAGGCAAAGGATGAAGCTGCTCGATTCTTACGATAGCTACATTGTTGATTTTATCCTTCTCTCTCGCCTCCTCCAAATCATAGTAAATTTTACCCGAACAAAGGATCACTCGTTTCACATCTTTTGCCTTCACAATAGTATCAGCAATTACTTCTCTGAAAGAACCTTCGGTAAACTCTGCCAAAGGGGAGATTACTTTAGGATGTCTCAGCAAGGACTTGGGAGACATCACCACACAAGGTTTTCTAAATTCCCAAGTCATCTGTCTACGAAGCAGGTGAAAAAAGTTGGAAGGCTCTGTAATATTAGCAACCACCATATTGTACTCTGCAGAAAGCTGAAGGAATCGCTCCGGTCTGGCATTGGAATGCTCGGGTCCTTGACCTTCATAGCCATGTGGAAGAAGCATGACCAAGCCATTCATTTTTTGCCATTTGGTCTCACCTGAAGAAATAAACTGATCAATCATAGTCTGAGCACCATTGGCAAAATCTCCAAATTGAGCTTCCCAAATCGTAAGGCAATTGGGATTTGCCATCCCGTAGCCATATTCAAATCCCAATACTGCATATTCCGAAAGCAAGGAATTATAAATATGGAATTGACCTTTTCGGTCTTTTAATTCCAACAGCGAATTGAATTCCTGATTCGTATTCGCATCGTGTAGCACAGCATGCCTGTGAGAGAATGTCCCTCGCTGCACATCCTGACCAGTCAATCTTACACTTTTACCTTCCAAAAGAAGTGTGCCATATGCCAAAAGTTCGGCCGCTGCCCAATTCAATTCTTTAGATTGGAAGAACATATCTTTCCGTTGCTTCAATTGTGCCTCGATCTGCTTCAACGGCTTAAAGCCCTTTGGTAGTACCGTTAAGGCATGCGCAACTTTTTCAATCTCAGCAGCGGGAACACCCGTAGCAGGAGATTTGTCAAAATCCGCTGGCTCCGAGCGTCTCAAGCTCCGCCATTCCTCTTCAAATTTAGTGGCTTGGTATGGCAAAGGCTTCTCTTTCACCATATTGAGCCGATCCTGAAGCAATTGTCGAAACTCCTCATCCATTTGAGAAGCTATTTTAGCTTCAATATCTCCGCGCTCAGTCAAGCGTTTTATATAAATTTCACGTGGGTTAGGATGCTTCGAAATGATATTGTAAAGTTCCGGCTGGGTGAATTTAGGCTCATCAGCCTCATTGTGCCCATGACGTCTATAGCAGACCATATCCACAAAAATATCTTTACTGAATTTTTGACGAAATTCTGAAGCCAGTTTCGCAGCAAAAACCACCGCCTCGGCATTATCCCCATTGACGTGAATTACTGGAGCATCAATGATTTTAGCAACGTCAGTACAGTAAATAGAGGTACGCGCATCATCGAAGTCAGTGGTAAAACCAACTTGATTATTGATCACAAAGTGAATGGTTCCTCCAGTATTATACCCTTCCAAACCTGCCATTTGAGTCACCTCATAAACGATTCCCTGACCTGCTACAGCTGCATCACCATGGATCAAAATAGGAAGGGCTTTTTTAGCGTCTCCTTTGTGTTCAGTATCAATTTTAGCTCTAATGAATCCTTCCACAACAGGATTCACTGCTTCAAGGTGTGATGGGTTAGGAGCTAATTTTAGGTGTACTTTATTGTTATTGGGAGTAATGATATCACTGGAATAGCCCATGTGGTATTTCACATCACCATCTCCCATAGTCAAGTCAGGTTTGGCAGTACCTTCAAATTCAGAGAAAATCTGCTCGTAGGTTTTACCCATGATATTTGCAAGTACATTCAATCGACCACGGTGTGCCATACCGATCATCACTTCTTTTACTCCAAGTTCCGAGGAAATGTTGATCACAGCATCTAAAAATGGAATAGTACTTTCTCCACCTTCTAGCGAAAATCGCTTTTGGCCTAGGTATTTGGTATGTAGAAAGTTTTCAAAAACTACCGCTTGATTGAGTTTGAAGAGAATTCGCTTCTTATCTTCATGAGATGGATTGAAGGCTAATGCCTCTTTTTCCACCTTAGTTTTAAACCAATCCAGCATCTCCGGATCCCGAATGTATAAATACTCGAAACCCATCGGACCTTCATAGATGGTCTTTAGAGAGTTAATAATAACTGATAGCTTGGCTTTACCGATTCCAATCTCATTCCCCGCTTGGAACTCCGTATTCATATCCTCTTGACCAAGCCCAAAATCCTTTGGATCGATCAATGCTTTACGGTCTCTGCGTTCCCGGACTGGATTGGTCTTTGACCGCAAATGAGCTCTTGATCGGTGTGCATGAATCAATGCTCTCACTTTAATTTCCTTCGGCAACTGCTCCATGTCCATAATGGTACCCGGAGTAGCAAGCGCTCCATTTTTAGCAGCTGTGCCATTAGAAGTTGCAGCGATTGTAGGCTGCTCATCGTCTTCAGATGAATAATTGGTCAACGCAAAATCAAATCCATCGAAGAACTCTTTCCAACTGGAATCGATAGAATCAGGATCTGATTTATAGGAATGATAGAGCTCATCTACATAAGAAACGTGAGCATTTGCGATGTAAGAGAATTTATCCATAACAGAGTTTTATAGGGTAAACAAAACTATATGGAATAATTGGCTTTAAAAAACTGCTTATTTGCGTTCACAAATGTTTAACAACTACTAACAGTTCCGATACGATTAATCTCTTACAGCGTTCCAGTCTGCAGGAGGTGCAGAAGTGGTGTTGTCCACTCTCCTACAATCATCTAGAATAATGCTGACAGGTTGCCGAAACTCCAGATCATCTCCAAAAATATAAATCCGGCGTTGTGTTTCGCCTGCTGCTATGAAGTAACCCAAAACCACCTCATCGGGAGTATCGAGGCTCAGTATGTTCCCTCTTATATTTGCCGGTGGAGGATCAAATACTGATCCGGTAATCTCTGATTGTTGCTTTACCAGACGAAGAAACCGATAAGCATTGGCGGTAATGCTCAATTGATTGAGATCCACTCTATAGATATCGATAAATCTCAAACCGTCATCCGGAATAAAAGCCACTTTAAGGGTATTTTTTAAACCATTAAAATTATCATCATTGGTAAGAAAATAGGAAGTATTCCCCGTGGTCTCGTATCGAAAACACCGACTACAACAGTCTTTGGGTTCAGTCATCATAGTCGTACGATTGAAAAATAAATCCGGCCTCGTTTGCAAAAGATAAACGCTTGGATTATTACGCCAGAAGTAATAATTATTCTCATCCGATGGATCTGTCAACTCTACAAAAATGCCAACCCCAGAATCCAAATTTATTTCTCCTTCAACAGGAATTGTCTCAGACTCATAGAATATTTTACTGATTTCAATCGGCTGATTGATTTTTTCAGGCAAAGAGGTATAAGTCTTCCCATCTGCAAGCTCAATCAATAATGTATAAGACCTGCCGACTACGCCAGAAAAACCTTCAGGGGAAATGTAGGTCCCTATTATATTTCTATCCTCACTAAATATGGCTACCGATCCAATATTGTCCCGAACTACAACAATTGCTCCTGCGACAGGACGGACTAAAGACTGAAAAATACTCCCATAAGTGGCCGATCTGGACAGCTTAATCAAATGAGGACCTGGCCCATTAGTAACGGTTCCTTCAATGGTCAATAATTGCGCTCCTTCGCTGACGTCTACTTCGTAGGGATCGATACAACCAAATGAGATAATGAGAAGAATTAAGAAATACTTTTTCACTACGCTACAATGTTTTGCATAAGATTTTCAATTTGCTCTTTCCGCTTAAAAGTTGGACTAGTTAGGCTGCTGTTTTAAAGATATAAAATTCATTTGGTGTTTTCATTTCTAATGAAGAATGAGGGGCAAAAGTGTTGTATTCTTTTACCCATTTTGGTATTTGGTTGAGTACGGTTTGGGCATTATCTAGACAGCTCTCATATACATAATCTCTTTTAAATGTACCATTCAAAGCTTCACACATTCCATTGGATTGTGGAGAATAGGTTGGGGTATTGCAATCTTCTATATTCCATGATTTCAGGCTTTTCTTCAAGATTTTCTCTATGAATTCTGGCCCATTGTCGTGTAAGAATTGTAACTGACCAATGCCTGGTAAATTGGTTCCAAAACGGCTAATTAAACCTTCTTGGATCATTAATTCAATGTCAACCGCCTGCATATGCTTTCCTGCTCTCCAGGCTATAATTGATCTGTCACAACAATCCATCAGAAAGGCTACCCGAAGCTTTTCCCCATTCCAACATTTAATAGAAGTAATGTCGCTCGCCCAACGGGTGTTTGGAACCTCCACTGCTATTTGACCGGTGTGTGGCCTGCTGCTCCCTCTGGTTCGGTGACGGCTAATCAGTAATCCTTCTTCTTTCATATACCGATGCACCATGTACTTGGTCACATTTAAGCCATAATCTCGCTTTAATAAGGCCTTTACTCTTGGGATTCCATAAGTAGACTTCTTTGCAGTGATCTCTAGAATAGCACCTTTCATTTGTTCACAGAGTTGTTTTCGAGCTGTTCTTTTCCGCTCTGGGTAGTCCTTTGCCTTATAATAAACAGTGGATTTGGCGACGCCTAGAATCGTGATCGTCCTATTCATACTCACTCCGAACTCCCTGGATAACGATTCAATTTCTTGTTTCGTTGTTGATCCATTTCTAACTTTTTTTTTAGGATTTTAATGTCAAGCGTAGATTCACCCAGTGCCTTCTTCAGCTCTTCATTTTCCTTTCTAAGCATTTCTAACTCAGCTTTAGAATGTAGGTCTCCTTGGTTTTTGATGCTCATAATGGCTCCTGATTTAGCGTCCGATCGCCAGTTATACACTTGACTGGTGATCAACCCGTGTCGCCGACAATATTCGGGGCAAGATAAGCCAGAAGACTCCCAATCTTCAACAATAAATGCCTTTTGTTGTGAGGTGAGTAGTTTACGACCACTCGATGAAAGGCGGGCATTTTTAATTAGTTCTTCGATCATTTTGTTCCTAGTTTAGGCAACAAAACCAGTCCAGTTATTTAAGCAGTTACGAACAAATTGTTGTTTCACAAAAAATCGTAAACCAACAATCAAAACAATTATTTACTAAAATAGTCAACTAAGCTCTTTCAACAAAGAATATCAAACTAATAGACATAAAAAAACTGCCTCTAAAAATTAGAGGCAGTTTTAATATTATTACAACTTGTTCAATTATCTCAATCCAGCAGGCCAAGGCTTGCCAGCATTAGATTTAATTGTTACAGAACCATTTTCGCCGTAAGTATTGATCCAATCAAACTTGATGTTGTTTGCATCAGTGCTTGTCACTGTCATAGAATAGCTATCTCCAAAGCTGTCAGTGCCACTCATCGTTAACTTACCACAAGCATCACTAATTCTAACGGTCCCAACCCATGGATCACCATAGCAAGCCTGCCATAAACCGAAAGCTGCATCTGAAATTCGATATGCACCTGGACTTCCGGAAATCGCAGTCCAAATAGTCTTACCCGAAGTATTTGCTGCTTTAGCACAATAGCTAGAAGTTGCAGTAAAATCATAAGTTCCCGCTAAATCTGAAGGACAAATTACAGCAACATTGTAAAGAAACGGAGAAGCATAGAAAGGACCACCTGCAACGTCACCAGATAGATTTGTATTGGTAAATACACGTCCAAATCGGTCATTCAATACCAATCTAAACTCAAACACATCAGCACCATTAATACCAGCTGAAGTCAATCCAACGGCTGCAATTGCTTCTGCAGCGGTGATACTAATCTGAGCTCTCAAGAATCTTGAATCTGCATTCGGTGCAAAATCAGATTTCTGAAGCGTTTTGATCAAAACATCAGCCTGTGGTGTGTATTTCAAACCCACTCCAGGAATCAATCTTCTGTGTCTCACTCTTACTTCTACTGTCTCTACAGTAGCACCATCTTCAGCATCAACTGCCTCAATGACAATATCAAACTTTGAGTTAGCCAAATTGAAGAAGTTGAAACTTGTGCTAGTTCGGGTGATAGTTCTCAAATAAGCTGCTGTGTCGAATGTGCTATATGGAATTCTAGGCTCCACAAAGTCACGACAAGAGCTTAAGAAAACCAAGGCTCCCATTAGCAGTCCGAAACTATATTTAAATATTTTCATTTTTCGTATATATTTTTTGGTTAGTAAACCCAAGCGTTGCCTTTAGGATTGTTATCCCAGAACACTTGAACAGATTGATCTGCTTTCTGAACAGCATTGGTATTTGTCACCAAGTAGTTCAAAGGATAGAAGAACGAACGAGGGAATACACCCGGATTCACTTCTAAGCCCGGCTGCATATTAGATGGCTGACCAGTTCTTCTGTACAAATTGAAAGCCTCAGTACCGTTGCCGAAAAGAGACAACCAATATTCTCTACCAATAATTTTCATTTTGACAGGAGCTCCATCATATTCAGTAGACACATAGTTCAAGTAGTTAGTCACTTGTGTGGCATAAACCGCATCAGCAGTGAATCCAGTAATCGTACCGGTCTCTATAGTAGTCTTTGACCAGCTTCTTACATACTCCAAGTGCTTCTTAATTCCATCTAACATTAAGGCTTTTGGATTACCCGCTGTACCAAGAGTCAATGCAGACTCAGCTAGCATAAAGTCAACATAAGCTGCCAACATAATTGGATGAATACCAGCTCCCTGTGCACCCAGTGAAGGATTATTAACAGGGACCGCACTATTGTTATCGAATCTACCGCCAGCAGGGAAAACTCCCCATGCAGTACGCTTCAATCCATCTGGTGGAATACCATCTGGATCTAAGTGATCACGACCCCAATATCCTCTTGTACCTGGCAAGCAATAAATAAAATTACCGACTAAATATTGTGGAGGTGCAATTTGAGTGATACACTCGATTTCATCAGAATTTGTAGAATTCACCAAAGACTGACGATACATGTAATATCTCACTCGTGGGTCATCAAATCCTTTTGCTTCTGTCAAATGCCACATGTAGAAAGTAGACTGATAGTCACCACCACCTGAAGTATATTGGCCAGCAAAGCGAGGATGTCTTGAATCCGGATCAGCTCTAGTAGTACCAAACTTCCATACGAAGTCATCGCCTACTTTAAGGAAGTTGTTTGCTGCAACCAGTGCATCAATACCAGATTTAGATTCAGCAGTTTTTACCAATCGAGTATTCAAATAATATCTCAATTTCATGGTATTCACTAGTCTGCCCCATTTGGTATAATTCCTAGCGTAGAAATAATCAGTTGGAGTTCCTGCAGATGGAGAAGCTTTGAAATGAGCATCAGCTTCATTCAAAGCTGCAAGTGCGGCTGCATAAACAGACTCACCTGTGTCTACTTTAGGATTAAAGTTGGACGGATCAAGCGCTTCTGACAATGGAACATCGCCATAAGAATCTACTAGGTGCATGTAAACCATCGCCTTGATAGTCTTCGCAATACCTAGGTGTCTTTGAAGATTTGCAGCTTCAGCCAAAGGCTCAAGAAATGCGATATCTGCAAGAATACCAGAATAGGTACCTGTCCAATATCCATTCGTAGTACTTGAAGTATACGCTCCTTCATACTGTGCACTTCCTTGGTTGATAATACGGGTTAATCGCATGCCATCATCACCTACTGTGTTGAAGACTCCTTGATAACCCAATTGTATACTATTCAAAAGGAAGTTTGGATCAGCCGTAGCAGCAGTTACTGCGTTCGGATCATCTTGTAGGTCGAGGTCACATGATGTTGCAGCTAACATAGTTGCAGCGATCATTAGGCTATATATTTTTCTTTTCATTGTATTTCAGTTTTGGGATTAGAATGTAAGTGTTACAGTTCCACCAAATCTTCTGGAGCTAGGGCCGGTTACAAAATCGAAACCAAGACCGTTACCCACACCAGTACCTAACACGTCCACGTCAAAGTTCATGTTTGGAGGGAAGTTTAAGGCTTTAAACCAAAGGTTACTTCCACTTACTGCTACAGAAGCTCTCTTGAATGGGGTCTTAGCCATCAAGTTAGAAGGCAATTGATATCCAAGGGATAATTCACGAAGTCTAATCATTGAGCCGTCGAATATATTTGGCTCATCTGAAGCGCCTTGATAACCACTGAAGAAGTAATTAGCTGCAGTAATTTGAATATCATTTGGCGTACCATCTTCCTTCACACCTGGCATGATAAAGGTCAATTCTCTATCGATCACAGGATCTTTGGTTACACCTCTAGCAAGCGTTGCAGTTACAGTATTGGAGAATACATCTCCTTTATGTCTGTACTCAAGCATTGCATTTAAAGTGAATCCTTTGTAAGAGAACGTGTTAATCCAAGAACCATTCCATTTTGGGTTAGGATCACCCAATATTACTAGATCCGCAGTTGGCTTCTGGAGACCATTAGAAAGAATAATAGGAAGTCCTGATTGCTCGTCTCGGGCGAAACCAGTACCCTTGATCACGTTGAATGGCTCACCCGGAATAGCGAAGTTTCCCAAGCCGGTGAAACCAGCGACCAAAACTTGCTCTAGTCCACCACCTAGTTCGATAACCACACTTCGGTACATTGACCAGTTGATCGTTGATTCCCAACGGAATCCAGATGCTGTAGAGATAGGAGTTACAGTCGCTTGGAATTCAATTCCTCTTGTTCTCAGCTTACCAATGTTGATCTGCGTAGAAGTAAATCCTGTGGCAGGGTCAATAGGTGAGTTTGTAATCAAGTCACGGGTATTTTTCTCGTAAAGCGAAAGGTCGAATCTCAACTTATTGTTGAACATGACACCTTCCATACCAAATTCAATTTCTTGTTGAAGCTCTGGTCTCAAGTTAGGATTACCCAATCTGTTTGCTACTGCGTGAGTTTGCGTCACCTGTCCGCCTACATCAAACGCTCTAGCGCTTTGTGCTAGGATATTTCGAGTTCTGTATGGAGGAGGGAAACCAGCAGAAGTACCGTAAGCAAGTCTCAATTTCAAATCATTTACCGTAGAAGAGTTCCAGTTGAACGCTGAGCTAGGAATAAACGAAACTGATGCTCCTGGATAAAGGATTCTTCTATTTTCCGGCTCTACAGTTGAAGTCCAGTCATTTCTTGCAGATAAATTCAAATACAAGAAATTAGAGTAATCCAAAGTAACGTTACCATAAATACCCATTCTTCGCTCTTCTTGTGTGCTGTTCATAGTGCCTCCACTATACGCATCATTACTGGAAGAGTTAGTGAAGTTAGAGTGTCTGAACAATCCATAGGCCAACTGACCTTGAGAAGCTACACCTACCTGCTCAAAATAATCATATCTTGAGTTACCACCCAATAGGAATGACATTCCAATTTTATCTGAAATTTCAGTCTTCCAATTCAATACCAAATCTTGATTCCAGATCGTATTCTTAAGGTTGATAGTTCTATAATATCCAGAGGTGGTTGCCAAGCTAGAAGATGGTCCTCCTTTGTTGTATCTCAATTCCTGCTGCTCAGTGTATGTATCCAAACCTATTCTGTAAGTTACAGAGAAGTCGTCTGTGACATCATATACCAATGAAGTAGAATTAAAGAAACGCTGAACGTCCGAAGTATTCACATAATTTTTAACCAACCAATTTGGGTTAACAATATCATTACCACCTCTATAATAAACAGAGCTCTTATCTACTGGATTCTCGAATGGAAGTCCTTTCAAATCCACAGATCTTGGAGTATACAGAACGTGTGCAAACACGGAAGGGATACCTCCTGAAGGACCTGAACCGAATGAGGCATTTACTGGAGGAGACTGAAGATCAGTGATCGCAAAAGTAAATGAAGAGTTAACCGAGAGCTTATCAGTGACAGCAGAGTTGATGCCCAATCCGAAATTATACTTCTTCAGATTGTTACCTGGAGTAAAACCTTCGTCATCGGTGTAACCGAAACTTGCACTGTAACCAGTCTTGTCTGAACCACCAGCAATCTGAATCGAAGTATTAGATACTAGACCAGTTTGAAAGAATGCCGTAGACGGATCTTCATATGCTTTGTAGTCATACTTAATAGGTGTACCACCAACGATACCATCTACCCAAAACTGAGGGAATGCCTCACGTACCGAAGCAACAGAGGAAGTAGCATAAGGGTGATTTACTTGGATACCAGCATCTAATCTCGGACCGAAGTTAGAGAAGAAGAAACCTGGTTGTTGCTGGAAACCGTTACCATAAGTAGTTCCATACGTAGGCAGAGAAGCCGCAGTATTGGAGAATACGGATTGGTTGATGGTTACTTCAGCAGATTTTCTTTTGGAAGCACCAGATTTGGTAGTAATCAAGATTACACCATTTCTTCCCTGATCACCATAAAGAACAGTTGCTGAAAGACCTTTCAAAACTGACATAGATTCGATGTTGTTAGGATCGATATCCAAGAATCTTGAAGAGGTTGTCGCACCACCTTGGGTGAAACCGTTGGTGTTGTTTGTACTCGTGTTGAATGGCACACCATCTACAACGAATAGCGGCTGGTTAGAACCGGTAGCAGAGGAGTAGCCTCTAATTACCATGTTGGTACCAGAACCTGACATACCGTTAGTAGAGGTGATATTCACACCTGGTACTTTTCCTTGCAATACACGTGCTACGTCTTGCTCAGGACGATTTTCAAGTTGATCGCTGCCTACGGAAGTAACTCCGTAACCGAGCGCTTTCTTTTCTCTTTCGATACCGATCGCCGTTACTACCACTTCGGATAGCTGAGACGCATCGATTGAAAGAGTTACATTAATTACGGTCCGATTACCGATTGACTCTTCTGAAGCCTTAAGGCCCACAAAAGAGAAAATCAGGACATTGGATCCCGCAGGTACGTTAATGGAGTAATTACCATCCAAATCGGTGGTAGTACCCACTGTCGTACCTTTCGCGAGGACGGTTGCACCTGGCAGACCTAGTCCATCTTCATCTGAGATTACCTTGCCGGTAACCACTCGTTGCTGCGCTGACACCTCATAACTGAGTGTCATGGTGAATAGCGCAACAACCAAGAGTAAAGCTTTTCTCATAAGGTATTTAGTTTAGTTGATACGTAAATAAAATTCCTTTCTGGCGAAATTCAAAATCGAACTTAAACTTAAACAAAACACATTATATTTAAATTTTTTATATTATAAATGCAATTTTAAATATAAAATTCACAATATATTTACTTGCTTTATATTTATTGTTTAATTTTATAGCTATTTATTAAACCAACGGTAAATTTCTTATATAAGTGGGGTGGAAAATCGATAATTCGGTTTTGTCCTCTTTGTTAACATTTATTAACTGAAATCAACTGATTTATTAACATTAACAAAACAATATTCTGAGGATTTGGGAAAATGATTCAAATCAAAAAATGTTTTATTTCGATAAATAAAAAAAAATAAAATAATATTTGACTGAATCGCAAAAAAATCACCTAAAAAGCACTCTTTTTAGTTTATTTAGAATATTATTCCCTTTGAATTATGCAGCTATAGGTAGTAATGGCAAAAAATGATAAAAAAAATCTGTCAGGGTGATTTTTTGCAAAGAATATTTAAGTTTCCTGCCAAAAGGTTAAAAACAGGTTCAAAAATTTAAAGAAAATAAATTTTTATAAGGAATATCGTAGAGTAAAGGCTGCATCGTCTTCCCAAAAGCCAGCAAAGTCTTGAAAGTTTATTGCGGGTTTCCAATAAACCCCAAAATAAAAATTGCTTCGGTTAATATTGTACTCTAACCCAACAATGGCATCTACTCCATAGACTTGATAGTCCTGGGTACTCTTGTAGACCCAAGGTGGTTCCCCTTTCCCTGCTTTCCATACTCCATAGTGGCCTCCACCGCCAACATACCACTCTAATCCTTCAAACTCCCGGATATCCATGTGATGCTCATAAAGCAATGCACCAACCCAGCCTTTCCAACGATTATAAACGAGCAAATCGGCCGCCCCTTGGGCTGTGAAGAACTGTTTGACAGTCCCACCCACATTTGTTCCACCTGTCACACCAATCATGGTATTATAATCCGCTACTTGAGCAGGACTAGTAGTATATGAATTGATATATATAATGAGTAAAAATAGAAACCCTAAGCAACTCCTTTTCATACAAGTGATTTAGTTTATTTCGAAAAATTAAACATATTTTTCGGGGTAATGCAATAATCTAATGGAATATCAAACGATTCACTTGGAATCTGAGCGATAGGCTCAAAAATACTCAGCCCGATTTTGATCACCTTTGGATTAATAGTAGCCAAAAACTGATCATAATACCCCTTTCCATAGCCAATTCGTTGGCCTTTGAGGTCTACCGCCAAAAGCGGGACGAAAACTGCTTGAATTTGCTCAGTTGAAACTCGCTCCAAGTTCCTGGGAACAGGGATCCCATATCGGTCTTCCACGAATTCAGTCCTCTTTCCTACCAGAATGGTTTCCATCTCGTTCGTCGAATCATCGATTACAGAAGTATAAAGCATTTTATTCCTTCGATCAAGTAAGTCTCGTATCAAGAACGTATTCAGCTCCTTGAGTTTTTGAATTGGAAAAAAAAGATGAAAGTGATCCAAATCAGGATACTGCTCACAAAAACCCTCAACAGCTGCAGCGATTTTTTCGGAGCCCTCCTTGAGTTCAGCCTCAGATAATTGGTTTCGTTTCTCTTTAAAAAGAACTCGAAGTTCAGCTTTACTAGGAATCATGCTCCAATACCATCATTCTGAAATCCAAGGGGTCAAAGCATTCCATAAGTTTTTGGATCAAATCTGGATCGCCAAGGTAAAACTGCATCATGTTCACCACACGTTCTTGTGGACTTCCACCTGGTTTGACAAATGCCTCGAGGCTCTTAGCCCGATCCAGCTGTACTTCCTGCTTCCGCTCCTCTGCCTTTCGAAGCTTGGCACTCATTTGATCAATAATCTTGAGCGTCCTCACCTTCCCAGCAGCAAAAGAATCTGAAAGGCTCTTCTCCAATTGAATCGCTTGAGCTCCCTTTTTATCAAAAAGTACGGAAATCACTTCCCGCTCTTTTTCCATAAGGATATCAAAATCAGATTCGCTCAGGACAAAAGCCTTTTTCCAAAACGTAAAATCCTGGAAAAGATCTTTAAAGGTCCAATTCATTTGTTTCATTTTCCGGACAGCAGTGTTATTCAACAGCAAAGCAAAATTCCTGGGTAATAAAATCGGAAAAGGAATCTCAAAATGTTTGAATACTTCCTTCAATTGAAGCCAATAAACTACTTCGGCAGGACCGCCTAGGTAGGCAAGATTAGGCAAAATCATCTCTTGGTAAAGTGGGCGAAGAACTACATTTGGGCTAAACCGTTCGGGATGAGTTTTAATCAACTCCTGCATTTCTTTTTCAGAAAAATGAATAGTGGTATTCAGTACCGTGAATCCTGTGCCCGTCCGCTCGATTCGCTCTCGAATTCCTTTTTCCAAATAGAAAAAATTGATCTCTCTTGGGAAAATCTGGCTTTTGTAGCCCAGCTCCTCCAATTTGGAAGTGGCAGAAGAAGCAAATTGGAAAGGCTCGTGTTTAAATAAGTCGGATTGAATGACCGGCTCAAAAATCTGCTTGAGTTCTGCAGAAGCTCCATCTACAATAACTAACCCTTCTTCGCCGAAAAGTGCATTCACATACTTTCGAACTGCCTCCGCAAGAGTTTTAGAACTTGAATAAGCGGTTAGGAATACTTCGGAAGCAAAGGGCACGGACTTAAGAAACTCTTTGAAACTTTTATCCAATTCAAAATCTCCAACTGCTCCTTTTTGATCTGAATTCCACTGATATTTTTTGCCGTCTAGTTTAAAATAATTGATCTCATCAAAATCATGATCTTCCGTAGCCATCCAGTACACGGGCACAATGTGCTGATCTGGATGAGACTCATTTAATTTTTTGGCTAGATTAATCGTAGAGACGATCTTATAAATAAAATAAAGTGGCCCGGTGAATAGGTTTAATTGATGTCCTGTGATGACGGTGAAGGTCTGCGGATCAGCCAAACTGCTGATGTTTTTAGAGACTGCTTCAGGAATTTCCATCCCTTCGTATTGCTTCTTCAAGCTTTTGACTAGGGTTGCTCGATTTTGAGCTGGAAATTTCTTCTTTTCGATTGCATTCTTGAAACTCCCCAACTCTGGCCTATGACTGTAAAATGGGCCCAGAGAAGGCACTCCATTTATATAGTCAAGAAAAAACTTTGAAAATTGTCGGGTTTGATCGAGTTCAATGCAATGTTTTTTCATGATTAAGATAGCGTGGATTGGATGGTCGGATTAAACATAAAGGATTTCGGCAAAGTTTACTCTTTTTTTTAAAAAACCAGAAATCCTTATATCAGCGGAAATTATCCTTCCCTAAAATCCATACGGAAAAAACCATTGAGCCGATTTTGACAAAAACCCTAGCTTTGCACTACTTATTATGCTACACTATCATCGATTTTTCCTTCCAAACGGATTAGAAGTAATTACTCACCAAGATCTCGGCAGTAAAATGGCCGTTTTTAATCTCCTCTACAAGGTCGGTTCAAAGGATGAAATCTCAGGAAAGACTGGCTTAGCACACTTCTTTGAGCATTTGATGTTTGGAGGATCTGCAAATATCCCTGTTTTTGACCGAGAGCTTGAACGAGTTGGAGGCTCTTGCAATGCCTTTACTAGCCCAGACATTACCAATTATTACATCACGCTACCGGCTGCAAATATTGAAACTGCATTTTGGCTGGAGTCTGATCGAATGCTACAATTGAATCTCTCCGAAAAAACTATCGAAACGCAACGAAAAGTGGTTTTGGAAGAATACAAGCAGCGCTACCTCAATCAACCTTACGGCGATGCATTCCACCATCTTCGAGATTTGGCTTTTGATAGTCATTCGTATAAGTGGCCGACGATTGGACAGCGAACTGAGGACATCGAGAATTTCACACGAACTGATGTAGAAGAATTTTATCAAAACCATTATCAACCTTCAAACGCCATCCTAGTGATCGCCGGAGCAGTGGACCCAGATGAAATTCGTCTTCTCTCAGAAAAATGGTTTGGACCTATTCCAAGTAAGAATCCAGAGAAAACTATCAGAATTCAAGATTCCGCCCAAACCCGTAAAAAAGAGAAGTTTATTCAAGCCAAAGTACCAACAGATGCAATTTACAAAGCCTATAAAATGCCCGCTAAAATGGCTGAAGGATTCCTGCAGGCAGATTTAATCACCGATTTACTGGGCTCAGGAAAGTCCGCCATTTTAGAACAAACTCTGGTGAAAAATGGAAAGCTCTTTGCCTCAATAGGTGCTTATATTTTGGGTTCCGTAGACCCGGGATTACTTATTTTCTCAGGTAAAATGGAGAAAGGAGTTTCTTCCCTCGATGGTGAGCAGGCACTGGATGAAGTTGTGCAGCAATTCATTTTAGATGAAATTTCTGATAATTCACTGACCAAAATAAAGAATCAATCAGAAGCGATAAAGACCTATGAGTCAATCAAATTAATCAATCGAGCGATGAATCTTGCTTACTATGCTCATTTGGGAAATCCAGATTTGTATTGGCAGGAATATGAAAAAAAATCAGCCCTAGATCAGCATTCGATCAAGGAATGGGCTAATAAAATACTAAAAGAAGAAAATGCTTCTGTGCTCCACTATCAATCATTACCCTCATGAATAAATTCAGAATAGGATTTGGATACGATGTCCATCAACTCAAAGAAGGCGTTGACTTTTGGCTGGGAGGAATAAAAGTACCCCATGACAAAGGAGCAGTCGGACATTCGGATGCCGATGTATTAATCCACGTCATCTGCGATGCGCTCTTAGGTGCTGCTAACCTCAGAGATATCGGTCATCACTTTTCGGATCAAGACCCGCAATACAAAGGGATTGATAGTAAGATCTTATTGACTGAGGTCATGAAACTGATCCGGACACATGGATATGAAGTTGGGAATATTGACTCCACTATTTGTCTTCAACTCCCAAAAATCAATCCTCATATTCCAGCCATGAAAACGTGCCTAGCTGAAGTGATGAATGTTTCAGAAGGTGACATTTCTATCAAGGCCACTACTACGGAGCAACTTGGGTTTGTAGGAAGAAAAGAAGGGGTCTCGGCCTATTGTAATGTATTGATCTACGAAATATGAGTGAAGAACTACGAATCATAGTGACCGAGGACGGGTCACATTCCCTCTATAATGAAGTGCTAAAAGAAAGCTACCACAATTCAGGAGGGGCTTTCAGAGAATCCATTCATATCTGCATGCTTTATGGGCTAGACTCATGGATGATGAACAGTCCAAACAAAAAACCGCTTCGTGTTTTTGAAGTTGGTTTTGGTACTGGACTGAACGCTTGGCTAACTTTAATTTGGGCGGAGCAAAATCAGATCCCTGTGCTTTATCACACCATCGAACCATTTCCATTAACTGAGGATATTTATTCCAAGCTGAACTATGGCGATATGGACGATGGCATCTTTCATTATAAGGCTTATTTCCAGCGACTGCACAAAGCTGAGTGGGATAAAGGCGTCATCATGTCTGAATATTTCAATATGAAAAAGGAAAAAACTACCCTTCAGGATGTTGTCCTTTACCCATCCGATGTGGTTTTTTATGACGCTTTTGCACCTAGCAAACAGCCGGAAATGTGGTCTAAAGAAATCCTTAGTAAAGTTTGTACTGAATTGAACCCAGAAGGAATCTTCACTACCTACTGCGCGACGGGTCAGCTGAGAAGAGACTTGAAAGAACTGGGACTAGAAGTAGAAGCTCTTCCTGGCCCTCCTGGCAAAAAAGAAATGACTCGAGCTTGGAAGCGTTAAATTTTTGGTGGCATAAAATTGGATAGGATTACTACTAGTGATCCTATCCCAATCAATCTTCACAAGCCTAAAATTCCAAAACATGCTGACCATTGTTTTCCTTCTTTTCTCACTTTTCAATCTTCAAATTCCTGAAGCTGGAGATGCAAAACTTCAACTAATGATCCAAGAACGAGATCAGCTTCAGGCACAATGGAAAAATTCTGAGTCTCAAAAGTCTGGAATCTTCGGAAATCGAACCAAAAAAGACATGATTGAGACCAATGGATGGCTTGAACGAATCCTTGCGAAGGATAATCAGATCATGGATGAACTCCGGATGATCGGATCTATTGAATCTTCGGTATTGGGTCAAGAAAAAGAAGATTACCAAACCATTTCTTTCCGGCTAGAAAATCAGCTCCAAGCTTTAAAAAGAGTGATCCTGGAAAAGGATAAAGAAATCGAATTAAAAATTGCTGCAAAACGGACTTTTGAATGGACTACTTTCATTCTTTTCCTTGCTTGCCTGGGCTCTGGGATTTGGATTTATCGCCTCAAAAAATCACTTTAAGCGAGCGATCGGAGTTCTTGCACCTTTTGTTTTTTGATCTAAACTCACCAAGATTTCTGTTCCTAAAGGCAAAAACATATCCACCCGGGATCCAAATTTGATAAAGCCAAATTCACCACCCTGAGCTAGTTCAGAGCCTGCTGATACATACCATTTGATTCTTCTTGCCAAGGCTCCAGCAATCTGTCTTACCAGAATTTTTGTTCCATTTGGAGTCTTTAGAACCATCGTAGTTCGCTCATTCTCCGTGCTTGATTTCGGATGCCAAGCCACCAAGTATTTTCCAGGGTGATATTTGAAGTATTCCACTACACCTTTGATTGGCGAGCGATTCACATGAACATTGATTGGAGACATAAAAATAGAAACTTGAATCCGCTTCTCTTTCAAGTATTCATCCTCCATGGTCTCTTCGATTACTACCACTTTGCCATCAGCTGGCGCAAATACAATCCCATCTTCATTTGGAAGAGTAATGATAGGATTTCTAAAAAATTGAAGAATAATCAAGTAGAAGATCACACTGCCAAGCAGCACTGTGTTTGCCAGAAGTTCTGCATCTGGCATGAAATAATAGATCAGATAATTGATTACTGCTAATACGATTAGCAACCAAAATAGTAATGTACGTCCTTCGCGATGTATGGTCATAGTCTTAAAACAAAGAGGCGTGACAACATTAGCCACGCCTCAAAGATAAAATAAACTTTTGAGAGAAGCGACTTAGAAGCCTCCCCGATAGGTATAGGTTTTCGCCACTTTATCAATTGCCACGATATATGCAGCAATTCTCATAGGCACATCATACTTTTTAGAAGCCTCATAGACATTATCGAAAGCATCTTTCATAATTCGATCTGACCGTCTGTTCACTCGATCGGCAGTCCACTTATAACCCAATCTGTTTTGTACCCATTCGAAATAGGAAACAGTTACTCCGCCAGCATTAGCAAGGATATCTGGCACAGCCATGATTCCTTTTTCATTGATGATAGCATCAGCTTTTGCTGAAGTTGGACCATTAGCTCCTTCTACGATTAGCTTAGCTTTGATATCGTTTGCATTGTGTACTGTGATAACATCCTCCACAGCGGCCGGCACCAAGACATCCACTTCAAGGGTTAACAAGTCCATTGCATTCTCCAATTTATCTCCACCCGTGAATCCTTCCAAGTTTCCATTATTGGAATCTCTGTAGGCAACAGCCTCTTGAATATTAATTCCTCTATCGTTATAAAAAGCACCAGTATGGTCAGAAATAGCAATAATCTTCAGTCCCCGCTCCTCCAAAAGAAGCGCTGCCCAAGATCCAACATTCCCAAATCCCTGTACCGCACAAGTTGCTTGAAAAGGGTTGATTTTTAACTTTTGCATCGCTGCAAGTGCAGACACCATTACCCCACGACCAGTTGCTTCTGTTCGTCCAAGAGAGCCTCCCAATACAATTGGTTTTCCAGTTACTACTGAATTCACCGTCATGCCATGTGCCTTGGAGTACTCATCCATCAGCCAAGCCATCTCTCGAGGACCTGTACCCATATCCGGTGCAGGGATATCCTTGTCTGGGCCAAATACGTCGATCAATGCCAAGGTATATGCGCGCATCAATCGCTCGATTTCTCCTTTTGACATTTCGCGAGGATTACACCTCACGCCACCTTTACCTCCTCCAAAAGGGATATCTACAACAGCACACTTCCATGTCATCCATGCCGCCAATGCTCGGACTTCATCGATATGCACGTCTGGTGCAAATCGGATTCCCCCTTTCGCTGGGCCTAGAATGTTGGAGTGGATTACTCGGATTCCTTCAAAAACCTGGATTTTTCCATTATCCATCGTGATTGGAAGAGAAACGATAACTTGTTTGGCGGGATTTTTCAACACATTGTAGATCTCATCAGAGAGTCCAAGCTTTTCAGCTGCAATGTTGAATCTTTCCATCATTGACTCTAAAGGATTTTCTTTATCCTTGATCGGAGCCGGTTCAATGTAAGCCATATTGGGTTTAGATTTAGTTATTCAAATGCTGTACAATATTAATCAGATTTTTAATCTCAGCGGGATAGAATTAGAAGATTTTCAAAAATGCGGTGATAAATGGGGCTGATAATAGCAAACCATCAAATCGGTCCATAAATCCTCCATGTCCTGGGAGTCCATTTCCGGAATCCTTGATTTCGATGGATCGCTTAAATAAGGATTCAATTAAGTCTCCATACGTACCTGCTATAATAATGATGCCTGCGATCACTAACCATTTCCAATCTTCTATCACATGGAAATATTTAGCTAAGACAAAAGCTACTCCGATTGCAGAAAAAGCTCCTCCCAGAAATCCCTCCCAGGACTTTTTAGGTGACACCCGTTCAAACAATTTGGTTTTACCAAATCGTGTACCTGCAAAATAGGCTCCAGTATCTGTTGCCCAGAGGATCAAAAGACAGCCAATTAAGATTTCGTACATGTAAACGCCATCAACAGAAAAAACTGCCAAATTCAACAAGGAGAAAGGCACTGCTACATAAAATATCCCCAAAAAAGTATATGCAATACCAGTGAAGGGCTTTTTATCCGTTTTACGATAGAGCTTGATGAAAAAAGTCAGAGAAACGATCGGGAAAATCATATATAAATATTCCGTCGGTAGGTGTTCTTTCTCTACCATGAACGTCAGAGAGAAGATCATCAGGCCCAGGAAAGTACCAAAACTTTTCAAAGGAAGCATACCATCCAAACCACTGAGCTTGTAGAATTCCATTTGAGAAAAGCCTAAAATGCTAGCAAAAACCAAAAAGTAAGTCCATTCCGAATAAATAGTTCCTCCTACTACGATCAATCCCCCAATCACAGCCGTGATAGCTCGCTGGCCCAGATTGCTGTAATTATTAATATTAAAACGTGATCTCATTCTGAACGATAGTTGAGGCTGAAATTGAATCATCACGCTGAACGAGGACATGATAGGTGCCGAAGATCTGGTAAACTGTCTCCTTTTTATTCAGAACTACAGCTTGGATCCCATGCTCTTCAAGTACACCTTTTACTATTTCAGCTCTCACTTGAGCTTCCGTTTCAAATACTTTTGTCCAGTTCTCCATTAGGTCTGTTTATTTTCTTAAAGTAATATATTCCTGCTAAAAGACCCAATAAGCCGAGTATCGCCGCAGGATAGGACACCGCATCTGTCGACTCCAAATCAATGTCAATCAGCTCTTGATTAACTAGATAAACTAGAATTACGGTAATGGAATTATTTAGAATATGAGCCAAAATAGGATAGATCAAACTTCCCGAATAAAGGTACAAATACCCAAACAGGGCGCCTAAAAATACGCGCGGAAGAAACCCGTAAAACTGCAGGTGAATGGCGGAAAATATGATTGCAGTCACCCAAACTCCCGCATGGGCAGAACCGGTATAAAGTCTCATTTTGGGCTGAACAACCCCTCTGAAGAACATCTCTTCACCGATTCCTGCTAATATACCAATCACCAGAATCCCCGAAAGTAGCTCAGGAATCGATTGGAAATCAGTCAAGAATTTAGTCAACTCAAGCAATTGCTCTTCGGTCTCTTTCATCCAAAGTTCCAACCCAGACAAAGACTCTGGAAGTACCAAAAGCGAATTCCAGTAAACCAATAGTGCGTTGAAAAGCATTCCTCCAACAGTAATAACGATGACCAAGCCAGCTCCGGTCAGGTTGAATCGAGGAAGCTGAATCTCCCAATGAAAATCCGCTTTGTCAATAAAATGCGCGATCACATAGGCAGCCAACCAAAATCCAATTCCAGAACCAATTCCTTGGATAAAAAACATGGCCATTCGCCCATTTGGGGAAGAAAAATCACCAGACATTAGCCCCATGATGTCTTCAATTGATACTCCAAATAGATATGGCGTAGCGGCCAAAGCTAAAACTTGAAGAATCACCAAAATACCTATAGCGACTAAGACAATGACTACTAAGGATAAAAGCCAACTCTTTCGCTTGGCAATTTCAGATTGGGTTTCGTATATCTCCATATTTGAGGTAAATTTACGCCAAATTTAGAATAACAAGTGGTTAAGATAGGAAAGTTGGAGTTAGGAGAGTTCCCATTGTTGCTTGCACCAATGGAAGATGTAAGCGATCCTCCGTTCAGAGCAGTGTGCAAGCAGCACGGTGCGGACTTGATGTACACGGAGTTCATCAGCTCAGAAGGATTGATTCGAGATGCTGCCAAAAGTGTGGCTAAGCTCGATATTTTCGATTACGAGCGTCCAATCGGCATTCAGATTTTTGGAAACGAAATCCAATCCATGCGCGAAGCTGCCGCGATCGTCGAAGAAGCCAGACCTGATATTCTAGACATTAATTACGGCTGCCCTGTCAATAAAGTGGCCTGTAAAGGCGCTGGTGCAGGAATACTTTTGGATATCGATAAAATGGTAGCCATGACAGCAGAGATTGTAAAAGCAGTTAATATTCCTGTCACCGTGAAAACTCGATTAGGCTGGGATCAAAATACAATTCGGATCGTAGAGGTAGCGGAGCGACTTCAGGATGTCGGCATCCAAGCGATCAGCATTCACGCACGTACAAGAGCACAGATGTACAAAGGTGAAGCTGATTGGTCTTATCTAAACCTAGTCAAAGCTAATCCACGTCTTTACATCCCTGTTTTTGGGAATGGGGATATCGATTCTCCTGAAAAAGCTTTAGAATATAAAAATAAATACGATGTCGATGGAATGATGATCGGGCGAGCCTCGATTGGCTATCCTTGGATTTTTGATGAAATCAAACATTTCCTGGCGACTGGAGAAAAATTAGCTACTCCTGGACTGGAGGAGCGGATCGCGGTAGCAAAGAAACACTTGGACTTCTCTGTAGAGTGGAAAGGCGAGAAACTGGGAATTCTGGAAATGCGCAGACACTACACCAATTATTTCAGAGGCATGCCGAATTTCAAACAGTATCGATCGGAAATGGTCACTGCGGAAACTTACGAGCACGTATGCGAAGTCCTCAATCAAGTGGCAGATGCATACGCGGATCACGTTTTTTAACAATCCTTGAAACAAATCCCAAGAATTAAATTTCATACCCTACTCTTACTCCCCCCGCCGATTCAAAGGCAAAAGCTGATTTTATGAATTCAAATCAATCTGATAGTAATCTAGTCAACTGGGCCTTCCTGATTGTGTTAGCCTTAATTTGGGGAAGCTCATTTATCTTGATCAAACGTGGACTTGAAATCTTCTCTCCAGGTGAGGTGGGAGCCTACCGCATTGTAGCTGCGGCTACTTTCCTACTACCGCTTTCCTTACCCCGAATCAAAAACCTCTCCAGCAAACAAATTCAAAATCTGCTTCTAGTTGGTTTAGTGGGTAGCTTTATTCCAGCTTTTCTTTTTGCAAAAGCCCAGACGCAACTCAGCAGTTCTCTTACAGGTGTTCTTAATGCACTGACGCCGCTATTTGTCGTGTTGATAGGTGCCTTGTTCTTTTCCTCGAAGATCACACTTCGAAATGGAATCGGATTAGGAATTGCCTTTGTAGGAGTTATCATTCTGGTCACAGTGAAAGAGGGGGCGGATTTTGGGACATTTACAGGGATTAATGCTTATGCTTTTTTCGTTATTTTAGCCTGTGTTTGCTATGGCTTCAATCTCAACCTGATCAAATTTCGTTTCGAAAAACTTAAGCCGATTGAAATCACAGCGATTTCGCTCTTGGTAGTATTACCCATGGCTTTGGTCTACCTGATTGCCGGCACCGACTTTTCGTATAAAGTCACTCAAGTAGATGGCGCTCTTGAGGCCTTAGGCTATCTAACTTTGCTAGGCGTCTTCGGGACCGCGATCGCTTTGATTCTCTTCAATATTATGGTGAAAAAAGTGACTCCTGTGTTTGCCAGTTCTGTGACTTATTTTATTCCGATTGTGGCTATATTTTGGGGAGTATTAGATGGTGAAGTATTGCTTTTGGGCCATTATGTTGGAATCGCCGCGGTGATTTTGGGTGTATGGTTTGGAAATCGAAAGCGATAAGGCGGAACTAATTTTCTGCGTAGTATTTCTTCAGTTCCTTCTTACTCATTTCTAATTCGATGATCTCTTTCGGGTGCACCACCTCTATTTCAAGCGTTTTTGAGATCTCGATATTTCCCAAAGGAGTGGCAAACTTAGTCGGGATCACACTGTACTTAAATTTATCTACTCCATCTTTTTCAGTCCGTATAGTCACTAATCGGACATGTAGACCGGATCGATAATTCTCTCCAGCAGATTCTGCCAGCACGTCGCCTGGAAAAACCACATCTCCAACTTTCACTTTCTCTGAGCACTGCTTCAATACCATCAGTTTGGTGATCGATCCATCCTCATGGTAGATTTCAATATAGTTTTCACTGCTGGCGAAGTCAAGATTTTCCTTCTGCTCAATGTTGCTCATTTTTACTTCAGCGATAATTCCTTTCCTTGGAGCGACGATTGAGGTGGGCTCCTCGAATCGAAATGAAACCCCAACGTGCTCATCGTTTGAGCGATTTGTCCCAAGTTTATTCTCCAAATGAACCATTTGTATGGCTGTGACTTTGGTCCCGGCGGCAACTGGAATTAGGTAGACAGGGTCTGCTTTGCTTTTACCATATACATTGCCTTTGCCGAAGGAATAGGAGTAATTATAACTTGTTGATTGGCCGGCAATAGTCGGTTTCAGCCTGGTAAGCTGGCTCCGTCCGGGAGGAGCGATCGCTGTGACATTTCCTCCACCAGTGGTAGCTAAATTTTGAAGCGTTGAAAAATTCAGAATCACCGAGTATGGAATTGATTCAGTATTGGTCGCAAAAATCAAGACGTTTCCATCATTATCTCGCTCAGACTCTACCTTGATCTGGGCTACTGAGAAAGTGAACGTATTGAATAAAAGAGTTAGTGAGAAAAAAAGTAATCGCATCGAATTTATATTTTAGATTAATTCCCTTAAAAATAGTTTTCACAAAATTAAAAACAAACTTACCGAATAGTTATTTATCGAACTTTTTACGAATGATTGTCCTCAACCACATAAATCATGAGAAATTAGCATCGAATAAGTAGGATAATTCAGGATGGCCCCTGGTCTTAAATCAGAATTTGAAATCTTGAATTTTGGAATGTTAAAACTCCAAATTCATTCGCTGACGCCATGCGAAAGCCAACATAGGAAGTTGTTGGTAGCTATTAATACCCGCTTTGACACCTTGACTTTTCAGAAAAATATCATTCGATTTCCGACTCAGCTCAATCGAAAAAGGTTTGATTGCATCAGAAGCTTTTTGAATAGAAATTAAATCTGCTCTCAGACCAGGTTCCAATTTTTTGATCCATTCTCGGTATTCATCAGGAGCCATTCGGTAATAATCCCTGAGTTGATACATCAAAAGTCGCAAATGACCTGAATACTTTAATAAGAAGTCATCGCTATTGGAACAAATCACCCAAGCGATAAAATTCGCCTCACCCTCATTAGTCACCCCATAGCTATGAGCCATTTCGTGTGCTACGGTAAAGGGCTTCTCAAGTGGATGAAGTGTAGGATCAATGTAGCTTTCGCCAGTGAATGGGAAATAAATCCCAAGAATCCCCATTTTGCGCATAAATCCCGGTGGTGGGAAAAGCTTAGTTCTTGGTTTTCCAGTAAAATTCAATCCTAGCAGGTCGAGGTTCTCTCCCATATTGTAGCGAACTACTTCTTCCAGAGATGGATATGGGAGGATTTCCTCTATGGCTAAGGTGTCTGTGGTGATCGAATTTCGAAATTGACGCGCCAAGCGATGCGTGATTTGAATTTCAGATTTAAGCTGTTCCAGATTGAGTGACTTTGGATTTAAGCCCAGCTGTTCAAAAATTGGGGTCCGCTGGTAATTAAATCCCCAGAGAAAGAGAAAAAAGAACACCAAAGCTCCTATGCCATTCAATAAAAATCTAAAGGCATAAAAAGTCCTAGATTTCCATCCTTTCCTTTTCAAAAAGCGAAAAAAACTGATTCCAATGATAAGGCAAACAGAGGCTATAAATAAATAAACGCTGGGGAAAGGTAATTTCCCCAGCGACATATCGATCACATTTCGGATTCCCGGAAAAAAGATTCGGGAATAGATTTCATCTGTTTTCTCGGGATTTCGGACTGCTATGTATCGGAAAACCAAAGCAATTAGTCCAAGAATCGCCCAAGACCAATCTCGTTTTCCCATTATAGAATTAAAATTATACTCCCTCTGCTTGCACTTCCTTCACTTCAGGAAGCATTCTAGTCAGAAGATTTTGGATACCAGCTTTTAAAGTCACCGTACTAGATGGGCAACCAGAACAAGAACCTTGAAGTAAAACCTTTACGATTCCATCCTGAAAGGAATGGAATACAATTGCGCCACCATCTTGCTCCACAGCAGGTCTAATGTATTCATCCAGAATACCTTTGATTTTCTTCACAATCTCTGAATCATTCTCATCAAAAAGTGGATCTCGATCAAAATCTGCCTGAACGACGACCTTACCTGCTTCAAGGTAATGACGGATGTGATCTCTTATAATCGTCTGAATCTCTATCCAATCAACGGCTTCATCTTTGGTGACTGTGACAAAATTGGAGGCCACGAAAACTCGTTGAACTGCTGCAAAATTAAAGAGTTCCTGAGCAAGTGGCGAATTCGTCGCACTAGCTGCATCTGGATAGTCAAAGCTTACCCCATCTGCTGCTAACATAAAATTAGCAACGAATTTTAAAGAATTAGGATTGGGGTTTGCCTCCATATAGAGGTGAACAGGTTTGGCTTGAGCTTTCAACATAATAGAATCAATTTTTGAATACAAAACCGAATTGTCAGCTTATAGTTCCGACAATTCGGTTTTAATGAAATCATTTTTTGAAAGGCCTTCCAGTAGCTGCGTACCAAATCCCTCCATAAAGGTGCTTTAGAAAGACATCATCTTCCCAAGCAGAGTCCACATGGCCCAATGCGGTATAGAAAACTCTCCCTCCATCAAACTCATGATACCAAGCCATTGGATGATTTGCGCCATTACCTTTTGCTACTTTGTAAGTGCTTTCATCGGCATTGATCAAAACCTTCAAATTTGGATTGATATCCTTGTACTCATAGAGTTCGTCTGTCCACATCCAGTTTTTTGGAAGGTGCCAGGTGGCTGGGTGATTTTGGTCCACTACTTCGAGTCTTAAGGTTTGCTGAGCTGGATGCGCCAAGAAATACGCCCCCATCATTTGATTATACCATGGCCACTCGTACTCCGAGTCTGCCGCAGCATGCACTCCTACAACTCCTTTTCCACTTCTTACAAATTTCTGAAGAGAAGCTCTTGTCGCCTCGTCGAAAATAGTCCCTGTAGTGCTGACCAAAATCAACACGTCGTATTTGGCTAGACTTTCCTCAGAAAGAATTTTAGGATCTTCGGAGGTATGAACGCTGAATACCTGCTTCTCTCCCATCTTCTTCAATGCCACCACCGCATTCGGAATGGATTGGTGACGGAATCCAGCTGTTTTGGTGAATACCAAGGCTTTAAATTGCTGAGCGGGAGCAATCAGGATAATACTGAAAACCAGCCCCAAAGTGATAAATGTGCATTTTAGATTCATAGGTTTTTTTGCTTTTTGGGTTGTTGAAAATTGAATATTGAATTTGAAAATTAATTTTTTTACGATTTGGCTTTTCTAAAAGGTAATCGTAAAAATCGTATATATTTTACTCTTAAAATCTAGGCACTTCGGTCACCCGTCATCTGTCTTCCAGCCTTTTTCATTTGATGATTTCAAACTTTTCTCCTGCTTCTTTTCTGGAAAAAGCATTAAAATGCCACCATTCGGAGCCGATGCCGCTAAATCCTGAAGTATTCATTATAGATCTGAGAATGTCCCGATTAGCTACCTGAGCTTTGGTAATAGTCCCAGAGGCAAGCATCTCCATCTCGCGATCAGGATAAGCCGCGTAGCCAAAGAAATCATATCCAGTTCCCATGTCCAAAGGTTGCCCGGATTCATTGTCATAGATGGTAAGGTCGACAGCAACTCCGAAATTGTGTAAGCTCCCGACTTTTGGATCTGCCACGTAAAGTGGTTTTAGATTGTCAGGCTTATCGAGATTGTCCCAGAGAATTTGCTGCACACTTAGCGGGCGAACTCCATCATAAATCAAAAGGGTCAAGTTTGGATAGCTAGCTTGTAATTTTTCTTGAGCATTTTTAAGTCGATCTGCCACTTCTGGTTGAAGGAAAGCTTTCGTCAGATCACCATATACATCCTGTCCAAAGAAATTATCCGTAGTACTGTATTTCAATTCCACCTTAATGCCGGGAATAAACTCCTCAAGACTTACCAAACCCTGATCTTGCAATCGCCGCTCAAGTTCCGGTATGTCAGCCTCCAGCTCCAATTCAGGAATAGGATCCAAAACCTCACGTTGCTGCGTGGAAAAGTTCTCTTGATCACTTTTTTGCGCAGAGCAGGCTAGGGCTAGTGAAAGAAAGATGAGAGCTGATCTTTTCAAGATTTTGAATTTCTATTGACAATAGTAGCACTTGCCTGAGCTGTGGGTAACACCACAATATCAGCCAACACCACATGTGGAGGTCTATTTACCACAAATTCTATGATTTCTGCAATGTCTTGAGCGACAAGAGGTTCAAATCCCTGATAAACTTTTTCAGACTTGCTTTCATCCCCTTTAAATCTTACCATAGAAAACTCAGTCTCTACTAATCCCGGGTGGATGGCGACTACCCGAATCCCAAATGGATTCAAATCCATTCGCATTCCTTTGGTAATCGCATCGACAGCCGCTTTCGATCCGCAATAGACACTTCCATTCGGATACGCTTCTTTCCCAGCTATTGAGCCAATGTTGATCACCATTCCTGATTTGCGGGCGCACATGCCGGGCACGATTGCTTTTGTGACATATAGCAAGCCCTTCACATTAATATCCATCATGGCATCCCAATCGTCCAGATCCCCAGATTGGATTGGATCTATGCCATGTGCATTTCCAGCATTGTTGACTAAAACATCAATCGATTTCCAGCCTTCAGGTAAGTTGTCCAAAATTTCTAACACTTTTTCCCGATCCCGCACATCAAAAACCAGTGGCAAATAATCAACTCCCTGCCCTAATTCCTGGCGCAGTTCTTCCAGCTTTACTTCTCTTCTTCCTGTAGCAATAATAGAATACCCATTTTTTGCGAGTATTAGCGCGGTTGATTTTCCTATACCGGAAGTAGCACCGGTGATCAAAGCAATTTTCTTATTCATAGAGGCAAGATAATGGATTTAACAAAAAGCAAAAAGGCCGATGCAATTGATCGGCCTTTAAGAACTGCTGTTTATCAGCCGCTGAGACTGGTTCCTTTTATTGAAAATTTAAATAGACAGTAATTGACCTTCTTTTGATCGAAGAGATCGCATCCCGGAATAATGGATTGGTATTTTCAGCTTGGTAGAGATTAGTCAAGCCGTGAGAGAATCGTATTTCAGGAGCAAACTTGAAATACTTGAAATAAATCTCAAAACCCATCCCCATTTCCAAGGAAAAGTCCCTTCCAGTAGTGACTAATTCTTCGATGTTGGCCTCATCCTGGCTTTTGGTACGGAAGTTATAACTTGCTCCACCTACCCAATACATTCGTGTATTATTGAATCGAATGGACCGATACTTGAAGAGGAGTGGCAATTCAATTAAGGTAGCTTCAGATTTTATAAGTTGGCTATTAGACCCTGGATTTGGATCCGCAGAATTACCTGGCAGCGCATTATCTAATGTATTGAAATAGCTTATTTCAGTTTGATACTCATAAAAACCCACCTTCGGCGTAAATAGCAGCTGAACCTGATCATGGAAACTCAAAATTCCAGTAAAACCTAAGGAAAATCCTGGAGAAAATTGAGGGAATATCCCTCTAACGGTAGGGGCAATACCAGCTTGAGTAGAAAGAAATGAATCAGTATATTTTAATCGATAGGCCGAAGTATGGCCCGCCAAGAAGAATCCATAGGAAAGGGTGCGGTCATCAGAGCCAGATGTGCTCGTCAAGCCGAAAAGTCCTTGACCAAGCGAAGAACCTGCTATAAGGCTAAAGGCTAATCCCAACAGGATTACTTTACCCCTGTGTAGATTGAGCTTATTCCAAAAGTGAGTGATTTGCATACGTTGCTGGTAAAGCCGACTTTTTTCAATACCGCCAGGAATTCTTCCCCATCCGGGAAAGCCTGTACGGATTCAGGAAGATAAGTATAAGCAGAATTGTCTTTGGATACTAGTTTCCCAATTTGAGGCAAAATAGTATTTGAATAAAATGAATAAGCCTGCTTCATTGGAGTGGCAGTTGGCTTGCTAAACTCAAGAATTACTGCCTTTCCACCAGGCTTCAATACTCGATACATATCTGACAAACCTTTTTCTAGATTTTCAAAGTTCCTGACTCCAAATGAAACGATGACTGCATCAAACTTATTATCCTCAAAAAGTAATCCTTCTGAATCTCCAAGCTGCAAATCAATAATATGCTCCAGTCCACGCTTCTTCATTTTTTTTCTTCCCTCGGCTAGCATCCCTTCGGAGATATCCACTCCGATGATTTTATCGGGGTTGAGAGCCAATGCCTCAATTGCAAAATCTCCCGTGCCGGTAGCAATGTCGAGGATCAATTTCGGTTGATCTTTTTTCAGAAGCTTAATAGCCTTTTTTCGCCAAATAATATCGATCCCCAAACTCAACACGTGGTTGAGGAGGTCATATTTCGGGCTGATGTTGTTAAACATTTCAGCTACTTGAGCTTTTTTTGAGTCTTTTTTATCTTTGTATGGAACTACTGACATCACGAATCGGTCTTTGAAGGCACAATAATACTCAAGAAACCTGAGGAAAGGAAAAATGTTCTGCCCGGAGTTATTTCAGACTCTTCCGCTTAAAATTGTACTTTTACAATCAAATCCTCAATCATGATTCATAAAGCAGCATTTGTCATCAGTAATTCCAACCCAGGAAATTGCCCAAAACCAGATCGTGCAGAGATTGCATTTATCGGACGATCCAATGTGGGCAAGAGTTCCCTGATCAATTTGCTAGTTGGACAAAAGGGACTAGCTAAAACCTCCCAAAAACCGGGAAAAACACAATTGATCAATCATTTTGTGATCAATGATCGCTGGTATTTGGTTGATCTTCCAGGTTACGGTTTCGCCAAAATTAACCTTAAAGTAAAGCAAGGCTGGGAAAGTATGATAAGTACCTATCTTACCAAGCGAGAAAACCTCTGTGGGGTTTTTGTATTAATTGACAGTCGATTAGAGCCACAATCAATCGATCTTGAATTTTTACTTTGGTGCGGTACCGAAGGCGTTCCGACTGCAATAGTATTTACGAAAGCAGATAAACAGTCCAAATCAAAAACTGATCTCAACATCCGAGCCTTCCTAAAGAAATTGACGGAGGTCTTCGAAGAGGAACCAGACTACTTTGTGACTAGTGCTGAGGCTGGAACGGGTAAAGCGGAATTGACAGCTTTTATCGAAACGTTAGTCGTAGAATACGAAACTGGGAAATGATTTAAGAGATACTCTTATATTTGCAACCTGCAAAAATTAAAATAAATGGATTTCAAAGAATTAGCAACTGTAGCTGGTAAGCCCGGTTTATTCAAAGTACTCAAGCCTACAAGAAGTGGGGTCATCTTAGAAAGTCTGGATGGAAAGAATTCGAAACTAGTAGCCGGAATGTCTCAGCGAGTATCCATACTTAGCGATATCAGTATTTATACCCTTACTGAAGCAGGTGCAGAACCACTTAAGTCGGTGATGCAAAAGATCGAGAAGGAGTTTGCAGGAGATCTAGGATTAGATTCTAATCCAGATGATGCTGAACTCCGAGCATTCATGAAGCATGTACTTCCCGAAGTGGACGAAGCTCGAGTTTATACCTCCGATATCAAAAAATTAATTTCTTGGTATTCTCTAATAAGAGCCCAAGCGCCAGAGACACTTGCTGAATCAGTTGAAGCGAAAAAAGAAGAAGAAAAATAATTCAAGCCCCGATTTAGGGGCTTTTTTCATTACAGCTTATGAGTGAAAACACCTCAAAAGACACATTCCTATTCCTTAAAAAGGATTTTGAATTGCCTGAATTGGAAGAAAGCTTCGAAGAAGAACAGGCTATACTGATTCTTTCCAAAGCGATAAGCCAGCTCCTTGACCGGGATTTTGAGCGATTGCTCCAAATCTGCTATCGAATCGATTTAGGAGAGGAAAAGCTCAAAAAAATCCTCCACGAATCCGAACCGGACAGCGTTTCACTGGACTTAGCCAGAGCACTTTGGGAAAGACAAAAGCTAAAAATTGAGATCCGAAGAAGGTATTCTTAGATTGGGTACTTAGCGAAACAATTTCTAATTTTTCATTCTCAATTATAAAATTCTTTCCCCATGGCAAATCCCATCTGGATCATGACCTCAGCCTTTGATACGCTGGATCTCGATCAGACCATTCACAAAGCATTAGAAATCGGCGTTCAAGGCTTAGACCTTTGCGTGTTTAGAAAAGATGGCTCGCGCAATGATTTTGTAGCTACGCACCTAGACTATGAGACTTTTGGTTCGGAGGAGGCAAAAGCGACTCTGGATAAATTCAATGCCGCAAATCTGAAACTATCCATCGGCGCTTTTGAGAATCTTATTGGTGGAGATCCAGAGCATCGAATCAAAAATCAAAACCATCTGCTCCGGCTTATCCGAATGGCCTACCTCATGGGAGGAGATGAAAATGATGTGAAAGTCGGAACGTTCGTAGGCTACAACCATGAACTAGGTAATCAAGAAGGTGGATTTGAAAAGAACCTACTCGAATATCAAAAAGTCTTTACTCCAATCATCAACTATGCGGCAGATCTTGGGGTCACCGTGCTCTACGAAAACTGCCCCATGGAAGGCTGGAGAAGTTCGGGTCATTTCGGGACCTTCAATAATCTCCCAGGTGTCTTGGCTGCTCGAAAACTCATGTACGAACTCATCCCTTCTCCCAATCACGGTGAAATCTATGACCCTTCTCATGATGTTTGGCAGCATACGGATCCCATAGCTGTCATTCAGCATACCGACATGAACCGACTGAAACGGATTCACGTCAAATCAACAAGAAATTTTCCTGATCCTTACTGGGGGAATATGTACCCTATGCAGGAAGTTCGTGAGGAATGGGTGGAGAAAACAGGAATTAGCTCCAGCAAAAGTCCTTGGGATAGACACCATTACGAGGCTACACTTCCAGGCTTTGGGTTGGGAGATTCTATGGATTGGAGGTCATTTGTCAATACACTCAAAGAAAATGGATTTACCGGACCATTCGAAATCGAGAATGAGGCGGCACTATCTAAGCAAACTGGAAAAATGGGAGCAATCGTCCAAGGTTGTAAAGCTGCCGTACAAAATCTCGCTCCATTACTTTATGAATTGGGAGATGAAGGTTGGCAATACCCCAAAGCTGAATACAAACAACTTTTGGATTTGAATCGTCAGGATATTCCTTTAGTGACCATGGATTTACTTACCTAAGCCAATCAAGAACTCTTATTTGAAGAAAAGCCAGAATACGTTTTAAGGAGAAATAGTTCTATGTCTTAGAATGAAATTGACGCTTTTGAGCCGACTTAGAACTTATGTTGAACCAAAGTGTCAACGCTATTTAGAGAAGGTTATAATTCCAACATCGGACATCCTACACCTAACATCTTTTCAGACTTATTTCTTGCTTTCTTCATAGCCTTGATCCGCAGGCAGATTGGGTGCAGTCGCAGCTTCCACAGCCAGCTGATCACAGCGCTCATTTTCAATATTCCCTGCATGGCCTTTTACCCAGATGAATTTGGGCTTATATTTCAAGTGAAGCGGGATGTAACGCAACCAGAGATCAGGATTCTTTTTATCCTTAAACCCTTTTTTCTGCCAACCCCAAAGCCAACCTTTCTCGACCGAATCCACTACATATTTGCTGTCCGAATAGATCTGAACTGGAAATTCGGTACTTTTCAATTCTTGGAGCGCTCGGATTACCGCCAAAAGCTCCATTCTGTTATTGGTCGTAAGGCGAAAGCCCTCCGCTAATTCTTTTCGATGGCCCCCAAATTTTAACACAGCTCCATAGCCGCCCGGCCCCGGATTGCCTTTTGCTGCGCCATCTGTATAAATCGTAATCATGGTCAAAGAAATAAAATCTGAGTTAAAGAATCGGATTGCATTTAGATAACTTCCGCAGGAAAGACATTTGATTTAAAAATTTTCACTGCAATTGAAAGCAAAATAATTCCAAAAATTCTTCTCAAAACATCCAGTCCGGTTTTACCCAGCTTTCGCTCCAGCCAGTTCGTACTTTTAAGCACAGCATAGACAAAGATCAAATTCAACAAAATCCCGATCGCAATATTGACCTGCTCAAATTCTGCTTTCAGTGTCAAAATAGTAGTCAAGGTCCCAGCTCCAGCGATCAAAGGAAAAGCAATCGGAACGATCGAAGCTCCTGTGGTAGTAGTAGCTTCAGGATCAGCCTTAAATATCTCAATCCCCAAGATCATCTCGGCGCCGATCGCAAAAATGATCAATGCTCCCGCGATAGCAAAGTCTTCTACTCCAATACCAAAAAGATTGAGGATTGATTTTCCAGCCAACAAGAACACAATCATGAGGAGCCCGGCAGCAAGAGTTGCCTTTTCGGACTGAATATGACCCACCTTTTTTCGCAAATTGATCACAATCGGTATGGAACCGAGTATATCGATCACTGAAAATAAGATCAGGGAAACGGACAAAATCTCTTTGAAATCAATCATGCCGCAAAAGTAGGGAATTAATTCCTATCCGTTAAGTGAGATTAAAAAGCAATTCAGAAGTCGGAAATAAGAAAGCTAAAACCTGTCTTGCGGAATATAATCTTGGGTATTCGCTGTGTTTTCAGTGCCTCGGCAATGAAAAAGTCAAAAAAGAAATATAGCACTAAACCTTTGAGACTATTCTCATAACCTCGAAAGTTTAGTGCTATAAATGAGAATCTTTAAGGTATGAAAAAGACCAAAGGTTAATAATTACTCAAAAACTCAATCAACTTATCCATTTCGGCATTCGTGATTGCCGGGAAATTCGCAATTCGAAAACTGGTCGGCTTCAATGGTCCATAGCCACTACCCAATTCCATTCCAGCAGCCTTGGCTTCACTTTTCACTTTCGTGATAATGTCCTCAGGCCCAGTCACACCCATCACAGTAGTGCTACGTGTGGCCTCATTGGTCACGAGCATTCGGAGTGATTTAGTCCTTGCAATGCAGTCTTCCAGCTTCCGCATTCGCTCTCGAAGATTGGAATCGACATGCTGAATTTCAGGCATAGCCTTCAGCACACGATTGAGTAAATAGATCCCAAGTACGTTTGGTGTGTAGTGCGTCTGATAGCCTCTTGAATTCTCGAGCATGAAATTTAAACTGTTATACCGCCCATTTTCTCCTTTTCGCGCGGTCTTTTCTATCGCCTTTGGGGAAAGAATCAAAACGCCCAAACCTGCAGGAAGCCCAAAACATTTTTGCACTGATCCATACCAGATGTCAGCTAGTGAAAAGTCAAACTCAATTCCTGCCATCGAGGAGGTGGTATCCACAGCGATCATTTTCTCGGGAAATTTATCTTTGATCGCTTGAATTACTTTCATCGAAACCTGAGAGGCATTCGCTGTTTCATTTTGAGTGATTGCGATCAGATCAAACTCTTCTGGGATTTCCAGATCTTCAACGTCTATCGCCTGATTCGCTTCGATTTTCATGCCCCTGCTCGCTGGAATAATATGCTGCGCAAATGCAATCCATTTTTTGCCAAATGATCCAGAATAAATATGGAAGCTCGCTGATTCTACAATCGATTGGGAGATGATTTCCCAATTTTCAGTTGAGGAGGAAGTAAATAAAAGTGAATAATCCTCCGGCATATGAAGCTTTTGACGCATCAACGATTCTGTCTCCTGATACAGTTTCATAAAAGGTCCGCTGCGGTGATTTGCACTGAGGATCCCTTCATTAAAAGCATCTTGTAAATAAGTAGAAAGGGCATCATGTACTTTAGATGGCCCAGGTGCAAAAGTGATCATAGGTCTGAGTTTTAAAGAAAATATTGGATACCAAGTGCATAGCCTTTCAAGCCTAAGCCAGAAATCATACCTACACAGGATTTGGAAATAATGCTTTTGTGGCGAAACTCTTCTCGCTTATAAATATTCGAAATATGAATCTCGAGTGTCGGTGTCGTCACTCCTGCGATAGCATCCGAGATCGCGACGGAGGTATGCGTATAGCCTCCGGCATTCAGCAGAATGGCATCAAATGAAAAACCGACTTCATGAATCTTAGTAATCAATTCGCCTTCTACATTACTTTGAAAGTAATGAATTTCAACTGCTGGAAATTGGTTTTTTAATTCTTCCAAATAGTCTTCAAAAGACGTGCTTCCATAGACTTCCGGCTCACGCTTTCCGAGTAGATTGAGATTTGGGCCGTTGATGATCTGGATTTTCAACATGGTTTAGCTTAGGTTCGAAGCTTAAAGTTAAAAGGATTTAGGGTATTAAGGAGGAAAGGTTGGTTGCTAGATAGTTGAAAAGTGTGAAAGTTGTAAAGTTAAAAGGTAGGTAAAGAGGAATCCTTCTAACTTTATCACTTTCCAACCTTATAACCGGAATGCAAAAAATCTGGGAAAATCACATTAAGCAATTTCGTCATTACCTCAAGCTCGAGCGCTCACTCAGCGCCAACTCCATCGAAGCCTACACAAGCGATGTGGAGAAGCTTGCGAAATATTGCGAAGTAAATTTCCCTGAAAAAATCCCACTCAATTTAGAGCTTGAGCATCTAAGACGATTTATCAATGACCTCGCCAAACTTGAAATATCAGATTATACTCAGGCTAGAATTACCTCCGGGACCAAAGCTTTTTACAAATACTTGATGTATGAAGATCTGATTTCTGAAGATCCTGCCCAACTCCTTGAAGCGCCCAAACTTGGCAGAAAACTTCCGGACACCTTGAGTTTCATAGAAATCGAGCAACTTTTGGAGGCCATACCTCTTGGCGAGCCAGAGGGCCATCGGAATCGAGCTATGCTGGAAATGCTTTACAGTTCTGGGCTTCGGGTGTCCGAACTCACCGAATTGAAAAAAGGGCAAATCTTTGAAGATATAGGGTTTCTGCGCGTGGTGGGAAAAGGCAATAAAGAGCGATTAGTACCAATTGGAAAAGACGCCTTGAAATATCTGAATATTTATCGGGAGGAAGTCCGCATGCATCAGACCATTTCCAAAGGACATGAGGAATTTGTCTTCCTCAACCGGAGAGGCAAGAAACTTACTCGCGTAATGATCTTCTTGATCATCAAAAAAACTGCAGAACAAGCTGGAATTGAGAAAAATGTAAGTCCCCATACTTTCCGCCATTCCTTTGCGACCCACCTGATCGAAGGTGGAGCAGATCTTAGAGCCGTTCAGGAAATGCTTGGCCATGAAAGCATTACGACAACGGAGATTTACACGCATTTGGACAGAGATTACTTAAGGCAGGTGCTGACGGATTTTCATCCGAGGAAATGAAAAAAAATAAGATTTAAGATATAAGATGTTAGATTTGACTTAGATTTTTAATTTTCATTTACAGTTATGACCAAACGCCAAAGATTGATGCTTCGCCTGCTTTTCTTGAGTTTCTCAGGAGCTATTATCGGAGGGTATTTCAAAATCAATGATAATCCCGATGCACATCTGATTCTTGGTCTTGCCATCCTTTTTCAACTGATAGCAGTCATTGGTTTGGCTAGCAATTGGTCAAGATATCGAACAATCGGCGAATCCTTTAACTAATAGTATTACCAAATTGAGACTTATAATTTACGCCCTGATCTTGGTAGGAATCCTCACTTCCTGCACCTCAACAAAAGTCATTACTCGTGTTAAGTGCCATATTTGCCTTTCAAAGTCGGATGGCATCCTACTATTGCCTCTGGCTTGGGATAGATCCTTTAGTCGCTTGAGCACTTCTGAGCAAAACGAATTAGAACGAAAAATCTTAGCTATCCTCCAAGAACAAGGCTTTAAAAAAGTTGAACTCTATGACCAAATGGATTATGAACTTCTTTCTGCAGGAATCAAGGACTTAAACGATCCAGCTCAACGGGCAAAAGTAAATTCAAGCTTGGGCTACTCTTATTTTTTGGGCCTTTCGCTGGATACTTCTCGAGACAGCGAGGGCTGGGACTATCGGAATCCACAGGAAGTATATGAAATGAATCCTCCAATCACGGATATGGACATTTCTGCGGCTATGCGAGTGACTTTGATTGAAACCCAAACGGGCAAAATCGTTTCTGATAATTCAGTGACCACAGCTATTCAAAGCTGGGGAATGTCGGACAAAGAAGGCGGCCAGACCTATTGGAACTTCAGCACGGTAAGTCTCGCTATACAAACAGCCACCCGAAAAGGCGTCAAATTTATGGTAGAAGACTGCGGTTGCTAACTCTTTCTATATTTTGGAAGTAGGATCTATGAAATACTCGATTCTTTTTAAGAAGATGAAAGTTTAGCTTAGCAGCAATCATTAAAAAAAAATCCCTAGGATCCTCTCCCAAGAACCAAATCGTTTCCCAAAAGGAAAATACAACTTATTAAAATCACAAGTTCTTAATCTCCCAATCTCTAGTCTCTCAATCTTCCTTGTTCAAAAAATCACTGATCAAACCACCAAACCGGAGTCACAGTTGTACTATTTTTAAATTCACTGCAGCGCAAGCAAGTCCGGGGATAGTCATCCAATCGGCGAGAGGGGGAATAAGTACATGCCTCTTCGATGAAAAAAGGAACCTCAGCACGAGTAGTATAAATTCGAGTCACATTCACATTCGCTACTTCGAAGTAGCCCAAAACCACCTCATTGGGATTGTCCACATTTCGGATATTACCGCGGATCGGTGCCGGGGGCGTATCAAATACGGAGCCTGTATTGTTGACCAACTCACGCACTTTTCGCCAGTAGTCATAGGATGATTTGCTGGTGCTCGTTTGTCGCACATTAAAGTAATGCCTACTGAGAAAAGATTGATCCACCATCCGCTCAGCTACGACCTGCGTGGAAACGCCCCCCGGCCGATTCAATAAATCCCCATTCAAAAGGGTAATCCGTTCTGCATCCGGAAATGCAAACACATAACAATCACCAGGGCCCGTATTAAAAGGATTAGGGAAAAAAGTTAAATCCCAATAATAAGCTTCATCTACATCCCATCGCAAATAATAGCCACCGATTTGCTCGGGCAGGGTAACCTCTGTTTGTATCTTAATAAAAGCGGTTTCTGGCTGATCCTTGAAAATACCTCGATCAAAGCTATAGCTGAGTTTATCAGTTCCTATCAATTCAGTAAATACTTCCGGATCTGAGCGATAAGACCTCCCCTCCACGTCAATTTCGATATGATAGGCTATTCCAGATTCCAATCCACCGAAGCTTGTCAATTCATACGTGCCCGGTTCAATCATGCTATAGCTCCAGCTATTACCCAGTTCACTTTTCAGGACTACTTGAGCTCCCGAAACTGGGCGAGGCAAGTCATTGATCACGAAATAATTTCCAGAAAGTAAAGGCTCTCGATCTGCAGAAGTCGTCTCAGATAGATACACGTATTGAGCTTCACTTACATTAGTGATCTGACCGGAGACGATTAGTTTTTCGACACCACGATTCAATGGAAAATCAATTTTTTCCACACAAGACCCTAGCATAACCACCAGAATCAACAAATATCTATATAGACCATTGCCAACTGAATACTGCCCCCTGCTCACTGACTCCTGCTTACTCATCATTACCTCCTCCAAATTGTATACTGTATGTAATCGATGGGAAGATCGATCCCAAGATTGCCAATCGATACGACCGTAATTGTTGGGAATCACCATCCTTTTGCCAAAAAATCGAATAGGCATTCCGCCTGCCCAAGAGATTATAAATGCTAAAATTTAAGCTATCTCCTTTTTTGGAAAAGACCTTTTCTACCGTGTAAGAGATGTCGACCCGGAAATAATCCGGGATACGATACTCGTTTCGACCGCTGTATTCAGGCACGATCAAACCTCCCAAAACATAACTCGAGTTAACCGCATTGATCGGTCTTCCCGTGGCATAATTGACGCTGAAATTAAATAGTCCTCGCGGATACATTTTTTTGCTCAGGATAAAGTTTATCTCATGCGGCTTGTCATAGTTAGAAGGAAACCATGCGCCTCCATTGATTTTCTCTTCAGGAAAAGAGCTTAGCGTCCTAAAAAATGAGCGCGAGTACGTATACGCCAACCAGCCAGTCAGCACTCCAAGGTTCTTTTTGATTAGAAATTCCCCTCCGTAGGCCTTCCCTTCACCAAATACCAATTCAGTTTCGATATGTGGGTTCAAAAAGATCTGGGCAAAATCTCGATACTCCACCTGATTCGCCGTCATTCGGTAGAAGCCATCTACTGAAAATTCCCAGGTATTGTCTTTAGAGTTGCGGAAGTAGCCAAGCGAAAAGCTATCCGAGCGCTGCGGTTTGATGTAGGTCGTGCTCAACTGCCAAAGATCAATGGGCGTAGGCCCGAAGGTATTCGATACTGATTGGATGTATTGGAAAAGTCTGGAATAGCTCAGCTTAATCGAAGAGTTGGAATTCAGATTATGACGAAGAGAAAAGCGAGGTTCCAAGCCCGAATAGCTCGCTATACTCCCAGTTCCTACAGGTGTAAATCCTGTCTGAGCATCAAGGCTGATCGGACCGTTTTCTTGGTATTGATAAACTGTATCTGGTCCCAATTGATTGTATGTGGAATAACGGAATCCGGCGACTACACCAGTCTTTGGAGAAATCTCCCACTCCAATGATCCAAATACAGAAGCTTCTACGGCTTGCTCTTTTCCTATTTGTTCGGTTTGAATTGAAGATTCATTAGTATAAGGAGTAATGACCTCATTTTTCCCTTTGTAATAAATCGCCTCCACGCCAGAACTAATCGCTAGTTTCTCATTTGCCCAAGTAGCGGAAAATTTGCCTTGTTGATAGCGCATACCATTATCAACTTGCGCAGCATCCAAACCCTCTGGATCAAAAAAAGCATTGTTAAAATTGCCATCTGCAACTAGAGCCGAAATCGAAAGATTTTCCCCAAGAATTCCCTTGTAATTTATCGAGCTCACCCGATTCGCCCAGTCGTAACCAAACTCATCAGAGAATTTGAAATAATCACTTGTAATCAAGGTGTTGGCGCTGAGCTCATGGCCGGGAGCGATCTCCCAAGCTAATCCCGCATAGGCATCGTAGAAATTCAGTTTACTATTCTGAATATCAAAATCCTGTGCTTGATTCATCAGCCAGTTGGTATTGGAGATTCTCCCGCCCATAATCACACTGACCTTATTTTTTAAGATGGGTCCTTCAAGTAAAAGTCTGGCGTTAGAAGTTCCGATTCCTACCTGTCCACCCCAGTCTTGCATATCCCCTTCTTTCATTTTGATATCCAAAGCCGATCCGGCTCGCCCACCATAGTTTGCAGGCAGATTTCCTTTGTACAGCGTGAATGTCTCAGTCACATCCGTATTGAAGGCAGAGAGAAAACCCAGAGCATGATTCGAACTGAGTACCAGTGCCTCATCCATCAGTAAAAGATTTTGATCTGTTTTTGCACCGCGAACATTGATTCCAGAAGTGCCTTCCCCGACTGAGCTCACCCCAGGGAGTAGCTGCAAGCCTTTGAAAATATCCGCCTCTCCGAGGAAAGCTGGAATAGCTTGGAGCTCACGAGTGGTGAGTCTGGTCACGCCGGTAATGGGATTCCTCACATTGCGATCAGGCTCGTCTGACATGACTACAACTCCATCAAGCTCGTAGCTTTTATCTTCCATAGTCAGATTCACCACGCCATTGGCATACATCGTCACTTGAACAAAAACTGGAATTCGAGAAATATGCCGGAAGGAAACCCGATGTGTTCCGGGAGGAATATTTACCAAATAAGTGCCAAAGCGATCCGAACTAACACCGGTAAAATTACCATCAACAGAAATCCCAACCCCCTCAATGGGGTCTGAAGTTCCTGCTTCAGTCATCTTCCCTGTCAAGATATAAGTCGCGGGATTTGATCCAGAATTCTTACCAAAAGAAAAGGTAAGCGAATCAGTTTGAGCAAAGGCGACCTGAGCCAAACCCATAAAAATTAAAAGTGTTACGATCCGAATCATCTGCTCTAATCTAACTGAAAACTTAAAAATTTCACAATCAGAGGGATAAGCGGAGAGATTCCGTATAGAAAACGGTTGCTTTCTAGGACTAAAGGTTTATCTATAACCACTTTGCCCTCAATCAATTTCTGAAAGATATATGAGCTATTAAAGTTGATTTTCTCCTTGATTTTTCAAAAAAAAATGATTTCAAAAGTGCCAGCCTACACTTCGGTTTTCAGGCTAAAAAATCTAATTATTTATTTAAAAAAATACTGCGAATTATTCCGAACTTTTACAACAGCAATGGAGACTATTTCTCTCATGCAATCCAAATGAACAGTAATCTACCTATAGACCTCTCGCCTGAAAAGCTCCAAGCAATAACAGATGCTGTTCAGCACTTGGTCACTGAATTAGGCCCAATTTTGATCTCATTTAGTAACGAAGAGCGGGAGCTTTTGCGACAAACGGAGGCCTTTTCTACTCCACTGATCGAAAAGATCATGAACTATATGCTTACCGACCCTGCATTTCTACAACCTGAATTAAACGTGTCCGCGGTCCAGAGTGATTGGAAAATCATCGCTGCACTAATTCCAATCTCCAATGCTCTGAAACAACTTTCAACAGGGCTGGACGATACCTTACTCCGGATTAACTCAGAATTGTAATAAAGAGACTAGGAGTAGCTTTCCTCTGATGGGGCATGGACCAATTAAGATCACTTAGTAATTCCTAATTGACCGAGCGCGTTGCTACTAATATATATTCTCCATTATCAAAAGCTTTTTCAAATTCTCAACCATAAAAAGATCAACATTTAGGCTTTATTTTTCCAACCAAACTTAAATTGGGAAATTATTTTTCATCAACCCCAACCAAAGCAAGTTGATAATTTTTTGATCGAATTTTAGTCGTATCCCAATTCCATCTTGCTAATCCACACCCGTTTCCATTTTATAAATCTTTACTTTTGTGCCTTTGTAAGCATTTACCATGGAAAAGGAAAAACAATTTGTTCAGTCGGCGAAAATCACAACTGAACAAATAGCACAATGCATCGCTGTTCTGGAGAGTTTGAATGCAGATTCAGATCAGATTTTTGACATTCCAAAGGACAGTAGACTCGCACTTTTAATGGCTGCGGGGCAGTTTTCCCGACCTAGCAAGGAAGAACTTGCCGAGCGAAAAAAGGGAGCGAAAAAGATCCACCGCAAGAAACTCTTTGACCTCGACAAAACCTCCCGAAAGACCACCGGTATTCGCTCTGCGCGTGAAGCTTCGATTTTCATCGCTCCGAGTATGTTGGCTTTGACTGGTAAGGAAGCTGAAGAAGCCATTCAATTGGAATCACCACGGGAATGCTATGTCTGCAAGGAATCCTTTGACAGGCTCCATCATTTCTATGACACGATGTGTACGAGTTGCGGCGACTTCAATTATGCCAAACGTTTCCAAACGGCGGATCTGAAGGATCAAGTGGCATTGGTGACGGGTTCTAGGTTGAAAATAGGATACCACATTACCCTCATGATGCTTCGTGCGGGAGCAACCGTGATTGCTACGACTAGATTCCCGATAGACTCTGCTTTGCGCTATGCCAAAGAACCTGATTTCAGCGAATGGGGCGACCGACTTCATATCCATGGATTGGATTTGAGACATATCCCAAGTGTGGAGATTTTTTGCAATTACATCGAGCAGCAATACGACCGATTGGATGTGCTGATCAATAATGCTGCGCAGACCGTTCGACGTCCATCTGGATTTTACCAGCATTTGATGGAAAACGAGGCTTTGACTTGGACTGATCTTACTTCCGCTTCGCAAAAATTACTTTCCGATCATCATGCCTGCCTGCAAGAGATTCGTGTTCTCAGTCAGCAATTTGCCGAAGGGGAACATAAAAATATCCCTGTTTCTTGGCATGGAAAACAACTCGGGATAGGTCTGACTTCTTCCGCCAAGCTCACACAAATTCCTTACAGCATTGATGATTCCTTAAGTTCGGAGGAAATTTTTCCCGTTGGAAAACTTGACGCTGATCTTCAACAATTAGATCTAAGAAAGACGAATAGCTGGCGACTGAAACTTGGAGAAATCCACACCAATGAAATGTTGGAAGTGCAGCTGGTGAATTCTGTGGCACCGTTTGTCCTTTGCAATCGTCTCGTGAACATCATGAAGAAGACTGATACCGGCAAAAAACACATCATCAATGTATCTGCAATGGAGGGGAAATTCCACCAGTTTCACAAAGAAGCTCGCCATCCACATACCAATATGGCCAAAGCTGCACTGAATATGATGACGCTGACTTCTGCCGCTGAATTACCAAAATTCGGGATTTACACCAATGCCGTAGATACGGGCTGGGTGACTGATGAAGATCCTGCGGAGTTAGCAAAGCGAAAGCAAGATTTACATGATTTTCAGCCTCCACTGGATATCGTCGATGGAGCTGCTCGTGTGATGGATCCATTATTTGATGGAATCAATTCAGGTAAGCATTGGAATGGGAAGTTTCTGAAGGATTATAAACCGACGAGTTGGTAGGCGGTCACCATTGCGAGAAGCGAGGTACGAGTGACGAAGCAATCTCAACCTCAGGCATGTCTACTTACCTAATAGTCGCATAGAAATAAAGACAAAAAAGAACCTTATGAAACTCCGCTTTTACTCGGTGAAAAGATTTATCATCCACCCATTTTGGCGAACTCTTATTGATCAGATTAACATCAATTCGGCCAAAAACCGAAAGCGTTGTGTTGATTTTCCAGTCTACAAAGATACCGCTCCTCAGGAGCTCTAACTCATATTGGGTCTACTATGTGTATATATTTTGGACAACTCTATGTATTAAAACCTCAATCCATCTGCCTTACTAATTCCTTGATAATCTCAGCCATCACAGGCTCTGCAATTGCGGCAGCCTCCAAGACTTCGGCCAAAGTAATCCGCTTGATCTTACCCTCCACACCCAAATCGGTTATAGCTGAAATCCCAAATACTTCGATCCCCATTTGTCTCGCCACAATCACCTCTGGCACCGTACTCATCCCCACCGCATCTGCTCCAATACTTCGAAGGTAATTATACTCTGCGGGAGTCTCGAGATTGGGACCTTGCACTCCGGCATAGACGCCACGATGGAGGTGAATTTTATTCTTTTTGGCAAAGCTTAAGGCTCGACTCAGAAGCTCAGAAGAATAAGCATCACTCATATCCGGGAAGCGTGGCCCAAAGGCTTCAACATGTTTGCCCCGAAGTGGATTCTCCGGAAAGAGATCGATATGATCTGTGATCAGCATTACTTCACCCACGTTCTGAGCTGGATTTAATCCTCCACAAGCATTGGATATAAGAACGGTCTCGATACCCAATTGCTTCATCACTCGAATGGGAAAAGTAACCTCCTTCATGGAGTATCCCTCATAGTAATGAAAGCGCCCTTTCATCGCAAGCACTGGCTTACCTGCTAAAGTCCCCAAAAGCAATTTTCCAGAATGGCTCTCTACTGTACTCAAAGGAAAGTGTGGAATATCCCGGTAATCTAAGGTTTGGCTCAGCTCGATTTGATCCGCAAGCCTCCCTAGGCCAGTACCGAGAATAATACCGATTTTGGTAGACACTGGGAGAACCTTTCGGATGGCTGCAGCAGCCTCTAGGACTTGATCGTAATAGGTCATGGGTAAAAATATTAGTGTAGTGAGAAATCAAAATTAAGAAATCTTCGAACTTTTAGCAGGACTTCCTTGTATTGGCTTCAACAATTAAGACACATGATTAAGATAATCGTAGGAACCAACCGCCAAAACTCTGTATCCAAGCAAATTGCTGAAATAGTTCAAAAGATACTTTTAGAAAAAGGCGCAGAAAGTGACATCCTAGAATTGACAGATTTGCCTTCAGATTTTATTGAAACTGCCTTATATGAAAACAATGGTAAAAATGAGGGGTACAATGCCTTTCACGAAAGAGTAGCTTCAGGAAAGAAATTTATTTTTATAGTGCCTGAATACAATGGCTCATTCCCTGGAATCCTAAAAACCTTTATCGACGGGATGACCTATCCGAATACTTTCCGGAATAAAAAAGCGGCGATGATTGGAATCTCCTCTGGAGTTGGCGGGGGTGGCATCGCGTTGAGCCACCTTACCGACATCTTCCATTATTTAGGTATGCATGTACTCGCTCTCAAGCCGAAGCTTGCTAAAATAGAGCAAAATATGTCAGATAACTTGCTCACCAACAAGTTGTACATTGAGTTATTGCATAGCCAGGCAGACATGCTGCTTGAATTTTAGGACTTAGTCCACATTATCATGCAGGAATCTGTTGTTACCTAGAATCTCATTTTCGTCGCTGAGATTGTATTTGCTGATGCTAGGCTCAGAGCTATGCTGCGGCTCATTGAGCACCACATTCTTACGCTGATATGCCGGTACTTCCAGTTTCTCCTTCAGCTCATCCGGCGTAGGATTGAAAGATCTGTTGCCCTTTAGCTTCTCAAATCGCTCATGCGCACGCTGAATAGCTTTCTGCTTCATCTGCTCATAATAGTCATTTGCAAATCCCATCGTCGCAGGCTCATTGACTTTATCCAGCTTATCAGTTGGCTTTTCATCTTCTTCTTTTTCCTCGAAAAGATCATGAACAATTTTTTCTGGAGCTTCTTCGATTTTCTCTTTCTTAACTTCAAATGAGAAAGCCTTCTCCTTTGGAGTTTCTACTTCAGGAGTTGAAACTGGCTTTGGATTCATTGCTTTTGGAAAGGAAAATACGAAAGTCGAATCTTCATCAATCGCTTCTTCCTTTACGATTTTGCTTTTGCCTGAATCCAAGTTGATCAAGGTCTTCTCTACCTGAGGCTCGTCAACTGGAGCTTTGGTCTCTGGAAGTGTGAAAGTCGGTGTAGGTTGAGCTGCTTTGAGCATTTCCTTTCTAGCAGTTCCTGCCAGACGATCCATTTCAAAACCTGTGGCGATCACTGTTACTCGAATCGCCTTACCAAGATCTGGATCGATACCCTGACCGAAGATCACTTCAGCATTGTCTCCAGCCTTTTCTTGGATGTATTCAGTGATATCGCTTAACTCGTCCATAGACAATTCCTCGTCTTCACCAGACATGATGGAAAGGAGGATTTTCTCAGCGCCACGAATATCTACATTGTTCAACAAAGGAGATGAAATCGCTGCACCCGCTGCACGGATGGCACGTCCCTCGCCCTCTTCAGTTGAAGATCCCATTACGGCAGCTCCAGCATTTTTCATAACCGTCTTCACATCTTCGAAATCGACGTTTACATCTTGGTGGATGGTAATGATCTCTGCGATGGAACGAGCGGCCGTAGAAAGAATATCATCTGCTTTGCTGAAAGCAGTACGGATCGCCAAGTTGCCATAGATCTCCCGTAGCTTGTCATTGAGGATCACCAATACGGTATCACAATTTTCCCGAAGGGATTCGATACCCTGTTGAGCAACATTCATTTTTTTCTTGCCTTCGAACATAAATGGTGCAGTCACGATTCCTACCGTCAGGATGTTGAGTTCCTTGGCAATTCGGGCTACCACTGGAGCTGCTCCAGTACCAGTTCCTCCACCCATACCTGCGGTGATGAATACCATCTTCGTGTTATCAGCTAAGAGCTCCCGAATTTCAGCCTCGGACTCAAGTGCTGCATTTTTTCCTTGCTCAGGATTTGCTCCTGCTCCTAGGCCTTCGGTGAGGTTAGCTCCAAGCTGTAATCTTAATGGAACTGGGCTCGACTTTAATGCCTGCGCGTCTGTGTTGACTACCACAAATTCTACGTCCTTGATGCCTTGGCTAAACATGTGATTGACGGCATTAGAACCGCCACCGCCTACGCCAATGACCTTGATAATGGATTTTGAATTTTTTGGAAGATCGAATCTGTAATCTTTCATGTTATCTGACATATTTATTGATTTGGTGAAATGAGTTCAGGTTTATTGGAAATAGGGATTTGAATAAATAGGGAAATCAACCGCAAGGCAATTGACCTCCCCAATCATAAGCCCTAGTAATTTTCGTCTCCGATATCATCACTGATGATACCTTTTAATTTTTCTTTGATACTGGTGAAAATATCTTTCGAGAATAGCTCACGAGGTTCTTTTCGCTTGGTGGTAGGTTGACCATTCGCAACGCGCTCTTTGTACTTTTCATCCCGATCATCTAAGTCTTTGAATCCTGCAAGCACCAAGCCTACCGAAGTCGCGTACATTGGACTTTTGACCTCTTCGATCACTGACTTGCCAAGATGCTCGTTGGGATAGCCAATGCGCGTATCCAAACCAGTCATGTATTCAAATAGCTGAGAGATAAACTGCAGCTGTGAACCACCGCCTGTCAAGACAATGCCGCCAGCCAACTTCTTATAGTGGCCACTTTGCATAATCTCATTCTGTACGATCTCGATAATTTCTTCCATTCTCGCCTGGATAATAGAAGCTAGATTTCGGATGGAAATCTCCTTTGGAGGTCTATTTCTCAAGCCCGGAATAGATACGATTTCATTTGGGTTTGCCTCCTCAGCGATGGCTTTGCCAAAGCGAGTCTTGAGTAATTCTGCCTGATTCTGCATCACCATGCATCCTTCTTTGATGTCTTTGGTAATGATGTTGCCTCCAAGAGGAATCACAGCGGTATGCCGAATGATATTTTCATAGAAAATCGCAATATCTGTGGTGCCTCCTCCGATATCTACCAGGCAAACGCCCGCTTCCTTCTCGTCATCACTTAGGACCGAAAGCGAACTTGCCAATGGCTCAAGAATCAGTTGCTTGGAAACTAATTTTGCCCGCCGTACGCAACGGTTGATGTTATTGATGGCAGTAGATTGTGCGGTGATGATATGGAAATCCGCTTCCAGCCGTGTGCCTGACATGCCCACAGGATCTTTGATTCCACCTTCGTAATCGACGGTATAGTCTTGAGGCATAACGTGAATAATGGTGTTTCCCGGAGGCACGAGTATATTTTCCATTTCACTGGAAAGTCTACGTACATCTTCGACAGTGATCTCATCATCCGAGGGCTGACGCATGATGCTTCCACTTTGGATCTTGCTCTGAATATGCTGTCCGGCGATCCCTACGATCACGTCGACGATATTTACGTCGGCCATTTCGGAGCATTCTTCTATTGCTTTCTCGATCGCATGGACAGTTTTGTCAATATTGGTGACCACACCACGATCAACGCCGTCAGAGACCGCCTTGCCCATGCCGAGCACTTCCAATTTTCCATACTCATTTTTGCGACCGACAATCACACAGATCTTTGTGGTTCCGATGTCTAGTCCTACAATTAACTTATTTTCCATATCCAAGCTTTTTATTCACAGACGATTTGATCCTTATATTTTACACTGACCCTAGCATAGGTATTCCAGCCTTTCTTGGGTAAAATTTCTTTGTAGAAGACCAAAATTCGGTCAAACTTATCCTCAATGTTTTGCGCATCACCAAACTCAATTAGCTGATTACCGACCTGCTGATAAAGCTGTATATCGTCAGCCGCATTCACTACTAGTTCGGTGATCTGCGCATTCCAAAATTTATCTTTGGTGATGAATTCAATAAGCCCCATCAATTCAGGCATCTCATCCATTACATTCCCCTGATCCATCAATCGCTCCGCAAAACTCCCCTCGATAATCAAAACCCGACTTGTGTATGAGTTAGAGGTAGGAATCACCTTGCCTTCGCTGGTGATGTAGCCATCTGCCCCATAAGGCTGTGCAATTCTGGCGATCGGCTGATGCTGTTGAATTCTAAGATTCAGAATACCTTTCTGACCGATCATTGCCTGCACCGTTTTGACAAATGGATGTCCACTGATTCGAGACTCGATTTCATTCATTGGAACTTCCTCCAGGAGGAGTCCGACTTTCAAATCAGGGAAAGCCTGATTGAGAATCTGGGTGATTTCTGCTTCCTCTACGAAATAGACCCCGCTCAATCCCTCAATAGAAATCTCCGCTCCCTGATAGGTTTTATAGAGCGTTTGCTTCTCCACAAATCCGATAAAGCCAACAACGGTCAAGCTGAGGACTACAAAAGCGATGACCTTTTTTAGATTGGACTTGTTCATAGTGCAAGTCGTTTAGCTCGTTCCCTTGTCCATTCTGCCAAAGGCGGCACCAGTCGATCAATATCCCCAGCACCCAATGTGACCAATACTTCGAGGTTGATTGTTTCCAAATAATTGAAAAGCTCCTCTTTTTTAACCAAGGATTTCTTGGTTGCCGAGATATCATTCAATAACATCGCTGATTCCACTCCAAGGATTGGCAGTTCACGAGCTGGATAGATATCCAATAAGATTACCTCATCTGCCAATGACAGGCTTTCAGAAAATCCCGCTGCAAAATCACGCGTCCGCGTAAATAAGTGCGGCTGGAAAATCACTGTAATTTTTTTCATCGGGAACATTGCCCGAACGGAGCTCAAACTAGCCCTGATCTCTTCCGGATGATGTGCATAATCATCGATAAAGACCAGGTTCTCTGTATTGAGGTGAATCTCAAATCTTCGCTTTACCCCTTTAAAAGAGGCCAAACCTTTTCGGATCTGGTCTTCTGTCAGCTGATGATCTAGGGCAACAGCAATAGCTCCAATGGCATTTTCCACATTATGGAAACCGGGAACAAAAAGCTCTAATCTAGTGATCGTCTGCTTTTCAGTCACATAGTCAAAAATGAATGATCCCCTCTTTGCCTGAATATTCTGAGCGGAAATAACAGCAGATCCAAGCCCGTAAGTTTTTGTCTTTACTTTTGGCATTCCTACTTCCTCCAGCTTAAGTGCTGCATTCTTCTGGATATAGAGTTTTCCTTTCTTATCAATCAGCTTGAGGAATTCTGAAAAACCCTGGAGAATCGAAGATTCATCACCATAAATATCCAAGTGATCCGGATCAGCACTTGTGACGATGGCTTCGTTTGGATGTAATCGCAAAAATGATCGATCAAATTCATCTGCTTCAACTACGACAAGTGTTGGCTCTTTCGAATTCTTATCTCCAAGAATCAGATTGCTCTGATAGTTTTGGGTGATTCCTCCCAGGAATGCTGCGACTGGCTTTCCCGCTGCCTTCAGCAAATGCGCAAGAAGAGAAGAAGTAGTGGTTTTGCCGTGAGTTCCTGCCACCGCTATGGTGTAGAAAGTGCTGGTTACCATACCCAAAATCTCCGATCGCTTTCTCAACTGATAGCCTTGCTCTCGGAAATAATTCAACTGAGCACTATCGGCAGGCATTGCCGGCGTCCAGATGATCAGTGATTGGCTAGGATTAGATTTGATGGACTCAGGAATAGCATCCAATTCATCCACAAAATTCACCGTCATTCCCTCCGTGATAAGCTGATCTGTCAATGGAGATGGTGTTCGATCATAGCCGGACACAGCCATTCCCTCATGCTGGAACCAGCGTGCCAAAGCACTCATACCGATCCCACCGATGCCTAGGAAATATGCGTTATGTATCCCTTCGAAGCTCATCCGATGATTAATTCTAATTCTTCTACAATGGCGGTTGCCGCATTTGGCTTTGCCAATTCTTTTATTTTCAATCCCAACTCTGCCATTTGATGTGCATCACTGAGTAGTTCATCTACTTTAGATTTCAATTGACCCACTGCATCTGCATCCTTCAGCAACCAAGCTGCCTGATGGTTGACATAAGTCATTGCATTTTTGGTCTGGTGATCTTCTGCCACATTTGGGGAAGGGATAAAAATCACCGGCTTACCAACAATCGAAAGTTCAGATACTGAAAGCGCACCTGCCCTGGACACAATCACATCTGCCACAGCATAGGCTAGATCCATTTCCCGGATAAACTCCCGAAGGTGAATTCCCTTCAACGCTGCCTCTTCACTTTCCTGAAGCATTGCTTTGAAATAAAATTTACCACACTGCCAAAGCACTTGATAGCCCGCTATGTCTAGCTGCTTCATGTCTTTCAAGACTGCTTGATTCAGTGTCCGTGCGCCTAACGATCCTCCTAATACCAGAATAGTCTTCTTGTCTGAATCCAATTTGAAATGAGCAAAGCCATTTTCACGCTTATCATCCAGATTTAAAATATCCTTTCTTACAGGATTTCCGGTATAAGCTATTCGGTCCGATGGGAAAAATTTGTCCATATCCGGATAAGCCACACAGATTTTATGAGCTCTCTTGGAAAGAATCTTATTGGTCAATCCTGCATAAGAGTTTTGCTCTTGAACCAAAGTTGGAATGCCTTTTCGCTGCGCGGCATAGAGCACTGGACCACTTGCGTATCCGCCTACTCCCACTACTGCATCTGGCTTGAAATCACTTACAATCTTTGAGGCTTGTCTCAAACTTCTCAAGAGTTTCATCGGAAACTTTAGATTATCGAATGTCAACCTCCGCTGAATTCCTGCCACTGGCAATCCGATAATCTGATAGCCAGCCTCAGGCACTTTCTGCATTTCCATTTTACCTAAAGCCCCTACAAACAGCAGCTCACTTCCTGGATGTTTTTCCACCCAAGCATTCGCAATAGCGATCGCCGGATAGATGTGCCCTCCGGTACCTCCACCACTGATCAAAATGCGATATGTGCGCTGCGTCTCGATGATTAAGCTGTTTTAAGTCTTTGTTTATTTCTGGCCGTATTGGCCAATGTTTCTTCTTGATGATCTCCTCGGCTTACCGAAAGGATAATTCCCAGGGAGATTCCCGTAAATACCAATGAGGTTCCTCCCATACTCAATAATGGCAGTGGCAATCCCGTAATCGGACCAAGGCCTACGGCTACAGCCATATTGACCAAGGCTTGAATCACCAGCGCGAAACTCAGTCCCGCAGAAAGCAATCCACCAAAAGCCTTATTGGAATTGGCTACAATACGCATTCCTCGATATAGCAAAGCGAGGTATAGGAAAAGCACTCCAAAACCACCTACCATTCCATACTCTTCGATGATGATGGCGTAGATAAAATCTGAATAAGGATGAGGAAGAGAATTTCGCTGCTCGCTATTTCCTGGACCTTTGCCAGTCACTCCTCCTGTGGCAATTGCAATGAATGATTGCTCTGCTTGGAAAGGAATTTCATCCTTGTCCATAAATGCCTCCACTCGAGAGATCAAAGTTGCCCCACGCTGACCTATAAAACCTGCAGCGGTCAAGCCTAAAACCCCGACGAGCACAACTATTGCCAAATATTTTACCGGAACTCTACCGATAAACATGATCAAAAGACATGTCATCAGCAGAAGAATCGCAGTGGAAAAATTAGCCATCGCAATCAATCCACAGATCAATCCAATCGCAATAATGATCGGCACAAAGGTGCTCTTGAAATCCTTGATGTTATTTTGACGTTTGGCCAGCATCCCTGCAATGGCTGCGATCAAGGCCAACTTTGCCAAATCAGATGGCTGAAAAGCTTGATTGATGACAGGTATCGTGATCCAACGATTTGCCTCATTGATATTGGAGCCAAATAGATAGGTAACCATCAAAAGCGGAATCGAAGCAATGACACCTAACCTAGCATACACTGCATACTTTCGGTAAGGAATTCGGTGTGCAGCCCACATCACGCCCAAAGAGACGAAAATGAGCATGGAGTGCTTGAACAGATACAATTCTGTATTGCCTCCTGCATACTTATAGGCTAGTGAACCCGTCGCAGAATACACTACCAGAATACTGAATAATGAGAGTAGAATCACGATCCCCCAGATGATAGGATCACCCTTGAAATGCTCATCGATCCATGATTTGAATTGGCTCATGCGATGGCTTGGTTTAGGTTTAAAACTACAGTTCGGAATTGATTTCCGCGATCCTCGTAGTTTTTGAAAAGGTCAAAGCTGGCGCAAGCCGGAGAGAGTAATACCACGTCTCCAGATTCACCAAGTGATTTACCCCAATTGACTGCTTCTTCAATCGATTCTGTTTCTCTGATTTCTGGAATAGAAGTAGCAAATGCTGCCTTCAACTTCGCATTATCTTTTCCTAGGCAAATCAACGCTTTGATTCCTGAGGTATATTTTTGAAGCAGTTCGTAATTATTCCCCTTATCTACCCCGCCTGCGATCCAAATAATAGGATTGGAATAGGACGCTAAGGCATAGGCAGTAGATTCCACATTCGTTCCTTTGCTATCATTGACAAAAGTGACTCCTGCCAATTCAAGAACCTCCTCCATTCGATGCGGTGCATTTTTGAAGGTTTTTAATGACTTAATTAGGCTCTCCTCAGAAACATTTGCTAGTGTAGCTGCCATTATTGCACAAAGGGCATTCATTAAATTATGCTCCCCAAGAATGGAAAGAGCGGTTACAGGAATGCTGAGCTTTTGCTCTTTAACACTGATCTCTAGATTCGAAGCTTCTAAATAGCCTCCTACACTTGGCTTTTCTTTTAGCGAAAACCAATGCTTAGTAGCTCTAGTCTTAATTGTGGCAATACCTTGAACAGAATTGGTATCATCAGCATTGACAATCAAACAATTGTTGGATGCCATGTTTTTGAAAAGTCGCAGCTTCGAATTCAAATAGTTTTCGAATTTGTAATCGTAACGATCCAAATGATCAGGTGTGATATTGGTCAAAACAGCAATACTCGGCTTGAAAGAAAAGAATCCATCAATCTGATAGCTACTGCATTCGATCACCCACCATTCATGATCCGTCTCGATCAACTGAGCGGCCCAACTTTCGCCAACATTTCCCGCTAATCCTACATCGTAACCCGCCTCTTTGAGAAGGTGGTAAGTCAAAAGTGTTGTGGTGGTTTTGCCGTTGGTTCCTGTGATGGCAATCACTCGCCCAGCACTGTATCGGTAGGCAAATTCCAATTCATCCACAACAGCGATTCCTTCTTCAAATGCTTTCTGAACTACCGGAATCTTAGGAGAGATTCCCGGACTCTTGATAATCATGTCAGCATTGAGGATGATTTTTTCGGAATGTCCGCCTTCTTCAAACTCAATACCTGCCATGGTCAACTTAGCTTTATTGGAATCTGAAATTTGACCAAACTCAGATACAAAAACAGCATAGCCTTTCACCTTGGCAAGCATTGCTGCTCCCATTCCGCTTTCTCCGGCTCCAAGGATGGCTATCAGTTTCATTTATTATCTAAGTTTTAAAGTCGCAAGTGTGATCACAGCAAGAAGAATCCCTACGATCCAAAATCGAGTGACAATCTTCGCCTCCGGAATATTTTTCTTTTGGTAATGATGATGAATCGGTGACATCAGGAATACTCTTTTGCCCTCACCGTATCTCTTTTTTGTGTATTTGAAGTAGCTCACCTGAATCATGACCGAAGTCGTCTCTATCAGGAAGATTCCGCACATCAGCGGTAGAAGCAACTCTTTGCGGAGCGTCAAAGCCAAAACGGCAATCACTCCACCCAGCATCAGGCTACCTGTATCACCCATGAAAACTTGGGCAGGAAATGCATTGTACCAAAGGAATCCGACGCAGGCGCCGATAAACGCTGAAGCGAAAATCACAAGCTCCCCAGAATTAGGGATATACATCACATTGAGGTACTGCGAGAAAATAGCATTACCGCTGATGTAGGCAAAAATGGCGATGGTCAAGCCGATAATGGCCGACGTTCCTGCTGCCAAACCGTCAATTCCATCGGTAATGTTCGCCCCATTGGAAACTGCCGTAATGATAAAAGTCACTACAAAAATGTACAAGACTGGTGTCATCGCCTCTCCAAGGAAACTTAGCACGCTCTCGTAATTCAACTCATTATTTTTGGTAAAAGGTATCGTCGTCTTAGCCACTTTGACATCCTGAAAAGAAGGGGTCTCAACTACTCCTTCATCAATCGATACCGGATTGGTAAATTCTCGGATCACTACATCCTCATGAAAATAGAGCGTCGATCCGACGATGATTCCAATCCCGATTTGACCTACGATCTTGAATCGACCTTTCAATCCTTCCTTATCTTTTTTGAATACTTTGATGTAATCATCCACGAAACCAATGGCTCCAAGCCAAACCGTGGTGATCAGCAAAAGGATAATATAAATGTTGTTCAGATTGGCAAAAAGCAAAGTAGGAATCAGGATCGCCGCAATGATCATCAGTCCTCCCATCGTAGGGGTTCCTTTCTTCTGAGCCTGTCCTGCCAGTCCGAGATCACGGACGGTCTCACCGATCTGCTTTTTTTGGATCCAATTGATAATGCGGTGCCCAAAAGTGATGGTGATCAACAAAGAAAATACCGCTGCCATACCTGCACGGAACGAAATGTACCGAAATACACCTGTGCCAGGGATATCCAATACGCGGTCCAAATAGTCAAAAATTGGGTATAACATCTTATTTTTTGGTGAATTGTTGTAGGAATTCTATTACCACTTCTGCATCATCAAAATGATGCTTCACGCCTTTTATTTCTTGATAATCTTCATGGCCTTTGCCAGCAATCAGGATGATATCTCCTTTTTTCGAAAGCATACAGGCTGTTTTAATGGCCTCTCTTCGATCAGAGATTGTAAGCATTTTTCGGATTTCAGTTGGTCCGATACCTGCTTGCATATCCTTCAGGATATTTTCTGCCTCCTCAAATCGTGGATTGTCTGAAGTCAAAATTACTTTATCACTTTCCTGGACCGCGATTTTCGCCATAATCGGCCGCTTGGTCTTATCCCGATTTCCTCCGCAGCCCACGACCGTGATCAATTGCTCGATGCCCGTCCGCACTCCATTAAGAGTCTTCAGTACATTCTCTAAAGCATCAGGGGTATGTGCATAATCCACAATGGCGATAATTCCTCCTATTTCAATTCGATCAAATCTGCCCTTCGCGCCACGGATCGCTGATAGCTCCCGAAGGACTTCATCTTCCTCCTCGCCCAGCAAAACTGCCACTCCAAGCACTGCTAACAGGTTGTAAGCATTGAATGAACCGATCATTCTGAACCATGTCAACTTCCCATTGATATCGAGTTCCAATCCTTCAAGGGTATTGGAAATGATCTTTCCTTTGAATTCTGCGGGTGACTTTAGGGCAAAAGTCTGATGTGTTGCTTTACAATTCTGAAGCATCACTTGACCTCGCTTATCGTCGTCATTGACAAGTGCAAAAGCATCTTTTGGCAAATCATCAAATAGCTTTTTCTTAGCCTTGATGTATTCATCAAAAGTGCCGTGATAGTCTAAGTGATCATGTGAAATATTAGTGAATACGGCCCCCACAAGTTTCAATCCAGCGATTCGCTCTTGGACGATTGCATGAGAACTAGCCTCCATAAAGCAATGAGTGCATCCCTCATCTACCATTTGCCTCAGCAGCGCTTGTACGCTGATGGCATCTGGAGTGGTATGTGTTGAAGGTATTACTTGATTGTTGATTTTATTTTCAACTGTCGATAGCAAGCCGGTACTGTACCCCATGCGAATAAAAAGCTGGTGGAGCAAAGTGGCTGTAGTGGTTTTTCCGTTTGTACCGGTTATTGCTACGACCTTGATATTCTCGGAAGGGTTCCCAAAGAAATTACTTGCCAAAATCCCTAAAGCCTTGGCAGTATTCTGGACTTCGACATACGTTATCCCTGGCTGCATCGAAGCAGGAAGCTGCTCACATACAATAGCGATGGCGCCTGACTCCAGTGCCTTTTCGATGTATTCGTGACCATCCACTTGGGTTCCCTTAATGGCAACAAAGACTGTCCCCTCCTTGACCTGTCGACTATCAAAGGCAAGTGCATTCACTTTGACTTCCATGTTTCCCACAGTAGAAGTCAGCGACACTTTATATAATATGTCCTTAAATATCTTCATCAGCCTAAGACAAGATTTATAGTAGCATTCGGGCTTAGTTTTGTTCCGGGAACCAGCGACTGTGCTTTCACACGGCCTTTTCCTGAATAATTGACTTGCAACCCTTTATTTTCTAAAATGAATAGTGCATCCCGAAGTGGAAGACCAGATACATCCGGAACGATTGCCTTATCGGTATCGTTGATCTGAAGCTTGACACTTGTATCTGAGGCGACCGTCGTCACCCACTCTTCAGAATTCATGGTATTTGACTTCAGTCCAAACTCATCAAAAATCTCTTGAAGCTCCTCGACCTTTCCTGCTTGGATGTATGGAAGTCCTCGATCCTCAGCTGCCGCGGCGACCATGGTTTGCTTACTACCAGGATTTAATTCTAAATCCAATGCATAGATTCGATCGGCGATTTCTTTGAAAACTGGGGCGGAAACATCACCGCCATAAGCGGCCAAACCATTTGGACTGTCGATCACAATGATCATCGAATACTTCGGACGATCAGCAGGAAAGTAGCCCGCAAAACTGGTGTAGTACTTTTTGGTGTATGCTCCATTGATCAGCTTTTGAGCTGTCCCTGTTTTACCTGCTATTTTATAATCAGCATTGGAGATATTTCTTGCTGTTCCATGGCTTACCACACCTTCTAACAATTCTTGAAGTTGCTTAATGGTCTTTTCTGAAGCGATCTGATTTCGAAGAACCTCGGGCTGGAAGCTTTCCTGAATTTGGTTTCCTTTGGAAATACTCGTAATGATATACGGCTTCACCATTTTCCCATTATTCGCTACTGCATTATATAGCGCGAGGGTATGAAGCGGATTCAATTTGGACTCGTAGCCGATCGAAATCCAGGGCAAGGAGGTTCCATACCAAGTTTTCGTTCCGGGCTTTTTGAAAAAAGGCTTGCCTTCACCGACAAGTTGAAAGTCAAATGGCTCACTTAATCCTGCCTTCTCAATGTAGGCCATGAATTTGGAAGGACTAGATCCGAAGTATCGATCGACCAGTTTTGAGATGGCTACATTGGAAGACTTTTCAAAAGCTTCCCGAACGGTGATGGTGCCATAGCCACCATTTTTAGCATCACGCATTGCTCTGTTATAGAACATGTGGACACCATTCCCTGTCTCGACCTTGTCATTGAGGCTGATATTATTTTCCTCCAGCAAAGCAAGCATGGAAAGTAATTTGAATGTGGACCCTGGCTCTGTATTTCCTTGATCCCCAATCGCAAAATTGTAATTTTCTCCGTAGCCGTTTCCACTTTTATTACGCTGAAGATTAGAGATTGCCTTAATCTGGCCAGTCTTCACTTCCATCACGATGACCGAGCCAAACTCAGCCTCACGATCAATCAACTGCCGAAGCAAAGCCGTCTCCGCCACATCTTGAATATTGACATCTAACGTGGTGTAGACATCCAAACCGTTTTCAGGCTTGACATCTTCTGCATCAAAAACTGGCTTCCAACTCCCACCAGCTAAGCGCTGAAAAAGTGCTTTCCCATCTTTTCCTTTGAGCTGAGAATTAAAACTGTACTCAATTCCTGCACCGTAGTCATCTGCATTAATGAATCCAACCGTACGGCTAGCCAATGACTTGAAAGGCTGATAGCGCTTTTCTACTTTTTCAAAAATTACTCCTCCACCTAATCTGCCAGCTCTAAAAATCGGCCAATTGGACATTTCCTGCATGCCCTGATATCCGATTTGTTTTCTATTCACCACCAGATAGCGCTTGTTATCCAGACGGGCATCCTTGATCATTCGCTTGTAAGCTGACGCCGATTTATCCTTGTAAAAAGCTGAAAGCTTTTTGGACAAGGAATCCAAACCTGCGTTAAAAAGATTTCCTTTTGCAATAGTTGGGTCGATCGCCACTCGATAGAAAGGTAGACTTGTAGCCAAAAGGCTTCCGTCTCCTGCGTAAATGTTACCTCGAGTAGCAGGAACCTCTCGATATTGGAAGTTAATGGTCTCCGCTTTCTTACGCCATTGATCTCCCTCCTTGAACTGCAACTGCCCGATTCGATATGGGATGGCTGCAGCCGCAAGAGCGATTAGGATGAAAACCACCCGTACTCGGATCAATATGGATTGCTTTACGTTCACTTGGGTACTTCAATTTTAATAGGAGGTTGATTTAATTCTTCCAATCCTTGCGCAGCTACACGCTTTGCCACTTCTGACTGCATGCTGCTGAGCATATATTCTGCCTCCAGCGTGGTCACATCCGCGCGAAGGTCTTCTACTTCTTGTTGTGCTTTCTCGATTTTCCGGACCATATTCTCTGCCCGGTGATTTCCCCAGATATAGATCAGCGCCAGTAGCGTGATAAATCCAATTGGCGGAACCAATTGAACTGGTACTCCTTCACCCAGAATTCCGGTCACGTCCAGCTTCTCCTCGATCCAAGTGAAAATCGATTTCCGACTTCCTGTTTTCGAGGTGTTTCCTGACGTTAATTTCTTTCTGAATGTATTTTGACTCATATCTCAGTTCGTTTAGCTATTCTGAGTTTCGCACTTCTCGCTCTTGGGTTCTTTTCCACTTCCGCCTCGTCAGCAATCAGCGCTCCTCGTGTCAAAGGCTCCAAAGGCCGAATAAGATTTCCATAGAAATCCTTTTCCACCTCACCGTGAAACTTCCCTTTAATCATCAGATTCTTGACTAATCGATCTTCTAGGCTATGATAGCTCATCACTACCAATCTTCCTTCCGGCTTCAACACCTCCAAGGAATTCATCAATAGCGCCTCCAAGGCATCGATCTCATCGTTGACTTCGATGCGCAATGCTTGAAAGACTTGGGCGTAGTACTTAAAATCTTTCCCCTTTGGAGCATATCTTTTTAGAAAAGCAGTAAAGTCTTCCGTCGTTTCAAAAGGCTTTGCCGTCCGCTCTGACACAATTGCATTCGCTAACGTCTTCGCGTTCTTGATCTCACCGTAGATTCCTAAGATTTTATGAAGCTTAGCTGCTTCGTAGGTATTCAATACTTCTTTGGCAGAAACTGAAGCCTCCTGATCCATCCGCATATCCAGGTCACCCTTGAATCGTGTGGAAAATCCTCTGGTCGGCACATCTATCTGATGGGAAGAAATTCCCAAATCCGCCAATATCCCATCCACCTTAGTCACTCCGTAAAAGCGGAGATATTTCTTCAAATCTCGGAAGTTGGCCGCTACAAACGTGAAGTTGTCGCTGGCAGGAATATTCGCTTCTGCATCCTGATCCTGATCGAATCCATACAAATGACCTTTGTCCAAATGCTTCAGAATCTCTCGTGAATGCCCACCACCACCAAAGGTCACATCGACATAGATCCCGTTAGGATCTATAGCCAATCCTTCAGTGCATTGATTGAGCATCACTGGAATATGATAAGTAGACTCTGTCATGGCTGTTAAGAAAGATGTTTTTCCATCTGTTGTGATAGGATCTCGTCCTCATTGATGACGGACCCTTCTAGACGCTCTGCACTCCAAAGCTCGATTTTACTCCCCAAGCCGATTACGATTACATCTTTATCAAGACCCGCATATTCTTGGAATGCTTTAGGAATTAGTAATCTTCCCGAACTGTCCAGATCTACTTCAGCGATTCGGATGAAGAAAGAACGTTTCAATCTTCTTGTCTCCTCGGTATGATCAGAAAGTGCGTTTACCTGATTTTCCAATTTTCGGAATTCCACCATAGGATACATTTTCAGGCATCCATCCGCAGCCTTCTGAATCATAAGCGTCACGCCATTAGACTCTGGAATCGCCGCCTTGATTTTGGCTGGCAAGACCAGACGTCCTTTCGGATCTAGCTTACAATCATATTGACCATTAAACATTTGCTACGGATATTATTTCTGTTGAATAGGAGGTAGAGACAAAAGTAACAAAATGAAATTCACATTCTACCACTTTGCCCCACTTTTTCCCACTTTGTCTTAAAAGTAGCTAAATCTTTATCCTATCCCAATAAAACCAGAAAAATATCTGAGATTTTTTGAGGGGTACTACATTGATTAGAAAGGAATTAGAGTTGGCGAAAAACACCCCAAAACGGGAATTTGAGGCTTTCCGAGCGATAGAATTGTAATAAAAAATAACTCACGAATCCACTTTATCTAGAAAGTGGGGGAAATTCCCGTGGATTCTATAAAACTATATTTTTTAGAAAATATTTTATCCCTGATTTGGCTCCGATTGATTTCTGGAAAATCTACCTGTTAATATAAATCAGGATATGATCAGGTGGACTCTACCAATCGAGTAGAAAGTACCCGATAAGCAAAAAACAAGCTGACCACAGTCAAGAATGAAGCAAGGTAAAATGAGGCTCCTGGAAGATAAATTGGGGCTTCGTCTGAAGAAAAATAGGCAAAAATACTATTCATCATGACCGGTCCGACAATAGCCGTTAAGCTTACCAGACTTGTCAGTGCGCCCTGTAGCTCTCCCTGCTCATTTGCCGGGACTTGAGCGGAAATAATACCTTGCAATGCTGGCCCTGAGATCCCACCTAAGCAATAAGGAACCAAGAAAACAAACATCATCCAGCCCACAGAAGCCATCCCAAAACAAAGTAGGCCAATCGCATTGAGTGCTATTCCGATGTAGACGGCTCGAGACGCTCCAAGCTTTGGGATAACTACCCGAATCAAACCTCCTTGCACAATCGCCACGAGCAGGCCAACCACCCCAAGCGAATATCCAACCATGGCCTCGTTCCATTCAAACTTAAACATGGTGTAGTAGGCCCAATTGCTTTGCACAGCATGTCCAGCTAGATAAATCAGTACCAGCGAAACCACCAATCCAGAGACTACTGGATACTTTTTCAATTGCTTTAATGAGCCGATGGGGTTAGCTCTTCGCCAATTAAAAGCCCGTCTTTTCTCTAAAGGAAGTGACTCAGGAAGCACAAAAAACCCGTAAAGCACATTCAATAAGGAGAGGCCTGCAGCTACTAAAAACGGTGCTCTTGGTCCAAACTCAGCTCCAGCCAATCCTCCGATCACCGGACCAATAATAAAACCTAACCCGAAGGCCGCTCCAATCAAACCGAAGTTTTGAGCACGCTTTTCCGGTGTACTGATATCTGCGATATACGCGGTGGCAGTTGTAAAGCTTGCTCCAAACATTCCTGCAATCAATCGACCTACAAAAAGCCAAAATAATGTTGGGGCCAGCGCATGAAACACATAATCAACTCCCAATCCGAATAAGGAAAAAAGCAAAACCGGTCTTCGACCAAATCGATCCGAAAGACCACCCATAATCGGCGAAAAGAGAAATTGCATCGCTGCAAAAGAGAAAATCAACCAGCCACCATATTTAGATGCCTGACTCAATCCTTCACCGGTCAAGTCTTCAATCAATTTAGGCACCACGGGTATAATTACCCCTAAGCCAATCACATCGACTAAAATCGTAATGAAGATAAAAAGTAGCGCCTTGTTAGAGTGTTTAGCCATGGATTTCAATTGGTGCCGCTATATTAATTTACCTTTGGCAATAATCCACTATTCAACTCCATTCAATCAAAAAAGTCCCGCTCAATGAGCAAGACTTTTTTAGAGTTCAACACACAATTAATTTTTAAGGGCGATGAATTTCGCAAGTTGTCTTTCTTTTTAAACTGTTCTTCCAACTTTTCCCTGCCAATCATTCATCATTTGAAACTGGCAAGGGCAAAACTTAACTTTAAGCTGCTCAGCGAGTGGATTAATCATTACTATAGTTTTTAATTAGACCCTAACCTTAACCATTTTTTATTCGTTAAAAAATGGACTCAACCAAATTTCTAATCCCAATGAAAAAATACTCGATTTTCCTCTTTTTCTCCCTTTTACTTCTAGCATTTGTATCATGCAAAGAAGAAGATGAGATTGATCCGCTGATGCAAATCCGTGAGATTGCTTACAACGGCCTATCAGCTAATGAGAAAGCAACTCTGACTACAGATTGGAGAGTGGCTTCTGTTACAAATCTTCCGAATGGAAATTACATGGTGTTATTCAATACTGTAGATGATCCGCTCCTTGGTCCTATTGGAGTCATTATTGATCAGGATACTTTAGAAATAATTGGCTTTGCGCCCAGGTTTTGATGAGATTAGTGAATTAAAAAATCAACTTTGGGATTTCAAAAGTTGATTTTTTGCTGTTAATCGTTTATTTGCACCATAAAAAAAATTGCCTTAATCTTCTCCTTACTGGTGGCTAAGGGTCATAAAGATCCTTCTTTTAAAGCGATTATTTTTCTCTAGGCCATTGAATGGTGACTTGCCTTTGCCAAAGCTTGGTGAATAGAACCTAAAAAAAGACCAACTCATCGAGCTGGTCTTTTTTAGAATTCAACACACAATAAAACATTATAGGTTATTAGTTTTTTGAATTATCCTTTTTCTTAAACTGCTCCTCCAGCTTTCGCTGAAACTCTTCAAATTTCCCGGCGTTTTCTTCCTGCCAGATTTCCATTTTACGCTGAAACTCCTCCATTTTAGGTTGAAATTTTTCTTGCCACTCTTCCATCCGCTTTTCGAATTCTTTCATCTTAGGTTCTTGAGCCTTCTCCCAAGCCTTCATCTTTTCTTCGAATTCCTTCATTTTGGGTTCATTGGACTTCTCCCAAGCTTTCATCTTCTCCTCGAATTCCTTCATTTTAGGTTCGTTAGATTTTTGCCAAACTTCCATCTTCTGCTCCCATTCTTTCATTTGTGGTTCCCAACTTTTCATTGCTTCTTCACTTTGCTTTGCCCAATCGTTGGCCTGCTTTTCCCATTCTTTGGCCCAGTTTTCTTTTTGGGCTTTGGTCATGTTAGTCGTGTCACTAGAGACAATTACTCCATTTTTCCCATTCCGATGGACTGTAGATCCTTTTCCAGAACTGAAAAATTCAAAATTTGACATTTCTGCCATCGGGGGCATCTCAGGCATCGGGGGCATATCAGCCATCGAAGGCATTTCCGGCATTGGAGGCATTTCTGGCATTTCGCCCATATAGAAAGGTGGAATCGGGGCATCTGGAAAATCCGGTGCCATTGGAGCCTCCGGTAAATTGAAGTCCATGGTTGGCATAGTAGCCCAATCAACTCCGTCTTCATTCTTGAAAACATAAGTTTTATTTCCTTTTGTGATCACCGTATCCCCATTTGTAATCACTGTATCTGCTGAAAAACGATAGGTATAGGAATTATTTCCATCCCGTTTGACGATGATCCTTTCTCCAGAATTAGTAATCCATTCGGTAGAAGACTCACCTTTATTTACCGCTGCTGCACCCTTGACGGTATCGAGCTGAGTGATAAATCGGGATTTTGATTCCAGACCGAAAATCTCTGGATTATCTAAATGCACCTCCGATACCATAGCCTCAAAGGTATCTGGACTGTCTTGCTGCGCACTGGCAATCAAGCCTGCGCTGAATAATAAGGTTAGTAACATAGGGATAGAAATAATAGGGTTTTGTGGATAGATTTGGGCTGGTTGGCCCATGATTCTTTTGATGCGCTGCAATGTTGGATTTCGCTTCTTACTGGCGGGCAAAGCCAATTCGGGAGGATTCTGAGTTCCAAAATTTAACACTTCTGCCAAGCTATAAGCCAATTCTTTTGGGGGGATTCCAGCCTGTACAGCCAAGTCATCTGCGGCATTTTCCCGGAGCTCCTTGATCGTCTGGCTCATCCACCAATAGGACGGATGATAAAAGAAAAGGACCTCCAATGCCGATTGAATCAAATTGATGAGGTAATCATTTCGCTTGACATGAGCCAACTCATGGGCGATAATGGCTTCTAGCTGTGCTGGAGAAAGATGGAAAACCAAGGCAGCAGGGATCAGAACCACTGGCTTTAGAAACCCAAAAGTAATCGGAGACAAACCTGATTCACTTACTTTCAAACTAACATTCACATCCAATCCCAATCTGCCAATCAATCGGTAAAAAGTCTTCTCTACCTCTAAATCAATTTTCAGCGATGGAGCTTTGCGAAGCATCCGTAATTCAGTCAGGCTATTGAAAAGTCTGAAAAGAAAAAGTAAGGCACCAAGAAACCAGAAGTTCACTAAAATCGGTAACTGCTGATCAATCCAGCGAATTGTCTGAAGGAGGGAATCTTCTAGCGCAATCCCTGAAGCAGCACCTATTGAGTCTACAAAAACGAGATTCGTGAGCCAGACTTCCATAGTAGGAGCTGGAGCAAAGTTGGATAGCTCGTAAGTAAAAGTGGCCATAGTCAGTATAAAGCTTGATCCGAGCGCGACTAAACCCAGGTTGTATTTGAAGGAAGCACTTTTATAGCTACCAATTTTCAATCCAATCCAAAGTACAACTCCTACCGCGAGAAGCTGCCAAAGTGAATGAACAAGTGTCCAACCTAAGGCATAGCGTAATTGCTCGGGGATCCAGTCTGCTAAAAGATTCATGATTTCTTCTGTTCAAGTTGATCTAAAAAAGCTCTGATTTCATCTAAGTCATCTTTTGAAGGATTCTCTTGACCCAAGGCCTGCATGACAAGATTTTGTGCTGACCCTCCAAAGGCAGTTTTGACTAAATTTTTCAACAATGAATTTTGAGTGTCTTTTTGATTGGTCGATGGACGATAGATATGCGAGCGATTCTGCTCATCTCGAGTGACCATCCCCTTAGCATGCATGATTTGCATGATTTTCAAAGTAGTGGTATAACCGGTGTCTTTGGTAAGAGCAAGTCGCTCATGAATTTGTCGAACGCTTGCTTCTTTCATTTCCCAAAGAAGTGCAAGGATCTCTAATTCTGATTCGGTTGGTTTCGTCATGATAGTTCTTACGATAGCTTTCGTACAAAGTTATACGAAGATCATCGTAAGTCAAAAATAAGTACGAAATAAATCGTATTAAAAACTGTTAAATCTAAAAAAATCAGCCTTAACGCAGTTTTTTAATAGCTTTTGAACCTTTTTTTTCCAATTTATCCCGAAATATTTCTCCAACTGCCGGCCAAATCCCCGCAATTTTAGAAAGTAGTCCTCGAGATTCTGGGATGCAGATCATGTCTTTGGGCTTTTCCATCAGGCGAATCAAGGCAGCAGTAATGTCAGCTGGTTTTAAAACTTTTGATGGTCCACTAAAGGAAAGCTTGGCTTCGTCTGGGTAATTGAGCTGTAAATCCAGCATGGGCGTGGCTACCAAATCCGGGCAGACCACGGAAATTTTCACCCCAAACTGACGATATTCTGCCGCAGCTGCCAAACTAAAACCTCGAATGGCAAATTTGGAAGCGCTGTATAAGCTCAGTCCAGAAACTGGCGCCAATCCTGCCAAAGACGAAATCGTAATGACGTGACCAAATCCTTGATTTTTCATCAAATCTGCCAAAGTCTTAATCCTAAGGATACTTCCTTTGGTATTGATATCGAGATGGTAATCAATATCAGCCAGATCAAAATCACGAACAAAACCTGGCCTGACCACTCCAGCGCAGTTAAAAAGATGAGAAATTTGAGCTTTTTGTAAACTTATATAATGTGCAATTTGCTTCCACACTTCAGCTTTTGAGACGTCCGCTTGAAAAAGCTTAGTTTCTTCATCTTCTGTAAAATGCTTCTGAAGTATGCTCAGATTTAAATCAATCAATAAAAGTGAATGCCCTTTTCCCTGGAGTGTTTTAGCGAGATGAAGCCCTATTCCACTTCCAGCACCGGTAATGAGCACCAATTTTGTATCCATACTAGAGCGTTTTAATCTAAATATAATCAAAACTCGATGCTGACAATCAGTTCATCTCGCGATTAAGTTTAAGCCGTCGAGAATAAATAAATCCAATCTTTGAACTGAGTAGGGCGGCAAACAGTTGTATAGACATCGAATTTAAAAACTAAACCAATTATCTAATATGAGTACCAAAGAACCACTTTTACAACCAATGCAGGTTGGTGATTTAAATCTTTCCAATCGAGTATGGATGGCCCCTTTGACCAGAAGCCGAGCCGCGAATGAAGGAAATACCCCATTTGATCTTCATGTAAAATATTATAAGCAGCGTGCCTCAGCGGGATTGATCATCACCGAAGGATCACAAGTTTCAAAGCAAGCCGTTGGATACATCAACACTCCAGGAATTTATTCCAAGGAGCAAGTTGAAGGATGGAAAAAAGTGACTGAAGCTGTCCACAAAGAAGGTGGTCACATCTTTATTCAGCTATGGCACGTGGGACGAATTTCTCATCCTGATTTTCATAATGGTGAATTACCAGTAGCCCCATCTGCCATCAATCCGCATGCAAAATCGTTTACGCCAAAAGGCTTCAAAGAAACAGTCACTCCCAAAGAGATGACGATTGAGGAGATCAAGCAAACGGTCTTAGATTTCAAAAACGCGGCAAAAAATGCGATGGAAGCTGGCTTTGACGGGGTGGAAATTCACTCTTCAAATGGCTACTTACTTCATCAGTTTTTCAACAGAACCAGCAATGTCCGAATGGATGAATATGGTGGAAGCATTGAGAACCGTGCAAAAATCCTCTTTGAAATCATAGATGCAATCAAAGAAGTAATGCCTGAAAATCGAATTGGACTTCGACTGAACCCTTCACTTAATGGCGTGTTCGGGATGGAAGCCGATGAGGAGACGATTCCAACTTTTGACTACATCGTAGAAAAACTGAATGATTACGATCTAGCCTACCTGCATCTTTCAGAACCATTTACTGATGTAAGTGCTATTCCCTATTTGGTCACTGAGATCGCAAAGCACTATCGCCCGATGTACAAAGGCACATTAGCAATCAATGCAGGTTTTGACCAAGAAAAAGGAAATAAATTTATTCTGGAAGGTTTGGCTGACGCAGTTGTTTTTGGAAAGCCATTTATTTCTAATCCAGATTTACCGAAGCGATTTGAACTCGGAGCCGAACTGGCAGCATGGGATCAGGACACCTTTTACACCCCAGGTGAAAAGGGCTACACAGACTACCCAAGTTTACAAGAATCAAAAGTATAATATTCCAAAAGGCCGGTTAATCCGGCCTTTTCTTTACTTTAGAATATGTGTTTAGTAGCTATTGCTTGGAAGGTTCATCCTGATTTCCCACTGGTTATTTCAGCCAATCGAGATGAGTTTTTTGAACGACCCACCCAAAACTTACACCAATGGGATAGCAAGATTTATGCAGGAAAAGATCTCCGGAGTGGTGGGACTTGGTTGGGCTTTCATTCCAATGGTCGCTGGGCTTTACTGACTAACTATCGTGACTTCTCCACTTCACTAAAGCCCATAATTAGTAGAGGCAAACTGGTCCAGAATTGGCTGGAAGGTCAATCTGCTCCGAAGCAATACCTGGGGGAGATCGGAAAGTCTCAGGAAAATTACGAAGGCTTCAATCTCTTGGTCTCAGATGGTAAAAGTCTCTGGTATCTGAGTAATTATGGGAATGGAATTGAGGAGATCAATCCCGGAATTCATGCTATCAGCAATGGATTGCTGAATGATCCTTGGCCAAAAACCGAATTGGCAAAAGCACAACTTACAGCACTCATGGAGACTGAACCTAATGAAAATAAGCTGTTGCATATCTTAAAATCCACCGAAACCTATGAATTGGAGAGACTTCCAAGCACTGGGGTTCCTATTGATATGGAAATAGCACTGTCTGCACAGTTTGTCCGAATCGGAGAATCGTACGGAACTGTTTCAGCCATAGCGGTAGTTCAAGAAGCTTCAGGGCTTGTCCGAATGAAGGAACGAACCTACCAAATCAAGTATGGGGATTACCTAGACACTGCTCTTTCCTTTACACTCATTTAAATCAACCTAGTCATGCAAAATTTTGACCTCATTATTATTGGAGCAGGCCCAATAGGACTAGCCTGCGGTGTGGAAGCAAAAAAAGCAGGATTGAATTATGTCATTTTGGAAAAAGGAACACTGACCAATTCGATCTTCAACTACCCGGTGAATATGACTTTTTTCTCCACTTCAGATCGCTTGGAGATGGCCAACATCCCTTTTATGTCAGTGGGAAATAAACCTACTAGAACTGAGGCTTTGGAATATTACCGAAGGATTTTTTTCCACTTTGACCTAAATGTAAACCTCTACGAAGGAGTCGAAACGCTTTCAAAAGCAGGAGATCTTTTCCAAATCAAAACCTCCAAATCAAGTTACCAAACCAAGAAAATCGTATTGGCCACGGGATTCTATGATTTGCCTAATCTAATGAATGTTCCCGGAGAAGACTTGGAGAAAGTCATGCATTATTATAAGGAACCTTGGCCATTTATCGGGCAAAAAGTATTGGTCGTCGGTGGAGCGAATTCAGCTGTGGATGCCGCGCTGGAGTGCTGGCGCAAAGGAGCTGAAGTAAGCATGGTCCTGCTGGATGATGAAGTTGATCAAAATGTGAAATATTGGGTGCGTCCTGATATCATGAACCGGATCAAGGAAGGTTCGATTACGGCATATCCCAAATCGAAAGTGAAAGAAATCCGAGCAACAGAAGTGATAATTTCTACTCCTGAGGGGGAAGTCACCATTGCAAATGATTTTGTACTGGCAATGACTGGCTACAAACCAAATTTTGGTTTATTGGACCAACTCGGTGTAGAGATGAGTCAAGATGAAAAGCGTCAACCTTGCTATGATCAATACAATCAGGAATCCAATGTGCCAGGGGTATACCTTGCAGGCGTCGTCTGTGGCGGATTGAATACCCGAGAGTTTTTCATCGAGAACAGCATTGTGCATGCGGAGTCAATTGTGAGTGATATAGTGGGGAAAATGAAGGAAAAAGCTGAGAGCTGAAGTGAAAAAGCTGAAATGGACAATTAGAAAGCTAAAGTCAGAAGGATGAAAACAAGCACTGAAAAATCCGTAAATTGCAACCCATTATGAAAAAGAAGCCCTTTACCGTTGTCTACGAAGACAACCATCTTTTAGTAGTCAATAAAGCCGCCGGGATTCTGGTCCAAGGGGACAAAACCGGTGATAAGACGCTGACGGATTACCTCAAAGAGTACATTGCCAAAAAATACGATAAACCAGGAGCCGTTTTCCTGCACCCCATTCACCGTCTGGATCGTCCAGTGAGTGGATTAGTAGCTTTTGCCCGCACCTCCAAAGGACTGGAGCGAATGATGGAGATGTTCCGCAAGCGGGACATTCACAAAGTCTATTGGGCAATCGTAAAGCGAAAGCCTAAAGAGGAAATGGGGAAATTAACCCATTGGCTAGTGAAAGATGAGCAAAAAAATGTGGTCACTGCCCATGATCGTGAAGTGCCAGGATCGCAAAAAGCGGAGCTGAATTACAAGATGCTTGGGTTTATGAATGATCACTGGCTATTGGAGGTTCGCCCGATTTCCGGTCGCCCACACCAGATCCGAGTACAATTGGCTTCGATGGGTTGCCCGATCCGAGGCGATTTGAAATATGGTTTTGCTAAGCCAAACCCTGATGCAAGCATCAATCTGCATGCTTTTAATTTAGTTTTTGAGCACCCGATCAAAAAGGATAAATTATACCTACGTGGAGCAGTACCAGAGGAAGAATTCTGGGAGCAATTCCTCGAGTTTGAAACTATCAAAGCCAAGGATCAGCATTTGGATAATACATTTTCGGGTTAAGAACGGTTGAGGATTCATCAATTGTATTAACTATTGAGATACAATTCAACTATCCTCGGACGTTTGTTTAGCTAATCATCGGATTCGAAATAAGTCGAGAGACTCCTTTGGCAAGATGGTAAGGAGCAATTCTTCCAAAGGCCTATCTGAAAGTCTATCTTGATAAATATCTTGCACAGCATATCTTTAGTACTATGATTAAAAATCTTCTACTTTTCGTTTTCGGTATTCTAATTTTAGGCGCTTGCAGTCCATCTCCAACCCCAAAAACCATCTACATCGTCCGACATGCAGAAAAAATGCTGGTGGAAGATTCAGATCCGGAACTTGCGCAAGTGGGAATCTTACGTTCTTCGAAATTAGCCCAAATCCTTGCGGACAAAGACATCAAGCATGTATTTGCCACAGATTACAAGCGAACCAAAAACACGGCATGGCCCACAGCCGACCAAGCTGGAGTGCAAATAGAAATCTATGACCCTAAAGATCAGGAAGCTTTTGCTGAGAAATTAAAGCAGCTCGAAGGGAATATTTTGGTTGTTGGACATAGTAATACTGCGCCTCAATTAGTGAATATTCTGGTAGCAAAGGGATCGCCTTTTCCAGATTTGACGGACGCAGAATATGAGAATATCTATATCGTTGATTTGAAAAAAGATGATGTAGAGGTACAGCGGAAGACATTCAAGGATTATTAATTACCAAGTCAAACCTAATTTTTTATACTCCCCCAGTAAGGCGATTTTGTATTCGTAAAACTCCTGAACCTTTGCTTTCATTGAATCGTCCACCATTCGACGTGTGGCGTACTGCGCTTTTGCTGTGATGTCTATCCAAGATATGCTTTCATCAAAAGATTTTCCTGCGAATTGAGTCATTTTCTTGGATTCGAACCGTGCTTTTGAACTTTGAAAAAAGGTGGCTTTTGAATCGTAATCATCTAAATCCCCTAATTGCGCCATTAGTTTGTAATAATCTCCCAAAGGATAATTTTCACTGAGAAAGACCCTATAATCGAGTGGACTGGGGATAAAAGAGGATAGCATATAAAACTGATGCTGTTTTTTGGAAGCTAGGCGTTCAAATTTGAGATCTACAGAGATCGGTACGAGCAACTCCGAATCTGCATAAAATCTAATCTTTCCGGATTCAGTGCGAATATTATCAGCAAAAGAAAGGTTTAAATCAAGGGGTCCAGTCCACTTGATTTCGAGTAGCTCAGCAGCCTCAGAAATCATAAATTCGATTTTCAACTCCTCAATCCGATAGCTTACCGCAAAAGTCAACTTTTCTCTTGAAGAACTCAAGACACTTACTTTTTTTGGTTTCGCCTGAGCTATCCCCTGCAATAGTTCGTTCAGCACAACCCCAAATATGTCTTTGGTGTCGAAGAATGCTACATACTCTAAGACGGCTGTTTTCCGAGCGTATTCAGAAACCAAAAAATAATTCGAACCATCATATTCGCTTAACTTCCCTTTTCGCTCCATCAAACCTCCGAAACCCAACAAACCGTATTGATCTATTACTTGCTTTGATCCATCTATAAACTCCCAAGAATGGACACGAACTAGCCAAGAATTTTTACTGAGTTGATTCTTGAGTTTGGTCTGAAACCGGATAAAAAGCTGCTCTTCATCCAAAATCTGGGCCCTAGCTTCCTCCAGTTCAAATACCAAAGGCTGTAATTTGATTAGTATTTCCGGACTGTTTAGATCTAGATCTTCCTTTCTCAAGCTCATAGTCTCATATCCCACGTGAGAAATATAAAGTGAGTCAGCATAAGTGCTAATCAATTCATCGAGTGAAACCGTTCCTTCAGGGCCACCCATTAACACCTTACTTTTTTGAGGGTCATAGAGATGAAAAAATGGAATCGGCTCCAATGTGTTAGCGTCTACTACTTTTAGGCTCTGGGCCCAAATAGATTGAGTCAGAAAACAAAGTAAAAAACCCAAATATTGCCTATTTTTCATCGAGCTTGAATTTAAAGAATGCCAGTTTTTCATTCTCCTCATCTACGATCCCATCGGCGTAAAAAACGCCATCGACCGAACCCAATACTCTAAATCTAATTGGCACTTCTAGATCTGCTGCAAGTTGAATTCCCTTATAAACCTGCAAACGAGCAGATTTTGCTCCATTTCCTCTCGGCAAATAACTCCGAAATAATAAACCCTCCTTTGCATCGTAAAAAATATCATCGTAGTGCCCAAATTGAACTCGATCAGTTCCCCATTGACTTTCCGCTTCTTCAAGCGTTTGGGTAGGGATATAATCCATCTTCATGGCTATTCCAGGCTCTCCGAATGTCCCCAAAAAATTAAACTCCAAATCATACACATGGATTTTAGGATCTATCGGGAAGGATACCAGTAGACTATCCCCTTTGGTCGTAAAATAGGAGTAATCAAAATTCGGCAAGTAATTGTATTTTAAGTATTCTTCAGAACGCTTTCCACCTAGCTTTTGCAGATTATATTTTTCATCAAAAAGTCCAAAAATTGCGACAGATTCATAATATTCGGTGGTCCAATAGCCATTTAGCTCTGGATGTGTCATCATCACAGGAAGAATAAATCCTTGCCCCTCAGCTAAGGGGAAAATCGGCATATTGACTTCCTGACTAATCCAACTAATCTCATAAAGACCAAACATATCTGATCTTGGGGCATGAAGCATTTCTTCCACTGATTCTTGGCCGCCAAGCGTGAAGTTCAATCGATCTTTCAGCTTGAATGAAGTATCAAAAATAGAGATATGATTATCACTTAAAACAATCAATTCATCGCCTTCCGATACAATACCAAAAATCCCATTTTGTCGGTCTGGACCATCTCCCCTGCCTAAAAATTCCTGTTTAAAATTACCCTGATGATCGAATTGGAAAACTTTTGATTGAATTCTATCAATGAAATTAATGTCACGATTGGTCAAAAATAAATATCCAACGAAAGTTGAATTTGGAGCTTCCAAATAAACAGTATCTAAAGAAACCATTTTATATTGAACTGCAGATTTTAAGTCCTCCTTATCTGATTTACTCTTATCTGAATCTATATTCGACTTGCACGCAAGCAATGTCATGATCAGGAAAAGATTATAATAATTTTTCACAGCCGTAATTTTTTTAGTGAAAATTAGGCTGGCCCATTTAGGACCAGCCATTCTTTGTTAGCAATTTGGGCTAGTTCCACAGCCATCTATGCCCGTGATTCTTCCACAGTTGCGCCTCAAGGATATTTGATTCCCCCCTTGACAAGATTCACCATGACATCGACAGACTGAATCCCCAGTAATTATGGGCACATCTATACTTTGACTCTGTGAAACTGATAAGCTTGATACAGTAAAAATAATAACTAATAATAACTTTTATATATCAAGTTAGTTTGGAAAAAAGCCAATTCCCAGCTTGGCTGATAGCTGCGATAAATGATTAAGCGCTTAAAATTTTTACCTACTATAAAATAATTATTTATTTTTTCGAATTTACAAATTCGTTTACCTATTTTATTAATTAAATTTATTTATGATCTTCATAACTCATTTTTATTAGTTAATTAACCTTCTCATTATATGAGGTAACTAGTTCAAGCAGGCCATTTCAAATCATCGGTCACCAAACATCGGTCACCAAACACCGGACATCCCACATCCCACATCGATCATCAGACATCCGTCATCGGTCACCAAACACCGGACATCCAACATCCCGCATCGGTCACCCGACACCCTACATCAAGCATCTGTCATCCAGCATCGGTCACCAAACACCGGATATCCGGCATCGGTCATCGGTCACCAAACCACCACCACCTCTATCCCCTTCTCCTCCAACTTTTCCCGGTACACCTCCGGAATACCAGCATCGGTGATGATCATATCAATGTCTTCGAGTTCGCAGATTTTACCAAAACCCTTTCTCCCAAACTTTCGGCTATCGGCCAAGACAATCGTCTTTTGAACAGAGCGAATCATCTGTGAATTTAAATGTGCCTCCATCATATTGGAAGTAGTCAAGCCATTCTCCAGGCTGATCCCATCTACACTGAGAAACAGCTTGCTGCAAGCAAAGTTTTTCAACATCTCCTCGGCATAATGCCCGACTGCCGAACTACTGCTTTTCCGAACTACCCCACCCAATTGCACCAACTCAACTTCAATACTATCAATCAATGCCAAGGTCACATTCATGGCAGCCGTAAGGACAGTAAGTTTGAAGTTTTTAGGGATTGCTTGCGCAAAAGCAACTACCGTGGTTCCAGAACCAATTAAAATCGCTTCATTTTCTTCCAGATATTCTAAAGCTTTCTGCGCTATTCGAGTTTTTTCAGCAACTTGTTCCAACTTTTTGAGCTGAACTGATCGATCAGATACATAAGGCGAAACCGGCGTAGCAGAACCATGAGATCGGTAGAGCAAGCCTTTGTCTTCCAGGATCTTCAAATCCTTACGGATCGTCACCATGGTCACCTCCATGTTTTTAGCCAGGTCAGAAACCGATACAAATCCCGCTCGATCCAATTCCTCTAAAATGTGTTTATGTCGCTCAGCAATAGTCATTTTTACTTTCTTTTGGGAGTTAAAACTACTCAAAAAGAAACTGAATTAAAAAAAAAATAGATTTCATTTTGTTTCTTTTTCTTTCTTTTAATTTCTTTTTATTTACTTTTATGTAAGAAAGAAAACTTATGAAAAGAGAAGAAAACTTAAACCAACTCATTGACGAAACCAAAACTTGGGATATCGCTATCATTGGAGGAGGTTCTTCTGGCTTAGGCGTAGCACTTGATGCGATTTCCAGAGGAATGTCAGTTTTACTTTTGGAGAAAGCGGATTTTGCCAAGGGTACTTCAAGCCGAAGCACCAAATTAGTCCATGGAGGAGTTCGCTACTTGGCACAAGGGGATGTAGGCCTAGTATTAGAGGCATTGAAAGAACGGGGAAGGCTCTTGAGAAATGCAGCTCATTTGGCGCATGATCAACCTTTTATCATCCCGATTTACACTTGGTTTGACCGAATTCAGTACACGGTTGGCTTGAAAATGTATGATTGGATGGCAGGTCGGCTACGACTTGGAAAATCAAAGTGGATCTCCAAAGAAGAAACTATCACCCGAATGCCAGCCATTGTTCAAAAAGGATTGATGGGTGGCGTAGTATATCATGACGGACAATTTGACGACGCCCGATTGGCTGTGGCGATTGCACAAACTGCCGATAAAGCCGGCGCTTGTGTTCTGAACTATACCAAAGTTGCGGATCTGATTAAAAACGAAGCAGGAAAAATTACCGGCTTGAAAGTCCAAGACGAAATCGGTAAGAAATACTATACTATAAAGGCCAAAATGGTGGTCAATGCCACTGGAGTTTTCGCAGATAAAATCCTACAAATGGATAATCCAGAAGCTCCAAAAATGATTCAACCCAGCCAGGGAATTCACTTGGTCTTGGACCTGGATTTTTTAGGCGGACAAGACGCACTCATGATTCCAAAAACCCGAGACGGTCGAGTCCTATTTGCAGTGCCATGGCATGGCAAACTTGTAGTGGGGACAACCGATACATTACGCGAGAAGCCGAAGCTTGAACCTGAAGCTTTACAGAAAGAAATTGATTTTGTGCTGGAAACAGCCTCAGGTTACTTGACTCGAAAACCAACTCGAGCAGATGTAAAAGCAGTTTATGCAGGTTTAAGACCTTTGGCCAGACCAAAAGAAGGAAGCACCAAGACCAAGGAAATCTCACGCTCCCACAAGATCATTCTTTCCAAAAGTGGCTTGGTGACGCTGACCGGCGGAAAGTGGACCACCTTCCGGAAAATGGGCGAGGACACGGTAGATTATTTTGAACAAGTGACTGGAGAGAAACCTAAAGAATCGACTTCCGCCGAAATGAGTATCCAGGGAAATACCAGCCACCTAGAAGCTGGACATTGGGGAATCTATGGAACTGATGCAAAAGCCATCAAAGCGCTGGCCGAAGAACATCCTGAATGGAATGAAAAAATCCACCCAGACTTTCCTAATATCCTGGCCGAAGTAATTTGGGGAGTGCGGAATGAAATGGCCATGAAACTCGAAGATGTACTTTCCAGAAGGATTAGAATTCTGATTTTGGATGCGCAGGCCGCTATTGATTCCGCTCCTAAGGTAGCCAAACTGATGGCAGAAGAAATGAACCAAGATGCTGATTGGGTGGAAAGTGAACTGGCTGATTTTCTAAAAACTGCCTCGAAGTATTTGATTAAATAAGGGATGGGGATTGGAAATTAGGTAATTATCAGGGGGAGACTAGAGACTGGAAATTGGGGAATTGAGGATTCACATAATTATAGAATCATGATCTCTAAAGATATCTTTTTCTTTCTGTTAGCCAAATAAAACACTGCTAAAAAGCATTTTAAGATGGATATTGCCACTCGATTATGGGCTCAAACCATTTCAAACTCAGTGGACAAACCAGAATAATTGTGAATAATCAACTATCTTTTTGACGAATTAACCCAAAAACCCAATGACCCAAACAAGACCTTATATACTTTCGCTTGATCAGGGAACGACAAGTTCTCGTGCGATCGTTTTTGATAAAAAAGGAAAAATCGTTTCCACCGCCCAAAAGGAATTCAAACAGCACTTCCCAAAGCAAGGCTGGGTGGAACATGATCCTGAGGAAATCTGGACTTCCCAATCTTCAGTCATGATCGAGGCATTGGTAAATAAAGGTATTCGGGCAGATCAGATCGCTGCAATCGGCATCACTAATCAACGAGAGACAACTATTGTTTGGGATCGGAAGACTGGCAAGACACTTTACAATGCCATCGTCTGGCAAGATCGACGGACAGCTGCTTTTTGCGATAGCTTAAAGTCGAAAGGTCATGCCGAACTCATCGCTTCCAAGACTGGGTTGATCATTGACGCCTATTTTTCTGCTACCAAAATCCGATGGATCTTAGAAAATGTCGAAGGTGCTCGAGCTCGGGCTGAAGCCGGAGAATTGGCTTTTGGTACGGTGGATAGCTGGTTGGTTTGGAAACTTACAGCTGGAGAAAACCACCTCACGGATATCACAAATGCCAGCCGAACCATGCTTTTCAATATTCATACCCAGGAATGGGATCAGGAATTATTGGATCTTTTTGGTATCCCTGCATCCATGCTTCCTGAGGTGAAATCTTGCTCTGAAGTTTATTGCGAAACAACAGGTGATGTGCTCAGTACAAAAATCCCAATCGCAGGAATAGCGGGTGATCAGCAGGCTGCACTTTTTGGCCAACTCTGCACTGAACCCGGAATGGCAAAAACCACCTACGGAACCGGCTGCTTTCTAGTGATGAATACCGGAACTAAAGCGGTTCGTTCGAAAAATCAATTGCTCACGACCGTCGCTTGGAAGATTGGCGACGAGATTAATTATGCGCTGGAAGGATCCGTATTTATTGGCGGAGCGGCGATTCAGTGGCTTCGTGATGGATTGGAGCTTTTCAAAGATGCCAAGGAAACCGAAAAAATTGCGACCAGCTTAGAAGATAACGATGGCGTCTATTTCGTACCTGCATTGGCTGGATTAGGCGCACCACATTGGGATCAAAATGCCCGCGGAGCATTTTTTGGAATCACCCGAGGAACCACTATTGCACATTTCACCCGCGCAGCATTGGAAGCGATCGCCTATCAGGTCTATGATGTGCTGAAGGCCATGGAAAAAGATAGCGGCAAGCCAACCGCCGAACTCCGAGTAGATGGTGGTGCCACTTCAAATAACTTTCTGATGCAGTTTCAGGCAGACTTACTGAATTGCGAAATCAAGCGACCTGAGATCATTGAAACAACCGCAATTGGAGCGGCATTCTTGGCAGGATTAGCTGTTGGATTTTGGGAAAATCAGGAGGAAATCAAATCACTCTGGACTGCTGATCGGAGTTTCACTCCCAACATGGAAAAAGAAAATCGAGAAAATTTGCTTCATTTCTGGCATAAAGCAATTGACCGTTCCAAGAATTGGATCGAGACTAATTGATTTTCACTTCCTATATTCCCATGAAGAAATCCTTAAAAACCCAATCTTAGCAAAATGAACCCATACCTAGCAGAATTTATAGGCACTTTCCTTCTTTTACTTTTAGGATCTGGCGTAGTCGCCAACATGCTTTTACCCAAAACCAAAGGAAATGGCGGAGGGATTATGGAGATTTCCACTGCTTGGGCCTTAGCCGTATTTTGCGGAGTGGTAGTAGCAGGACCTTACAGTGGCGCTCATCTCAATCCAGCGGTAACGATTGGATTGGGAATCACGGGCAAATTTGCCTGGACCTTAGCTCCAGGATATATTTTAGCTCAAATTCTAGGCGCTATGCTGGGAGTGGGATTAGCTTGGCTGATGTACAAAGACCATTATGAAGCTGAAAAAGATCAAGGAATTATTGCTGCACCTTTTGGGACTTCGCCAGCAATTCGAAACTTCAAATTGAACTTCCTCTCTGAGTTGCTCGGTACGTTCGTCTTGATCTTGGTAATTCTCTATAACAGGGGCGTAAATATGGGCGATGAAGTAGCTACTCCGATTGGAATGGGTTCGCTCGGCGCTATTCCAGTCGCATTTCTTGTTTGGGTGATTGGACTTTCCTTAGGCGGAACTACGGGCTACGCGATCAATCCAGCTCGAGATTTTGGCCCAAGATTGATGCATCAACTTTTACCGATCAAAGGCAAAGGTCCTACTGACTGGTCCTATGCTTGGGTTCCGATTTTGGCCCCAATCGCAGGAGCTGCTTTGGCAGCTGGAGTATATATGGTCGCTGGAGTTTAAGCGTATTTTCTAAAGAACTTTCTCAAAATGGTACTTTTGGTGATTACGATCACTGATTATGCATATCGATAGAAAACTATTTCAAATTCTAAAAGACAAAATTGACTACAAAAAAGCAATTATATTCAGTACTCCGACTCCAAGTCTTTTAGCCCCATTCACAACTCAGCCAATTATGAAAAATTTATCTTATTTAATACTTGCAATCTTAGGATTGACTGGACTCCTTTCTTGTCAGAATCAAGAAGATATGGATCAAAACCTTGAAAATTTGGAGCCGATAGAGATTGCAGACACTGTCTTTCAATTTGGAATAGCCCACGCCATCAAAGAAGATAATACATCCCCATCGGAAACTTGGTTCTCGGATGGTTCTGAATTGATCAACATAGTTGCGTTTTATTATAATGATCAAATCGGAACCAGAAATATAACTTTGCCTTGGTTTACTCAGGGAAATACCCTGAATCTAGTGAACAACAAGATAAACCCTGCCGGTGGCTGGCAAATGATATCTTCAAACCTAGGTTCTGTAGAATCTCCAGTAAGAAGACCTTACTTTTTCATATTCAATAAGCAACTTGGAAAAATTTACTTTTTCGTTTATAACATACCAAATCAGGCTGGATCCTACGCCGTGGGGCAATTAGAAATCAGGGCAACAAGCGGAGACTCGAAACTTGAGCTAACTTCCAAGCAAACAAAATTTAATCAATTTGATTCTTGGTTCAATTTTGAATTCGACCTCGAGGACCAAAACCCAGAGATCGTCTTAAACAGTAAAACTTGGCAACTCCTAGGAACTGGAGTTCAGATTTCAACATTGAGGACCTCCAACTAAAATCAGAAAAGGTCTTCAACATCAATCGCCTCTGATCGTAGCATGGGCGTTTGACTAGATGTAGTCCTGACAGCTGTACGGGAGCATCTATACCATCCTATCCTTCAGAATTTGTAATTCGGGCGATTTAAATTAGTCTTATTTGGGTGAGAAGCTCGAAGACTTCCTTTAATAGAGTGCTCGAAATCCAGCCATACGGGCAGGCATTTGGGAATGATAGATTTAATTGAGGTGAGTTATTGGTAGTTGCGGTTGATTTTCAATTGCAAATTGGTAAGGATAGTAGGGTGGAATTACATCCGACTACTGTACGGATCACACCCAGTCACCACGGTGTTTTGACTATACCCAGAAGGGGGACCAAAGAATCCAGATTGGAATATCAGGACAAATTGAATTTAATATCTCATTTAACTACCTTTAGCTATGAACATTGCAGAAAAGAAAGCTGAAATTATAGATTGGGTTAGAGATTTAGAGGATGAGGATTTAATTCAAATATTAGATAAACTGAAGACCGAATCTCTCACTGAAGAAGAAATGGTACTTTCTGAAATTCTTGCATTCTCAAACAACTCAAAAAAAATCACTCCTCATACCTCAGCAAAAAATCTAATTCGAGGGAAATGAAATCGTTGCCAATTTTTTGGACTGACGAAGCTGTAACTTCATTAAATAGCTGTGTGGAATTTTTAGAGTCAGTTTGGGAAAATAAATAGAATCCGAAAAAACCACTCCGAGATCTTAAGAAGATTTAGAATGGAATTGAGTGATTAACCACATTGTCTTTCGATTCTATATTGGCACAATCCTGTACGCCAACGGATTAAATACTGAATTACTTACTAGAATCCCCCTTGCCCCCTTTGACTAAGGGGGATTTCGATCCGATTCTAAATTAAGATTTCGTTTCACACTGGAAGATGCAACTACTCATATCATCATAACCCAAAAAAGCTGAAACCCCATCGGATTTCAGCTTTTTACATTTTTTCAGTTTTCTGACTTAAGATTTCTGACTGCTCAATTTTGACTTACCGAAGTATTTCTCTGGAAATCACCAATTTCTGAATCTCAGAAGTGCCTTCTCCAATCGTACAAAGCTTTGAATCTCGATAGAATTTCTCAACTGGATAATCCTTGGTGAAACCGTAGCCACCAAAGATCTGAACCGCCTCATTTGATACCGAAACACATACTTCCGAAGCATATAACTTGGCCTGAGCTCCTGCCAAAGTGACTTTTTCGCCTCTGTTTTTTAGATCACACGCTTTGTAGATCAATAATTTTGAAGCTTCCACCTGCGTTGCCATATCGGCAAGTTTGAAGGAGATTCCTTGGAAAGAACTAATTGGCTTATTGAATTGGTGACGCTCTTTGGAATAAGCAATCGATGCTTCAAGTGCACCTTCGGCAATACCTAAAGACAAGGCAGCAATGGAAATACGGCCACCGTCAAGCACCTTCATGGACTGAATAAATCCCTCTCCTACTTCACCTAACACCTGATCCTTATGGATTCGGCAATCTGTAAAAATCATCTCAGCAGTCTCAGAAGCTCGCATGCCGAGTTTATCTTCCAAACGCCCACCTTCGAATCCCGGTGTGCCGCGCTCGATCACAAAAGCAGTCATTCCATGGGAATCTCCCACTTCACCGGTTCGGGCGATTACTACCGCCACATCCCCTGATGCACCATGTGTAATAAAGTTTTTAGCGCCATTCAATACAAAATGATCCCCGTCTTTGATCGCAACAGTTCTCATATTTCCGGCATCCGAGCCTGTATTTGGCTCAGTCAAACCCCAAGCTCCAAGCCATTCGCAGGTAGCTAGTTTAGGGATATATTTCCGCTTTTGCTCCTCATTTCCAAACATGAAAATATGATTGGTACAAAGGGAATTGTGTGCCGCCATAGAAAGGCCTATCGATGGGTCTAATTTCGAAAGCTCCACGATCGCAGTGACATACTCAAAGTATCCAAATCCAGATCCACCGTATTCGGTTGGGATTAAAACGCCCATCAATCCAAGCTCACCTAGTTTCTTGAAAAGAGGCTTGGGGAAATGCGATTTATCATCCCATTCTTTTCTAAAAGGAGTGATTTCTTTCGCACCGAAATCTTGGATCATCTTGGCGATCATCTGTTGATTTTCGTTTTCTGAAAAATTCATCATGTTTATTCTTTGGGTTTATATTCTTATAATTTAACCTCAAGGTTTGCAAATAAGTTTGGCATCTGCAAACCGCTGTTCAAAAGCTTGAAAGCCCAAAACTCTCCGCTCCAAATATTTGAACCCATTTTAAAAAAATAACCACTTAATCAATTGGAAGCGTGATAGAATGCCAAAGCAACTCTTTCATTTGGCGATACCCTCATTTTTCACTTATTTTCTGGCCAAATAGCTTTCCATGAAGAAATTCTGCTTTCTACTCTTTTTTTTAGGTGTAATTGTTTGTTCTCTAGCTTTCCCGCAAAGCCAAAGAGAACTTTTGGACAGTTTAAAAACAGCCCTAAACCAAGCAAAAACCCCTACAGATCAAGCTACTATTCTCTCCGAGCTGGTATGGAACTATGTAACGATCTCCATGGATTCTGCGATAATCTTTGGGGAAAAAGGAGTAGAAACAGCCAAATCCCTAAATGATCCTGTGCTTCTGAGCCAGCTTTACAGTGACTTGGGTTATGCATGGATGGAGAAAGGCGAACTGATCAACGCCCGTGAAAATTACCAGACCGCGCTAGATCTTCGGTACGAACTCGGGGATTCTGCCAAAATCTACGGCATAATCACCAATCTGGGATCGGTCTATCAGCGGGATTTTCAGTCAGATTCTGCTATGGTCAATTACCTCAAGTCACTGGCTTTTTTTGAGCGAACCGGGAATGATCGAAATGCTGATTTTATCCGAAATAATATCGGGGTGATCTATCTCGAAATGAGGAACTATCCCAAAGCGCTTGAAATATTCACCCAAGTAGCAGAATATCGGAAGAGCCAAGCAGATGAATATAGTCTGGCGATGGCCTACACCAATCTAGGTAACACTTATAAAAACCTTAAAAATTTTGAAAAGGCAGAAGAAACATACCTCAAGGCGTTGATGCTTTTTGAGAATTTCGAGGATGTGTATAATACCTCCACCACTTTAAATAATCTTGCCACACTTTATAACACCCAGAAAAAAAGTAAGGTGGCAATTGAGTTTGCAGAAAAAGGACTCACGCTGGCCGCACAAGCTGGCGCCTCTTATGATTATGCCCTCATTGAGTCCAACCTTGCACAGTCTTACAATGACCTTAAAAACTATCCAAAATCCCGGGAATATTACCTTCGGGCTTTACAGAATTTCGAGGATCAAAATGCGGAAGAGGATATCGCAAGCATGTATTTGTTGATGTCGCCAGTCTATGCTGCTTTGGGAATGCCGGACAGTGCAGCCTTTTACACTTCCGAATATGTGGCCTTAAATAAAAAACTCACCGAGGAAGAGATTCAGCAGCTTTCCGCGGACTTGGAAACCCGCTATCAAACCGAGAAAAAAGATGCCGCTATTGCGCAGCAGCGACTGGAAATCCGCAGTCGTACTATTCAGCTTTTCGGTTCGCTGGCCTTGGCAGTCATACTCGGGATAGTGGGCTATTTGCTCTATTCCCAGCAAAAACTCAAAAACCAGCAGCTCAAGCAACAAGCAGAATTGAAGACAGCTTTGGTCCAAATCGAAACGCAAAACACACTCCAAGAACAACGATTGCTGATCTCAAGAGACCTGCATGATAACATCGGTGCACAACTCACTTTTATCATATCGGCTATCGAAAACCTGAAGTACTTTGATCCAATCAAGGAGCAATTGACGCAGCGCTATGACACTATTGCCAACTTCACCAAACAGACCATCACTGAGCTACGGGATACGATCTGGGCGATGAATGCCGGGCAGGTAAGTTGGGAGCAATTGTCTGGAAGGATTTCCGATTATTTGCAGCGGGCACAGCTGGCTGATCAAAAAATAAAGTTTGAATTCCTAGGTGGAGAAAAGCTGGACTCGTCCCTTCGCTTTGACTCGGCGAATGGGATCCAACTCTACCGGGTCTTGCAGGAAGCCATTCAAAATGCCATCAAATATGCGGAGGCTAGTGAAATTCAAGTGAGCATTTTGCAGAAAAAAGGGCGCCTCACCCTCCAAATCACCGACAATGGGAAAGGCTTTGATGAATCCAAGATCACCCCCGGAAACGGACTTTTCAATATGCGAAAACGAGCCCAAGAACTTGGTGGGAAATTGACAATAAATTCAGAAGTAGGGAGTGGAACAAGCGTAAGTTTAAATTGGCATTTTTGCTAAAGGGAAAGTGACCTAGTAGGCGGTTCAATGACCCAAGGGGCGGCCGACATTGACCGAGAACTCGTAACCGACAACCGAAATAGGTCCTTTGCCGTATTCCACCCCATAACATCGTTTATTACATTTGAAGACTAGGAAAATTCTCTTAGCGCTTATGTTACTTTTCTTATTGGATTCTTACTTTTTGAGTGGATTGACACTACTGGTTTTAGTGAGTATCGGACTATTGCACTTTTTACTTTTCCGCGAATATGTCAAGCAAGAGCAGCTTCAATCCCAACGCCTCCAAGATCTCGAAAAACTAGTCACCGCCGAACTATTTCGATCCAAATCTATGGATTATCAAAACCAGAAACTTGATCAGATTAAAGCTAAAACTCAGGAGCAACTAGACCTAATCAAACTCCAAGTGGATGCGATGAAAAGTGCTGAAAGAGAAATACCCTAAACTCCTGAATTGGGCAAATCATGAATGGGACTGCTTACCTGATTTGAATCGAAAAGGAGCCTCAGGACTAGGGCGTGTCGTCTGCACGTCATTGCGAGACCTGAAACGGAAAATTAGAGCTACAAGAGCCTCAGCCAGCTCGAAGCAATCTCAATCTTTGGGGCAGATTGCCTGCTCTCCGGAAGCCAAGGTTCTGATTTGAATTTACCCAGCAAGCCCAATTTTGTATTAAATCCTCGTAATGACGAAAACTGACAACCCAGAACCCACAACCGATAACTGGCTCTCTACTTCACCACTCCCGCATACCCTGCTTTAACACGCTCAAACCATGCCTTCAATTCCTCAAGTCGCTCATAGGCATCTTGCCCCGGCTTTTGATCGGCTTGACCTAGCATCGAACCCAAATAACTCGCCTGATCCTCCAGCATCGGTTGCATATAAGTGCCTTCTTCCGTGACTAATTGATTGTAAATAGTCTCCAATTCATTTTTCTTACGCGCTATTTTCTTGGATGGACTTTCCTTTTCAATCACAAGCTTTAGCGCCTCCACTTCCTTTTCGATAGCAGCAATCAGTTGATCCACCTCGTTGCGGAACGTCTGAATTTCCAGCGTCAAGGCTTCTTGCTCCGCCACATCCGCATCCGTCACCAAAGTCACCCGTGGATCTAGGACCACATCAAATTTCTCCTCCAAAACCGTTTCTCCCGAAATCAATCTTGCAGTATAAACCCCAGTCGAAACCATCGGCCCATTTCCGGTATAAGCTTTTTTCGGGTCTTTGTTCCAACCTCCCTGATGCAGCATATTCCAACTGAAATGATTCATCCCAGCTTTATTAGGAAGTCCACCTGAAGCCGGAGCTTCAGTAAATTCTGTGGACATATTTCTGGCAGTGTCTACTTTTTCTCCTTTTGGAGCATCAGCTTTGAAAGTTCGAACCACCTGTCCTCTGCCATTCACTAATTCCAATCGAAGTCCCTCCTGATTTTCTGCCAAGTAATAATCCAGCTTTGCGCCAGCCCGAGGGTATTCCGGGCCATTGGTTTCCCGCTGTGCAGACATCATGTTTCGGATGGCCGGCTTGGTATCAAAAAAGACCATCGCTTGATTTCCAATCTCAGAAATCCCTCTTACACTCATCAGATTATCCAAAATCCAAAAACCTCTTCCCATCGTGGACATTACCAAATCATCCTGATGAATCTTGATGTCGGTGATCGGGGTGACTGGTAGATTGCTTTTGAAAGGCGTCCAAGTGCTGCCGTCATTTAGGGAAATAAATAAGCCAAACTGTGTTCCTGCATAGAGGATTCCTTTTTTGGCAGGATCTTCACGAACGACCAGTGTCGGGAAATCTTCCGGAATTCCATTTTTCCCATCCGTCAGCAAGGCCCAAGTTTTCCCATAATCTGTAGTCTTGTAGATATAAGGCTGATCATCGCCCAACAAATAGCGAAGGATCGCCACATAGGCCGTTCCAGGATCATGTGGAGATGGCTCCACAGAATCCACTCGCCCACCTTTCGGCATCTTTGGCGTAACATTCTCCCAAGTCTTGCCACCGTCTCTGGTCACATGAACTGGTCCATCATTGGCACCTACCCAGATCAACCCTTCCTGAATCGGAGATTCTCGAATGGCATAAATCGTACTGTAATATTCCTCGCCGGTGACATCTCGCGTGATCGGGCCACCTGGAACTACCTGCTTATCGGGCTCATTTGCGGTCAAGTCTGGTGAAATGATTTCCCAAGTCTTTCCTTCATCCAACGTCTTGTGCACATACTGTGAAGTATGGTAGATCACTCCGGAATTATGCGGGGAAACGTGAATCGGTGCCACCCGCTGAAATCTAAATTTCAGATCTTTCGGATTGTGTCCATAGATATTGGAAGCACCAACGTAATACTGCAATTCCTGACCCGTTCGTTTGTCATAGACGCCAAACCTTCCCTTGCAATTCGAATAGACAATATTTGGATCGCCCGGCTTGGGTACAGCAGGTCCAGTTTCACAGCCTCCCGTATTGATAATGAAGGCATTGCTGCCTGCCTGCACACTAAGTGGCGGCAGGCTCGGTACTGCTACGGTGCTGTAATTATCCTGCATGCCCGCATAGAGCCAATACGGAAATTGATCGTCTACTTCAACTTGATAGAGTTCGGCGGTAGGTTGATTAAACTGCGTGGACCAGCTCTTCCCATCATTTTGGGTGATATTCGCCCCGCCGTCATTGGCTTGAATCCAGATCGTGGTATCGTTTGGGTTTTGCCAAATGTCATGATTGTCTCCATGGGGTGTGGACAAGGATTTCCAAGTTTTGCCGCCATCATAGGAGCGTTGAAATCTCAAAGCGTTGTTATAAACCGTATTCGCATCCTTCGGATTGGCGTAGATATTTGTGTAGTAAAAAGGTCGATTGGTCAAGTTGGAATTATCGGAGACCATGTCCCAAGTTGCACCCCTATCAGCCGAGCGGTACAATCCGCCTTGCTTATCCGAAGCTTCGATATTCGCATAAACCACCGCTGGATCCGCTGGAGAAACCGCAAAATCAATCTTTCCAATTAATTTGGTCGGTAGGCCTTTGGTCAGTTTCGTCCAAGTCTTTCCGGCATCAGTGGACTTATATACGCCACCATTCGATGAACCCGAAGTAATCGTCCAAGGCTTGCGCTCACCCCTCCAAGCACCGGCATAGATCGTATTGGGATCATCCGGAGCGAGCTCCAAATCAGAAATCCCAAGACTATCCGAATGGAAAAATACCTTTTCCCAATTTGCACCACCATCGACAGTTTTGAAAACACCCCGCTCTGCATTCTTCGTAAAAGCCTGACCAATTGCCGCCACATAGACGATATCCGGATTAGTTGGGTGAATCTCCACGGCACCGATCTGTCCGGCATCTTTCAGTCCGATAAACTTCCAAGTCTTGCCTTCATCTTCTGATTTATAGACACCCTTGCCGGTGATCACATTGGAGCGAAGGCCATCCGAACCTGTACCTACATAGAGGATCTTTGGGTCGGGCTGATAGACCGAGATCGCTCCGATGGATGGGGTAGGAAAGTAACCATCCGAGATATTTGTCCAAGTGATGCCATAGTCATCTGTCTTCCACACTCCCCCGCCGGTAGCACCCATGTAGAAATGCGAAGGTTTGGAATCCACGCCCTCCACCGCCGTCACCCGACCGCCACGAAGGGGGCCGACATTTCGGAACTTATACGAATCAAGGAGCTGCGTCAGGTCTTGGGAAAAGCCAGACAGCGCAAGTGAAAGAAACAGGATGGTAGTAAAAAGGGTCTTAAACATCAGGATTGGGGTTAAGCCAAAAAGATAGGGGTAAAATATCGAAAAAGTAATTGGAAATTATAGGAACGGAGTTGGGGAAAGGGTTTTTAGGTATAGATTAGTGAATCCAAAAACTAACTCAGAGGCAAGAAGTGGCCCAAAACTTTTTTCAAAATTTGAACACTTAAAAAATGATCTTAGAAATACCGAAGTTTCACGAAACGTTTAATCCAATTTTAGAAATCTTAAGCGATGGTAAGATCTTGCATACGAGAGAAATGCAGAAATTAGTAATTGGAAAATATTACTCAGCTCTTCCACAAGAACTACTTGAAGAAAAAACCAAATCTGGTGAAATTCTAATTAACAACAGAATAGCATGGGGGAAATCTTACCTAAAAAAAGGAGGTTACATCCACTATCCCGAACGAGGTCATGTTCAAATCACTGAAAAAGGAAAAAATCAGCAAAGTGGCTTGACGTTAAAGGAAGTTGAAGAAGATGGTGATATGCTGAGCTTTTACACTGAAGAGAATTCAAAAGGGAAACCTAATTCTTCTAATATCCAAAAGATAAAAAATGCTTCTCCTCAAGATCTAATAGATGAAGGCTTTTCAGAAATCGAGTTGGAAATCAAAAATGACTTATTGGAAAAATTAAAAACCATTGATCCATACTATTTTGAGAAGGTTATTTTGATCCTACTCAAAAAAATGGGATACGGAGATTTTATAGAAACCGCCAAATCTCAAGATGGCGGAATAGATGGGATTATAAATGAAGACAAATTAGGTCTTGATAAAATTTATATCCAAGCGAAAAGATTTTCTGAGAATAAAGTACGCGAAAAGGATATCAGGAATTTTATAGGTGCCATGAGTGGGGACACTAACAAGGGCGTTTTTGTTACAACTTCTCTTTTTGACAAAGGAGCAACTGAAAAGGCAAAAAACGCACATCATAAAATCATCTTAATTGACGGGCATAAATTAGTTGATCTAATGCACGAATTTAATGTCGGAGTTCAAATCAAATCTGTTTATGAGGTAAAGCAGCTTGATGAGGATTTCTTTGTTGAACAATAATTAAGAATAATGGCAAACCGGTGGGGGATTCCGAGAGAAGTTGAAAATATTGTAAGGCAAAGAGATTTGGCATGTGTCTATTGTGGTGTAGATTTTACTGAAGATATGAGATCTAGAAAAACCAAACCATCTTGGGAACACATTGTAAATGACATCAGAGTAAACGGAATAGACAATATTGCTCTATGTTGCATGTCTTGTAATGCCAGTAAAGGAGCCAAATTTTTGGAGGACTGGCTAAAGAGTGACTACTGCAATGCAAAAGGCATAACCGAAAACACAGTCGCACAGGTTGTTAAAAACGTGATTTTAAATTCCTGTTAGGTGTAAAATACTAATCTTACGCATATTCCTTTTCTAAGTGTATTTTGACTCTTGACTGAACGTAGCTTGTAACTACGCTAGACAATTAATTAGAATTTGAAATCGGAGGAATCACTTTTTAAAATCGCAGAAATGAATAACCAAATCAATGAATTAAAGCCTATTTGGGAAATCAAAAAGCCTTTGCTATTCCATCCTTGGGACATTGAGTCTCGATCAAGATTTATTATCATTAAATCAATTTCAATCAAACTGATATTAACGAATTTAGACGATTCCTATAAAATAGAATTCACTCAAGATGGTCTTTCAAACCTGAGGTTAAATTCTAAAAAGATCGATGGAATCTTAAAAAGATGGTCAACTAACCTCCCTGTCGACCCGCCATTGTTAGTATGGAACAATGGAGGCCTTTTTATTGAAGATGGAATTCATCGTATCAACTGTGCAATTGCATTGAACGCTTTATTTATTCCCCTTATATTAAATCGAGGTGAGTATAATAGAATTATCACCTTGTTAGGTGTAGAATCCTAGCCGAAGGGAAGTTTACAACTACACTTTCATGTCTCCTAGGCTAAGCGTAGACCGCGATAACAATCGGCAGCATCTACGCTTTACTGTTTTTTAGGAATTTTTAATTCCCTTGAAACAGCTGTCCGAGTCCCGATAAGGTTCTCGGATGTAATCTAGAACCTTGATCTAGGGATTTGCAATCCCCAGAGGGTGTTGGACCGATACTGTAGTAAAAAAATCATTCTATTTCCGAATTTGCTTTTTGACTCCCATCTAGGAGTAGAATGCTAGCCTAAGCGTAGATTGCATCTACGCTTTAGTATCATTAGGTGTTTTTAATCCCCTAAAGCTGGTCGAACCCCTTATTGTTGCTCCCTTCTGGGTGTAGAGCGTTTGATTTGATTAGGTGTAACTACACCTTTTTATTTTTCTAGCAACCCAATAAAGTTCGACGGCTTCACCGTCGTGGGGTCTTCCTGCTGATCCTCCAAACCCTGCATTTCATACGGGGCTCCGCCACGGCGGACAAGTTATTCATGGTTTGATCCCGTTGGGATCATAAAATGGATGGTTTCAAAATCAATCTGGAAATAATTATTGAACGACCACGAAGTGGTCAAACCATGAATAGCCATGGGTGAAACCCATGGAAATATGAATACGATTAACAACCTTCACGACCCCGAAGGGGTCGAACCTATCCAGCCTTTTAATTTTTCTGGATTTGTAATTCCTATCCCGACTAGCTGCCTAAAATAATAGCTATATCGTTCATGCCTACGGCATTTCCCCGCCTCATTTCAATTCTCAAATCCAGCCAATAAATTGACTGGCTAAATAATCGGCCATGCCTACGGCATTATTGACAAAGCCATATTTTAAAGTCCCATAGGGACGAACCATATCCTAGCCAGTCGTTTTAACGGCTGGTAAAAAAGAAATCACGTATCTTTTTAGAGTCCCTTCGGGACGGTACATTTTATTTTTGTTGTCGTTCCCCTTCTAGGTGTAGAGCGTTGAATTTGACTAGGTGTGATCCGCGCTAGGTCTAGAATGCTTGCCTAAGCGCAGATTGCATCCCCCGCTTCTCTTATGGTTTAACCAAGCGTAGATTGCATCTATGCTTTAATATCTTAAGGAATTTGTAATTCCCCTATGGTGGTCGAACCCTTTATTATTGCCATCTCTCCGTTTTGGCGAACCTTCATTTCTAGATTGACATCCACTCGGCCAAAACCTGGAAACGTTATTGCAATTTATAACCACAGGTTAAAACCTGTGGCTACAAAAATTCCACATCTACGATGCTTCCATGAAAACCCGGTTGTTGGAGTCCCAATAAATATTGCGGATGTAATCTCGAACCTTGATCCAGAGATTTGCAATCCCAAAACAATCAACAATTAATCGTTTTGGCGAAGCCATATTTTTTTTAATGATACCTAGCCTTTAAAATTGCTATTCTGGAATTGCTATGATGGTCATGATTCCAAGAGATGATCTTTTCTCCCACCATTTTTGTGGCATAAATCTTATCATCCCAAGCATAAACACAAAAAATTCATCCTCCATATTTTTATCCCACTTGATTTCCTTTTTCTCCATCTCGCTCATCCAATAGAGCAAATAAGGATCCATCGTGCCATAGGTGAGTAGTTCGGAAACTTTCCAACCGCTTTTTTGAAGCAGCAGCGCAATGTTATCCGGCGAGAATAAGGATATATGACGCGGTGCATGCCAACCTGCCCAGTTTTCGCCATATTTTTTGCTGCTCGCCGAATCGAAATTGGGAATTTCTATGATGAGTGTTGTGGAAGGTTTCGAAATGGATTTTAAATAACTCAAGTTTGCAAATGGGGAGTAATCATGCTCCAAATAATGCCACATCGTGATGACATCAGGCTGCAAACTGCTTGGTAGCTCTTGAATTTCTCCGACTTGTAAGTCTAGCCCTTCAAATTGAGCAGCTTCATCTTTCCAGCCTTCGTCACTAAAGTCAATGCCAAAAGTTCGACAATTTAAGATTTGCTGACAGGCCTTCAAAAAGCTTGGCCTACCGCAACCAATATCTAGAATCAAGGATTCGGGTGACAACTGATGCGCATCTTTGGTGCGCTTCACGCGTTTCATATCTAGCTTTTTTTGACTGCTCTCCACCAATTTTTGATACTTCCCCCAGGCTTTTGCCCCTCTGTATGGCAGGTAAGAGGCAGTATAGTAGTTTTTTAACAGGTCTAATGGTACTCTGGGATTTAAGAAAACCAGTTTACATTTGGCACATTGGTCAAAGTTGAACCGCTCTTTATTGGAATGCATTTGAGCACTGACCTTAATAAAAGAGCCTATCGTAGTGGCGTCACAAGTAGGACAATTGGTGAGTAGCTGCATAGCTCTAAAATGGATATTCCTCCTGTGGGTGTAGTCAAATTGCTGCTCGGACTGGGTAGATTCAGTTACCGGCTGGAAGGAATTTCACTCAAATATGATAAGAAATTTATGATTCCATTTTTCAAGAGGTAAATCCCCTTCCTAGCTAGATCTAAACCAAAAAGCGCATTACCAGAAGGTGATTTTCAAATAAGATTATGAGGACGTTAAAAATCGAATTGGTGGTTCTTCAAATATGGATAATGCCATTTCCTAAATCATGACGAGCGTATTTTGCCCAACGTTGATCCCGATATTGGGGAGCTGGGCTATGGGACAATTCCAAACCATGGCCCAGGGTTTTAACCGTCGGCTATAGTTTTAACCGTGGGCCATGGGATTCGAACAGATTTTCACGAAATGGCTTCAATAGTTTTAAATACTAACCGGCCACTCACTCACCTCTTATCCCAAACTCTTTTGTCCTCCAGCATAATCGGCTTAGATTGAATTTTTTAACGTAATCAACCACTTATGAAAAAGCTACTCCTAGCTGCGCTGGCCTTGACCTTCTCTTTTACGTCAATGGCTCAAGATGATCCTGACAAGCCGGAAAAGAAAGAAAGTAAAGGCTTATCGCTCGAACCAGGAAGAACTTTTGATTTTGATCTTTCCGAAGGTTCATGGATAGCCTTGGACGTTAGTCCTGATGGGAAGACTATTGTTTTCGACTTCTTAGGTGATATTTACAGCATCCCTATTTCTGGGGGTAGTGCAACTCAGCTCACATCGGGAATGCAGTTTGATGCACAGCCTCGTTACAGTCCTGATGGTACGCAAATCATTTTTATCTCGGATGAATCAGGAGGAGAAAACGTCTGGACGCTCAACCTTGGAGACAACGAGAAAAAGCAAATCACCAAAGGGAACGACAATAGATACCAAGGACCAGAGTGGACTCCTGACGGAAAATACATGATTGCTTCCCGGCAGGGAGGTGATGGATCACACAAAATATGGCTATATCATGTCGATGGAGGCTCTGGCGTAGCGATGGTCAAAGAGCCAAATGCACTGCGGATGCTCGAAGGTGCCTTCAGCACCGATGATCAATATGTTTGGTTTTCCGAAAGAAATGGATCTTGGACCTACAACGCTCCAATGCCACAATACCAGATTTCAACCTATGATCGCGTGACGGGTGAAATGATCCCGCAAACGTCCCGATATGGTTCGGCATTTCGTCCTACACCATCTAGTGACGGCAAATGGTTGGTTTATGCCACACGTCACGAAACTGAGACAGGATTAATCCTGAGAGACCTTGCCACAGGGGATGAGAGTTGGCTAGCCTACCCGATCCAGCATGACGATCAAGAATCGAGAGCTTCAAGAGATGTGCTTCCGGGATTTTCTTGGACACCGGATGACAAAAGCATTGTGATCTCTTATGGAGGCAAAATTCACCAGATCGAGGTAGCCAGTAAAAAGGCCACAGAAATACCTTTTACCGTAAAGAGTAGCATCGCACTGGGGCCGGAACTTGATTTTGACTATCCTATTTCTGATGATGCAGACTTCACCATCACACAAATCAGAGATGTAGCCCCATCGCCAAATGGAAAGCAGATAGCCTTTACAGCCCTCAATGAGTTATATCTGGTGGATTTGCCAAACGGAACACCAAAGAAGCTTTTGACTTTGAACGAAACTCAGGCAGAACCAACTTGGTCTCCCGATGGTCAATGGATCGCCTTTGTCACTTGGCAAGCTGAAGGTGGCAAGGTCTATAAAGTAAGACCTAATGGCAGCAACTTGACTCAACTAAACAAAGATGATGGTGTATTCCAAAGCCCAGTTTGGAATAATGATGGCACCAGAATAGTGCTAATCAAAGGACAAGCTGAAGACTTCAGAAATGCGCTCCAACGTACTGCTTTTAGAGGTACAAGTGACCTTATTTGGCTTTCATCAGCTGGTTCTGGCAATAACTTTATCTGCTACACCGATGGGAGATCTAATCCACATTTCACCAAAAACTCCGATCGAATCTATTTATCGGGGCGGACAGGTTTAGTCTCCATCCGTTGGGATGGCACAGATGAGAAAGCACATGTTCAGGTGACCGGAAAAGCTGCTCCTGGTTCTTCCGATGCGCCAAAAGCGGATTGGATAAAAATGGCCAGAGAAGGTGATCAAGCATTAGCGGCTATCGGCATGGATTTGTTTGTGGTCACAGTACCTCAAGTGAGTGATAAAGCTCCAAGCATTTCTGTAGCTGATGCAAAAAATGCAGCCTTTCCCTCTCGGAAACTAACTGATATCGGTGGGCAGTTTCCTGCTTGGGGCTGGGACAATACTGTAGTGCACTGGGCTGTAGGAAATGCGCATGTCGCTTATAACCTAAGCGATGCCAAAGCTTTCGAAGTGCAAAAAGCCGCTGACGCAAAAGTGAAGAAAGAAGCCGAAAAAGCAGAAAGTGAGGATGCGGAAGAAGGTGCCGAAAAGAAAGTAGAAAAGGACGACAGCCCGAAAGAATACGAACCTAACGAACGTAGAATCGAAGTAAAAGCTGCTCGTGATATCCCACAAGGAACTGTGCTCCTTAAAAATGCGCGTTTGCTGACCATGAAGAATAATGAGGTGCTGGAAGGCACTGATATTTTAATCGAGAACAACCGGATCAAAGAAATTGGGAAGAACATCCAAGTGGATCGAAATGTGAAAGTCATTGACGCAACTGGCAAAACGATAGTGCCGGGTTTTGTAGATACGCACTCCCACTTTCGTCATCCGGTGAACTTACACCGTGGGCAGTTTTGGCCTTATTTGACCAATCTGGCTTTTGGTGTAACCACCACGCGCGATCCGCAGACGGCGACTACTGATGTACTGACTTATGGTGACTTAGTAGATGCCGGTAAATTGATCGGTCCGAGAATTTACTCTACAGGCCCTGGTATTTTTGGAAGTGAAAATGTGAACAGCTTGGCGCATGCACGTCAAGTAATGATGCGATACAGTGCTTATTACAATACCAAAACTATCAAAATGTATGGGGCAGGAAATCGTCAGCAGCGGCAATGGATTATTCAGGCCGCTCGCGAGCAAAATATTATGCCTACTACAGAAGGTGGGCTTGACTTCAAGAATAACCTTACACAAATAATTGATGGATATCCTGGTCACGAGCATTCCTTTCCAATTTTTCCATTGTACAAAGACGTGATTGACTTAGTGGCTTTTTCAAGAACTGTGTATACACCAACACTCTTGGTTGCTTATGGAGGACCATGGACGGAGAATTATTTCTATGCAACTGAAAATCCTCACGACGATCCAAAATTGACTCATTTTATGCCACACTGGAACTTGGATTCCAGAACCAGAAGACGGAATGATGGCTGGTTTATGGAAGATGAGTATGTGCATGTAGAGCAATCTGGCTTTGCCAAAGACTTGGTTGAGGCTGGCGGACGTGCCGGTATTGGTAGCCATGGACAATTACAAGGTTTAGGCTATCACTGGGAGCTTTGGGCGGTGCAGTCTGGCGGCATGAAAGCATATGATGCGCTAAGAGTTGCAACAATTCTAGGTGCCGAAGCAATTGGTTTAGATCAAGACTTAGGGACGCTGGAAGTTGGGAAACTTGGAGATTTGGTCATCTTGAATAGCAATCCGTTGGATAACATCAGGAACTCTAAAGACATTAGTCATGTGATGATGAATGGTCGCTTATATGAAGGAAATACCTTGGATGAGGTTCACCCTCAGGAGCAGAAAATGCAGGAGTTTTGGTGGCAGGATTACGCACCAAAAGGTGTTCCGGGGATAAAAAAATAAGTCCAGTCTCAAAACTGAAATAAACATCAGAAATATGACAGAAATAAAAGTATTAGGTCCGGGATGCCCAAAGTGCAAAACCACCTATAGTAATGTGCTTGAAGCGCTTAAAAAAACCAACATGGTAGCCAATGTGGAAAAAGTGGAAGACATTGAAGAAATGATGAAATACAATGTGCTTACTACTCCTGTCCTCATGATTAATGGCGAGATGAAAATAAAAGGTCGGATTGCTCAGGTTTCCGAAATTGTTGATCTCTTAAAACAATAACAGGATGGAAAGTCAAACTTTAGTAAAAGAAATCTGCCCGACAACCACCCAAGAATGGGTGAAAAATGGGGCGTTAGTAGTTGATGTCCGAGAAAAAGACGAAGTGGAACACTTGGCCTTTGACGTACCAACTATTCTCAATATTCCTTTAAGTGAATTTGACGAACGCTTCCATGAAATACCAAAGGATAAAGAGGTGGTAATGGTTTGCAAAAATGGAAGCCGGAGTTTAAGAGCCGCTGGTTTTTTGGTAAATCACGGGTATGATAAAGTAGTGAATATGCAACATGGGATTACTCGCTGGGTACAAAAAGGCTTTCCTACCAAAGGCGATACTACTAATGTGGCTGATAAAGGTGCTAGCTCGAATTGCTGTTAAAAGACTAAGTTATGTTCGATTGGTTACAACATTTTGCTGATTGGCTGATCTACTCCATTTTCAAGATCGGAGCAGAAACCCATTTGGGTACAGCTTTAAATTTCTTTGTGTATGACACATTGAAAATCCTCATTCTGTTGTTTCTGATTGTTTTTTTAATGGGAATTGTAAACGCCTACTTCCCTATTGAAAGGCTCAAAAACTATCTCAATCGAAAAAAACTTTACGGGTTAGAATACCTTTTTGCTTCTATTTTCGGAGCCATTACCCCCTTCTGTTCCTGTTCTTCAGTTCCCTTATTTATTGGTTTTGTGCAAGGAGGTATTCCATTAGGGGTGACTTTTGCTTTCCTGATTACTTCGCCTTTAGTAAATGAAGTCGCCATTGCGATGTTCATCGGTATGTTTGGTATTAAAGCCACTGTTATTTATGCTGGTTCGGGCATTTTATTGGGTACAATAGGCGGCTGGTTATTGGGTAAATTCAATCTTGAGCCTATGCTTTCGGATTGGGTGAAGAAGATCTTGGAAAGTAAAATGCAGCAGGGCGAATACCAAGAAGAGAAATCTACTTTTACTCAACGCCTACCAGGAATTAGCCGTGGAGCATGGGATATTGTTAAAGGAGTGGTCCTTTATGTGATTATAGGTATCGCCATTGGGGCAGCTATGCACGGGTATGTTCCGGATAACTTTTTTGGCCAATACTTAGGTGGAGGACAATGGTGGACAGTTCCATTTGCTGTAATTCTTGCGGTTCCAATGTATACCAATGCCGCAGGGATAGTACCAGTAATTCAGGTTTTTGTTGCTAAAGGAGTACCACTTGGCACTGCAATAGCCTTTATGATGGCGACGGTTGGTTTATCCATTCCGGAAGCCACATTGCTCAAAAAAGTAATGAGCATGAAATTGATTTCCATCTACTTCGGAGTTGTCACACTCTTTATCATTCTATCAGGATTCTTATTCAACTTAATATTATAAAAAATCGACTATGCATCTCAACGCTAATTTCACCGAAAAGAAACCTCTGCAAACAAAGAAAATATTCAGTCCAACAGGAGGATCAGTAATCTCTATAAAACTAGCCGCAAATGCTGAGATGAAAGAGCATACAACTAAAACTCCAGCATTATTGATTGGAATTGTAGGAGAGGTAGTTTTTGAAAATGAAAGAGGAATTAAAGAAATAATTGGTCAGGGTGATTACATCGAAATCGAACCCGATGTAAAACATTGGCTATTTGCCAAAACTGACAGCAACTTAATCTTGATCAACTAATGAAAACGAAAACAGAAATACTCCTTGAACTTTGGATAGAAGCCCGAACAAGATTTTCCAATCAACTAGAAAATATCACTTCTAAAGATTTAACAAAAAAACTGGGTGACGGTCCAAATTCGGCAGGTTTTCTGATCCGTCATATAGGTGATGTTGAGTTGCTTTTTGCTAAAAATGTATTTGGAGACAACACGGTAAAAGTAACTGCCAAAACCGTAATTGATAAAAAAGACACAGGCGAATGGACAGATTTGGAAGCATTGAAAAGCTACGTTACCGAATCCTTTGAAAAGCTTAAATCCATCGTAGAAAAACAAACTGATGAAGATTGGGAAATGACTATTTCCACCAAAGAATTTGGTAGCAAAACCAAAGCGGAAGCCTTCGGAAGAATCGTTTCACACACAACTTACCACGCAGGACAATTGGCAATAATTAAAAAATACGGTTTATAACATCAAATCGAGCATGTCGTAATCGACACACACTGGGATGATTATATTCTGCTAGATTCCATGTGACAATTGAAAAGAAAATTATAATCATATGAAACTAATTACAAGCCTACTAGTATCGTTGCTTATTTCCTTGAATTTAGAAGCGCAAGTAATGCACTCAGGCTCAATGAGCCAGATGGGACAAAATGGATTTTCTCCTAGCATAGGCATTGACAGCCTGCTTACGAAAGAACATCTCTATGGAGTAGGCCCCTATGGTAAAATGCAAGGTGAGCTCACTATCTTAAATGGCGAGCCTTTGATTGCTTTTGCTGACGAAAAAGGAATGCTTACAGTAAGTACTGACAAGCAAGCCAAAGCCCCATTCTTCGTTTATGCCTATGTGAAGGAATGGAAAACTTTTGAAATAGAAATGAAAGCTGAAAGTGATACTGAAATACAAGAAGCCTTAGAAAGCTTGGCCATAGCGCAAGGCTATGATATTACCATTCCATTTCCATTTAGAATACTCGGGGAATTTGATGGACTAACCATCCATGTGGTTGCTCCGCGCTCACCAGATGTACCCGGATATAAAGAAGGCGCTTCGAGTTATAAATTTAATTATGCAGCTATAGCTGGTGAAATCTTTGGTTTTTATTCACAATCTGGGCAAGGCATTTATACACATAAAGACAGTTTTGTCCATCTCCATTTTAGCACAAAAGATCAGTCAAAGATGGGACACATTGACGCAATATCGATTAAACAGAAAAAAGTTAAAATTCTATTGCCGGCACAAGCTTCGGATAAGTAAGAATTCTCAAAAAGTAAGCTTGTCCAAAGCCAGACGCAGGGAAATTTGGAAGGACTGGAAAAATTTCACGATTATTAGTCTGATGTTTTGGTAGTCTTTAACATTCCTAAAACCGCCAAGGATTGAGCACGACTAAGAGTAGAATCCTCGTCTAAGCGTAGATTGCATCTACGCTGTACTTTTTTGAGGAATTTGCAATTCCCTGCTGTTCGAGTCCCGATAAATATTACGGATGTAATCTCGAACCATGATCCAGAGATTTGAAATCCCATACCTTGGTTTGGTCCTGATAGTCATCGAGACTATGTATACCAATAGCTCTCCACTAAAGGACGATTCTATGTGCAGATTTTCAATTGATGAAATTGCAGTCCCTTTTTTTAGGCCTAGCTTAGGAGATGAGTAGACTTGAAACGATTAAAACGTTAAAATAAGCCCTTATGAAATCACCGCAATTCGCATTTTTCTTATTACTTCTGGCATTCAGCTGCTCCGCTCCCATTGAGCAAAAACCTCATTTTGAGCATGATATTTCCAGCGGGCCCACTCCCTGGACCAGTGAAACTTTTGAACTGGAAGAGGAAGATTTCACCTTTGCTATTATTTCAGACCTCACTGGTGGCGAGCGGCCAAACATTTACAGTATTGCGGTAGGTCAATTAAATCGCTTGGACCCCACCTTTGTGCTAAGTGTAGGTGACCTGATTGAAGGAGGGACTGAGGATACGGTGCAACTTGAAAAAGAGTGGAATTCCTTTGATGGGCGAACTTCAAATCTCAATATGCCCTTTTTTCACCTGGGCGGAAATCATGACCTTACCAATCCAGTGATGCGCAAATTCTGGGAAAATCGATTTGGGCGTCGCTTTTATCATTTTGTGTATCAAAATGTACTGTTTTTGATGCTAGACTCAGAAGACTATGAGGAGCAGCGCATGATGGAAATCTATGAAGCGCGAGCAAAAGCACTCCAAATTTTGGATGGTGAGATTGAAGGGGTTTATGAGGAATCCGACTACTATAAAATGTCCGAGCGCAGTCTGGGCGGAATGAGCAATACCCAGTTTGAGTACTACAAAGCTGTTCTGGAAAAATATCCCAATGTAAAATGGACTTTTGTTTTGATGCACAAACCGCTATGGATGCATGAAGATGACAAAGGCTTGAAAAGACTAGAAACACTACTGGCCAATCGTCCCTATACCATATTCAATGGACATGTTCATTCCTATTCGCATCGCAAAAGACAAGGGCGGGATTACATTATGCTGGGGACTACTGGAGGTGGGCAGAATCCCGCAGACTCCATGGCTTTTGACGAAGTGACCTTGGTGAGAATGGCTAAAGAACCGGTGATTACCACCTTGAAAATGGATGGGATTTTGGACGAGACTGGCCGAGTAGCCGTGATGTATGACAGTTTGAATCAAGCTAGAAAAAACTTCTAAACGAGTTTTCTCCACACCCCAGCCTAGTTGTATGCTGCACTGTAGTCAGATACAATCAAACTTTAATTTCCTTCATCAATTGTTCAACCCTTTCAGGGTTGCAATTTCCCGCCGTCATTTCATACCCCCGGTTGCACTGGGGCTATGCATGGTTTGACCAATTCGTGGTCTTGAAATGGAATAAAGAAAGATGTGAAATCAATTTTATTAACGGTCCTGAAATGCCTGCCGGTGGCTAAGATATCTTTTCTGAAACCCCTCATTAAAATAACTGATCCCAAGGGGATCGAACCATGAATAGCCATGGGTGAAACTCATGGCAAATAGATATCAAAACACCAGGCCCAACCCCAAAGGGGTTGAACTTTTAAACTTGACCTTCTGCTTGTAAGTAATCTGTGCAGCTGTCGGAAGCAATTCCACCCTCCTACCAATTAAAATTTGTAATGGGAATGAATCGCATCTTTCCACAAAAATGGTCAGGTAGAACCAATTGAAAAACGGTAAGCGAATCAGAGAAATATAAGGTTCAAACATGATTCTTGTCAGGACTTCTCAACTGCTAACTGGTTAAATTAGAAGTGTTAAACAAAAGCACAATACCATGGAACTGAAAGATAAAATTGCAATTATTACAGGTGGAGCAGGCGGAATCGGACTTGCCACTGCCAAACTTTTTCTGAAAGAAGGAGCGAAGGGAATCGCTTTGGTGGATTTTAACCAAAAAAACCTCGATGAGGCTAAAAAGGAACTTGAAGGAAAAAATGTCATCTACATTAAGGCTGACGTGTCCAAATCTGCAGATGTGAAGCGATACACCGATGAAGCACTCAAAACCTTTGGAAAAATTGATGTAATCTTCCTCAATGCAGGGGTAGAAGGTGTCGTCAAACCGATGTCGGACTATCCTGAGGAGGTTTTTGACCAAGTTATCGGAGTCAATGTCAAAGGAGTTTGGTTGGGAATGAAATACGGTTTTGCCGCACTCAAACAAGGTGGCGGAGGTTCGGTGATTATCACCTCTTCGGTGGCTGGACTCCGGGGAACTGCGCAAGTTTCTGCCTATGTCGCCAGTAAACATGCCACGATAGGATTAATGCGGACGGGAGCTTTGGAAGGAGCGCCTGATAAAATCCGGGTGAATTCCATCCACCCTTCGCCGGTAGATAATCGAATGATGCGTTCTTTGGAAGAAGGCTTTGCACCAGGAGCTGGGGAAGCGGTAAAAGAAAGTTTTACACAAATGATTCCACTTGGGCGATATGCCACTAATGAAGACATTGCTGAAATGGCGCTATTTCTGGCATCAGACCGAAGTAAGTTTGTCACTGGATCCACCAATGTCGTCGACGGTGGATTTACAGCTTAGGCACAAACCTTAACTGGGTGGACGCAATCCCAATCCTATTTCAGTAAATGGCTGAAGCCATTGGCTGAATCATTCCAATTGCATAGAATACAGCGTTTCAATGCTGCGCTGTAGGACAATTCAATTACCATAGCCCGACTCGGTGCAATCGTAGCCTAGGTGTATTACTTAATTCATCGAAATAATCTTTTACTGATGGAGTCTTTGCCGGCCCAACAAACCTCATGAAACTCTCAGTTCGAGAGGGCGTTTACACATTTCATTTTTTACTTATTTGTTACCGAAAATTTTACTTCAATATTACCCTGCATGGCATTAGAGTAAGGACACACTCGATGCGCTTACTCTACCAATTTCTGCGCTTGTTCTAAGCTTACTTCTGGAATATTTACTGCCAATTCTACCGCTAAACCAAAACCACTATTTTCAATTTGCCCTATGCTTACTTTTGCAGTTGCGCTGGTTTCTCCTGTCTTTATTTCACCTTTTTTAATTACTAAGTTTAAGGCACTATCGAAACAAGCTGAATATCCTGTTGCAAAAAGCATTTCAGGATTTGCATAATCGTAGTTTGCTCCGCCCATTGCTTTAGGCGTTCTTACTTCTAGGTCCAAAATGTCATTATTACTTATTACGTAGCCATTTCGACCACCTGTTGCAGTTCTTCTGCTGTGTACATTGCTTTCAATATTGGATTATTTAAAATGTTATTTCTATTTATTAGTGAGTAATGGCTTTTTCAATCGGCGTTTGCCCTGCTAATATCTCGAAAACCTGATTTTGCATTATGTCGTCCTTCAATACTCCAATGAGCGTTTTGGCAACATCGGCTCTTGTAATACTTCCGTGATTTTCTAATTTTTCCATTAGCTGAATTTTGCCCGTGCCTTCTTCATCCGTTAGGGAACCAGGTCTGACAATAGTATAGTCCAAGCCACTCGCTTTTAGATACTCATCGGCATTTTGTTTTGCCTTTAAATAGTCTTCCATTTCTTCACTCACAGAAGGGTCGTCTGCACCCATGGTGCTTAACATCACAAACTTTTTAATACCGGCGTCTTTTGCAGCATCCACTAGTCGTTTTGCCCCATCTTGATCTACTCCTATCACATTTTTACCTTTAGACCCTGCAGCAAAAATTACTTTATGTGCATTTTTTACTGCTTGGCTTAAATCCTTTTCCAAATCGGCAAGTACCACTGGAACATTAGCCTTTTCAAAAAAGTCTTTTTGATCTTGTTTCCTTACCATGGCAATCGGTCGATAAACGTCTGAATCTTTCAGTAATTCAACAATAATTCTTCCTGTGGTGCCATTGGCGCCAGCTATTAATACATTTTGTTTTTCGTCAGTCATATTTATTATAAATTAATAATGGGATCTAACCCTTTTAAAACTTAGGAGATGCTAATAATTACTTTCCCTTTGGCTCTTCCCGTAGCAAAGTATAAGTAGGCTTCAATACCATCTTTGAAAGCATATACCTTATCAGTGACGGGCTTGATTTTCTCTTCTTTCACCATCGCCGAGATGGCATCCAGTTGCTCACCATTGGGCTGCATCCAAGTAAATTTATAGTTGGCTGATTTTTGATCAATCAGTTTGGAGAAGTTTTCAGGCAATTTATATCCCTCCATTCCCATCATAGCAGCAGTTTCCTCATCGGGAACACTCGCAATACTTGTTACTTTGCCACCCTCTTTGATAACATGGAATGCATCCAGCGTGTAATCGTCTCCGAGCGTGTCAAACACAATGTCTAAGTCCGATACTATGGACTTGTAATCTTCCTTTTTGTAGTCGATGACACGGTCAGCACCAAGCGCTTTCACCCAGTCCACATTTTTGGTGCTGGTAGTTGTATATACATAAGCTCCTTTAGCCTTGGCATATTGAATTGCAAAACTGCCTACACCTCCTGATCCAGCATGGATAAGAACACGATCACCTTCCTTGAGACCAACACCTTGCAAAGCTTGAATAGCGGTAAGCCCTATCAATGGCAAGCCAGCAGCTTCTTCAAACGAAATATTCGCAGGCTTTTTTGAAACCACTGTGAAATCAACAGCGACAAATTCTGCCACAGTGCCCATCTGATTTTGAGGAACTCGAGTATATACAGCATCACCTACTTCAAAGCCGATGACTTCTTTCCCTTTTTCTATAATGGTGCCGCTTACATCATAGCCGATTGTACTGGGCAAGTCCAATGGAACCATATCTTTCAGGCCGCCACTCACCATTTTATAATCGATGGGATTGAGTCCTGCTGCCTTGGTTTCAATAAGAATATCTGTAGCGTTGATTGATGGTCTTGACGTTTCGCAGAAAGACAATCCTTCTTTGAGTTCTCCGTACTTTACTATTTGTAGTGCTTTCATGTCAATTATTGTTCTCTGATTTTATTACTTTTTTAGAATTTATCCATGATTGCCAGGCACCTGATGACCAAAGAGCCCAAGCTATAAGAACAGGTTGAAAGAAAAGCCTGATCAATCGTGCACTATCGGAATTTAAAGCACCAAAAGCATCTTTTCCATCCAGATATTGGGCAATATTTCCAGAAAAAACCAAAATGAAAAAGAAGGCTAGTGCCCAACCAAATCTCACCCGTTGACTTTTCCAAAGAGCTAATCCTAGTCCCAGCGTGATTTCTACGATACCAGATAAAATCACTACCAAGTCTTTGCTGAGCGGTACCCAGTCTGGAACTTGCGCCTGAAAGTCAACCCTATTAAAAGTGAGATGACTAAAACCTGCATAAATCATAACTACTGCAAGTAAAATGCGGAAGATCTTTTGGGTCTTTGTCGTTTTTATATTTTCATTCATGATTTTTTAAAATCCTTCACAACAAATCTTTTAATCTTGTGGCACCTTATCTGTAAACCCATTTCAGGGAAAAACGCTATTCCACAGCCTATTCTTCAAACACTACGGCATCGGATTTAGCACCTAGACTGCCAAGTGCTTTTGACATGGCTTCTACAAATGATGGCGGTCCGCACAGATAAAATTGTTGATTGAAATCTGTTATTTTTTCTTTCAAGAAAGCAGTATCGATCATCTGATTTTCATAGCCGTCTTTTTTTTCGTCAGTGAGTGTATTGATAAAATTTTCTCCAAGCATCTTGTCAAATTCTTCTTTCAGAATTATATCACTTTCGCTCTTGTTTGTAAAAATTAGTTTATTGTTGGCAATTTTTTTTTCCACTTGTAGCTGCCTAAAAATGGCTATGAATGGTGTAACACCTGCACCTCCTGCTATAAAAACCCCCTCACCTTTATATTCAATTGCACCCCAAGCATCACGAATAATAAGTTCATCACCCTGTCCCAACCTTCCTAATTCCTTAGTAACTCCGTTGTGACTATCGTAAATTTTAATAGTAAATTCAAGATGCTCACTGTCATTTAAACTTGTAAAAGAAAATGGCCGCTTTTCATTTTGTAATGCAGGTGAGTTTATGGAAACTTCGGTTGCCTGTCCAGGGGAGAATTTGTAACCCTTTGGCTTTTGAACAATGAAACGCTTCACATCATGTGTTACAGGTTCAACAGCAATAATTTTTACAACTTGATTTTTCATATTTTTTGAGGGTTTTCTATTGTTACTTTCTGTGCCAATCTTCCATCATCGGGAGTATTTGCTAAATCTATATCCAAGAAATACAGTGTATCTATTGTGGCCTTTTCACTGCCAGCAATTTTAATTTTATCCAATAAACTGATCACAAGATTTTCTTCTTCTGTTTGCTCTTTCACGAACCATTGTAAGAAATTCTATGTAGCCAATCGTCTTCATTGTGGGACTACTCTACTAAGCTATAATTAGCTTTAGTATTGCTTACCTCATGTTCAAATACTTTTTCAAAACAATTATTTACGCTTACTGGATCAGAAGTAGGTGCAGGAATGGCAGTCACTTTTACTTTTGCACCTCTCTTTAGAATGTATTCAAACAACTTCATCATGTGGTTGCGTTCTTCCGATGCATGATAGAAAAGAAATTTGCTATGCCACTATATCCATTGTTATCAGCCCATGATAAATAGATTTACGATGCATATGCTTCTTTTGTCATTTGCTCATTCAATGCAGCTGTGAGCTTGCCGGAAAGTCGGTTGGTTTTCATAAGAAATAAATTTAATGATTTGATCTCTGGTCTCTTTACGTACGGAATTGTAATCGCTATTTCTATTAAATTTTAGGATGATTTGCCTGCTTTAGTATATAAGTGAATCTTTTAAAATTTAACTGCTATGAAGGCATTATTTAAAATTCCATCAGCACAATTAATTCTTCCATTTCTTAGACTTATAATTAGGAAATAAGACTCCCCCTAAAATAGTTTCAATAGATCTTAAATAGTGCTTATAGTTTCAAAGTCCTGCTTATCACATTCATTAGGCAGGTCTTCCCTTCAATCTAATATCAATTCTTCTTTTCTTAAGGGTTAACCGCTTCATAGCATCCATTAAGGTTGTATCCTTTGTCTCCTTATAAATCTCGTTAATTGCTAATACCAGCCGTTTTGCTTCTCTTGAAGCCGTCACCCTATCACTAGTGGTCATACTACTCATTTTAGCTTTTTCAAATACTGCTGCTTCTTGTAAAATATCCATGATTATTTTTTTCATAAAACGTTAATCCATCTTTTTCAGGTATTGATACAATTCGCTATCCGTGGAAATGAAAATGGTTGTTTTTCCATCAAAAGTTTTCTCAAATGTCTCCATCGATTTGAGAAAGCTATAAAGGCTTATCGATTGACTCGACCTGTTATAAGCGTTTGCATAAATCGAGGCAGCGGTGGCATCTGCCTTACCTTTAATCATCTCAGCGTCCCTGAATGCAATGGATTGTATATTTTTAAGTTCTCGTTCCTTCTCGCCGTTAATACGCGAAGCTTCTCCCTGACCCTCTGAGCGGAATTTATCAGCGATACGGAAACGTTCACTTTTCATTCGCTCATACACCTGATTCTGAACTTCCTGCACATAATTGATACGCTTAAATCGAAAATCTAAGATCTCAATTCCGAGCTCAATCGTCTGCTTATTGGCCGATTCCAAGATCATTTGTTGGATACTATCCCGACCTACAAAAATCTTAGCCAAAGAATCACCAATAATTTCAGTATCGGATGATTCAGGAACTCTGTTACTGGATCGCACAGCCTCTTCAATGTCATTATTTGCTATGAAATCCCGTGTGTCCCCATCCAGAATATCATCTATCCGGGATTGCGCATTCCGCTCGTTCGTTAATCGTTTAAAAAACTGAAGCGGATCTGTAATCTGCCAGCGTGCATAAGTATCCACAAAAATGAACTTTTTGTCCTTGGTTGGTACCTGATTTGGGTCACCGTTCCATTCCATAACGCGCTTTTCGAAATAATTGGCATCCTGTATTAAAGGTACCTTGAAGTACATCCCAGGCTCAGTGATGGCTTCACCGACCGGCTTTCCAAACTGAGTGATTACCACCTGATCCTTTTCCTGTACAATAAAAACACTACTGTTTAGACCTATCAGAAAAATAAGGACTGACACTGAAATTAAAATTGATTTAGTTTTCATTAGTTACAGTTTTATTGTTCAGCTGCATTTGCAGTAATGGCAATACATTATTGCCTTCTTGATCTGTTATGACCACATTTCCAATTTTGGGTATTACAGTTGACAATGTTTCCAGGTAAATCCTTTTTTTTGTCACCTCAGGTGCCTTAACATATTCATTATACAAAGCCGTAAATCTGGCTGCTTCCCCATCTGCGTTATTTACACGCTCGGCAGCATACCCTTCCGCTTGTTGAATGGTTTCTTCAGCCTGACCCCTTGCTTTGGGTATTACTTTATTATATTCTGACCTTGCCTGGTTAATCAACGTTTCCTTCTCTTGCTGAGCTTCATTTACAGCATTAAAAGCTGCTTTGACCGGCTCCGGCGGATTGACATCCTGAAGCACCACTTGTTCTATTTTGAAACCCAATAAATATTCCCGACATATTTGTTGAATCAGTATTTGAGCCTCACTTCCTATTTCGGTACGGCCGACGGTCAGCACTTCATTTACAGTCCTGTCGCCTACAATCTGTCTCATTGCAGCCTCAGAGAGCGTGCGAAGCGTGTTTTCAGGGCTCCTGACTTCGAACAGATTATTGTAAGCATTATCTACCCTGTATTGGACGACCCACTGCACTTCTGCAAGATTGAGGTCGCCAGTAAGCATCAGCGATTCATCTTTTGTATTTGATGATTCGCTGTATTCAGTATTTATTCCAGCTCTGGCAGTTCGGAAACCAAACTCCAGCTTTTGCTGCCTTTCTACGGGAACTTTATAAACATCCTCGGCAAAGGGTATTTTGATATTCAATCCCGGTTCTACTTGTCGAACATACTTCCCAAATCGGGTAATAACACCTACTTCTTCGGTACTTATCTGGAAAACCGATGACCACAAAATGATCACCAAAAACAACACTGAGACAATAAGTCGCCAGTACTCGCGTATTTTTCCAAATTTCGAGGATAGGTTAAATTTTTCTGTATCCATTTTTTTATTTTTAAAATCTATGAGTATTGTTTTAAATTCTTTGTCCATCTGATCCGTCTACGCATCTATTCTGCAGGTACTATTTCCCGGTTTCTTTTCAGGAATTGCTTTTCCGTCCTAAAATTCTTGTTTTTATAGAAGCCAAATAACGAGACTTTTCTGTAGTAGGTCAGCAGGCGAATCCCGTTTGTTTCGCTAACCTGAAATTGATATGGAAAAACAAAATTTTACATATAACTACTAACCAAATGAGACACGATATAAAGTAATTTCCTCAAAATTATCTACTCTTATATCTTTGTGGTTATATAATATTTTTACAAATTATTTTTTACTAAAGTATCGATTCCGTTATCCGTCATATTATCTACTGATTCCACATCGATTTTAATAGCATTAAGATGCAAATCCTTATTTAAGTAATTGCCTAACTCTGATTTTGCATTGGTTGGGTCGAATAAGATTACTTGATCGTAGTTTAAAATCTTATCTGCAAGAGTTTTATAATAGGCTTCATACATTTACTCTTCTTTCTTATACCTGGTGATTTACTTTCTACTTAATTCTCATTATTTTGTATTCCAAGTAATTTTCTGAAAATTATTAATAATTTCTAATCGCGGCAATATTAATCAAGTTGGCAGAGAGTGAATCATCCAAATATCAAATTTATTTTGCATCTCCATTGTGTGTACACACTTAAATAAAGTGTTTGTAAAAGCATAAAATCATTTAATCTGGAACTATCTCACCCATAGCTCAACTCCAGCAAGAAAATTTAATTATACGCATCTTCCTGAAATGATAAAGTTTATACATTAAGATTCATTCATTTTTCCTCATGTCATAATTTAATCTCAATGACCTTCCATTTGTCCTACAATAGTTTCAAGTGAATTTTTCATTTTGTCCAGTGCACCTGACAAGGCCAATTCAACGGTGTCTGCCTGAGAAGAAGTTGCGAAGGGCTGCTTCCCTTCAATTCTAGCTTCCATTAAACACCGTATTTCATTAGGTCCATTTTTTCCGCCATTTTCGTCTGATAAATGAACTTCTATCCTTGATATGTGAGATTGAAATCGACCTAAAGATTCTGCTATTACAGAGGTAAAATGATTATCATTTCTTTCATCTCCGCTTATATTTTTGTCAGTATTGAATAGAATTTTCATTTTTACTTAATTTTAAATATTCTAATTTTGGTTACAACTTATTTTAATCTGCAAAGAGAGATGATAAACATAAATATTCTATCAATTATTTAAATAAATTTCATTTTTTTAATAATGTCTCGTAACAAATAATATTTATATCAACCATGATAATAAACACACTAGCTTTTTCTTCGGCTACACTATTAAAACGGTGTATCATCAAAATTGTTCCCTAGGGTCACTCTAGCATGTTACATTGAGTACAGATACAATTTTTAAAAATAAGTAATATTATTTTATTTTTACCCGACTCTAAGCATAGTCAAACAGCTGTCTGGACTGGTTTTAGCATACTAACCTTATGCAAAGCCTTTAATAAGATATTTACAATCATAAATGTACATCAATTCCACTTATAAAAGGGGAAAACACCTCTGTCACTTTCAATATTACTTCGTATGAGGTCTTTCTCTCAGATAATTCATTCAAATGGAATTTTAAAAAACCTAACAGAACTTAATAAATATTATATTACGCATGACCTTCTGGCCACTTCTTGTCCATGTGCTAGACAAGGGAAACAATAGCAAATTTTGGATAAAATTTAGGCAATTTGCGACTGTCAGGATAAAATTTTTAAAGCATCATATTTTATTTCGGTTTACTAATGTATAAAAGCGTTTACTTAATAAGTACCTAAGTATTCTTAATCATTGCTTTTTTTTTAATAATACCGATACACTCGCATACTCCATCTTATCCTTTATTTAATATTTAAATTTTATTTAAACAATATGTGATACAGCGCGTTACATTAATGAACCAACATAAAAAAATACGCAATGAAAAATATAGTAGAAATTGCCTCAGAAAACACAAATTTTACCACATTAGTAGCAGCAGTTGTAGCTGCAGGATTAGCCGAGACACTTAGTGGAAATGGTCCATTTACAGTTTTTGCTCCGACCAACGAAGCATTTTCGAAATTGCCTGCAGGCACAGTGGAATCACTTTTAAAGCCTGAAAATAAAGAAAAACTTGCAGCTATTCTTACTTACCATGTAGTATCTGGTAAAGTAATGTCCAAAGACTTATCTAACGGACAAAAAGCGGCGACTGTTAACGGTCAAGAAGTAACAGTCACTATTGCAGATGGCGTGAAAGTAGAAAATGCAACAGTAACATCCGCAGATCTTGAAGCATCAAATGGAGTTATCCACGTGATTGACACAGTGATAATGCCTAAATAATTTGTGATAACCATGCGGAATTTTTCAGTAAAACTACCGCATGGTTTTATTTTTTAAAGAGGTTTAAATGTATTTTTGAAAAATAAAAAATTAGTAAATACTTTTTTTATTAAATATTAGTTCCGTACACAATTTGACTAAAGATCGTGAAATAAATATTTGTAGTCATCATCGACATTTGAGCTATTAGACAAAAATAGTGATGATCTGTCTTATTCCAGTTATAAATTCACCAAACTAGAATATTACAAATCTTTTTTAAATCTAAAATTTAGATAAATAAAATCCAATATTTTAATAATAATTTCCGAGAAAATATTATTCACAAAGGCCTGCAAAAGCTTTAAATTCAAAAATCCTAATTATATAAAATAATTTTTGCAGTATATTATTAATTCATGGATAAGTCTTCAAAAAATGATGTGAGTAGCAACTGGCTGAATGGATAAGCACAAAGTCTAAATCCTCCAATTTCTTTATATTATAAAAGTTTTAAGTTTAGGTAGGTTTAATATTTCTTGAATCAAATATCATTTTTATTCCTAAAATTTATAACATTTCTAAATATCCTTTTTTAAAAATTAATCCCAATTTCACTTTTTACTTGATTTAATCCTTCACTCCGCTCAGTTTCGCATAAAACCAAATGACCTTTATAATCAGTTTCTCGTTAGACACTATATAATTACTTTTGTTTCTTCATTATCAATATTTTATCAATTGGCATCGCCAAATAAGTTTTTCCAGACTTCCTCTATCTACAGCCACCGTTATCAAAGGAAAGTACTTTTCCATATTCGTTAAATCAGAATGTTGAGTAACAAAAAATGATAAATTTTGATATTGTTAACCGACTATTTGTTTTTCTGGATAGCGTGTATTGTTAGCATTTTTTTGCCTAGTCTATTTTTTTTGAAATAATGATCAATATTTTCTGTCTAATTTTATTTTTAAACTCATATAAATGTCCTATCATTTTGGTACTACCACGAATTTAATGGAAACGACACTTGATTATTTGATGGCAAGAATCTCTGGAGGATAGCATCCGGATGGCTGAGACTTGCGGGATTTTCGGTTTTGTGCTGCTTGACACGCCGTTAAGAAAATGACTTAGCTCCCGAGGTACGAGGGAGATCCAGTCATTTTTAGGTGGGCAAGGCAGCACAAAATTCCGCTGTCTCCTCATCTCAAATCAATGAAAAAAGCCTCCAGCGGAAAGAAAAGACCGAGGCGGAGGGTTTTTTGCCTGCCTGCCCGCCCGTGCGCGGGGTTACTTTTTGGCCGCCAAAAAGTGACAAGGATAAACCTATAGAAAATGGATTGAAGTGCTCAGAACGTTTAATCTTCGCCGTATTAATGAAACTTTAGTAAAATAGATATCCTACATTATTCTGTATAAGATAATTTTAAAGCCAAACTTGCTTCTTCATTAAATTCAGGGTAGAACCATCATCATCATTTTCAACCCCGCCAAGCGTAGAATACAGGCCTATCTATATGCCATACAGTAGTCGGATTTAATTACACCTTCCTGCGATTATAATTTATAATTCTTTAAACGTATGGGCAAAAAATCTTTCTCCCTTACAACCCGGCTTTTCGAGTTTTGTAATATCGACCCTTGATCTATGGATTTGCAATCGCAGAACCATCAACAATTAATCGTTTTGATGAATCCTCCTTTTCTCTGTTAACCTCAATTCTGCCAAAAAAACCAATACCTAGATTTTCTTGCCCGTCCTCCGACAATTGTCAGGGCTATCCTTTTGCTAAAAGGATTTACAAAAATATTTTAACCGCTCAGTCCTGCCTTACTAATGGAGACATTCACATTCCTATTTCAGTAAATGGCTGAAGCCATATCCTAAAATTTCAAATTAAATCATCGTTCATTCCTTCCCGATCAGGTATCAGAAACCATTTACAGCTATTGGAGAAGTGGGTTCAACTCTCATTTGTGCGCTCTGTGTAAAACTCCGCGCATTCCGTAGTTAGAATGAATTTCATAAAAATTGCCCCCATCAAGCGCTTCGCTTTATGGGGGCATTTGAATTTTTAAAAGTATTATGCTATTTAATGATTCTCGTGCTTACTTGGATCATAGTTAGCTTCCAATTCTGCTAATGTCTTTTTGCCGTAGGCGATTTTGGTAATCACCACATAAAGCACGGGCACAAAGAAGATCGCCAAGAAGGTCGCCGCAAGCATCCCTCCGATCACTGTAAAACCAATCGTCTGTCGCGCCACGGCACCAGCTCCACTGGAAATCGCCAGAGGAACCACTCCAAGGATAAAAGCCATGGAAGTCATGATAATCGGGCGAAGTCTCAAGCGCACCGCTTCCAGCGTAGCCTGAATCAGGGGCATACCTACATCCACACGCTCTTTGGCAAATTCCACAATCAGAATGGCGTTTTTTGCAGCTAGACCTATCAGTGTAATCAGACCAATCTGTGCATAGATATTATTATCCAAATTTGGAAGAAAATGCAAGGCTACAATTGCTCCAAAGGCTCCCAATGGCAAAGCCAGCAAAACCGAGAATGGCACAGACCAGCTTTCATATAAGGCTGCCAAAAGCAAGGAAACCAGTACAATTGCCAGCGTAAAGATTAAAATCGTCGCATTTCCAGAAGACAGTTCCTCCCTACTCAAGCCAGAGAAGTCATAGCCATAGCCTGCGGGCAATACTTCTGCTGCCACTTCTTCCAAGGCTGCCAGCGCTTGTCCACTACTATATCCAGGTGCTGCATCCCCATTGATTTCCGCGGAGCGGAACAAGTTGTAGTGAGAAATCACCGGAGCATTTTCCACCACTTCATAGCTTATTAAAGCACTCAATGGCACCGATTCTCCTCCACTGCTTCTTACATAATATTGTTCCAGATTATTAATTCCAGCTCGGTAAGCGGTATCCGCCTGCGCCACTACTCTGAAGTTTCGTCCATATTTGGTAAAGTCATTGACATAGGTACTGCCCATGTAATTTGACATTGTAGTAAAAATCTCAGTTAGTGGAACCCCCAATTTCTTAGCTTTTTCTCGGTCCACGGTTACATGGTAACCTGGAGTTTTGGCTGTAAAGAAACTGAATGCCCTCGCGATTTCAGGTCGTTGATTTATTGCAGCAAGGAACTGCCCCAAGACTCCTTCAAATTCTTTGATATCGCCAGCGGCAGATCTCTGCTCCAGCATAAAACTGAAACCGCCTGTGTTACCCAAACCTGGAATTGCCGGTGGTGGAACTACCACAATATTTCCTTCGGTAATTGCTGCAAACTTCCGATTCAATGTTGCCAGCATCCCTCCAAGCTGTAGCGAAGAGTCTTTTCGCTCATCCCATGGATCCATCTGTACAAAGAACGTGGCTGCATTGGGTTTGAATGAGAAGTTGATCACATTCAATCCTCCGATACCGGTCACGTGATTGATCCCCTCAGTTTCCTCTAAAATAGTATTCATTTGCTGCATCACTGCTTGTGTACGGGTACTTGAAGATCCTTCAGGAAGTTGAAGTGCCACGTAAACTCTTCCCTCATCTTCTGTGGGCAAGAAACCAGTTGGCTTGGTCTGAAAAAGACCATAAGTTCCTGCGTAAATACACACGAGCAAAATCAAGACTAAAGGAGCTCTTTTGATACTATTTCTCACCCCGTTGGTGTAACTGCCGGTTGTACGTTCAAACCACAAATTGAATTTGTAAAAGAACTTGTTGAGCCCTTTCCCATTTTCATTTACCTCTGATGGCTTCAGCAAAAGCACACATAAAGCCGGAGTCAAGCTCAAGGCTACAAAAGCAGAAATCAATACGGAGATCGCAATAGTGATCGCAAACTGCTGATACATTCTACCCACGATTCCTGGGATAAATCCTACCGGAATAAATACGGCAGCCAAAATCAAGGCAATCGCAATCACTGGAGCAGTGATGTCTTTCATCGCCAAGCGTGTCGCTTCTTTCGCTGAAATCTTCTTGGAATCTATGTAATGCTGCACCGCTTCCACTACCACGATGGCATCATCTACTACAATACCGATCGCTAATACGAAACCAAAAAGGGTCAGTGTATTGATCGTAAATCCGAGTAAAGGGAAGAAAATAAACGTACCGATGATGGAAACTGGGATCGCAAGAACAGGAACTAAAGTGGCTCTCCAACTTTGCAAGAATAAGAAAACAACAATGATCACGAGAAGCAAAGCCTCTACGAACGTATTCATTACCTCATTGATCGACACTTCCACAACGGATACAGACTCAAAAGGAACCGTGTAAGCCATATCGGTAGGGAAGCTCTTTTTCAATTCTTCTAAAGCGGCATACACCCCTTCGGCAGTTTCCAGCGCATTACTTCCCGGTGCTTGATAAACAAGCAAAATTGCTGCTTCCTCGCCATCCAGCGTAGAATACCTACTGTAGTCAAATTGACCCAATTCGATTCTTGCTACATCTTTCAAGTAAACCAGAGATCCATCCTGAGGATTTGTTCTCAAGATGATGTCTTCAAACTCCTCAGAACTTTCCAGGCGTCCATTTACGGTAATTGGATATTCAAAAACCTGAGATTCGAACTGCGGCATACTTCCGACTTTTCCCGCCGCTACCTGTAAGTTTTGCTCCTGAATGGCCGCAGTAACTTCCCTTGCCGAAATACCGTATTGAGCCAATTTATCAGGCTTCAACCAAACTCGCATACTGAAATCCTGACCAATAGGGGTGATATCACCAACTCCGTTTACTCGAAGTAGTGCATCTTTGATGAAAATATTGGCATAATTGGAAAGGAATTTAGCATCGTGAGAATGCTCTGGAGAAGTAATACTCAACACCATCATAATGGATGGATTCCGCTTTCTTACGATCACTCCCAGTCGACGAACTGCTTCGGGAAGAGACGGCTCGGCAATAGAGACCCTATTTTGCACATCCAAAGTCGCCAGGTTAATGTCCGTCCCTACTTCGAAGGTGACGTTCATCTGCATCTGACCGGTACTGGTATTGTTTGAGGAGATATAAGCCATCCCCGGCGTACCGTTCACTTGGGTTTCTATGGGTGTCGCTACTGTCTGCTCCACCGTCACTGCATCTGCACCTGTGTAATTAGCTGATACCGAAACCACCGGAGGGGTGATTTCAGGATACTGTGTGATAGGGAGAGTTAAAATTGCTAAAACCCCAACGATCACGATGACGATCGAAATCACCATTGCTGTTACTGGCCGTTTTATAAATACGTCTGATATCATTAGTTAGTAATCAAGTCTTATTGAAAAAATGATTTATTTGATTGCAGTTTGCTCAGTGATTTGAGCGCCATCACGTAATTTCTGGATGCCAGTCACCACGATTTTGGCACCTTCTGTGACCCCACTTCTCACGACGATGTCATCTCCTATCTGTGTGCCTAGGATCACATTTTGCTGCTTTACCGTATTATCCGCCTGCACAACATACACAAAGTACTCGCCCATCTGCTCAGTGACCGCTCGGTAAGGAATCATGACTTGCGCTCCTATATCTTCATTGAGAACTTGGATATTTACAGTCATTCCAGCGATAAGCTCGCGAGCAGGATTTGGGAATTGGACACGGAGATTGATCGTACCGGATTGTCTTCCAACAGCTCTGTCTATTGTGGTGAATTTTCCGGTAAACGGATACACACTGCCGTCACTGAATTTGATTCTAAACAAGGAGTCTGGGTTATCCTCTGACTTCAGCATTTTATTAAATCGTGGAATCTCACGCTCATTGATCACAAAATTCAAGGACATCGGATCGTTGGATGACAAGGTGTTTAGTACTGGTTGACCTGGTGAGATCTGAGTTCCCAGTCTAACTTGGGAAATACCTACTGTTCCGTCAAATGGAGCCACTAGCACTGAATAATTATAATCTGTAGCAGCTGATTCGTACTGGGCATTTGCGGAGCTCAGCTGCGCTTTGGCATTCAGCACTTCCGTTTGTGCATAATCTAGGGTTTGCTTTGCGATCGCATCTTGTTCATCCAATCTCTTATAGCGATCGTAATCTTTTTCAAATCGTGACAAATTGGCTTCAGCACTTTGGACCGAAGCTTTAGCCTGCTGAAGTGATGCTGAATATTTGCTTCGGTCGATTTCATAAAGCTTCTGCCCTTTCTTTACTTCTTGACCGTCTTGGATGAAGATGTTGGTAATGTAACCACCTATTTGAGGGCGAATTTCCACCTCGTTTAGCGGTACAAGTGTTGCTGGATATTCGTCCAATCCTGTCACGGATTTTTTCTCTAAGGTATGAGTAGTTACTGCGACAACATCCGGAGCTTGCTGTCCTTCAGGCTGCTTTTGCCCGCAAGAAAAGCCAGCCAGGATCAAGGCGGCAAAAACCACAAGTTTGTATAATGATTTCATATATATAAAATTTAATGCTGGTTCTAATTAATTGATGGTGCCTAATGCTTTTTCTAAATCAAGTTTGGCTTCCAAAACCTGATAAAATGCATTGATATGATTGATTTGGGCTGTTTGAAGGTCAGTTTCTGCTACGACAAGTTCCACATAGGCTTTGATTCCTTCATCGTACTGCAGCTTGATAATGGTATAGACTTCCTCCGCCATTTTCATATTATCTCTGATCAACTGCCATTCGTAGACACTACTGTTGTAATCCGCTCGGGCTGCGGAATATTCGGTCTTAATTTGATTGCTAAGATTTTCAATTTCTACATTTCCCCGCTCTACTTGAAGTTCGGCTGATTTCAGTTTATGAATTCGTTTTCCACCCTGGAAAATTGGAATTGACAAATTGAGTCCCACAGCTGAAACCGGATAAGCTACTTTGTATAAGTTGGAGAAATCAGAATTGAAATAATTCCAATTGTATCGGTAGAAAGCTGATAGCTCAGGGAGGTAATTCCATTTTTCATATCCGGTCCGGATTTCATTGAGCGTTTGCTGAGTTTGCAGGAGTTGATACTCCACCCGATTGTCCAGGATTAATGGATCTGCTGCATCTTCAGCGATTGCGCCTGCCGCACCTTGCGCATCAAATTCAATGACGAAATCCAAACTATCTGGATAGCCCATCAATTGCTTCAGATAGTCATACTTCGCATCAAAAGAGTTTGCCACTCGATTACGATCACTTTTCACATTGGTCAATGCAATCGAGGCGCGTTGGTAATCAGTCTTGTCTACCAATCCAGCATCAAATCGGCTATAGGCATCTTTGTATTGCTTCTCTAAACGACTAAGGTTTTGATCAAGAATTCTTATTTGCTCCTCGGATAATAGAATCGAGTAAAAAGCTTTGCTCACATCGACCACTGTATTGATCCGGGCGTTGGCTATGATCTGCTGCAGTTGCTGACGGTAATATTTTGAGGATTTTGAAGCGAAAAGCTGATCTCTATTGAACAAAGTCTGGTTCGCCTGAAGCAAAACATTTGAATTGTATGGCTGACCAAACGTAATCAACTGATCGCCGATGATCTGCTGCAGAAGTTTGATATTATAAGCTCCTGCCGCTGAAGCGGTAATCTGAGGATACCAGTCCGCTAAGTTTGATTTGATATCGCGCTCCCCGATCTCTTGATCAATCTGTGCTTGTCTGATGATCGGACTCCGAAATAGTGCATATTCCACCACCTGATCCAAAGTCAATGCGCCTTGGGGTATTGTGGCAACTTCCTGACTGTAGGCGACTTTTGAAAAGAGTAGAATACTCAGTATGCCCAACAGTAAACGTTTAATAATCATATATGTACTAATTAATAGGTTTGATTTGAAAAAGACCTTTGGATTAATCGACCTTGATCCCATCCCAGATCAAGTGCGATATTTCATCCAGTTCCATCTTATTTTGGGAAAGTTTCTTTTTGAAATTCTGCTTTATTCGGACGATCGAATTCACGTTTGAATTCACAAGAATTGAAAGTACGATAGGGTTTAATGCTTTAATTTTTCCCTGCTTGATTCCTGATTCGAAAAACTCACAGGAGAAATCATGCCATACATTAGGCTTGCTTTGGATCTCATCAGAATTAAAAGGGGATTTTATAAACTGATCATAAAACCCATGCATAGCGGGATTTAGCTCATAAAAGTCAGTTAGATTTCTCCAATAATTATAAAATCGATCTTTGAATAGTAAAGAGTCATCATCCCGCTCTGAGACATATTTTTTGATCTCCTCTACTACGTACTCATAAATCCCAAGGATCAATGCATCCTTATTTTCAAAATAAGTATAGATCGTGCCAGCTGCGACTCCGGCGTTCTTTGCCACTTGACTCACAGGGCTGGCATGGAAGCCATTCTCTTGAATCAAATTGAGCGCACTTTGGATGATACAGTTCTTTTTATCTAATAAACTATTCATGGACTTGCTGACTGAATGAACGTTCAATCATATATGGACTCCAAAAGTTCCTTCCGCTTCAAAAAATATTAACAAACTTTAAGGTGACCACTGATGAGCTCCAATTTTTAAGCAACAGAGTACAAGTCAATCGTGATTTTGAGGTAATCTTGGATCCGTAACATTCTGATAAATACAAGAAAAAGAAAACTCAAATCATCACCATTAGCTGCTATAAGGCAGGTGATGGAGAGATGACTTTAATTAACCTCAATCAGGTTTACGTCACTTATAGATTCGGACTCTAAACCAAAGTCACCCGTACCTTTTTCTCCTTCAGTTTCACTGAATTGACCTTTGGCAAAAGTTTAGCGACTTGGGAGGTTTTCACCCCTACAAAAGCACAATCCGTTTTGAGTTCGATGATTCCTAACTGATCCTGCGTCAGGTCTCCTTGCTTAAGGAATAAGCCAGCGATATCTCCTTTGGAGATTTTATTGGTTCTACCACCTGAGATAAAAAGAGTAGACCATTCAGAAGGAGTAGGAAGTTTGGCAGGGTTAAGTTTTTCGATTTCAGCATCCTTTGCAAAATCCGGCAGTCTTTCTTTTTCATTGTACAGAATAAAAGCCGTGCCCTCAGCATTCATTCGAGCTGTACGTCCATTTCGATGAGTAAATTCCGACTCTCGGCTTGGTAGCTGATAATGAATGATAAATCCCAATTCAGGTACATCAATTCCTCTGGCAGCTAAATCCGTTGCCAGAAGCAACTGATGGGTTCCATTTCGGAATTTGATTAGCGATCGTTCTCGATCTTGCTGCTCCATATCTCCGTGAAATGTACCATGGGAGATTCCATTTTTTGCTAAAACATCACTCACACGCTGAATTGAATCTTTGAAATTGCAGAAGATAATCCCGTTTTGATTACCGAAGTTGCTGATCAGTTGGATCAGCGTTTCGAACTTATCCTTGCTTGGAGACAGTACTCGCTTGACCGTGAGTTGCGTGATTTTTTCAGCTAAATAATCAATCCGGATTGGGGAGTTGAGTTGGACAAATTTTGGCATTGCCACGTCCTGTGTAGCAGAAGTCAGAATTTGCTTTTTGACTTTTGGAAGTAAATCAAGAATGTGTTTCATCTCGAGTTCAAATCCGATTTCTAGTGATTTGTCAAACTCATCCAGGACGAGAGTTTCAATAAACTTTGTCTCGAAAGCCCCTCTTCGGAGATGATCGGCCACTCTTCCAGGTGTGCCAATCAATACTGCTGGACGATGTTTGATCTCCATCCGGTCTTTAGATCCTGTCCGACCACCATAGACCGCATTCACTTTGAATCCAGTCCCCATCTCGCGCATCACCTGCTCAATCTGGATCGCCAGTTCGCGGGAAGGCACAATTATTAGTAACTGTACCTCACTGATCTTTTCATCCAAACCTTGAATCAGGGGAAGTAGAAAAGCCAACGTTTTTCCTGTCCCCGTTGGAGAAAGTAGAATCAAATCATTGTTAGAACGAATGGCTTTTTGCGCAGCCAGCTGCATGGGATTGAGACTGGCTATTCCCAATTTGGAAAGAATTTCAGCTTGGCTTTTGGTAGAAGTGGACATGATGCAAAGGTAATTGCATTAAATCAGGTGTGTGAAAAAATTTTTAATCTAGAAAATAATTCTTACCACAAGCTCCACTTTACTATTTTGGTTCTACCCTGAATTTAATGAAGAAGCAAGTTTGGCTTTAGAATTATCTTATACAGAATAATGTAGGATATCTATTTTACCAGAGTTTCATCAATACGGCGAAGATTCAACGTTCTGAGCACTTCAATCCATTTTCTATAGTTTTATCCTTGTCACTTTTTGGCGGCCAAAAAGTAACCCCGCGCACGGGCGGGCAGGCAAAAAACCCTGAGCCTCGGTCTTTTCTTTCCGCTGGAAGCTTTTTTCATTAATTTGAGATGAGGAGACAGCGGAATTTTGGGCTGCCTTGCCCACCTAAAAATGACTGGATCTCCCTCGTACCTCGGGAGCTAAGTCATTTTCTTAACGGCGTGCAAAGCGGCCCATAACCGAAAATCCCGCAAGTCTCACCCATCCGGATGCTATCCTCCAGAGATTCTTGCCATCAAATAATCAAGTGTCGTTTGCATTAAATTCGTGGTAGAACCACTATTTTTAAGTAGGAGTATCAGCACCGACAACGAAGAAAAAATAGACCTAAACTCACTTTTAAATCCCCCTAAACCACTTTCAGAAAGGGGGAGTTTGATCCGAATCCAACATAAAAAACCGTATTTGAAAAGAGGCTGTATTATAAAAACACCTCTAATGTCAAGTCCTAAGTCTCCAATCTCTTACGCTCTAATCTCCTCCGAAAGCTTTCGCGGCTCCCACTCTCTTACTCTCTAATCTCCTATCCTCTAAAACTCTACTTCACCTTCTCAAAAACCAAAAAGTGCTGGATCTTCATGAATTTGCCATTCTCCACCAGTTGGAACCCATTGGCATTGAGCTCTTTCTCAACTTGCTTCTCGGTCATTTTATGAAGCGGTTTGATCTGAATCGTAGGGTCTTCGCCTCGGTATTCTAGTAAGAGAAATTTTCCATCAGGCTTCAAGGATTTATGAATGGCTTCCAGCATTTCCTTTGGGTAGGCGAGTTCGTGATAGACATCCACCATGATCGCAAGATCGATGGCGTTTTCCGGAAGGTTTGGAGTAGACTCAGTTCCTTTTACCGTCACGACGTTATTCATTCCCAATTCTTTGCTTTTCTGGCTCAGGTAATTGATCGCATCATCCTGAATCTCCACGGCAAAAACTTTCCCCTGAGGGACCATTGGTGCAATTCGAAAAGTATAATAGCCCGAGCCGGCGCCAATATCTGCTACCGCACTAGCCGCCGTAATCGGCAAATTTTTAATCGCTAACGAGACACTTTCTTCTTGCTCTCGGCTTTGCCGCTCCAGCCAAGATCTTCCTGCAAAGCCCATGACTTGGGAAATCTCCCGGCCCATGTAGATTTTGCCTGTACCATCCCGAGTTGGAGCTTTGTAGGTATAGTTGTCGTCTGTTGCTTTTGACTTGGTTTGGGCTTCACAGCCAAAGCTTAACAACGTGCTAAAAATGAAGAGAAATAAAACAAGAAACTTTTTCATGAGATCTTTTTTCTTTTTAACAACAAAGACAGCCGAGGGTTTCAAAAAGGGGAGAAATTGATCGTCTCACAGACACATAGCATCATATTGAAATTTTTTCTGAATCTCCAGAAGCTGGATTCGACTCGGAAATATTGCTTACCCAATTAGATTCCTTTCAAATGCATTGAAACCAAAGATTTAGATAAGTAACCCAAGAAAAGATGGCTCTGAAGGGTTCAAAGATGAAAAGCCTTGGGTGAAACCCGTGGTAAACCGGTTTGAAAAACAACCCTCTTCTGCCCAGAATTACTTTTTGGAAAACTGATTTTCGTGCGGGAGCATGGAAACGATTTTCCGAATTAAAAAAATTAATCAGCATTTGGGCAGATAACGCTACATAGGAAATAGTTGAACGAGAACAGGTAACTGACAACAGAGATCTGACAACCGCATCAAAACAATTCTAATAAAAATTCGAAAAGCTCAACGCTACAGGCTAACAATAAAAGAGATATTTGCTATTTTGACTCGCCGCAATATAAAATACCAACAAACACCTATTCACCCAAATAACCTAAGTCAATTTACATGAAACAAAAAATCTGGAGATTCCTCGTATCATTCGTCATTGCTCTCGCTATGGCTTCTTTCTTAATTATTTTTAAGGAAAATAAAATGACCCCAACCTTAGCGGGAATTCCCTTTATTTTCTGGTCTGGGTTTTTTGTGACCGTCTTAGTTGTACTTGCCACGTTTATAGCCTCTAAAATTTTCCCCTACGGCGAGCCCGCTAAATCATGATTAGCTGGCTAATTTTCTTTTTTACCATTTTTCTGGGCATGCTCGCCTATGCCTCCTACCTCTCATATCGAAAAGATCGAAGTTCGGATGAATTCATCCTCGGTGGCTCAAACATCGGAGCAATCCTAGGATTCCTGACCTTTTCGGCAGCTCTTTTCAGTGCATTTACTTTTATGGGAATGCCTGATTTCTTCCGGACCCATGGTGTAGGAGCTTGGATTTTCTTGGCCCTTTCGGATGCCTTGATGGTCTTTTTCCTAATTTGGTTTGGCTATTCCCTACGGAAAAGAGCTGCTTTAGTCGGCTATCAAGGCGTAGCTGGACTGATGAAATCCTGCTATGGTAATCGCTATGCGGGATACTTGCTTTTTGTCAGTTCCTTCTTATTTCTGATCCCATATGTTTCGATTCAAATTCGTGGTATTTCAATTTTCCTGGATGCTGCTTTTCCGGGAATGCTCCCCTATTGGGCTTGGGCGGCAGTTTTGGTTGTGATCATGTTGGTCTATTCACAGATCGGTGGATTAAAAGCAATTGTTTACAGCGATGCCATCCAAGGTGTGATTATGTTGGCCGTAATATGGATTATTGGAGTTACCTGCCTCAAGATGGCTGGAGGAATTGAGTTAGCAATGGCTAAAGTAGCCGAATCAAATGCGGGTCTGCTCAGCCTTCCCGGACCAAAAGGACTTTTTAGTCCTCAGTTTCTAATCGCCTCAGCAATTGCCATTGTGCTGATTCCGGTTTCGCAACCACAGTTTACCACACGACTAGTGGTGATGAAAAATTTGAAATCGGTTCATCAAATGGCCTATGCAGTTGGGATTTTCGCAATTTTGGTGATTCTCCCGACTGCCTTTATTGGGCTCTATGGAGCTATTAAATATCCTGAAGCCAGCACCGCCGACTTCCTGACTCAAGCACTCTTATTTGATCAGGCGGTCCCAGTTGCGGCTTTGGCGGTAGTTGGCTTATTCGCGGCCTGTCTTTCGACGACCAATGCCCAGATTTTTGCCTTAGGCACCGAATTACGATCCTTGCTTACAGGTTCGGATCAGGCGAATATGCGTGCTACGAAAATCTCCATTTTGGCATTTTCTATCATCGTGTTGGTTTTCTCAACCTACATGACTGACGAATTGGTCTTACTTGCACGAGTGAGTTTCACTGGCACATCGATGATTGCCCCAGTAGTATTGGGAGCAGTTATTTTCAAGAATCCACCAAAAGGATTACTCTTAATTTCCAGCCTAGGTTTAGGCTATTTTATTCTATCATTAGTGGAGATTGTTCCCAATCAACTCTTGGGTCAGCCGTTGGACATTGTGATGTACGGGATTTTAGCCGTCGCCACAACAGTCTTGATGCTCAAACACCACTTTACTCAAAAGACATACAATGAAGCTTGATTCTACGATTTCGATAGCGAGCTTGGACGCTCCACTAAAGCAATTTTGGGAGCTTTCCGGTCAAAAAATCCATTTACTCGAACGATCACTCGATCCCAACAAAGGTGCGCCTGTCTTCACAGAAAAAGGAAAGTACGTCAGTCGAGGCTGGACGGAGTGGACTCAGGGCTTTCAATATGGCGCTGCTTTACTTCAGTTTGATGCCACTGGAGATTCAGAATTTCTTGAAATCGGCAGAAAGAATACCGTCGAAAAAATGGCTCCCCACCTGACTCATACCGGAGTCCATGATCATGGGTTCAATAATGTGAGCACCTATGGCAATTTGCTCAGATTGATTCAGGAGGGAAAAATTCAAGCTTCGGAATGGGAAAAGGAATTCTATAAACTCGCACTCAAAGTAAGTGGAGCGGTGCAAGCTACCAGATGGACGACGATACCCGGCGGGGGTTATATCTATTCCTTCAATGGTCCACATTCACTTTTTGTCGATACGATGCGCTCTTGTCGCGCTTTAGTCGTTTCCCATGCGCTTGGCCATGTGCTCCAAGGTGAAAATGATGTTAAAATATCGTTGATTCAGCGGACGATTCAGCACATGCTTACCACCGTTCGGTATTCGATCTATTATGGAAATGGAAGAGATAGCTATGATGTCTCAGGAAGAACAGCACATGAAATCATCTTCAATACCAACGACGGAAATTACCGCTGTCCCAATTCCCAGCAAGGCTATACCGGCTTTAGTACCTGGACTCGAGGTCAGGCTTGGGCCATTTCCGGACTTGGAGAAACACTTGAAATCTTGGATCAAATTCCAGCCGAAGACTATGCCGCACTAATTTCTAAACAGGATTTGATTTCAGAATTAAAAACTGCTGCGATTGCAACGGCTGACTTTTACCTGGCTAATACCCCTTCAGATGGGATTACGTATTGGGATACCGGAGCACCAGGACTCCAACGAATGGGAGATTACCTGAATCGTCCCGCCGATCCGTTCAATGGAATCGAACCAGTAGATAGCTCAGCGGCTTGCATTACTGCGCAGGGACTGATCAGAATAGCCAATTTTATCAAAACCACTGACCCTGAGCGAGCTGCCAGATATCATCAAGCGGGGATTCAAATAGCCTTTCATTTATTTCAGGAGCCTTACTTATCCACAGACCCAAGCCATCAAGGGTTGATCTTGCATGCCATCTACCATCAGCCGAATGGCTGGGATTATGCCCCGGAGCCTGGAAAAGCTCCTTATGGAGAATCCTGTATGTGGGGCGATTACCATGCTAGGGAACTGGCACTATTAATTCAGCGAATAAAAAATAACGAACCCTATTATAGCTTTTTCAACTGCGTAAAACCGATATGAGTACTGAAAAACACAAACCAAAATTTCCTAGAATTGCCCAACTTAAAACCGCGGAGCAATTCAGAAACTACTTAATTGAGCAAGGTATTCTCATGGATTTTGACGATGAGCTAAGTACTCGATCAGAATCCCCATTTGCAAAAAGTCATCAAACACGAGCAGGAAATCAAATCGGAAATTCATTCTGTATTCTGCCAATGGAAGGCTGGGATGGAACTACCGATGGAAGACCGACTGATCTGACCAAGCGGCGCTGGCGCAACTTTGCGATCAGCGGAGCAAAGCTTCTTTGGGGATGTGAGGCAGTAGCAGTAAGTCACGAAGGCCGGGCCAATCCCAATCAACTGTTGATGAATAAAGCTAATTTTCAGGATTTTGCTGGGCTTTTTCAACTCATTCAAGAGTCACATCAAGAAAAATTCGGAACGACCGATGACTTACTTATCGGCCTGCAACTCACCCATTCGGGAAGATTTTGCAAGCCAAATAGCAAGACTAAAATGGAGCCGAAGATTCTTTACCATCATCCAGTTTTAGACAAAAAATTTGGATTGGGAGAAGATTATCCATTGATGAGTGACGGGGAAATCAGTGAATTGATTGATGATTATGTTCGCGCAGCAGTACTTTCCAAAAAGGCAGGCTTCCACTTTGTAGATATCAAGCATTGTCACGGTTATCTAGGACATGAATTCCTAAGCAGCTACGATCGCGAAGGTCGTTATGGAAAATCCATGGAAAACCGAAGTCGATTTCTTCGAGAGATCGTGGCCGGAATCCGTGCAGAAGCTCCCGGACTGGAAATTGGGGTGCGAATGAGCATTTTTGATTGGATGCCTTTTCAAAAAGGACCAGAAGAAACCGGTGTTCCTGCAACTCAGGGAGACTATAATTATGCTTTTGGCTCCGATCCTTCTGGTTTGAAAACTGATTTGACCGAACCATTTGCTTTTCTTCAAGAACTTGAAAAGCTCGATATCGAATTGCTTTGTACCACAGCAGGAAGTCCCTATTACAACCCGCATATTCAGCGACCGGCCTTATTTCCTCCATCTGATGGATACCAGCCACCCGAGGATCCACTGCAAGGTGTTGCGCGGCAAATTGCGGCAACTACAGCTGTAAAGGCTGCATTTCCAAGCTTTTATGTGGTCGGCTCGGCGTATTCTTACTTGCAAGAATGGCTGCCAAACGTGGCCCAGAATGTTCTTCAAACCGGCAAAGCAGATTCGATTGGATTAGGCAGAATGGTGCTGAGTTATCCAGAATTGCCCGAGGATATTTTAGCAGGAAAAGGGATGAAGCGTGGTAAAATCTGTAGAACTTTTTCAGATTGCACTACCGCTCCACGAAATGGAATGATCTCAGGATGCTTTCCGCTTGATCCGTTTTACAAAGCCATGGAAGAATTTACCACTTTAAAAGAGTTGAAAAGCACATGAAATGCCCATGAGAAAATCTTTCGAAAAGGGGGATATCCCGGTATTTTTATCAGGACTAGGGGCATTCCATGTGACCGTTAAAAAACAAATTATAAACACATGAATCGAGTCGCCTTAGTCACAGGAGGAAGCCGAGGAATCGGATTTGGAATTGCAAAAAAACTTGCCCAAGAAGGCATAGATCTCGCCATAAATGGGGTGAGATCAGCCGAGGATGCTGCGGGAAGTTTGGAAGAACTACGCGCCTTTGGGATCCGAGTCGAGTATGTACAAGGAAATATCGGGACTTCTGAAGGCAGAAAAGGAATCGTCCAAGGCATGCGAGATAAGTTCGGTAAAATCGATATCCTCGTCAATAATGCCGGCGTGGCTCCGAAAGTCCGAAGCGATGTATTTGACATCTCAGAGGAAGATTACGATTATGTAGTCGATATCAATCAGAAAGGCACCTTTTTCCTGACTCAAGCCATTGCCAAGTGGATGGCAGAAGCGAAGCAGGCAAATCCTGAGCGGCTTTTCACCATCATCACCGTCACCTCAGTATCAGCAGTAGTGGCCTCTATCCATCGTGCCTCTTATTGTATGTCCAAAGTTGCTGCCTCGATGATGTCCACGGTGATGGCAGTCAAGATGGCTGAGTTTGATATTCCAGTGTATGAAATCCGACCGGGAGTGATCGAAACTGACATGATCGAAGCCGTACGAGAATCCTATCACAAAGCAGTGAAAAGTGGCTTTACACTCGAACAACGGATGGGAATGCCGGAGGATATCGGGAAAGTTGCCGCTGCATTAGTTCGGGGAGATTTACCTTATTCCACCGGTCAGATTATCTCAGTGGACGGCGGAATGACCGTGCAACGAATGTAGGGATTCTCAGCTTCCTTATTTTTCGGAAAAAAATCACTCTATTCGCCTTATGAAACACCTATTCGCTTTATTCATTTTCATGATTTATTTCAATTCTGGTTTTGCTCAAGTCGCAATCGACCAACTTCCTTACGCTCAAATCCCAGAAAAAACCGGGGAATACACAGGCGGAAATGTGCTGAGTCGATTGATCGATGGTTTGGGCTTTCGCTATTATTGGGCGACAGAAGGATTGACAGAAAAAGATCTAGATTTCATCCCTACACCCGAATCCAGAAATACGATGGAAACGATCGAACACCTTTTCGGTCTTTCTCAAACCATGCTTAACGGAGCCCGAAATATTCCCAATATTCAGCCCTCAGACATCTCGGGAATGAGTTTTTTAGAATATAGAGAAAAGACCTTGCGGAATATTCTAGAGTCAAGCGAACTGCTCGCTGGGAAAAGTGACTCGGAAATATCAGCATTGAAGATTATTTTTCAACGCGGAGAAAACCGAACGGAATATCCCTTTTGGAATATGATTAATGGTCCGATTGTAGACATGATTCACCATAGTGGACAGCTTGTCCTCCTAAGAAGGATGTCAGGTAATCCTATCAATCCCAAGGTGAATGTGTTTTTGGGAGTGACGGGGAAGTGATTTTCACTCGCATTGAGAACTAAGACGTCTCTTTTGATTCCCTATTTATCAATCCGGCAGCGCAAAAGCTACATAAGCATCTCCGCTTTTGGTGCCTTTGCCTCCTCCGCATGCGATGACTAGGAATTGCTTTCCATTCATTTCATAGACCGCAGGAGTGGCATGTCCAGCCGCTGGAAGTTTAGCTTCCCAAAGTATTGCGCCGGTTTCTTTATCAAAGGCGCGGATTTTTTCGTCTTTGGTCGCGGCGATAAATAACACTCCTCCGGCTGTAGTGACCGGCCCACCGTAGTTTTCTGTGCCAGTTGGCGCAAAACCTTGGGCACTCAGCGAATCAATTTCCCCCAAAGCAACTTGCCATTTTTTCAACCCCGTTTTCATATCGATAGCCGTAAGCAATCCCCAAGGTGGATTTGATCCATAAAGCCCATCTTTGGTCAGCAGTTTTTTATACCCATTCATATAATAGCGTGGATGGAGCTGGCTATTCGCACTTTCAAGCTCTTTTTTATCTGTTTTGATTTCAGCTTTTCCAAGAAGGTAATCCACTAAAACTGCGCGATTTTCTTTGGAAATATAGTCGAAGGCAGGCATGGCTCCTCTTCCTTTGCGAAGCAAAAGATCAAGGGATTCAGGGCTATATTTCTCTTTCAGACCGATCAAACTCGGAATAGCTGGAGGGTTTCCCTTCCGTTCCAATCCATGACAATTCCCACAATAGTTCGTATAAACTGCCTGCCCGACATTTTCAAAATTGGCATTTGCAGTCATCTGGATGATCCATGGGATTTGATTTGCATTCACATACATCGTCTGTGTCGTCGGGTCAAAAGATGCTCCGCCCCATTCTCCACCCCCATCCATTCCGGGAAAAAGCACGATCGGTTGATCTGCATTTGGAGGAAGCCATGAATCTCCCATCAAAGCATTTTCAAGCTGTGATTGAATGTCAGCTTGCCATTCTGGCTTGAGATTTATAATGTCAGATTTCTGAAAAGTCATTTGCATAAATGGCTCTGGCAAAGTTGGAATTGGCTGAGTAGGAGAAGTCACTTCGCCTGGCAAGGTGGATTGAGTTACGGGAGTTTCAATAATCGGCCAAACTGGTTCACCAGTCTCTCGATCAAATACGTAGGTCATCCCTTGCTTGGAAATTTGGGCAACAGCATCGATCCACTTGCCATCTTTTTGGATTCGGATTAGATTAGGATTTGCCGGAAAGTCCCGATCCCAAACATCATGATGCACGGCTTGAAAATGCCAAATCCGCTCGCCTGTTTCGGCATTTAGCGCCAGCAAAGAATTCGCATATAAATTATCTCCAACACGATTTCCTCCCCAGAAATCATAAGTGGCAGAGCCTGTTGGCACAAAGACGATTCCCCGATCCTGATCGACCGTCATTCCTGCCCAGTTATTCGCTCCTCCGATTTGGGAGACCGTTGTTGGATCCCAAGTCTCATAGCCTGCTTCGCCTTCTTTTGGGATGGTGTGGAAAATCCACTCCCGCTTGCCGGTTCGGATATTGTAAGCCCGAATATGACCTGGCGCCGCATCCAACCCTTCGGAAAGTCGCATTCCTATGATCAATAAATCTTTGAAAACCACCCCAGGCGCATTGGCCACAATTAGAAAATCCTCCCGTTCGGTATCCAGCCCCTTCCGGAGATCTACTTTTCCTCCATCTCCAAAGTCAGCTATCGGCTCACCCGTCAGCGCATCTACCGCCATCAGCCAATTGCCAGCTCCAAAGAGAATTCGCTTGTCTTCACCATCTTCCCAATAGCTCACTCCGCGATTTGTCCCTGCCCAGCTGTTTTCTCCTCCCAGAATCTGAAAAGGATCGAATCGCCAGACTTCGGAGCCCGTCGCTGCGTCTAAGGCAAAGACATTCAATTTCGGGGTAGAACCATACAAAATCCCATTCACCACGATCGGCTGACACTGGATTTGGGATCGTTCGGTAGCATCTTCAGTATGATAAGTCCAAGCCACTTCGAGCTGGGAGACATTCTCTTTCGTGATCTGCGAGAGAGACGAATACCGCGAGCCATCTGCCGGTCCACCATAATGTGACCAGTCTGTGTAGTCGGTTTCATCAGATTGTACTTGGCAGGATAACCCAAAAAGTACAATTCCAAGTACAGAATAAAAGAGGTTTTTCATGAATTACGATTGACAGTTAATCAGTTGGAAGTTCGCTTTTTTTTCTGAAAAGGACTAAAGAGAGAAAAGAGATTGAGCACTTAAAATAATGAAAACTTTCGAGGGACGTTGGGGCTACGAAAATCGGGAATTTCCATCTTCAATCTCCCGTCTCCTGTCTTCCCTACCTTCGGCAGGCAGGCGTCTCATTCCATCTTTGATCGTCAATCTTGCTTTTTGCCAGAAGTCATTGCCTCGTATTTCTGATCATAATCTTTACGAAGCGTTCCAAAAAGTCGATCCCAAATCAACGTGTAAAGGCCATAATTACCATGAAAATGTTGGTGGTGTTGATTGTGAGCTGTACCTGTGCTGACCCATCTACCGATCCAAGTTTTATGAAATTTGGCAGGAAGTAATTCGAATCCCAAATGCCCGTAGACATTGAAGAAAAACTGAAAGAGTAAAAATAGACCCAAAGCAGGAGGATTGACGGGTAAGGTAAAAGCGATAACTGGGATAATTCCTGCCTCCAATATGGCCTCTAGCGGGTGAAAAGCATAAGCAGTCCAAGGTGATGGATTGGTGGAAAGATGATGTACTCGATGCACGTATCTGAAAAGTTTGGGATGATGCATCAATCGATGCGTCGCATAGAAATAGGCATCGTGAATCAGCAACATGGCTGGAAAAGTCAAGTAATAATAAATCTCACCATACTTATCCCAAGGTCTGAAAAGATTAGAATAATCACTAAAAACGATAAATACCAAGGAGGCCATCGTTGCAAAAATCACAATGGTAATTAGTGAATAAATAATGTCTCTCGAATAATGCTTCCAACCTGGAAAGGCAGCTTGGCTTCTCCTGTTTGCCAGAATCTTATGCAGTAAGTAATAAAAGATTACAAATACGACCCCTGCAATTACAAAATATCGAGTGGTCGTTTGCTCCGCAATGAATGTCCAGCGATACCAAAATTGCTCCCAATGCATTTATTTAGCTTTTATAGATATTAAACTTACGGTTCTTCGCATGACCTTGCTCTTACTTCAAAAAAGAAATTTTAGCTACTGATCTGGCAGCGTGATTTTCAATCCAACTTCTGATAGCTCACAAGGAAAAACTTCTAACTCTCCACAAGAACCTGATTTGACCTGACCAGTTTTAATGTCAAATCGGTACTGATGCAGCGGACAGATAATCTCTCCTATTCCGTTAATACTCCCCTCGATCAATGATGCCCCCCGGTGCGGACAAGTACTACTAAATGCATAAAACTCATCCTTCATTCGAACCAAGGCAATAGAACGATCTCCTACCTTGACTTTCTTGATCACCAATTTTGGGATCATCGCCTCTATCTGAGATTTTGAATTACCAAGCGTATAGGTTTTTGTCATGATTATTTACCCTAAATAGGATTCCGTAAACCTATTACAAAGATTTGATTGTTTTTCTTCGAATAGTTGTAGAATTTGAAACAATTATCAAAATGAACTCCTATGAAGACTACTCTTTTACTCGCATTCTTGTTTATTTCTGGATTCATTTCCGCACAGACCTTGGATGGAGCATGGAAACTTACCCATCAAAATGGGGAGGAAGTGACCGATGTAGAATTCATTAAAATCTATCAGGATGACTATTTCGCCTTTGGAGCGAAGCAAGTTTCAGACAATCATTTTATCGCTGCTGGCGGAGGACCTTATTCTTTAGATTCAGGAAAATATATTGAAACCTTAGATTTTTTTACCCTTAACCCGCTACAAGTCGGGGTTTCCACACCTTTCCAATTTGATTTAGTCAATGAGAAAATGGTTATTTCGGCCAATACAGACAATGGAATGCTTGTGGAGATCTGGGAAAAAATATCCGATTCGAACGATCAATTAACAGGAAATTGGGTAATAACTGGCCGTAAGCGAGACGAGGAAATCTCTCGATCTACACCAGGAGCCCGTCGAACCGTGAAGATTCTAAGCGGTGGAAGATTTCAGTGGATTGCGTTCAATTCGGAGACGAAAGAATTTTCTGGAACTGGCGGAGGAACTTATACGGCCAAGGATGGGAAGTATGCAGAGACGATCACCTTTTTCTCACGAGACGATAGCAGAGTGGGAGCTGAATTAGATTTCGATTTCAAAGTGATCGATGGCGAATGGCATCACAGCGGGCTGAGCTCCAAAGGTGATCCGATCTATGAGATCTGGACTCCTTATTCGATTGGGTATAAAAAGTGATTATTGCACACAGTTATTTAATAACTATATTTTTAATAATTACATCAGTTTTAAATGATAAAATCAATCACGGCCAAGTCGCCGTACCTAGCAGATATAATTCAGTTTTTTAAAAAACCAGGCTTATATTTCCCCGCCAAAAAAGCTTCTTTCAAAGATTTCCTAATCCTTGTACTTGCAAAATTCATCTTCATCTTTCCAATAATTTTACTTGTTAATTACTTATCAGGTGATCGATTTGACTCAAACGTATTTGATGATCTAGACGACAAGCCCTATTTATTATTTTTTGTAGTAGTTATTCTCGCTCCAATGGGAGAAGAACTGTATTTTCGATATCACCAAAATCGCAAGTACCTATCTATTATACTCACTTTGATTGTTACCGTTTTGATAGTAATCGCTGAGTACTATTTGTGTATTTTTTATCTGATTTACCTCATGATTTTATTGGGATCGAAAGTATTAAAAAGAGAAATTCCAATTCCCCTAATGGTATATTCTGTTTCCATCTTTTTTTCATTTGTCCATCTTACCAATTTTGAAGGCGTAAATTGGTGGACAAATTTCTATTGGGCTCCCTTATTAGTTTTTTCACAATTCATCGGAGGGATAATTTTGAGTTTTATACGCATGCATGAAGGTCTTTTGAAAGGGGTGCTATTTCACGGGATGTGGAATGGTACTTTTGCTTTGTTTATATTTTTACCCGAGTGAGAAAACTATGCTAAATAGAGAAGGAGCCTTTCGAGCTCCTTTTTTTAATATTATGCTTCTACCGCGTAGAGTTCTTTGAGTTGGCTAATGGTATAATCAACTTCTTTGATTGAAGTAAACCTACTAAAGGAAAACCGAACTGCGTCGCGTTCTGGAGTATGGTTTAAGGCTCTAAGAACGTGTGATCCAACTGTTGCGCCTGAGCTGCAAGCGGAGCCTCCTGAAGCAGAAATCCCTACTAAATCTAAATTAAAAAGCAACATCCCGCGGTTGGATTCAGATGGTGGCATACTGACATTTAATACGGTGTAGAGACTTTTGCTTAAATCTGCAGAAAGTCCGTTGAAGCTTAAGCCCGGGATTTCGTTTGTTAGCTGTGAGATGAAATGATTTTTTATTCCCTCCACATGCTTTTGATGAGAGTCCATTTCTTCGTAGGCAATTTCTAGTGCCTTGGCAGTTCCTAAAATCCCGATCACATTTTCAGTACCTCCACGCATATTCCGCTCTTGCGCACCACCATGAATAAATGGATGAATTTTTTTATCCTTTCGAACAAATAAGAATCCTGCTCCCTTTGGCCCATGAAACTTGTGAGCTCCAGCGACTATCGCATCCACCGGTAAATTTTTTAAATCATGGATATAATGCCCCATAGTCTGAACAGTATCGGAATGAAAGAATGCACCGTATTCTTTGGCTAAAGTCCCTATTCGCTCCAAGTCGTTGATATTGCCTATTTCATTATTAGCATGCATCAAGGAAATTAAAGTTTTTGGGTTGCTTTTTAGCAATTCTTCAAGCTGTGCAAAATCGATTTCTCCTTTATCGTTGACATCCAGCATACTGAGCTTGATATGACCCTTTTTCTCACAAATCTCAAGCGTATGCAAGACTGCATGATGCTCGATTGGAGAGGTGATGGCATGGGTAATTCCATGACTTTCTATCCCACAGATGATTGCCGTATTATCTGCTTCGGTACCTCCAGAGGTGAAAAAAATTTCCGAAGGACTAGCATTTAGCAATTCAGCCACTTTCTTTCTTGACCGCTCGATGGCAGTACGAACTTCTCTGCCATGACTGTGGACGGAAGAAGGGTTGCCATAGTGGTTTCTCATAAAAGGCAGCATGGCTTCGATCACTCGATCATCCATAGCTGTAGTGGCTGCATTATCTAAATAAACTTTCATTCGCAAGCGGGGTTTTATTGGATTTCAATAGGGACTTGAGACTATTTTTATATCAAGTCAATGAAGCACTTACCACCTCTTTGATATCCTGCATGATCTTTTTTGCAAGATGATTGGCCGTAGCTTCAGATTCCGATTCGGAATAAATTCGGATAATCGGCTCAGTGTTTGACTTTCGTAAATGTACCCATTCCTTTTCAAAATCTATTTTTACCCCATCGATGTCGTTGATTTGATGATTTTTATACTTTTCTTTTATTTTCAAAAGTATTCTATCGACGTCTATTTCAGGCGTCAGTTCAATTTTGTTTTTCGAAATATAATAGCTTGGATAGCTTGCACGCAGTCTTGAGATCGTTTTTCCAAACTTGGCCAAGTGTGTTAAAAACAAACCAATACCCACTAAGGCATCACGACCGTAGTGAGAGGTGGGATAGATAATTCCTCCATTTCCCTCACCACCGATTACTGCATCCACGGCTTTCATCTGGTTGACTACATTGACTTCTCCTACTGCCGCAGCAGTGTAAGATCCCCCTCTTTTTTCCGTCACATCACGAAGTGCGCGAGTCGAACTCAAATTAGACACGGTATTGCCTTTGGTATGCGAAAGCACATAATCAGCCACCGCAACTAAAGTATACTCTTCTCCAAAAGGAGATCCGTCTTCATTGATAAAAGCTAATCGATCTACATCAGGATCTACTACGATCCCAAGGTCGAAGCTTCCCTTTTCAAGTTTTTGGCAGATGTCCCGAAGGTTTTCCGGTAATGGCTCAGGATTATGCGGGAAATGACCGTCAGGAGTGCAATACATCTCCTCAATAACTTCTACCCCAAGTGCACGAAGTAAGCGAGGCACCACGATTCCTCCCGTAGAATTTACAGCGTCTACTACAATCTTGAAATTTCTTGCTTTGATCGCCTCGACATCCACCAATTCCAAATCCAACACATGCTGAATGTGGCGATCCATGTAATCGTCGATTTGAGAATATTTACCAAGTTTTTTTACTTCTGCGAAAATAAAATCTTCTTTCTCAGCTTTTTCGAGAATGGATTTCCCCTCCTCATCAGAGATAAATTCCCCCTTGGAATTCAAAAGTTTTAACGCATTCCACTGGATTGGATTATGACTTGCCGTAAGAATAATTCCTCCTCCTGCATTCTCCAAAGGAACTGCAAGCTCTACTGTAGGTGTAGTACTTAATCCTAAATCAATAACATCGATTCCTAAACCTTGCAAAGTAGCGGAGACAAGTCTTGAAATCATATCTCCCGAAATTCGAGCATCTCGTCCGATTATTATTTTTGGATTATTAGTTTTCTCGAGCACCCATGCCCCATAGGCAGCAGCAAACTTGACGACATCAATGGGGGTTAGTCCATCGCCAGCCTTTCCTCCGATAATACCTCTGATTCCAGAGATTGATTTAATAAGCGACACGTACGATATTTTATTAGGTGAAAAATTCCGAAACCGGATTTAAAATCTTATTACTTAAACTTGGCCATCACCTTGTCCACCTCGTTATCCGGGTTTCCGCAAGAGCTGCTTGAGTCTACGGTTTTACCGCAATAGCTGCAGGCCTCGCCGTCTTTGTTAAGGTATGGATTTTGCGAAGCACAAGTGCCTTTAAATTCTCCATTTTTAAGGAAAAGAAGCCTAACAGACATGAGAATGAAGAACAATGCAACGAAGCCAAGTGTGAGAAATAGAGTTGCCATAACGAATTTTATTGCGCAAATTTAAACCTTTACTTCGAAAACGTCCATACTTCCCGCATAGTTTCATACCCCATGTCAAATTTGAGTACCCGAACGGAGCAATTAGCAGCTTTTGACCAATTATTGACCATCATGGATGAGCTGAGAGCTCAGTGTCCATGGGATAAAAAACAAACTACAGAAAGTCTGAGGCACCTAACAATAGAGGAGACTTTTGAGCTTTCCGATGCGATATTGGAAGGAAATCCTGAAGAAATCAAAAAAGAGCTTGGCGACCTCATGTTGCACCTTGTGTTTTATGCCAAAATTGGTTCAGAAGAAGGCAACTTCGATATAAAAACTATGATCGACTCGCTTTGCGAAAAATTGATTCGAAGACATCCTCATATCTATGGCGATGTGAAAGCTGACAATGAAGAAGCCGTAAAGCAAAATTGGGAAAAGATCAAGCTCCAAGAAAAAGGAAACGTATCTGTGTTAGGAGGAGTACCTCGATCACTTCCCGCTTTGATCAAATCCATGCGGATTCAGGAGAAAGCCCGAGGAGTAGGCTTTGATTGGGAAGAAAAAAATCAAGTATGGGAGAAAGTTGAAGAAGAAATGCAGGAGTTCAAAGATGAATTCAATGTGGCAAATGATGCTGAAATAGATCGAGAAAAAGCGGCTGGGGAGTTTGGCGATTTGTTGTTTTCACTGATCAACTACGCTAGATTTATCGATATCAATCCCGAGGAAGCGCTGGAGCGAACCAATTTAAAATTCATTAAACGGTTCCAATATTTGGAAAACGCGGCAAAAAATAACGGTAAAGCACTTTCAGAAATGACCCTTGCGGAAATGGATGTGTATTGGAATGAAGCAAAAGAAAAGTAGGCAGTTGTCGGTTGTCGGTTGTCGGTTGTCGGTTGTCGGTTGTCGGTTGTCGGTTGTCGGTTGTCGGTTGTCGGATAAAAAAACTTAAACAGAACTCATAAGGTTCTTTAATTAACCCTGAAAAACTCAAAAAATGGCGAATCAAATTATATTTTCGAAAGAAGCACCGGCGCCAATTGGGCCTTATTCTCAGGCTGTTTTAGCAGGAAATACGCTTTACGTTTCTGGGAATATTGCACTCGATCCTGAATCGGGAGAATTGCTCAATGAAAACATCACAGAGGAGACTCATGCCGTAATGAAAAACATGGAAGCTGTTCTCAGAGCTGCAGATTTCTCATTCTCTAATGTCGTAAAATGTACTATTTTCATCAAAAACATGGATGAGTTTGGAACCATCAACGAGGCTTATGGACAATATTTCAAATCAAACCCTCCAGCTAGGGAAACAGTTGAGGTAAGTAAGCTTCCCAAAAATGTAAACGTAGAAATCTCCTGTATCGCAGTTAAATAATCTCATTTGAACCTCCTTCCCTATCATAGTGAAATCTTGGTAAGTGCCTTTTCTAAAAAAAAGGTTCTTTCACAGCTAAATAAAGTTACCGTTGAGGTAAATTATTTGGACCGAAGATCTCAGCAAGATCGGGATTCCTTTTTCAATGGAATAGTTGGGCAGAGTGGATTTAGAATTTCCAAAGTTGTGAATAGAGGAGATACTTTCTTGCCACTTCTCTTGGGGAAAGTAGAGGAAACACCTCGGGGTTGTATCCTATTTTTGCAGTACAAGCTATTCCCAGGGGCTGTTTTCTTCTTAAGCTTTTGGACAGGCATATTATTGGCCACAGCAGCCTTCTATATTTTGGCCACTCCAAACTACTTCTACGCCACAGCGGCTGTTGGATTGACAGCTATAAATTATTTTATCGCCTTGTTTTTCTTCAACAGACAAGTAAAAAGCTCTCGGGAAATATTTCACAAGCATCTTAATTTTCAAATGAAAGATTAAAAGCTTGACACTTTACAAGTAAGATATTTAATCCTTCATCTTTTCTGAGATCAGGATTTGACGGTATTTTAGCAGTCAAAATTTTCAATCAACAAATCACAGCAATGAGTATTCGTATAGAAAAAGATACCATGGGGCCTGTCGAGGTACCGGCAGATAAATATTGGGGAGCGCAAACTCAGCGATCCATCAACAACTTTAAAATCGGTGGCGAGAAAAACCGCATGCCGATCGAGATCATTCGAGCTTTCGCTATTTTGAAAAAGGCTGCTGCACAGACTAACGCAGAACTCGGAGTTTTGGAAGCTGACAAGGCTGAAATCATCGGTAAAGTCTGCGACGAGATTTTAGCGGGCCAACATGACGATCAATTTCCTTTGGTTGTTTGGCAGACAGGTTCTGGAACCCAATCTAATATGAATTCGAATGAGGTAATTGCATACCGAGCTCATGTACTTTTAGGAGGATCACTTGAAGATGCTAAAAAGAAAATCCATCCTAATGATGACGTCAACAAGTCTCAATCTTCCAATGACACCTACCCGACTGCAATGCATATTGCAGCTTATAAAATGGTCGTAGAAACGACTCTTCCAGGGGTACAAAAACTTCGAGACACCCTAGACGCCAAGGCAAAGGCTTTCAAGGACGTGGTGAAAATCGGACGTACTCACTTTATGGATGCGACTCCTTTGACACTTGGCCAAGAGTTTAGCGGATACGTAGCTCAATTGGATCATGGTATTCGTGCAGTGAAAAACACCCTTTCGCATCTTTCAGAGCTTGCGCTTGGAGGCACCGCAGTCGGAACTGGCTTGAATACTCCACAAGGTTATTCGGAGCTAGTGGCGGAAAAAATCGCAACCCTTTCAGGTCTCCCTTTCATAACCGCTCCGAATAAGTTTGAAGCACTTGCAGCCCATGATGGAATGGTTGAATCTCACGGTTCGCTAAAGCAATTGGCAGTATCCCTAATGAAAATAGCCAATGACATCCGAATGCTCTCCTCAGGTCCTCGATCTGGAATCGGGGAAATATTAATCCCTGAAAATGAGCCAGGGTCTTCTATCATGCCAGGAAAAGTAAATCCTACTCAAGTGGAAGCCATAACCATGGTCGCTGCTCAGGTGATGGGCAATGATGTAGCGATCTCTATCGGTGGCTCAAACGGACACTTTGAATTGAACGTGTTCAAACCAATGATCGCCGCGAATTTCCTTCAGTCAGCAAGATTGATCGGAGATGCCTGCGTGTCTTTTAATGATAATTGTGCGATTGGAATCGAGCCAAATGGACCAATGATCCAGCGACACTTAGAAAACTCCTTAATGCTAGTGACTGCATTGAATCCTCATATCGGCTATGAAAATGCCGCCGCCATCGCAAAGAAAGCACACAAAGAGGGAACGAGCCTTCGAGAAGCCGCTGTCGCTCTTGGGCTTCTGACATCAGAGCAGTTTACCGATTGGGTAAAGCCTGAAGAAATGACTGGAAGTCTGAAATAAAATCGAAAAAATTAATCAAAAAAGGCTGCTCTAAGTAAATAGAGCAGCCTTTTTCAGTATCAATTACTACTTAAATTTTCAGGAATCCTGTACACTCTCATTCGCTGTGAATGGATTTGATTTACGAAGCAAGCCTTCTGGAAGTTCACCTTCCGTACTTGCAACTACTGTAGTGACCACTATGTCACCTGTCACGTTGATTACGGTACGGAACATGTCCAAGATTCTGTCAGGAGCCATGATCAAGGCAATTCCAGCCGCAGGTACTCCGATGGATTCCAACACTACAATCAGCATAATCAATCCTGCTCCAGGTACGCCAGCCGACCCAATGGCCGCCAAAGTAGAAGTCAGGACAATCATTAATTGCTGAGAGAATGAAAGCTCCATTCCCAAAGCTTGCGCAATGAAAACTGCTGCCACACTTTGGTACAAACTCGTGCCATTCATATTGATCGTGGCACCTAGCGGAAGTACAAAAGAGGAAATCTCTTCAGATACTCCAAGTTCCTCCTCAGCGATTTTCATCGTCACTGGAAGCGTTGCGGAACTGGATGAAGTGGAAAATGCCAGAAGCTGCGCAGGTCGAATACTTTTGAAAAACTGAAGGTAAGGTACTCGAGTGAAGCTTTTCAAGAGCAATGGATAAACCACAAGCATCATAAAAAACAAGCCTCCCAATACGATCAAACTATATTTCAAGAGTGCGTAGAGCAGATCAAACGCAGAGTCTGGATTGTCACCGGCTATCTCCACGATCAGTGAGGCCATCAGAGCAAATACTCCATAAGGAGCAATCAGCATGATGTAATTCACGATTTGGATAATCACATCGTTGAAACCGTCGAAAAATGCGATTACTGGAGCGGCTTTACTTTTAGGGATTTGAAGCAAAGCAATCCCTGCGATGATTGCAAAGAAAACCACTTGCAGCATCGCAGCATTGTCTGTGGTCGCTAAGAAGAAGTTTTCAGGAACCATATCCACAATAGGCTGAAGTGGGCTTTGGTCTTGGAATTTGGCAGCGGCATCTGACTTTGTACTGACATCCCCTTCATAAAGAGCCATAAGGCTTTCTCGTGTTTCCACTGGTAAGCTTTTACCTGGCTTGAAGACATTTACTAAAGTCAAGCCTACAGTAATTGCAACAACCGTGGTCAGGATAAAGGTAATTATGGTCTTTCCACCAATTCGACTTAGTTTGGAAATATCTCCCAAATTAGAAACTCCGATAATCAAAGATGCCAACACCAAGGGCATTGCGATCATTTTTAGACCATTGATGAAAATGGTCCCGACTGGTTTGATGTAGTCGATGGTCCATGAACTTGGAATATCTGTACGGATTACTGTCAAACCAAATATCAGCCCTAAGATAAGTCCAGCAATGATTTGAGTGTGTAAAGGAATCTTTTTTAACATGGGTAAGGGTTTAAATATCCTGCAGTTTATTAGTTTTTGATAACAAAAGATAATCGGCAATGACTAAAGCTGCCATCGCTTCCACGATAGGGACTGCTCGAGGTACGACACAGGGGTCATGTCGGCCTTTCCCGGATACTGTCACCGATTCTCCAGCCTCATTGAGTGAAGCCTGATCTTGCATAATGGTAGCCACGGGTTTGAATGCCACTCTGAAATAAATATCCTCTCCATTGGAGATTCCACCTTGAATTCCGCCAGAATGATTTGTAGTAGTTTTGACTTTATCGCCCTCTTTTACAATTGAATCGTTGTGAGCAGACCCACGCATCGCAACACCATCAAAGCCGCTTCCATATTCGAAACCTTTGACAGCATTAATACTTAGCATGCCTTTGCCCAGTTCTGCATGAAGACGGTCGAAAACAGGCTCGCCAAGTCCAGTAGGGGTATTCTTTATCACGCATGAAACTACTCCTCCGATCGTATCACGGGCTAACCGAACAGAATCAATCAAAGCGATCATCGCCTCTGCAGTTTCTGGATCCGGGCAGCGAATGATATTATTTTCGGCTTCTGCTAAATTTAAAGTTTTGTAATCCTTAGTCAACTTCAAGTCTCCGACTTGTGATACATAAGCTTGGATGGTGATTCCTTTAGCTGCTAAAAATTGTTTTGCTATTGCCCCTCCTGCCACTCTTGCAGCCGTTTCACGCGCACTACTTCTACCTCCACCACGATAATCACGGATGCCGTATTTTTCAAAATAGGTGAAATCTGCATGCGAGGGCCGGAATTTGTCTGCGATATGTGAATAATCTTTACTCTTTTGATCCGCATTTCGAATTACAATCCCAATGGGAGTGCCGGTACTCTTCCCCTCAAAAACTCCTGATAGAATTTCAATCTCATCCTCTTCTTTTCGCTGGGTGGTGATCTTTGATTGGCCAGGTTTACGTCGCTGCATTTCAGCGATAATCTGAGCTTCATCGATCACTAATCCGGCCGGGCAGCCTTCGATAATTACTCCTAAAGCTACTCCGTGAGACTCACCAAAAGTGGTGATCTTGAAAAGCTTCCCAAATGAATTCCCCATTATTTTTTTCTTAAAATCAAAATTGCCAGTAAAATCATTGAAATCATCAAAAAGACATTAATAGCCATCGTAAAGTAGTATTTATATTGCTCGTTTAAAAACCGATTATCCTCGATTCCGATGCGATCATACAGACCACCTAGCCGCTGAGAGGATATGGCCTCATTAGTTTTACTCTCTCCTACCACTTTGACTATGGAGGCTGGCCTTAGTGTATCATATACCGCCCGCGATGGATCGAAATAAATCCATTCGAAATTTTTCCGAAGATCGTATTCTCCTGCCTCTGTGAAAGTGATGTAATAATTAAAATCTTTAATCCCAGAAACTCGACCGTAACCCCTATTGATCTGTTGTCTTACATTTGGATCAAAGGTATTGAGGTTTGCGGTAGGGATCCGTTTAGGAGCCGATACGGCATTGATATTACCCACTCCAGAGATCCCAAAGTTGTAATCGAAGCCTTGACCAGTTTCTACCTCAATTGTGGTGATATTCTCTCGGAGTTGAAACTGCCCGACGCTAACCTCATTTTTCAAAGGATGCGGAGGTAAGGGAATGATATTAATTGTCTTTGGACTGGAATAAAAGGTCTTAAAATCTTCTTGTCTATTCGCTCCAAAGAAAGTGGGATTCTTAGCTACTTTATACTTGATCATTTCCCAAGGGATTCTTGGAATCTCAATTTTCCCTTCGGAGAAAGGAAAGAAAGTCGCCTCGTATACTTTAAATTTTGTCCATTTCTTACCGTTTATAGTCACTTCCTCTGGCTCAATATTGCTGATGTTGAAATTTTCTTCCCAGGCATTTGTAGGCTTTATTTTTTTCAAAATAGCATCCAATTGCTTACCTGGCTCATAAAATTGTAAAGGAGCTTGATTGGCCTCAGACATGAAAAAGGCCAAACTCAAGTTGAATCCTTCCCCTTGGTAGACCTGCTCCTTGTCTACTGCCACGGAGAAGAAAGCATCGTCATCCAACTCCACAAATTCAGGTTGCTCGGAAGGGGTTCGGCCAAAGAAATCCGCAAACGGATCAAATCCAGAACTTCCTCCGAGACCACTAGAGGTCACAGGATCAGTAACCGCGATTCGCTTTCCAGCTGAAGAATAGGCAGTTCCATTAATGGTGATTTCAAAATTCGGCAGCGTAAAATTTCCTTTTTTGGAAGGCTTATAATATTGAATGATACTATTAGAGCTGCTCATTTGACCATTGATCAGGTTCATTGAGGACGACTGAGAAATTCCCTGTTTTTGAAAACCGGAGATCTCAGGAAACTGATCATACGATTTGATTTTCTCGTCAGACAGCGTTACTTTGATGGTGAAAGTTTCATTCAATCCTATTTCCCCTGGCCCAAGCTCAATATCTACTTCTTGCGCTAGCGCATTACCAACATACAGGAAAGAAAAACATACGAAAATGAAACGGGCGATCGTTTTATTCATAGTTGCGAAAATAGTGATTATTCTATTCTTATAATTTCCAAAATAACGTAACATCTAATGAAATGCCTCCGTATTGAAACTTAGAAACAGTTAATAAACCCTAAACTCTTTAGACTATGATAGATTATGTAAAGACCATTTTGGAAAAAGTCAGCTTTTCGAGATACCTTTTTGAACGCGAGCTCAGAAAAGGACTCCGACTTATTTTACCAACAGAAGTCCAAGAATTTAAGGACTGGTGTTACTCGATGTTTGGAAAGGTTCACGAACCTGTCCTCAACCGATACTTTCAATTAGCTATCTAACGCTTAAAGCCCCGATTTTCCAATCGGGGCTTTTTTAGGCACTTCACTTTTTCAATTAATCTTTTGTAGCAAAGTCAGGATAAGCCCGCATCGCATGCTCATTAATATCCAACCCTTCGATCTCTTCTCTTTCATCTACTCGGATTCCAATCGTCTTTTTCAACGTGAAGAAAATAACCCAAGCGAAGCCCACGCAGAACAAACCTACCGAACCAATTCCAATCAGCTGCGAGATCACTTGGCTTATCCCTGCCAAATCTCCAAAAAGCCCAACAGCTAAGGTTCCCCAGATTCCCCCGACCAAATGGACAGAAATCGCCCCTACAGGGTCATCGATTTTAATTTTATCAAAAAACACCACTCCAAAAACCACTAAGCCTCCACCGATAAAACCGATTAGTGCTGACTCGCCAACTCCCATCTGATCGGCACCGGCGGTAATTCCCACTAGACCCGCTAGAATTCCATTCAGCACCATAGTGATATCGTAGGTTTTGAATTTCAAATAAGAGATAATCAATGCGCCAAATGCACCTGCAGATGCTGCGATGGAAGTAGTCACAAATACTTTGGACACTAGTCCGGGACTAGCGCTGAGCACTGAACCTCCATTAAATCCAAACCACCCAAACCAAAGTAAAAACACGCCAATAACTGCAAGCGGAATGTTGTGACCAGGGATTGCTTTCATACCGCTAGCAGTATATTTCCCAATTCTAGGACCTAATAAATAGGCTCCAATTAAAGCTCCCCAACCGCCAACCGAGTGCACGATGGTAGATCCTGCGAAATCATAAAAGGGAGTTTCCAATGTATTCAGAAATCCTCCGCCCCACTTCCACATACCTACAATTGGGTAGCAAATCGCTACATATAATATGGAGAAAGTAATAAATGGTCCAAGTTTGACCCGCTCAGCTACAGCACCAGACACGATAGTAGCCGCTGTAGCAGCGAACATGGCTTGAAAGATAAAGTCGGTGAAGAAGGTATACCCTTCATTGTAATTACTGGTATCCCAACCTTCTGGTAGCGGAAGGCCGAAACCCGAAAAGCCGAAGAAGGCTCCTGCATAGTCAGCTCCTGGATACATGAGATTGAAACCCACAAAAGCATAAGTAAGCAGGCCAATGGCTGGAATTATGGTATTCTTAAATAAAATATTGACTGTGTTTTTTGATCTGGTGAGTCCAGCTTCCAAACTGGCAAATCCTAAGTGCATGATGAAGACCAATATGGTTGCTATCATCATCCACAGATTGTTTACGGTGAATAATTCTTGCATGGGTAAAATAGGTTCGATAGGTGATTTTTTTTGGAAAAGATTAAAGTGCTTGCTCGCCGGTATCGCTGTTTCGGATTCGGTAGGCATCAAGGACATCGAAGACAAAGATTTTTCCGTCTCCGATTTCTCCAGTTTTCCCTTCGCTGAGAATACATTGGATCACTGAATCGACTTGGTCATCTGGTACCACAATCTCGAGTTTGGTACGAGGGATATAGGCAGGTTCGTAGGAAACCCCCCGGTACATCTCTTGTCTTGCATGCTCAAAACCCATCCCTTTGATCTCATAGAAGGAGAGAAACTTCACTCCCAATCCAGCAATGCATTTGTGGATTTGATCAAAGCGCGAGGTTCGAATGATCGCTTCAATTTTTTTCATATTCTTAATAAGGTTAGTGGTTTGTTGAGATTATGACATGAAAGTAATCAGATTTTTAAATAAAAATGAATTTAAGGGTATTTTTTAAGCCACTGAATTACTTTTTTTTGTAAAAAAATATATTTAAGGTTCTAAAAATATCCTAATTCATTTTATGGGGATAATATTTAATGATTTGCAGTATTTATAGAAGCCGTGGTGACGGCAACTTTTTAAAACATTCACTTGTCCTAAATGGATAAACCTTTATTTTTGTCTTCGTTAATAAAGACCATTCATAAATTGAAGTTTAGCAAAGGAGATGAAAGCAATAAGTTTGAACTCCAAGAGGCTCGGAACGAATTAAAATTTTACTAACTAATCCCTTCCATTTTTGCCTTAAATCAAAATATTCTTTGCCTTTCTCAACAAAACCTCTTTGAACTTGGTGGTTAATTAGACTTTCAGAAAAAATAACATGACTCAGAAACCAACACTTTTAGTACTTGCCGCAGGAATGGGCAGCCGATACGGCGGAAATAAGCAAATTGACGGCTTTGGCCCTAATGGAGAAACTATCCTAGAATATTCGATTTTTGATGCGATTCAAGCCGGATTCGGCAAAGTGGTATTTATCGTCAGAGAAGAAATATTAGAAATAGCCAAAGAGAAATTCCTTCCTAAGCTCGAAGGAAAAATAGAAGTAGACTGGGTGATCCAATCCTTAGACAGCTTTGTGCCGGCTGCATTGAAGCAAGCCGATCGAGTGAAGCCATTCGGTACGGCTCACGCGGTACTTTGCGCAAAAGATGCGATCAAGGAACCTTTTGCTGTAATCAATGCGGATGATTTTTATGGTAAAGAGGCGTTTGAAGTTTTAGGTAAGTTTCTTTCCACTGAAGTAAAGCCAGACCTACATGCGATGGTGGGCTATGCGATCCAAAATGTACTTTCTGAGCATGGGACGGTTAGCCGTGGAGTCTGCGAAACCAATACAAAAGGGCAGCTAATCGGCATGGTCGAGCGAACTTCCATCGCTCGTGAAGGCGATCAAATACTCAGTAAAGGTGAAAGTGAAGTGCTGGAAATCGCAGAAAACACGCCAGTAAGCATGAATTTCTGGGGATTCCATGCGGACGTCTTTGGGGATATTGAACGGATGTGGAATGAATTCCTTCCTGCCAATCAGAGCAATCTTAAATCTGAGTTTTATATCCCTACTGTTGCAAATAACTTGATTCAAGAAGGCAAGGCTGCTTTCGAAATCTTGGCAGGCGGTAAAGTCTGGTTTGGAGTGACCTATACAGAGGATAAGCCCGTGGTGATCGCAGCGCTGAAAGGCTTGCATGAATCGGGAGCATATCCGGAAGATTTGTGGAAATAATTTAATTGCTGAGGCTTCGGATCTTCAATTATCAAATTATCCGACCAATGTTAGTACGGGTTAAAATATATCTTAAAACGATACCGTATTGGTAACATTTTTCTACATTTACACGTGCGAGTAATAGCAGTCAAAACCTTAAAATATTGGTGTCAGAAATACCCAAACGCTGAGCAACCTCTATTAGCTTGGTATGATGAGGCGTCCTCTGCGGACTGGAATAATCCAAATGAGTTAAAAAACCATTACCGAAATGCTTCAATTTTATCAGATAAGCGCTCGATATTCAATATTCATGGGAACAGCTTCCGCCTTATTGTAGACATAGAATACCGACTAAAAATCGTCTTCATTGTCTGGTTTGGAACACATAAAGACTATGACCAAATAAATGCTAAAAACATAAGTTATGATAAGACCCATAAAAGATGATACCCAATATGAATCGGCACTTGAACGAGTATATGAAATTATGCAAGGTGTTGTAGGGTCAGGAACTTCAGAATCAGACGAATTGGCGGTGCTTTCAATCTTGATAAAAGAATTTGAAAATGAGCATTATCCAATTTCACAGCCCAATCCATTAGACGCTATTAGATTCAGACTGGAACAAATGAACATGACTGAATCAGATCTGACAGAGATTCTAGGAGCTCGATCTAGAAAATCAGAGATTCTTTCAGGAAAACGAAAACTCAGCCTTTCGATGATCCGAAAGCTCCATGAAAAGCTTCACATTCCTGCTCAGATTTTGATTCAGGAATATTAAACCAGAACTAAAAAAGGTCTTCCTGAAAACCCAAAATTCAAGAATCTCAGCCAAAAAAAGTCACAAAACCCTCGAAAAATACCCAATCTTGGGTATTTTTTTTGATGTTTTTTGATCTGAAATTTGTGGAATAATTAACCTCCAAAAAAATGAAAACACAAAACACAAAAAGAAGTAAGAAAATTAATTTTTATACTTTTGATGATCCCTATTTTTTCTCTTAGTTCATGTATTGAGGAAGAACAAAACTTAATTCTAGAAAAAAAAATTAAGGTAATTGCGGAAAAATATGGTTATGAAATTACAAGCATTAATAAGACTGGAAAGCCTAACGTAGATGCGCTTAATTTAAAGTTTAGTGAAACAGAATTATTTTTTGAATACCTAAAGAAGTCTAAAGAAGGGTCAAAAGAAATTGAATTTCAAAATCTATCAGATTTTTTTAGCAGAAATAATATTTCAACAAGTTATTCAAACAATTTAAAATCAATTTCCCAACAGATTAGGGCAATTGAGACAAATCAAAATAATCGTATACTTTGCTTTACTAATGCGCATTTAGTTAGTGCTAGAATCCCTGCTATGCCTTTTCCCGGGATGTCAGATGGATTAAATGGAGTCGAAATAATATTAGGGATATCAAATGGAAACCTAAATACCTCAAGCTTTAATATGTATGGCTTCAGCCCGTTTCTTGGAGTAAGAGGTGGGAATTTGAATCCTGATTTAATACCGAGCGCTTCAAATGGATATACATATGGTTTTCAGGGAAAATTTACTGTTGCCTACACCCTTTGGATAGATGGAAATCAATTTCTGGCCTATGAAAAGTTTGATGTTAAAATCAGAATAGATGGTTGCACTGGAGAAGTTGCTTGGTATTATCAAATCCCTTAAATAAAAACGAAATGGAAACTATAATTTATCTTTTAGTAGTCTTATTGATTGCTATCTTTCTTTTCTTATTATTCGTAATTGTGTTTAAGAAAGGATTTAAAACGATTCAAGCGATTTTCAGAAGAAAGAATTAATTCTGGAATTTAGAAGATTCCGCCCAGATGAAGTATCTCATTTGGGCGTTTTTTTTGTGATAGGTGATTCAAATTAAATTTCTAAAGGCTAAAAAACTTCACCTCCCCATCCAAATCTCCCAAAATCTTTTTGGAGCGCTCAGGCCGGGCATCAGTCAAGAATATCTGCCCAAAGGTGTTTTTGGAGATCAGCTGCATCAGCTGCGCAATCCGGAGATCATCCAGCTTGTCGAAAATATCATCTAATAATAAGAGTGGCTTTTCGCCTCTGGCCTGTTCAAAAATCTGGAACTGTCCCAATTTCAGCGCAATGATGAATGACTTCTGCTGACCCTGACTTCCGATTTTCCGAATTGGATGATCCCCTATCTGAAAGTTGAAATCATCCTTATGAATGCCTGCATTGCTGTTTTTGGTAATCAGATCTTTTTTCCGAAGGCTTTGGAAGTATCCTTGAAAATCATCCCGCATGGCCTCCGTCTCATACGTAATCGTGACTTTTTCCTGGCCTTGAGAGATTTCTTCATAGTCTCGCTGGAGCAGCGGCGCCAGTTCTTGAAGTAACTCGGATCTTCTCAAAGCCAATAACTTACTTAAGCCAATCAACTCTTGGTCATAATGATCCAAAAGGGTAAGATCCCTTCTACCTGTTTCGGCGAATTTCTTGAGTAAAGCATTACGCTGCTTCAAAAAATGATGGTAGCGGATCAACTTATCCAAGTAGCCATGATCCAACTGAGAAATCAGCCCATCAAAGAATTTACGACGGCCATCGCTACCTCCTTTGATCAACTCCGTATCATCGGGGGCAATCAGGACCAAGGGAATCAACCCAACGTGTTCAGAAATTTTGTCGAGCGCCTTTCCATTTTGATAAATCAGCTTTTTCTTCCCCAACTCGAAGGTGCAGCGGACTTCGACTGGCTTGTCGTTAAGCTCAAATTGGCCCTTAATTGCAAAGAAATCCTGCTCATGCTGCACATTAAGGCTATCACTTGACTGCACGGCACTTTTGGTAAGTGAGAGGTAGTGAATGGCATCGAGAACATTTGTTTTACCGCTTCCATTTAGCCCCACAAAGCAGTTTAATTGGGTACTAAAGTCGAAATGAAGTTTTTCATGATTTTTGAATTGCGTAAGATCAAGCGACTTCAGATACATGGATGAGGTAATTATTTTGGCGGTAGCCTGATTTTTAGGGATGGTTGCTTATATTTGAAATCTAAAAATAGCACATTTTGATTTTAAGATATGGCAAAGAAAACTGCAGCGACCAAGTCTAAGGTTAACTATTCAAAAGAAACTTATTCTTATTGGTACGAAAGCATGCTCCTAATGAGGAGATTCGAAGAAAAGGCAGGACAGCTTTACGGGCAGCAAAAAATCAGAGGTTTCTGTCATTTGTACATTGGTCAGGAAGCTTGTGCCTCAGGTGCAATTTCCGCTTTGGAGAAAGACGACAAGTGGATTACCGCTTACAGATGTCATGCCCATCCGCTGGGATTGGGTACAGACCCTGGGGCTGTCATGGCCGAACTTTTTGGTAAAGCAACTGGAACTACCAAAGGAAAAGGCGGATCAATGCACATATTTGACAAAGAGAAAAATTTCTACGGTGGCCACGGAATCGTAGGCGCTCAAATACCAATGGGTTTGGGTCTCGGCTTTGCAGAAAAATACAAAGGCACTAAAAATCTTGCGATTTGCTACATGGGTGACGGAGCTGTTCGTCAGGGAGCTTTTCACGAAGCATTAAACTTGGCCATGCTATACAAAACCCCAGTGATATTTGTAATCGAAAATAACGGTTACGCAATGGGCACGGCAGTAAAGCGCTCCTCGAATGTCGATGATCTTTCGACCCTTGGAGAATCTTACGATATGCCTTCATTTGCAGTAGACGGAATGAATGTCGAGGCAGTGCATGAAGCCGTAGCAGAAGCAGCCGAACGTGCTCGTAGAGGCGACGGACCAACCTTATTGGAGATGAGAACTTATCGGTACAAAGGTCACTCTATGTCTGACCCTCAAAAATATCGAACCAAGGAAGAGGTCGAAGAATACAAGCAGCGAGATCCGGTAGAGCAAGTGCTTGGCAACATCCGTGACAACAAAATATTGACAGAGGAAGAAATAGAAGCGATCATCGCCAAAGTGAAAACTCAGGTGAATGATGCAGTCAAATTTGCCGAAGAATCTCCTTGGCCTGATGGAATGGATGCCTTCAAAGACGTCTATGTCCAAGAAGACTATCCTTTTGTAATGGAATAAAATCTTATTAATCAATAGCTTAAGCCATGAATTAAGATTCAAATTCATGGCTTTTGCATTTGGCTTTGGTTAAATCATAAAAACCGTATATTTGCGGCTGAAAATCGAGTAACATGGCAACGAAACAATCTAAAAAAACACAAGATCAAAGCGATCTACTAGAAAACCCTGAAGTAATCGCTTCAAGATTAGAAAAGGGAGAGGTTTTTTTAAAACAGAATAGTAAAATTTTAGCAGGCGTTTTAATCGCTGCTGTAATATTGATTGGAGGTATTTTATATTTTCAGATCAATAATCAAAACCAGAATGTGGATGCACAGAAGGAAATGTTCCAAGCGGTTTATTTCTTTGAGCAGGATAGTATTCAGTTGGCATTGGACGGTGACGGAATTAATCCAGGCTTCCTTTCAATCATCGAAGACTATCCGCGCACAGATGCTGCGAATTTAGCAAACTTCTATGTTGGATCAATCTATCTTTCTGAGCGCAAGTACGAAGAGGCATTGACTCATTTGGAGCAATTCTCAGCTGACGACTACCTTGTGCAGGCAAAAGCATACGCCTTAATCGGTGATGCCAATATGGAATTGGGCAAAGTAGATCAGGCGATCACCAATTACAAAAAAGCTGCTGATACCAATGAGAATAAATATTTCACTCCGAAATACCTGAATAAACTTGCTGTTGCTTACGAAGAATCCGGAAAGATTCAAGACGCAATTGCTACATACAATACAATTGAAGAAGACTATTACGAGTCATTTGAATTTGCTGGCGCACGAAAACATAAAGCTCGCTTAGAAGGTTTGGCCGCTCAGTAATGCTTTGATTGCATTGCATTCTAAAAGAGTAAGGCCTTGAGGTCTTACTCTTTTTTGTTTCTACACCAATAACTTTTCACACTTTCTTGGTTCTTAACTCTTGATTCTTTTAAGATTCCTAAGAGCTAAAATCTTAAATCTAATATCTCACCTACTTGTTATGGCTACATCACTTAAAAGTCTCAGCGAACATTCGGCAAAAAACATTCTAGACATCAGCGGTAAAACTTTTGGTATCATCGTCTCTGAATGGAATGAAGAGGTCACTGAAGCGCTATTTTCAGGCGCTTACCAAACTTTGATTCAACACGGAGCAAAGAAAAAAAATATCATCCGAAAGAACGTTCCTGGATCATTTGAACTATCGCTTGCTGCTCAGTGGCTTGCACAAGAAGAATCTATTGATGCCGTGATCTGCTTAGGATGTGTGATTCAGGGCGAAACCAAGCATTTCGATTTCATTTGCGATGCGGTGGCTCATGGTATCACCAATGTCAGCCTGAAATATAACAAGCCGGTAATTTTTGGAGTATTAACTCCAAATACCCAGCAGCAAGCATTGGATCGTGCGGGAGGAAAGCATGGCAACAAGGGCGATGAAGCTGCTATCACAGCGATCAAAATGCTAGGCTTCTAAGAAAAATACTTGCGAAGTACAGCCTCAATAAATAGAAATAAGAAGGTGGCGCTGATTAGAATAAGGGAAAATCAAAATCCAGTTGATAAATTGTTCCTTTCTGAAAACTTAAAAAATCTTGTCTTCTTTGCGCTCCTTTTGCGACTCCTCCGTGTTCTTTGCGGTTAGGCCGAATCTAAAAAATACCACGCTCAAAAACCTATTGTATGAAAATCATGAAATTCGGCGGGACCTCAGTGGGTCGCCCAGAACGTATGCATCAGGTGAAAGACTTGATCACTTGTGGAGAAGAGCCAAAAATTGTTGTGCTTTCTGCTCTTTCAGGTACGACAAATGCCCTCGTTGGGATCGGAGAAGCACTAGCTTCTGCTGACCGTACGCTTGCAAAATCAAAAATCGATGAATTGAATGCCCATTATTTGAGCTTTTATCCTGAGCTGCTAAAGACAGATTTGGCAAGAGAAAAAGCAAAAGTAATAATCCAAGAGCATTTCGAGTTCTTGAATATTATCCTCAAAATCTCCTTTAATGAGGCGATTAATCGGGATATTCTAGCACAAGGCGAATTGCTTTCGACCAAGTTATTTCAAACACTTTTAGAAGAATTTGAGATTCCTTCCACATTTTTAGTCGCTTTGGATTTTATGAGTATCGATGAGAATTCTGAGCCGGAACTTGGGAAAATCTCTGAGAAACTGAAAGCTATTTTAGCACAGAATCCAACCGGAAAAACCTTCGTCACGCAGGGCTACATTTGTAAAAATCATCGAAATGAAATCGATAACCTCAAGCGAGGCGGATCAGATTATACGGCTTCACTCATCGCAGCAGCGATCCAGGCTTCAGCCTGCGAGATCTGGACAGATATCGATGGAATGCATAATAATGACCCTCGAGTAGTAGACCGTACACGTCCTATTGCTGAGATGTCTTTTGATGAAGCTGCCGAGTTGGCTTACTTCGGCGCAAAAATTCTTCACCCCGCTTCCATCTGGCCAGCGCAACAATTTAATGTGCCTGTAAAATTGCTCAATACCATGCAGCCAGAAGCTTTGGGAACTTTGATCAAAGAAAAAGTTGAAACAGTTGGGGTAAAGGCAATCGCTGCCAAAGACGGGATCACCGCGATCAAAATCAAATCAAGCCGAATGCTTTTGGCTTATGGTTTCTTGAGAAAGGTGTTTGAGATCTTCGAGAAGTATAAAACCCCGATTGATATGATTACTACTTCCGAGGTGGCAGTCTCCGTTACAATCGATGATTTGACACATTTAACCCAAATTCTGAAAGAACTGAATCAGTTTGGGACAGTAGAAGTGGACCAGAATCAAACGATCATCTGTATTGTAGGTAATATGGTCTCTGAGACCAAAGGCGTGTTAAAATCTGTGATGGATGCGTTGCTTCCTTACCCCATCAGAATGGTCTCCTATGGCGGAAGCCGGCATAATGTGTCGGTGCTATTAGACTCCAATTATAAAAAAGATGCCCTGCAAAGCTTGAATGATGGGGTCTTTAATTGGGAGAATTAGGGGTGTAGAGAATAGATATTAAGAGAATTAGAGATTGATAGACCCGAATGCTTTCGGGAGAGCTTTCGTTATAAGTGTCTAAGCCGTTCTAACAGAATAGAATTATTGAAGAGCCGGATTTTTGTCCGGTTCTTTTATTCAAAGGGATTCGTATTACTTTTGTCAGATGGAAAAAGATAACCCTAAACAGGGATTTCTTCAGCGATTACAAACCAAGTGGAAATTGGAAAGCCTTTTTCAGGTGGTGATGGTTTTGGTAGTTTTTGCCTGCACGGGTTTTACCATTCTTTTTATCAAAAATCCCATTCTTGATTTTTTCGGTGTGGAGAAAGGCGGTTTTGTAAACACCCTCCTGTACTTACTTCTCGTACTTCCGCTTTATCAAATCTTCCTGCTGATCTATGGATTTATTTTTGGGCAGTTTCAATTTTTCTGGGAAAAGGAAAAGCAGATTTTTAGGAGGATTGCTCAGGTTTTTAGTAAAAAAATCAAATAGGATCAAAGTTTAACGAGCTCAACTAATCCTACTCCAATTCACAGCATGCTTCTTTTGCTGACGTATCTGTCTTAGAATCGGAGCGTTTTCGGGAAGGTTTAAAGTTGGATCATTTGCCAATACCTGCTGAGCGGCATCCCTCGCTAAGGTCAAAATCGGGGCGTCTTTACTCAAGTCAGCAATCAATAAATCTGTAATTCCACTTTGTTGGGTTCCCATCAGATCTCCTGGTCCCCGCAATCTCAAATCCACATCCGCGATCTCAAAGCCGTCATTGGTTCGCACCATCGTATCGAGCCGGACTCTCGAATCTTTGGACAATTCATACTTGCTCATCAGCACGCAGTAGCTTTGCTCAGCGCCTCTCCCTACTCTTCCTCTAAGCTGATGTAGCTGTGATAGCCCGAAGCGCTCTGCATTCTCAATGATCATCACAGAAGCATTTGGCACGTTTACTCCCACTTCAATCACAGTGGTGGCCACCATGATTTTGGTTTCGCCTTTGACAAACCGCTTCATCTCATAATCTTTGGCATCTGCTTTCATACTCCCATTCACGATGCTGATAGGGTAATTCGGAAAAGCTCTCGAAATACTCTCAAAGCCATCCATAACATTTTTTAAATCCAAAGTCGCCGACTCTTCGATCAATGGATAAACGATGTAAACCTGCCTTCCCTTTTTGACTTCTTCATTAATAAAGCCAAAGACTTTCAAGCGGTCCTTATCATAGCGATGAACTGTCTGAATGGGTTTCCGACCTGCGGGCATCTCATCGATGACCGAGACATCTAGATCACCATAGAGTGTCATCGCCAAAGTTCGTGGAATAGGAGTAGCCGTCATGACCAAGACATGCGGGATAAGGACCTCATTTTTTGCCCAAAGCTTCGCCCGTTGCGCCACTCCAAATCGGTGTTGCTCATCTACAATCGCTAATCCTAAGTTTTTAAATTGCACGATATCTTCTAACAGCGCATGTGTTCCGATCAAGATCTTGAGCTCTCCCGTAAGCAACTCCTCATGAATCACCCTTCGCTGTGCCTTCTTTGATGATCCTGTAAGCAAAGCGATCTTGATTCCCATCATATCGGCAAACTCTTTCAACCCTTCGTAATGCTGGTTAGCCAAGATTTCCGTGGGCGCCATCAGGCAGGTCTGAGCACCTGAGCTGATCGCAATCAAAGCACAGATAAAAGCCACCATCGTCTTGCCACTTCCCACATCACCTTGAATCAAGCGATTCATTTGCTTTCCAGACTTCAAATCCTGAAAAGATTCGCGGATTACCCGCTTTTGTGCTCCCGTCAGTTCGAATGGAATATGATTATTATAGAACTCAGTGAGCAGCTCTGTATTTCCCAATACTTGTCCCTTGTACTTTTCAGTACGCGTGACTTTCATTTTGAGCAGGCGAAGCTGTAGGTAGAAAAACTCTTCAAATTTTAATCGCTTTCGAGCCCGCTGAAGCAGGTTGGGCTCGGAAGGGAAATGGATTTGTTTGATCGCTTCTTGACGATCGATCAATTGATATTGGTTTCGAATGGCATCGGGAATCGTCTCTTGGATATGAGGCAGACTTCCCTGCACCAACCCTTCCATGATCTTGGAAATACCACGAGAATCCAAAAATCGATTTCGGAGCTTTTCCGTCGTGGAGTAGACCGGCTGAAAATTATTTCGTTGCTCATTTGCAACGGTTACAGGCTCCATTTCTGGGTGTGCGATACTCCATTTCCGTCCAAAAAGAGCAGGTTTTCCCAGAAAAATAAAAACTCCACCGATTGGCAATTTCTTTTGAACCCACTGAATACCTTTAAACCAAGTGAGCTCCATCTCACCAGTTTCATCTGCAACATGAGCTACCAATCGATTTTTATTCCCCATTGATACCAGCTCAACATTTCTGATTTTTGCAATGATTTGCACGTTTTCCAGCTCTGCTGAAAGTTCTCTTATTTTGAAAAATTTCGTCCGATCCTCATAGCGAAATGGATAATGCTGCAGTAATTCACCGTACGTAAAAATGGTCAACTCTTTATTCAGCAGTGCCGCTTTCTGCGGTCCTACGCCTTTTAGAAATTCAATTTTGGTGTCGAAAAAGCCTGCCAAGGAATCTGATTTTTAGGAATGAAGCAAAATAGCCCGAGTCTTCTCAATAGACAATAGAAATGTCTTGAATTGTCAAGATTCAATCGAAATTCGGGTGATTTGAGAGAATATAAGTTCCAGATCAGTTTTGTGGGACTGCAAGCTTTGGAGCAAAATCATTTGGTTTTTCGCTCGATGGAAATTTTGGTCGGAGTATGCAACTTGATAATACACATTGCCCTCCAAGTGATCTGTGAAAAACCGAACCCCCATCAAGCAGGTCATCACTTCGCCGCCAATCAGCAAAGATTTCGCCTCTTCTTGGCTCATCCAGTCGCCTGCTCCTTCCCAATATCCAGCGAGTAATTTTTCAAAAATTGGAACCAATAACTTTTGACTAGTCCAGTCCTGACTGATTTCTTCGGCTGCACTGGCCACAGTTCGCACTAAATCTCCAAAGTCGTAAAGCAAATAACCCGGCATTATCGTATCCAAGTCGATTACTGCAGCCACTTTTGAGAAATCTGGCGAAAAAATCAGGTTATTTATTTTGGTGTCGTTATGAGTTAAGCGTTGCGGAATCTTATGAATAATCTTGAGGTAAGTCTCCACGAGTAGCTTCTGCGCTAGATAAAAGTCCAAAATTTCGGTTTCGGCAGCGCTTAAATTTTGCGCTGATTTTGCCACTTCTTCCAATCGATCAAATCGTAGGTCTAGTCGATGAAAATCAGGAATAGTTTCGGCAAACCGATCTAACGGAAAGCTATCTGCCCATCTGGAAAAGAGTGCATAGGCCTCTGCGGCTTTTACGGCTTGATTTGGATCAGTAATCTGTTGTAACGTTTCTCCTTCTACAAAGTCAAATAACCTGTATAAACTTCCTTTAAAAGCTACTATTCCAGATCCATCTCGATTTAGAATTGGAAGCGGGAGCTGAAAAGGCAAAATCTTCAAATCACCCAGTTCGCTTAAGAGACCAAGATTTTTTTCGATTCGATCAGGAAATTTAAAAACGTTTGAGTTGAAGCATTGAAGGATATATTTATTTTGATTCAACTCAATCAGGAAGGTTTGATGAATCAATCCTGAGCCAAACTTTTCAAATCTAGATTCTTCTGTCCCTTCTATTTGAAACTGTTTGATCAGCTCAAGGATATCGTTTCGATACATTTCCAAAATTACTCAGATTTTTAATTCATAAAACAAAAAACCAAGCTCTTGCGATCTTTTAAGGGTATGATTTATAAAAATCAATTTTAAGGTATGTTTTTAAAATTTATTAAATAAGCTAGGGTACAATTAGTAATTTTTTTGTTAATTAGCCCGAATAAAATAAACCCACCCCCTATGAATGTTACCGGAATTGATTGGGCAATCATTGCTGCATTCTTTATCGTCTCTTTACTAATCGGTGTATTTACCTCCAAGAAAGCAGGAACATCTGCAAAAGAATTTTTTCTTTCTGGAAGAAATATGCCTTGGTGGCTATTAGGAGTTTCAATGGTAGCAACTACTTTCTCCGCCGATACTCCAAACCTAGTAACTGACATTGTTCGAAAAAATGGTGTAGCAGGAAACTGGGCTTGGTGGGCTTTCTTATTAACTGGTATGCTTACTGTATTCGTATATGCCAAACTTTGGCGTAGATCAGAAGTCACCACGGATTTAGAATTTTATGAACTTCGATACTCAGGAAAGGGAGCCGCATTTCTTAGGGCATTCCGAGCGATTTATTTAGGAGTCTTCTTCAATGTGGTAATTATGGCTACAGTATCACTGGCTGCTATCAAAATCGGTGGGGTAATGCTAGGGTTGAGTCCGGTCCAGACATTACTTATTGCCTCCGTCGTGACAGTGATATACAGTTCACTCGGCGGTTTGAAAGGTGTATTATTGACTGATTTTTTTCAGTTTTTCATCGCAATGATTGGTGCTTTTGCAGCAGCATATTACATCCTAGACCTACCTCAGATTGGGTCTTTAAATAATTTATTGACTCACGAAAACGTGGCTGGTAAACTTGACTTCCTTCCCGATTTCTCTGACCCAAATGCTTATATTCCTTTATTCTTGATGCCAATAGCTATTCAGTGGTGGGCGACTTGGTATCCAGGAGCAGAGCCAGGCGGCGGAGGTTACATTGCGCAACGTATGCTTGCTGCCAAGGATGAAAAGAATGCCATCGGTGCGACATTGTTCTTCAATATTGCTCACTATGCTATTCGCCCTTGGCCATGGATTTTAATTGCTTTGGCTTCCTTAATTGTCTTTCCAAATGTCTCTGATATCTCAGCTGCTTTCCCAAATATTCCAGCCGATAAGCTAGGTGATGACTTGGCGTATTCAGCGATGCTGACCTTCCTGCCAACTGGCTTGATCGGGATCGTTTTAGCTTCCTTGATCGCAGCGGTGATGTCGACACTTTCTACCCATTTGAATTGGGGATCTTCCTACATTGTAAATGATTTTTACTTAAGATTTTTGAAGCCAGAAGCTACAGACAAACAACTCGTAGCCGTTGGAAGAATCTCGACTGTAGGGTTGATGGCTTTATCAGCCGTATTAGCTTTGGCACTTTCAAGTGCATTGGACGCATTTAATATTCTGCTACAAATAGGCGCCGGAACCGGTTTGATCTTTATCCTCAGATGGTTTTGGTGGAGAATCAACGCATATACTGAGATCTCTGCAATGGCCATTTCATTTGTGGTAGCCATTTTCTTTGAGGTTATCAATCCGAAAGTGAACTGGATTTTGATTCCCGAAAACCAGGCTTATCTCAAACTGGTATACAGTGTATCTATCACTACTGTGGGTTGGCTATTAGTGACATTCTTAACGAAGCCAGAGAAAGATGAAGTGCTTTTAAGCTTTTATCGTAAAGTAACTCCTGCGGCATTTGGATGGAAAAAAGTTCTTGATCGCTATCCTAATGAAAGACAAGTTATTGGGCAACTTCCAAAAGAAATTGGACTGATGATGATCGGCTCAGCAATGGTATATGCTGCACTATTCTCCTCGGGATTTTTCATCTATGGAAATATGCTTGGAGGATCTATCGCAGGAGCGATTGCTCTCATTGGAGGTGTGATTATTATCCGTTCTTGGAAAAATCTGAATTAATCTAAAAATTTAACTGAATTCATCAGGTGGGCCATGTCCACCTTGATGTATTCAATTACTGGAGCAAGGGAATCATTTTTCATTGACGTATTGAAATAAAGTGCTCCCCTCAAAAAATGTTGCGTAGAGTCTGTAACAAAAAACTGGAACTGGGTAGGCACCTCACCCTCTAATTCTGCCACCACTGCAACATAGCCTTCCGGTGTGACCAAAATCCCTTCTTCGATTCCATAAGCCATTTTTTGATGCTTGGCTGTAAGCTTAAAAGCATCTTCCGAAAGTGATTTGAAATCGATATTTTTCCCATCAATTTTTTTATAAGTCAAATGAACTTTGGCCCCAAAATCAGCATAGTTCAAATTAATCCAAGTATCCTCAGCTAGGTTAAATGAGTCTTTTTCCACTTGCGCGGATTCAGAATAATCAAGCGTATAAGGGTAGCCTTCTGTCAATGTCAAAAATTGATGCGGCGGTAAATCTATCCGATTATAACCTTGTGGTTTTGGTAGAAAATTTTGCTCGCATGAAGCAAATAGAATTAGACAGGAAAAAGGGAAAAGTACTTTTCTCATAATTTAAAATTATGCAATCGATTTGATTTCAACAGATATTAATTAAATTTTCAGCTTAATCTAATCTTAATTCACTATGAAAAAGCTAGTTAAATTTATTTCTGGTAGCATTCTATTGGGAATTTACTTCATTACAAGTGCTCAAGTAATGGCTCAAACTTCTAAGGAAGAATTCATGAGCAAATGGAAAAACAGCAAGCAGTTTACCCTTGACGTTTTAGATAAAATGCCCGATTCAGGCATGGAATATAAGACGGATCCAGCCGCTATGTCATTTAAGGAACAAATCCACCACATAGGTTCTGCAATCGTAGGTATTTCACAAGGCTATTTAATGGGAGGGGAACCAGACTTTAGTATAGATTTAAAAACTGCTACTAAAGTCCAATTGGCAGATTTTGTAGGCAAATCATATGATTATGGTGCCAAGGCGATGGCTTCACTCACTGTAGAGCAAGGCAAAGAAGTTCAGGATGTATTTGGAAATCAAGCGTCTCGAAATCAAGTTATGGCACTTTTGATGGATCACAGTACCCATCATAGAGGAGCAGCTATTGCTTACCTGAGATCTAATGGTGTGGAGCCCCCAGCATTCGTAGGCTTCTAGAATCAATCACATAAAAAAAGCGACAATCGATTGTCGCTTTTTTTATGTGATTATTCTCTGATCCAAGCTACTTTTTCATCCATGGATTCTCTTTTACCTTCTGGCCAATTGTCTGTTGCTGGTTTGGCCACATAGAAGAATCCCATCAGGATATCTTCCCCCTCTAGGCCAAAATCTTTCCTTGCTTCAGGCCAGAAGGTTGGTCCGCCAGTTCCCCAATAGGCCGCTAGCCCATGAGCGGAAGCAGTCAAATACATATTTTGAACTGCCATAGCAGTGGCTGAAATCTCCTCCATTAGAGGAATCCCCTCTGATCTTTTCATCAAAATTGCAATCACGTGTGATGCTTTCTGAGGGCTATCAATAAATTTCTGATAGGTAGCTTCCAAAAAAGGTGTTCCGTTTTTCTCAGCACGCATCTTATACATGTCAGCCTGGTATTGACCAAAGGTTTTCAAGCCATCACCCGTATAGACAATAAATTGCCAAGGCTGAGTCAGCTTATGAGTCGGTGCCCAACGTGCATTTTCAAGCATTTCATCAATGATAGAATCATCAATAGGATCATTTTCTTTGAATTGAGCGACAAACATGGAACGACGTCCACGGATAATTTTAGTTACTTCTTCGACATTAAAATCGGGTCTTTGCATAGCTTATTGATAGTTTCTAAAAAGGAATTCAAATCCTTACTTTTCGGTTCCACAATTGGAAATATTCATGGAATCTTTTGGTGCTACTTTAAATTATTTTTCAAAAAGGCTCTTATATCTCTTGCCAATGCATCAAAATCTTCTTGTCTATTATACATCATATGACCAGCCTCATAATAATTCATCTGAATTCGCTCTTGCGGAAAGTCATGTCTTGCAAAAGTATACTCAGAATCGAAGAATGGCGTGATCAAATCGTAATAGCCATTAGCCACCATGACTCTCAAAGCTGTATTGCGGTGCATCACCTCACTCAATGATCGGGCTGTGCTCACATAACTTGGCTCCCAATATGCTCCATCGGGCACTGGTTTCCAATTCCAAGAACCTCCCATCGCTGTGGCAGAGCCAAGATACGGCCGGTCCATTTTAACGTTCAAATCAGTATATAAATAGTTGTTGAACACTGCCGTATACGCACTCTCAGTCATGTAGCTACTGGCGTCACCAAGTACTGGGCCTTCTGCTACAAGGTCAGTTTCTTTGGCTAGAAATCTCCCATCTAAGGTTCCAATAGCTTTTCCTTCTTCTCGAAGTAATTCTTTTTTGAAACGATGCATCAGAATTTGATTTTTGGATCTGAGTATATATGCTTTATCCAAACCCATGAAATAGGCCAATTTTGTGGCTATTGCTTCTTTTTCAATCTGACTTTGTTTTTCACCTTGAAATAAAGCTTCCAAATATTCCCCATACGCGAAGTCTCGAGCTTCTTGGGTAAAATCTTCCAAAGTTTTTCCTTTTCCAGCTTTGCCATGGTACCAAGCAGTAGCTGCTTGCGAAGGCAAATAGGTGAAGAATGAGGTTAAATTATCAGCCCAAGAAGATGATCCTGCATAGTCCAAAGCCTGAGATATCAAGACAATCCCATTCAAAGCCATCGGATTACCGCCGCCTTCGAGTACCTCAGCTACTTTTGCCGCTCGGGTAGTTCCATAGCTTTCTCCTGCTATAAATTTCGGTGCTTGCCACCTTCCATTTTCAGTCACCCAAAGTTTCATAAACTGAGCAATCGAATTAGCATCTTCAGTCAATCCCCAATAATCCTTATTTTCCCCTTTTCCTAAGACCTGGCTAAATCCTGTTCCAATCGGATCCACAAAAACCAAATCAGTCAAGTCAAGAAGCGCCTGATTATTTTCCACAAACTGATAAGGAGCCGCCCCATCATCGACCTTCCCTTCCGAATCCACCTTGACAACCTTAGGTCCAAAAAAACCAATATGTAGCCAGATCGATGCAGATCCCGGCCCACCATTGAATACAAACAAGACAGGCCGACTAGAATTATTCGCCTCCTCTTTCAAATAAGAAGTTGACCAAAGCGCAGCCGTCACCTCACCACTGGAGTTTTTCAAAAAGGTCTCTGATAAAACCGCTTTGTATGTGATTTTTTGCCCTCCAAAAGTTCCAGAGTGAGTACTTTCAAAGCGTATGGGTTCTCTTGCTTCGAAGCTTTTCTTTTCCTCCTTATCCTGAGCGATCAGTGGAGAAGTCAAGAAAAGGAATAGAAAGGCAAGACTGCTGATTGTTTTCATAGTATTTTTTGCTTTTAGCATACGGTTCCAAGTTAGCCATTTTAGTTTATTAGCCCTTTAGGGTTACCTACTGCTTTAAAAATCTTTTCCTGATCTCTTTTTTACGTACATCTGAATCAAATTTTTCAAAGGCATAGCGCAAAGCAGTTCTTGGCATTGTTCGGAAATAACCGCTCAAAAAGGCTAACTCTGATTCTAAATTTCAGGAAGCATCCACCCAACCATTTTTTTGGATCAGGTCATGAGAATGGAGTATCAAAAGTCCGGCTATTGCAAAGGCATCTTCAAATTCTCCGCACTTAATCCAACGTTAAGTACTAACAATAGTTAAAAGTGCAATGATTCTCAGGAAAGAGAAACGCATATTAAATTTTCAAAAGAAGATCCTATCCAAAAATTAACTTACTGCAAATTAAAAAGGTCAATACTTTCTTAAAACCCAATAAGATTCATCCATAAAAGACTTTTTTAACTACCAGCAGAATTCCTGGCAGGAATTAAAATAGTGAAACAAATGGTCTTTCCTTAGCGGATATCTTTGCTTTTGGCGAGTAAAAAGATAAGATTAGCATTCGAAAAATTCTCAGATTTTGAAAAAAGTAGTACTGGCCCTTCTTTTTGGGGTATTATTAATACATCATGGGTTTGGAAAAATTGTTAAAACTGATCTCAAAATCCTTTCCACCACTTATTACCAACTTGATAAAAACGACAGCAGCACTGGATTGGTGCTTAGGCAATTACTGAAGCTTAGCCTAGCAGAAAATCAATATGATTCGCTGGCTAAGTACTCGATTCTATTTTTCAATCATCCAGCTCCAGGGATGAATAATAATGACGAAGAAGCAGAAGTCCTTCGTAAAGCAGCCAGTTTTGCGGCTCAGATCAAAGATAGTAAACTCCGAGGGACAGTTCATTTAAAGCTTGCTGGAGCACTATTTGACTTAAATCGCTTTGAAGCAGCTATACCTGAATACTCCACGGCACTAGAAACTTTTGAATCTAAAGATTCGGTCTTGATCGCTGATTCCTACTTTTTCAGAGGTCAGGCCTATGACACCATGGGCAGCTTGATTCTGGCGATGAAGGACTATCAAACCGCAAATGAGATCTATGAAAAGCTGGGTAAAAAAGATTATCAAAATTTTACTTTGGGGGGCATTGCGATATTGTACAGCAAATTCAGCCTCTACGATGAAGCTACGGAAATTCGAAATCAACTTCAGGAATATTATCGAGAGTCTGGATCTCTTATGGAACTTGCGATCCAGCAATATAATCAGGCTGAAGACTATCGGAAAAATGGACGATTGGATCTCGAAAAGGAAACACTTCTTGCTATCGATCAACAATTCCCCTTGGAGGAGCGATACTTATATTTTGAAGCGATCGTACCACTAAAGTTAGCCATCATTTTTGCTCAAGAGGGGAACCGAGCTAAGTTGGATTTTTATCTCCAAAAGGCCGAAAAATTAATCGCTTTAGAGCCTGACATTACGAGTGAAAATGTAGTTTACCTTGCTGCGCAATATTGGGATAAATCTTTTGAAGCTGATTTCAATGAAGCAAATCGGATTGCGAAGCAAACTTTAGTCAGCGCAAAAGCCTCTAATGAGATGGACTTCATCATATTGGCCTATAAAAATCTTATTCATTCTTTTGAGAAACTTGGGGATTATCAAAATGCATTTAACAATCTCAATGCATACAAAACATACCAGGATTCAATATTTGTAGCTAATAGGGCCAGTACTTTTTCTTACTATCAGACTCGCTTTGAAACAGAGAAAAAAGAAAGAGCACTTGCTTTACAAGCGTTTGAAATCGAACGAATCAAATCCGAAAGCCAAGCTCGGGTCCGCTGGCTTCTCTTCCTTATACTGATTATCATCGGGGCAGGAATGGCAATTTTCTTTTGGAAAAACCTGAAAGAATCTAGAAAAAAAGCGCAGATGCAATCCAAGTTCGCACAAGAGCTCCTGAAAAATCAGGAGGCAGAGCGTATTCGGATTTCCAAAGATTTACATGATGGATTGGGTCAAAGTCTACTTTTAATCAAAAACAAAGTCCGGCTCAATCAAGATATCCCTACAGGGGAATTATTAGATACCGCCATCAGTGAGCTTCGAAGTATTGCGAGATCACTTCACCCGATGCAGCTAGAAAAATTGGGACTGGAGAAAGCAATCCAAATACTTCTCGATCAAGTAGATAGAGAAACTGAACTTTTTGTCAGTTCCGAACTAGAGGATCTAGGTAAAATTTTGACTAAGGAAAAAGAATTAAATATTTACCGAATTTTTCAGGAATCTTTAAATAACGTATTAAAGCATGCTGAAGCGTCTGCAATGAAGGTTTCTTTGACTAAAGAAGGAAATTCCATCACGCTTTCTATCTCAGATAATGGGAAAGGATTTGATTTTTCGGAAAAATACAATGACTTTAAAAGTCTAGGACTAAAAACACTTAAAGAAAGAATCGGTTCCATTCAAGGAACTATGAAAGTATCAAGTGAAAAAGGAAAAGGCACAACCCTCAGTTTTATCGTTAATGCCATCTAATGACCCAAAGATTCTGATAGCTGATGATCACCCCATTTTGCTAAAAGGATTATATGATTTTCTGAAAGATCTCGGATTCCAGACCATACTCAAAGCGAGTAATGGAACGGATGCCTTGAAGCAAATTATCGAATCCACCCCTGACTTGGCAATCTTAGATCTTGAGATGCCTGGTATGACTGGAATTGAAATCGCTGCGCACTGCAAATCTGCAAGCATCCCAACAAAAATAATTTTACTGACGCTTCACAAGGAAATCTACCTTTATCAGCAGGCGAAGGACCTAAACCTCTCCGGATATATTCTCAAAGATTTTGCATTGGATGATTTATCCAATGCAATTACCACCGTGCTATCTGGCAAACAATTTTTTAGTGAGCAGCTCTTCAAGGACATGAATATCAATCAGTCTGAAGTCGCTGATTACAATCTTACACCTTCGGAAATCAAAATTCTAAGATTGATTTCTCAAGGATTATCGACTAAAGAGATCGCTGCCAAACTTTTCATCTCGGAACGAACAATCGAAAAACACCGAAGCAATATGATTACCAAATTACAGCTGGAGAAAAAACACAATTCACTAGTAATCTGGGCTCAACAGAATAAATTTAGCATCGAATAGAACTCAAATTCACAGATTTTTTTAAAAAATACGTATTTCTACGTATTGATCTTCACTGACAGATCGGGTAAATTTGGATCTAAGTTTTTTATAAAAGTCATGAAAATCACTTGTTCAAAAGGAAATTTTAAGATTATCCAAACGAAGATGAACCAAGATGAATTACTCGTTTTGGGATCTTGGTCAGATATCGTCAGACATTTTGGGAGTATACGTGTGTTTTTAATTAATCGAGAAGAGTCCACTTTTGGAATCTATGTCTGCAAGCAAGAATGTGCAGAATTTATGTCCAAACTTATTCAAGATATGGATTCCAACAATTGGGAAGACTTTACAATGGATTTCGCGATCAGAAATTTACAAAATCTGTCTGCATAAAGAAAAGGGTGATTTTTTCAACAGTACACTTCAAGAGCTGCGTGGATGAGTTTTTCTACGGTTTTTTCAGCCTTTTTATCAAATTCTTGAGTCACCCGATTTGCCACAATCGCATTTAAACTTAACATTTTGTGGCCAAGGAGTTCACCCAACCCATAATATCCAGCCGTTTCCATTTCGAAATTAGTGAGTCTTTCCCCTGTGAAGCTCAGACTTGCCAGCTTATCCATCATTCCGCCAATTCGAGGCTTTAACCGGACTTCTCTTCCCTGCGGAGCATAAAACCCCGGTGCGGTTAATGTCACGCCTTGCAGAAATGCTTTAGGCAACTGATCTAATAAATCCTTAGCGGCATTGGCCTCATAAGGCCTTAATGCTAAGCCTAAAATAGCTTGAACTTCAATAGCAAAGGTCTGATCCCCTAATAAATCTGGATAAAATTGGAATAGGCTGTCCAAGCCAATCGCTTTCTTCGAAGCGATCAGTGAACCAACCGGGATGTCAGCCTGCAAAGCTCCAGAAGTACCTAAACGGATGACTTGAAGGCTTTTTTTTATTTCTTTCTCTTGTCGAGTTGACAAATCTATATTCACCAAAGCATCCAGCTCAGTCATCAGAATTTCTATATTATCTGTTCCCATTCCAGTACTCATGACAGTAACTCGCTTTTTGCCTACAAAGCCAGTGTGAGTCACAAACTCTCGCTTGGCGGTCCTAAATTCAATAGAATCAAAAAGTCTAGAAACTAAAGGCACTCGATCTGGATCGCCTACCGTAAAAACAGTTGAAGCCAGATGTTCTGGCTTCAAATGCAAATGATAAACAGACCCGTCCGAATTAAGGATTAGTTCTGTTTCAGGAATAATTTTATGCACGAGCTACTGATTAAAAATTTCTACTTTATCTTTTTTACGATGAAGCGCATTGTAAGGATTGTATCCATTGGAGTTTTTCTGATAATATCCAGAGCCATCGTAAGCCCGCCTTTCTGGACTCTCCTTGCAGACTTCTGAGCACGCTCCTTCCATTTTCCATCCACAATTCTCGCAGATCGCCACGTGAGCATTACAAGTTGAATTGGAGCAATTGACCATCCTGTCCGAATGCGTGCCGCAGACATAACAAGTGGAAATCACACTTGGATTCACCGTATTTACTTCCACTGCGATTCGGTTATCAAAGACATAGCACTTGCCTTCAAAATCTTCCCCTCCTGCTTCCATACCGTATTTGATAATCCCGCCATGCAATTGATACACGTCTTCAAAACCTTGCTCTAATAGAAATGCAGAAGCTTTTTCGCATTTGATACCACCAGTACAATAGGTTATTACTTTTTTATTTTTGAGATACTCAAGGGACTTTACTTTCTCCGGAAAGTCTCTGAAATTATCAATATCGAGTGTGATTGCATTTCTGAAATGTCCAAGTTCATGCTCATAATTTGAGCGCACATCCAGAATCACAACATCTTCCTGATCTTTCAACTTCTTGAATTCCTCAGGCTCAAGATGCTTTCCTGTTTTCACATTAGGATCCAAATGACGAAGAGCTGAATGCACAATTTCCGGCTTATACCGCACATGAATTTTGGTGAAAGCATGGGCATCGAAACCTTCAATTTTGAATTCTGTCTTCGCAAATCGGTGGTCGGCATGGATATAATCCATGTATTTTTCACAATCCTCAATTAGTCCTGAGACTGTTCCATTAAGGCCTTCATCAGAAATGATAATCCGCCCTCGCATGTTATTTTCTACACAGAAAAAGTGATGTTCTTCCCGATATTGCTCCGGGTTATCAATCTTAGCATAGCAATAATAGAGTAGAATTTGATAGTCTTTGTTTTCCATAACCTAAGCCCTGTTTCGGCAGGGTGTTTTTAGAATTTAAGATGTATGATACTGGATATCAGCTTTACTTTTTCGATAAATCTAGCTCAACGCTTAATTTAGTCATTCGGAAATCGTTATTCCTAATTTTTATTTCACCTTGGCCGCAGGGTTTCCAAATACTGTCTCCCCATTACTCACTGTAGAAATCACCACAGATCCAGCTCCTACTCGGGCATTTTTTCCGATCGTAACCCCAGAAATAATGGTTACACCACTACCGATAAAAGCTCCCTCATCAATAGTCACCTCCGCATTAATGATAGATCCTGCACCCACCTGAACAAAATCTCCAAGAGTAGCATGATGATCAATAATGGCACCAGAGTGTAAGATACAATGACTACCAATGGTAGCAGCAGTCCCAACATTAACCTTAGCATTGATAAAGTTTCCATGACCAATTACAGCGTCTGTTGAAATATAGGCTGTCTGGTGAATCGCATTTACAGGCTGAACCTTACGGCGCTCTTGAAGCATTTCCACCAAGAATTTACGATACTTGGTATCATCCACTGCTACAAATGCCTCTGCTTTCTGACCAATCAACTTAAGGAAACCGTCATCCTCAGTATTCCCCAATACAGTAACTGTGTTGATCTCTGTCCCGTGAAGTTTCTCATCTTCCTCCAAAAACCCATACACCACTACATTATTACTATTAAAGATCTCTAATGCAGGATGTGCAATTCCTTTAGCGCCGAAGATGATTACTGGTTTTTCCATAATATTAGTTGATTCGAGGGGCAAAAATACGGCTTTTACTGGGCTTAGCCAATAATAGTCTTGGAATCCGACTTGATGAGGCTTTGGGCAATTTTACATTGCAGGCATTTTTTGGGTTGGCAGTAATTCTTAAACTGCCCGATCATCCCTTGAGAATCAAAGCCATTTTCAGCATTCCACCCGGTGGACTCAAACTTCCGGATGATAAAATTAGATTCCGGAGAAAGCTCTTGAAGTAAGTCAAAACAGCGCTCCTGCCAGTCTGGCTGCTGAAAAAATCTCCCATAGGCAAACCAAAGTGGGATCACAAAATTGATAATCAAAAGCTGCACCACTGTGCTGGAAACACCCTTGGCCAAAGCTTTCTCACTTGGCTTGCCAAAGCTATAATGATGCTTCCAATAGTCTCCAGGACTTATTTGAAGTAATTTCCTGAAAGCTGAAAAATCTCTCGAATCTTCCATCACGGCTTGCAACAAGCTTGGTGCTTGAGCTAGAATACCCACGAGTTGGGCAATTCTAAGACTCGGAAAATTAGTGGGACGGACTCCCATAAAGGTCCAATGTTGCCGTTTCATAGAATCTTTCCAGCTGTACTTTTTCTGATAAAATTCATATTCTCGAATCAAAAATTGGACGTAAGGTTCATCTGACTGCTCTGGCAATAAGCCAGCCTGTCCAAACAGAATTGCTTCCAGCACCGTGGGTTGATTGCGATGTTTGAGGAGTATTTTATATGGAATCCGCTCGGCAAGCTCAAGCATGGGTTGGGAATTTGTCTTAAAACCAAAAGCGGTAAAAAGCCAACGATAAGCAGTTTCTTCCCAATCCCCTTTGGTTTGGTCCAAGATCTGAAGAATTAATTCCGATTTTTCCTGCAATCGCTCCACCAAGGCTTTTTCCAAGGTAGAAAATCGAACAATCTCTGGGACATCTTTCACCCCATGCGCACAGGGCAAGTCAGCTTTATAGTCCAACATTCGCTCATAATTTCTCCAAATTTCAAGAAAAATCTTTCCCTTTAATTCTAGAGTAGGCATTGGAGTACCATCATTACGATAGACCACCTGATCATTTTCCCAAACCACATGGAGAACTACAGAATTGTAGGCTGGATCACCTCCGTGGGCATGCTGCTTCCAGTCAGAGGCCAATCGGTGTATCTCCACATGACCATGGAAAGTAATCCCATCAATTTCGATCGCAGAATCCCTGAAATCAGGACCTTCACTGAGGTTGTGAAATCCCACTTGAATGATCCGAATGGCCTCGCCATTTGTTCCTTGAAGCTCCTTTTTGTCGAAGTATTGATACTTCCAGACGAGTTGTAAAAAATCCTCTCTAAACACCATAAGCAATTGTAGACTAAAAGTTTATGAAATATAAAAGAATTAGTTAATATTTAAAGAAAATCTAAAAAGTTAGAAGATGGAAAACCCAAATAAGTGAATCTCACTTTACAAAAGAATCCACTGGAAAATTGCTGAAGGTTGAGATAAAACCTGAAGTTGTTACTCTGCCCTTCAATTCCTTCCGAAAGAATTCCCTAAAAAGTAAATTCACTCAAAGGATAGATTGCGGACGGCTAGAAAATCATTTTTTACAATAATTTACAAAACCCTCGAAGTTGAAGAAACCTTAAAGGTTACTTTGTGCTCTTTGCGAAACCTTCGTGCCCCTTTGTGGTAAAACAATTTTGTCAATTCAAAACCTTCGAGGTCTGTCAGTTTTGCATAAAAGCTGAGGTTAGAATTAAAGACTCAAAGGTTAACCAAATACTTTTCCAAAAGACTCTTCATCTCCTCCTGCAGCTTTTGAGCTTCTATTCGAGCAGCTTGCGCAAAGTCTTTTCCCGCCGAAGCATAGATAATTCCACGACTAGAGTTGACCAAAAGTCCACAAGTCGAATTCATTCCGTATTTGGCGACTTCAGCGAGACTTCCACCCTGTGCTCCTACTCCCGGCACCAAAAAGAAATGTTCAGGAGCTATTTTTCGAACTTCCCCAATCAATTCACCCCGGGTAGCACCTACCACATACATCAAGTTTTCGGGACTTCCCCATTCCTGACTTTTTTCTAAAACTGATTGGTAAAGCGGCTTCCCATGAGCGTCAGAAATCAATTGAAAATCAGCAGAGCCAGCATTCGAAGTCAAGGCGAGGAGAATCACCCATTTATTCTGAAACTCCAAGAAGGGCGAAACAGAATCTGCTCCCATATAAGGAGCCACCGTGATCGAATCAAAATTCATGGTTTCAAAAAATGCCTTTGCATAAAGCTTTGAGGTATTCCCGATATCGCCCCGCTTGGCATCAGCAATAGTGAAAATATCAGTTGGAATGATCTCTAATACTTTCCGCAAACTTTCCCACCCTCTCGGACCTAGCGCTTCAAAGAAGGCAATATTTGGCTTGTAGGCTACAGCAAAATCTGCTGTCTCTTCTATAATTGCCTTGCAAAAGCTAAATATCGGATCAGGCTCCGAAAGCAAATGAGTAGGAATCTTATCCAAATCAGGATCTAAGCCTACACAGAGAAAGGAAGATTTTTGCTGGATTTGGGAGAAAAGCTCGGCTCGGGTCATGATCAGAATTTGTGTTATGGCAAAAATAGGGAATGAAATAGAATTATTGACTCAACTAGTGGTCAATGCTAAGGAAGGTCTCAACAGCCTTTACGAAGTTTTATGATTAATTCGGCGAGTCCTATAGCGAAGGTATTTTCGTTCTGTTTGGTTTAGGCTTCAAGCTCTTCAAAATCAACATTTACAAAAACTCCGACCAGTGACGTCACTGCTGAAATCAAGAAAAATATGAGGCTAAACGCAACAGCGGAAGTCTCTTCAATCCCTGCATACGTATGGGCATAGACGAAAACTAATTCCCGAGCTCCCACTCCACCAATGGTCAGAGGCAAAACTGCCACGATAGAGGAAAGTAGAAAGACCAATTGATAAGCTAGGATATTTTCTGTAACTCCAAAGCTCCGCAAAATAAACCAAGCGCAGACTAACTGGAAGAGCTGTCCTGCCATCGACCAGCCATTTGCTGACCAAAAGGAAGGTAGGAAATCAGCAAACAGAAATTTTTGAACCACCCAAAATCCAGGAATCGTCAAGATCAACCCTGCGATCATCAAGCCATTCCAGACCTGAGTTTCCAAGAAATCTATCTTAACATCTACTAAAAGAAAAAGTCCGAAAAGCAAAAAGCCAATCGCCACTAAACCACCAAGTCGATCCAAAAGCGCTGATTGCACCAGCTTTTTCACTGGAGTTTTAAAGTGCTTATTCAAAAGATATACTTTGTAGCCATCCCCGCCGATTCCCCCCGGAAGGAAAAGGTTGTAAAACATCCCGATGAGGTAAAGCTTGAGATTGAGTTTTTCGGAAATGTACAGGCTGATATTTTTAAAATATTGATTGAGGCGAAAAGCGGTAAACACTTTACTGACCAAAAAAAGTAAAACCGCAGGAATCAACCAAAACCATTGAATGGTTTTGACTATTTCCAATAACTGTTCCGTATCAATCTTCCGAAAAACCAAGTAAAGAGCAACCCCTGTCAACCCTAGCTTTAGGATTGTTTTGAATTTCTTTACAATGGCCTTTGAAAATTGGCTCACTCCGATTTCTCCTTTTCCGCCTCCTGCTGACTCATGCCTGAGAACTGCCCCCGGTCCTCTGCTATTTGCCCACTGCCCACTACAATTTGCTCTCCCACAAACACCAACTTCAAGGTGTAGGTCTTCTTATTTTGAGATTCGAAGTAAGTTCGCACGATAATCTCAGCAATGATTCCTGTAGTGACAAACTGAATTCCCCCAATAACCAAAATGAATCCCAAAATCATAATTGGACGACCCCAGATATCTTCACCCAATATTTTCAAGATCAGTAAGTAAAAATTGATGAGAATCCCAATCAAAAACGCAATCAGGCCAATCCCCCCAAAAAGGTGAATCGGTCGCTGGAAATACTTTTGAAAAAAGAGCATTAGGATCAAGTCAGCCATAACTTTGAAAGTCCGGCTTAGACCATATTTTGATTCGCCATGGATTCGTGGATGATGCTTTACGTCCACTTCTGTCATTCGAGCTCCTTGCTGCTTGGCCAATACCGGGATGAATCGGTGCAACTCGCCATAAAGCCCCATTCCCTGGGCAATTTCAGCTTTGTACACCCTTAAGGTACAGCCGTAATCGTTCAGGTAAACTTTTGTGGTATTTCGAATTACCCAGTTTGCGATTTTGCTAGGAATTTTTCTCAGCACAAAACCATCTTTCCGATTTGCACGGCGACCTGCTACCACATCCCAATCTTCATCAATCGCTTTATTCAGCATCATCGGCAGATCTGTAGGATCATTCTGCAAGTCTCCATCCATAGTCGCGATAAAAGTGCCTGTAGCCATATCTATTCCCGCAGCCAATGCGGTGGTCTGTCCATAGTTACGATTAAAAATAATGAGCTTGGTACGCTCATTCGCATATTTTTTCACCTCACGTACGGTTCCGTCCGTAGATCCATCCTCAATCAAAATCACCTCATAATCGATCGTGGCTAAGGCTGCGTAGGTTTGATCTAAAAGAGGTTTGATGTTTTCTTCCTCGTTGTAAACGGTGATTACAACGGATAGTAGTGGCTTGCCCATATGCTGAAATTTGTTAAAAATAGGGCTTTTTACTCCCTGCGGCAAAATTAGCGATGAACTTACCCGCAAGCAGCATAAAATTTGGGGACTCTTATCCCTTTCGCCTTATCTTTGACGCATGTCTCAAAAAGCCTACGAAATCAATCCTTGGGTAGTCATGGCTGTATTTACAGTATTGGTAGGACCCTTTGCATTGAGTTTTCATATGCACTACCCGGATGAAATGTACTACACCGATGCAGCAGTGAAAATGCTTCAAAACGGCGATTATCTTACCACTTATCTAGGGAGTGGGGAGCTGCGGTTTAAAAAACCTATTTTAACTTATTGGGCTGTTTTAGCAGGATTCAAACTTTTTGGGGTTACACCTTTTGCTTCGCGGCTTTTCTTTCTTATTGCCGGTGCCGCGACTGTAGGTCTTACTTATTTGCTATCCAAAACTCTTTTTGCCAATCGTCGAATTGCGGGAATTTCAGCCTTGATTATGGCTGCCAATCCAGTATTGATATTTTCTGCAACCCGCTCTATTCCGGATGTGCTACTTGTATTGACGATGACTGCAAGCGCCGTGGGTTTTGGGGGTCTGATTCGTTTTGGCAATGAAGCGCCAAAAAAGTATCTCTGGATACTCTATATTAGTTTGGCTTTGGCTTTTGAAGTCAAAGGCCTTCCGGCTGCAGCACTAGGTGCTTTGGGATTTGGAGTTTTACTTTTTAATCCTTGGCAGAGAATCCATTGGAAAACGATTCTTTATTATCCTGCAATTCTTGCAAGCATATTTATTGGCCTTTTTTGGTTTGGTGCCATGTGGAAAATCCATGGCCCCTACTTTTTGGATGGCTTCCTACACGATCAAGTGGGCACACGTGTCACTTCCAGATTTCTTTTGATCCTCCAAAATGGACTTTTAGCATTTCTACTACTGAATGTAATGTTTCTCCCATGGATCTTCTTTGGCTTGAAGAAAAGCAAAGAGACACTTCAAAAGCTTTGGAATCAAAACCCGACCTTTTTCATTTTTGCATTATTATGGACTTTGGCCATTTTGGGGATGGGAGCACTGACGAGTAAATTTTATGAACGATATCTACTTCCTGTGGCACCAGTCATTGCCGTTTGGATCGGCTGGTTTTTGATTGAGGCTAAATTCGAAATTCGAAAAAATGGACTGAAAATCGCCTTAGCGACTTTATTGATTTTAAATTTCACAATTATCCTTTTTAGTTTTTGGCTGAATTTCAAAATGACTTTTGAACCCTGGATTTGGGTTCAGATTGCTTTTGGGATTTTGGTACTAGCCTATTTGATCAGACTATTTTTCTTGAGTGAAAAACTCCCCAAAGCTATTTCTTATAGTATTTTACTTCTTTTCTATTTTGCCTCTACAGCTACTTTCAGAATTTCCCTACCCGATCAAGGACAGCAGATTAATCAATTCGTAACTGAAAATCAGATCTTAGAAGATCAACCGATTGCTTTTGTCGGCAATCTCCATGTAAGCAGCAAAATCAGAATAGGGCTTGGGCCAAATTATGATTTGATTGATCTACCAAAAGAAGGTTGGGAAGAACAGTTAAATCAATTTTCAAATTTGATTATCGAGGATAAACTTCTACAAAAGGTAGACACCTCTCAATACCAAATTATTACCAAAACGGTGAATTGGGATTCTAAAGCGATTCCTGACTTACTCTTGGCAGCGGGAAGTCTTGAGTTTGAAAGTTTGCTTTTGGAAAATGGAAAAATCTATTTTTGGTTGGAGAAAAAATAACTTAAAAGGCATCCGAACGGACAGGGGTATAACCTAAAAGATTTTCAAAAACCTTGATTTTAGCAGTTCTAATTGAATCACCTCGAAATTTCACTTCGAAGTTTTCTTCGTAAAGCAGTTGCTCAAATTGAGTCACCTCGTCGGGCGAATCTAAATTCCAGCTAACAAAAATCGCTTTTCTGGGCACACATTTATACTTCTCTATTCCCTCCCAGAGATCAAATTGATTTTTCCGAGCCCCTACATTGATGGTGTAAGTCTGAGGATGATCTTCGAGATAAAAAGCAAGCTCTGAGGCCATATGATAAGTTTCTGAAAATATAATCGGTTGCTCAATAGCAAGGCTATCTTCCAGGAAGTCAATTCTTTTACCCAAGTCGAGGTAGCCAGCAAGTCTTTTAAATGAGTTGCGCTCAATAGTTTTTATGAGTTCAAGGTTTTTTAAAGGAAAAACTCCAGGAAGAAAAAAAATTAGCGGTAGACTTAGGCTAAATGCAATTCCTACATTTCTCACTTTTTCCCATCTAAACGATTGCTCTGAAATCCATTTACTCATGAAGATCGGTAAAGTCACATATGCAAAAGCTGGCCAATTAGCTTCTACATCACTGAAAATTGTCAGGAACCCAAACCCAAGCCAAGAGAAAAAAACTGGTAAAAGAATAAAGGTTGTTTTTGAATCCATAGCCGACTTCAGGCTTTTGATACAAAAGAAAAAAATTGGGAGTAAAAAAATAGAGATCATTACTAGTTGACCTGCTAGATACACACCTAGTCTATCCATCCATTTAAGGAACTGGAAGCCATCCTCTGAGCCTGACACTCCACCCAAGCTAGCCAAATGACGATAGGTATTAAAATCATTTTGCAAATTCCAGATAAAACCTGGTAAGAAGCCAATGGCACTTAACAACAAAAAAAGAAAAAATGAATATTGATTTTTCTTCCATTGGCGAGTACAAAGCAGATAAGCGAGGACCATCGGACCTATGACTATCATAATACTTTTGGCCATCAAGCCAATACCTGAAGCTAAACCTGCTAAGATCCACCAAGACCTTTTTTGCTCGTTCAACCCTCTATACAGCCAATAAAGGCTTAGTATCCAAAAGAATACTAACTCGGAATCTGTCAGGTGAAAAGTAGAGAACAAGATCCAAAATGGCATACACATCACAAAAATTGCTGCCCAGAACGCTGTTTTTTTGCTCTTATAGAGGTAATTACTAAATAAGAATACAATCCAAGAAGTACCGAGGCCTAGAAGAATTGCATTTATTCTGACCCCAATCTCAGTGATGCCAAAAATAGAGGTGCTTATTTTATTAAAAGCGGCGATAAGAGGTGGTTTGGAATAATAATGCCATTCAAGATTTTGAGACCAAAGCCAATATTGAGCCTCTTCTGTAAACAGATTAATCTCAGGCCTCAGTGTGAAAATCACTTTGGTCACAGAAATTAAAAGAGCGACTCCCCAAAACAGCCAGGAATAGTAGTTCGTGTTTTTCATATAAAAATCAGCTAAAAAAAAAACCTCAGTATCCTGAGGGTTTATACGAAAAATGGCAAGAAAGTTATTGCCTAGCTAGCACTAATTTTTCTTTGTACTTCTTTATTTGCCTTCTTAGACCTTCTACTGCTTCGTCCGCAGCTGCTTCAAAGGAATCAGATTGGTTCTTGGCAAAGAATTGCTTTCCGGGAACATTAAGCTTTATCTCTACAATTTTATTGGCCTTATTGTCATTTTTATCAATTCTCATAAAAACTTCTCCGTCAATAATTTGATCATAAAAGGTATCCAGTTTGTCAGCTTTTCTTTGGATAAAATCGATCAGTTTTCGATCTGCGTCGAAATGAATGGAGTGCATCTGCAGTTTCATATTGATTTGCATTTAGTTGTTGAACAATTAATTTATTATGCTTTAGGATGTGCCTGTTCGAACACCGCCTTAAGTTTTTCAAGTGAATTATGGGTATAGACCTGCGTAGCTGCCAAATTTGCATGACCCAGCAAATCTTTGACGGCATTCAGGTCTGCCCCTTTGTTTAATAAATGGGTGGCAAATGTATGTCTTAAAACGTGCGGACTCCTGCTAGAAGTCTGCGCAAAAAGATCTAAATAATGCCTAACGGTACGATAAATCAGCATAGGGTAACTTTGCTTTCCTTGATTAGCCACAATAAAATAGTCACTTTGCCGACCATTTGAAAACCTTTCCTCAAATACTTTTTGATACGAAAGGATATTCCGTTTTAAGGCAGATGTAATAGGGATTATTCGTTCTTTTTTTCGCTTCCCTAGCACTCGAACTGATCCTTCGATGAGATTAATGTCAGACCATTTCAATCCTATCAATTCTGATAATCTGACTCCAGTCTGGTATAAAAACTCAATAATCATTTTGTCACGTTGTCCTTCAAAAGTTGCATCATACACAGCTTCCTCTAAAACGGAATCTATGGTCGATTCTTGTACAAATTCAGGAAGTCTTTTGGGGGTTTTAAGAGATTTTAACTTATAGGTAGGATCCTTTTTGATCAATCTTGAGCGAAGCAAAAATTTATAGAACGATCGTAGCGTTGCCATTTTCCGATTGACGGTAGTACTACTGAGACCTTCATCGACCAAGTCTATCACCCAAGCTCTGATCTCCGTATGATCAGCTTCCGAAATAGAATCTTTCTCAAAAGAAAGTAAGGCAAATTCCTGAAATTGTTCCAAATCATGCCTGTAAGCTGTCACAGTATGGGAACTAGCTTTCTTCTCATATTCCAAATAGTTGATGAATGATTCGATCATTGTTCAGGATTGAGTATCAAGTTAGTGGAATATTAGTGAAGGAAAAGTGAGTTTCCTCACCTTTAGCACAAAAAAAAGCAGCACTTTTTGAGTGCTGCTTTCGATATTTTAAAATCAAGACTAATTAACCGTTTGCTTCATTTTGAAGTTTCTGCTTATATGCTGCCTTGATGACTTGCGCTCTTCTTACGATAGAAGGTTTTATAAAAGCTTGTCTCGATCTCAGTTCTCTGACCGCTCCGGTCTTATCGAACTTCTTCTTAAAACGCTTTAGCGCTTTTTCGATTGATTCGTTCTCTTTTACGTTTACAATGATCATAGTGTCCACCCCCTTTCGGATGCAAAAGTAAGGAATTAATTGAAAGATCGCGAGTTATGATAATTAAATTATTCGAAATTAGTATTCTTCTTCGGACGAAGTGGAAGGCCCTTAATTCGTTTAGGTTAGGAAAGAATCTTGATAAATCTAGTTTAGACCCAATAAGCTGAAACAATTTTTAGACCTTCCAAAAAAAAACGCCGCTCCAGTAATTTCAAATTAAATTCTTATTACATGTATTGTAGTTCAAACGAAATTTTATAGCTTCACATCGTCATGACAGTAAATCAATTAAACAACTTTACACAAAAACGATTACGCGAAAAATGATGATTCTTACTCTTGCCGTACTAGGTATGGTATTGGGTAGTTTTGCGGTAGTGCAGCCGGTGAAGGCAAGTTCATTTGATTGCGATGTTTTCGAAGACCCATACAATTGCTTCGTTACAGTTTGTACCTCCTGTATATTCTGGGATTGTCCTGATGAGGATCCAGAGTTGGTAAATTCTGCATGTATTAATTAATCTATTATGATGCAGCGCTGCATATTAGTAGTGGCATTATTCGCGTTGATTTCTTGCAAAAAATCAGACGGGAATAATGCCTTACCTATTTTATTAAATCTTGAAATTGTGGATTCAATAAAACTAGAAGAGAAGGATTATTTTTTAAATGGTCAGTTTCATGTAAAAATTATTGGTGATAGCCTTCTAGGGGTCAGTTCGGTAAAATCTCCATCTGTAGCGTTCTACCATGTCAATGGAAAACAAAGGAAAAGAATTGCATCTGGAGATTACCCGGTGGGCTCATTTTTACCGTCCTATTTTGATGCTTCTGAGTATCCAATAGTATACTTGCTTGATAAGAGAAGTCAATCAATTTTAAAATTTAATGTTGAAAAACAGGAACTTCTTGAAAAAATCAAACTCCAATTTCCAGATGACAAAGAAATAAAAATCATGGGCTCTAAATTCCAAAAATTACCAATCGGGTTTTTAGTAGAATTAGGATCGGCAAATTATGAGCAAATGAATCCAAAACATTATCGGGAAAGCGGCAAGTTGATTTATTTATTTGATGATTTAGGTCAAATGAAAGACAAACCTTTCTTGGAATATCCAGATCAAATAAAGGACGTTGAAGGCTCCTTACGAGCAATCGACTACCTAAATTTAACATCAAATCGTAAATCACTCTATTTCACTTTTGCACACGCTCAAAAAATAATTAAATATGATGCATTTGATTTCGGAAAACTTCTAAAAGAAATTCCATTGCCTCAAAGTCGGTATTTCAACTATCAACTAAAGGGAGCGGAAGAGATATACTCTTTTGAAGAAATGGAAAAAAATGGAGAACGGAAAAAAGTGAATATTCCTTCAAACCATTATTTTAACTCAATCCATGAAACAGATAAGTCAATTTTAATTCAAACTTGGATGAACAACCAAGAGAAAGACAAAAAAAGCATAACCATCTCCCATGTTTTAGTCTATGACAAGGAAAAAGAAACTTGGTCAGAAACCTCAAACCCGCGTAATATTCTTGATATAGGCATGCTCGCTGGCGTGGTCAATGATACGCTTTACTTCTACGAAGGAAGCCTGATGAAATCGGATAAAAAATACATCAAACGTGCCGTCCTAAAGCCAATTGAAGAGTAATTAATAGAGAATTCAATAACTTTTCCAAAGTTTGAAAATTTGGAAAAGTTTGCACCCTTACACTAAAACCAAAAAAGTCCAACCCGCAAGAGTTGGACTTTTTTGATTCTATTTGTTTTTATTAGCCGACTACTTTCTCAGCCAGCAATACAATCACATTATCTTTTACTTCCACTACGCCGACATCGACAATCATCGTCTGCTTGCCTTCTGCAGTGGTAAAAGAAACTGCTCCTTTTGCAAGTGCCGAAACCAAAGGAGCGTGATTAGTTAAGACCTGGAATGCTCCACCAGCTCCTGGGAAACTCGCTTCACTCACTTCACCCTGAAATACTTTCTTGTCTGGTGTGACGATTTCTAATTGCATGGATTTTTTATCGTTTGGAGACCTCTTTTCTGAAAAATCATAAATGAAGTTCTTCAGTAATATATTAAAAGTTGTCAGTTTTCGATTATCAAAACTGACAACCGAAAACTAACAATTGATTTATCTAACTTCAGCTAGCATTTTCTCTCCCTTAGCGATCGCATCTTCGATGCTACCTACCAAGTTGAACGCTGCCTCAGGAAGGTGATCCAATTCCCCATCCATAATCATGGTGAATCCTTTGATCGTATCCTTGATATCTACCAAGACACCTTTTAAGCCTGTAAACTGCTCAGCTACGAAGAACGGCTGAGACAAGAAACGCTGCACACGTCTTGCTCTGTGCACGACTTGCTTATCTTCCTCAGAAAGCTCTTCCATGCCCAAGATCGCAATGATATCCTGCAATTCTTTGTAACGCTGAAGAATCTCTTTCACGCGCTGCGCACAACCGTAATGCTCCTCGCCCAGAATATCTGGAGAAAGAATTCGGGAAGTAGAATCCAAAGGATCCACCGCTGGATAGATTCCAAGCTCGGCGATTTTTCTAGAAAGTACTGTAGTAGCATCCAAGTGAGCGAAAGTCGTCGCGGGAGCTGGATCAGTCAAGTCATCAGCAGGAACATAAACGGCCTGAACTGATGTAATTGAACCATTCTTTGTGGATGTGATTCGCTCTTGCATGGTACCCATTTCAGTTGCCAAAGTTGGCTGGTAACCTACTGCAGATGGCATACGACCAAGAAGTGCTGACACTTCAGATCCAGCCTGAGTAAATCGGAAGATGTTGTCGATAAAGAAAAGGATATCTTTTCCAGCTTCTTCGCCATCACCATCTCTATAATATTCTGCCAAAGTCAAACCAGTCAAGGCCACTCGTGCACGCGCCCCAGGAGGCTCGTTCATCTGACCAAACACGAAAGTTGCTTTAGAGTCTTCTAATTTTTTCAAATCTACCTTGGAAAGATCCCATCCACCTTCTGTCTCAAGACTGTGTACGAATTCATCACCGTAAGTCACGATTCCTGACTCGATCATCTCGCGAAGCAAGTCATTTCCTTCTCGGGTACGCTCACCCACACCAGCAAATACAGATAGACCTGCATATGCTTTTGCAATGTTGTTGATCAATTCCTGAATCAATACAGTTTTACCTACACCGGCACCACCGAACAATCCGATCTTACCACCTTTTGCATAAGGCTCAATCAAGTCGATTACTTTGATACCTGTGAAAAGTATTTCGGTAGAAGTAGAAAGATCCTCAAATCTAGGGGCTGATCTGTGAATTGGAAGACGCTTTCCTGCAGGTACCTGAGGAAGGCCATCGATAGCTTCACCGACCACATTGAAAAGACGACCTTTGATTGCATCGCCGGTAGGAACAGAAATCGGTTGACCCAAATCTCGTACTTCCATGCCACGAACCATTCCTTCGGAAGAGTCCATTGCGATAGTTCTTACTCTGTCTTCACCCAGGTGTTGCTGAACCTCCATCACGACCACTTGACCGTTTTCTTTGGTTACTTCAACCGCATCGAGGATGTTTGGAAGGTTACCGCCTTCGAAGGAAACGTCCACTACGGGCCCGATTACCTGAGTTATCTTTCCAATATTTGCCATTTGATAATAGAAATGTAAAAGGATGTGCTTTTTAATTCGACCGCAAAATTAAGCAGAAAAGCCTAATACCAAAGGATATTTGGAAAATAATCCGATCATTCCTTGAATTTAGACGATAGATTTTTGGACTTAATCAAAAAAACTGATCGGATTCAATCCAATACCCGCCTTGCAAACAAAAATGCTTTCGCCCAATAGTTATTGCTCAAGTAATCCTGAGATACTCCAAGGGAAGTGGAAGAATGAATAAATCGAATATCAGTTTTGGTAGCCTCTGTCACAATCCCTGAGTGAGTGACTTGTTTCCGCTTTCTTCCGGTCGCGAAAAAAAGTAGATCACCCGGCTTGATTTCATTCTTTTTGATACTTTTTCCTTGCTCACTTTGTGATGCTGAGGTTCGAGGCATGTTGATCCCAACCGAATAGAAAGAGTGATAAACCAAAGCAGAGCAATCTATTCCTGATCGGGTAGTTCCCCCGTACCTATAAGGAGTCCCAGTATAACTTTTGGCTGTAGAGATTACTTGATTGACGGGTTCATTTACCACCTTCTTTTTGGAGGCACAGGAAAAATTAAAAATCAAGAGCGCTAAAAATAGAAATGTGGATACTTGGAATCTTTGTTGGAGCATGCTGGTTTATGAGAACTCAAGTATAAGTGACTGCGGGCAAGTTTTCAACTTTTTCTTTCCAAAAAAACTCGAGATTTCGTTAATTTAGTATCTCCCTTGATGATTATGAGTAAAGAAGAATTTGCATGTCTACCATTTCACAAAAAAATAAACACCCTCTATACGGAGGGCACTTTCGTCGTGGGGATTCGATATTACCGCTATAAGGTCAATCTCTACTTGCTCGAAAATGAATATGTAGAGGTCTTTTACAACCACAAACTAGACAAAATCGATAAGATTGACTTTTTACCTCGGGATCATACCCGAATGAAATTCTATCTGGATCAGATCCGAATTGATTAAAAATCATGAAAAAAGGACCAGAATTATTCTGGTCCTTTTCATTTTTAAAGCTTTCGCTTCAAGAAATCTGTCATCATCGAATAGAGATGCCAAGTAGTATTTCCTCCAGAGATTCCGTGACTTCGATTTGGGTAGTAAAATGTCTCGAATTGCTTATCGGCTGTGATTAAAGCATTGACCAGATCTACAGAATTCTGAAAGTGCACATTATCATCTCCTGTACCATGGATTAGCAGGAAATTTCCCCGTAATTTATTCACATGCATGATCGGGCTATTGTCATCGTATCCCGCTGGATTTAGCTGAGGAGTTTGCAGATAGCGCTCCGTATAAATCGTATCGTAATATCTCCAAGTTGTCACCGGAGCTACGGCAATTGCCGTTTTGAAGACGTCGTTCCCTTTCATCAAAACCAGTGAGGACATATATCCTCCATAGGACCAACCCCAAATTCCCACTCGGGCAGGGTCGATAAATGGAAGTTTGGCCAAGTATTTCCCACCTTCAATCTGATCGACTGTTTCCAAAGCTCCAAGATTCGCATAAGTAGCATGCTTGAAATCTCGACCTCGAGCCCCAGTTCCACGGTTATCAATACAGGCTACAATTATTCCTTCTGCCACCAAAGTCTGATGCCAAAAATCACGCGATCCAGACCAGGAATTCATCACATTTTGTGATCCTGGACCACCATAGACGTACATCAGCACCGGATATTTCTTGTTTGGATCAAAATCCTTCGGCTTGATCAGGTAGCCATTCAGCGAAGTCCCATCGACTGTTGGAAAAGTAAAAAACTCCTTTTCTCCCAAAGCGAAAGCAGCTAAAGTAGTATTCAGCGAGGCATTATCTTCTAAAACTTTGATCTCCTTCCCACTCGCTTCGTTGAGCGTCACCATCACTGGCTTTGAGGTAGTTGAAAAATAGTCCATGTAAAACCGGTGATCCGGACTCATATTGATCGTATGAGTTCCCTTCGAAGGAGTAAGCGATTTTTTGCTTTTTCCATCCAATCCGATTACATAGAAATTGCGCTCCATCGGGGATACTTCTGAGGAGATAAAATAGATTTTCTTTGCCTTTTCATCTATGCCAACCATCTCAGTCACCTCCCAATTCCCTGTGGTAATCTGACGAATCAGACTTCCATCCAGATTATGATGGTAAATATGCTTGTAGCCATCTTGCTCTGAAGTTCGAATAAAAGTTTTCCCATCATTCAAATACTGCAAGTCGTCATTGTAATCTAGGTCTACATAGGTCTTTGAACTTTCAGAAATGACCAATTTACTTTCCCCACTTGTTGCATTAGCATGGTACAAATCCATCTGATTTTGAAGACGATTCAGTCGAATGAAAGCAAGTTGATTCACATCTTTCGTCCAATAGATTCTTGGTAGGTAAATATCTGATTCGTTTCCAGAATCAATTTTTTGAATTTTGGAAGAAGCCAGATCGTACACATGAATGCTCACATCGGAATTCTTTTCTCCAGCTTTTGGGTATTTGAATTTGTAATCCTTTGGATAAAGCGACCCCCAAAGCTGCATATTGAATTCAGGAACTTCAGACTCATCAAAGCGGATAAATGCAATCTTGCTTCCATCAGGAGACCATTTGAAAGCCTGAGCCATAGAAAATTCCTCTTCGTAAACCCAGTCCGCAGCACCATTAATGATTTTGTTCCATTCCCCATCTTTCGTGATTTGCGTCAATTTATTGTTGGCCAATTCCACCATGTATAAGTTGTTGTCTTTCACAAAAACCACTTTGTCATTATCTGGAGAAAGGGAGGCATAGGAGATTTTCTCACCCTTCATCAATTCCTGCTTTTGGCCAGTGGCCATATCTACCACGTAGAAAATCCCTTTGGAAGAGCGTCGATAGATCGATTCTACATCGGTTGCCACCAAGGCTTTGGTCTCATCCATATTGAAGGAATAGCTACTGAAATTCAATCCCAAAGCTTTCCCATCAAGTAAGATTCCAGCTTGCGCTCCTGTTGCTAGATTCATCTTCACCACCATAGGATAGCCCATCTGATTGATCTGGGTGGAATAATATTGCCCATCTCTCATCCAGTTGATGCCTCTGACGGTTTGTTGGAAAAAGGTGTTTTTCTTAAACACATCTTCCATGGTTACTTTTTTGAGCTCCTGCGCGGATAGAGTTGATCCTACAAAAGCCAAAAGGATGAGCGCAAAAAGCGTCGATTTCATACTTTTAATCATATTTCTAAAATTTGGGTGAATGCCTAAATAAGGGTCATAAATATAAGGAGGCGTTTAAGTCTTTGAAAATTCGTTAGGATAGAAGGCCAAAATCTTAGGAAATCTTAGGACTTTCTTTCCCCTTTCCGCAAAAAATCGGCTAATTCGCATACCCATTGACTCCATATATGAAGAAAAGAATCGCCCTTGTGACCGGTGGCTACACCGGAGAATCTGTGATCTCACTTAAAAGTGCGGCCGTAGTCGAAAAAACCATCGATAGGGAACGGTATGATGTGTTCAAAATCCTGATTTATCCCGGAAATTGGCATCATCTCACCGAGACCGGAGAGAAAGTAATGGTGGATCTCAACGATTTTAGCCTTACGATCAACCGTGAAAAAATTAAGTTCGATGGCATTTTTAATATCCTCCACGGCTCACCCGGTGAAGATGGAAAGCTAGCCGGCTACTTTGATATGATTGGATTGCCTTATACTACTTGCGACCAACTCACCTCGGCGATTACTATGAATAAAGGCTATACTAAAGCTATCGTAGACGATATCCCTGAGCTTCATATCGCCAAGTCCGTCCAACTTTTTGAAAACTCAAGCGCAAATATTTCCCGAATTGAATCAGAACTGACTTTACCACTTTTCATCAAACCGAATAATGGCGGAAGCTCCATAGGAATGAGCAAAGTAAAAACTTGGGGAGAGTTACCAGAGGCTTTAGAAAAAGCTTTCGCAGAAGACACTCAAGTACTCGTCGAGGAGTTTGTATCAGGAAGAGAATTTTCGATTGGTGTGTTTCGGGGAAAAGGAGAAATCACCGTTCTGCCTGCGACTGAAATCGTAAGTAGCAAGGAGTTTTTCGATTTTGAAGCTAAATACATTCCCGGCATGACCGAGGAAATTACGCCAGGCAGAATGAATACCGAGGAAGTGGAGCGTGTAGGTCGAATCTCCACGCAGGTTTATGAGAAACTGAATTGCAAAGGCGCGGTCCGAATCGATTATTTCTTGCAAAAGGAAACTGCTCAATTCTACTTTATCGAAATCAACACCGTCCCTGGTCAGACAGAAACTAGCTTAATTTCCCAACAAGTGAAGGCTATTGGTAAAGATGTGAAGGAGTTTTACACCGAGTTGATTGAGGAAATGTTTCCGCAAAGCAAAAGCGAGAAAGCTGAAATAGCTTAAGCTCAAATTAAAGATCTTTTACCGCATAGCTCACAATAGTCTACCTAGTTTTGAAAATTAGAAAGTTGAAGTAAGGAGCGTGAAATTGCCTTTTTTCAGCTTTCTGATTTCATACTTCTGACTTTAAAATCGGATGACTTTGCTGAAAAGTGGAACATCAATTCTATTTTCTTCGAAATAGACCGGTGCATCCGTCCTTCCAAAATTGTAGCTATCGACTGCCTCTCTAGCGAGATTTCGCGCATTTCGCTTGAATACTCCGGAGAGAATAGTCAAAGTCACATCAGTAATCAGTAACGGGATGAGCAGATTACTAGGAGTAAATGACTGCTGCTGGGGACTGATGATTAATACTAAACCACCAACTGTAGATGCAAGACCTCCTAACGCGAATACCGTATTCAGTTTACCTTGATTTACACTTCTGCGGTAAAGATCCTGAGTTTCTGGATCTACCGAAGCCATCAGTTGTTGAATTTCCAATTTGGACAAGACTTTTGGCCCCTCCAGAAAATCGATTTTTTGAGTTAAAATATTTTCTCGAATATTCAATTGGAGAAAAGGAGTCTCTTGGCAAAAAGCAGCATTTGCAAGAGTTACTAAAAGCAAAACTATTCCAATGTTTTTCATTTTCAAAAGTTAAGGACTAAACCAAGTTTTCCCGGAGAGACTTGAAAGCTGAATTGATTTATATCCCCTCGACCCTTCAGGTAATTGTATTCACTTACTGCGGTTTCGACACGCTTCTTTCCTTTACCGCGAATGCCTCCACCAATTACTCCCACTCCGGCACCAATCCCAGTCAGCAAAATATAGGTATTCAAATCGTCCTGAGTTCCATTCGAAACACCAAAATTGATCAATCCTCCGAGTAGTATACCCGTTCCCAAAATCATCACTCCACTGCCGATTCGCATCTGCTTATGCCCTTCGACGAAGTTTCTTTGGCTCGATTCGAAATTGGCCATCAGCTTAGCTACTTCAGCAGCCGTGGCGGCTTGCCCATCGATTTTGAAGCGATTGTTATTGAAAATATTTTCTTTAAAAGTGACTATGCCTTGAGCTTTTAGCTCATTAAGCAACCCAAAAAACAAAAGTACAAGAAGGATCTTTCGCATACGACCGTATTAATTAATTCAAAATACGAAATTTATCTTCTTAGGTTAGGTTTTAAAAAGTTTTTTAAAAAAGACTTTGACTAAAAATCAAACCAAAATTAAAAAAGGTCACTAAACCAACTTCTCGCTTCTGAGCTTGAACTTTAAATTCGCTCTTGTTTTTCTTGGTGAATCCCTTGCGAACTTTGCGGTTGAATCCCTTTTTCATAAAAAAAGCCTCCTGAAATTCAGGAGGCTTAGATTTTATAATCCGAAGACCGATTTGATTCGATCCACATAATCCAGTTTCTCCCAAGTGAAGAGCTCCACTTCCAATACAATTTCATCTCTGTAAGGTGACAAAAAGGTTTTGGTCACCACTTCATTTACTCTTCCCATATGCCCATAAGCTGCAGTCTCTTCATAGATTGGATTGCGCAATTTCAGTCGTTGCTCGATTGCATAAGGTCGCATATCGAAGAGTTCCTCCACTTTTTTAGCTATTTCCCCATCGTGAAGATCTACTTTAGATGTCCCATACGTATTCACATAGATTCCCATCGGAGCGGCTACACCAATGGCGTATGATACCTGAACTAAGATCTCGTCTGCAACGCCCGCTGCAACCATATTTTTAGCAATATGACGCGTAGCATAAGCTCCTGATCGATCTACTTTAGATGGGTCTTTTCCAGAGAAAGCCCCTCCACCATGTGCCCCTTTCCCTCCGTATGTATCCACAATGATCTTTCTACCAGTCAACCCGGTATCGCCATGCGGCCCACCGATTACAAATTTCCCGGTAGGATTGATATGGTATTTGATATCGTCTGTGAAAAGCTTCTGAAGCTCAGGCTTAAGTTGGGCCTTGATGCGGGGAATCAAAATCGAAATAATATCTGATTTGATCTTAGCGAGCATGGTCGCTTCCTCATCAAAATCATCGTGCTGAGTAGAAACCACAATTGCTTCGATTCGCTGAGGCACATTGTCGTCGCTGTATTCGATGGTTACTTGTGCTTTGGAATCCGGTCTGAGGTAGGTAATCTCCTTATTTTCTCTCCGCATTACCGCCAATTCCCGAAGGATCAGGTGCGAAAGGTCCAGTGCCAAAGGCATAAAGTTATCAGTCTCATTGGTGGCATAGCCAAACATCATCCCCTGATCTCCGGCTCCCTGCTCTTCTGGATTTGCACGATCCACACCCTGATTGATATCTGAAGATTGCTCATGAATCGCAGAAAGCACTCCACAAGAATTGCCCTCGAACATGTATTCACTTTTGGTATATCCGATTCGATTGATCACGTCACGGGCAATTTTCTGGACGTCAAGGTAAATATCTGACTTTACCTCACCTGCTAAGAATACTTGGCCGGTGGTAACCAACGTTTCGCAAGCTACTTTGGAATTAGGATCAAAAGCTAAAAAATTGTCAATCAGCGCGTCAGAGATTTGATCTGCGATTTTGTCTGGATGCCCTTCAGAAACGGACTCTGAGGTAAATAAATATGCCATAAACTGGAATTAGAAATGCTGTTTTTAAGAAAGCCCAAAAATACGGGAACTGGGGGAAATAAAAAATTAGATACGTAATGTCTGGGTCTTGCCTTTTCAAATTCAATCTTTTGTGTCAAAAATGATCCCGGACGAAAACCCAGTATTCACTGTGTAATCGAGCGTAGTTTGGCAAAAAAAGAGAGCCTCTTGTGGAGACTCTCTTCTGAATTGAATCTTTATTGATTGAATTAAAAGCCAGAGACGTTTAATCTTCCGCCTGTGACCGTTTTTCCTGCCAAAGAAGCAGTAGGCGTAGCGGAATTCAAAAGTGCAGCTTTAATCTGAGCAGCAGTCGCATTAGGATTGAGAGAAGCATAAAGCGCAGCAGCTCCAGATACGTGTGGAGTTGCCATTGATGTCCCATTATAACTTGCATAACCTGATCCTACGGTAGCTCTTTTACCCTTTCCACTTGCTACTGGTACGCTTGACCAAATACCAGAACCTGGAGCTCCAATATCTACTGTAGTCGCACCAAACTGAGAGAAGCTTGATAATGCCCCGCTGCTTGTGATCGATGCTACTGCGATCACATTCGGACTATCGTAGTTTGATGGATAGCTCGCCGTCACATCATTGTTTGTCCCTGAATTACCAGCTGCAGCTATAAATAAAATCCCTGCAACATTGGCTCGATCTATCGCATCCTTTAGCGCTTGAGAGTATCCTCCTCCACCCCAGCTATTATTTGTTGCTACTATATTAATACCATGTCTTGTTTTCAAGTCAGTGAAGTAATCCACTGCCTTAATTGCATTAGCTGAAGTGCCACCTTGGCTTCCTAGGAATTTCGCTCCCATGAGTTTCACATTCCAAACCACTCCAGCGACTCCTTTTCCGTTTCCTCCTACACCACCAATAGTTCCAGCTACGTGAGTCCCGTGGTCATCTCCAGTTCCGTCAAATAAGCTGCTATTGTTGCCCGCGAAGTCCCAGCCATACACATCATCCACTAGTCCATTTCCATCATCATCAACTCCATTTCCTGCGATTTCACCTGGGTTGACGCCTGCATTGGCAGCTAAGTCCTCGTGCTCATACATATAGCCTTCGTCAATTATACCAATATAGACAGTTGCGCTTCCAGTTTTATTATTAGCCCAAGCAGTTGCAGCTTGACTACCGAATTGATTCCCGCCAGCTGACATTCCCCAAAGGGAGTTGTTGGTAAAATATGGATCGTTCGAAGTTGCAAAATGCTGATAGATCCAGTTTGGTTCTGCATACTCAACTTCTGGCATTTGTTTCAATTTTTCGATTGCTGCCATCGTCCCCAATTTTGAATCTACCAGAATCAAGTCTCCAGTATTTCCGCCTTTTCTTGCATTCGCAAGCTCCATCGCTCCAGTCTTAATCTCCTCTACGATGGTACCCTCCACCGCGGCCAAAATATCATCCGATATTCTGGATTTAGTAGTCACCGTTTTCAGCTTAATCAAAAGCTGACCTGGTACAAAATTTTGCTCCAGCGCAGATACGGTCTGTTCAGATAAAACCGGATCGTTTTCTATGATCTCAGCGCAAGAAACTGCCAATCCAAGTAAGGCTGGGAATACTATAATGCGTTTGTAGTTTTTCATAAATATATTGGTTGATTTTTTTTGAAATTTATACTTTTTATTCAAAAAAAATCCACAAAATCATCTTTTTGCAAAATAAATTTATTTCTTATCAAGAACCCCATTTTCAAATAAATCTCATTTTATGTCTTCTTTTTTTAAACATATAGGTTCAAAAAACTTCTATTATTCATTTTCTGTATTATTTACTGGATTTCATGCCCATTAAATAGAGTTTTATGAATAATTATTAAATAATTTCCTCAACAACAAAACCAAATTAAATTTGGTTGTTTAGATTATGCCATTCTAAATAAAGTGTGTATAGTTCAGCTTTATTGGAATTTTTTTTTTCAGAAAAACTATTCTTTTTGCATCCTAAAGCTGACTATGCTAACTTAAAACACTGATCAACTTTTACCAACCGCTATGAGTCGCTCTAAATTACTATCAATTGCATTAATTTGCATGCTAGCTTTTTCCTGTAAAAACCCTCAAAATCCCACTTCTCAAACTGAAAAAATACAAGCCAAATACTCGGATTTGGTCAAGCTTTTTAAGGAATGGAGAAGCTTTGAAACTCCTCCATTAGTAGAAGGAGCACCAGATTACACCAAGGCTACTTTCAAGAAACGTTGGCCTGAATTTCAAAAGCTAAACCAGCAACTTCTTAGTCTAGATACTGCCGGTTGGTCAATACCTGAGCAGGTAGACTCCCGAATCGTCTGGGCAGAAATGAATGGTTTTGATTTCAATCATCGGATTCTGAAACCCTGGGAACGTGATCCCGCCTATTACACCTCGCTTTGGACTGAGCGAAGTGATGTCCCGGCTCATGAAGGCCCGACACACCATGGCATTTTGGAGCTTTGGCAATACAGCTTTCCTCTGACTGCTGAAAGACGAACCCAATTTCTACAAGAGCTTCAGTCCATCCCTGCGCTAAATAAACAAGCGGAATCGAACCTAACCGGTAACGCCAAGGAACTTTGGGCAGCCGGAATCCCAACTATAGCAAATCAAGCGGAAGAACTGAAAACCATTTTAGATTTGGAAGGAATCCAGGAAGATGCTGAGCTCGTGACAGCTGTTCAAAAAGCCATCTTAGCTACCGAAGAATTCGTGGCTTGGCTCGAAAAGGAAGCTCCTTCAAAAACAGGGGAGTCTGGAATAGGAAAGGAGAATTATACGTGGTATCTCCAGAATGTTCACTTGGTTCCGCTTACCTGGGAAGATGAGGTAATGATTCTCAAGCGGGAATTGGCTAGAGCTTGGTCGTCGCTGAAACTGGAGGAGCATCGAAATCGGGATCTCCCAGAGCTAACTGAAGCAAATACAGCTGAGGATTTTGAAATTCTTACAGAAAAATCGCTCAATACGCTGATCAGTTTTCTCCGAGACAAAGAAATCGTAACCGTAAAAGATTATTTCGAACCGGCATTACGAGCCCATCGAGGCACATTTATCCCAAAGGAAAAACGGAATTTCTTCACTATCGGTATGCATATCGATCCGCTCCCCTTGTATTCCCATTTCTACCACTGGTTTGAATTGGCAAGAATGGACAATGAGCCGCATACGAGTGAGATTCGAAGGGAACCTTTACTTTATAACATCTGGGACTCTAGAAATGAAGGAACAGCAACGGCAGTTGAAGAGATCTTCATGGATGCCGGACTTTATGAAGACTCTCCAAGAGCTCGAGAGCTCGTTTACATCATGATTGCGCAGCGAGCGGCTAGAGGACTGGGTTCGCTCTACGCCCAAGCAAATGAAATGACAATGGTTGAAGCAGGGGGAATTCATTCCAATTATACACCAAGAGGTTGGATGAAAACAGAAAAGGAACTGCTCCTTTTTGAACAACACTTATATATGCGCCAACCAGGCTATGGAAGTAGCTACATCACCGGAAAGTATTTATTGGAAAATGCGATGGCGGATTATGCTCGGATCAAGGAGGCAAAAGGCGAAGAATTTAAACTCAAAGATTTCTTCGATCAAATCAATGCCATTGGAGGTATTCCAGTTTCATTGACACATTGGGAAATGACGGGAGTGGATCAGCAGCTGAAAAAGTAAGGGAAGAAATTATTATTTCAGACTTCTGATTTCAAAATTCTGCTTTTCACCAAACCTTCCGTCACCTCATTCATTGCTTTAACCTTGTATTCAAAGTCTCCTTTTAGCGTGGCTCGATAAGCGTTTAGATTTTCCAGCAAGTCATCGATTTCATCAGGTAGCACTTCTTCCAAAAGTTGCCGAAGGCGCTTGGCTGCTGTTGGCGATTTTCCATTAGTTGAAATGGCGATTTTCAGATTGCCTTTGGAGACTATTCCCCCCAAGTAAAAATCACAGAGCTCGGGCGTATCAGCGATATTGACCAGAAGAAAGCGCTCTTTTGCCTCGTCGCGGATTTGTCGATTGACAGCTTTATCATCCGTTGCTCCGATGACTAGATGCTTTCCTCCGAAATACTTTTCATGGTAAACATCCTCAATTAACGTGACGGTATCTGACTTTTCTGCAACTTCCAAGAACTCCGGTCTAAACACTTTAGAAACCACGGTCACTTGGGCTAAAGGACTGGATTTGAGCAGAAATTCCAGCTTTTCTGTAGCCACAAAACCTCCTCCGACCAATAAAATATTTAGCTCGTGGGCTTTTAAAAAGATAGGATATAGGTGGTTCATTTTTTAAGTATCAAGAGTTTAGAATCAAGACAATAGATTTGGGGAAGCTGTACTTCAATATTCGAAATTCATCATTCGGTGCTCGATATTTTCAGTTGGCCTGCGTCTCTAGACGCTGGACCGATTAGTAGTAGATGCCGCTCCTAAAAAAGTAGGATAGCACAGGAAATCGAAAGGTGATAAAGTTGAAAAGAACGATAGTTAGAAACCTTCGAGGAGATTTCAAATTCGTCCCTCATTCGAAATGACACCTCAAAGGTTGGACTTTACTACCTCCCGGTAAATCTCTGCCAACTTCAAACTCTCTCGCACCACTTCACCAATAATGATGATTGCCGGAGCCTCGACTCGATTTTCTAGGGCTTTTTGAGAAATATCAGCAATGTAACCTGCCGTGATCTGCTCCTCCCGGGTGGTTCCACTTTGGATAATGGCAATTGGTAAATTTTTCCTACCAGCTTTTTCATAAATAGCTACGATTTCGGGAAGCTTTTTTGTCCCCATCAGGATCACTACGGTCGCAGTACTTTGTGCCGCTAAAGCAAGATCTGTGGATAGATCACCCCCTGAAGTCGTGCCAGTCACCACCCAAAAACTCTCCGCCACGCCCCGCTTGGTCACCGGAATCCCAGCCGAAGCCGGAACAGCAATCGCCGAGGTAATTCCCGGGATCAATTGTGTAGGAATCCCAAAGGCCTCGATGTACTCGATTTCCTCCGCTCCACGCCCAAAGACAAAGGGATCACCGCCTTTCAATCGGACCACATGTCCATGCTTTTTGGCTAAGCTGACGCAAAGCTGATTCGTGTCTTGCTGAGGTTGGGAATGCCGCCCTACTCGTTTTCCCACAAAAATCTTAATCGCAGATTTAGGCGCATGCTTCAATAAAACCGGATCTATCAAGGCATCATAAAGCACGACATCTGCTTGGTTCAATGCCAAAACGCCTTTTAAAGTAATCAGTTCCGGATCGCCCGGACCCGCACCAACCAGCGTTACTTTTGGGAAAATCAGATTTCTCATACGCTAACCTCCTCTTCCCGATAGTTTTTCAACAAACCGTAAATTTCAAATGCCTGCTTAGCATAGGCGCTTGCAAAGTCTTCCGTAGGCTCCTGCTGATTGATTTGATAAACTTTTTCCGCAAAAGCACCTTCTAGCTTAATTTTGCCTGAAGCAACGAATGCTTCATCAAATTGAGCAATGATATTAGCGTAACTATTTGTGCTGATATCCTCGCTTAGCAAAATGGCCTTGGCAGAATTAATCAAACCTGCATAATGATGGTAAATACTATCAGCCCACCTGCCCTCAGCCAATGCTTCTTGGCCCAGTTCCAATTTCTCCAAAGCTTCCAATAGTAAAGTCGCCACCAAGTCAATGACTACGCCGGCACACTCGCCGACTCCCACTGCAACCTGGTACGCTTCCTCATGTCCCCAATCCACGAATTCACTTGCGACCAACGTGGAGGTATCCGCCAGCTCCTTCAGCAATTCATAGAAATACATCTGTCCTTGATGATCGTAATAGCTGAGGAAATCCAGCCCATTAGAATTTTGCTCGAAATCATCCAACAACACCCGCAAAGCCTGTGGCCCACGACGACTGGGAACTTTGGTCACTTTATCCGCAAATCTTCCATTTCCATTCCCGAGATTCCCACCGCCAAGTAGGACTTGAAGTGCAGGAACTACCGTTTTTCCAGCTTTCATGGACATACCCTGAAAACCGATATGAGCCATGTTGTGCTGCCCGCAGGCATTCATACATCCTGAGATTTTGATCACCAAATCCTGATTTCTCAGGTAATTAGGATACTCATTTAGAATTACTTTTTCTAGTTCAACGGCGATCCCGGTCGAGCTTGCTATTCCAAGATTACAAGTATCAGTACCTGGACAAGCGGTGATATCGCCCAAAGAGTTATATCCTTTTTCTCCCAGGCCAATCTTTTGAAGCTCCTGATAGAAATAAGGAACCAAATCGGCCCGAACATCTCGGATCAGGAAGTTTTGCCGAATCGTAAATCGGATTTCATCATTCGCATAGCGCTCTACCAAATCGGCCAATGCTCTCGCCTGATCAATGTAAAAATCGCCCAAGTGTACTTTTACTCCTATAGACACATAGCCGGCTTGTTTTTGAGGAAGCACATTTGTCAGCTTCCAAAGCTCAAAATCCAAACCTAACTCCTTATCCAAATCTGGTTTTTCTGGATTGGGAAGAAGCTGTTTGGCTTCGTATTCCTCAGTTTGAATAGGATAACTTGAAAATGGAAGGGCCTTTTTCTCCTGCTCGACTAAATCTAGAAAAGTATCCAAGCCCAAGTCTTTCACCAAGAATTTCATTCGGGCTTTATTTCTCCGAGCACGCTCTCCATGTCGGTCAAAAATTCGAAGGACAGCTTCGATAAATGGAATCAGCTGATCCACTTCCAGAAACTTATGAACCGCATCCGCATGTCGGGGCTGCGATCCCAAGCCTCCACCAAGGAGGACTTTGAAGCCGCGCACTGTTGATCCATCGATTTCTTTAAGCTTCGGGATGAATCCCAAATCATGGAGGTAACTCAATGCATTATCTTCATCAGAAGATGAGAAAGCCATTTTGAACTTTCTCCCCATTTCCTGGCAAACAGGATTTCTCAAAAAATACTGAAAAGTCGCATCTGCATAAGGCGTTACATCAAAGGGTTCCTTTGGGTCTATTCCTGCCAATTCTGAAGCAGTTACATTTCGTACCGTGTTCCCGCAGGCTTCGCGAAGGGTGACATCATCCCGCTCGAGCTCCGCCCAAAGTGCAGGCGTTCTGTCCAAACTCACGTAGTGAATCTGAATATCCTGACGTGTGGTAATGTGTAGACGACCCGTGGAATACTCTTCAGAAACTTTTGAAATCCGTCGAAGCTGGGCAGAGGTCACTCGTCCATAAGGCAATTTGATTCGGATCATTTGCACGCCAGGTTGACGCTGTCCATAGACACCACGGGCTAGTCGGAGACTTCGGAATTTCTCCTCGTCGATTTTCCCTTCTTTGAAAAGCGCAATCTTACGCTCCAAATCCAGTATATCCTTTTCTACAATCGGATTTTCCAATTCGGTTCGAAAGCTTTGCATAGTTTTAATAGGTTTTATTCCCGATAGGGAAAGTAGGTTAATAGATTTCAGAATTACAGGAGAGTGAAGACCCCGAGCATTGAATTCTGACTTAGTGAATTTTGATTGTTGAACATTGAAATTTGATTGAAGAAAATCTCTTTTCTCCTAATCTCTTTTCTCTATTTTTCTTCGATAAATCCAACACTTACGGTATCAAAACTGCTCTCATCGATCAGAATAAAGCTGCCGTTTGATTTATTGTTAATATAGGAATCGACATGAATCGGCTTGCTCAGTTTGAACTTCACCTTTCCGATATCATTTAGCTTCAATTGATCCACTTCTTCAAATCCTGAGAAATCGGTGTGAATTCGAGATTCAATCTGATCGACCTTAGCCAGAACTCGATTTACGCCATGCTGAAGTAGGTATTTATCCCCAACTTTCAATGCTTTGTTATTGACTTGGCAAATTGTAGCGGTTATTTGCTTTTCACTTCTCGGAACCGCTTCGGACTTCACCAGCATATCTCCACGGCTCAGGTCAACTTCATCTTCCAAAGTGATAGTGATGGAACTACCTGCTGCTGCTTCTTGATATTCCTGATCGAAAAGCTGGATGCTTTTGATGTGAGTTTCATTTCCGGATGGTAAAACAGTCACTCGATCGCCTACTTTGAGACTACCACCGTAAAGCTTTCCTGCAAATCCTCTGAAATCATGAAAGGCTTCTGTTTTCGGTCGGACCACATATTGAATAGGGAATCTTGCTACACTATTTTCCTCCAAATCTGCTGGCTCCAAAATCTCTAAATGATCCAAAAGCGTATTTCCAATGTACCAAGACATTTCATCTGAAGCTTTTGTAATATTTTCACCTTTCAATGCCGAGACCGGAATAAAGGTGATCTGATCCTCGCTGAAGTCACTTTTGGCAACTAATACATCGAAATCTGTCTTGATTTTTAAATAAATATCCTCCTCATAATTCACCAAATCCATCTTGTTGATCGCGACGACTACATGAGAGATTCGAAGCAGATTTGCAATAAAGAAATGCCGATAAGTCTGCTCTATTACTCCTTTACGAGCATCAATTAAGATAATGGCAACCTGTGAAGTAGAAGCTCCAGTCACCATGTTTCGGGTGTATTCCACATGTCCAGGAGTATCTGCGACAATGAAATTCGTCTTGGTGGTATTGAAATAAATATGCGCCACATCGATAGTGATGCCTTGCTCTCGCTCGGCAAGCAAGCCGTCGGTTGCCAAGGAAAAATCCAAGTAATCGTAGCCACGTTGCTTCGAACTTCGCTCAATTGCCTCAATCTTATCCGTAGTCAAAGAATTCGTATCGTACAGCAAGCGCCCGATCAGGGTACTTTTGCCATCATCGACCGAACCCGCAGTGGCGATTTTTATCAATTTTCTTCCTTGTATTTCCATGCTCAATTTCTTTTTGTCAACGGTCAGCAGACCAAAGTCCAAAGCCGGTTTTACTAAATATCATTTCTGTTGTCTTACGCTTCTTCTATAGAAGTAATACAGGTCACTACTGATGCTCGGAGATTTAAATTTTAGCTTTCTCACTTTAGCCTCACACTTTTTCTAAAAGTATCCCACTTTCTTCCGCACTTCCATAGCCGCTTCGGATCGCTTGTCGTCTATTCTTGCTCCTCGCTCAGAAATCGTCGAATCACGAATTTCATCTACTACATCATCTAAGGAAATTGCCTCCGAAAGCACAGCGGCGGTACAAGTCATGTCACCAACAGTCCGGAATCGAACCCACTTGGTACTCACTTCTTCGGAGGACTCACGAAAGACATGCTCATTGGCAGTCCAGATCATGCCATCTCGAACAAAAACCTCGCGCTGATGGGCAAAGTAGATACTCGGAATCTCAATTTCCTCCTTCCGGATATACTCCCAAACATCGAGTTCGGTCCAATTAGAAATTGGAAAAACCCGTACGTTTTGTCCTAAGTGTATTTTGCCATTTAACATGTCGAAAAGCTCAGGTCTTTGGTTTTTCTCGTCCCACTGCCCAAAGTCATCTCTTACTGAGAAAACCCGCTCTTTAGCGCGCGCCTTCTCTTCATCCCGTCTCGCTCCGCCAATACAAGCATCAAATTTGAATTCCTCGATCGCATCGAGAAGTGTGGTCGTCTGAAGAGAGTTTCGACTGGAATAGCGTCCCCGCTCCTCCCGAACTTTGCCTTGATCGATGGAATCTTGGACATTTCGCACAATCAGCTCCAATCCCAATTCGCCTACCAGCTTATCTCGAAATGCGATGGTCTCAGGAAAATTATGTCCCGTGTCCACATGTAAGAGCGGAAAAGGAATTTTGGCAGGATAGAAAGCCTTTTGAGCCAATCTCACCAAAGTGATGGAATCTTTTCCCCCAGAAAAAAGCAAAACCGGACGCTCAAACTGCGCCGCCACTTCCCGAAGGATATGGATCGATTCTGCTTCTTTTGGGTTAGGTAGTAATAGGTTTGACATATAAATTACGATTTACGAGGAAAGATTTACGAGCTTATTGAAAGCATATAAATCTTATTTTCAATTAGTTACTTATATTGAAAAGGTTTCAATTCAATTTTGGAATCTTTCAATGTTCTAGTTTTTCAATAATGAATATTGAAGATCGAATATCGAAGCCTCATCGGACATCCGACATCCAACATCGGTCACTTACTATGCAGCCCACACTCCTTCTTCGATTCTTCCCACCACCATCGGCCGGCACGAGGATCTTCTCCCGATGAAATTGCGCGGGTACATGGTGCGCAACCGATACTGATAAAACCTTTGTCGTGCAGCGGATTGTAGGGAATTTTATTTGCTTGGATGTATTCAATCATTTGGTCAAAAGTCCAATCCAACAGTGGATTGTATTTCAGGATCTGGTTAGCATCATCCCATTCGATGCGCTTCATTTCAGATCTATTCGCTGATTGCTCGGCTCTAAGACCCGTTACCCATACTTCATTTCCGGCCAAGGCTCGCTTTAATGGCTCAACCTTTCGCACGTAGCAACAGGATTTTCTGTTTTCAACAGATTCATAGAACCCATTGATTCCGTTTTCAGAAACCAGATTTTCAACAGAGTCGGTTTCCGGATAGTAAACCTTAATTCGAGTTTTGTATTTGGCTTCGGTCCTTGAAAGCAGATCCAATGTCTCTGGAAAAAGCCTTCCAGTATCCAAGGAGAAAATCTGAATCGGCAAGTTTTGCGAAGCAATCAACTGCGTGATCACTTGATCCTCTTGACCTAAAGAGCTCGAAAAGGTTACTTTCCCTTGGAATATTTCGGAAATAAGCTTCAGGCCTAATGCTGGTGGCAATAGGTTCAACTGATTTTCGATTTCTGCCAAATTCTCTTTCACGGATTAAGATTTTGTAGCCTTTTCCCAGGCACGCTCATGAAAATAATAGAGGGCCACTTTAGTGACAACCTCGATGGAACCGATAGAAATGGCCATTTTCAACTGACCGGTAACGAAATAGGAAATCACCATCGTATCAATGGTGCCGACCATTCGCCAGGAGATGGACTTCAGGATGCTTTTGAAATGCTTGTCTTCGCCAGTGTTGCTGACAAACCACTTTTTGATGGGTTGATCTATTATCATAACGATTGATACGAGTTGGAGCTCCAAAAGTATATAAACCCTATCTTATTTATAGGGTTTATAGGTAAAAAATTTTATTCAAATTTTAAAATATCTGCTAAGGTCTTGTTTTCCAGTATTTTGAGTGTCTCATCTCGAACCTGGATCATAACTTTATTTAATCCACATTGTGTCTCAGATTTACATTCCGCACAGGGTTCGTAGTAGTTCAGGCTCACACATGGAAGCATGGCAATGGGTCCATCAAGAAGCCGAATTACTTTCGAAAGGGGAATATCCTGAGGTTCCTTGATCAAGTAATAGCCACCACCTTTACCTTTTTTACTTCCCAACAAGCCAGCTTTCTTGAGTTCGAGCAGGATATTCTCCAGAAACTTATGGGAAATCCCATGCTCTTCCGCGATATCATGGATCAGGACAGTTCCCTCATCCCGATGCTTACCTAGGTAGGTGAGTGCATGTAGGGCGTACTTAGTCTTTTTGGAAAGCATAGTCAAAAATAACCCAATTATCGGAATAGCCTAGTGCGGGAGTGGGGAATCGGATTTTCCTACTAGTTAGTTTTGAAAAAGAATTCTTGCCATTCGCCTTTTGCCAACGTTTCATCATCCAGTATTACCAGATCTTTCATGGTCTTTCCGTCCAGTTGGAATAAAAAAGGAATTCCAAGTTGGTTTTTCTGATCTGGAGCTAAATTCAAAATTTTGTTGTCCAGCTTATACGCTTTCTTAAAAGCATCAAGCTTAATATCTGAATCAAACCGGGTAACTACCCAAAGATTTGATTCTTCCCGTATCTTGGACAAGATATCTAACTTGCAAGTGTTACATGTTAGTTGGGCATCAAAGTACAAAAACCACTCTCCTCCAGTTTCCTGTAATTTTTTACAGTCTTGGGAAAACCACTGATATATAGTGATTGGATAATCATCAGTTCCTTGCTCTATTTCAACTCTGCATTGGATAAAGAAGACCACTATGAAAAGCGCCAGAAAGAATTTACTTAGATCTGGGACAGACTTTCTTACTTTTTCCATTTTTTTAACCTTCAAATCAAGCCTTATATTATAATATTTAATCACACTTTAGAAACTAAATCAAAAATCCGGAGTCAAAAATGTTAGTATTCCATTGGATCCCGGGTCAATATCTTTAGCCAAAGTATAAAACGCACTATACTCCTCTCTCACCTTCAAAGAATCTTTGGTGTCATAATAATTCTTTACCAATGAAATTATTTCTTCTGCAGAATTCACCTTGACAAACTGATTTTGAAATACGGCACAAATAGTTCCAGTGTAAAGGAAGTTGGAAGTAATGTATCGCTGGAATGATACATTTTCCATGGTATTCAAGTCAATAATTACCTCTCGTAACTCTGGTACCCCATACCTAAAATAAAAATAGTCCTCTGACACAAAAAAATCCTTTACCCCAAGTGTGAAATTATTATTCAATGAATACTGAAGAGCTTCATTTAAATTTGAGTTTTTTCGAGAATATTTAAAATCACTGGGCAACTTATACTTCCCAAAATCAATCGAAAATGCAGCTCTGAGCTTCTTGGACTTTTGTTCGACTTCATATATCGTATCATTAAAAAGTTCCCTGAAAAAAACTCGATCACTATTTCTCGAAAACTGAGGATCACCCTTAAAATCATACCCTTTAAGAAATTTATTCATTTCCAGTGACTTGGATTCCACCATCCAATCAACATTCAGAAACGATAGATTGAAACAGTCCTCTAGAACTCCACAGTTATTTGCATGACTTGCAACATATCCATCCTCAACTTTTTCTATTGAACGGAAATATGAATTTGTTTCAATTCGGTTCAAGCCCGAGAATTCACCGTTCTGTTTATTAAAACGCAATATTTTCCTGCCCTCAAAATCTAAGACATCGATGGTGTTGGAATATGATGACAAAGTGAAATCTCTTAATTCGCGATATTCATTAGGCCCTTCTCCAAAAGAGGAAATTTTAAAAAGGAATTTACCAGCAAAATCAAAAACGAAAATTGAGAAAGTAAAACTTGAATCCATAATAAAAATACGGTCCTCCTCGATCAAAATCTTATCATAGGATCCAATAAAAGAATCTGCATTCGATTCTAACTTTACAATTTTTGATATCTTAAATATCGAATCAATAACCATTGATTTTTGAAAATTGAGATCATCTATATTAATTAGAATATTTCCCTCTTGGAGCGTATCATAGGCTTTGAATGAGTTTTCTCCTCCGCAACCCATTAGGATAAATAAAAAAAATAAAAGGTTTTTCATTTGATGAATTGTACTAGAAAAGAATTGTGAAAATAGTCTGGCAAGCTGAAATAAAAAGCCGGGTGAGTAAAACCCGGCCTAAAAAAGTCAAAAAGGCTATAACCAACCTTACTATTATCGCAGGTAGAGAAAGCCCAAGAGCAATTTTTCAAGACTCCAATAGGATCAATTCCAAAGGAACCGCTCAAACCAATCGGAATTTCCATTCCCGCTATTTCAACCCCTCCTTCACCTGTAGTCCCATATACTATTGTAGCCTCCATCTCTTTGAGATAGGTGGTACTTCCTTTTACTCCGATTGGCATTGTAATGAAAGCCAATCCAAAAGCAATGGTCAGGATACTCAAAGCATTCTTTTTCTTTTTGATTTAAATTATAAGTTAAAAGATTAATTAAAAAGCTCGCCGCGCATTGAACTTGAACTAAAGATGCCCCCCAGGTTTCAAAAATCCTAATTTTTAGTTGATAATTCTTAGGAAACTTAGTTAACTGATTGATTTTCAAACCATTATTTTAGTTTGAAGGAAAAGTACAATTTGTAACTTGATTTTATTTATTTGGTTAACAAATTCCTAAAAATAAGGTATAACAACGTAAATCTAAGTTTGAATGCATGAAAACAAAAAAATCCCCGCTAATAGGGGATTTTTTGTCCCGCGTCCTATAAGACTGAACTATTACATGAACAAATACTTCCATAGAAATAGAATTTGTTTGACCTCAAAGCTCTATAAATCAAATTTGACTACTCCCTTAATCGAAATAGAATTGGGTTATCTGTGTCTTCAATGTTATTAGATTTAAAAAACTCCATAAGCTCCTCTAGCCTTGCTGAAGTAGAATAAATCAATTTTAAATCGCCTGGAAAAAAAGACAAGGAAATTTCTCCCGATATGACACTATACCTAGGTAGATATTCTATATCAGGACAAAGGTTATTATAGTCGTTAACCAATTTCACTTCAAATGATATATTTTCATTTTTATCCATGCCACTAAGATTGATTTTTTCTCCCTTTTGCGTAGAAAATAAAACAAACTTCTCCAAATCAACATACTCTCCTCTCAATAGTCTTATTTCATTATTGCTTACCTTATCATAAAAATCTTGAAATTCGACTATTTCTAAAGGCTCAAAGATTTGTCTGGTACCAAAATCAAAACAAACCCGATTCATATTACCACGTAGGTCAAATCTATAAAAGCAATCAGACCCAGGTATTTGCACCTGAACTTTACTTCTTTCTTCAATTGTAGATAAGTATGGAAGACGCCTACCTGAAACTACCTTGAATTCACCAAAGTTATTCTTTTGGTTTAAAACAAAGTCTTTGGATAAACTAACGAGGGAAAATAAAAGGTTAGGATTTGAGTAAAAGTCAAAAAATAAGACTTTATTATTAAATGAAATTAAATCCAAGGCATAAATATTAGAGGCCTTCAAATATTCTTCATTCTCTAGCTCACCACTGAGATTAAAATTCATGATCTTATTTTGTCGCGAATCATAGACAACAAACCTATCTTCTAAAAGAACCATGTTATCTGGAAAATTAAGCTGTTCTGGTCCGGTTAATCCTCCTTCAATTTTTTTTATAAATTGGCCATTATAGTCAAATATAAAGATTGATTTAGCTTTTCTTTTATCAAGAATAAAAATTTTGTCTTTTGAGTATAAAATTTTTGATATTTCTCCAATCAGTGATTGTGGATGAGTCTCCAATATTATTGTTTCAACTTTAGAAAAAATGGAGGAAATTGAAATTTCCTCCATTCTATTTTCATCAAAATAAATTATTTCATTTTTAATCTCTTTTGAAGAACAAGAAATTAAAAGAAAAAAAACTATTATTCTGAATATTTTAAACATAATTATGGAGCTAAGGTGAAACATGATGGCTCCTGAGGAATAGAAAGGCCTGGACAGCATTGCACAGGGTCAGGATTACAAACTAGAAAAGTTCTTGAGGAACCACTTCCACCCCTTCCACTGTTTCCACACATTTTTGTTTCCTCATCAAGTATGGAGAAAGAAAGTTCATTATTAGGGCAGTTTTCATAAATCTGCGATATAGCTTCTGTAGGATTCGAAGTGTAAATAACCAAGAAGGCTAATACACAAAATCCAAAATAAAATAACTTTTTCATAATTTTTAGATTTTAAGCATTTAAAATTTTATTTAAAAAGTCCCCGGCGCCTTGAACTTGAACTAAAGATGCCCCCCCCCGTTTCAAAAATCCTAATTTTTAATTAAAATTTTTTAGCAAACTTAATTAAGTAACTGATTGTCAATACTATTATTTTTAGTTCTCAATAAAATACAAATTACAACCCCTTATTATTCAATTTGTTAACAAATTCCTAAAATTCTAGTACAAACAGCGGAAATCTAAGTTTGAAAGGCGTGAAACCAAAAAAAATCCCCGAGAGATTCGGGGATTTTTTGGTAACCAAACTCTCCAAGGCCCGCGATAGCAATCGGGGTGAACCCTTGGAGAGTTGTTAATATTATTTACAGCATCTCCACACTTCGCTTCACAAATGCAGTCAAGTCCTTACCGGTAAGTAAGCCCTGAGCCAATAGCGCCAAGTCAAAGGATTGCTTAGCCAACCTGGTCTTTTCTTCTTCGCTTTCTGACTTGAGGATCTTATCGACCATCGGATGATTTCCATTTATCGCCACCTTATAGGCATCCGGAAGCGAACCGTAGAAGCCCATGCCTCCGCCAGTTTGTGCCATTTCCTTCATGCGGCGCATAAATTCCTCCATGGTGATCGTCACCGGCATCTCTTCTGGGTTGAGACCTTCTACTTCCACCGAATAAGTTTTGTTGTCGATCGCTTTTTCGAAGATTTCTTTGACCGCCTTGCTTTGCTCCACAGTCAATAGATTCGCATAGCTGTCTTCTTTCTGGATCAACTTCTCCGCTACATCGGCATCCACTCGCTTGAGTTGAGTTTTCTCGAGTTTGCTTTCCAGATTCTGAATAAAGTGACTATCAATCGGCGAATCCATCACCAAGACATCATAGTCTTTTTGATTTGCTGATTGGATAAAGCCATCCTGCTTATTGACATCCGTAGCATAAAGGATGATAGTCTGCTCGTTTTTGTCAGTTTGCACTGGCTTTACTTTGCTTTGATACTCTTCGATGGTAAAAAATTCGCCATTGGTATTTTTCAAAAGCGCGAAATCTTTTCCTTTTTCGTAGAATTTCTCTTCGGAGATCATTCCGTATTTCACGAAAAGACCGATATCGTTCCACTTAGACTCATAAGCTTTGCGGTCTTTCTTGTAGAGTTCGGCCAACTTATCTGCTACTTTCTTAGTTATGTAGCTGTTGATTTTCTTAACACTTGAATCCGCCTGCAGGAAGCTTCTCGATACGTTCAAAGGAATATCCGGCGAATCGATCACCCCGTGAAGTAGCATCAAAAATTCAGGAACGATGTCCTTTACCTCATCGGTGATAAATACCTGACGGCTATAGAGCTTGATCTTGTTTCGCTGTAGCTCAAACTCATTCTTCACTTTAGGAAAATACAATACTCCAGTCAAGTTGAACGGATAATCCACATTCAGGTGAATCCAGAACAATGGATCTTCCGACATCGGATAGAGCTCCTTGTAGAATTTAAGATAATCCTCATCCGTCAAATCGCTTGGCGATCTAGTCCAGATCGGAGCAGTGGTATTGATGATGTTATCTACATCTACCGACTTCCACTTTTTCTTACCTTCTTCATCTAACCCATCTTCGATAGATTCTGACTTCGTTCCAAACTTGATCGGCACAGGAAGGAATTTGGCATATTTGTCCAAGATTCCCTGAAGCTTCCACTTATCGACAAACTCTTCAGAGTCTTTGTTGACATGGAGAATAATATCTGTTCCACGCGTTTTACGCTTTCCTTTGGAGATCTCAAAGCTAGTTGAGCCATCGCAAGTCCACTTGGCTGCTTCAGCTCCTTCTTGATAAGAAAGCGTATGGATTTCCACTTTGTCTGCCACCATAAAGGCGGAATAGAAGCCCAAACCAAACTTACCGATGATCTCATTGGCATCTTTGGCATCTTTGAATTTCTCTACAAACTCCTCAGCTCCAGAGAACGCCACCTGATTGATATACTTCTTGATCTCCTCGGCAGTCATTCCAAGCCCTTTGTCAGAGATGGTGATGGTTTTCTTTTTCTCGTCAAAGCTCACTTCGACTGTCGTGTCTCCAAGCTCGCCGGTATACTGACCTAATGTCGCAAGTCTTTTGATTTTCTGCGTCGCATCGACGGCGTTGGCTACGAGCTCCCGAAGAAAAATCTCATTATCTGAGTAAAGGAATTTCTTGATAATCGGGAAAATATTCTCGGTATGAATCGAGATGGTACCTTTTTCCTGCATGGCTATGATTGGTTTTGATTTATAATTCAATTTGTACTAGACCGAATTGCAAGGGTTGTTCCAAATCAATTTTGGTGTCAAAATGGCAGAAACCGATTTATGATCTCAGATGTGTGATGTAGGATTTAAATCATACATCTGATATCAAAAATCATAAATTCCTATCTTTGGCGATGCTTAAAGAAATCTCCGTACTCATCCAGAAAGAACTCCGATTGGAATGGCGGCAGAAATATGCGCTGAATGGAATTTTACTTTATGTGGTTTCGGCGGTTTTTATCACCTACCTGAGCGTTGGTGCCAAAGCGGGAAATCTTTCAATCAATTCTTGGAATGCCTTGTATTGGATCATCATACTTTTTTCGGCTGTGAATGCAGTAGCCAAAAGCTTTATCCAAGAGCATCAAGGTCGGCAACTCTACTATTACATGATTGCCTCACCGGAAGCCATTATTCTTTCCAAAATAATTTACAATACTGGATTAACTTTGGTTTTAGCTTTGTTGGGGTACGGTGTTTTTTCGGTGATTTTGGGAAACCCCGTTCAGGATCAAGGCTTGTTTTTACTCAATCTGATTTTAGGATCAATTGGCTTTTCCGCAAGCTTGACCATGGTCAGTGGGATTGCTTCTAAAGCTGGAAATAATGCCACACTGATGGCGATCTTAAGCTTTCCAGTGATTATCCCAATCCTTTTGATGGCCATCCGAATTTCCAAAAATGCCTTGGACGGCTTGGATTGGAGTGTCAGTCTTGATAAACTTTTAGCATTGGCAGCGATCAATGCGATTGTAGCGGTGACGGGGTATATTTTGTTTCCGTATTTGTGGCGTTCGTAGGTATTGGAAAATTTGAAAATTGGAAGATTTATTTCGAGAATGATTATTTTAGAAATAACTGATTGCAGTTCTCAAGCCCTCGTATTTCGTAAATCGTAATTCATCATCAGAAGCGCTTATGATACGGTAATTCTAAATTCTCACTTCCCTTCAAAAGACTTTAGAAAAACGGCCCTTTTCAGGAACTTATGCCGTATTTTTGCACTTGAATTAGCAAAAAGAACCTATGCGCCAATCTTGGTGGAAAATATTAGCTATCGCACTGCTGCTGTACACTTTAATTGCAGGGTTACTACTGGATGCTCCTCGTCTTCCAATCCTTAATGAGACGATTCGAGCTTTGCACTTCCATGTGACCATGTGGTTTGGGATGATTTTGATGCTTTTGGCAGCGGTTTATTATAGCATCAAGTACCTTAGAACTAATGACATCCTTTGTGATGATTTGGCTATCGAATTCACCAATGCCGCTATTCTTTTCGGTGTTTTGGGAATTACCACTGGAATGCTTTGGGCGAAATTCACTTGGGGAGATTATTGGAGCGGTGACCCAAAGCAAAATGCCTCTGCCATCGGTTTGTTGATGTATTTCGCATACTTAATTCTCAGAAATTCTCTGACCGACACACAACAACGCGCTCGGATCGGTGCCATTTATAACATTTTCGCTTTTGCGGCATTTATACCTTTGATCTTTGTGTTACCTAGATTGACAGACAGTCTTCATCCGGGAAATGGTGGGAACCCTGGTTTTAATGCCTATGATTTGGACTCTAACCTTCGAATGATTTTCTATCCTGCGATTATTGGATGGACTCTTTTAGGCACTTGGATTGCCACATTGAGAGTCCGAACAAGAAGAATTGAACGAACATTGGAAGATCGCTTCCTTAATTCATAACCCATGAAAAAATTAGTAACAATCGTTTTATTAGTTTTTAGTCTTTCAGCTTTGGCACAGGAAAAAACTCCAGTAACAGCCGCTGATTATTCGAACTCAACTGTGGAGATGGCGGATGTGATGAGATCAGAAGGAAAAATCTATGTTTTGGTCGGAATCATTGTAATCATTTTTGCAGGTATCACCGTTTACCTGATCAATACCGATCGGAAGATCAGTAAACTTGAAAGGAACCTTCCTTCTTAAAGATTAGAACTATGAAAAAAGGACACATAATCGGACTGGGAATCATTGCCATCGCTATAGTCATAATTATGACCTCGATAGGAGATGCGAGTAGCTATGAAAACTTCACCACAGCCCTAGAAATGAAAAAGGATGGAGAAGACAAACCAATTCACGTAGTTGGGCATCTCAAGAAGGATCCAACTGGAGAAGTAGTAGGACTCAATGTCCGAGAAGACAAGGTGTCTTTCACCTTCATGCTCATTGATAATGAGGGGACTGAGCAGGAAGTATTTTACAATGAGCCGGTACCGGCAGACTTTACCCGATCTGAATCTGTTGTGGTGATCGGTGCATATAAAAATGAGGAGATTTTCATCGCAGATAAAATTCTGATGAAATGTCCATCCAAGTATCAGGAGACTGAAGTGCAGGCGGCAGGAATGTGAGTAGGAGCAGCAGAATTCAATAAATCATGATCAATAACTTTGTAGGAAATCTTGGCCATCTGATGACCATTGTGGCTTTCGTAAGCGCAATCGTTACGGCCTACGCATATTATAATTATTTCAAAGCTAACGAACTTGAAAAGGCGGGTTGGCGACGATTTAGTCGTATCAGTTTTGCCGTTCATGGTGTTTCGGCGACGCTGATTGCTTTTTCGCTGTTTGAAATCATTTACAATCACCGCTTCGAATACTTCTATGCGTACTCGCATTCGAGCAAAGCCCTGCCAGTTCACTACATGATCTCCAGTTTCTGGGAAGGTCAGGAAGGGGCATTTATCCTATGGATATTCTGGAACGTGGTTCTGGGAGCAATTCTTATTCGCGTAAACAAGGTCTGGGAAGCACCTGTGATGATTGTTTTTGCTTTGGTCCAAGCCTTTCTGGTCTCAATGATTCTGGGTGTGGTGATCGGAGATTTAAGAATCGGAAGTTCGCCATTTATTCTTCTTCGAGACGCTACTCAAGCTCCGATCTTCCAAATGAATCCAGACTTTGTACCAGAAGATGGTACGGGTTTGAATCCACTACTTCAAAATATTTGGATGGTGATCCACCCGCCTACACTATTTTTAGGCTATGCTTCGACTCTCGTCCCATTCGCATTTTTGATGGGTGGATTAGTAACTAAGCGCTATTCGGAGTGGATTCGTCCAGCATTACCTTGGGCAATTTTCTCTGCAATGATACTTGGTATGGGCATCATCATGGGTGCTTATTGGGCCTATGTCACGCTGAACTTTGGAGGATATTGGAACTGGGATCCGGTAGAAAATGCGGTATATGTTCCTTGGCTGATCATGGTAGCTGCTATCCATACGATGATCACCTTTAAGAAAAGTGCCACTGCGCTGAAGACCTCAATCGTCTTAGTGATTTTGTCTTTTATCTTGGTCCTTTATGCGACTTTCTTGGTTCGATCCGGAGTATTAGGAGATTCTTCTGTCCATTCATTTACAGATTTGGGACTTTCTGGACAATTACTGATTTACATGCTTTTCTTTGCAGTGATTGCAATTTTCCTTTCCGCAAGAGCATGGAAGCATATCCCCACTTCGGACAAAGAAGCTTCGGTTTATTCCCGTGAATTTTGGATTTTCATCGGTGCTACTACATTAGGGTTGATGGCTTTTCAGGTGATCTTACCTACTTCAATTCCAGTCTGGAATGCTATCGTAGAAGGCTTTGGAGGGATCTCCAATATGGCTCCTCCAGCGGATCAAATAGAATTCTACACCAAATTCCAATTATGGTTTGCAGTAGTTTTAGCGCTATTGACAGCTGTTGGCCAATTCTTCTGGTGGCAAAAAATTGATGCAAAAGCGCTGAAAGATGCCTTGGTCACACCATATATTATTTCGGTATTGATCTCAGCCGCGATCATCGTTCTTACCAAAGTTTATGATTGGCAATATATCATCGTCGTGCTTGCGGGGACGTTCACCATTACTGCCAATTCGGTTATCCTTTTCAGGTTGCTGAGGAAGTCCACTTTCAAACTAGCTGGAGGGTCATTGGCTCATATTGGCTTAGGCATGGTATTGATCGGGATCATGTTTAGCTCTGGCTACTCGGATGTCATTTCGATCAACATGTCAGGCCTGACCTATTCGAATAGCTGGGAGGACGAACTGAACAAGGAGCACGTGCTACTTTGGATCAATAAGCCCACGCAGATGAAAGACTATACGGTTATCTACCGAGGACGTCAGAAAAAAGTGGTCGGTATTCCGGAATATGTTCCGGCTAAAATCTTGGAATCTACCGACAATGTCAATGAGGCCCTTGCCTTAGCCGATTATAAAGACTATTTCAAAAAAGGTGAACTGGTAAATTTGGTGCTTGAGGAGAATGACTATTTCAATGTCGAATACTACCAGAACGAGACTTTAAAATTCTCGCTGAATCCGATGTCCCAATTCAATGAAGGAATGGGAGGCTTAATTTCTTCGCCAGATTCAAAGATCTACTTCGATGAAGATCTATATACTTATGTGGCAGCGATGAATGATCATTCTGACCCAGATTGGAAAGAAGATGAAATCTATGAGGCTGCTCCTGGAGAGCAATTCCATGTGGCCGACTTTGTAACCTATTTTGATGGAGCAGAGGTTCTCAAAGAAATCGATGGATATGTCTTGCAAGAAGGAGATGTCGCAGTGAAGGCAAAGCTTCGGATCTTGGATTATGATGTAGAAAAAATCCTCGAACCAACCTTCATCATCCGAAATAATCAGGTGGGTAAAATTCCTGTGGTTGACGCAGAACTTGGACTGAAAATCAGCTTGGAGAATATCCTGCCGGAAGACAATAAGTTTGTCTTCAAGGTGAATCAATACCAAAAAGATTACGTAGTCATGAAGGCTATTGTGAAGCCCTATATCAATGTGCTTTGGATCGGGACGATCATTATGCTGATCGGATTCTCAGTTGCTATCTTCAGAAGATTTGACGAATTTAAAAAGATGCGAGACAAGGGACTGGAGGTTTGAGGTCTAAAAGCTAAAATTAGAGGTCAGAAATCTTAAGTGAGAAAGCTGAGATTAGAATTCAGAAAGCTGAAATGAGAAGTCTGAAAAGTTAAAATTGAAGAGTCTGACGAATATTCAGATTTTTCTATTTCTCGCAAAAGCGAAAGAACAGTCTAGAGGAAAGATGAAATGAAAAGGCTGAAAATTGAACATGTCGGATTGTGAGACTTTTAGATTTCTCACTTTAGCCTTCTTACCTCTTTTTCACTTAGCCTTCTCATTTATTTAATCCATCATTCTCAAGATATCTTCCAAATACTCTCTGCTATTCGATAGTCGAGGTACTTTATGCTGACCGCCAAGTTTCCCACGCTTACCCATCCATTTTTCAAAAAGCCCTGTTGGCGCATGATGAATAATTGGAGCTACGAGCGCAAGATCCTTGTACCGCTTAGCGTCGTAATCAGAATTAATCTCTCGGAGATGCTGATCCAACAAGGTGTCAAATTTTGCTTTATCCGATGGCTCTTTCTGAAATTCGATCACCCACTCATGGGTTCCTTTGGCACTTGAGTTTTCAAAATAAACTGGAGCAGCAGTGAAGTTGGCTATCGTAGCATCGGTAAGTTCTGCAGCATATTGAATTGCCTTCTCTGCATTCTCTACGATTACTTCTTCCCCAAATGCATTGAGGAAATGCTTTGTCCGCCCTGAGATTCGGAATCGATAAGGTTTTGTTGAAGTAAATTTTAGGGTATCGCCAATTTTGTAGCGCCACAATCCACCGTTGGTACTGATCACCATGGCATAATTAGTAGCTTCTTCAACTTCCCAAAGCGGAATCACCTTTGGTTGCTCACTCAGCCAATCTTCCATTGGAATGAACTCATAGAAAATCCCATAATCCAAGAGTAATAATAATTCATCGGAATCCTTTTGATCTTGGAGACCAAAGAAACCCTCCGAGGCATTGTAAGTCTCCATGTAGCGCATCTTCTCTGATGGGATCAATTCTTTAAATAGGCTTCGATAAGGCCCAAATGCTACAGCTCCATGGAAGAAAATCTCCAAATTTGGCCAGACTTCCAGAATGTGCTTGGCCTTTTTGATCTCTAGTATTCGCTGCAAGAGCACAATCGTCCACGTCGGAACACCTGCGATACTGGTCACGTCCTCCTCCATTGTTTCTCGAGCCATCTTTTCGATTTTGGCTTCCCACTCACTCATTAGAGCTGTTTCTAAGGAAGGCGTACGAACGAATTGTGCCCAAATCGGAAGATTTTGCATCATCACAGCCGAGATATCTCCTGCCCGTGCCGTTCCCTGCGGATTGAGCGGATTATTTTCCAATGTTCCGCCAATCGTCAAGCTTTTCCCTGCAAATAATTTAGAATCCGGATAATTGGCAACATACATAGAAAGCATATCCTTGCCTCCTTTAAAATGGCATTCTCCAAGACTTTCTGTGCTAACAGGAATGTATTTACTTCGGCTGGAGGTCGTACCGGAGGATTTGGCAAACCATTCAATTTCTGTATTCCAAAGGACATTTTGATCTCCTCTCATCGTCTTATCGATGTAGGGTTTTAGCCCTTCGTAATCATTGATGGGGACTTTCTTTACAAAGTCATCGTAATTTCGAATCGAGGCAAAATCAAATTCTTTCCCAAACTCAGTTCGTTTTCCAGCTTCAATCAATTCTCTGAAAATTGTCTGCTGAACTTCGATGGGATTTTTCTTAAAATTTTCTATTTGACCCAGTCGATTCTTAAAAATCCAAGTCATAAAGGTATTGAGGACCTCCATCAGTTAAAAATTTTACGTTTCAACACAAACTGACTTCCCAGATACACTTTTCTCACTTGCTCATCTGCTGCCAATTCCTCCGCTGTACCAGCTTTCAGTAATTTCCCTTCGAACATCAGATAGGCCCGATCTGTAATCGAGAGTGTTTCGTTCACATTATGATCCGTGATCAGAATCCCAATGTTTTTGGTTTTTAACTTTGCTACAATGAATTGAATTTCCTCCACCGCAATCGGATCCACCCCAGCAAAGGGCTCATCCAACAACACGAACTTTGGGTTAACTGCCAATGCTCTGGCTATTTCTGTTCGTCTACGCTCTCCTCCCGAGAGCACCATTCCAAGATTCTTACGGACATGAGTCAAGCTAAACTCTTCGAGTAAGCTATCTACTTTTTCCTTACGCTCCTGCTTTGGCATTTTAGTCATTTCCAGAACGGCCATAATATTTTCCTCCACCGATAGTTTCCTGAAAACTGACGCTTCTTGAGCCAAATAGCCAATTCCCAGCTTTGCTCGCTTGTACATCGGGAGACTCGTAATATCCTCATTTTCCAAATAAATCTTACCTTCATTTGGCTGAATCAGGCCAACAATCATATAGAAGGAAGTGGTTTTACCAGCACCGTTTGGACCTAGCAACCCTACAATTTCGCCTTGGTTCACATCTACGGAGATGTCATTGACCACGCGACGGCCTTTATATATTTTTACCAAATGTTCTGCTCGTAGGATCATATCAATCAAATTTGATGTCTTTCACATAAAGTTGCAAACTGCTTTTATCCCGAAAGACATTTTGCCGCATTTCTGCGACAATATCGAAACTCATTTTACTCTGAAGCATATTGACCGTAGTCAGTTCAAGATCTTTGGCTCGATCAGCCATTCCAAACCCCAAACACACCGGAGTAGTCAATTGTCCATCTTGCTCTATCTCAAAGCGCAAATGTTTGTCTTTCAAAACGGTGACATTTTTCGCCCGTACATTAGAAATCTTAAAGATCGGCTCGGTATTTCCAGGACCAAAAGGTGCCATTTGCTTCAAGATATTATAAAACTTGAAATTTATCTGATCTAAAAGTAATTCTTCATCCACTTCAATCACCGGCTTCAGATGAACTTCCTGAATTCTACTTTTCACCACTGCTTCAAATTTCGCTTGAAAAGCGGGCACATTCTCCACCGAAAGGGTCAATCCTGCTGCATATTTATGACCACCAAACTGCTCCAAAAGATCAGAACATTCGGCAATAGCTTCGTAAATATCAAAATCCACCACAGATCTTGCACTACCAGTGGCTTTGGAATTTGACTCCGTCAAAATAATAGTGGGCCGGTAATATTTTTCGATGCAGCGACTTGCTACAATGCCAATTACTCCTTTATGCCAATCTTCTTTGAAAAGAACAGTAGAATTCCATTGTCCAGACCCTTCTCTGATTTCCATCATCTCAAACGCTTCTTTGGTGATGTTTTCATCAAAATTCCTCCGAGTTAAATTCACCTCATCGACTAATTTTGCCCGCTCCATCGCGATATCCAACTCCTTGGAACCTAACAATTCAACCGAAGCTTTGGCATGCTCTAATCTTCCTGAGGCATTGATCCGAGGACCGATTTTGAAAACAATATCAGAGATTCCCACCTCTTTCACCAAATTACTTTTAACCATCAATGCCTGAAGTCCAGGTCTAGGATTGGTATTGATCCGATCTAATCCATAATAGGATAAAATCCTATTTTCACCCGTGATTGGCACAATATCCGCTGCAATACTTACGACTACCAAATCTAAAAAAGGATACCATGCGGAATCTTCCATGCCTCTAGTTTTGGCAAGTGCTTGAATCAATTTGAATCCTACGCCACAGCCACTTAATTCCTTGTAAGGATAGAGACAATCACTTCTTTTAGAATCCAAGACTGCAATAGCCTCTGGCAAAAACTCGCCTGGAGTATGATGATCACAAATGATAAAATCAACTCCCAATTGTTTTGCTAAAGCCACTTTTTCGATGGCCTTGATCCCGCAATCTAAGGCAATAATCAATTTCACCCCTTGCTCTGCAGCATATCGAACTCCTTTTTCTGAAATCCCATAACCTTCTTTGTAGCGATCAGGAATGTAAAAAACCACGTTAGGATAGAAATTCGTCAAGAATCCATAGACCAAAGAAACAGCAGTAGTACCATCGACATCGTAATCTCCATAGACCATGATTTGCTCCTCATTGGCAATGGCACCTTGAATTCGATCCACGGCTTCGGCCATATCCTTCATCAAAAAAGGATCATGCAACTCGCTTAGACTTGGGCGGAAGTACTCTTTTGCATCTTCAAAACTACTTACCCCCCTATTAATCAAGACATTCGCTAGAATCGGATTGACATTGATCTCTTTGCAAAGTCGGTCTATTTCAGCTTGTGAGGTTTTGGGTTTTTGTTTCCAGATGTACTCCATTAGGCTAAATTAGTAAACTTCGGGGCTTTAAGTGAATCGAATTAGTTTAAGCTGTAAAATGCCCCTGAGCAGCTTAACATTTCAAGACACTTACTATCAGTTTCAGCGATTTTGATACTGTTTCCAAAAGTAGGCGGGAAAAATCAGTGCCTTGAGTTTCCAGTCATTTTTCTCCTGAATACTCAAGACCTGATTTTCGTGAACAGCTCGATACATTTTCCCCGCCAAGAGGCAATGCCCAATAAGGGCTAAAAATAAAACTGCATATACGATTAACTCGGTCATATTATTTCTTCTGGAGCACCAAAGCTGCCCAATTGTCTTTGCTCTGCTGCACAATTAGCGCTAGGCCAGTCTGCTTCGCCAACTGCTCTAAATCTGCGACGTCTTCGGTGTAAAAACCACTGAGTAACAAAAAGCCTTGAGGAATCAATAGCTCAGCATAAATACCCATCTCATCCAATAATACATTCTTATTGATATTCGCTAAGACGATGTCAAAAGGACCAATGGGATTCACTTCTCTTATGGTGCCTAAGCCCATACGTGCAGTCACTCCGTTTAGGTCAAAGTTTTCATTGCCATTCTCCACACACCAATCGTCTATATCAAATGCTTCAATTTGACTTGCCCCAAGGAGATGAGCCATGATGGCCAAAATTCCAGTTCCGGAACCTACATCGAGGACTTTTTTACCTTGATGATCGATTATTCCTTGATGCCTGAGCATTTGGAAAGTAGTCGCATGATGCCCTGTACCGAAGGACATCTTTGGATTGATCACGATCTCATGCTTGAAATCCGGCTGTGAAGGATGAAATGAAGCTCTAACGTAGACCAAATCATCTACTGCAATCGGATCGTAGTTTTTCTCCCATTCCGCATTCCAATTAATTTTTTCCATTTCCCCTTCGGAAACTTGGATTTGAGCTACCTCGGAATAATTGGAAATGACTTCGTCAAAAGCTTCACGATTGAAGTCTTGAGAAAGGGAATAGGCATCAATTCCTTCCTCCCGCTCGAGGAAGGAATCGAATCCGATTTCGGATAGCTCTGCAATAAGGATTTCCCGGAATTCCTCCAGGCAATTGATTTTAAACTCCAGGTAATCCATGAATTAATAAGATTTGATAATATCCAAGAAATCTCGAGATTTCAACGAAGCTCCTCCGATCAATCCACCGTCGACATCTGGCTTGGAAAGCAAATCAGCGGCATTCCCAGCATTCATGCTGCCACCGTAAAGGATGGAGGTATTGTTTGCGATGTCTTTACCGTACTTAGAGGCGATGTGTCGTCTCAAGGCCAAATGCATCTCTTGGGCCTCGTCAGAGGTCGCAGTTTTGCCAGTACCGATAGCCCAGATTGGCTCATAGGCAATCACTATTTTCGAAAAGTCGGATGCGTTAAGGCTGAATAGACTGTCTGTCAATTGAAATTTCACATTAGGTTCATGCGTACCGGCGTTTCGGATATCAAGTGATTCCCCACAGCAAAAAATCGGGATCAGTCCACTTGCTAAAGCTGCCTTTACTTTGTCTGCAAGGACTTCATTAGACTCTTTGAAATATCCTCTTCGCTCAGAGTGGCCTATGATCACGTAGGTTACTCCGAAAGAAGCCAAGATTTTTGCAGAGACCTCTCCAGTAAATGCCCCAGATTCTTTTTCTGAGCAGTTTTGTGCTCCTACAGAAATTCCCGGTGTATCCCCAATCAATTTTTTTACAGGAAATAAATGAGGAAATGGCGGGTTGAGCACAGCAATCACGTCTTTTATTTGTTCGTCTTTGTACATATTGACGATTTCAGAAGTGAGTTTTTGACCTTCGTCAAAGGTGAGGTTCATCTTCCAGTTTCCGGCTATTATTTTCTTGCGCATGATGAGGATTAAAATTTATTAGGTTTAACAAAAATAGAATTGAAAATTACTTTCTGTTAAAATTACAGAAAATGTCCAGTAGGGGAAAATATAACGAGGATCAACCCTCAAAAAAGAATTGGGCGCTTGAAGAAGCTCATGAAAAATTGACTACTTACTGTGCTTACCAAGAGCGGTGCCCTTGGGATGTAAGACGAAAATTGGCCGAAAAAGGAATTGACGGAGAAAATGCCGATAAACTGATTCAGGAAATGATCGCAGAAGAATATGTAGACGAAGAGCGTTATGCGAGATCTTTCTGCAGAGGAAAATTTCGGATTAAGAAATGGGGACGATCTCGAATCCAGCGCGAACTGAAAATGCGGCAAGTCCCGGAAAAAACCATCAAACTGGCTCTGACCGAAATAGATCCGATAGAGTATTACGATACGTTGCTCAACCAAACAGAGAAAAAATGGGAGCAGACCAAAGAATCAGATCCCTTCAAAAAGAAATACAAGATCAGTCAATACCTGATGAGCAAGGGTTATGAATATGATCTAATCAAAGAGGCTATTGAAGAATTTTAATCTTTCTTAGATAAGTAACTGAAAGCGATTCCAAATCCTCCATAAATCCTTCCAGAGCTGAAAATCGGATTAATTCGAACATCCGGCTCTAAATAAAATACATCCGAAAGCTTTATTGCTTTACTGATTTTAAGCATTCCTCCAAAAGAAAAAGAGGGGTCAACAGAAAAATTAGTGACTTCCACATCAGGGGTGGTGGTTTTATCATTCCAACCTACAAAAAAGTCCAGTGTAGGTCCAGCGGAGATATTTACTATCCTAGAATGGAATTTATATAAGATTGGCACCGTCAAATAACTCTCTCTCACTTGGAACGGAAGAAAAATGGGATCTCCTCCGAGTGGTGGTTCTGACGTCATCAATGCCCCTGAAGTCCGAAAAGTCCGATAGAAAACTCCAGTCTCAATCCCGCTCTTTCGCGTAAATCGGTGATCAAGAAATATACCTCCTCCCGGTCTAATTGAAAGATTGTCATTTGCGTCTTCAAGTGTAAGCATCAAACCGACCTTAGTCTGACTGTTTGCAGTGGCGACATGGAGAAATAAGCAAGCGAGTAGGAGTAAAGTGTATCGCATCTCGTAGTTTGTTTAGGAAAATGAGGAATAATGAACTAATTACTTTTATTTTAAAATTGGGAAACGGATCAAATTAAAAATTGTTTTACTCCACCATTTCCGACATAATCTTCGCTGAAAGCAAGCAAAGTGGAATCCCTCCCCCAGGATGGACACTTCCCCCGCAGAAATAAAGATTTTTAATAGAAGACGAGAAATTCGCGTGGCGGAGAAATGCGGCAAACTTGTTATTCGAACTGTTGCCGTAGAGTGCGCCTTGTGCACTTGAGGTCTTAGACTCAATGGTACGAGGATCCAAGATCTCCTCCACTTCGATCAGCGATTCCACATCTGTTTTAAGAATTCGGTTGAGCTTGTGGATGATATTTTTTCGAGCTTCTGCAATCAAGCTTTCCCAATCCTGACCTTGATTATTGGGTACATTGATCATTGTAAACCAATTCATACAGTCTGTCGGCGCATCATCTGGCTTGCAGACCGAAGTGATGTTGACATACACCGTTGGGTCAGAGGTGATCGTTCCTTTTTTGAATATATGCTCAAACTCCTCAAGGTAGTTATCTGAGAAAAAGATGTTGTGAAGATCCAATTCAGCAAATTTCCGCTTGATCCCCCAGTAAAAGATTAAAGCTGAACTTGACTTGGGTTGATTGAGAAGCAACTTAGGTTGCTTTTGTTTTTTCAGAATGGTTTTATAGGCATTGACCATGTCCATATTGTTGATCACCAAATCGGCGAGATGAATCTGATCTCCAATTTTCACCCCAACGGCCGTTCCATTCTCTACTAGAATCTCTTCCGCTTTAGCACCAAAATGATAGGTCACACCTAATTCCTTCGAAAGTTTGAAAAGACTTTGAGTGATGTCATGCATTCCTTTTTTCGGGAAAAAGGCGCCAATATTAAATTCAAGATGTGGGATGATATTAAGCGTTGCTGGAGTCTGATAAGGATTCGAACCATTGTATGTAGCGTAGCGGTTGAAAAGCTGTACTAATTTTTGATTCCCAAAAAGCTTTTCATTCGCTTCGTTCATGGTGGAGAAGATCCCCAACTTTCCCATTTTTAAATACGATTTCAATGCATCAGGATTGGTCCAAGTGCCCAGTTTATGCAGCGAACGATGCATGAAAAGCGGGGAGAGATGATCGTAGATGAACGCGGAATCTTCCAGCGCTTTGCGAATGGAACCGCCAGAAGCTCCAAGCTTTGCCTCAACTTCATCAGCAAACTCGTCAAGATCTGCATACGCATTGATTTGCGTACCATCTTCCCAAAAATAATGACAGGCGATTGGAAGCTTCAAATATTCAAAGTGATCTTGAGGATTTTGACCAGCTAATCTGAATAGTTCTTCTACTTGCTCTGGCAGTGTAAAAAGTGATGGTCCTGCATCAAATCGGTAATCTCCAATTTGAATCTCAGAAAGCTTTCCTCCTGGATAAGAGTTGGCTTCAAAAACATCGACCTGAAAGCCTTTTACCACCATTCGGATGGCGGCAGCAATTCCTGCAATTCCAGATCCAATGATTATTACTTTTCTACTCATTCCCTTTCTTTCATCTAGCTTCTAAACTACTCAATCAAGGTAAGAGTTGATAATTTGGCAAAAAAATCCCTGAAATTTTCATTTCAGGGATCCTATTGGAATTCCAGCCAATAGATTTTTTCGGTTTTTAAAGCTTTTCGAAGATTCTTCTAAAGCTTGTCGCTTCGGCAATTCTACTATGTACCTCTGATATCGGCACTCGCTCTTGCTCAGTGGTATCACGATGACGGATCGTCACGGTATTATCTTCCAGCGTCTGATGATCCACCGCGATACAGAATGGCGTTCCAATCAAATCTTGACGGGCGTAACGCTTTCCAATGGATGCGGCATCTTCATAGATAATATTGAAGTCGTACTTCAACAACTCCACCAATTCCTGCGCTTTCTCCGGAAGTCCGTCCTTCTTTGTGATCGGAAGAATAGCAGCCTTGACAGGGGCAATGGCGGGATGTAGCTTTAGATAAGTTCGGCTTTTCTCTTCGGTATTCTCTTCTGTATAGGCATTACAGAGTGTCAACAAAAACAAACGGTCTGCTCCGATTGAGGTCTCCACCACATAAGGGATGTAATTTTGATTGATTTCCGGATCGAAGTATTGCTGCTTTTTCTTGGAAAATTCCTGATGTGCCTTTAGGTCAAAATCTGTCCGAGAGTGAATCCCCTCCACTTCTTTGAATCCAAAAGGGAAATCAAACTCGATATCCATTGCTGCATTGGCATAATGTGCCAATTTCTCATGGTTATGCTTTCTGAGTTTTTCTGCAGGAATACCAAGTGCCAAATGCCAGTTCATCCGCATATCTGACCATTTCTGATACCAGTCTAACTCAGTACCAGGTCGTACAAAGAATTGCATCTCCATCTGCTCAAACTCACGCATTCTGAAAATGAACTGACGAGCGACGATTTCATTTCGAAATGCTTTTCCAATCTGAGCTATCCCAAAAGGAACTTTCATTCGAGCTGTCTTCTGTACATTCAGGAAGTTTACAAAAATACCTTGTGCGGTCTCTGGTCTTAGGTAAATCGTGGTAGAATCTTCTGCCACAGAACCCACCTGAGTAGAGAACATCAGGTTGAACTGACGGACATCCGTCCAATTGGAAGTACCGCTGATCGGGCATTTGATCCCTTCATTGGTGATCAAATCTCTTACTCCATCCAAGTCTTCCGCTTCAAGCATTCTCGCCAAAGCTCCAGTTAAGGCATTTGCTTTTTCAATATCACCAGCTCGTTCGAATACTGCAGCATGTTCTTCCACGAGTACATCCGCACGATAGCGCTTCTTAGAATCCTTATTATCGATCATCGGATCGTTAAAGCTATCAATGTGGCCAGAAGCTTTCCAAGTGGTAGGATGCATAAAAATCGACGCATCGATCCCGACTATATTATCCTGTACGCGAGTCATGGTTTCCCACCAGAGTCGCTTTAGATTGTTTTTAAGCTCGACACCATAAGCACCGTAATCGTAAACAGCCTGGAGACCGTCATAGATTTCTGAGCTCGGGTACACGAAGCCATACTCTTTCGCATGGGAAATAATATCTTTCAATTGCCCGTTTTCCGCAGGAGTTACTGTTTTTGCCATAGTAGCAAAATTAAGGAAACTAATTGAATCTGGGCTCAGGTAGAAGCTTGATTTACTTTAAAGAACTCCCTTTTCATACAAAAAAAGAACTCCTGTCTTCAATAAACAGGAGTTCTTTTTACTAGTAATAAGCCTTAAACTATCTAAAGGTATACTTCACCCCAATTCCTCCTCTGAGGTAACTATCCCGGTTGTCGCCAAATACAGGTGCAGCTTCTATTAAAAACCCAAAATTCTTAGTGCTTAATGGTTTTATCAACACACCAAAAGGAATAGCAACATAGATATCATTATGATCATCATAACGCTTGTGGTGATCATCTCCTAATAAGCCCAATCCTAAACCTACATAGGCATTGACTTCACTTTTCCGTATGAAGTTGTAACCTCCCATCAATTCTAGTCCAATGTCGCGACGGAGGCCAAGTCTTGCTTCTCCAAACAATTCTTTATCCGTGTCAGTACCTACGGTGATAAAAGTTTCAGAACTCTGGAAATTGATGCCTACCGATACTTGAGCTTGAGAAATTGATATAAATGCAAAAAGAGCAAATGCTAATAAGAATATTTTTTTCATGGTGGGTTGAGTTGTTTCTAGTACCTATCCCAAAAAAGTGCCAGAATTTAAAAATTACCAGCCACCTTGTTCTTTTGAGATTCTTCTTCCCTGGACCGCACTTTCAAACGCAGCTTCTATAATTTTCAACACGCTAATAGTCTGAGGAATGGTGACTAGAAGATTTTCTTTTCCTAAAATATTATTAGCAATATTTTTATAAAAAATTCGATAATCCCCATTTTCGGTTGGGTATGACTCCTCACTTTCGTGGTAGAAAATTTTTCCCCATTTCTCCTTTGGCTCCACACCCCATTCCTCTCCTTCCGGGGTCTGACCGGCCTTAAACATTGCCTCCTGAACATCGAGCCCAAATTTGAGGTAAGACCCTTTTTTTCCCTGAACCAAAAATCTCGGAGTGGGTGATGCTGACAAAACGCTGGCTGTCGCCCGAGCGTTTATCGAACCAAAATCTAACTGAATATCGAAATAATCATCTGCAATCGCCCCAGTTCGTTGCTTTCGGATATCAGCTTGTATCCAATTAGGCAAGCCAAAAAAGAGTACAATTTGATCAATCAGATGAACCCCTAAGTCATAGGTAATCCCATTTCCGGGAACATCCTTCTCGCGCCAGTTTTCGGCGATATCTGGTCTAAATCGATCAAAATGTGATTCTAAATAAGTGATTTCCCCCAAAGCATTCTCAGAAATTAATTTCTGGATCGTCAATACATCTCCATCGAAGCGTCGATTTTGAAATACGCTTAGAATCAGATTTCTTTCTTGGGCTATCCGATCCAGCTCTTCTGCCTCATACGAAAAAATAGTGACGGGCTTATCTACCACTACATGTTTCCCCGCCAATAGACATGCTTTAGCCATGGGAAAGTGGAACTCATTTGGGGTGGTAATGACAACAAGGTCTACCATATCTGCTTCTAGTAATGCTTCCAAAGTTCGGAAAGTCTGAACTCCAGGATACTTCTCTTGACATTTGTTGCCATTACGCTCTACTGCAGCTGTAAGGGTCAGCGAGTCGCAAACATCGATTAATGGGGCGTGCATTTTCTCAGCGACTGAGCCAAAACCCACGATTGCTGTTCGAATAAGGGTATTCATAAATTCATTTCGTAAGCCTTGTTCACCAATTCTATTCTGGAAGTCACCCCAAGTTTTACATGGATATTCTTCCGATGTGTCTCAATAGTCTGTTGACTAAGGCTGAGTGTCTCAGCTATTTCTTTGTTTTGGATGCCATCTTTGATTAGGCTGATGATCTCTGTTTCTCTTCGTGAAAGTCTATATTTTGCCCGAAAGCTATCAAAGTAAACTCCTTGTGTTGCCTGCTTCTTAACTTTCTCAAAATTATGAACGTGATGTCCTTTGAAGACTTCGTGAATCGTGAAAATCAACTCATCGGGATCAGCATCTTTCAAAATAAAGGCATCCGCCCCATCATTAATGACTTGTTTGAAGATTTTCTCCTCGTCATACATAGATAGTACTACGATCTTAATCTCTGGAAAATTTTTCTTGGCTGCTGCTATTACTCCAAATCCATCAAGAATGGGCATATTCAAGTCAGTCAAAATCACATCGATAGGTTGAGTCCCTAAAAAGTCCACTAGCTCCTTTCCGTTGGGAAAAGTCTTCACCACGATCATATCATCTTCGTCCTCAAGAATACCTTCTATTCCCTTAGCAAATAAGTTATGATCATCAGCGAGCGCTATTTTTATCATTGGGAAAGTTGAGATGATGTTAATAATTAAGTGTTAATCTATCCCTAAAAAGTCACTTAGGCAAGGTCAATTTGATGAGTGTGCCCTTTCCCAGTTCGGATTCAATGTGAAATTCCCCTCCAATGGTCTCCATCCGTTTGGCTAGATTAGTCATTCCACTTCCTGTAGATTTTTTATTGGTATCGAAGCCTTTCCCATTATCCTGAATGGAAATTTGCTTTCTATTACCGCTTGAAAGCACTTTTATTTCTATTTGATCGGGTAAAGCATGCTTGATCGCATTATTGAGTGTCTCTTGGATTACTCGTATCAATACCAGCTTTTCATCTTTTTTCAAGTTATTCAGTGGAGCATTCAACTCAAGTTTTGTTTCACAAAAACCAGTTGTTTTTATTTTATAGAGTTGCTGCTCTATAAACTCCTCTAGCGTTATCTCCTCGACCCAGTCTAGATTTAGAGTCTTGGATAAGCTTCTAACTTCTTGGATAATTTGACTTAATAATTCACGCCCGGCAGTGTGTTTCTCAGGTTTAACCGAACCAAAATTCAGTTTTGCCAAAGAAAGCAACTGACCGATATTATCATGAAGTTCTCGGCCTACGTGATTGAGTGTATCCTGCTGAATTTCATTTTCGATATTTAGGAGGATTTTTTCGTGCGCTTCCTTAAGCTGATCCATTTTCTGACGATTTTGCACTTGTCGCTGTCTATGGAGGAGAACCATCGCCACTACAAAAAATGACAAAATAGCAGCCAGAAATATACTGGCGATGATTATGGATATTATGGTACTACTTTCTTCAGACATAGCTGGGCTCTTTATCTAAATTTAATTTAAAAATAGGGGCAGCGTAACTTAGAATCATGGCGCCTAAAATAAGAATCCAAATGACTGTGTTTATGAATTCCAAAGATTTACCAAACGAATAGTTTTCAGTCCAAAGATAATTTTGAGAAACGGTCTTTAGGAAAATCACAGAATGATAAAAGAGGATAAACGTCACTTGCCAAAAAGAAGCAAGCCGAAGAGGGTTCGATTCTATATAGCTATCATTTGTCATAAAACTCATAAAATAAAATCCACATGCCGTGAGAATAGCACCTGCAGCGATGGAAAAAATCAGAGGCTGACTGCCGTAAACAGGCTCTAATCCCGTGATTTGTATTAAAAGGCTACTCACTAAAAAAAAGAATAATAGCCAACTGACAATCCTTTTTTTATTCTCAGGCAAATAAGACCTTAAAAGAAGCAAGATTAGAATTGTCATGAGTTCTTGGTTGAAAATATTGTAAAACCAGACTGTATAATTGAGATTGACTGTATTTCCTAAAAACTCATTCACACTTGCATTCAGCTCAGTATCATACCAAAAATACGCTCCTAAATTTTCGTAAAAGGCAGTAAAAACCACAATCAAAAAGGGAAGAAAATATTTTGTTTTAAGTCTTTCCGATCGAGGTAGCTTCATAAATAAAAACAAACTAAGAATAGTCAATATGTCCACGCATAGGAGATACCAGCTAAAAAAAATAAAAATCCTACTCATCTATCAGCTATTTATCGATCCCTATTCGCACTGGTAAGGGCACTGAGCACCTTTGTTCTGGTATTCTTCCTCCTCTAATTCCGCAGCGATAATATTGCTGTTTTTAAGGTTTGCCGCTCGCATCACTAAGGTCATCTGACCCGCGTATTGAGCTGCTTCCTCTGGATAGAATTTTTCAGCAGTCTCTTCGGTGTACTCAGTAAAATAAAATTGAATTCCGCCTACTTTGGGATCTTTGTCTGCCTTCGCCAACAGCTTCTCTAATGTTTCGCGATCAAAAAATATCCAACTGGTTTGATTGTCTTTGTCCTCGTTTTTTTTGCCCTTGGCAGGCTTACCTTTTCTGACTTCTTTGTCATACTTGGTTTTCATGCTTTCGAAATCTTCCTTGCTTATTTTCATAGAAAAGTGATTTTTGTAAAAATTTGAAATACAATAAAACTAGGTAAATAATTTCCCAAAAGATAAGGATTTTATCTGCGACTAAGCAAAAAAAGAACGGGGCAAATCCCAACGCATTTTCTAATTTTCTACGAATCCAATCAGTAACAACCTAGTTTTTCGATTTTTTTTACTACGGCCTTTCTATCGACCTTACGGTTCATCAGATTCGCTACACTAGGATTGGCAATCAATACAACAGAAAAATACTTGTCAAGATACTGTTGAATACCCCTGCGATAAATACTAGTCTGGTCAATCTCAAATGTAGACAGGATAGCTGTCAGAAAGATCCAGCATAAATTAAAGGAATAAATAGAGCTTTCTTTTTCAGTGAACTCTTGGTTGAATTTCATATTTCCAATTCAAACTAGGTCCAGCAAGTGTCAGTAACAAAATCAGCAAGGTTATAATACCCAATATCGAATTAATGTAAGTTAATGAACCATAAAGGGAATAATAGTTTTGCCACAGGTATTTTCTTGAAATCATGAGCAAAAAAACCATCGAGTAATTGAACAAAATGAAAGTCAGTTGCCAGAAGGAAAAAAGTCTTAATGGATTAATATCCAAATAACGATCATTAGAAACTATCATGATAAAATAGCGCCCAGAGGCAATAATTAGAAATGAAGCTCCTATAAAGAAAAGAGTTGGCTGATTATCGTGAATGTTTTCAATGCCCAGAAAATTAAACACCAGAATTACCACTAGAAAAAAAACCATCATCCCATTGATGATTTTCCTATTTCTATTGGTCTCATATAATCGGATTAAAAAGAAGTAAAGAAAAGTTAAGATGTAAGCATTGAATATGTTATAAACCCATACCGTGTATTTAGGATTTTCAGTATTTCCAAAAAATGCATTGATTCCCGCATTCAATTCTCTGTAAAATAAGAAAAAGGAACCAGCCGTTTCATAAGCAACCGTAAATACCAAGATAAGTAAAGGGAGCCAATAATGACTATTGGCCCTCTCTTCCTTAGATAATTTGAAAAATGAAATGATAGCCAAAACAAGGATTATATCGATTACAACATTATACCAGCTCAAAAAGGCATCAGAAAAACTCATTTATCTCTTTTTTGATTAAGGTTGAGGATCACAATGAGGAGGACAGATCCTTCCTATATTCTCATAAACGTCTTCATCCTCCGACGCAGAAAGCAGTTCATTTTCTAGATTTGCAGACCTCATTACAAGAGTTAGAGCTCCAGTTAGTTTGTCGACATCATTTGGGTGATACTTTTTAGCAACCTCCTCGGTGTATTCTGTAATATAAAATTGGATACCTCCTTTTTTTGGATCTTTATCTGCTTTAGCTAATAAACCTTCTAAAGTCTCCCTATCAAAAAATATCCAATTGGTTTGGTCGATTTTATCCTTGTTTTCTTTATCCTTGGCCGTCTTGCCTTTCTTGACTTCTTTGTCATATTTAGCTTTCATGCTTTCGAAGTCCTCTTTTGAAATTTTCATAGAAAAGTTTTTTGTAAAAATTTGTGATGGATTAAAATTTCGTAAATAATTCCATAAAAGATAAGAATTTAATCTGCAACTAGACAAAAAAAAAGAGTGAAACATGTCCCACTCCTTTTTGAATTTGATTAGTTGACCTAGGCTAATTTCTTAGCCTCTTTTTCCGCCTCATTATCAATTTCTCTTTTCATCAAATCTACCACTATAGGAGTAGCGATGAATACAGAAGAATAAGTACCTACTACGATACCAATGAATAGGGCAAAGGAGAATCCTCTAAGTACTTCGCCTCCAAAAAACAGAAGTACGATCACCACGATCAACGTCGTAAATGAGGTGATCAAGGTTCTACCCAGTGTCTGGTTGATTGCATCATTGAATACCTTGACCAGTTTGTGAGTGCCTCTATTTTCGATATTTTCTCTGATTCTATCAAATACGATTACAGTATCATTGATCGAATAACCAATCACTGTCAATACTGCTGCAATAAATACCTGATCAATTTCAAATGTTGCTCCGAATGCACTTGCAATCGCAAATGCTGCAATTACAAACAGCGTATCGTGGATCAAGGCAATGATAGATGCCAAGGAAAACTGCCACTTACGGAATCTCAATAAGATGTAAAGGAAGATCGCAACCAAAGCCGCAAGCATTGCCTCAGCAGAGGAAGCTTTGATATCATCTGCTACAGTAGCTCCTACTTTGGACGAGCCTGTAATTGCAAACTGACCGCTGGCCAGTTTTTCTGCGTCTTCTGTGAATGTCAATCCAGTCACGCTAGAAATCCCCTCTTTCACCTTATTCTCAACCTCTAAGTTAGAAGCGGCATCATCCTCATTTACCAGATAGGAAGTCGTCACCTTTAGCACATTGGATGCGCCATAGGTTTTTACCTCTACGGATCCTTCAAACTCGTTGTCTAGCCCTGTTTTCAATTCAGAAGCTGCCAATGGCTCAGAAAAAGCCACGATATAAGATCTACCTCCCGTAAAGTCAACTCCGAATTTTAACCCGTTGACTGCTGCTATGCCTAGGCCGAGTATGATGATACCTGTAGAAATCAAGTACGCAACTTTACGCTTACCAAGGAAATCCAAGTTCAATGTAGAAAGCGCATTTTTTGCAAATGGTGTAGCAAAGCTAATAGTGCTTTTATCGCCCTTCTTGCTCATCCAAGATACAATCACTCTCGTAATGAATACGGCTGAGAAGAAGGAAGAAGCAATACCGATCATCAATACGATCGCAAAACCCTTAACAGGACCTTGTCCCAAAGCATAAAGGATCGCACCAGTCATAAAGGTGGTCACGTTTGAATCGAGAATCGCTGAGAACGCTTTGTCATAACCTGCACTAATCGCATTCAACAGCCCAACGCCATTGCGAAGCTCTTCTTTAATTCTTTCGAAAATCAAGACGTTCGCATCAATCGACATACCGATCGTCAACACAATACCTGCGATACCCGGTAAGGTCAATGCTGCACCTAACTGAGCTAGGATGCCAAGGATAAAGAAGATGTTGAACACCAATGCAGCGATCGCTACAAAACCACCTTTAGCATAATAGGCTACCATGAATAATACTACGATCAACAAACCAGCTACCATAGATAACAAACCTTGATTTAGAGCTTCTTGACCTAATGTTGGACCGATGATGCTTTCCTCTACAATTTGAGTTGGTGCAGGAAGTGAACCTGATTTCAGGATGTTAGCCAAATCTTGAGCTTCCAGTAAAGAGAAGTTTCCAGAGATTTCAGACTGACCAGTTGGAATTTCTCCGTTGACAACCGGCGCGGTGTATACATAATCGTCAAGGACTACAGCGATTCTTCTTCCGATATTTTCATTGGTCAATTTTCTCCATTTTCTAGCACCTTCAGCATTCATCTGCATGGATACTGCTGGACGAGAAGATTGATCCAAGGTTTGGCGGGCATCAGTTACCACATCACCTTCCAGTGGAGCTTGATCTGATCCTCTAGTAGATTTGATAGCAAAAAGCTCCAAAACCTCTGATCCATCATCTGCCTTAACTGGTTTTACACCCCAAAGCAATTTGATATCACGTGGAAGAAGCGACTTATACTCTGGCTTCTTCAAGATTCTGTTGATCGTCATGGTGTCACGGATATCATAAGCTAAACCGAAGTTTGGCTTCAACAATGCGAAAATCGGAGAAGTAGTATTCGATTGATTCAATGGATCAATTTGCTCCAATTGTTTTTCAAGCGCATTTCTCAAGGAATCCTCTTCTGATAACCCTGCTGTAGCTACTGAATCAGCCGATACTTCTGGATTCGCAATATTGTCAGCAACCCAAGAGGAGTTGATGATCTCTAGAGCACCACTGATTTCATTGGCTTCTGCCACTTCCCAGAACTGAAGTTTTGCTACACCTTGAAGAAGATTTCTTACTCGCTCTTGGTTATCCACCCCTGGAAGCTCGATCTGAATACGACCTGAGCCTTGGATTCGCTGAATGTTTGGCTGAGATGTTCCGAATCGGTCGATACGAGTTCTCAAGATATTGAATGAACGCTCGATTGCATTTTCAACCTCAGAGTCGATGATTTCAAGAACTTCCGCATCAGTAGTTTCCAACGAGATTTTGCCTCTATTTGCTGCAGTGGCGAAAATCGCACTCAAGTTTTTTCCTGGATTATTTCGTTGCCACGCGGCATAGAAAAGATCAACATACTTTGAAGTGGATGTTTTTGCCTCTTCTTTCGCTTCTTCTACTGACTTGTTGAAAAGCTCATCTTTAGGGTTACCAGCGATTCCTTTTACGATCTCTACAGGAGATACCGCCAAAGTCACGTGCATTCCACCTTGAAGATCAAGGCCTAGACCTAGCTCGGTTTCCTTTACTTCTTGATAGGTGAAATCAGCTCCTAGAAAGCTGTAAACTGGCTGTCTCCAAACGGAGTCTAGAAAGCCTTGTTTTTTGGCAAAGTCAATATTGCCAGTAGCGTCAGTAGCATAGGTTGTAGCTTTTTCCTGAACGCCGTTTGATACAAATGTGAATGACAGATAGTACAGGCAAAGCACTGTAACAATCACTGTCAGAAACACAACGACACCTTTATTTTGCATGGGTAATAGAAATTAATTGAATAGATATACAAGGGATAGTCCGATCGCCCGAGGGATCGAAGGGGATATTAAAACGGAATTAGAGAAGGGAAATCAGGGGCCTTTGGTAGAAATTATCCGTTCGAATAGGATTTCTACCAATTGGTTAGGCTGAAAAATACTGGTGGATTCGGTTAGGGTAATGGTCCCTTTGAACCGAACAATCTCATAAATAAAGTATAAAACACTTTGAGAAACATGTACTGCAAAAGGCACTACCGCATCAACAGCGACATCTAAAAAGGTCTGATTCTGATTGCTATCGGCTTTTTGTTGCTGCTTTTCGATTTTGGAAATCGGGTCTGCAGAAGGCACATACTCCACACTAGAGATAAACAAACAAAACAGCAGAGCCAGCAACACAGTGATGCGCTGTTGGATTAGATTGTTTTGAGGTTTAGTCTGTTTCATGCGGCGCAAATATAGCCAATTATTAAAATTTGAAAAGGAATGAGTCTTTTTTTTGAAATCACATCCCTGATTTGTATCGAAGATAGGTGCGTATGACTTCCAGCGCCTTATCAAAATTATGATTATTAGTCACGATCAAATCTGCTTCATTTTTGAATGGCTTGATGTACTTCTCATACGTAGGCATCACATGCATTTCGTAGCGATAGAGCACATCATCCAAGTCGTATCCGCGCTCCACTTTGTCCCGGATGATTCTCCGCTTGAGCTTGATATGGTCTTTGGCATCGATGAAAATCTTCAAATCCAGCAGCTCCGCCAATTCGGGATAATACAATACAAAAATCCCCTCCACCACTACTACGGGTGAGGAAACAAAAGTCAGCATTTTCGGAGTTTTTGCAGCATTATTGAAGGTGTACTCTTCCCTATATACCGTTTCTCCTGCCTGTAACATGCGGATGTCAGCAGCATATTGCTCAAAGTCTATACTATGAGGCGTATCAAAATTATGCACTCCCTGTGCATCAATTGGCTGAAGATGTCGGGGCTTGTAATAATTGTCCTGAGAAATAAGACAAACCTCGCCAGAATCAAAAGTGCTAAGCAATCGCTCCAAAAATAATGTTTTACCTGAAGCTGAACCTCCTGTGATCCCGACGATAAATGGTTTTTGCATAGGGCAAAGTTATTGAATTCAATTCCTTTTTTCAGAATTATCTGTTGGAAAGGAACTCTATCAATGCACTGACGGCAATCCCACGATGGCTGATTTCATTTTTTTCTGCCAAAGATAATTCAGCAAATGACTTTGAAAACCCTTTAGGCCTAAAGATCGGATCGTATCCAAAACCTCCAACTCCAGTTTCTTGCTCCAAGATTTCTCCTTCGGCAATTCCTTCAAACTGATACTCCTTGCCTTCAATTAGCAAAGCTATGACCGTTCTAAACCTTGCCTTTCGGCCTGAATTCGGAATTCCTTCGAGGGCCTTTAATAGCTTATCCATATTTCGCTGGTCCGACCGAGGTTCTCCTGCATATCTTCCAGAGTAGACTCCCGGTTCGCCATTCAAAGCAGCCACTTCCAGCCCTGTGTCGTCTGCGAAACAATCCACTCCAAAATTATCTCGAACATATCGGGCTTTTTGAAAAGCATTATATTCTAGTGTGTCACCTGTTTCTGGCAATTCGACTGTGCAGCCGATATCCGCTAGTGAAACGATTTCAACTCTTCCTTCCAGGGCAGCTTTCACCTCCTCGATTTTCTTGTGATTATTGGTAGCAAAACAGATTTTCATAGCCGAAAAATAGACTTTTCTTTTTTTAATCTTATGAAATAAAGGCATTCGAGATAAATCTGAGGACCAATTACCACATTATTAAATCCTTTGAAGGAACGATTGGATCCATTACTTTCGGTAATCAAATTCCAAAAACAATGAAAAAAGTCACCGTCTACTGCGGCTCCCGTAAAGGGAACTCCACGATTTTTGAAACTGCCGCTCGAGCTTTAGCGCAAGAGATGATCAAACGGGACCAAACATTGATTTATGGAGCGGGCCGTGTTGGTCTCATGGGAGTGATCGCAGATGAGATGCTTGCTGGCGGTAAAGAGGTAGTGGGGATCATCCCTCAAAAACTGGTAGATCGAGAAGTGGCACATCGCGGCTGTACGGAATTGATTATCGTAGAAACAATGCGGGACCGAAAATGGCTTATGGCTGAGCAGGGAGATGGATTTATTGCGATGCCTGGTGGAATTGGCACCTTGGAGGAGCTTTTTGAGATCATGACCTTAAATCAACTCCACTACATTCAAAAGCCCTTGGGTATCTATAATGTAAATGGCTACTACGACAAGTTGATTGATTTCTTAAATCATGGAATGGAGCAGGGCTTTCTCTACCCAGAGCAAGAAGAATTATTGATTGTATCTGGTGATCCTGTAGAGCTGCTAGACCGGATGGCTGCTTATGTGCCAAAAGGAAGTGCGGATTGGTGATAATTGAATCCGAATATTCGTAATTGCCTAGAATGAAATTCTGGGTTACAAAACAAATTCAATATTTTTAAGAGTGCTGAAGGCACGATCCCTAGTCAATTTTTAATCCTTAAATTTTTCAAAAAGCAGAAGTAAAAAGATAAGTTTTGTATTTTTGTGCGTCAATCTTTTTAAAATGATCGAAAAAATCTTCCCTTTAGATAAAAACTACATCCTCAGACAAGCACAGTTTGTACTCGAAGATGAGTTGATCGATCAGATGATTTACGAGTTGAAACGCTCTTATACCTATATGTATAATCCGCTTCTCCTCATGGATGAGACCTATACCAACATCCTCAATACATTCGAATTTCCTTTTGATCGGGTGAACATTATTTATCGTCAGCTCTGTGGAATCTACCGCTTTAAGCATGATGACAATCAGCTGGAAATCCTTTTTGATGGACGAAATCATTTCGACAAATTCAAAGAAGAATGGGAAGCTGCGTTTATTGCTTGGATCAAGGAACTCGGGACACACGAGCAATATGTGAAGACAATGCTCCGAATGACCTTACTCTACGATACCGAAAGTCGAGCTGAATGGGCCGAGAATCATTGCAAAGCATTTGTCAACCAGTTTTTTGAGCTTAAAATCATTAAGCGCAACGGCGAATTGAAATTGAAAGTAGGGTAATTTAAACTTTGCAAACTGCAACCTGCCTACTGAAGATTGCCCTCTCCCCATTCCGTGTGAAAAATCCCTTCTCGATCGATTCGCTCATAGGTGTGAGAACCAAAATGATCCCGCTGCGCCTGAATCAGATTTAGGGGAAGTTTGGAAGATGTATATGCATCGAAATAGCTCAATGCAGAAGCTAGCCCAGGAACTGGAATCCCACTTTGTGCAGCGTAGGCTACTAGAGCCCTAACATCCGGAAGTGTCTCCTGAACTTTTCCCACAAAAGCAGGTGATAACAGCAAGTTTGCCAAATCAGGTTTTGCGGTAAATGCATCAGCGATATCCGCCAACAGTCCTGCTCGGATGATACATCCAGCTCGCCAGATTTTGGCAATCACTGCCATATCCAACTCATACCCATATTCATGGGAAGCAACTTCCAATTGATGTAATCCTTGCGCATAGGATATAATAAAGGAGAAATACAAGCCCTGCTCCGCCTTAGCGATCATGTCTTCTTTAGAAATTCCCAGAGGTTTTGGTCTCGAATACAACTCATCGGCAAGTAGTCGCTCTTCTTTCAAAGCGGAGATCTCTCGCATACTCACGGCCATATCGATCGTGGGAACAGGGATTCCTAGATCCATCGCATTTTGAGAGGTCCATTTTCCAGTTCCTTTTTGCTTGGCTTTATCCAAAATCAAATCCACCAAATCTCCATCTGTGAGTGAATCCTTTTGGGCAAAAATCTCGGCTGTGATCTCCACCAAAAAAGATTGAAGCCTTCCGGAATTCCAAGTGGAATAAACTTCGTGAAGTTCAGCATTCGATAAGCCCACGGACTTCTTCATTAAATCATAAATCTCCGAAGTCAGTTGCATCATGGAATACTCAATCCCATTGTGAACCATCTTGACATAATTTCCAGCTGATTTTGGGCCAAGGTAGGCCACACAGGGTTCACCCTTGTATTTTGCAGAAACTGCTTCAAAGATCGGCTTCACATGCTGATAGGCTTCTTTATTTCCTCCAGGCATAATACTCGGGCCCCTTCGAGCACCTTTAGCCCCACCGGAAACTCCTGATCCAAAAAAATGAATTCCTTTTTCTTTTAAATAAGCCTCTCTTCGATCCGTGTCTGTAAAAAAGGAATTTCCACCATCAATGATAATGTCATCTTTATCTAAGTGAGGCAGCAAACTTTCAATGACCTGATCTACGATTTTGCCAGCAGGCACAAGCAGCATGATCTTTCTAGGTAAACCGAGCGACTTGGTAAATGTCACAATATCTGAAGTTGCGTCCACTTGATCTGGATCGCCCTCAGCTTTTAGCGCCGCCACTTGGGACTGATCGAGATCATATCCAAAAGCTTTGAACCCATTATCTGCTACATTCAAAATGAAATTCCTACCCATTACTCCTAGGCCTATCAGGCCAAAATCATATGTTCCTTGCATCTCGTAGTCTCTTTGTCAATTCCTGAAAAACCAAAGTCAATTCATTTCCTCGGCTAGAAGAATAAAATAAATAAGCCCTATTTTTACATCCTCAAGGTCAAAATTAACTTATCAAAATGACCTATGAAGCTTTTTAGCAAAAACTATTAGGCAAAAATCAATTTACCTCTCCATTCAACTCCGAATCAATTTAGATTTTCTTATGAAAAAAACTCAAAACCAGATGTTGATCATTTTTGGAGCTTCAGGTGATTTGACAGCCCGAAAACTCATTCCGGCACTTTTCAACCTTTACAAGGGAAAGCATCTACCACAAAATTTTGTGGTGATGGGTGTGAGCAGGAGTTCAATGACGGATGATGATTTTCGAAAAAAAGTTGTGATTGAAAGCGAGTTTTTGGAGAAAAAACTAAGCTCAGAGGAAGCTTCTTTTATAGAAAGGTTTTCTGATAAACTTTTCTACACCGATCTGGGAGAAGACTATGACATTAGCTATGCTCCACTAGCCAACCGGATTCAACATTTGAACGAAAAATTTGGTACTGCCGAAAATTACATTTTTTACCTCTCTACTCCTCCAAGCCTGTATGAGCCGATCGCAAAAAATCTTTATGAAGAAGGCTTGACCAAAGAGGACGAAGGGTGGAAACGAATCATTGTAGAAAAGCCTTTTGGCTACGATCTAGCCTCGGCAAAAGCACTCAATGAGGGACTGCATAAATACTTTCACGAATCTCAAGTTTACCGGATTGACCACTACCTAGGCAAGGAAACAGTTCAAAATGTCCTCGTTACTAGATTTTCCAATTCAATTTTTGAACCAGTCTGGAATCGCCGTTACATTCATCATGTCGAAATCACCAATGCAGAAACGGTCGGAGTAGAGAAACGAGGTGGCTATTATGACAAATCAGGCGCCTTCCGGGATATGTTTCAAAGTCATTTGCTACAAGTCATCTCTCTCATCACCATGGAGCCGCCGATTAATTCGGATGCTGAAGAGATCCGGAATGAAAAGGTAAAAGCTTTGAAATCGATTCGGATCATGAAGGACGATGAGACAATCCTGAAAAACACACTTCGCGGTCAATATGTGGCCTCGACGATCGATGGCAAAAAAGTAAAAGGATATCGGGAAGAAGATGGGGTCAATCCCGAATCTACTACTGAGACGTATGCTGCTGTGAAGTTTTTCATAGATAATTGGCGCTGGAGCGATGTGCCTTTCTATGTGCGTACCGGTAAGGCAATGCCAACGAAAGTAACAGAGGTAGTCATTCACTTCAAAACACCGCATCATGATATATTTAAAAGTCAGGATGCTTACAAAAAAGACAATAAACTAATCATCCGGATTCAGCCCGACGAAGGGATTTTGATCAAGTTTGGGGTAAAAGTCCCTGGCTTAGGTTTCCATGTAGAGCAGGCGAATATGGATTTTTACTATTCAGACCTTGAGTCTGCTCATGTCATGGATGCCTACGAACGCCTTTTGCTCGATGCGATGCAGGGAGACGCCACACTGTATGCAAGGGCGGACGAAGTGGAAGCGGCTTGGAAATTTGTGGATCCTATATTGAAGTGCTGGGAAAATAGTCCTCAAGTCAATACTTATGGCTATTCGGCAGGAACTTGGGGGCCACGGAATTCAGATGATTTGATGGAAGATGGCTTTGGTTGGAGAAATCCCGGAGACTTGCTAACAGATGAATCTGGCTTCTGCGTACTTTGTTAATCCATAGCCCTAAACGATACTTTATCAAACCCTTTTTACCATGCAGTTGATTATTTCCAGTTCAAAAGAAAAACTGGCAGAAGAATTTTCATACCAGTTTCAAGAGTTGACCGAGTCACAAGAAAGCGTTCACGTCGCGCTTTCAGGTGGAAGTACTCCAAAAGTCGTCTTTGATTTTTTGGCCGAAAACTTTGCCAAAAAGATTGATTGGTCAAAAGTCTTTTTCTACTGGGGAGATGAGCGATGTGTACCTCAGACAGACTCAGAGAGCAATTACAAAATGACAGTGGATCATCTCCTATCTAAAATTACTGTTCCGGCTGAAAATATTTTCCGCGTACATGGAGAAAGTAATCCTACCGAAGAAGCGATTCGTTACGGAACGGTTCTAGATCATCAACTTCCAAAAGCAAACAACATTCCCCAGTTTGACTTGGTGATACTCGGATTGGGAGATGATGGACATACGGCTTCAATATTCCCGGATTCAATTCAGCTTTGGGATTCTTCCCACAACTGCGAAGTAGCAAGACATCCGGACTCTGGACAAAAGCGGGTCACGATCACCGGTAAGCTGATTAATAATGCCAAACGGATCGCTTTTTTGGTGACTGGGGAAAGCAAAGCCGAAAAAGTTTACGAAATTGTAACCGAAGAGGGCAACTTTCGCAGCTATCCAGCCAGCCTAGTCAATCCAGCAACAGCAGACCTAATTTGGTTTTTGGATGAGGAAGCCGCCAAAAAACTCAAATATTAATTTACCCTTTTGCCAGTAAAGGGAAAAGAGAATCAAAGCCAAAATATGAATTTAAGAAATTCGGCAACTTCGGTCTTCCTGCCTGTAAAATAAGAAGAACAGAATTACGGGCATTAATCAAGGTCAATCAAATTAAATAACTAAAATCTATTTTTATGAGCACTGTAAAATCTTATGCTGCAAAACATGCAGATCAACCACTTGCACCTTTTCAACTTGAAAGAAGAACTCCAGGCCCTAAGGATGTGGAAATCGATATTCTCTTTTGTGGAGTTTGCCATTCAGACATTCACACTGCTAGAAACGAATGGGGAGGAACCATTTTCCCAGTAGTCCCTGGTCACGAGATCGTAGGAAAAGTTATTTCCGTAGGTTCAGAAGTCACCAAGCATAAAGTAGGAGATACTGTAGGCGTAGGCTGTATGGTGGAATCCTGCGGAAGCTGTGGAAGCTGTGACGAAGACTTGGAGCAATTCTGCGAAAAAGGAATGTCAGGTACTTACAGTTCCTACCTTCAAGACAAAAAAACAATTACTTATGGCGGCTATTCAACATCAATCGTAGTAACTGAAAAGTTTGTGCTTTCGGTTTCTGATAAACTTCCACTAGAAGGAGTCGCTCCGCTACTTTGTGCAGGGATTACCACCTATTCTCCATTGAAGCATTGGAATGTAAAAAAAGGAGATAAAGTAGCCGTAGTAGGATTAGGCGGATTAGGACACATGGCTGTGAAAATTGCGGCAGCAATGGGAGCAGAAGTTACCATGCTCAGCCGCTCTCCAGAAAAAGCAAAGGATGCAGACTATCTCGGCGCACATCATTTCGAGCTGACCACAGATCCCGAAAATATGAAACGATTGAAGGGATCTTACAATCTAATTATAGACACGGTATCCGCTTCTCATGATTACTCGGCTTATTTGAATCTATTGAAAGTAAATGGCGTCATGGTCCTGCTGGGAGTTCCTCCTACACCTGAGCAAATCCATGCGACAGCCTTGATCTTTGGGCGAAAGAGTTTGGCTGGATCACTGATCGGCGGAATCAAAGAAACTCAGGAAATGCTGGATTTCTGTGCCGAGCATAACATCGTCTCTGATGTGGAAATAATCGCCATGGACGAAATCAATGAAGCTTATGAGCGTACGATCGCAGGAGATGTTCGGTATCGATTTGTGATTGATATGGCGACGCTGAAGAAGTAAGCTAAACTTCACTAAGAAAAAGCCACTCTAGAACGATCTGGAGTGGCTTTTTTTATCTTAGATCTATTTCTTTCTTAAATCCCCTCAAACAAGCCACCCAATCCCAGATTCGGCTTGATTTTCAAATGTTTGTAAGCCAACTCTGTTGCCATACGACCACGAGAGGTCCGTTTTAAATAGCCTTCTTGGATCAAAAAGGGTTCGTAGACTTCCTCTATCGTCTCAGCTTCCTCGCTACAAGCCGTAGCAATCGTGCTTAGCCCAACCGGTCCGCCTTTGAATTTTTCGATGATCGTCAGCAAGATTCGATTATCCATTTCATCCAAGCCATTGACATCGACATCCAGTGCATTGAGTGCAAACTGTGCAATATCTAAGGTGATGGTTCCGTCGCCTTTCACCTCTGCGAAGTCGCGTGTTCTACGCAAAAGCATATTAGCGATCCGGGGCGTTCCACGACTTCTGCGTGCAATCTCAAAGGCAGCAACCTCGTCTATTGGAGTTTTGAGAATTCCAGCAGAGCGCTGGACTATATCGGTGAGCAATTTGGCATCGTAATACTCCAATCTACTATTGATCCCAAATCGAGCGCGAAGCGGTGAAGTCAACAAACCAGATCGGGTTGTGGCCCCGATGAGTGTAAAAGGACTTAAGGAAATCTGCACAGATCGGGCATTTGGGCCAGAATCCAGCATAATATCAATCCTGAAATCCTCCATCGCCGAATACAAATATTCCTCCACGATCGGATTGAGCCGGTGAATCTCATCAATAAACAAGACGTCCCCTTCTTCTAGATTAGTCAGCAAGCCAGCTAGATCCGAGGGCTTATCCAAGACAGGACCCGAAGTGATTTTCAATCCCGAGCCCAGTTCATTGGCAATGATATGACTCAAAGTCGTCTTTCCCAGACCAGGAGGGCCATGAAGAAGCACGTGATCAAGTGGCTCATTTCGATTTTTCGCAGCAGTTACGAAGACTCTCAGATTCGCCACGATCTTAAACTGACCAGTAAAGTCCTCAAAACTCAGTGGCCTCAATGCCTTCTCAAAATCCTTATCTTTTGAACTGAGACTTTCCTCGTCTCCACTTAAATAATCTTCTCTCATGATGGACAAATATAGAAATTTAGACTTGCCATAAGTAGAGAATTTCATATTCACACTTTTCGCCCAAAGCAAAAAATTAGCTTTAAATTCGCAGCAAATCTCCTGACTAATGGCTTCCAACGCACAAAAAAATACGATTTATTCCCTAATCCTGCTGGTGCTGGTATTAAGTGTGTACTTCTGGAGATCGACCAATAATCCTGACGAAATCCAAGAAACCGAACTTGCAATTCCCGGGAAAATCACCTTTTCAGGTCAAACAATGGGGACCAACTACTCATTGACTTACTTAACCGAATCCGGCAAAAACCTTCAATCCTCCGTTGACTCGCTACTGGTAGTTTTTAACAATAGCCTCTCGACTTACATCCCTGATTCTGAGATTTCAAAATTTAATCGGATGGACACTCTGGCTTTTAGCTTACCCTATTTGCCCCAAGTACTCAATGCCTCAAAAATCGTCTACGAAAATACGGCTGGTGCATTTGACCCGACAGTCGGTCCTTTAGTAAATGTTTGGGGCTTTGGCCCCGGCGGACCGGAATTAAAAGATAGTGCCGACATTCAAGTCTTATTAAAATTAGTGGGATTTGATAAAGTCAACTTTGATCAGAAGGAAGTTCGCAAAACCGTTCCGGGAGTCTATCTAGACTTTTCAGCTATCGCAAAAGGACAGGGAGCTGATGTCATTGCTGACTTTTTGACTAAACGAGGTATTGAAAATTACCTGATTGAAATCGGTGGAGAGCTCGTGGCTAGAGGTGTGAATGAAAAAGGAGAGCTCTGGAAAGTAGGTATCAATCGTCCGGATGAAGCCGCCAGTGCTTCTGATCTGTACAGTATTATTGCTTTGGAAAATCGAGGTATGGCAACTTCTGGAAATTATCGAAATTTCTATGTGAAAGATCAGGTCAAAATCTCCCATACGATCAACCCTGCTACAGGATATCCTGTAAATCACAACCTTCTTAGCGCAACTGTATTGGCCAAAGATTGCATGACTGCGGATGCTTATGCCACTGCTTTGATGGTCATGGGCGTGGATCGAGCGATCCAATTAGATTCTGCACTCAGCGAAATCGAAGTCTTTCTGATATACGGTGATGGCAAAGGCGGATATAAAACTTTTGCCAGTGAAAGCCTTAAGCCTTACTTGTCTTTTATACAGGAGTAGGAATATAAATGCAACATTATTGAATTTTATTACCTTTACTGAAGTTATACCTCCGAGCTTTTCTGAAAGACTATGGAGAGCCTTCTGAAACATGGGATTAAACTTTCTTCTTCTTTTCTTTACTGCAATGGGTGCAGGATCACTGGTTTTTTTCGCCCCAAAATTCAAGGACAAGTATTTCAAACTGGTTCTCGTTTTTGCTGGGTCCTATTTGTTTTCTATTACTGTTTTACACCTTTTACCCGAATTATTTTCAAGTGGATTCGATGGTGGAAAAATAGGTTTATTCATCCTAATCGGCTTTTTACTCCAACAGATTCTTGAATTTCTATCTAGTGGAATCGAGCATGGACACATCCATCACCTTCATGGTGAAAGCAAAAGCGGTGTAATTACTGTGATGCTCGGTTTATTTATTCATGCGTTCCTGGAAGGCACTTTACTTTCTCACGACAATTTGATCGGAGTAGAATCAGTTGCCCATGTCCATGGCAGTAAATCTGTCTTGATCGGCATAGTCATGCACAAAGGTCCAGCAGCTTTTGCACTTGCTGCAGTTTTGAGCAACTCTCTTTCAAAAAAATGGACTCTGATTCTCCTTATAATTTTTGCCTTGGCTTCCCCATTGGGAATGTTCTCAAGTTCGTTTTTATTTGAAAATGGCATTCTACAAAAAGAAGGAATCGGAATGCTTTATGGATTGGTCGTTGGCGGTTTTCTACACATATCGACTACCATATTTTTCGAAAGCAGCCCACACCACACCTTTCATTGGAATAAATTATTGGTTAGCTTCTTCGCAGCTGGATTAGCGATAGCTTCGGAGTATTTTATTTAAAAAAATTCTCTGAGGGACAAAAAATATTTCTCGCGGATTAGCACATAAACAGTAAGAGATTTGATTTTTGTTGCTGAGGGATCTCAGAAAATCCGTGCTGCAATCTATTAAGATCTATGGGAGAGAAAGAAATCATTTCACGGAATTGATTCCCCACATACTTTTAAATTAGAGGGAAATAGAAATAAGAACATTGATTAAAAACCAAGTCTAACTTTTTGAAACAGGCCATTTTTACCAAATTTAATTGGGGAGGATTCGGGACTTACCAAAATTTTTTGATTAATTCGTAGCGGATTAACCTATTCTTTTCTGAATCGTCACCAAGGTGCACAGTCCCAATTCCTAATTAATAAAACCCGATCTGATCATGTCTAAAACCAAGATGCAACGCTATTGGAGCAAAAATCTCAAAACCTTATTCTACCTCCTGATAGTCTGGTTTGTAGTTTCCTTTGGATTCGGAATACTTGGGGTGGAATATTTGAATCAGTTCAGACTAGGCGGATTCAAACTCGGTTTTTGGTTTGCCCAGCAAGGCTCAATCTTCACTTTTGTGATTTTGATTTTTGTCTATGTGGTTCGGATGAACAAGCTGGATAAAGAATTTGATGTCAACGAGGATTAACCAAAAAAATCAATCAACCCCATGGAAATTTTAACCTGGACATACATTCTTGTAGGTTTATCATTCGCCTTATACATAGGCATCGCCATCTACACCCGAGCTGGCTCCACCAAAGAATTTTATACCGCTGGTGGCGGAGTTTCCCCTCTTGCCAACGGCATGGCTACTGCAGCTGACTGGATGTCCGCAGCATCTTTTATCTCTATGGCAGGAGTTATTTCCTTTGCAGGCTATGACGGCTCTGTTTACTTAATGGGCTGGACAGGTGGCTATGTATTGTTGGCGCTTTTACTTGCACCCTACCTTCGGAAATTCGGAAAATTTACCGTTCCTGACTTCGTAGGAGACCGCTATTATTCCAACAAAGCGCGAGTAGTGGCAGTCATCTGTGCGCTTTTTATCTCATTTACCTACGTTGCCGGGCAGATGCGCGGGGTGGGAATTGTCTTCTCAAGATACCTGGAAGTACCTATCGAATGGGGCGTAGTTATCGGGATGTGTATTGTATTCTTCTATGCAGTTTTGGGCGGGATGAAAGGCATTACTTATACTCAAGTCGCTCAATACTGTGTCCTTATTTTTGCCTTTATGGTTCCAGCTATCTTCATATCTATGCAATTGACAGGGAATCCAATTCCTCAATTAGGACTAGGAAGTGCAGTTTCTGACGGCACTTACTTGCTGGACAAATTAGATGGCGTGTTGACCGAGCTCGGCTTTGAGGCCTATACCTCAGGGAGAAAAGGAATGGTGGATATTTTTATGATCACCCTGGCCTTGATGGTGGGAACGGCTGGATTGCCACATGTGATTGTCCGTTTCTTTACCGTCCCAAGAGTGAAAGATGCCCGGCTTTCCGCTGGCTATGCCTTAGCATTTATTTCGATTCTTTATACCACCGCTCCTGCGGTAGCCGCTTTCGGAATCTACAATACCATTGAATCTGTCAGTGAAAAAAAGGTTGACAACTTACCGATTTGGGTGGCTAATTGGCAAAAAACAAGCCTAATCACAGTTGATGATAAAAATGGGGACGGTATCGTTCAATATGTGGCAGACAAAGAAGCCAACGAATTGACGATTGACAAAGATATTATGGTCTTGGCTTCGCCTGAAATCGCCAAACTTCCCAATTGGGTGGTTGGACTTCTTGCCGCTGGTGCAATGGCCGCTGCACTTTCCACGGCGGCAGGATTGCTTTTAGTGATTTCCACCTCGGTATCCCGTGACCTCTTCAGAACTTTCAGACCAAATATGTCTGAGAAAAAAGAGCTCCGAATTGCACGTTTAGCTGCTGCTGGCGCGGTAGTAATCGCCGGTTATTTCGGGATCAATCCTCCTGGTTTTGTGGCCGAAGTCGTAGCATTCGCCTTTGGTTTGGCAGCAGCCTCTTTCTTTCCAGTGATCATCATGGGGATCTTCTCCAGCCGAATCAACAAGGAAGGCGCTATATCCGGAATGGTTTCTGGATTGGTCTTTACGCTTAGCTACATCATTTTCTTTAAATTCATCAGTCCAGAACTGAATACTAAAGAATATTGGTGGTTTGGAATTTCTCCAGAAGGAATAGGCTCGATTGGGATGTTTCTTAACTTCTTTATTTGCATTGTAGTCTCCAAATTTACTCCTGCACCGCCAAAAGATGTACAGGATATGATTCAAGAAATACGGATTCCTAGAGGATCCGGCGATGCCCAAGTGCATTAAAAATTTAATACCTTAACGTAAAACCCATTCCTATCATGAGCGATCGAATTCATACCCTGAGCGGATATCTCTACGAATACCAAAAAAGTGTCACCCAGCCCGAAGAATTCTGGGCAAGAATAGCCGATTCATTTCACTGGCGAAAACGCTGGAAAAATGTCTTAAAATGGAATTTCAAAGATCCGGATGTGAAGTGGTTTGTCGATGGAAAGCTGAATATCACCGAGAATATTTTTGAGCGACATCTCTATACGATTGGAGATCGGCCAGCGATCATTTGGGAAGCAAATGACCCGAATGAAGCTGGGCGAACCCTTACTTATCGAGCGCTTTTTCATGAGGTGAATCGCTTCGCGAATGCGCTGAAATCTAAAGGAATTGGCAAAGGTGACAAAGTCATCATCTATATGCCGATGGTCCCTGAAGCCGCTATCGCAATGCTAGCCTGTGCCCGAATCGGCGCGATTCACTCGGTGGTGTTTGCAGGATTTTCAAGTAATGCATTGGCCGATCGGATCACTGATTGCGGAGCCAAGGCGGTCTTGACGTCGGACGGAAATTATCGCGGAAACAAGACAATTGGTGTAAAATCCCTAGTGGATGAAGCCTTGGAAAAATCCTCCGTAGAAACGGTAATCGTGTACCAGCGAACCAAGCAGGAAGTGACGATGAAGTCTGGGCGAGACTATTGGTGGCATGATGTAATCGAGAGCGAATCTGATCAAAATGTAGCGGAGGAAATGGACAGCGAAGACATGCTCTTCATTCTCTATACTTCAGGTTCGACGGGCAAGCCAAAAGGCGTGGTTCATACTACCGGCGGCTATATGGTTTATACCCAATATTCCTTTGAGAATGTATTTCAATATTCACCTGGCGATGTCTATTGGTGTACGGCTGATATTGGTTGGATCACCGGTCACTCTTACATCGTTTACGGACCACTACTGGCAGGTGCCACGACTTTAATGTTTGAGGGAGTTCCAACCTACCCTGATGCCGGAAGATTCTGGGCAGTCTGCGAAAAACATAAAGTAAACATCTTTTACACTGCCCCAACTGCCATCCGGGCATTACAAGCTTATGGCACCGAACCCATCGAAGGCTATGATTTGAGCTCGCTAAAAGTACTCGGCTCCGTCGGTGAACCGATTAACGAAGAGGCTTGGCATTGGTATCATACGCACATTGGAAAGAACAAATGCCCAATCGTAGATACTTGGTGGCAAACCGAAACCGGTGGAATTTTGATTTCACCAATTGCAGGGATCACCCCTACCAAACCAGCTTATGCTACGCTTCCACTTCCGGGAATCCAACTTTGCATTGTAGATCCTGAAGGAAATGAACTGACCGGAAATTCGGTGGAAGGGAATCTCTGCATCAAATTCCCATGGCCTTCTATGGTTCGCACGACTTATGGCGATCATGAGCGTTGCAAGCAAACTTATTTCTCCACCTATCCAGGAATGTATTTCACTGGAGACGGGGTCAAGCGAGATCATGACGGCTACTACAGAATCCTCGGACGAGTGGATGATGTCATGAATGTCTCAGGTCACCGAATGGGAACCGCCGAAGTTGAAAATGCGATAAATGAACATCCGCTGGTCATAGAATCCGCTGTGGTTGGATATCCGCATGAAGTCAAAGGTCAGGGCATCTATGCCTATGTGATCTGCGACATGACAAACAGAACCGAGGCTAATCTAGTCAATGAGATCAAAGAAATGGTTTCAAAGATGATTGGCCCAATCGCCAAGCCAGACAAAATTCAAATCGTAACTGGCCTTCCCAAAACCCGCTCCGGCAAGATCATGCGTAGGATCCTACGGAAAGTAGCCGAAGGGAGTCTTGACAGCATGGGAGATACCAGTACTTTGCTAGATCCAGAGGTAGTGGAGAAAATTATTGAAGGCCGAAAATAAAATCAGAAAGCTAAAGTGAGAAGTCTGAAAATTTTTAGAGTTCTCACTTCATATTTCATACTTGCCATGAATGTCATCGTCCACCGGGTAGCGGAGTTTCTCAAGCGGTTTCCTCCTTTTTCTTTTCTTTCAAAAGAAGCTTTGGAAAAAGTGGCTGCATCCGTAGAAATCCGCTATTTAGAAAAGGACGAGGTGCTTTTTAGGCAAGGGCAAGCTGCCGAAACCCATTTTTATATTCTAAAAGAAGGGGCAATTATTCTGACGGAATCAATCCAAAATCAAGAGGAAATTCGCGATGAATGCGATGAAGGTGATGTCTTTGGGGTTTTGGCTCTACTTGGAAAGCGACCCTATGTACTCTCTGCAAAAGTGCAGGAAAACAGTCTTGTCTATGCAATTCCTGTTTCTGTCTTTGAAGAAGTATTGGAGCAAAACAGTCGAGTAGCCCTTTATTTTGCTGCTGGCTTTGCTTCTGGGCAGGTTGTGATCCGACAGGACCTTTCCGAAGGACAAAAAGCCAGAGGCGCATTTAAAAATCAATCTAGGGATCATTCCTTGATGATTTTCTCTGATCAGTCGGAAATCAAATTTTCTGAAAAAGTTCTCACTTGTAGTCCTGAGCAAACTATCCAACAAGCCGCTGCGCTGATGGCTGAAAACCAAGTGAGCAGTATCGTAGTCTGCGGGGAAGATCTTCTCCCATTGGGAATCATCACCGACAAAGATCTACGGTCCAAAGTAGTTGCCAAGGGAATACCGCTGGATACTGTCACCGCACAAGTAATGAGTACGCCGGTTTTGACAAGGCGGAGAGATGCTTCCTTTTCAGATTTGTATTTGACCATGATAAAGAATCGGCTACATCACCTGATTTTGACAGAAGATGGGACTTCTCAAAGTCCTGTTTCAGGGATCATCTCTGATCACGATGTGCTGCTCTCCATGGGAAATAGTCCCGCAGTATTGATCCATGGGTTGATGAATACGCTGGATCTAAAAGAAATGAGACTTATCCGGGATCAGGCAGAACAAATGCTCCGCTACTATTTGGAAAATGAACTGACCATGGATTTTGTGGCTTCGGTGATGACCGAAGTCAATGACATCATCATCAAACAGGCGATGCGAATCGCGGAAAATTCACTGGCTAATGAAGACGAAGCGCTTCGGAAAATCCCCTTTTGCTTCCTTTCGCTAGGGTCTGAAGGTCGTGAAGAACAATTGCTCCGTACAGATCAAGACAATGCCTTGGTCTACGAAGATGTTCCTGAAGCTTTGACCGAGGAGGCCCATGCGTACTTTCTAAAGCTTGGCACGGCAATGGTCGAAGTACTCCTTGCTTGTGGCTTTGCTTCTTGCCCAGGATACATCATGGCCAGCAATCCTAAGTGGGTACAACCGATGAGCCAATGGAAGAGCTATTTCAGCGAATGGATCATCAGACCAACAGAGGAGGCGATCCTTAGCGCGACAATTTTCTTTGATTTTCGGCCGGTTGCCGGCAACTTGGGGTTAGGAGAAACGCTCAGTCTTCACATCTATGAAGAAATTCAAAACAAGAAAATCTTCCTGAATTTCTTAGCGAAAAATGCACTGATGAATCCTCCACCTCTCGGTTTTTTCAAAGGCTTTGTAGTAGAAAAGTCCGGAGAACATAAAAATGAATTCGACATCAAATCCCGTGCGATGATGCCTTTGGCCGACTTGGCTAGACTTCTTGTATTGAGTCATGGAGTGATTGGAGTAAATAACACTTTCAAGCGTTTTGATCGATTGGCAGAGTTGGAGCCTAACTATGAGGCACTTTTCAAGCAGGCGGCAAAAGCCTATGAAATTCTAATGCGAACCCGAGCATTGGAAGGCCTGAAAAATCAATCAAGTGGGCGGTTTATTCAGCCTGAAAGTCTCGGAAAACTCGAACGGCAATTACTAAAAAACACCTTTTCACCAATTACTGAACTTCAAAACATTGTGAAAATCCGCTTTCAGTTAGACTATTTTCAGTCATGAGTTGGTGGAACTTTGGAGAAAAAAAAGTGAAGAAAGCTGATTTTGTAGAAGCTTTTCTTCTTAAGAATCAAAAATCCATTCCTCCCATCCGAAGTTTGGATCAATTGGAGTTTACCATTTTTGATACCGAGACTACCGGTCTTTCGATAAAAGACGATTATATTCTTTCATTAGGGGGAGTAAAAATTCAGGATCAACGAATATTGATCGAAACAGCATTGGAGCTCTATCCAAATTCTCCAAAATCTGGGCAAAAAACCGCTTCAATTCATGGCTTGATCGAACGCCAAAATCAAATTCCGATTCGAGATTTTGCGGAGCAAAGCTTAAAATACTTTGGGAATTCAATTTTGGTAGCCCATCATATCGGTTTTGATACAGAAATGATGCAAAAGGCTTGCAGCCCTTTTGGATTGGAAAAACTACCAAATCCGATGATTGACACCATGACTTTGGCTATTCGATTAGAGCTCGGTCCGCATGCAGATCGAAGTCAGATTCATCCAGAAGATTACGGATTAGATGCTCTTTGCGGGCGATATCAAATCTTAACTGAAGATCGACATACCGCATCTGGAGATGCATTTCTCACTGCCCAACTTTTACTGAAACTTTTAAAATTAGCTCAGGTCAAAGGGATTAAAAACTTCGGACAGTTGATTCGCTAGGAGATTTTAAAATATTCAATTTTTTTTATTTTTTATTGGTTAAATGATAAACCTAAAAACATAATAGCTTTGTTTTCAGCTATTTATATTTAATTTAGATTATTACTTTTTTCTTCATTTAAACTTTTAACACTATGTCAAAATTTAGAATTGATCCTAACCTTGTTGTAGAGAAGAATGTAAATCTCAAAGCAATTGAAGCGATCAAAATGATCCAATGGCATCCCATTATGCTCAAGTATTGGGCGCTGGGAGGCTCCTCAGGTTGGCTGGGAACAAACACTACTGGGATCAATAGATGCCCAGACGGTGTCGGCGAATTTCAGCATTATGTCAACGGTTCCATTTACTATCATCCGTCTATCGGGGCTCATGAAGTACATGGATTGATCCGCGCGCGTTGGTCCTCTTTGGGCTGGGAGCGGAGTTTTTTAGGGTATCCCAAAACAGATGAAACTGCTACTCCCGGTGGAGTCGGTAGGTACAATCATTTTCAGGGTGGGAGCATTTATTGGAGCCCAAGCACAGGCGCTTGGGAGGTTCACGGAGCGATCCGCGGGAAATATTCGAGTTTGGGCTGGGAGCAAAGTTTCTTGGGCTTTCCATTGACTAATGAGAGCACCTGCCCAGATGGAGTAGGTCGATATAATCATTTCCAAGGTGGAAGTATCTATTGGAGTCCAAGTACGGGAGCATTTGAAGTTCATGGATTGATTCGATCACACTGGGCTTCCTTAGGATGGGAACGAAGTTTTCTTGGCTATCCAATTTCAGATGAATTAGTAGTTTTTGGAGGAACAGCTCGAATTTCTCATTTCCAGCACGGCAGCATCTATTGGTCCTCCACTGCTGGAGTACGCGTATTAAAAGAGCGCGTGCGTGTCCATGTGAAAATCTTGGAAACTCCAACCAGTTTTACCATCAATGAGCAATTTGCCGCAATGCAGGAAGTCTATTCGGTAGCTGGAGTACGTGTGGATTGCGCTTCCACTGAGAATCTCAACATACCTTCTCTAAATGACGTGGATGTAGGAGATTGTCGGATGGGAACCGTCACGATTGAGCAAAACATGCTTTATAACCAGCGGAATTTCGTTGGATCTAATGATGTGGTGGTCTATTATGTCCGAAGTACCGTTCCTGGATACAACGGTTGTGCAGCACACCCTTCTGGTAAGCCTGGCTGCGTAGTAGTTCGATCGGCGAGTCGCTGGACTTTAGGTCATGAGTTTGGTCATGTGCTTGGCATTCATCATGTGAGTGATAATAATCGCCTGATGACAGGACTGGGGACTTTTAATATCACCAATCCTCCACCGGATCTGACTTCAGCTGAAGGCACTACCATGCGCAATTCAAATCTTACTATTCCACTTTAAACTCAAAAATCATGGCACAAGCAAAAAAGAAAACGACGGAATTTGATCCACAGGAACTGCTCGCCTTTTTGAGACAGGATGAACTGGACTATCCGGCTGGAGCAAAGAAATTCGGAGAGGCGGCGTTACCGCTACTTTCTGAATTAGTCGAGGGGAATGATGAGAACCTTTCCATCAAAGCTGCTTATCTCGTAGGCTATATCTCGGGAACAGCAGCTGATGAAATCCTCAAGGCGGCTGGTGATCGGGGGATTGCGCCCGTACGGATTGCCGCTGCGTTCGGTGCGCAGAAGCGTGAACCCAAAATCGCAGAAGCGATCCTTCAGCGATCCTTCGAAGACAATGACCCTTCGGTGGTGAAATTCGCCATGCGATCCGTATCCGCGATGAAAATGGAGAAAAATTTCAAAAGTAAGATCGATCAGATCTCTAAAAACTTCCTGAACGAGAGCATCAAAGCAGATGCTCTCGCGCTTATGAAAAAGATGAAGTGATTAACCTGTTGAACCCGATTGAAGAGCCGTCCTTTGGACGGCTTTTTTGGTTTCAATCTAGCAGCAGTTTATTGAATCTCAGGCTTTAATTTATAGTAATAGTCCAGGGCACCTAGATAACCTTTTCTTCTCAGTTTAGACAAAAAATTGTTGTTTCCAAGTTAGAAAGTTGATCCACTCCCAATCTTAATAAGTTTTTACGTTTACTTTCAGGTCTATTCTCCCGAAAGCTTCCTCATGGTATGTATGGGATAGCAAGGAAAAGTAGGTGCCTTTATTAAAAGAATCTCAAAGCAGTTTAGGGATATTCGAACCTAAATAACTTTTATAGTAAACTTTTAAAATGTATTTAGATTTGTTCTCCACAATCCAACAAAAGAATTATGCACGTAATCTTGAGTATCGGGATATTAATATTCGTTGGATATATCGCGGGAGAGTTGGCAGAAAAAATAAAACTGCCCAAAATCTCAGGGTATATCCTAGCCGGAATCCTTCTTAATCCCGACTTATCAGGAATTATATCATCCGAGTTTGTGGATCATACAGATCCATTACTTTCCATATCCCTATCTGTCATAACCTTTTCAATAGGCGGTTCATTATCAATACAAAAACTCAGGACCACAGGAAGCAAAATCCTAACATTAACAGTCATGGAATGTGTCTTTGCATTCATTTCTGTATTCCTGTTTATGTTTTTAACCCTTTACTTTTTCATTCACATTTTCGATTCAGTTCATGTGATAATCGCTATTAGTCTGGTGCTTGCATCTTTAGCAGCACCAACAGATCCATCAGCTACACTTGCTGTAATCCATGAATATAAAGCAAAGGGTGAGGTGAGTTCCACGATGATGGGAATTGCAGCATTTGATGATATCGTAGGCATTATTATTTACACCTTAGTTACTGCGTTTGCAGCCTCCTTTTTGGGGAAATCAAATATTGAATTCAACGAAACGCTATTGGAGCTGGGCTTAAGTATTGGAGGGGCATTACTTGTGGGCGGATTAATTGGCTTACTGTTTTATTTGATCATCAAGATTTTTAAAAAACAAGAGGAAGGAGCCTTAATCGTTATAACCATAAGCTTGATACTATTAAGCTACGGAGTTGCAGATTACTTCGGTTTTGAATCCCTGCTAGCTACAATAGCGCTCGGAGCTTTTGTAGTTAATTTTAATCCGGCTTCAGAGGAAATATTCAAGCTTATTGAACGGTATACCGATGAATTGATTTTCGTGATATTTTTTACTTTATCTGGTATGCAACTGGATCTAGGCTCCATATCAGGAAGCTATGTGCTCATCCTTATCTATATCATTGCCAGGGTAATCGGAAAATTTTCAGGTATATACGTAGGGGGGAAAATAGCCAAGTCCGATTCAAAAGTTATGAAATACACTGCAGGCGGGCTACTTCCCCAAGGTGGGATTGTAATTGGTCTTGCTCTGTTACTCGCAAAAGATCCTGTTTTTGAAGAAACTGGGTCAATTGTTATAGGAGTAGTGATCGGTGCAGCATTGATTCATGAAATCATAGGTCCCATTTCATCCAGATTTTCGCTCTCTAAAGCTGGGGAGCTGGGTTAGATTAATCTTAAACCCTGTCCCATTTTGAGAGAATTAGCTTGTCTTGAAGTAGATCTGTTGCAAAAACTGATGGTCCAAAAGATCGCTTTTTTATTTCCAGTCCACTCCTACTTTCCCCGTAGCTTTCAACTGGATCAGTAATTCATTTTTCATCGGATAGAATCCAGCAGGAATAATTTGCAGGTTTTGAATCTTCAAATCAGCAATTGGTGTGGAAAGCCCCAATCGATCTTGAATGCTTCCCATACTCTCGTCGATCAGCTCGCCAATCGGGAAAACGGCCCCTCGCTCAATATTCTTGATGATTTTTCGCTTTTTCAGTCCGATGCTGGTTTGCGCTCCGAGATTTCCACTTTCGAGTTTGAAGTTGATATCCTCGAAAATCAGCTGTCGGTTTTCGGCATCATAAGCAGGTTTTCCTACTGCAAAAATTGTCCCTTCCAAAGACTTACCATTGCTTTGCTCGGCAAAGAAATCCATGCTCACGGCTATCAATTCTCCAAAGGCCTGCGTTTTGATATTGGAAGGAATCATCGTGGTTTTCTTATCCACTTGAAATACTTTATTCGCTAGATTTTCGGCCAAAAGCTGATTCAGTTGATCATAACTGACTGTGAGTGGCATTATAATCTCCAATTCACTTTTAGAATTTTCATTTGGAGTCAATTTAGGGAGTGGAAAAGCCCTCGAAGGCGCCGCCGATGCGGGATGAGAATTCACTTTTCCTTCAAGTCCTAGCCACACATTAAAATTCTGATTCGCATCAAAAAACTCTCGGAATCGAACTTCCTGAGGCTGGATCGAAAATGCGGTCTGCACCCCTTCCAGTTCCACTTGAAATGGCTTTCCAACCTGTGCCCAGGTCAAGTCAACCAAAGTCTTTAAGGAAGCAATGGATTCTTTACCGATCAGATTCTGCTCACTCCATTTTCGAATCTCCTTACCTACCAAGCTGCTCAAATCAATTTGCATTCCGAGTACATCAAGCGTCAGTGAGCCTCCCAAGTCAACTAATTCAAATGCCTTGATTCCCAAATCCCAATTGGAATTGATCTCCGGATCCACCTCAAATACAGGGCTGAATTGCGCATTGATTGGGATTTTAGATTTGAAAAGACTCCCCAGTCCTCCCTTTTTTAAGCCCACTTGTCCTTCGACCAAAACCGGCACCGTCAATTGGATCAACTGATCATCCATTGCCTTCCAAGTGATCGTCCCATTTCGAGTCAACTTCAAGTCACCATTGATTCCCGAACCCATATCAAGCCCCTTCTCTTCAAAAAGCATATTCGGAATCTGTGAATTGAAAATTTTATCCAAAGTAGCTTTGGGAATCTGAAGCGGCACATTTACTGACGAGATCGCTGGCGGAGGCATGGGACTAGGACCAGGATTACTGGTGGGGCTGAGGCTTTTGCATCCTGAAAAGCCGATAGCTAGCACCGCGAAAAAAAGAATGCTTTTACTTAATTGGTAAAAAGGGGATATTTTCATGAATGATTGAATCTTAGAAAGGAACTATTTCTTCCCTGCAAGTATTGTCCCAAAAGTAAAGAATAAAGAAATGAACTGGAATAAACTAACTCAACCCGGACAAATCGCCGAAATCAAAGCACTCAGCGAATCAACTCCCGTAATGATCTTCAAGCACAGCACCCGCTGCTCGGTGAGTGGCGTGTCACTGGATCGCTTGCTTCGGAAATGGAAAAATGGTGATGAGGAAAAAGTTGTTCCATACTTTTTAGATCTGATCGCCTACCGCGAACTCTCGAATTTAGTAGCTCAAGAATTTGGCGTCCCGCATGAATCTCCTCAAGTTATTGTCATCAAAAATGGAAATGCGATCTACGATGACAGCCACTTTGGAATATCCTATCCGGAGATCATGGCAAAAGTTTAAATTTTCTCATAGTTCAAATGGGCAATAAACCATTTATCCTGCCCCACATCCACTCTTATTTTTATCGAATACCCAAGTAAACCTTTCGTATTGGCAAACAGTCAAAGCAGTAGAACTTTGTAACAATATGAAAAAGAACTACTTTACTATTTTACTGATTTTTAGCAGCTTACTGGCTTTTCCTTCCTTTGGACAAAGACCTGCTGGCCAAGATCGTCCGGCGAGGATTATTACTGGAACTGTACTAGATGGAGTCACCAAAACTCCAATGATCGGTGCAAATGTACTGATCAAGACCGTCACAGATTCACTGCTTGTAGGCACGGTGACTGATGGTCAGGGTAAATTTGAAATCGCAAGACCTCAAATACCTGATGTCAAAATCGAAATTAAATTTATCGGATATGTGACCATCACCAAAGCGCACAACTTCAGAGATCCGATAGATTTGGGAGAATTAGTCCTTTTGGAAGATTCAAAAGTGCTAGACGAAATTGTCATCGAAGGACTCAATCCAGTTGGAGAGCAGAGAGGAGACACCACTTCCTTTAATGCCAAAGCCTTTAAGACGCAAGAAAATGCGCAGGCAGAAGACCTGATTAGGAAATTGCCTGGTATCACGGTGCAAGGTGGGCAACTCCAGGCGCAAGGTGAGGCCGTGCAGAAAATATTAGTGGATGGAAGAGAGTTTTTTGGCTCCGACCCAAGCATTGCCTTGCGAAATCTTCCAGCTGACGCAATCGAACGAGTAGAAGTGCTCGATCAGCGTTCAGATCAAAGCCGATTAACTGGTTTTGATGATGGAACCTACACCAAAACCATCAACATTATTCTTCGTGAAGACCGAAAAAATGGACAATTTGGGAGAGTTTATGGAGGGTATGGAACAGACGACCGCTACTCAGCGGGTGGAAGTGTCAACCTCTTCAAAGGAGACCAGCGGATTTCAATTCTGGGTCTTTTCAATAACATCAATCAGCAAAATTTCTCAAGCCAAGACCTCGCAGGCGTAAGTGCTAATGCCTCCGCCGGTGGTGGTGGCGGAAGGGGAAGAGGAGGAAACAATGCTTTCTCGGGCGGAAATGACATTGGTATTATCAGCACCAATGCAATTGGTCTAAACTACAGTGACAAATGGGGTAAAAAAGTGAATTTCACCGGCAACTACTTCTTCAACAATACTGCGAACAACCTCAGCCAAATCACGAATCGAACGACTGTAATCAACGAAAGCCTCAGTCAGATCTATCAGGAAAACCTGATCAACTCAGTAGAAAATTTCAATCATCGAGCGGATGCAAGAATCGAGGCAGATCTAAATGAAAAAAACTCATTGGTAATCACACCTTCGTTCTCTTATCAAGATAACAGGACCTTCAGTGACCGTGACGCCTTGACGTTGGCTAGCTCCGGTGACTCGCTGAGTGCGCTTCGCTCTATTTCCAATACGGAAACTAAAGCGCTGAACATCTCCAATAATATTACTTACCGCTATAAGTTTGACAAAAAAGGACGAACCCTTTCTACAGATATCAACACCACCTGGTCTAATCGAGATCAGCTTTCTAATTTATTGGCAGCTAGCGTAGATTACAACCGGGATCGGTTAGACACCACCGAACAAATAACAAACGCATTGAATGATGGATTTAACTATCGAATCAACGCAACCTTGACAGAACCTCTTGGTGAAAAATCGATTGGAACCTTCGGCTATCAAGTCAGCAACAATAATACTCGGGCAGATCAGAAAACTCGTGTACTGGATCGAGAAAACCAATATGTGCTCGACACAGCTTTGAGTAATGAGTTTGATAATAAATTTATCACGCAAAGGCTTCGAAGTGGCTATGCCTACAATAACAGTGGCTATAGCATCAATTTGAATTTGGATTATCAAAATGCTCAATTAAACAACGAAGCCTTTTTCCCTACGGAAGGCGTTTTTAAGCGGAGTTTCAACAATATCCTCCCAAGCGTAAATGTCAACTTCAGAAATCGGGAGACCGGATTCTCTTGGAGAGTTCGCTACCGAACAGATACCGATGAGCCAAGCGTAAATGAGCTTCAAAATGTGGTAAACAATCAGAATCCGCTGAATCTAAGTATCGGAAATCCAAACTTAGGTCAGAGCTTCAACCACAACATCTTTGCAAATATCAGCAAGGTAAATCTGGAGAAATCCAAGACCTTATTCATGTTTCTGAATTATTCTGCCACTTCAAATTTCATTGGGAATAGCACCTTTATCACGGCTCAGGATACGCTGATCAATGGAAATATCCTCCTTCGTCCAGGCGGGCAAATCACCAGACCTGAAAACTTAGATGGCAACTTCCGAACTCGATTCTTCCTGACTTATGGAATGCCTGTGAAGAAAATCAAGTCTAATTTAAATCTTAACACAAGACTGGGTTTCAACAGAACTCCAGGATTGATCAACGGTGATTTGAACTTGAACGACAACATTGACCTGAGTCAGGGCTTTACGCTGAGCAGTAACATCAGCAAGAATGTAGACTTCACGATCAGCACCACAGGAACTTATACGATTGTAAATTCCAGCTTGCAGTCGAATCTGGATCAAAACTATTACATCCAAGAATCGAATCTGAGACTGTACTATTCTCCAAATAACGGCAAGACCTTCATTGGAAATAATATTAATAACATCTTTTATCGAGGTCTTTCCGAAGGACTGGATCAGTCAGTTTGGCTCTGGAATATCGAGGCTGGACAGCGCTTCGCAAAGAACAACAAAGCAGAAATCAAACTCGTCATCTTTGACTTGCTGAATCAAAATAATAGCATCAGCCGGACTATTTCGGATGTCGCAATCACGGATGTATTCACTAATGTCTTGACTCGATATGGCATGCTCACCTTTACTTATATCATTGGCAACTTCAAAGAGCCAGCTCCATCCGACAATCCTTGGGAGCGAGGAAGACCAAGCGGTGGAAGAACTTGGTAATCCTTGAGGTCAAAAGGCTGAAGTGAGAATTCTAAAACCTTAAAAAGAGGACAGAAGTAAAAGTATAAAGCCTGCTGAGAATAATCTCAGCAGGCTTTTTATATTATAAACTAAAAGGAATTTGTTTGAAGATTTGAAACTAGTATATTAACTCAAAATATAAACTCCTTAGCACCTACAGATGGGAAGATTTGTTTTAGCCCTATTATTATTTGCACTAGTTTCTTGTAAAAAAGATACTGAAGAAGGAAACTATAGGATCATAAAAAAGGAAGATTTCAAAGTAATTCCTATCAACTCTCAAAAGTACTTTTTTGAGGAAGTAATAAATCCATCTAACATTGGTTTGATTGGAGATAGGGTCATAATCTCAGAAGCTTGGAGAGTTCCGGAAGAAAATCCACGTATACATATCATCAATTCTACAGATTGGACTTATGACAAACCAAAAGGAAAGCATGGTCAAGGCCCCTTAGAATTGATTGACGCCAGTTCATTTTACGAGGGCGAAAATCCAAACTCATTTTGGGCATATTCCATGAATAGAAGGAAACTAGTTGAGTTTTCAATGGAAGACTCCACTCTTTTAGGCAAAAGTGAATGGAAAATGACTGAAGCCATGCTGGATCTTTGGTTCTTTACCAAGGCTTCTGACAGTACCTATCTCGGAATATCGAGAGAAGCTAACAACCGTATTTTAGAATATAATCTGCAAGGAAATAAAATCGGAGGCTATGGGGAATGGGAGAAAGTCAAGGATCGCCCAGAATTGGACAGCTTTCAATTGAGCGCGTTGAACAGCGGCTGGCTCAAAGGAAATTCAAATGAAGGAATATTTATCAGAGTAGGCCTAATGAGAGATAGGCTTGAAATTTTTAACAATCGGGACAAATCATTTATCATTATTGATGGGCCCGATTTGGAATTGCCTCCATTCGAACTCATTGAATCTGGAAGCATTACACATTTAAATGTAGATTACGAAAACCCATACCGATATAGAGATGCTTTTGTTTCTGATAAATATATTTTCGCACTATATGGAGGTGTGAGTCAAGCTGAATTCAATAAAACAGGAATTATGGCCGAGCAAATTTGGGTTTTTGACCACAAAGGAAAATCGCTTTACAACCTAACTTTAGATAGATCAATCATCAATTTTGTAGTCAATGATGCCACAAATGAAATATATGGACTCACAACAGACGAAGACCCTGGAATAGCAGTATTTGATATCCCAAAGGAGTTGCTGAACAAATAATTTAGGCATAAAAAAGCCTGCTGAGAAGAATCTCGACAGGCTAATAGGTGATCTACAACTTATAATTACATCTTAGGAAGTACCACAGTATCCACTGAGTGAATCACTCCATTCGACTGGAATACATCTGCAATAGTTACTTTAGATTGTCCACCATTCTCATCAGTGATGTATAGGTCTTTGCCTTTCATTGAAGCGGTTATTGTTCCACCTTGTACAGTAGTCAGCGTAGCTTTACCATTTCCTTTTTTGATGGCTTCAGCAATTTCTTTAGAACCCATTTTGCCAGCTACCACGTGGTAAGTCAATACTGCTTGTAATTGTGCTTTGTTCTCTGGCTTTAGAAGTGTCTCAACAGTTCCTTTTGGAAGCTTGTCAAAAGCTGAATTCTCAGGAGCAAATACTGTAAAAGGACCTTTTCCCTGAAGTGTCTCCACCAAACCCGCGGCTTTTACTGCGGCTACTAGTGTCGTATGATCCGCAGAATTTACTGCATTCTCCACAATGTTTTTAGAAGGGTACATTTCTGCTCCACCGACCATTTTAGTCTTTTCCATTTGTGCGAAAGCCAAGTTTGAGGAAAGAAAAACGAATGCTACTAATGCTACTTTGAAATAATTTTGAATTTTCATGCTGTTGTTTTTTAAGATTGATTTTTTTTTGATTTCGTATTTGGAAGGAGATACGAGGGCTACTTGGAGATTGGATTAAGAGGAAGGAAAAAATCTAAATTGATGATCTACGAATGACGATTTACGAGACCTTCTGGAACTTCAATCGCTTGATTATTAATCTGTCGCTTTATTAGATTAATTTTTCAATTTTTCAATCTTCCAATTTTCAATTATGAATGATGCTATTGAACCTTTCCAAAAAACCCCAAAAGGCTTAGCTTTGCTATTCGAATAAAACGAATCCCATGTACCAAGAGAAAATAGAAGCCATCAAAGCTGCCATTGCTGCTGCAGATGCCAATACCCCCGACCAACTGGAAACATATAGAATGGAGTTTATCTCCAAGAAAAGTGTCGTAGGCGAACTATTCGGTGCCATGGGACAAATTCCTAATGAAGAGAAAAAGGCCTACGGACTAGAAGTCAATAGTGTCAAACAACTCGCAGAAGAAAAATTTCAAGAATTGATCGAAAAGGTCAACTCAGCCAATAAAAAGTCAAAGTCAGCAGGTATTGACCTGACGCTTCCTCCATCAAACTCCCCGATGGGTGGGATTCATCCCTTGACAGCCACTCGGCAGCGGATCATTGAGATCTTTGAGCGGATTGGATTCAACCTTTCCGAAGGACCGGAAATCGAGGACGATTGGCACAATTTCACTGCCTTGAATTTTCCTGAAAACCATCCCGCTCGAGAAATGCAGGACACATTTTTCATCGAAAAAAATCCTGATATCGCCCTGCGTACGCACACTTCTTCAGTTCAGGTACGAGTGATGGAAAACCAAAAACCTCCAATCCGGACGCTTTCACCTGGTCGAGTTTATCGAAATGAAGCGATCTCAGCCCGAGCACATTGTATTTTCCATCAAGTCGAAGGGCTCTACGTCGATGAAAATGTAGGATTCGCTGATTTGAAAAACACACTTTATCACTTCGCCAAGGAGATGTTTGGCAAGGAGACCAAAGTACGATTCCGACCTTCTTACTTCCCGTTTACGGAGCCGAGTGCAGAGATCGACATCACTTGTCTGATCTGCGGTGGCAAAGGCTGCAATGTCTGCAAAGGCAGTGGCTGGGTAGAGATCGGAGGTTCGGGAATGGTCGACCCGAATGTGCTTGAAAACTGTGGCATCGACTCTAAAAAATATACCGGATTTGCCTTCGGAATGGGCATTGAGCGTATTGCGATGCTAAAATATCAGATAAAAGATTTGAGATTATTCACTGAGAATGATTCAAGGTTTTTGAAGCAGTTCCGGACCTTGATATAGCTTATCAATTCATCAAAAAAGGGAGACAAATCGAAAATTGTCTCCCTTTTTACTATCATGTCAATCAATCTTTTCTTCACAAGTAGCAATGACATTGAAATTCTTGATTCAAATTCCTACAATCCTTTATGCCCTTCGTGAAACCTTTGCGCCCTTAGCGGTTAAATCACTTTTAAACCGCCTTTGATGTTTCCATCTTGTTGATAATATCCTCGTAGTCGAGCTTATTCCAGTTCTCTGTAATCAGCGGATCTGCCATCACGCGATTCATAATTATATCCTGAAGCTTCCCCTGAGCATATGCTTCAGAATATGGGATTTCTGAAAAGGTGACCATCGAATAAAGCGGAATCCAATCTTTAGGATAGAGCTCATGCAACTTGGCTTCAATTTTCTTCCGAAGAATAAACTTCGGATCAGAAACAGAATCCCTCATTTCCACAAAATTCTCCATCGCTAATTGGCAGACGGCATCTGTATCAGGCTTTCGCTTCTTCTGAAATTTCTCAAATACCAAATCCCAGCTATTTGTTCCAAGCTTATCAATCAGACCATTCAGAATGGAGCAATCTTCAAAGCCGCAATTCATACCCTGTCCATAAAATGGAACCATCGCATGAGAAGCATCTCCGAGCAATAAGCTTTGGCCTTGTACCCAAGGGTAGCATTCGACATTAATCAAAGCTGAAGTTGGGTTTTTGAAAAACTCAGACTTTAAGTCTGGCATCAATTTATAGGCATCGTCGAAGTAGTTTGAAAATACGGACTCCAAATCTTGATCATCATTGATCTTTTCGAAACAGACTTTAGTGCCTTCAAAAGGCAAGAACAACGTGCAGGTAAAGGATTTGTCTGGATTTGGCAAAGCGATCAACATAAACTTGCCTCTAGGCCAGATGTGCAAGGCATTTGGATCCATAGCAAATTCTCCAGTAGGGGTTGCCGGAATGGTCAATTCTTTATACCCATGGGAAATGTATTCCTGCTTATAATTGAACCGAACCTGCTTTTGCATGGACATGCGAAGTGCGGAATAAGATCCATCAGCCCCAATGATTACTGGAGCCTCAATTTTGGATTCCCCTTGTTCCGTCTCAAATATAATTTCTTGATTGCGGAAGTCTACATTGACACATTTATGCTCAAAGTTGAAATTCACCCCAATACGCTCACCTTCTTCTACTAGAAGCTGGTTAAACTTGCCACGGGAAATGGAATAGATAGCCTGATTTGCTTTTCCATAGGGAATGAAAGTAGTGCCTCCATGCTCGTCATGAATCTTTCGACCGTGCATAGGAATCGCCAAGGGAAGGACTTTCTCCTTCAGCCCAACTTCCTCGAGACTCTTCCAACCTCGATGGCTTAGAGCCATGTTGATGGATCGCCCGGCTTCTCCATAAGGTTTCTTTAACTTATCTGGCCGTTTGTCATAGATGGAAACTTCCAGACCTTGACGCTTCAGATATAGTGCCATAAGTGAACCGATAAGTCCGGCACCTAGGATTGTGATTTCGTTCTTTTTCATTCGGATAGATTTATCCATGCTTTGTTTTAAGCGAATTTTTTCAAGGATTGTTCCAAAATCTGTGCAAAACGGAAAACATCCTGAAAGCTGTTGTAGAGCGGTGTTGGTGCCAGTCGAATCACATTTGGATTTCTCCAATCGCCAACTACTCCGTTTTTATAAAACTCATCAAAGACAGCTTTGCCTCCACGATGGATCAGTAAAGATAACTGACAGCCTCTTTCGGCTGGGTCTTCTGGGGTAATAATTTCCAAAACTCCCGAATCTCCGTTGATTTCGTGGATTAAGTATTCTAAGTATCCTGTTAGTTTTTCACTTTTTGAGCGCAGATTTGAGATTCCTGCAGCTTGAAAAATATCCAAAGAGGCCTGATGAGCTGCCAAACCAAGAATGTTAGAATTCGCTAATTGCCAGCCATCAGCTCCATGCATGGGAATAAACCCTTTCTCCATGAGAAAACGCTGCTGCTCATCATGGCCCCACCAACCAGCAAATCGGGGTAAATCTTGCCGATCTGCATATTTTTCATGAACATAAATCCCAGAGACATTACCGGGACCAGAGTTCATGTATTTGTAACTACACCATGTGGCAAAGTCCACTTCCCAATCATGTAGGCTTAATGGCGCATTTCCTGCCGCATGTGCCAAATCGAATCCAGCAACAGCTCCCACTTCATGAGCTGCAGCCGTAATCGCTTTCATATCAAAAAGTTGCCCGGTGTAATATTGCAAACCTGCCATATTCACCATCGCCAGTGAATCGCCTTGACGACGAATCTCATCGACAATATCTGCTGTTCTTAGTGTATGCTCACCCGCTCGCGGCTTCAATTCTACAATCACATCCTCGGGATTTAGGCCATGCCACTTCACCTGAGATTCCAGCATGTATTGATCAGAAGGAAAAGCTCCAGCCTCAATGATAATTTTAAAGCGGTCATTCGTTGGTCGATAAAAGGAGACCATCAATAAATGTAAATTGACCGTCAAATTATTCATCGCCACTACTTCATGTGACTGTGCTCCTAGGATCTCGGCCAATGCGGGTTTAGACTTTTGACGTACATATAGCCAAGCATCTTCCCCATCAAAATGACCATCTACAGCCATCTCAGCCCAATTTCCAAGTTCCTTCTTCAGATAATTCGTGACAGATTTTGGCTGCAAGCCAAGAGAATTTCCGCAGAAATAGATCGCTTCTACTCCCTTTATTTTAGGGAAAAGAAAGTGTTCGCGGTAGGAACAAAGCGGATCTTCCTGATCCATTTTTTGAGCAAAAGCTTCGGAGTATTCGTAGGTCATTTGGTTTTAAAGTTGGGGAGTTTTCAAAGTTGAAAGGTTTGTTTGAGGAATGAAAGATTTTCAGCTGACGAGCGACTTTGATTTTGCCAAATCAGCAATCATACCTCTTAAATCTAAATTTATAACCCTATTTCTCCATTACTGTTCCGCAGTTTTTGCAAGTGTGGTGCTCAGGAGTATTCCAGAATCGATCCATAATAGGCGGGAGTTGATTGACGATATCAGTCATTTCGACATATTCTTCATAGAGTTTTTCGCCACAGTTTTCGCAGTGCCAGATAAAACCGTCCTTCTCACCCGCTCTTCGGTAGCGCTCAATTACTAATCCGATGGTGTTGGCTGGTCTGCGTGGCGAATGAGGAACTTTCGCAGGCAAGAGAAATATTTCCCCTTCCTTGATTTCAATATCTTTTGGCTTGCCATCCTCGATAATTTTCAGTGTGATATCACCTTCCAATTGATAGAAAAACTCCTCCCCCTCATCGTAATGGTAATCTTTTCGAGAATTTGGCCCACCAACAACCATCACAATAAAGTCATCATTGTCCTTATAAACCTGCTGATTACCAACCGGTGGCTTCAAAAGATGTCGGTTTTCATCGATCCACTTTTTGAAATTAAATGGTTTTGAAATGGCCATAAGTAGTATTCTTTTTGAAAATGAGAGATATAAATCAATCTTAAAAGTATTAAAAAACCCCCGTTTTTTTGGCTTACTTTGTTCAAAAGCCCAAATTCCATGCGTTTGCCCATTATTGACATGCACTGCGACATGCTTTCCTATTTATGTGTCGTGCCTGGTGCCAACCCCTATTCCAAAGATAACATTGCCTGCGCTATTCCTTGGCTTATAGCCGGTGGCGTACGCATGCAGGTCATGGCAATCTACACTGATGTCAGGCCTGAAAGTATGAAGCTGGCAAGTAGCCAAGCCACTATTTTCTCCAAACTTCTTCAGGAAAATCCGGTCGATCTCGCATTTGCTGGCCCGGCCTTTTTATCAGATTGGGAAAAACAAAAACAGGTCGGGATAATCGCTTCCGTCGAAAATGCCGCTGGTTTAGGAAATGAATCTGCTTCATGGCAGGAAATCTATACCCAGCTGGATTCTATTATCCAGCAAGTAGGGAAATTAGCTTACATCAGTTTGACACATCATACCGAAAACAGATTTGGCGGCGGAAACTATACCGACGGAATCGGTTTGAAAGATGATGGTAAAAAGCTTTTGGACTATATGGCTGGCAAGCAAATCCCTATTGACCTTTCTCATACCTCGGATCTTTTGGCAGAAGGTATTTTGAACCACATCGACAGTCAAAAATTAGAGATTCCGGTAATTGCCAGTCATTCCAATTTCAGAGCAATTTGGAACCATCGTCGTAATCTAACTGATGAGTTTGCCAAAGAAATCATAAAGCGAAATGGAATTGTTGGCGTGAATTTCCTTCGGGCGTTTTTGGATACAGAAGTTCCGGAACGATTGTTTGAGCATATTCTACATGGTTTTGAAGTCGGTGCTGAAAAAAACATCTGCTTTGGGGCCGACTTTTTCTACACTGGAAATTTTGGCGATCCGAGTCGAATTCCTTTCTACTTTCCTTTGGCAGAAAATGCAGGAAAATACCCCTCCATTCTGGATAGTTTGGAAATCGACTTGACAGAAAAGCAGCTCAAAGGCTTGGCCTTCGAGAACGCCCTTAATTTCTATCAAAAACTCTGGAGCTAATGTCTTCCCATCATTTTGTCAAAGAGCAGCAAGAACCCGCAGTTTTAATTTTAGACACTGAAAACATTCACTTCGATCAGATTTCTGGGATTTTTGAATGGGTCCCCACCATTTTAGTCAGTGAAAAAGCCTTGGATCAAGTCTTAAGCTGGGGAATCAAAATTGATGTGATAATGGCTTCAAGTGTATTTCAGAGCGAAAATTCCCAACTTTTAGAATCCCAATACCCTGTGAAATTTCTGACAGTTGAAAATGATAACTTTCTGACTGATGGGATCAATTACCTCCTCGGGAGCAAGCATGAAGCGGTTCATTTGGTGGGCGTTTCACATCAAACAGCTTTTGAACTTGAGGGGAAGTTGGGCTTAATGAACCTGACACTCATCGATGGCAATTGGAGATACTATCCGGTAAAGTCCGGGAAATTTAAAAAATGGTTTGCCGAGTCTTCTATTCATATCCATGGCAGAGAAGGGATGCCAGTAGAAATCAAGAATTCCGAAGGAGAGCTCCTCCTTCCGATCACCTATGCGACGATGATCGAAGTGCCGGAAGGAATCACCGAAATCAAAGCACCTGGGATTTTTTGGATAGGTGAAGAGATTTTATAATCCTCTCAAAAGGGAATAATAATCAAAGAATAAGAGGAATTGGAAAATCATTCAGGTTAAAAAAATATGCTTTGGAACGCAGATTTAGCTGAATTGGCTGGTTTCAACTTCCTACCTCCCACTTTCCTACTACGATTCTATCTTTTCCATTCAAATCCTTCAGTAATCTAACTTCAGAATAGCCCATTGTTTCCAATAAAGAAGTCACCGAAGTTCCAAAGTCCTCATGGATCTCGAAGTAGATTTTCCCTCCAGCTTTCAGAAGTCTTTTGCCTTGATCTGAAATAACTCTGTAAAAAAGCAAGGGGTCATTATCTGGAACAAAAAGTGCCAATTCCGGCTCAAAATCCAAGACATTCCGGTGCATTTCTGATTTTCCTGCTTCAGGAATGTAGGGCGGATTACTTACCAAAATATCCAAACGCTCCAGCTCTGGCAGGTCCTCCAAAATATTACATCTCAAAAAAGTTACCGAGGCATGCAGCATTTTGGCGTTCTTTTCTGCAATCTCGAGCGCTTCGTTTGATATATCCAAGCCATACATTTCCGGACGATTCATTTCCAGAGCCAAGGAGATTGGGATGCAACCCGTCCCCGTGCCAATATCCAAAACCTTTAAGCCCGTCGCCTTATTTTCCTTGAGGATCAAATGGACCAACTCTTCAGTTTCATTGCGGGGAATCAGCGTGGAAGGATTGACTAAAAATTCATGTCCGTAAAAAGGAGCTTTGCCTAGAATATATTGGATTGGTTCTCCGGTTTTCAGTCGATTCAAATCTTCAAACAGTTTTTCCGGTAAGTCTTTTTCCTCCAAAAAATGCATCATGTCGACTCTTCTTAAACCTAGATGATACTCCAAAAGCCAATTAACTAGACTTTCAGCTTCTTGTGCATCGTAGATTTTAAGCTGCGAAGCAAGTTTTTTAACTAAATCTGAAAAAGTGGACATGGTTTTTAATCATTTGATTTTGATATGCGTAAAAGTAGCAAACCTAAATTTTACTCTATGAAAAAGTTATACTCGCTAGCTCTTATTTTGCTTTTTTCGACAAATACCTTTGCTCAATCAGATTCTAAAATTTGGATTGGGATTGATGGAGCTTATTGGCAGAAAAGTGTCAAAGGAGGAATTTCATCTGATTTTGATTCCGAATATTCAGCCAGTATCAGGCCGATGATTGGTTTCAAGTTGAATGAGAAATGGTCTATTGGAATACTAACCAACTTTCAGAGTTACAGGCAGGATGAAGGCTTAGCTGCTTTTCAATTTTATAATTTCAATACTGGACAAGGAGACACCAGAATCCCGAATCCAGATTTTTACCTTCAAGCTACTAAAAACAAGGTCTTCGGTCTGGGTGCTTTTATCAGAAGAGATTTGGAATTAAGCGAAAAATTCTCCTTCAACTTCAGTCTTTACAGTATGCGAGAATCTGGAAAAGAGGGAACGATCGAGCGTTATTATCAGATCATCCCTTGTGCATATTGCCTCTCAATCGCCAATCCAATAAATAAAGATTTCGCAGAGGTTGATTGGAGAACCGGTTTGGATTTAGCTTTTGCGTATCAGGCAAATGAATGGCTCAAATTAGAACTCAGGGCAAATCTGATCGAATTTCGGTTACAACAAATCTCTAACCCAAGTCCGAACTTGACCAATATTGCTCCGACTTCCTTTGAAGAATCTTACAGAACTTTCTATGGAAATTTCACTGATTTCGGCTCCGCAGTATCGCGAGATGGAATCCGATTTGGACTAGTCTTCACTCCCTTTTAATTCTAGAAATCAGAACAACCGAAAGAAATTCTACCTTTGTGGAGAATATTATTTCCATGAAGCTACATAACAATACCATCCGCGGAGTTCATACCGCTTTGCAAGCAATTTTCGAAGAAGGACAGTACGCCGATAAAGTCATCGAGCGCACACTTAAATCCAACCCAAAATGGGGTGCTAGAGATCGCTCATTTATTGCAGAGACGACCTATGAGATGGTTCGCTGGTGGAGATTGATCAACTATCTGAGTCCTTCCAAAGATTACTATGATCTGTTCGGTACCTATTGGTTGATGCAGGGGCATTCGCTTCCCCCTTGGGAAGAGTTTGCGCGAATCAATGCTGACAAGCTCAAAGAAAAATACGAGAAGCTAGACGATCCGGCAAAACTCGAATCCGTCCCGGATTGGTTGTTTGAATTAGGCAAAAAAGAACTTGGCGGGGCATGGGAAAATGAAATCCATGCACTCAACCAAGAAGCTCAAGTCGTGCTTCGGGTGAATACTTTAAAAATAACTCGGGAACGATTGAAAAATCGACTTGCCGAAGACAACATCGCCACTCACATTATCAAAGGCTATCCTGATGCATTAATTTTGGATGAGCGAACTAATGTGTTTAGAAATTCAGCTTTTAAAGAAGGCCTATTCGAAGTTCAAGATGCATCGTCCCAGTTGGTTGCTTTGGCACTCGCGGTGGAGCCTGGAATGCGCGTAATCGATGCCTGTGCAGGTGCAGGAGGCAAGTCACTTCATCTTGCTGCGTTGATGCAGAATAAAGGAAAAGTCCTTTCGATGGATGTGGAGGAGTGGAAACTCCAGCAAACTAAGCTTCGAGCTCGGAGAGATGGAGTAAGCATCATCGAGCGTAAAGTGATCGAAGGTTCTAAGACCATCAAGCGACTCAAAGAGACAGCCGACAGACTCCTCTTAGATGTCCCTTGCTCTGGACTGGGTGTTCTTCGGAGAAATCCTGACACCAAATGGAAATTGAGCGAAGAATCAATAGAGAAAGTTCGGAAGACGCAGCAAGAAATTCTTCAAGCCTACCCATCGATGGTGAAGCCAGGTGGACAGATGGTGTATGCCACTTGTAGCATTCTTCCTTCGGAAAATCAGGATCAGGTAGCCACATTTTTGGCTTCAGAGGCTGGAAAAGATTTTGAATTGATCGAAGATCAAAAAGTTCTTGCTCATGAAAGTGGCTTTGATGGATTCTACATTGCCAGGTTCCAAAAGAAAAAGTAATGGACTAAGCTTCTGATTTCCAAAAAGATATTAGTAAATTCAGTTTTAACTATTTTCCTATGGACTTAGAACTTATTTTTTCCATCGCAAATTCCTTAGCCCTTTTAAGCTGGATCTTACTTTTCGTTTTATATCAGAAACATTGGGTTTATACTTTCCTGTTTTCTGTAGTTTTTGTCTTTATGGCTTGCCTATACCTTTTCTTTATCCTACAAGGTGTTGGTGGAGATTCACAGGGTGGTTTTGACACTTTAGCCAATGTCAAATTACTTTTTGTAAAGGATGAAGCGGTCTTAGCAGGCTGGATTCACTACTTGGTTTTTGATCTATTCACCGGTATGTGGATCTGTAATGATGGGGATAAGCGAAAAATAAATCGTTGGATTCTGCTTCCTTGCTTGGTTTTCACTTTTTTATTGGGACCAACAGGCTTACTGTTATACATATTGGTTCGTGTAATTCATTTAAGGAAATATCCTCAGCATCCTTATGATCCGAAATTGGTTTACTGAACTTCGCCAAAGAAACCGTCTACTTGCGGATTCGGGGTTGTTTTACTTCTTTGTTTTTCTCGCTCTGGCGATTCTCCCACTTTTTGATTCGCGCGAATTATTGGGGGTAAGTGTTTGGAACAAACCGTTAAAATTCTATGTCTCCACGACTATTTTATTTTGGACAATTGCTTGGATTATGGCTGATATTCCCAATCGGAAAGCGGTGAAATTCATTTCGTGGACTGTATTTATTTTATTGTCAGCCGAATTACTTCTGATCAGCTATCAGGCCTATCTAGGCAAAACATCCCACTTTAACATTTCCAACCCAATCGACGGTGCAATTTTCGGAACCATGGGAATACTGATTTTTCTCAACTCTCTTTGCTTCATTTATCTCCTCTTGTTGATTTCCAAGCTAAAAACAATTCCCAAAGGGTATAAACTAGGCATTCAACTAGGCCTAGTCATCTTCCTGATCGGAGGATATGAGGGCTATCTTATGGCGGGCAGACTAAGTCACACCGTGGGTGCAACAGATGGACAGGAAGGTTATTTCCTTTTAGGCTGGGCAAAAGCGTATGGAGATCTTCGGATTTTTCATTTCTTAGGACTACATGCCTTGCAAGTACTATCGCTGGCAGGCTGGTACTTTTTTAAAAATGAGCCTTGGAAAATGTTCATCTTCGGTTTCGTTTATTTCTTGATGAGTTCAGGAATCCTTTGGATAAGTTTACAAGGGAAAAGTTTATTTTAAGTACGCATTCAGAATTTTTAGGTCTTTTCCACAACTTATACCGCCTAATTCGAAATAAATTTTGGCGGGTCTGTGCCAGCTTCAGATTTTGTGTATAACTTTGACGGGCAAATAGGGTTACCTATATCCAATATTTGCCATGAATAGAAATTCCGATAAGTTCCTCTACGAAGCACTCACCTATGATGACGTGCTTTTAGTCCCAGGTTATTCAGAAGTCCTTCCCAGAGACACTGATACTTCAACCCAACTCACCAAGAAAATAAGATTAAACATTCCTTTGGTTTCCGCTGCGATGGACACGGTAACCGAATCCGAATTGGCAATTGCTATAGCTTTGGAAGGGGGTCTTGGATTTATTCACAAGAATATGACCATCGAGCAGCAGGCGGCTCAAGTGAGAAAAGTAAAGCGATCTCAGGCTGGGATGATTTTAGACCCAATCACACTTCATATCGATTCCTTTGTAAGAGATGCCGAAGCTATCATGCGTGAATTCTCGATTGGTGGAATACCGGTTGTAGATCATAACAAAATTCTAAAAGGCATAATCACCAATAGAGATCTTCGATTTATCAAGGATCAAAATCGACCCATTCGAGAGATTATGACTACTGAAAAGCTTATTACAGCCAAATCAGGAGTATCCTTAGAAGAGGCTGAGGAAATTCTTCAAGAATATAAAATCGAGAAATTACCAATCGTAGATGACGAATATAAGTTGACCGGATTGATCACTTATAAAGATATCCTCAAGCGAAAAGACAAGCCATACGCCTGTAAGGATGAATATGGTAGACTTCGCGTCGGAGCTGCAGTCGGAGTGACAGCAGATATCGTCGCACGAGTAGAAGCTCTTAAAAACGCTGGAGTGGATGTCGTATCTATCGATACTGCACACGGTCATTCCAAAGGAGTAATTGATACCTGCCGGAAAATCAAAGACACTTTCCCTGACTTGGAAGTAATTGTAGGAAATATTGCTACTCCCGAAGCAGCAATTGCTTTGGCAGATGCAGGAGCAGATGCAGTTAAAGTGGGCGTTGGACCTGGATCTATCTGCACCACTCGAATTATTGCAGGTGTGGGCGTTCCACAGCTTTCTGCAGTTTTCGAATGCGCTGAAGTGTTAAAGCATCGAGGCGTGCCTGTAATCGCAGATGGAGGAGTCAGATATTCTGGAGATTTAGTAAAGGCTATAGCAGCAGGTGGAAGTTCAATTATGATCGGTTCATTGCTTGCAGGTACTGAGGAAGCTCCAGGTGAAATGATCATCTTCGAGGGAAGAAAGTTCAAGTCTTACCGTGGAATGGGTTCGTTGGAAGCTATGGAATCAGGCTCCAAAGACCGGTACTTCCAAGATGCTGAAGACAATGTCAAAAAGCTAGTTCCGGAAGGAATCGTTGGAAGAGTTCCTTTCAAAGGCTTAGTGTCAGAAGTACTTTACCAATTGGTAGGTGGACTTCAGGCTGGTATGGGATATTGTGGTACAAGGACTATAGAAGACCTGCAGAAAAATGGCAAGTTTGTCAAAATCACCGCAGCAGGAGTAAAAGAATCACATCCGCACGATGTAAGCGTCACCCGAGAAGCTCCAAACTATTCGGTGAAGTCATAAGCGGAAAAATTGCTATTAATCAAAAAGGCCAGCATATGCTGGCCTTTTTTTGTTACTATTTTAATAAAGTCTTGAGCTCATAGTCCTGAAGATGCGCATTCAGCCAGCCTCCTTCTAGGGTTGCTTGGTAGTATTTTTTGTAAAAATTAATTGCAGGCTCATTCCAATCCAGTACTTGCCACATCATACCTGTGCAACCTTCTTCAAGACCTTTGGCCATAATCCGATCAAAAAGTAATTTACCCGCACCCTGAGCTCTTTCGGATTCTGTGACAATAAGATCTTCGAGATAAATCCGCTTTCCCTTCCAGGTAGAATACCGATAGTAATAAATCGCCGTTCCAATAATTTTTCCTGTACCCTCTTTCTCACAAACAAAAAATCCATAGGCGGGATTTGGGCCGAAGCCGTCCTTTTCCATCAGTTCGACTGTATTGATGACTTCTTCGGGCATTTTTTCATACACAGCGAGTTCGTTGATTAACTCTAAAATACGTGGCAGGTCCTCGATTTTTCCAGCTCGAATTGAAAACATTTGATTGGGGTTTGATTTGAATTTTGGATTATGACTTAAGGAAAGGCTAAATTTAGCCAAAACCAAGAGATATGTTTTTAGCGATTGATGCAGGTAATTCTAATGTAGTTTTTGCCCTTTATGACCAAACCGAAAACCGATGGAAAAATCAATTCCGATTGGAAACAAATTTTGATACCCTCGCCAATCAGCTCAGCAAGAAGGTACCACTCTATTTTTTAGAGCATGGAATTGGACCTCCAGATATCGCCAAGATCGGTTTCAGTTCAGTGGTTCCCGAAATCAACAAAGTTATTACAGACTTTTGCCAAAACTTTTTAGGGAAAAAACCCTATCTCATTTCTTCGAAAAGCTATCCTAAACTTCCCATCAAAACCAATCGACCTCAGGAGATAGGAACCGATTTGATGTGTAATGTCATGGCGGCTTTTTCGAGAAATCAAGATCCAGTCATCCTAATAGATTTTGGTACAGCACTCACTTTTACGGTAGTGGGTAAGCATGGCGAAGTACTTGGTGTGAATATTGTCCCAGGCATCAAAACAGCCATTAAATCTCTTTTTTCAAATACCTCCAAACTCCCGGAAGTTGCGCTGAAAGTGCCTGAGTCTGCGATCGGAAAAAATACGGTTCATGCCATTCAGGCTGGAATATTTTATGGCTACAGCAGCTTAATCAAGGGAATGATCAAGACGATTGGTACCGAAGCTCAACTGGATTTTAGGGTAATTGCCACGGGAGGACTCTCTGCTGTTTTGAGTCCTCTGAATCAAGTCTTTGATGAGGTGGACCCGAATCTCACGCTGGAAGGCTTGAGATTGATTACACTGGCTAACTCCTAATCAGAAATCAATACCTCAAAATTCAATACCAAATTTGCATCTGGGCAATTAGCGGCATACTTCTCCATTTCTCGTTTGGCACAGACTCCTGGATAATCTCCAACTTTTCCTTCTAGGTCATACATCAGTTGAAAATGCAGATGCGGTGGCCAATCTCCATTTTCAGGATATGGGCCTACATGACAGATCAAGTCTCCTGCTTTCACTTTTTGTCCCACTTCAAAACGATCCAAATCCGTCAAAGTCAAATGGCCATAGAGCGAATAAAGCATCGTCCCACCCAGTTCATGCTTCAGAATCAAGGTTGGGCCATAATCCCCAAAGCCTTTATTGTCCTGAATAGAATGAATTTCTCCTTCACAGGGTGCATATACTGGCGCACCCGCTTGCGTCCAAATATCTACTCCAAGATGGATGTTACGAAAATCAGCCTCCGAAATCTCAAATCGCTCGCTTCGCCTGTAAATCGCCCGATGCTCTAGATAGCCGCCTACTCCGTAGGTTTTCCCAGCCCTTCCCAACTGATCAAACACAAACTGATTGAAAATTTTAGTTTTTCCCAAATCAACTGTTTCTAATTCTTTATTTGCAGGGCTAAAATCAAGTTTCATTGAATTTTTCACTGTAAGTGGCTCTCCCATAACTGGGAAAAAATCAAAGGCTTTCCAATTCATTCCCGAAGATTTAAAAAATTATTCAAAGCACTAAATCATCGACAGATTATCTATTCAATTCATTCCTTGAATCGTTTTTTAGCTAAAAAGAAATCCCTACTTTTCGACATGGAAAACACCCACTTCCCTTCACTGAATGACATTCGGTTTGCCGCAGTCCGTATCAAATCTTTTATTCATAAAACTCCAATCCTCACCTGCTCCACCATTGACGAAATGGCCGGCTGTGAGATTTATTTCAAATGTGAAAATTTTCAGAAAGTCGGTGCTTTCAAAGCTCGTGGGGCAGCCAATGCTGTCATGAAACTCACTGATGAACAGAAGAAAAAAGGTGTCGCAACCCATAGTAGCGGCAATCATGCAGCTGCACTTGCCAGAGCGGCAACTGTAGCGGGAATCCCATCCTATATCGTAATGCCCTCAAACGCTCCGGAAATCAAAAAGAAAGCCGTCAAAGGATATGGAGGGGAAATCATCGAGTGTGAACCGAATCTTAAAGCACGGGAAACTACACTTGAAGCAGTAGTGAAGCGCACCGGCGCGACATTTATTCCTCCTTATGACTTTATGGATGTGATCGAAGGGCAGGCAACTTGCGCTTTAGAATTCCACGAAGAGCAGGATGACTTGGAGATCATCATGACTCCAGTTGGTGGCGGAGGATTATTAGGGGGAACTGCCCTGCTAACGCATCATTGGGATCCAGAGATCGAAGTGATCGGAGCTGAGCCGACTGGTGCTGATGACGCTTACCGCTCTTTTCAGGCTGGTCGAATCATTCCTCAGACTGATCCCAAAACCATTGCAGACGGCCTTTTGACCTCTTTGGGTGTTTTGAATTTTGAGCTGATTCAGAAGTATGTTTCAGATATACTTTTGGCGACAGACCCACAGATCATCGCCGCCATGCGCTTGATCTATGAACGGATGAAGATCATCATTGAGCCTTCCTGCGCTGTGCCGCTTGCCGCTTTACTCGCCAATAAGGAACGCTTTGCTGGAAAAAGAGTGGGAATAATTCTGACCGGTGGCAATGTGGATTTAGGAAAATTGCCTTTTTGAAAGGATTTATTGACAACTTGAAACAGAATCACCCATTCAACTTCTTATCCAAATAGGCCAACAGTGATTTCAAGCTACTGGTTTGTCCATAGTCCTCTTCAGGTACATCCACATTCAATTTTTCGCTGATTGAAACAATAAACTGGAGCACATCAAAAGAATCAATATTGAGCGCTTCCCGGATATTTTCTTCTGGCATCAATTGGGATGGATCGGTCTCTGGAGCAATCCTTTGGAGCAATTGAAAAACTATTTTTTTGATTTCTTCCTGGTTCATTTTTATTCTGGATTTTGTAAATATCTATTGATCGCCGCTAAAAACTTACTTCCTATCAACCCGTCAGTAGCGCGATGGTCTGCTGCTAAAGTTACATCCACTACGGATCGAATTCCCAACATCCCATCTTCGGCAAATGGCTGTTGACTGATTTCTCCAAAACCGACAATTCCAACTTGGGGCGGATAGATCAGGCCATAAACTTTGTCGGCACCACCTTCTCCTATACTGGTGATGGTAAATGTGGAATGACTGAGCTCAGAGCTTCTTAATTTGAAAGCTCTAGCTCTTGGAATAAGATCATTCATCGTCTCCATAATTTCATCTACAGTTTTTGAATCTGCCTGTAAGATTGCTGGTACGACAATACCTCCAGATCGTAAGGAAACCACGAAGCCAATATTGATTTCATTTTTTCGCCGAAGGCCATTTTCCCAGGTGGAATTGAGATCCGGAACTTCATCCAGTGCTTTGGCTACTGCTTTGATCAAAAGCGCTACTGGCAAGATGCGGTTTTTCACCGGACGTTCTTTATTGGCAGCTTTTATCCAATCCATCGCCTTGGACATGTCCATCCTTTTTTCCAAATAGTAATGAGGAATTTCTCGGTTGGACTTACTCATGGCAGCGGCAACTGCCATTCGGATCGATTCAGAAGCAGGTCCTGCAGGTTTTACAGCGATATCTTTTATTACCTCTGCTTCCTTTTCATCTTCTTTGATTGGCTTTTCTCCTTCAGAAATGGCATTTTCAACATCTTCTTTCACAATCGATCCCTCCGGACCTGTACCTTTCAACAAAGAGATATCAATCTGATTCGCGTCAGCTATTGTTCTTGCCAAAGGAGAAATCTTAATCCTTTCTCCAGGATCAGATTTCTTTTCTATTTTTTCTTCTACTTCCACAATCGGATGAGTTTCCGTTTTTGGAGCTTCTTCATCTGGGACAACTGAGATGGTTTCCTCAGTTTTTCCGTCATTAATCAAGGCCAAAACAGAGCCTACGGGAACCTTTTCCCCTTCTTTAACCAGAAGTTTTTCTAGCGTCCCCTCATCAAAAACCTCTATTTCTATCAAGCCTTTTTGGGTTTCCACATCTGCAATAATATCCCCCCGCTGGAGGGCGTCGCCTGGCTTTTTTCTCCATTCTACCAGTGTTCCGGCTTCCATATCCGCTCCTAAATTTGGCATTTGAAACTTGATCATGGCTTTAGCATTTTTTTGACTTTTTCTAAAATATCTTTCACTTGTGGAATAGACGCATCTTCCAAATGCTTGGGGTAAGGAATCGGAACCTCCACACCGCAGAGTCTTTCTACAGGGGCATCCAAGTCGAAAAAGGCTTTTTCCATAATTCTGGAAACTACTTCTGAAGAAATGCTGACGGATTTCCATGCTTCTTCGACAACTAAGGCCCGATGAGTCTTTCTTACAGAAGTAAGGAAAGTCTCCTCATCCAAAGGTCTCAACACTCTCAAATCGATTACCTCGGCATCTATTCCTTCACCTCCAAGGGCTTCGGCAGCCTCCAAACATTTGTAAACCCCCGCTCCATAGGTAATCAGCGAAATGTCTTTTCCTTCCCGAAGGACTTTGGCTTTTGTAATTTCCACCGCTCCTGAATCTGCTGGGATTTCCTTCTCCAGATTTAGCATGAAAGTATATTCGAAAATGATTACCGGATCAGGACTCTCCATCGCGGAAATCAACATCCCTCGCGCATCTTGATGCGTACCTGCTGATAGAACAATCAATCCAGGTACATGTGCAAAGAAAGGCTCCCAACTATGGGAATGCTGAGCCGCCAATTGCCGGCCTATGCCACAACCCATTCGGATCACTACCGGAACATTGAGCTGTCCGCCAGACATGTGCTGAAGTGTCGCCGCATTATTGAAAATCTGATCCATCGCAAGAAGACTGAAATTGACAGTCATCACCTCTACAATCGGCTTCATCCCTGCAAGTGCTGCTCCGATTCCTGCTCCGGTAAATCCGGATTCCGAGAGCGGGACATCCATAATCCGATCTGCTCCAAATTCCTTCAAAAGACCTTTACTCACTGCGAATGCTCCACCATAATTTCCCACATCTTCGCCCATCAGGAAAACCCGTTCATCTTTTTGCATGACATCTCGAATAGCCTGTTTGATAGCCTCCCGATAAGTTATTTTGATCATGTCGCTCATATCGATTCCGTTTCAGAGTATACAAATCGCGTCAGGTTTCCAATATCTTCCCAAGTTCCATCTTCTGCAAATGTGATCGCCTCTTGAATCTGGGCATCTACTGCCTTTTCGATTTCGGTTATTTTTTTAGCCGTAATGAGTTTTTCCTTCAGTAAAAATTCCTGAAACTTTGGAATTGGATCTTTCTTTTTCCACTCCTCGACTTCCGATTTTTCTCTATACAATTCGGCATCAAACATGGAATGCGCCCGGAAGCGATACGTATTGCAAACCAGAAAATAGGGTTTTCCTTTTTCTTTAATCGTCTTTATTGCTTTTTGAGCAGCTTCCATCACTGCCAAAAGATCCATCCCATCTACAGCAGCAGACTCAATTCCATATGCAGCCCCTTTCTTCTCCAGTTGCAGCATGGAATGGGTTAATTTGATAGCAGTACCCATGGCATAAAGGTTGTTTTCGCAAACAAAAAGTGCTGGAACTTGCCATAAAGAAGCAAGATTCATCGATTCATGAAACTCGCCTTCTGCCGCAGCTCCCTCTCCAAAAAAGCAGCAAGTCACATTATTTTTCTTTTGTTTTTTGGCTGCCAAAGCCATTCCTACTGCCAAAGGCAAATGCCCGCAGACGATTGCATTTCCTCCGAAAAAATTCTTTGATGCATCAAAAAGATGCATAGATCCTCCACGCCCTTTGCTGCAACCCTCCTGCTTCCCATACATCTCCGCCATGATTGAGTTTGGATCCACGCCTCTTGCGAGCGCATGACCATGCTCCCGATAGGTACATAGAATATTATCTTCCTCGGTCAAAGCTTGAATAACACCAACAGCTACTGCTTCCTCTCCCGAGTAGAGATGAAGGAATCCACGGATTTTAGACTTGGTATACTCTTCCGCAGATTTCTCTTCAAACCTTCGAATGAGTATCATCTGTTGTAGAAGCCGCTGGCCTTCTTTTGAATCAATCTTTTTCTTCCTTTCCATAATCTTTAGCCTTTTTCAAGTGTGGACAAATCTCCTTCTGGTAATCCCAATTCACGAGCTTTGAGCAGTCTTCTCAGGATTTTTCCACTTTTGGTTTTAGGAAGACTTTCGATAAAGGAAATCTCTTTGGGTGCCACTGCTGGTCCCATCGTTTTTCTTGCGAAACCAATCAACTCCTGCTGCATCTCATCAGTAGGCTCGAAACCTTCTTTCAGGACAACAAATGCCTTGACCAATTCGCCAATCGATGGCTCAGGTTTTCCAATTACCGCAGCTTCCACCACCGCTGGATGTTTCATAAGAGTGCTTTCCACCTCAAATGGACCGACCATATGGCCTGAAGTTTTAATGATGTCATCAGCACGGCCGACAAACCAGAAATATCCATCCGCATCAATCTTAGCTAGGTCTCCGGTGATATACCAGTCCCCTTTGAAGCATTTTTGGTAGCGTTCTTCCTCGTGTAGATAGCCTCTGAAAAGTGATGGAAACCCTTTTTTCAAAACCAAATGACCTTGAGTTTCCATTTTATCATAAATCTTAATCTCGGTACCATCTATATCTGCAATAGCAGCTACTATTCCCGGAAGAGGTTTTCCCATGGAACCCGGTTTTACTTTCATCGAACTGTAATTGGCAATCATGATCCCGCCGGTTTCGGTTTGCCACCAATTATCCAGGATTGGAACTCCAAAAGCTTTCTGTCCCCAGGTGACAGCTCCGGGATGAAGCGGCTCGCCGACACTCAGCACCAATCTTAAATTAGAAAGGTCATATTTTTCTTTGGGCACAATCTCCATTCGCATCAACCTTCGGATTGCGGTCGGTGCGGTGTACCAAACGTTGATTTTTTGTTTTTCCAAAATGGAATACCACCTCAATCCATCAAATTCGGCTTCATCTACAATACAGGTGACGCCGTTAACCAAAGGAGCGATGATACCATACGAGGTGCCTGTAACCCAACCCGGATCTGCAGTACACCAAAAAATATCCCCCTCATGAAAATCCAAAACATACTTTCCGGTAGAATAATGGATAAGAACGGCTTGGTGGACATGCAAAGCCCCTTTGGGCATCCCTGTTGTTCCGCTCGTAAAATGCAACAAAGCTGGATCCTCAGGATCTGTGGGAGGAATGACAAATTCCTCGGAAGCCTCACCCATTAATTTGCTTAAGGAAAGGGCTTTCTTATCCAAATGGTCAGTTGAATCTGTCAGTAAGATGAAATCTAGAGAAGGAAGCTTATCGAGAAGCCCCTTGACCTTCTTCTCATAAAAGTCTTTATTGGTGACCAAAACTTTTGCATCTCCCTTACTCAATCGCTGAAAAATGGGTTCTGGGCCGAATACCGAAAATAGTGGACAAAAAACAGCTTTGAATTTCAGCGATCCCAAAGCCGCGACATACAAGTCCGGCACACGCCCCAAAAGCGAAAATACCCGATCTCCTTGTTTCAATTTTAACCCAGCCAAAAGATTGGCAAATTTTGAAGTCTGGATCTTTAAATCTCCATAAGTATAGTCATCAATACTATCCCCTTTTCTAATAAAGCGAAGCGCAACCGTATTTTTCAAATGGCTGGAAGCATGACTGTCCACTGCTTCATGCGCGATGTTTAGCCCTTTCCCTTGAGGTAATCCTGCTAATTGGCTTCGCTCATTTTCCCAGTCAAAATGCTGATATAACTTAGCGTAATCTTTTAAATTGGGTTCTTTCATAAATAGATCTTAAAATTTGAAAATTCTAGAAAGTCTGGTTTTAGCCAGTTTTTAAATCTTTCAATCCTCAAAAAATCAAATGAGGAATTGATCCTTTCTTAATTTACCATTTTAATAAAAATCAAATCCAATTTGAGCCCAATCATTTAGGGGTTAATGACTTAAATCATATTCTTCGGCATTGAAATGACGTTTTTTGGAGACAAAAGGAAAAGGTGACTTCTAAAAAATAACAGGATTATCCTAAGGTGGAAATGGCGATTTGGGGAGGTTAGTTTTTTTACTTAGAAATGAAACAGCCCAAATCTTTCGACTTGGGCTGTATTTTTCAGACTTCTCACTTTAGCTTTCTAACTTCATTTCTTGCTTTCCTTCACCGCATGATGCGCCGCTCTCGCTGCAAAAGCCATATAAGTAAGTGATGGATTTTGGGTAGAGGTGGAAGTCATCGCTGCTCCATCCGTCACGTAGACATTCGGCACCGCATGAAGCTGATGATTGGCATTGAGGAGGGAAGTCTTTGGGTCTTTTCCCATTCGAATGCCACCCATCTCATGGATATCCAATCCCGGGGTTCGATTGTCGTCTTCAGCTCTGATATTGGTGAAGCCGGCCTTCTCAAACATCTCGGTCATCTGCTCGATGTAATCCTTGGTCATCTTCACATCATTGTCATCGTAGTCCACATTGATTTTCAGTTGTGGCATACCGAATGGATCTTTGAGGTTCGCATCCAATGCAACATAGTTCGACTCCTTCGGAATCGTCTCTCCCATCATGTGAGAACCAACACGCCAAGGTCCATATTGATCTGGATTGAGTAGATTACTCTTTAATTCTTCCCCAATACCACTGTTATCAGACCTAGCTCCTCTTCCTGCTGAAAATCCCGCAGCATAGCCCCGAAGGAAATCAGTTTCCTGCTTTTCGACATTTCTGAATCTTGGAAAATACCCACTAGTTGGCCTTCCGCCACTGGTCGCATATTCAGAATGCCCTTCATATTCACCCGAAACCCGAGCTCGGTAATTGTGGAAAGCCACATATTTCCCCATCAGCCCATTATCATTTCCTAGTCCATTTGGAAAGCGACTGGAAGTGGAATTCAATAAGATCAAATTGGTATTTAAAGCGGCAGCGTTGATGAACAATACCGGAGCATAAAACTCTTCCATCTCCTTCGTATGCGCATCAATGATCCGAACGCCTGTTGCCTTGCCTTTTTCTTCATCATAGATTACAGAATGCACCACAGCATCTGGTCTTAGGGTCAGGTTTCCTGATTTCAAAGCCCAAGGAATAGTCGATGAATTGGAAGAAAAATAGCCACCAAAAGGACAACCGCGCTGACATAAATTTCGGTTTTGACACATCGCACGACCTTGCTGCGCATAGTATTCCGCATCTCCATGAATATGTGCACAGCGGGATGAAATCATGTGACGGTCATTTCCATAATGCTCTTTCAGCTTTCCTTGGAAATATTTCTCCACCACATTCAGCTCATAACCCGGCAAAAACTCTCCATCGGGCAAAGTTGCTAAGCCGTCTTTATTTCCAGATACTCCAGCAAATTTCTCCACATGGCTGTACCAAGAAGCAATTTCCTTGTATCGGATCGGCCAATCGACCGCAAAGCCATCTCTCGCAGGACCTTCAAAATCAAAATCCGACCAGCGTTGCACTTGCCTTGCCCAAAGCAGCGATTTCCCTCCTACTTGGTAGCCTCTGATCCAATCAAATGGCTTCTCCTGTACATATGGATGCTCGGCGTCTTTTACAAAAAAGTGCGCAGCGTCCTCATTGAATGCATAGCATTTACTCACAATCGGGTTTGCATCCCTGACTTCCTGCGTAATCTGATTCCGATGAGGAAATTCATAGGGAAGCATATTGGTAGTCGGATAATCTTTGATATGCTCCACATTTCGGCCTCGCTCGATCATCAGCGTTTTCACTCCGAGATCACAAAGTTCTTTTGCCGCCCAACTTCCACTGATCCCTGAGCCCACTACAATGGCTCCATAAGTTCGTTCTTCTTTACTTTTTAAATTCAGATTAGCCATTAAATACGTGGTTTTTGAAGGTCGGTGATAAGTACGGCGCCATTGTATTCGCCTGGAATCAAGGAATATGGAATAACTTCAGTTTGGATATATTCAGAAGCCATATAGCCTTGAATAGTAAATCGTTTGGTGGTATTGAGAAAGTAGGCAATTGCCTTATTGGTGATGCCTTCTTCGGTTTCCCCAGTTTCCAATTTGGCGCCAGTCTGAATGACTTCTTCCTTCTTTTTGGTATCCAATTTATCGAAGCTGCTTCCTGCAGACTTTTTCACATAAGCCGGGAATGCCGCTAAGCCTTGGGTGAAAAGGGCTTGATTTTCATCCGTAAAGCAATCATTAATCATGACTAGGATAAAGTCTGGAACCTCCAGATCCAATGCCCCTTTAATTTCCCCTGCGGGAATAATGGTATTAGAAATATCACCGAGCAGGGATTTCTGCGAAGCGGTGACTTTCAACTTGTCGTAGGCAGCGAGGATGTCATCCGAACTGAAATCACAGGAAGGAATGAGGGCAAGTCCTCCGGAGATCAGCGCCAGATGTCGCAGTGCGATGCGTCTGTTCATAGGTTAAAAGGTTTTAGGATGATTTTGGGTTGGGGTAATTTCAGCAAATAAGATAAGGAAAATGTGATGCAAATGCCATCAATTTGAAGGTTTGCGGTTCAAAATCTCTCCAATCCAGTCTTCATGTAATTTTAACAGCTCAGCTACTACCGCTGAATGTTCAGTTGCAAGATTCCTTTGCTCGGTGCTATCTCGCGCTAGATTGACGAGGTAGAGTTGATCGGCTTCGCCAAAAGTAAGTTTCTTAGTCGGGTCTGTCGGATTCCCCAGAAGCTTCCAAGGCCCTTTCCGTACAGCCCAAGCTCCTTTTGGATTATCTGGATTTCCAGTCCCCCAATGCATGATGCTATGTGGAGATGCCGAGTTTTCATCGATTGTTTTTCGCAAACTTAGCCCGTCGATTTCCTGGGTATTTGGTATCGAGACATCTACATAATCAGCCAAGGTAGGCAACCAATCTACCGACCCTGCCCACTGATGCCGAACTTCCCCTGCAGGAATTTTCCCAGGGTAGGAAATAATCGCTGGAATCCTAATCCCCCCTTCGAGCATGCTGAATTTTGCGCCGGCAAAAGGACCGGCATTGCCTCCTCCAAAATAAGCTCGCTCCTCCACACTATGTCCATGATCAGATTGGAAGACGATGATAGTGTTCTCCAATTGGCCTGTTTGCTCCAGATGATCCAAGACATTCCCTACCAACTCATCCAAGGTGGATAGAAAAGCAGCATATTCCCGGCGTGGGCTTGGAAGATTTTTATAATGCTTGAGCCAGCTTTCCCGTCCTTGATAAGGATAATGCGGCATATTGATCGCCCAATAAACAAAGAAAGGATCCGAAGAAGGTTGGGTGAATTGCTTTACTTCCTCCACCATCAGGTCTCCAAAAAATTGTCCCTCTCGATAGATCTCGGTTTCATTTTGGTAGAGATCGTGAAGGTTTGGACCATTCCAATAAAAGAAATGGGAGTAATTATCAATGCAACCACGTTGATGTCCAAAGAAGTAATCGAAGCCTTGACCGTTGGGAAGCTTTTCTGGCGTATGTCCCAGATGCCATTTGCCTATGGCAGCCGTTCGATATCCTGCAGGACGAAATACTTCCGCCATGGTGATTTCCTCAGTTGGCAAACCGGATAACCCTTCCGGATCATTGTTAGGGGTATCTACATTCCCGAAAAGCCCTGCATTGAAATTGTATTTTCCTGTTAACAAGCTCGCTCGAGATGGAGAACAAACTGGAGCTGCTGCATAAAACTGAGTAAATCTAACTCCCGAGGCGGCCAGTCGATCCAAGTTTGGAGTAGCCAAATCAGTCGAACCATAGCTATTCAAATCCAAGGTTCCTTGATCATCTGATAAAATAATCAGGATATTAGGCTTATTTGGTTTTGGGGTTTCTGGAGCTTTTTTACCACAGGAAAAAAGAAGAAATACTCCGACTAATACGGCCAAAATAGAATTTCTCATTTCTCTTTTTCTAAAGTATGAAAGTCAGGATTGGCTACTGCTTCTGAGTTAAAGGCAGCAATCAAATTTTGAAGCTGGGCTACGAGTTCAGGCTGTCTTGCCGCCAGATTATACTTTTCCGAAGGGTCGGTATCCAAGTCAAATAGCAAAGGCAAGGGATCATCAAAATAGGTCTCTCCGGTTTGGCTATGTGTACGAATATGGAGTTTCCATTTCCCCTGCCTGACGGCAAAAACAGTATTGTCGTGTCCAAAATAATAGAAGCTGTCATGCGTGGATTTCTGACCAAAAGTTGGGTTTAGATTTCCACGGAGATCCACTCCATCCACAATCCGATCTGTGGGAATTTTTGCTCCAGCCAAAAGTAATGCAGTCGTATAAATATCTTTCGTAGCACCGAGGTTCATTTCTACCGAACCTGGAGCGATCGTTCTAGGCCACCAAGCAATCGAAGGCTCGCGCTGTCCACCTTCCCAAGTGCTGCCTTTGCCATCGCGAAACAGTCCAGCCGAGCCCGCCTGATCGCCCTTGATGATCCAAGGTCCATTGTCAGAAGTAAACCAAACCAGCGTATTTTCTGACAATCCATTTGCTTTGAGGTAAGTCAAAATCTCACCCACAGCCCAGTCAATTTCCTCGATCACATCCCCATAAAGTCCCCGCCTGGATTTGCCCTGAAAGTCCGATCCGGGAAAAAGTGGCACATGGGGCATCGCAAATGGAAGGTAGACGAAAAAGGGTTTTTCCGAATTTTTCTCAATAAAGTCAATCGCTTTTTGAGTGTATAGCTTGGTCAATTTGGTCTGATCTGGATTGAGTTCCAACGTATCATTTCCATTCATCAGAGCGATATCCGGCCATTTTGGAGGAATCATATCGTTGCTGTAGGGCAATCCAACATAGTCATCAAAGCCATTTTGAAGTGGTAGGAAATCAGGCTTTGTCGTTCCCAAATGCCATTTTCCATACATGGCTGTAGCATAACCTTGCCCTTTCAAACCTTCTGCCAACGTAATTTCCTTGGGATGAATGCCTCGTGGAGAATCCGGATTGAGCACCCAGCCAAATCCGGATCGGCCGGGATAACGCCCCGTCAACAATCCATAGCGACTGGCGGTGCAGGCAGGAGAGACCGAATAGAAATTGGTCCATCGCATACCTTCCATCGCCATCTGGTCGAGATTGGGTGTCCGAATTGTGGGATGACCGTTGATTCCCAAGTCACCATAGCCCATATCGTCCGCGAAAATGACGATGATATTAGGTTTTTGCTGCGCAAAGTTTGGGGCTGAAATAGCTACAAATAGGAAGAATAAGATAAGTAATTGTTTCATGATTAGCGTGTCAGAATACCTAGTTCCGCGAAAGTAGCGGAATTCCCATCCGTAGTTTTGATCGCTTTCAGACGAATAAATTGAGCTTCTACCGAATCAAATCGAACTTCCTGGGGAATGGGATTATTGGCAATATTGGCGAATTCTCCTTGGGAAACAGTTTTCCAGATTTTCCCATCAGCGGAAATTTGAAACTCATAATTCTGAATAAATCCACTTGGATATCGGGCTTGCATTGGGAAATAGGTAAAGCCTTTCAGCTGAAGTAATTCTCCTAAATCGAGTGCCAATTCATTGTTTTCGCTTGCCCAAAAGGTAGCTGGGTTTTCATCGAATGCTTTTTCAGCACCTGAATTCATCGCACTCCACTTGGCTTTGGCATGATCTAAATTCACTTCCAACACCTCACCTTCTTCTTGTGTATTCGGATCAAAACTAAGCGCCTTCAAGGTTTTTGCTTCGATCATTGGAATCGGATCTGAGTAAATTTGGCATGGTTCGCTTCCATCCAAACTATAACGAAGCTCGAGGTCAGAATCAGAAGCAGTCAAGGTAATTTCGCCAGACTTATCCCGCTTGATATTTGGCGGATTCAGCAGGGCCGGAGCATGATAAACTCCCAATTCGGAGATGACTGGAATCCCTTTTCCATCTTCAAAATTGACTCGAATCTTTTGCGCTTTTTGAAGGGGAAATCTGAGAATTCGCTTATATCCGATCGTCGTGCCCTCAACAATTTTTTCCCAGTTTCCATTTACTTCCTTTTCTAGTGAAAAAGCTTTTTGGCGCTGTCCCAGTGGGGTGTATTCCTGAAGTAAGAGCCGATTGAATACTGTTTCTTTTCCAAAGTCCAATTCTACGGAGGCTGAAATATCACCATCGCCCGTAGTCCAATACGTTTCATAATCCCCATCCAATAAATATTCGACCTGGTAACCTTTTCCTCTGGAAGTACTTGCAGAAATCACCGCTTGAGCCGCCAAGTTCACAGCAAAGTCTGCCTTGATTTTTTCTCCCAAAGCCAAGATTGCTGCTTCATCTTTTTCATGAATCAATCCCCGGCGATCTACTGGAAAATTGATCAGCATCGAGCTGTTCCTTCCAATACTATTGTAAAATATCTCCAGAAGCTGTGGTAAAGTTTTCACTTTATGATCTTCATAGGCATGGTAATACCAACCCGGACGAATGCTCACATCCGATTCCGCCGGCACCCAATGCGTCCCATTTTCTTGGCCAGTTGCCCATTTTTCAGAGAATTCTGGCATGCCGGCATAGACCGAATCCCGCATCAAATTGGACCAAGTGGTTTCGTATGCGAAGCCGTGCTCATTCCCAACCCAGCGAACATCCGGTCCTGCATCGCTAAAAAGCATAGCGCCAGGCTGAAGTTTTCTGACCAAATCAATCGTCTCAGGCCAACCGTAATAGCTAAATTTATCTACAATTCGGGTTTCATTTGCACCACCGTACCATCCGTCACCGCCATTTGCTCCGTCAAACCAGACTTCGAAGATTTCCCCATAATTGGTCAATAGTTCAGTCAGTTGATTTCGCATGTAGGTAATGTATTCCGGCTTGCCGTAGTCGGGATGATTCCGATCCCAAGGAGAATAATAGATTCCGAATTTCAAGCCATACTCACCACAGGCATCCGCCAGTTCTCTGATCAAATCTCCTTCCCCATCTTTCCAAGGGCTATTTTTCACCGAATGCTCGGTATAGGCAGAAGGCCAAAGTACAAATCCATCATGATGCTTGGCGGTGATGATCAGTCCTTTCATCCCTGCTTCCGAAGCAATTCTAGCCCACTGACGCACATCCAATTCAGTTGGATTAAACTGCTCGGGTTTCTCGTCTCCAAATCCCCACTCCCGATCAGAAAAAGTATTCATATTGAAATGGACAAAGCCATAGTATTCCAACTCTTGCCAAGCTATCTGTCGAGCATCAGGAATTGGCAAGATCGGAGTTGGTGGCGGGACTTTTTCTTGGCAAAATGAAAGAAGAAGGAGGAGAATTGGCCAGATTGATTTTTTCATCGAGTTAGATTGAGTAAGGATATTAGCCAATTTGAGTGAAAAATGGAAGTGGAGTTTGATTTGGGGAGTATTATAAAGTTTCGCCCTTACAGGGCTGGTGTAGATTTGCTAGTTTTCTACCCCCGGCTGCGCCGAGGGTTCCACCACAGCGGACGGGTATGAAGAGTTTCGACCCTTCGGATCTTTCTAATTCCATTAGCTATCTTATTTGCAAAATTCAACGTTTCCAAAATTCAATCTTATGAATTGGATTCATACGAATTACCTTTTAAAACTTGATTTTGTATTTAATTCTTAATGAAGCTCCGAAGGAGCGGGACAATTCATGACCCTGTACGGAGTGCAGGGTAAAGGAGTAACCTGATTAACCGAAGCCCTGCAGGGGCGAGACTTTTGAGGTGGCGCCCCTGCAGGGCTCCTATATTTATTCCTAGGCCTTAGCCCTCGGCTGTGCCGAGGGTCATGAATGGTTTCGATCCTACGGATCTAGACCAATATCAACGACAAGTATTTTGGCAGAAAAAGCCGCTGAAAATTGGATTGATGTATAAAATTTAGTTGGATTATTTGAATAGAGATACTATCTAGCTCCGAAGGAGCCTTAATTTCATGACCCTGTACGAAGTGCAGGGTAACGAATAAATAATTATTTCGAAGCCCTGAAGGGGCGAAACAATTTCTAAAAAACCCTAACTTCCTTAAAAAAAACTTTTTAAATCATGACTTCATATCGACAGATGTATTACCACATCCTTTTTCACACCAAAGGAAGTATGCCAACTATGAATTCTGACTCAACAGATATTTACAATTATATGTGGGGAATAATTAAAAACAAAAAGTCAAAACTCTATCAAATTAATGGAGTCGAAGACCATATTCATTTGCTAGTTGACATTCATCCTTCCAATGCTGTTGCGGACTTCATGAAGGATTTGAAAGCGTATTCCAGTTCTTGGATAAAACAATCAAAAGAGCATCCAAATTTTTCGGGTTGGGCAGATGGATACGGTTGTTTCACCAGTTCAATTCATGAAAAGGATAGGTTGATAAACTACATTAAAGGGCAAAAAGAACATCATAAAAAGGAAAGCTTTGAGCAAGAATATCGAAGACTTTTGATAGAAAATGGAATTGAGGTTGATGAGCGATATTTTTTAAAATAAGTATATGTTTCGCCCCTTCAGGGCTCCCAACCCACATTCGATTGCCTGACCCCCGGCTGCGCCGAGGGTCATGAATAGTTAAGATCCTTTGGATCTTCCTAATTCCATTAGCTACCTTTTTTACAAAATTCAACACTTCCAAAATTCAATCTTATGAATTTCATTCTAAAACTGGGTTTCCCATTTAATCCTTATTAAAGCTCCAAAGGAGCGGTACCATTCATGACCCCGAACAAAGTGCCAGGTAAGGGAATTTAATCATCTACCAAAGCCCCGAAAAGGCGGCACTCTCTCAAAATTTTTAAATGGTCAATATTCCTTTCCAAAAACCCCTTAAATTCGCCGTATGAGAAAATGCCTATCCCTATTATTCCTATTTATTAGTTTTTCTACAATCGCCCAAGTTCAATTCAAAATAGTTGACACCAATACCACTTTACCCTTGGAAAATGTGCGTATTCGCCCTGAAAATGGGCAAGCTCAGCTTTCGAACGCCTCTGGAATCGTAACGTTCTCGGGATCGGAAGCCGCAACTTTTATCTTCTTCAAATCTGGCTACGAAACCTTTTCGGGCGAATTTGCCGCTGGAGAACATGTGGTGGAATTAACGGAAAAATCCCTAAATCTATCAGAAGTCACCGTCACCGCTTTCGAATCTGAGCGACCTCTTTTAGAGCAATCGGCAGCCATTTCAGTCGTATCAGAACGAGATTTCAATCGATTCAATGAAACGTCCATCGTCAATTCCTTCAACACCAAGCCGGGAATCCGAATCGAAGAACGTGCTCCTGCCAGCTATAGAATATCCATTCGAGGGAGTTCCATTCGTTCTCCCTTCGGCGTTCGAAATGTCAAAGTCTATTGGAATGAAGTGCCTTTCACTGCTCCCGATGGCACCACTCCTTTGAACCTACTAGACCTCAGCAATATCAGAACTGCAGAAGTCATCAAAGGTCCATCAGGAAGTATTTACGGTGCAGGAAATGGTGGTGCAATCAGTTTAAACTCCCAAGTCCTAGCTCAGGGAAATCGAATTTCGACGGAGTATTCCGCAGGAAGCTTTGGGCTTAACCGCTTCCGATTAGGTCTTTCGCAGCAGATTGGCAAAGGCGGAATTGAAGCTTCTTTTGTCACTCAAAAGGCGGATGGCTATCGAGAGCATACCGCAATGGACCGAAAGGTCTTCCAATTGGGAAGCTTTTTCCCAGTTTCTGAAAAACAAGAAATCCGAACGCAACTGTTGATTTCTGATCTAAACTATCAGATTCCCGGAGCTTTAAATGCCGATCAATTGGCAGCTGATCCAACCCAAGCTCGTCCTGGTTCGGTGAATCAAAATAGCTCCATTGCTCAAAAGTCGGTTTTCGCTTCCTTCGGGCATTTATATCGCTTTTCTGATAAAACCAGCAACAACACCACCGTTTACCTGAATACCAATGACTTCGAAAATCCATTTATCCTAGATTACAAAAAGGAACTTGGTTTCGGATTTGGGGGTAGAACAAAATTCATACACGATACCCAGCTTAGCGGAAAGGCACTTCGCTTGATCGCAGGTGGTGAATATCAGACCAGTTTGACAGATGCTCAAAATTTTGGAAATCGCAGTGGAGTAGCAGACACGGTACGATTTTCGGATAAGTTAAGAGCTACGCAGGGTTTTCTTTTCCAGCAGGCAGAGTGGGATTTCGCCGAGAAATTCATATTCACACTAGGACTAAGTGAGAACTTTTCCAGCTTTGAAATCGATCGGCAGATCAATGCTTCGGGAGGTCCTACAGGATTGCAAACCCGAACTTTTGATCCAATTGTAGTACCTCGAGTTGCATTGAATTATGGAGTCAATTCTTATTCATCGCTATATGCAAGCCTAAGCAGTGGCTTTTCTCCACCTACCATTGATGAGGTGCGGACGAATGAGGGAAGTTTAAATCTGGACTTGGAAGCTGAAAAAGGAGTGAATTACGAGCTTGGCTATCGAATCGGAAAAGGAAAATTCAATGCAGATCTAGTTGCTTACTATTTCAAACTCGATCAGACGATCACCACTTTTACCAATTCCCAAGGAGTGGTACTATTTCAAAATGCCGGAGCGACGGACCAAAAGGGAATCGAGGCAGCAGTAGATTATAGCTTTGTGAGAAATGGGCAGGGATTTATTCAGGACTTGAGCATTGGAACAGCCTATACTGGGCAGTTTTTCAAGTTTAAGGATTATAAAAAAGGGACAAATGACTTTTCTGAAAATTCCCTAACCGGCGTACCTGAGACCACTTTAGTCTCTCGATTGGATTTGCGAACCAATATTGGGGTTTATCTAAATTTGACGCATCAATATGTCAGCGAACTTCCGCTCAACGATGCAAACACGGTCTATCAGGATGCTTACAATCTGGTGAATTTACGATTTGGCTGGGCGAGGACTTTTGCTGGAAAATGGGATTTGGAAGCCTTTGGCGGAGTGGATAATCTTCTGGATGAAAGCTATTCCTTAGGAAATGACCTGAATCCTTTTGGAGGAAGATTTTATCAGCCAGCGCCGACTAGAAACTGGTATGGTGGGGTGAAAGTGGCGTTTTTGTATTGATCGTCATTGCGAGTTATACGTCATTGCGAGGAATTGACTGGAACCATTCCACTAATTGAAATCACTCATTTCCGAAGCAATCTGTTACTTAGACTGAGATTGCTTCGACCTAGTTGGATCTCATATAGTTTGTATTATTTGACAAAAGGTCTCGCAAGGATGGGCACCACTAGCTTCTTTGCGCACCACTTTTCCATAAAATAAATCGTGCTTTGATTGCCGAACCCTTGCCAAAGGCAAGGCCAGTAAAAGCCCACAATGCAATTCTGGGTATCGAAATCTATTCGATATTTTATAGAGTGCCAACGGCACGATCGGTATCAAACACGATTAATTTGGCAGTAGATGAGCCATTAGTGGAATGCGTAATTTGAATCTAATATTAAGTTCGGGATTGAGATAATTAGGGGGTAATTACCGATCGTGCCCTTGGCACTCGCATGATGTTTTGTGCGGAATTTACCCCGAATTTCGCTGCGCTGCATTCAGGGCTGCTACCAGTTTTGCCTTTGGCAAAAAGAGCTGTCTCCTCATTGCGAAGAATTTATTGAGACTATATTCATCTACCACATCACTTTCAATTCCGAAGCACGCCTCCCAGAAGGCAGGCAATCTGCTAAAATTTAGAAAGATTGCCTCGAATGGGAATGGCATTGGTAAAATCAAGAAAGAAAACCATCCTCGCAATGACGTAAAAGCAATGACCCTACTCTATCCCCTCCAACTCACTCAACTCCAACCAAGTCAGCTCCAATTCTTCCAATTTCGAATCTATTTCCAGCATTCGAGCTGAGATTTTCATCAGTTCTTCGTGATCCGAATTTCCACCGCTGATTTTTTCGGTCAGCTCAGCTTTCTCTTTTTCCAATTTTGCCATGGAAGCAGTTACTTCCTTAAACTCATTCTTTTGCTTGAAGCCCGCTTTCACTTTCGCCTGCGGCGCTGCAGTGATAACTTCAGCTTTCTCGGATTGAATAGATTTCGTGGAATCGGCACTTCGATCTTCGGTCTTCGGACTTCGGTCTTTTTGCTCCTTTTCAATTTCCCTGTACTCAGAATAGTTACCAGGAAAATCAGAAATCGCGCCTTCTCCTTCGAATACAAAAAGATGCTCCACCAGCCGATCCATAAAGTATCTATCGTGGGAAACGATAATTAGACAGCCGGGAAATGAATCCAAAAATTCCTCCAGCGTATTCAAAGTCATCAAATCCAAATCATTCGTTGGTTCATCGAGAATCAGAAAGTTTGGATTCTTGATCAGAACCATCAACAATTGAAGACGACGGCGCTCACCACCGCTCAATTTTTCAATTGGGGTATGCTGCTGCTTTGGCGGAAAGCCAAACTGAGTTAAAAATTGGCTGACGGTGATGGTCTGTCCCTTGTCAAGTGTCACCACTTCAGCTACTTCCTTGACAATATCAATGAGCCGCTTCGACTCGTCAAAGCTACTTTCCTCCTGTCGGTAATATCCGAAAGCAGTGGTCTGACCGATCGCTACTTTCCCAGAATCCGGAGCCAATTGCCCCGTGATCATATTCAAGAAAGTAGTTTTTCCAGCTCCATTTGGCCCAATAATTCCGACACGATCCTTCTTTTTGAAAACGTAATTGAAATTGTCCACGAGCACCTTATCGCCGTAGGATTTACTCATTTTCTCAATTTCGATGATTTTATTTCCCAGTCGTTGGGCGCTCACCTGTAATTCGATGTCTCGATCTTCACGTTTTTGAGAGGCTTTTTCTTTTGTCTCTTCGAAAGCATCCACACGGTATTTCGCCTTGGTGCTTCGGGCTTTTGGTTGACGTCGAATCCAGTCGAGCTCTTTTTTGTAGAGACTTTTGGCCTTCTCAAGTTCGATGTCTTCGTTTTGCATTCGATCGGCTTTTTTATCTAGGAAATAGCCATAGTTCCCTTGGTAGCGATGGACTTTGCCTTGATCGAGTTCGAGGATTTCGTTCGTGACTTTCTCGAGGAAGTAGCGGTCGTGAGTCACCATGAAAAGTGCCAAATTAGCCTTAGCCAAGTAATCTTCCAACCATTCGATAGTCGCGAGGTCCAGGTGGTTGGTAGGTTCGTCAAGTAATAACAAATCAGGTTTCTCGAGAATAGCTTTCGCCAATGCTACTCGCTTTCGTTGCCCACCGGAGAGGGAACCCACTGGAAGTTCCGTATCGTGTAAGCCTAATTTCCCCAGCACTTCTTTCACTTGGTATTCAAAATCCCAAGCTTGGAAGGCATCCATTTTCTCAAACAATACCGTCATTTTATCTGAGTTGTCGATTCCCTGCTCCGCATCCAGCATGGCTTTGTGGTAGTCCTCGATCACCTTCAGCACTTCAGAATTACTCTGATCAAAGATGGTTTGGTAGATCGACATCGTTCCTTCAAAAACTGGGTTTTGATGGACGTAGGCGACTTTAATGGACTGGTTGGTACCGACTTGGCCAGTATCGGGGATTTCCAAACCCATGATGATTTTCATCAGAGTAGATTTGCCGGCGCCATTGATGCCGACTAGGGCTATTTTCTGACCTTGGGAAATGCCAAAGGAGATATTGGAAAAAAGTTTGCGCTCCCCGAACGCTTTACTGAGGTTTTCGACCGAAAGGTAATTCATGCCGCAAAAGTAGGGAAAAGGCAGGCAAGAATTGTTTAATCTCCTACAAGTTAATCTAGGAGTATCATTTATTGAATCAGAAATACGTATTCACAGCAAATTCCGCCTGCTCAATAAACAGCCTTTTCATGGGCGTAATATTGGTCTTCTCGTAGAAAACCAGCATTGCTTTTTTATAATCAAGCGGATCAACTGTTCGGAAGGAAAGCGGGCAGAAATTTTCCGCTATCAAAATTCCGTTTGACAGGATTCTGGAAGTTCTCTTATTACCATCCCCAAAGGGCTGTATATAGGAGATTAAAACTAGCGTCAGAAATGCTTTTTCATAGATTGAGATTCTGGAATTGACAAGGTTACATGTTTTTTCAAGCGCCTCCTTTATTTCAAATTCATTGTCAAGAGGATTATAATTCGTCCCTGTGATTCCAACTCTTCGTTTTCGGATGTTTCTATTGATTCCCAATTCCTTTACCAACAAGCTGTGTAGTTCTTCAATAAGTTTTAAGGATAGATTAACTCCATACTCTGGCTGTCCCAACAGGAAATCAATTGCCTCCTTATGATTGAGTAGCATGACGGCTTCGTCTTTGGTTTTCCCCGATGCAGTCTTCTTTTCTTTTAGAAGTTGCTCTGTCTCTAAAAGTGAATAGGTGTTTCCCTCTATTTGGGAAGATTTCCAGCTTAGATCTATAGCCAGTCTTTCCATCTCTTTTTGGAATTCTAAAGAGGTTAATTCTTTCGTTTTTCTTTGAAATTTCTCTTGAAGGCTGGATAGATGATCCTGCTCTTCCGGAGTGAAAAGAATTGTACGATCTAAATTCTCAAAAATATCAAAGTCAAATCGTCTTTTTATGGGTCTATCATCCTGCTCTACCATGAAATAAGTATCCAACTCTACTGGAAAAAGAATCTCCAACTTTGGCGCCGAAGCATAGGTAGTGGCTTTCCCTTTTCCAAGTGATATGATCCAACCTTCCTTGACCAAGTCAGAAATAATTCTTTTGATAGTGGCGTCACTTACCACCAAACCTGAATTGGCTGTGATTTCAGCACGCGAGACCAGTTTCTTACCTTGGATAAATTCCAATACGAGGAGTTGATTCTTGTTCATGACTATTGATTCGGCTCAAAATATACAAAAATACGGCTCAAGTATAGTGGATTTTGAGCCGTATTTAGCGTGATTCTGGATATTTTTGAGCCGTATTATTTAATTCAGAATTTTTATTGACAAGAAATTCATCTCTCAAATGCAGGAAAAGCAAAGTGAGCATAGGTTTGACTTCCTAAGTTTCAATAGAAAAGCTATTTTCAAATTATGAAAACCATACACGACATCCTTAAGCTAGGCGATCCCAGGCTTTACGAAATTTGTGAGCCAGTCTTGGAATCCGAACTGGATCAAGTATCAGGTTGGGTTCAGGAATTACACGAAGCTTGGATGGTCTTCAAAGGTTATCGATGATAATGACTATTTCATTTAAAAATCATTGATTCGGATTTTAAGTATGTAAGGGTTTTCATACTTATCAAAATCTTGATAGATGCGATCAATATATGGATTCGATTTTAAGAATTCTGGAAGGGAAGGATTTCCACTTAGTTTATCTATTTCCGATTTAATTGAATAAGGGTCTATGGAGAAATATAGGAATTGGCTGTCACTTCCAATAGGAGTATAGGCCGAATAGGAACTCAAATTTGAAAAATCCTTTCCAAATTCAGTCGACCAACCCTTTGCGGTCCTAACTTTATTTGTGGTTCTATCTACTATTGTAGTATAAAAATCAGAACCCTGAATTATGAAAAGGAATATATGTTTGTCTGTGGGTTGTATTGAAAAAACTGAAGCATAATTATTTTCTGCTGCTTGATTTCTAAAATCCATTATGTTTTCAAATGAACGATCAAAGAACTGCTGAGGAGTTTGGAATTTTCCAAAATCAAATAAATATTTATAATTAGAGCCCGATTCGCTTAGCGTGAAAAGAGTATCACTATCGGAATAAAAAAACTCCATATCTCCATCTTTAGCATAAAAAGTATCATTATTAAGTACTTTCAGGTAAGTTCTTTCATTTCCAATTTTGCTGAACCCTTTCTTTTTTTCACCAGTTTTTCCGGAGATCAAGACTGCACGATCTCCATCTCCGTTAAAAAAAAGTCCGCCGTAAATAAAATAATCATCCCCTTGGGGCATAAACGAGGTGGCCAAATAGAGATAAGGATTTTTCCATTCATTTTGAAACACACCATCGCTATTGAATCTAAGTAATTTGCCTCTGTTTTTATCTAACACCTCTAAAAAGTTGGAGCCTTCATTCCATCGGATGTCATCTACAGACTGAAATTCTCCAGGACCATTTCCCAGACTAGAAATCGAATCTAAAAATTTTCCACTTGCATCAAGATGAAAAATTTTATTTGAGGAAAGAATCCAGTAATTATTATCCTTAGTTAGAATTCTTTTGATTTGTTTGATTGGTATAGCTTCCGATCCTCCAATAGCGATCATTTCTTCTATTTCAAAGATTGAGTCAAATCTTTCTGGATTCGCATCTTCAAGATTTATAGTTATAGATTTTGATTCGATTGCATCTTTTTTGTTTGGTGATGAACAACTAACAAAAACTATAAAAACCTGTAAATAGAAAAGACTTTTTTTCATAAAGAATATAATTTAAAGGAGGGGAAACCCCTCCTTTTTCATTTTGTTAAGATTTTGATTACTGACAAGCTACCCCTGAACATGTGTCCAACTCATTCGTGCTTGCTACACAACAATAAGTATTAGGACCTGTCTGTGCCAATGTATAATACTTTGGATCCTCATTGCAGTTATCCCCACAAAATCCTTGTGCAAATGTATTAACTGGAGCCAAATAACAGAAACTAAAAGCTAGTAATCCAAATCCTAAAATTAACTTTTTCATAATCTTATAATTTAAACTAATCGTATCCCCCTGGCCAAGAGCGGTTAGTCACTCGACTAACTAATTCGAACATATTATTATTATTATCCTAATATTTGTTTGAAAAATAACACGAAACTTCTCAAAAATACCCAATACTGGGTAGAAAATCGGGCTTGAAAACTAAAATTTTCTATGAAAACCATCCACGATATCCTCACTCTTGGCGATCCCAGATTGTATGAAAACTGTGAGCCGGTAAGGCAAGATGAACTTCCAGCAGTCATAGAATGGGTGCAGAAGCTGAATAAGGCGATGGAAGATATACGTAGATCACCTGCTAAAACAGTTCCAACTAATCGGCTCATTAAAAAAGAAATACAGCTCATTTTAAGAAAGTTTTGAGCCGATTTCTAATTTGTAAGATCCTTCCGAAGGGTAAGTGAAACCAGCACAGTTTGATCATCTTTTAGTTTTTCTTGATGATTTTGAAAAAACTCATGGACATTTCCTTCTTTAACAGAAACCTGCTGTCCAGAAAACTTAGCTAAATAATCATTGTAGAAATCCACAGAGTTTATTTTGAAAATCAAGTTATCTTCAAATACCGTCCATGGGATATTCCGGATTTTCATTTGATCAATATCATTTTCAAAATTAGTTACTTGGCTTTTCACGCTCATTTCTTTATTCAAAAAAATAAAATGCAAAGTTTTACTTGTTTGATATAGAGACAAAAAATACATGTCTCCCAGTTTAGTGAACGTGGAAATGTTTTCAACGAGATTATTTTCTTTAACAAAATCATAAAATTCTGATCTGGATGAATTATGCAGGCGAATAAAATCTAATTCCTTAACTGAGTAAGAACCAAAATCAAAGATTACTTTTTTATTGAAACTTAAATCATTCTTGAAAAAAACTACTTCCTGGCTGAATGGAATTGGAAAAAGAAATCCTGAATTAAAATCTTGACTCAACCCGTTTTTAGAGCTGTGCTGAAATTTTTCAAATCCAGTTCTAATTTTAACAGACTCTTGAACTAAATTACCCTCTTTAAATAAAAGAAAGTTATAATCTGACTTATCGCTTACATTATTCATAAAGTATAATATCCTATTACCTTGCTTATGAAAGCTCGATGCATTTACGGGTATAAACTCTTCATGAACTACCTGCTGCTCAGAATTATATCCTAGTATTTTTCTTAAACTTCTATCTAAGATGAATAAGGTATCTCCTACCACTTGGAAATGGTCTAATTGCTGATACTCCTCTGGACCTTGTCCTGTTGATTTAATTAAGCTTTGAAAAATTCCATTTTTATCAAATCTGTGAACATAGCTGTTATAATAATCCTGTACATAAATCGAATTATTAGTTAAAATAGTTTGATACGATTCTACAAGCGGATTAGCTTCCTGATTCTCAATTAAGGTATAGCTAATCCCACTGAAATACTCAGATAATTTACCATTTCCTGACTTATCTAGATTGATCTTAATTATTGTCTCCTTAGTGGAATTTTGTTTATCCGAGGAGTTTATGCACGAGGAGACTAATAAATAAAGTATGGATAAAAGTATTATGTTTTTTAGCATTTTGTTTCTTAAATAAGGTACCGGCCTAGGATAGGCCGCTATTTTTTTAACCAATTCCACCGACTTCATCGCAATGTTTTTGACCGGATACATCACATGTTTCAGTTCCATCAAACCTACATCTGGATACAGAGCCACCACCTTCACATTCGATTGTTTCTATTCGATAAGTGCCATTAGCTTTTACGGCAGAAGTGGACGTAAAGAAAAGGAATGTGGTTCCAAACAATCCTAACCCTAAAATTAACTTTTTCATATTCTTGTAATTGAAATACTTGTAACCTCCTAGACAGGAGCCGCTAACCGATCAGCTAGACGATGTGAACATATTATTATTATTATTATTATTATGCAAATTAACGGGTCAACTAATGCCTATAAATTAGTTGGTAATTTGACGAAGGGTTAAAACTATATTTTAATGGTTAGTTTTTAAATAAATCTAAGCACACCTATCCTTAATGGTATTTCAAGTCTTCCTTATTTTAGAGGGCTTTCTTATCTTTATCCCATGAAAACCATCCACGACATCCTCAAACTTGGTGATCCCAGATTGTATGAAAACTGTGAACCGGTAAGACAAGAAGAGCTTCCTGATGTCATGGAATGGGTGCAGCAGCTTCATGAGGCGATGGAGGATATTCGAAGAGTGTATCAATTTGGACGAGGCATTGCAGCTCCACAGCTGGGAATCATGAAGCGACTTTTTTACCTGAATCTGGATAGAGGCTACATCATCATCAATCCTGAATTGGAAAATCTAAGTGAGGCGAAATTCGAGCTTTGGGATGACTGCATGTCCTTTCCAAATCTATTGGTGAAAGTTGCCCGACACGAATCGCTGACCTTGACTTATTTGGATGAAAATTGGAAAAAGCAGTCTATGCATGTCACAGGTGCACTTTCTGAATTGATTCAGCACGAATACGATCACCTTAATGGGATTCTTTGTACCATGCGAGCCTTAGACCATAAAAGCTTTAAATGGAAATAATTTCACCTCCTATCTTGATACTCACATCTAGCTACTTGATACTTCAGAATCCCTTACCTTTGTCCTCATGGAAGAAATTCAGAAAAAAGACATCCGTAAGCTTACTCTGGCACAGTTGGAAGAATTCTTTTTGGCACAAGGAGATAAGAAATTCCGAGCCAAGCAGGTGTACGAGTGGCTTTGGAACAAGTCTCTGAAAAACTTCGATGAGATGAGTAATATTTCTCTTTCTACTCGGGAAATGCTCAAAACGCACTTTGAGATCAACCACATCTTGGTAGATCTCATGCAGCATTCCAGTGACGGAACCATCAAAAATGCAGTCAAACTCTACGATTCTATGATTGTAGAATCGGTTCTGATCCCGACGTCCAAGCGGATTACTGCTTGTGTATCTTCACAAGTCGGCTGTAGTCTGGATTGTAATTTTTGTGCCACTGCTCGTCTGAAGCGCATGCGAAATCTCAATCCGGATGAAATCTACGATCAAGTAGTCGCGATCAAGGATGAAGCGGAAACTTACTTCCAGCGTCCACTGACCAATATCGTCTTTATGGGCATGGGCGAACCCCTCCTCAACTATGCCAATGTGCTGGAGGCAATCAATAAGATCACCTCGCCTGAAGGTCTAGGAATGGCGCCTCGCCGGATCACACTCTCCACAGTTGGGGTGACCAAAATGATCCGAAAGCTCGCCGATGATGGAGTCAAATTCAACCTTGCCGTTTCCCTTCACTCGGCCATCAATGAGACCCGATCCCGACTAATGCCGATAAATAATACCAATCCTGTAGAGGAACTAGGTGACTCACTGAAATATTGGTACGAAAAGACTAAGCGCAAAGTCACCTATGAATACGTGATCTGGGAAGGCATCAACGACGACGAGCGACATGCCAGAGCACTTGCCAAATTCTGTAAAATCATTCCTTCGAAAGTGAATCTCATCCAGTACAACCCCATCGACGAAGGTGAATTTCGTCAGGCAAAGCAAGAAGCCGTAGATATGTATGTGCGCATCCTCGAATCACAAGGAATTATCGCCAAAGTTAGAAAATCAAGAGGTCAGGACATCGATGCAGCTTGCGGTCAGCTGGCAAATAAGAACGAAGTTTCGGCTTTAAACACGATTTAAGATTTTTTCACTTGTCTGATTATAAGTAATTAGTTTTATTAGGGACGTTTTTAGTAACGAACCAACTATACTTATGAAAAACCAACTTTTAATGCTGATATTTTTTCTTATCAGCTACAGCTCCGTAAAGCTCTATGGACAGGAAGCTTTGCCCCAAAAAATCCAAAGCTACTTTGACACCTACCAGAAGGAATATCCGGTAGAAAAAGCCTACCTCCATCTGGATAAAAACACCTACACGTTGGGAGAAGAGGTCTGGTTTAGCGCTTACCTCACTGCAGGCAGTAATCAGATTCCCTCCCCGTTGAGTGCAACATTATTTGTTGACTTATTTGATGGAGATGGTCTTCTGCTCGAACAAAAAATCGTACGCTTGGAAAAAGGTAGAGGAAAGGGTGATTTTGGACTTCCCGCTTTTGGAAAAGCTGGAATATATCAAATCAAGGCCTATACTGCTTGGATGAGAAATTTTGGAGACGATTATTTCTTCACAGGATCGATCAATGTGGTCGATGGTGCTGGAGGATCATTTCTACCTAAAATCACGTATACCGGCATCGAATCGGCAGGTGGAAAAGTGACTTATCGTGCTGATCTGGTAGTAGTGGATAGCGAGGGAAAAGCTTTATCGGGAAAAACAATTGAGGTCAAGGCTAAAGCTGGGGAAGCACAATTGTACAGTCAGAAATTTCCCCTCAACGCACAGGGAGAACTCAGTTTTACTTTTTCCATCCCAGAAAAAGCCAATCCCAATCAGATTCTAGAACTCACTTATTTTGAGAATGAAAATTATGAAGTAACCCAAAAGCTGTCTTTACCCTACAGCCTAGACCTAGCTGATATTCAATTTTTGCCAGAGGGCGGTCGATGGATCATGGGAAAGAAGGCCAATATGGCATTTCGGGGAATCTACCCGAATGGCATGCCAGTAAGCCTAGCAGGGGAAGTCACCGGAACTGACATCACTTTTTCAAGCAATTTTGGTGGGTTAGGCAAATTTGAAATCACGCCTGATCGTGCGGACTATCAGGCGAAGATCAAAGACACTGCTACTGGACAGGAAAGATCGTTGAGCCTACCAAAAGTAGATTCTGAGGGTATCGTGATGCAAGTCATCAATAACCCGGCAGCGAGCTATGTCACCGCATTTGTACAAGGCACCTATGAGCCGAATAGCCTATTATTGATTTCTCAAACTCGAGGAATCATCAACTACATGATCCAAGGATCCTTGGCAAACGACGTTTGGGGTGTTCGTATTCCAAAAGAAAATTTGATTTCCGGAATCAATCATATTACGGTAATGGACAGTAAAGGCAATGCCTTGCTCGAGCGCTTGCTCTTTGTCCAGCCCATAAATCCAATCCAACTGGAACTTACCAAGTCCGGCAATCTGAGCCCAAGAGAAAAAATCTCTATGAATCTAAAATCGACCGCGTCTGGGAATGCCTTGGCAGGAAGTTTCTCAATTGCAGTTTTGGATGCTGACCAGACTGATAAAGAATTGGATCGAGTGGAGACTATTTTCTCTACCCTTTTATTGACTTCGGATCTGAAAGGCAGCATCTATCAGCCGGCCAGGTATTTCCTAGACAGTAAGCCAGAAACTTTGGATGAGTTAGATTTAGTGATGCTGACTCATGGTTGGAGAAGGTTTAATTGGGAGAACGTATTGGCTGGGAATTTTCAAAAAGTCGAGCACTTCATCGAACGGGGAATCAATATTGAAGGGACTGTCACGGATCAGGAACAAACGAAAAAAGGGCTAGGAGGTGGAAAAATTACCGCTTTGGTCGGTGAAGGAATAGAAATCGTAAGCTCCGAATTTGGCCCAAATGGCCGATTTATTTTCCGGGATTTGGAATACCTCGATTCGGCAAAAGTCACGATCACTGCAGAGGATAGTCGGCTTAAGAATTTTATTGATGTCGAAGTGATTCGGCCAGAAGCAGTATTCAATGATGTAGGAGGTAAGTACCCAAAAGAGATCATTTGGCCTGCTGAACTCGTGGCCACCTATCGTGAGCGAAATATGATGCAGCAACTTAACTCTGAGCAAGACATTATTGATCTTCAAGGTGTGACTGTCGAAGCAAAGACCATTGAACGCGAGGAAGAAGAAATCAAAAAAATCTACGGCGCTGGTGATGTCACACTTGATCCTTCGAAAATCCCTTCTTCGGTAGGGTTTACCAACGTCTTCCAACTGATCCAAGGGCGAGTTTCCGGTGTGCAGGTATTTGTATCTGGATTGGATGTATCGGTAACTATTCGAGGGGTCGGGTCACTTGGTGGGGCGGGTACGCAGCCCTTATATCTGTTGGACAATGCTCCGGTAGAAGCCTCAACTTTACTCAACATCAACCCCAGAGATGTCGCTAATGTAGATGTTTTCAAAGATCCAGCGAAGACCGCCATTTTTGGTTCGCAAGGTGCCAACGGAGTAATTGCTGTCTATACCAAAACGGGCTCCGGATTTGGTCGGAGCGTAGGAGGAACGCTTGTGACCAATTATGGAGGCTACTCCGTTCCAAAGGAATTTTACCTTCCAAAATACGATGCTAAAACCGCGGAAAATTCGGGCAAGGATGCACGGGCAACGATCTATTGGAATCCAATTTTAAGTACAGATGAAAATGGTCAGGCAAAACTCGAATTCTATAATTCCGATCTCGCCAAAAAACAGATGGTCATCATAGAAGGGATCACTGCTGATGGAAGATTAGCTCGTCTAGTCCGCATTTTAGAATAAGCATTTGCTTTCTTCACCAAAGCCACCTAATTTCTTCCAAATTTAAAAATGAAGAAATGAAAAAGGCTTTGGTGATTTTTTTTGGACTGGTTCTAATCTCCTTTTCGGGCTATTCACAAACCCAAAATCAGGGTGATGCTCGAGTTCATGCGTTTGGAACTTATGGGCTTCGATGGCAAGATTTTGGAATTGGTGGTGGAATCGAATTTTTCTTTGTGGATCACTTTGCTTTCATGCCAAGCTATACTCAGATTTTTCCAGAAATCGGCTCAGAAAGCAATTTCAGCGCAGACTTACGCTACTACGTTTCCGAAGGACCTTCACAGTTATATTTTATGGCTGGATACAGCCAAAACTGGGAAAACACACAACCTGACGGTGCCGGAGTACGAAGGAGTTTTAAGGGTGCAAATGTCGGTGTAGGAGCTTACATTGGTTTAGTAGACTGGATGGGCTTGAGCACTGAGTTCAAATTTCAAAGCACCAACAGACAGGAAGTCGGGTTTCGGGTAGGTTTGGCGTTCCCACTCGGAGGAAGAGCGGCGACGAATTAATCGACTACTTTTTAGAAAATTCGAAAAGCTTACGTTTCTCATCCTTATTTAAAGCGTCGTAACCTTTCTCAGCGATTTTATCCAGAATCCGATCAATTTCTTCTTGCGTAGCATCCCCTGAATTTGAAACCTCATTGGTAGCTTTCGTGGATTTCGAAAAAGCGGAACCGAAACTCGGACCTGTACTTTTCTTCCGATAGGAAACGTGTACTTTATTCTTTTTGGAGAAAAAGTTTTCAAACCAAATACCAACTCGTTGCACTGGAATCCCTAAATCTCTTCCATTTCGAAGCTGTGTGACATACACAAATCCCATTAAGGCTCCCCCCAAATGCGCGAGTTCGCCACCTGCATTAGCCCCAACAGTATTGGCAAAAGCAAGAACGACATAGAACATCGCGATGTATTTGATCTTAACTGGACCGATCAAGATCAACATGAAAGTGGTATTCGGCGTCAACGTAGCAGCGCCCACTACAATCGCAAACACACCCGCACTAGCTCCTAACATGAGCGAAGTATCAACTGCATTGTTGAAAAATGGTGCAATATTATAAATCAGCACATAAAACAGTGCTCCAGCCAAGCCTCCCAGAATATAAAGATTTGCAAGCTTACGACTTCCCAGGTATTGGTGGATAATCATCCCAAACCAATAGAGAAAAAGCATATTGAATATGATATGGAAAAAACCCTCATGCAAAAACATGTAGGTCAAGATGCTCCAAGGCTGGGTAATCAGGCGATCAAACGCAGCTGGCATCATTAAATAAGTCAACCCTTGTTGGTAAACTTCACCTACTCCGCCTATGGTAAATAGCACTCTGATCACCAATAAAGCCATAAACACCAGCAAATTGATTGCGATCAATTTGAAAAGGCTGTTATCGCTGTATTTAAACGCGTTTTTTAAATTCTCCCAAAAATTACCGTACATACTCAATAAAAATTAGATCTGTCTTTTTTCCAAAAATAAACTAAAATCGCTCCTATTACCAATCCACTCAAGTGCGCAACGTGCGCAACATTATCCGTCGGGTTATTAAAGATCACGTTATAGATCGTGTATAATCCATAGAATAAGACCAAATACTTTGCCTTAACCGGCATAGGAGGAAACAGCAGAAAGAGCTGTGTGTTTGGGAATAGCATTCCAAAAGCGATCAAAACTCCGAATAATGCTCCCGAAGCACCAACCATAGGCACATTTCCCTGAATCTCCACAATTGCATTTAATGTCTGCTTAGCTTGACTGATCTTATTGGGATCATCAGGGTTTCTGCTGTAGTCATCTACAAAGTCAAATACTGAACTTTGGAAAAAGCCTCGATTTGCGATGACGAGCTTATTAAATGCTTCTGGGTTCGGATTATTCTCAAAAGACTCAACCTGATCTTGAAGGCTATTCATTCGATAGGAATTGTAACCGGAATAAAGGACGCCAGATCCCACCCCACAAACCATCCAAAGGATCAAGATTTTCTTTGGCCCAAGAAACTGCTCCAGTAAAGGTCCAAAGATGAGTAAGCCAAACATGTTGCTGAATAAATGCCAGAAATCCGCATGCATAAACATGTACGTCAAAAACTGAAATGGCTTGAAGTAGGAACTGTGGATGTAATACAATGCAAACCAAGCCTTCAGCTGGGGGAAAACAAATGCGCTCACCAAGAAAAAGACGGCGTTCGCAATAAGAAGATTTTTAACTACTGGGGTGATATTTCTAAACATGCTGTTTGCCGAAGAAAGAATGAATATTGCCTAAATCCAATTTCACGAAAGATTTGTTTCCTCCCAAACCAAAGTTCGGATTTTGACAGGCAAACAATTGGCCTACTAAATTTTCCATTTCTTGTGAAGTTAGCTTTTGGCCTTTTTTTAAGGATGATTTACGAGCGAGCGAGCGCGCAAGATTTTCTCGTTTGTCAAGTGAAAGCTCGCTTTTAAAATTCTTGAACTGTTCTAATAAACCCTCGAAGAGTTCTTTTTCATTCTTGATTTGAATATCCGCCGGTACACCTTGAACCAAAATGGTGTCTTTGCCAAACTCAGAAACCATAAAGCCAAGGCTATGCAGTTCTGGCATCAAGTCCATCACCAAAGCAAAATCTGAGGAACCTAAGTTCAATACAGGCGGAAAAAGGCATTGTTGCGAAGGGCCTTGGGCGAGTTTTAACTGCCGTAAATAGCGCTCGTAAAGGATGCGCTCGTGTGCTGCCTGCTGGTCTAAGATCAGCATACCGGTAGACATCTGCGCTACAATATAGCTGAGCTCGACCTGAAATGTCGTGCCGGTAGCCTCATCCTCAATCGGTCTGACCAGTGAATTGAGGGCCTGATCAGAATTCGCTTTGCTCCCAAAAGTAAGTACATCAAGTTCTCCTTCAGCTTGCTGCATCTCTGTTAGCTGCCGATTTGGTCCCGCACTATTTCCTTCAAAAAGTCGCTCCCAACCTGAGGGATCGGATTTTTTGAATTCAGGAGTATTGAACGTTTTGTAGCTATATTCTCGATCCACTTGGGCTTTTTTGCTTGGATCTTGATCCCATTTCTCATTAAAATTCACGTCAAAAGTGAAATCGATCGAAGGAACTACATGGTGAGAACCTAGGGCTTGCTTCACAGCCGACCGGATTACCGCATAGACCGTACGCTCATCGTCAAACTTGATCTCTGTTTTGGTAGGATGGACATTGATATCGATATGCGAAGGATCAATTTCCAAAAACAGCACATAGAATGGATTCTGATCGGGTTGGAGCAACCCTTCAAAAGCATTACTCACTGCATGATGCAGATAGCTACTTCTGATGTATCTATTATTGACGAAGAAAAACTGCTCTCCTCTTGTCTTTTTGGCATGCTCAGGTTTGCCGACATAGCCTTTTACATTGATATGAGGGGTGAGCTCTTCACATGGAACCAGCTGTCCTTGGTAGTTTTTTCCAAAAAGCTGAACAACTCGCTGGCTGAGTTTACCAGGAGTAAGACTGTAGACTTCAAGATCCTGTTGGAAAAGAGAAAAACCTATTTCGGAGTAGGATAAGGCCACACGCTGAAATTCCTCCACAATGTGTCGCATTTCTACTGGATTCGATTTGAGGAAATTCCTTCGAGCCGGCACGTTGAAAAAGAGATTTTTCATAGAAACTGAGGTGCCAACATTTCCGGCAAAGGGCTCTTGTTTTTTAATTTCAGAGCCTTCGATCTGAATCAATGTACCAAGCTCTGATTCAGCCTGTCGGGTTTTAAGCTCGACCTGTGCTACTGCTGCGATTGAAGCTAAAGCCTCTCCCCTGAATCCAAAAGTCCGGATAGAAAAAAGATCGCTGGATTTTCTGATTTTGGAAGTGGCATGACGCTCAAAGCTCATTCTGGCGTCAGTCGCTGACATACCTTTACCGTTGTCTATGACTTGGATTAATTGCTTACCCGCTTCTTTAACCACCACTTGAACCTTTGTGGCTCCAGCATCCACCGCATTCTCTAAAAGCTCTTTGAGTGCAGAGGCTGGTCGCTGAACTACCTCTCCTGCTGCGATTTGATTTGCGATCGCATCAGGCAGGAGTTGGATGATATCAGACATTTTTTTTCTTGGGTCTGAGTCTAAAGAAAAAATAAACCGCACCAATCAGTAATGTAAAATAAAGCATGTATTCAAATATGACTGGCCCCAAGTACACGTAACCAAACACCGATCCCAACAAAACCAGAAAAATCAAAGTTCTGATCACCGCGGTTGACGCAAAAACATTGGGTGTTCCCCGATCTTTTATTCCTTTGTGTTGTGAAAAAGAACCCCTGATTCCTCCACCGTAAGGACCCAATTTCTCATCGCCTTCCTTGATCAAGCCTTGAGATTCCAGCTCACGCTTAATTAAGGAAGTACGCTGCTCGATTTGCTCTTTTACAGGATCATAATACCTTGGTTTGATATCAAATCGCATCGGAGAGGAAGTACTGAAGATGGAAGGGAATTTCATTTCAACTTAATTTTTACTGAGGGGGGAGGCAAAATCCCAATTGGCCTTGAAGTTCTAAACTAATGACCAGCTATCAAAATTATAACCTTTTAAACCTTTTTTACGGGTTAATGTTGCCTCAATTTTAGTAATTTCATCTATCCAAAGACGAACTCCCCTCTATTAAAGTGACCTTGAATATAGTTTAGCCAGCTTCTTTTCGTTAGCAGTGGGTCATTTGTACAAATTTATTTTAAAAGTTAAATATTAAAAATTAACTCAAGCATGAGTAGCAAGCTTTCGAGGATATTCGCCATTGGATTGGTGGTTATTATTTTTTCATCGGGCAAACTGGATGAGGCGATTCTTGTCGGGGATCCTTTGGTAACTTCGGATCCCATCGCTCAATCAAACTGGGTAGACTCTGTATTCCAAAGCCTTACTTTTGAGGAGCGTTTGGGGCAGTTATTTATGGTGGCTGCGTATTCGAATAAAGATCAAGCCCATATCAATGAAATCTCTAATCTAATTCAAACAGAAAATCTTGGTGGAATCATTTTTTTCCAAGGGGGACCACAGCGACAAGCGAGACTAACAAATCTCTACCAAGCCCAAGCCAAGACTCCCTTATTTATTGCAATGGATGCCGAGTGGGGCATCAGTATGCGACTAGACTCTGTGCCTGATTTCCCGAAAGCAATGACTCTGGGCGCTATTCAGGATAATAAGTTGATCTACAAAATGGGTGAAGAGATGGCCCGTCAGTTCAAGGAGCTCCGGATGCATATCAATTTTGCCCCGGTGGTAGATGTGAATTCCAATTCTGAAAACCCAGTTATCGGCTATCGGGCTTTCGGTGGAAACAAAGAATTGGTTGCAAAGCGAGCCGTCTCCTACATGAAGGGACTTCAGGATCATGGAGTCATTGCTAATGCCAAGCATTTCCCTGGACATGGCGACACCGAGACGGATAGTCATTATGCACTTCCGGTGATCAAGCATTCGGAAAAGCGGATCTGGGATATCGATTTGTACCCTTATGAGCGCCTATTTAAGGAAGATTTGATGTCTGTGATGGTAGCTCACCTGAATATCCCAAGCCTCGATCCCGAGGAAAACAGTACCACTAGTCTCTCGAAAAAAGTGGTCACAGACCTGTTACAAAAACGGATGAATTTCCAAGGTTTGATCTTCACTGACGCACTAAATATGCGTGGGGTGGCAAAAGGAAATCTTCCTGGCGAAGTGGACGTCAAAGCCCTCTTGGCAGGAAATGACGTACTCCTCTATTCGATGGATGTACCTAAAGCCAAAATCTTGATCAAAAAAGCCGTAGAAGATGGGCTAATCTCTGAGGCTGAAATCGACCGACGAGTCAAGAAAATCTTGAAGGCGAAGTATTGGGCTGGATTGGACAAGTTTGTTCCAATCAATACCTTCCAACTCACTGATCGATTACATAGCCATGATACAGATGAAATCATCGAAGAATTATATGCAAATGCCATCACGGTGGCCTCAAATAAGGGTGATCTTATTCCATTCAAACAACTCGAGCTTAAAAAATTTGCCAGCCTAAGTATCGGAGATGAGGGTAAAACTTTTCAGAAATACCTCAGCAAATACAGCAAATTCGAACATTTCTCTATCCCAAAAGCTGCCAACGAGACTTCCCATTACAACACCATTAAGCAATTGGAGGATTTTGATGTGGTCGTAATAGGTTTGATGGGCGTCACGAATAGCCCAAGCAGGAAATTTGGAATCTCCCCCTCAGACATCCAATTGATCAGAGATCTTGCCAAGCGCCAAAAAGTAGTTACAGTGCTCTTTGGAAATGCCTACGCCGCTCAAAGTCTCGAAGGTTTGGGCAATGTGGTTTTAGCATATGAAAATAACGAAATGACTCAAATGCTGAGTCCACAAATTTTATTTGGAGCTCGAAATGCACTTGGCATTTTGCCAGTTTCGATCAGTAGCCAGTATTCTTACGGAGTGGGAGGCTTGTTACCAGGACTGGAGCGGCTTTCCTATGGAACTCCAGAAAGCGTTGGTTTGGACAGCGATATTCTCGACAAAATCGATGAAGTAGCAGAGCGCGCGATTCTTATTCAAGCGACCCCCGGAGCTAATGTACTAGTGGCAAAAAATGGCAAAATAGTCTTTGAGCGTTCTTATGGGCAATTGGAATACAAGAAGAGTCCCAAGGTTAATTCTGAAACGGTATATGATCTTGCCTCGATCACTAAAGTGTTGGCGACTACTCAGGCAGTAATGTTTCTGGAAAGTAGGGGTGAACTGGATATGAATCATACATTGGGAGATTATCTGCCAGAGCTGAAAGGTACAAACAAAGAAAAGCTGGTGCTGAAAGACGTGATGGCACATGAAGCAGGTTTGGTCGCCTACATTCCTCATTATGTAAAAACTGTCGAAAATGGCGCTTGGAAACCTGAGTTTTACCAAGCCACTCAAAGCCCGGGTTTTTCAAGGCCAGTCTCCAATGACATGTATAGTCAAGATGACTTACGTGAAAAAATCTGGCAATGGACAATTGACTCTAAGCTTCAATCCAAACCGGCTGGAGGGGGAAAATACGGCTACGTCTACTCAGACCTCACGATGTATTTCATGCAGGCAGTCGTAGAATCCCTCGTCAACCAACCCATGGAAGTGTTTTTGGAGCAAAATTTTTATGCCCCATTAGGATTGTATACCATGACTTTCAATCCTTTTTTGAAAATGGCTTTGGATAATATTGCCCCGACAGAAAATGATGTAGCCTTTAGAAAAAGACAAGTGCAGGGCTACGTCCATGATCCGGGGGCAGCAATGTATGGTGGAGTTGCTGGTCATGCGGGATTATTTGGTACTGCCAATGACCTAGCGGTGATGATGCAACTGATGCTAAACAAAGGATATTATGGAGATGTAAGTCTTATTAAAAACAGCACAGTAAGTGCATTCACGAAAAGGCAATCCAACCAAAGCCGCAGAGGATGGGGCTGGGATAAGCCAAACCCTGGAAATGGCAGTGGCGGTTCTGCTGGAGATTTAGCTCCAAAAAGCACTTTCGGACACACGGGATTTACTGGCACTTGCGTCTGGGCAGATCCAGAAAATGAGTTGATCTATGTGTTCCTCTCGAATCGAGTTTATCCTGATGCTACTAATACCAAACTCTTAAATGAAAATATCCGAACGGATATTCATGACATTATTTACCAAGCATTCATCAAAGGTAAAAACTAAAAAGGGGGAAAATCTTAGTGATTTCCCCCTTTTTAGTTCAAGTTTTCCACCTTCTCCAAAAACTAGACTCCATTTTCTTTCATTCTTATTAGTGAAATTCAAACTGGTTGAATTTTCTAAATTAGTTTTTATGTATATCCACAATTGCAACAGTAAAAGGCAAAAAGCGACTTAAGATATGGTGACCACTAGCATTACCGGTACTACTGTCTTCGGCCTGCCTCGCCTTGGTGGGCCTTCCTCGCCTTGGCGGGCCTTCCTCGCCTTGGCGGGCCTTCCCGCCAGTTAAGCAAAGAAAATTAGGTGACTGGTATCATTACGGATAAGCATAAAGATTTATTTTTTCTTCCCAACTAAGATTAAATCTTCCTGAGGCTCGATCAAATAATGAGCACCATCAGCAGTCACCACTGCCATCTCTTCTACCGAGATTGTTTTAGTATTTCCATCAGGTAGTTTCCAGCTATGGAATCCATCAAAAGCAAAGGTCATTCCTGCTTTGAGCAGTTTCTCCGCTGCTGGACGGACTGTTTTGCTTTGAGAACCTCCTAGATTTGGTCCCACATCGTGAGCCACATATCCGACCGGATGACCGGTGCTCCACATGACATATTCAGAACCCGCCGCATCCATAAGTACGCGCTGAGCACGATCAACTTCGACGCCTTTTACGTCTGGTTTCATGGCTGCAAGGGCAGCTCGGCTTCCTGCTTTTCCATTTTCCCAGTAGGCTTGAATTGCCTCTGGAGCGTCAGCCTCGCCATCTTTGAGCACATAGGCAAATCGCTGAATATCACTCACCCAGATATCATAGAGTTTCACTCCAAAATCAATCTGAATCACATCCCCTCCTTGGATTACTTTATCAGTAGCATGCGAATGTCCACGATCAATTCCTGAATTGACATTTGGATTTTGATCAGGATGCCAAGCATCAGTGACGCCATATTCAACCATTTTAGCTTTCAAAAATTTAGCTACTTCTGCATCGGTAGTTTTGCCAGGCACGATCATTTGGTAAGCCTCATATTGAAAATCCGAGGCTAACTGCGCTGCTTGTTTAAGGATTTCAACCTCCGCAGGAAGTTTGATGGAAAGCCATTCATAGATTAAATCCTCAGAGGAGATAAGTTTAGAAGATTCTGCTCCTAAAGCTTTTTCGATTTCTGAATGCTGAGAATGGGTAAGCCCATCTGCGAGAGCGTTGGAAGTTGAACTATTGATCGCGATGTTTTTAAAATTCTTTTCCTTGATAAAAGCTGCTGCCTGATCTAGTGTAGAAACTCCACGCTCGACTCGAAGTACGGTATCGTGGATATTTAATTCGTCCAAAGCGGTGGCTTCACCATCAGGAGAAAAAACAAGCGAGTGGAATCCTTCCTGATCAAGATAAAAAAGTATAACGGCCGAACCACTGGCATTTTCCCCACCAATATGAGCCGCGATTGGGTCATTATTATTTTCCCGACAGATACTTACCCAGCAATCTACTCTAGCAGCTTTCATTGCCTCTGGCAAAAGTTTGGTGATTCGCTCCTTTCTGATTTCAGGCCAAGGATTATTCGACCAAAGTTCACTTGGATTCACCTTTGAAACATCTTTTACTTCAGTATTTATTGGACTTGTACAACTTTGGACGATCAGCAAGGCTACTGCGATAAACGCGCTATTTCTATTCATAGATCAAAATTTAGTGACCGAAGATAGAATAAATTCAAAAATGAAGTCACTCAAAAAGTAATAGAAAATAAAAAATTCAAGGTTTTTCGATTGATTTTCAGCCCCCAAAGCCCTCTGCAATTGGAGTCGATCCATAAAAAAAATTTAAATTGAACAAAAACAATGTTTATGAGTGTTACAAAAACAGTTTGCAAAACCAGCATTACTTATTGATATGAAAATTGGAATTGTTTGTTATCCCACCTTCGGAGGAAGCGGAGTAGTAGCCACTGAGTTGGGTAAAGGATTGGCCAAGTTGGGTCATGAAGTTCACTTCATCACCTACCGCCAACCGACTAGATTGGATTTTTTTAGTGAAAATCTATTTTACCACGAAGTCGACATCAAAAGCTATCCTTTGTTTGAGCATGCTCCATATGAACTTGCCCTTGCCAGTAAAATGGTGAGTGTCGTTAAGTATGAAAAATTAGATTTACTACATGTTCATTACGCGATCCCACATGCTTCTGCAGCCTACATGGCAAAACAGATTCTGAAAACTCAGGGGATCCAAATTCCAGTAATTACCACTTTACATGGTACGGATATCACATTAGTCGGAAAAGATCCCAGCTATGAGCCCGTAGTCACGTTCTCCATCAACCAATCCGATGGCGTCACCTCTGTTTCCGAAGATTTGAAACGAGAGACTTATGCGCATTTTGATGTGACCCGAGATATCGAAGTAATCCCAAACTTTATTGATTTGGACCGCTTCAAACGGTTAAAGAAAGAACATTTCAAAACTGCTATTTGTCCTAACGGCGAAAAGTTATTAGTTCACACCTCGAATTTCAGAAAAGTCAAACGAGTGGAGGATGTGATTAAAGTTTTTTTTGAGGTTAGAAAAGTAATTCCAGCCAAATTGTTATTGGTAGGTGATGGTCCCGAGCGAGATAAAATGGAACGACTTTGTCGTGAACTGGGCACCTGCGATGATACCCGATTCCTTGGAAAACTTGATGCTGTAGAAGAGGTGCTATCGGTCGCGGATTTGTTCTTAATGCCTTCGGAAAAGGAAAGCTTCGGCTTGGCCGCCTTGGAGGCGATGGCATGCGAGGTGCCGATTCTTTCTTCTAATGCAGGGGGAATCCCCGAATTGAACCTTAACGGAGTCACAGGGTTTGCCTGCAATGTGGGAGACGTACAGGATATGAAGGAAAAAGCCTTGTTTATTTTGGACGAAAAAAACCTTCCGACCTTCAAAGCAAATGCCTTAGCTCGTGCAAAGGAATTTGATATTTCAGAGATCTTGCCAATGTATATAGCTTATTATAACAAAATCATTAAAAATACTTTGGCAAATATTTAACTGTTAATTAATGAATTTTAGTTATTTGAGTCGTAATAAAATCACTTTTCCTTACCTTTGAAGGAAATAATTAAAGATTAGATTTTTAAAATATTGTTTAGTACTGATTAAAGCAGCGTATGAGAAAGATTGGAAGATTGGAAAAACCAGACAATTTTGGTTCAGCCCACATGTTCTCCAACCCTATTCTAGAGAGGATGTCGAGAACACATATTTCTATCCCTATCACCATGTTTTTGGTGATGGCTTGTATATCCTATTATGTGGGTTTTACGCAAACAGAAATTTCAATAGTCTCAGGGTTGTTGATTTCCCTAGGGGGATTAGTGTTTTTTACATTTGTAGAATATATGATGCATAAGTATTTTTTCCATATGGATTATAATACGCCGATCAAGGACAAAATTCAATACAGCGTTCACGGTGTCCATCACGACTATCCAAAAGATCAGGATCGATTGGCGATGCCCCCTCCTGTAAGTGCGGCCTATTCTGTTATACTTTATTTGATTTTCAAATTAACTATGGGGGACTTTGCATATTATTTCCTTCCGGGATTTTTGATTGGATATGCTGGGTATTTATCAGTTCACTTTATTGTACATGCATATCAGCCCCCAAAGAATTTCCTGAAAGCCCTTTGGGTAAATCACGCGATACACCATTACAAGAATCCAGATTCTGCTTTCGGGGTAACCACTCCACTCTGGGATTACATCCTGGGTACAATGCCCAAAAAAGATTAACATTAAACCTCCCATCTACAGGGAGGTTTTTTATTTTCCTACTATGAGAATTTCAATTATAGGTATCGGGTGGCTAGGTCTTCCTCTAGCTGAATCACTATACTCTCAGGGGTTTCAAGTACTCGGGAGCACTACTTCATTGGAGAAAAAGCATACCCTTGAGCGAAAGGGGATTGATACCGTCTTATTTAAATTAGATCCTCACCCAATGGGACTGGGGTTTCAAAAGCTTTTTGAAACAGATATTCTAATAATTACCATCCCTCCCAGATCAAAACATCAGACAGCTGAGTTTTACTTGGAGCAATTAAAATACCTTCGCAACCTTCTGATTAATTCTACTACCAAGAAAGTAATCTTTATCTCAAGCACAGGAGTTTATCCCAAAGAGTCAATTTCGGCAAACTATCAGGAGCAGGAGATAATTACACTTTCCAACTCGGGAAACCCCACATTACTTCAGGCAGAGGCGCTATTTCAGTTCAATGATTCATTCGAATCGACCATTATTAGATTTGGTGGATTAATGGGAGCAGGTCGAATTCCAATTAACTATTTTTCGGGAAAAGAGGAGATAGATGGAGAAAGTCGAGTGAATTATATTCATCAAGAGGATGCGGTGCGGATGATCGAATGGGTAATTTCTACTAATCTTTGGAACCGCCTTTTCAATGGCGTGGCTCCAATTCATTCTAAAAAGCGGGAGGTTTTAGAGGCCAGTGCTCTGAAACTAGCAGTCGACCCTCCAAAGAGCTATCAAAACAATGAAAATATAACACAACGCTTAATTGATCCTAGCGCCATCCTTGAAACAGGCTTTACTTTTAATTTTCCTGAGCCTGCAAATTTTACCTGGACTATGAAAGATTGATCAATGAAGTTTCGCTCCGTTTGGCACCTGACGCTCTACACCAGTCAAAACGACTCCTCCCTCTGAACTCAAAAATCCAGTGACCAAAACTTCAGACATGAAATCAGCAATCTGTCGAGGTTTGAAATTACAAACACAAATGACCTGTTTTCCTATCAAATCCTCTTTCTTGTAATAGGTAGTAACTTGAGCCGAGGATTTCTTAATTCCAATTTCAGGCCCTAGATCAACCCAGATTTTAAAAGATGGCTTTCTTGCCTTCACAAAATCTTCAACTTCCGTAATTGTCCCTGCACGGAAGTCAATTTTTTCGAAATCTTCGTAATCAATCGTTTGCATAGTTGATTTTTTCACTATTTTTAGGAACCTTTTTAACTGACTCAAGTTAAGAGATAGGTACCAAAAATTAATTATGTCACATTCAGTTCCTTTTAATTTCAGAAAAATCACCATTTTCAGCATTGCTGTTTTTGGTTTCTGTCTTTTTTCAGAAGTTTCTTTTGCCCAAGAAGACATGGGGAAAGTAGAAACTGACATGATTAAGCCTGTTGATAAGGCCAACGCCGATCTTATTCAATCAGCTAATGAAGTCACTCCATCAATTCAAATCTTAAACAGGAATTTGGTTACGAGTCCAAAAATTAGCCCCGCAAAAAAAGAACCTGGCCTAGTTGGTGAAGGCAAAAAACCAGAATCAGCTCCTTCCACTCTAAATTTCAATATCTTTTTATATATCGTGGATAAATTTAAAGCAGACTAAAATAAAAAAAGAGGCTTAAGCCTCTTTTTTTATTTGTTCTCGTCATTGAACTTTTTCAATTCTTCAAGATTTATTAAGCCTTCATAGTAAGCTCTTCCGAATACAGAAGCTGTGACTCCCATTTCTCGTAATTTTCTAAAGTCATCTATTCCTCTCACTCCTCCACTTGCTGCCAGATGGATAGAAGGGAATCGGTCTCGAATCTCTTGAAAAAGCTCAAAATTCGGGCCTTCCGCTAGTCCATCTCTGGTCACATCAGAGCACTTCAAATATTTCAACCCTCTTTCATAGAAAAATTCGATGTGATCGAACAAGTCAATTTCTGTCTTTTTAAGCCAACCTCTGATCTTGAGTTTATAATCAGAAGGGTTCACATCCGCTGCGAGATTAATTTTTTCTCTCCCATAGGAAAGTAGGATCTGTGCAAATCGCTCCGGATGATTCGCTGCAGCAGAACTTATCGTAACTGTAGAGGCTCCAAATTCAAAAGATTTAATTACATCTCCATCAGTGGTAATTCCACCAGTAAAATCCACTTTCATATCTGTGTATCCCGTAATTGCCTCCAAAATATGGTAATTCTTGGGCTCACCTCTTCTTGCTCCATCTAAATCTACCAAATGGAGTCGCTTTAGACCAATCGACTCAAATGCTTGGGCGATCTCAAGGGGATTATCTGAAATAACCTTTTCAGTAGCAAAATCTCCCCTTTTTAACCGGACACATTTTCCGTTAATCAACCATATGGATGGAATTATTTCAAACATTCTATTTTTAATTTACTAAGATTTTCAGGTGAACTCACTTCAAAAATATCAATTTAAATAATAAAGCTTGAGCCTTTACAAAAAAACTAATTTATTATTTTATTTAAAATTGAATAATCCTTCTAATTCTTGATCCAATAGCTAATAAATCAGCTAATTATTCTCAAAACATTAATTTTGCAACTTTCCCATTTCCTCCAGAAGCCCAAACTGATCCTGTTGCACTTCCTGTTTTCACAGCATGAAACCCTTCTTCTGAAAAATTCTTCCAATTGAGCCCTCCGTCATGAGAAAAATCTGAGCCATTTGGCCCTACAGTAATAAGCCATTCCGCCTGCGGGAAATAAGTAATTCCTGATCGATATCCAGAAGGTGGGTTTTGTACCTCCACCCAATCATTCGATGCAGTCATAAATACTCCAAGATTACCCTGACTTATCCCGTCTTCCAAGTAATCCCCACCTATACAGACTATTTCACCAGCACTCAATCCTGTTAATGCAAAGATGCCTTGCGAACCTTCTCCTTGAATCAAGGGAGATTTGAATTTTCTCCAGCTGTCTCCTCCATCCTTTGATACGTGGAGATTAGACTCTTTTCCGCCACTGCCGAGCACCACTAAATCCCCGATTGCTATCATCGAACTTGCACTGGCTGCAAATCCTGCTTCTCCAGCCACAACCTCAGGAAGATTAGGAATCTCAAACCAAGATTCTCCTTGGTTGACGGTCTTTAAAATCATCCATTTGCCATCAACTGGATCCCCAAACACATAGCCTGTCTGTTGATCTGAGAAGGTAATGCCATCTAGAAAGGCCGCTGGACCTTCTTTATGGGTAAGTTTCCAAGACTTTCCTCCATCAGAGGTCTTGTAGATCACAGCTGGCTGACCGGCAGAAACTGCAATGGCATGTTCTGCATCAAATCCCTGAATGGATCGAAAATCCACTTCTACCAATCCATCAATGACCCCATGCTCCCAAGTCTTTCCTCCATCCAGTGTTTTAAGCCAAGTCCCGTTGGTCCCACTCATCCATGCAATATCAGAAGTAAGTGGCGAGAGGCCTCTCAAAGAGGCGCCCACAGGCGTCTCTAATATTTCCCAACCCAGCGGTTTACCAGGAATTTGCGAGGATTTTTGATTGCAGGAAAAGCAAAAGACGAGGACGAAAAGTCCAATAAGTATTTTATTCATTCAATCAGTTCTTGATATCTACATTTCGATAGGCCGCGATTAGTGCTTTTTCTCCATCGACGCCCGGCAACGCATTACCATGCTCCATCCCCATGACTCCCTTGAAACCCTTATCGTGGATGTACTTAAATACATTACCATAATGGATCTCTCCCGTACCTGGCTCCTTCCTTCCGGGATTATCTCCGATTTGGATATAGGCAATTTCATCCCAAGTCTTCTCCATAGTAGCAATCAGGTTACCCTCATTGCGCTGCATATGATAGATGTCATAGAGGATTTTACAGCTGGGACTGTCCACTGCTTTACAAATCATGTGCGTCTGATCAGCATTTCGAAGAAAAAGCTCTGGTGTATCACTCAATGGCTCTAGCACCATCGTCAATCCATGTGGCTCAAGTATTGCAGCACCCATTCGAAGGGCATCGATGACATTTCCAGTTTGGATTCCAATTGGTAGATTTCGCTCAAAGAAGCCGGGAACCACAGTCATCCATTTCGCATCCACACGTTTGGCAGCTTCAACTGATTGCCGACAAGTCGCTAAGAAAACATCCAAAAACTCCTTTTTCCCAGTTGTAAGTGAGGTCTTCCAATTATCTCCACCATCGACCACAAAAACCCCCATTCGCATACCTAGCTCATTCAAAAGCTTCCCAATTTTTTCCTGATCTTCGACAGATCGCTTGAGCAAACCGTTATCCTCTAAGGAGCGAAATCCCTGATCTGCCATAAATCTCAACTCATCAAATATTCCTCCTGGAGCCGAGTTTTTAAACATTCCAAAATGGGGTGCAAAATCCATATTGAACGTCGATTCTGCTTTCTTGCTTCCAAAAGCGGAAAGAGTCGTAGTTCCTGAGACACCCAAAACGGCTGTCGTCAGCCCTATATTTTTGATAAAATTTCTACGTTCCATAGTTTAGATCACTTTAGTTTTACCCGGAACAGCATGTGGATAATAGCCATCTGCACCCGGTAGTAATTTAGGCATCGCATCCCAAGCTAAGCGCTCAGGGAATAGATCCACAGAACCGTTCATCGCTTCATCCCAAGTCAATGGCTTACCGGAATAAGTCGCATATCGCCCCATGATGGAAGTCATTGTACTCTTCGCGGCATTTTCAGCATCAGCAAACTTATACTCACCTTTCATCAAAACAGCCCACAGCTCATCGTGCTCTTGCTGGTAAGGATTAGGTTGGTTATCACGTGGATGGTTATAGAGCTCATTTCCTTTCCAGTCAGTCAAAACCCCATGGTTACCTCCACTCATATAGACTTTCCCTTTGGTACCTTGAAAAGACTCGTCTACTCGGTTGGCGGCTCCAGGAAAGTGTCTGCACTCACTGTGAATCACAGAACCATCGGCATAGGTAAAAGACACCACGTGGTGATCGAAAATTTCCCCAGTCTCTTTACTCGTACGAACCTGTCTTCCTCCGGTACCTTCTGCTTTGACCGGATAGCCTTTTTTTACCCAATTGGCCACATCAATATTATGGACATGTTGCTCGGTGATATGATCACCGCAAAGCCAGTTGAAATAATACCAATTCCGCATCTGATATTCCATTTCGGTCTGGCCGGGTTGACGCTCTCGAACCCATACGCCACCATCATTCCAATACACTTGTCCTCCTGTGATATCTCCAATAGCTCCATCATGAATTCGTTTGATCGTCTCACGATAGTTATTCTGATAATGTCGCTGTAATCCCACGACCACATTTAGCTTTTTTGCCTTTGCTTCTTCAGCTGCTTTGAGCACTCTTCGGATTCCAGCGGCGTCAGTCGCCACTGGTTTTTCCATAAAAATCTGCTTCCCCTGCTTTACTGCTTCCTCGAAGTGCATCGGACGGAAACCAGGAGGTGTGGCCAAAATCACCACATCCGCTGCCGCTATTGCGGCTTTATATCCTTCAAAACCTGTCAATTTCATCTCCTCTGGTACTGACACTTTAGAAGCTCCATATTTTTCCATGATCAATTTATGACTATTGTCTAGTCGATCTCGGAAGGCGTCTGCCATCGCAACCAGCTTGATTGGGTGGCCAGTTTCCATCGCTTGAAATACCGCTCCGGTTCCTCTACCACCACAGCCAATAACTGCAAGTTTCAGCTCATTCGCCGGTGCGGCGTAAGCTCCAGGAACCACAAAAGGAGATGCTAAGACTCCTCCGGTCACTAGCGCGCCGGTTTTGATGAAGTCTCTTCTTGAATTTAGGATTTTCATAATCGGGTCATTTTAGGTTTAATAATCAGTTATTGGGCTTTTGGTATAATAGGCATTAATTTCTTCTGGTGCGGGAGGGTCCAATGGTCGCACGAGCCTCAAACCCAAAAATGGAGCTTCAGGAAACCACCATTGGCTTTTTGGAATTTGGGGATCAATTCGCTTCCAGTCTGGGCTGCTCAGGAATCGCTTAGCTGAGCTGATTTCAGTTGCTAAGCTGGCAAAACTTCCGCCCCGAACTACTCTTGGATACAGCTTTTCAGCAGGATTCACTGGGTTTTTCTCGGCTGATCTTTTATAAAAATCACTATCGTATTGATCATAGGTCCATTCTAGTACATTTCCATAAATGTCATATAATCCCCAAGGACTTGGCTTTTTGGTGCCCACTTTTTGAGTGGATTCATTCGCATTTTCGTCAGTCCATGCATAATCACTTAATGCTTTTGGGTCATCCCCAAAAAAGTATAAGGTATTTGAACCAGCTTTTGCAGCATATTCCCATTCTGCTTCAGTTGGGAGTCGATAGAAAATCCCAGTTTTTAAGAACAACCAATGGCAATATTGAATCGCTCCATATTGAGTCATTCCAATTGCTGGCTTTTCCTCTTTTCCCATCCCAAAAGTCATATCCAAGTAGGGTAAACTAGGTCGAGACAGACCATCAACTCGTTCTCCGATTGGTTCTTCTGAAATCGCCAATTCGTAATTTTTATCTAAGAAAAGCTCGAAGGCATCCCAAGTCACCTCATGAGTGCCTATCCAGAATGCATCTAATGTGACGGTATGAGCTGGTTTTTCATCGGGAAAAGCAGAATTATCATTCCCCATCTCAAAACTGCCAGCTGGAATTGGTGTCATGTCAAAGGTGACTTGTGTCCCTGGAATTTTCTGAGTATAGGCTTCAAAATGAGCGTATTGGAAAATTCCAAATGCCCATATGGAAAATGTCGAAATTGTGAAAAGCAAAAAGAAAAGCGATTTTTTGAGGGCAGGCATGGGTTCTATGAGATTCCAGATAAGACTAGGCAATTTTTTAGAGAAAACTTCTGAGGGATTTATAATCGGTTGACTACGGCTTTTTTTGGTATTCGGAGTGCCCACATCCCTCGTAAATCTCCGACTTTATGACCTCTAGCCAGATCATTCGGGTAGAGTGAATTGATTTTTTCTAGGGTTTTTTTATCAAGATCAGAGGTTGGGTCTCCATGACAACTCAAACAAAATCCATTGGGGATCACAATTGCTTTCGTGTAGAGATAGGCATTACCGTTGTCGATCTTTTGAAGGTTTGGCTCACTGCTAATGCCATTTTCCGCATTGTATTCATATGCTTCCAAAAGTGGAACTTCATCTTTATTTGGCTTATCGGTAGGATTTCGAAAGCGATTGGACACCCTTCGAATGCTGATCCCATACTTATCAGCAACCTCATCTAGAATAGTAGTCGCATTCACATTGCAATATTCAACAGCTCCATCAACCCCTTTTTCTGCCACTGCTTTTTGAAGATTTGATATAAACTGGTTTTGAGCCTCTGTACTAATCGAGTCACCCCAGACCATCGCTTCTTCGATAATCTCAAAATCTGATAACTTTTTCACCTCCATTTTCTCATTGACCGCATCAAATACTTCCTTGGATACTCTTTCTTGAGGTCCGCATGCGGTGGCGACAAGGATCAAAACGCATAGGATAATGTTATTTTTCATGATTATTTAAAGACTTTATTCTTATTAAAGCTACAAATCATCGCCCACATAAGGAATTAGAATTCTAATATTCCTGAAATTATCGACTAACTTATGGCTTTGGCAAAGTAACAAGATCATATAGCCTTGTTCGAATTCTTGAATTGAGCGAATGCGTAAATTTCTATTTCTTACTTTTTTTGGTTTTTTTCTAAGTCTGGCGGGCTTCGCGCAGACTTGGACTAGAATGCAGAGCTGGGGTCTGGACTTCGAATCCATTAATTGGATCAATGAAAATCTAGGTTTTATTGTAGGGGAGCGAATCATTCTCCGCAGTACCAATGGAGGAATATCTTGGGAGGAAATACCCTTTACGTTTGAAGGCAAGCTAAGGGATGTAGATTTTCTAAATGCTACGACGGGAGTAGCTGTCGGCGAAAACGGCATGATCTACTTCAGTCAAAATGGAGGTGACTCTTGGACTAAAGCGATTTCCAATACTTCAGCAAGGCTAAACAGTGTGTCCTTTTTCTCGGAAAGCAGACTTTTCGTAGTGGGTGATTCAGGCATCCTCCTGAGTTCATTGAATAGTGGCGAAACTTGGTCTACCATCAATTCAGGCACCACAGAATCTTTAAATGATCTCTATTTCACCTCTTCAGATTCTGCATTTATCGCTGGGGATCAGGGGAGAATCCTTAGGACTAGCAATGCTGGCAATTCTTGGACTACACTTAACTCAGGTCAAACTGTGGATTTGAAAGGGATTAGTTTTTCAAATTCAAAGACTGGTTATGCTGCCGGTGAACTAGGGACAGTTCTAAAAACGATTGATGGAGGAGTGAATTGGTCGAAATTGAATTCGACAGTTAGTACCACACTAAGGAAAGTTGCAATCTCAACTTTGGATGCCAGGATCATCAATATCGTGGGAGAATCCGCTACCGCCATTCGATCAACAAATTCAGGGACGAGTTTTTCTAAAATTAATTTGGGCACCACTACTCCTGGTGCACTTACAGATTTAGCATTTAAGCCAACTACCACGCAGGTTTTTGCTGTTGGCCCTGCCGGAAATTTAATCAGCTCTACTAATTCAGGCTCAAGCTATTCTCAACGCCTTTTGGGAATTCGAAATAATCTCACTGCGACAGATTTTAAAACAGATCGATTTGGATTCATTTCTGGTGAGAGAGGCGAACTTTTTGTTACCAGTAATTCAGCCCTTACTTTAATCCGTCGACCGATTCCCGAGCCGATTAAAATTGTCAGTATTGATTTTTGGAATACGGGATTTGGCTACGTTTCCGGAGAATCTGGCAAAATGTACCGAACAGCAAATACGGGGACAAGCTGGGTTGCCGTTCCTGCCCAAACCTCACAAACCATTAATGGTTTTTACCTTTTCGCACCTTCTGTAGCATACATCGTAGGGAACAACGGTTACATCGCTCGATCTTTTGACTCCGGAGTGACTTGGAACAGCAGTGTGCAAACCAACTCCAGTGAAAATCTGAGAGATGTGACATTTTTCGATTTTCAGGTAGGCTTTGCAATGGGAGATAATGGTCAGATCAGTTGGTCAAATGGTGGGAATATCTGGGAAAATCTCCCAAAACTCACTGCAGAAAATCTCAATGCCCTCGCAAAAGTAGATTCCGCTACAGCCATTATTGTGGGAAACAAAGGAGTGATCCTAAAATCAGAAGACAAAGGAAGGACTTGGCGAAGGATAGAAACAACCGAAACGGAAAATTTGAATTCGGTGGATTTTTGGGATGCTTCCGTAGGCTTCATTGTCGGAGACAAAGGAAAAACTTTAGTGACCAATAATGGCGGAGAAACCTGGGGAGAAGTACCGAGCGGGACACTAAGGAATCTTACCAGCGTCAGTGCAGGAAATCCAACGGTCGCTTATGCGGTAGGAGATGATGGAACGATCCTAAATTATGTCTGTGTCCCTCCGAGTGATCTAAGTGAGATTTCGGGCCCTCAAACTAGTTGCCTTAATGTGCAAAAATACAACATTCAAGATAATCCGGCACCTGGCTCTTCAATAGTTTGGCGAGTAGAAGGAGGGCAAATTCAATCAGGCCAAGGCACTGAAGAAATTGAAGTCCTATGGACCAGCATAGGAGATAATGGAGTATTTGTAAGTCGCGAAAATTTCTGTGGAGCTGGCGAAACTTCATTCATTTCCGTAGGTGTAAATCAAATTCCTCCCATAAATCAAATTTCTGGAGAAGGAAAAGCCTGTATAGGTCCCACTTATTCCTACTCACTACCGGAGATCTCTGCTGTTACTTATACATGGTCAATTGCGGGAGGGGAGATCATCTCTGGTCAGGGGAAGTCCAAAATAGAAGTAAAGTGGACGAGCAGTGGTGTTCAGCAGCTTGGAGTGATTCAGGAAAACACCTGTGGCAAGTCTGCCTTAATAGTCCAACCTATTAATATAACTTCTGCACCTGCACAACCGGGGACAATTCAAGGAAGTGCGATTGTCGGCCTAGGTATTCAAACTTATGAAATTCCTATTCAGCCTGAGGTAAATTTCCAATGGGAAATATCTGGAGGAGGTGTGATCCAGCAGGGACAAGGATCTAATCGCGTGGAAGTGAATTGGCTCACCGAAGGAATCCAAACACTAAAAGTCACTCCTCAGAATGAATGCAATAATGGTCCAGCTCAGACCCTCGCTGTGAATGTTAATATTATTACTAGCCTTCCTGAGCAATTGGAAACAGGCGTAAAGATCTATCCAAATCCATCAGATGGACGAGTCTATTTAGAATTAAAGGACGCTACGATCTGGGAATCTGTACAACTCATCAACTCCTTTGGACAAGTAGTTTCTCGTGTGGAATTGGGAAGGACTCAAGAAAGAATTAAGTTTGAGAATCTGGGTAAAGGCCTTTTCATTATCCAGCTTCAAAACAAAAATGAGCTGAGACAATATAAAGTGATCGTGAATCAATAGAAAGAAAGGGGAAATTACTTTTCCCCTCGGATCTTTACATATTGGAAAATATCTCCGACAACACCATTTTTAATAAATGCCTTTTTCAAAATAGCTTCTGGAATAAACCCAGCTTTTTCTAGTACACTCATCGACTGGCCATTGAAGTCATAGACTTGCGAGAATAAACGCTGGACATCGAATTTTTGAAAAATGTAATTGGAATAAAGCTTCACCGCTTCAGTCGCAATACCTTTTCCCCAGAATGGTTCAGCCACCCAAAATCCCATCTCCATATTAGTTCGGAGCTCATCTTTGCCGCGATCCGACCCGACGGAGCCCGCTAATTTCCCGTCAATTTCTATAGCGAAATTTTGCGGAGGATTGAATTTCTGATTGTGTTCGATCCAATGACGTGCATCATGAATGGTATATGGCTGAGGATAGCTATCCCGAAGATTCATCGCGATTTTTGGATTATTAGCCAGAGGATAGAGCTGATGAAAATGAGCTTCGCTCCAGCTCACCAAATTTATTTCTCGTTCTCCTGTGATAATCATAAACGTATGAGTGTTAGTGGTTCAAGATAATGGGGTAAATTAATAAAATATTGGACCCTGCGGAGTTACTCGCAAATTTCAGTCCTAATTTTCGATTCCGCTGGTCTGCATTTTTTCCAGATTCTCTGCAAAACGTAAAGAAGAGATGAATTCACCGATCTGACCATCCATTACTTCTGGCAGGTTGTAAACTGTTTTATTGATTCGATGATCGGTCACTCGGGATTGAGGATAATTATACGTCCGGATTTTATCCGAACGATCTCCACTTCCCACCATGGATTTTCGCTGCGCGCCTACTGCATCATTATGCCGAGCAAGCTCGATTTCATAGAGTCTGGATCTTAGTACTTTCAGTGCCTTTTCAAAGTTTTTGATCTGAGATTTTTCATCTTGGCAGGTTACCACAAGCCCAGAAGGATTGTGAGTCAATCGCACTGCAGAATAGGTTGTATTCACTGACTGACCTCCCGGACCCGAGGAGCAATACGTATCTTTTCTCACATCGTTCATGTCGATATTGACCTCTACTTCATCCATTTCTGGAAGCACAGCTACTGAAGCCGCGGAGGTATGAACTCTTCCTTGAGACTCTGTAGCAGGCACCCGCTGGACTCGATGCACGCCTGACTCATATTTCATCATTCCGTAGACATCAGCCCCAGATATTGTGGAAATGATTTCTTTGTAGCCACCAGCTGTACCAAATGTCAAATCGAGCACGGTCAATTTCCATCCCTGCACTTCGCAAAAGCGTTGATACATTCGAAATAAATCACCCGCAAAAATCGAAGCCTCATCCCCTCCTGCACCTCCACGAATTTCTAGAATACAATCTTTAGAGTCATTGGGGTCCTTGGGAATTAAAAGTTGCTTAAGTTCCTCCTCCAATTCAATTTTTCGGGGTCTGAGCTCGTCTAATTCAGCTTTTGCCATTTCCCGAAATTCAGCATCCTTTTCCGTATCCAAAATTTCTTTTGAATTGGCCAGATTTTGAATCACTAAATCATACTCATCATAGATTTTTACAACCTTTTCAAGGTCTTTATATTCTTTGGTCAGTTTGGCATACTTGCTCATGTCTGCCATAGACTCCGGCATTACGATCAATTGACCTACTTCCTCAAATCGCTCTTTAATAGTTTGTAATTTGTCCAGCATAGTTTTCTTTTCGCATTACAAAAATAGGAATTTTTATTTGGGGCTTTTCTAAACTGCCATATGATTACTGCGTTTCATTAGTAGATTAAAAAACTCCCCGTTGAAAAAATTGTCCTTTTCCCTTTTACTGTTTATGGGTCTTTCAGCATTCCAATGCGAGGATGAAATACCTATTAATGATTGTATTGATCCTGAACGAATCAGAATTGGAGCCTGTACACTCGATTACAATCCAGTCTGTGGCTGCGATTCGAAAACCTATGGGAATTCTTGTGCTGCTGACCTTGCAGGACTTAAATCCTGGACTCCCGGAGCTTGTAAGTAAAAAAGGCGATCAATTTGATCGCCTCTCTAATATTATTCTACTGTAACTGACTTAGCCAAATTCCTTGGCTGATCTACATTGCAACCTCGCATCACTGCGATATGGTATGAAAGCAACTGGAGCGGCACTACTGCCACTAGAGGTGAGAAAGCCTCGTGTGTCGCTGGGACCTCGATGACGTGATCCGCTAAGGCTTTTACTTGGGTATCCCCTTCCGTAACTACAGCAATTACTATCCCTTTTCTAGCTTTAACTTCTTGGATATTGCTTACTATTTTTTCGTACGAACTATCTTTAGTCGCGATAAAAACAACTGGCATCTCCTCGTCGATCAAGGCAATTGGGCCATGCTTCATCTCCGCGGCAGGATATCCTTCAGCATGGATATACGAAATCTCTTTCAGCTTCAAAGCTCCTTCTAAAGCTACCGGGAAATTATAACCTCTTCCGAGGTAAAGTGCATTTCTAACATCCTTGTATTGACTTGCGATGTATTTGATGGCCTCATTACTTTGTAATGCTTTTTCAACCTTCCCAGGTATGGCTTCAAGCTCATGTAAAAGTTGAATGTATCTGCTTTCTGGAAGGGTGCCTCTTTGGTATCCCAGCTTCAAGGCCATCATCGCAAGCACAGAGATCTGCGCCGTAAATGCTTTGGTAGAAGCTACTCCGATCTCTGGACCAGCATGAGTATATGATCCTGCGTGAGTAGCACGGGGAATGGATGAACCAACCACATTACAAACTCCAAAAATAGTCGCTCCTTTTGACTTCGCTAGTTCAATGGCAGCTAGTGTATCTGCTGTTTCTCCCGATTGAGAGATCGCGATGATAAAATCTTTTTCACTTAACACTGGATTACGATATCTGAACTCCGAAGCATATTCAACCTCTACCGGTACTCTGGCAAACTCTTCGAATAAGTATTCTGCTACTAACCCTGCATGCCAGGAAGTTCCGCATGCAGTGATGATGATCCGCTCTGCATTTTGAAATTTATTCATGTAATCACGAAGACCTCCAAGAACCAATCTGCCTGATTTAGCATCTAAGCGTCCGCGTAGACAATCTGCAATGGATTTAGGTTGCTCATAGATTTCCTTGAGCATGAAGTGCTCGTATCCGCCTTTTTCGATGGCTTCCAGTTCCATTTCCAGTTGATTGATATATGGACTGGTCTCTACGTTTTCAATTGTTTTTACCTGAAGACGGTTGTTACGGATGACCGCAATCTCATAGTCGTCAAGGTAAATCACTTTATTGGTGTATTCGATGATCGGTGTAGCATCTGAGGCCAAAAAATACTCATCTTCTCCAACTCCAATCACAAGTGGAGATCCTTTTCTGGCGGCGATCAAAGTATCTGGCTCTTCTTTGTTGATCAAGACTATGGCATACGCACCTACTACTTTATGAAGTGCTAGTCGAAGCGCTTCTTCCAGACTACAGTGGTTATTCAATTGAATATCTTCGATAAACTTGATGAAAACCTCTGTGTCAGTTTGAGACTGAAACGTATAACCTTTCTGCTCTAAGTCTATTTTAAGAACCTCATAGTTTTCAATGATTCCATTGTGAATCATCGCAATTTTCTCTGAAGAAGAATAGTGAGGATGCGCATTGACATCATTAGGCTCGCCGTGAGTCGCCCAACGCGTATGTCCTATTCCTATTTTAGAAGTCAAATTTGTTGAGGATTCAAGATGTTTTTCCAATTCAGAAACTTTCCCCTTCTTTTTATAAATACTCAATCCATTAGGATCTAACAATGCGACACCGGCACTATCATAGCCCCTGTATTCTAATCTCTTTAACCCTTTGATGATAATTGGTAAGGCTTCTTGCTGACCAACGTACGCTACGATTCCACACATATTGAAAAATTTTTTGACTTGTGATTTACTTTTGCAAAGAAACAGGATTCATACCAAAAAAAAAACCCACTTCCATTAAGTTAGGAAGCGGGTGGAGAACAATTTTTAATTTTGTTTGTATTACCTGATTTTCGAGTAAATGAGTTTTACTTTCACTTTATTCTTATCAACAACAAATTGGCGAAGGGATTTTTTAAAATCATCATCATCTGAACCATTAACAACAAGTCCACCATAGAAAAGCCAATCTTCTCTAATCAGAGTGTTCTTATAGATTGCATTTGTATAGGATGATATATCCACTTTGTAAACACCTGTATTATTATTAAAAGTCAGTCGTGACGGTGCCCGAATAGAGGGAATAGGATTTCCATTCGCATCTAACTCTACTTGTGGTTGCCCTGAGATCTGAACTGTAATTGGATTTTTATCGGTACTTCTGCGGATAAATTTATTTGACTGGTTGGTCAAATAAAGATATCCTGAAAACAGTGGATTCTGAGTTTCAGGGTAGCTTTCTATTTCCCCTATTTCAAACTCAACTTGATTAAAAGTTACCCCAGCCAACGTATCTAAAAATTGATCGAAAGGACTAGTATCTATTTTTAAAACCATTCCGAGGTTTGATTTTACACCTACTTTATCTCCTACATCATATGCGACACCATAGTCAACAACTTTTTGAGTTGGGGTTCCCAGTCGATTACTCTCAATTCCAACGAATCCCGTAGAAGAGCTAGTTGTAATCCTATAGGAGGTAGGAACAGTATCTCCAGCAAAATGATAATAGAAAGTAAAGCCCGTATTTTGCCCTTGCTGGAAACCGATTGTGGTATTATCACCTGTTCTTGATTTAATCGCTATTCCAGGTAAATAATCACGAAATGTGAAAAGATCTTTAAAAACTCTTCCTTTCACTAACAGGTCAAAAATTTCAAACGCAAAATCAGGAGCGACTTTAATTTGAATTGTCGTGTCTTTGACGTCCCCAAACAAAATCTCCCCCGAAGCAATAGGTAATGGGTTAAACCGAAGCTTATCAAAATTATAGTAGGCAGTATCAAGTATCGGCTCTTCTAATCTATGAACTGAATAGAATTTCTTTTTATCCAAGTCAACTCCATTGACACTAATTACATCAATTGAGAAAGTCGCACTATCATAAAACGCCTCGTTGGTAGGGCGAGTAGCAGATTGGTTAAATGATAACCTAGAATAAGACTTTGCTTCCGTAATCCCAAAGAAAGCATCTTGCTCATGACCTGCTAAAAGTATTCCTCTTCTAACAGGATTAGTTGTGGTTTCAAAAGAATCCAACAAAACCACTTTAGCAGGTAATTCAAACTCCTGGAAAAACACCCCAATTTGGTTGTTTCCAGGAGCTAGTTCTAAACCTACTGTAGCAGGATCGCTACAGGAATAATTAAGAATGGAAATGGACAGAATCGCCCATAAGGTAAACTTACCCGGCGAGGGTAGTATATATGTCAAATAGCTCCTCGTGAGCTTGTTCTTCTGCTTCTGTTTCAATGCTGATTTCAAACTTTTTGTCTTTTGAGAGACCCTCGATTAGTTGGTTTAATTCTGCGGAAACTTCACCGCCTTTGACCACCAAGTCCGCATATGCCATGCCCATCTTGATAAATCCTATGTAATCTTTGCTCATCAAAGGTGCTAAAATAGCGTCATCAATGTCGACCATCTTAACCTTGTTTAACAAATCATCGCCAAAGGTATGGGAAAATCCGTTGTTAAAAACTGCGAACACTGATTTAGTATCTTTAAATAACGGCTCACTCTTATAAGTGGTTTTCAAATACATCGGAATTAAACTTGTCATCCAATCGTTGCAATGCACGATATCCGGAGCCCAACCCAATTTTTTAACCGTCTCGATTACTCCTTTACAGAAAAAGATTGCACGCTCGTCATTGTCCTCATAGAACTTCTTCTGCTTGTCATGGAATACATGCTTTCTGTGGAAATAGTCCTCATTATCGATAAAGTAAACCTGAAGCTTAGCATTCGGAATTGAAGCCACTTTGATAACTAATGGTTTTTCTTCGTCTCCTACTGCAATATTGATCCCAGACAGTCTTACTACTTCGTGCAATCTATTCTTCCGCTCGTTGATTAAGCCAAATCGAGGAACCAAAATTCTGATCTCCATTCCACGCTCTTGCATCGCTTGAGGTAATGCTCTAAGGAAGTTTGCAACTTGGGAAGTTTCAAGAAAAGGATTGATCTCACTTGCAACATAGAGGATTCGTAGTTTGGACATAATTATCGGATTTAATTATAGGGTGATAAATAATTGTACAAATGTAACAAAAAAAAGCAAAAAACTCTTGAAATTATGAATATTAATATACTTTTGCCCCTATTTACCCATAGACTATCCCACCCTTTTGGTACAGCTAACTATAAAAGAAAATTGGAGCAAAATCTGGCTTCAGGCAATCAAAACAGATAAAATCATTGGTTTTGTGCCTACTATGGGTGCCTTACATGAAGGTCATCTTCAGCTAATCCGAGCTTCCAAATCATCCTGCGATCTTACCATAGTTTCTATTTTTGTCAACCCTACTCAATTCAATAATCCTGCTGACTTTGATACCTATCCAAACACTTTAGAGGTTGATTTAGAGAAGTTAAGACAAGAAAATGTGGATGTAGTATATACACCAAGCATCAAAGAAATATACCCCGAATCTCCCGAACTCCGCTTTTCCTTTGGAATCCTGGAAACAAACCTCGAAGGAGCTTTCCGTCCAGGGCATTTCAACGGAGTAGGACTGGTCGTATCAAAACTGTTAAATATCATTCGACCTCATGTGGCTTTTTTCGGGCAAAAGGATTTGCAGCAAGTAGCCATTATTGGCAGGCTGGTTAAGGATCTTTCCTTCCCAGTAGATATTGTGACTGTACCAACAATGCGAGAAGCAGATGGACTGGCGATGAGCTCTAGAAACCTGCGACTCTCCCTATTGCACAGGGAAGCCTCACTTATCCTTTTCAATTCGCTAAACAAAGCCAAAAAGGAACTTATTGCCGGAAAAGCATGGTTTGCAGTCCAACAAGAAATCGTCTGTGATTTTGAAAAAAGTCAACTCGCAGAACTCGAGTATTTCGAGCTTATCGATCCTGCAAGCTTTGAGGTCCTAGCAGACTTTAGACCGAGCTTATCCTCGTCCATCTGCGTGGCAGCCTATTTAGGGGAAATCAGGTTGATCGATAACATTTCGATAAAATTCTAATTTTGCGGCAAAACTAAACCAATGCAAATCCAAGTATTAAAATCAAAAATCCACCGGGTAAAGATCACCCAGGCAGAACTTCATTATGTAGGCTCCATCACCATCGACGAGAATCTCATGGACGCTGCGAATCTGATCGAGAACGAGAAAGTACAGGTCGTAAACGTGAATAATGGTGAGCGACTGGAGACCTATGTGATCAAAGGCGAGCGAGGATCGGGGCAAGTATGTCTGAACGGTCCAGCAGCCAGAAAAGCCGCTGTTGGAGATATTGTAATCATAATTTCCTATGCAGGAATGGAACTGGAAGAGGCAAAGCAATACAAGCCTAGACTGATCTTTCCTGATGAGCAAAACCAATTAATCTGATGATTCAGAAAAACCTCAAGCAAATCGTCCAGCTTACAATTTCCCTCGGAGTTGCAGGCTGGATATTTTGGTTTTTATATCGTGATATTGCATTTGACAGTCTATTGGCACAAGTCAAATCCAGCAACTGGTTTTGGATTCTTACTTCGTTGGCCATAGCCCTTTGCGGGTATTGGCTGAGAGCTTGGCGCTGGAGCTTATTGATCCAAGAAGACGAGGGGATTAAGGTTACTCCAAACCGATCCTACCATGCAGTAATGGTTGGCTACTTGGTAAATATGCTGGTGCCTCGTGCCGGGGAAGTCGCTCGATGTGGCGTACTGACACGTACTAACGGCATATCCCTAGGTCATCTGTTCGGCACAGTGATCGTGGAGCGAAGTGTAGATTTGATTTTTTTAATTGGCACCGTCTTCCTTGCTTTTTTTGTAGAAAATGAATTGTTTCTAAATCTCGCAAATCAATTAGTTGATTTAAAATCATTAAGCGCTGGAATCCTTTCCAATCTTCCTATTGCTCTTGGAGGATTAATACTATTCATCCTTTTCATTTATCTGATTTTTCGAAGATTCAAGAACCACTCTTTTGTAAACAAAATCCAACATTTTTTTAGAGAAATAGGCGGAGGACTTCGATCTGTAGGCAAGCTTCGGAATCCAATCGGGTTTGCCGCCAGCTCAATTACGATCTGGGTCATTTATTTCTTGACTATGTACACCGTCTCTTTGGGGATCCAGAGTACTGCCAATTTGTCTAGCAGCGAGGTACTACTAGTCATGGTAATGGGAAGTATTGGCATGATTGCCCCAGTGCAAGGGGGAATAGGGACCTTTCATGCGCTTGTGGCTTTCATTTTGATACAGTTGGGGATATCCGAACAAGACGGAAAAATCTTCGCGGCGATTATCCATGGCACCCAAGTCCTCCTAGTACTATTCGCAGGATTAATCAGCTGGATAATTCTGCTGAGAATTCCCGCTTGGAAAAAACCCACTGAGGCTTAACTTCGTTAAGTCAACGTTAAATAACATTAGATATGATCATAGTAATCTTTATAGTCTTTGCCGCAGCTGGCTTTCTGGTCAATAGGACTTTGAAAAGCAAGTTTAAAAAGTATTCCGAGACGCCTCTGAAGGCCAACCTTTCCGGAGCTGAAATCGCCAAATTAATGTTGGCAGATAATAACATCACAGACGTTGAGGTTTTATCTGTGGAAGGTCAGTTGAGTGACCATTATAACCCACAGAACAAAACAGTAAATCTTAGTCCTGATGTGTATTACGGTAGAAATGCCTCCGCAGCAGCAGTAGCAGCTCACGAATGCGGCCACGCCGTACAGCATGCAACTTCCTACACTTGGCTAAATTTAAGATCTACGCTGGTGCCAATTCAAAACAGTGCCGGCAAAATCTTGAATATCGTGTTGATCGCCTCACTCCTGGGTGGATTTGCGCTAGGCCTTCCTTATGAGCTCGTTGGATACATTGTAGTCAGTGCCTATGGAATTATAACCTTGTTCACTTTGGTCACACTTCCAGTAGAATTCGATGCGAGTAACCGGGCGCTTGCTTGGGTAAAGACACGAAACATCGTCACACCAGATGAATACGTAATGTCGAAAGATGCGCTCAAGTGGGCAGCCATGACTTATGTAGTAGCGGCTTTAGCAGCTTTAGCCACACTGGCTTATTATGTTTTTATCTTTTTTGGGAATCGGGATTGATACAGATCAAATAAAAATTGGGAAAAGGGGCAGGTTTTGCCCCTTTTATTTTTTTCATATAACTTCCGATCGGATTTCAACCCAATTTATTAGAACATGCATTTTCAATTAACCGAAGAACATCTAGCAGTCCGAGATGCTGCAAGAGAATTTGCCAATACAGAATTACTTCCAGGAGTTATCGAGCGCGATTCAGAAGCTAAATTCCCCAAAGAGCAGGTTCATAAGATGGGTGAACTTGGATTTATGGGAATGATGGTGAAGCCGAAATACAATGGCGGCGGAATGGATACCATTTCCTATGTATTGGCTATGGAGGAACTTTCAAAAATTGATGCTTCCGCTTCAGTATGTATGTCTGTAAACAATTCTTTGGTATGCTGGGGCTTAGAGAAATACGGCTCCGAAGCTCAAAAAGAAAAGTATTTGAAACCTCTTGCTAGTGGTGAAGTTTTGGGAGCCTTCTGCCTTTCTGAACCAGAAGCTGGTTCTGACGCTACTTCCCAGCAAACCTCAGCTGAGCTTAATGGAGATCATTATGTCCTCAACGGTACTAAAAACTGGATTACCAACGGTTCGTCTGCAAGTATTTATTTGGTAATAGCGCAAACAGATGCAAGTAAAGGGCACAAAGGAATCTCGGTATTTATTGTAGAAGGGGGAGGAGAAGGATTTATAGTCGGAAAAAAAGAAGACAAGCTTGGGATTCGTGGATCTGACACTCACTCATTGATGTTTACTGACGTCAAAGTGCCAATAGAAAACCGCATCGGACAAGAAGGCTTTGGGTTTACCTTTGCAATGGAAACCCTTAATGGAGGTAGAATCGGAATAGCTGCCCAAGCTTTAGGCATTGCAGCGGGAGCTTATGAATTGGCGCTTGCTTACTCCAAAGAGCGAAAAGCATTTGGGAAACCTATCAGTCAACATCAGGCCATTCAGTTTAAACTTGCAGACATGGCTACAACAATTGAAGCAGCCAGACTTTTAGTGTACAAAGCAGCTTGGCTGAAAGATCAAGGTGAAGACTATTCTCATGCCTCAGCCATGGCAAAATTATATGCCTCACAGGTAGCAATGGATGTGACGATCGAAGCGATACAAGTACATGGCGGCTATGGCTATGTGAAAGAATACCATGTAGAGCGACTCATGCGAGATGCCAAAATCACTCAAATTTACGAGGGGACCTCCGAAATTCAGAAAATAGTGATATCTCGAGGTATCTTGAGGTAGTCAACTAAAATCAAACGAAAGGGTATAATTTCAATTAATTATACCCTTTTTTTATGTTTTTTACTCTCATTCCAAAAAAGTCATGTTTTTTAATTAGAAAAATTATATTTTTGAATTTTACTATTTCTCCAAATTATTCATGGAATATTACAACAAAGTCATTGAGTCGGTAAATGTTAGGTTTATTCGAGGCAACAATTTTAGACTTGAAAAACCATTCACAGTCAAAGATTACAAAGAGACTGATAACACGCTGATACTTCTTCATCACGGTACCTTGAAGTTTGGCGAAGATCAAGAGCTGCTAAATGAAGGCGAAGTGCTATTCCTTCCTGCTGAGCGTAAAACAAAACTTACGCTTGGAAATAGCCTAAAGAAGTCAGACTTATCCAATCAACAATTCAAAGAAAATAAGAAGAAATACCTCCAAAGCATTTCCTTCAAGGACATCATAAATATGGAGGATGACTGTATCTCCATGGTCAGCTTTGACTCAAAAGTTTTCGATGTGGTTAACTTTTTCAATTCACTCGACATTCCCCCTTTTATCATTCGATTCAATGATCGCCTAGCCACTATCATCGAAGACTTGATGAAAGAAGTGGAGGTAAGTAATGTTGGTAAGGAGCGAATCCTTAAAAGTCAAACCGAAATCCTAGTAATCGAGCTACTTCGCCATATTTTGAAGAATCGCTTATTCTTAGAAGAGCTTTCCACCAATGCTACCTATTTCAAGGACCCTAGACTCATCGACTTATTTAACTTTATCAAGACCAACCTTGGAGGCGATCTTTCTAATAAAGTTTTGGCTCAAATCGCCAATGTATCCGAAGATTATGTAGGGCAATATTTCAAAATGCTTACCGGAATAAATCCTCAGGACTACATCGAATACCAGCGAATGGAAACTGCTGTAGAGTTACTTAGAACCTCAAAAAAATCAATCCGGGATATCGGCAAAGACATAGGCTATAAGGACACTGCATATTTTTGCCGAAGGTTCAAAATGATGTACGGAGTACCGGCTGGAAAGATGCGCCGAAGAGAGTCACTAATTAACGTGCAATGATCGATTCATTGTCGCTTTAAATGCCAAGGCCTCGACCAAAAAGTCGGGGTCTTTTTCTATGCTATTTCCCAATACCAGTAGGTCTGCTCCTGCGAGAAACGCATTTTTCAATTTGGGAATTGAGTCAATCCCTCCACCCACAATAATTGGATGCTCTACCACTTCGCGAACAGCTCGAATTACTTCAGAAGAAACAGGACTTCTTGAGCCACTCCCTGCATCCAGGAAAAAAAATGTCATTCCCAAAAACTGCCCCGCCAAAGCTGTTGCTTTAGCTAGATTTGGCTTAGAGTTCGGGATTGGAGTAGTTTGGCTAATATACTGCACGCTCGTGATTTCATGTTCGTTAATCAACAAATAACCTGTTGGAAGCACTTCCAAACCCATTTTTTGAATAATTGGAGCAGCTGAAACCTGATGGCCAATCAGAAACTCAGGATTCCTTCCTGAAATAAGAGATAAGAATAAGATAGCATCTGCATGCTGGGTGAGCTGATAGTGAGAGCCCGGGAAAATTACCACCGGGATTTCTCCTGCTAGATCTTTCAAGACCAATACGACCTCGTCAAAATTATCTCGATCAAATTGGCTCCCTCCCACAAAAATTAAATCCAAATTACTTTGGTGAATCCATGAAAAATCAGCTCTGAGTCTATTTAGATCTGATATTTTATCAGGATCTACTAGCCACGCTATGCCTTTATTCCCTGAAGACTGGAGTGACCTGAGGAGTTTACTTACCTTCTTCTGGCGATTTATCATCTTCCGAAGCAAAGTTGAATAAGTTTGGAAGGTACTTTTCTTTGGCAAAAGCCAATCCTACCAATAATAGTCGCTCACCAAGAGAAGGCCAAAAACTACTTTTGGAAGATGAGGTTAACTTTTTCTCCAAATCTTTGCTCAATAACCCTTCTCTTTCTAAAACTTCCAGTGCACGCTCGGTTTCCCGAGTTTTCTTCTTCCGAGTGGCTTGAACTATCGCAAAAGTCAATAAGCCGCCAGCAAGGACTAAACCTCCGACTTTGACCCAATCCTTGGAGTCTTCTTTGAAGAGTTGCAATTGCTTCATCAAAGTTTGTTCAAGTTCCTCCGACTTGTCTTCAAGATTTTTATTCATCGTTCTTTTTTCTATTTCTTTTACTAAATACAAACCTTCTTAGTCCGATCTCCACTCCCCGCTGCATCCGATCAGAATACCTAGCATAATAAACTCCTCCAAATAGTATTAAATATAGACCGCCCACAAGTAAAAATCCCATGTAAGGCGACTTCGTATATTGGCTTAAGAAAAAGGCTAGTGAAAAACTAAAAAACAAAAGTACCAAAAGCCCTAAAGCCATCATGAAAGTCAAGAGGAGAATCCGAAATATAATCCCGATGAACTCTTCCTGTATCTCATTTTTAACCAATTCTACTTTGGTTTCAACGATTCCTTTAACTGTATTTATTATTTCTCCTAATTTTAACATACCAAGTTTTTACTTAAAAATTATACCCCAATATAACCTAATTGAGAAGATCAAAAAAATTAAGCTGTCGGTAAAAGCTCTTCTTCTTGGTAGAATTTAAAACGTAATACGGATTCTAAAGCCAGTCTTATTGCAGTATTAATTGGATAATGCTGTGCTAGTGAGCTGTCAATTTCTTCGATCATTTGATAGAATTTGGAGGCCATAGGGATTTCTAAATCTGAATTGATTCGCTTTGAGGCTTCGATAAACTGTTGCGCTTTTTCTGTTTTCAGTATTTTGCAGATAATCAAATCCTTAGCCCCATACTTGTTTTTCCGAGCAGAGGCCGCAAAAAGTCGGCAGATCAAACCTCGATTAGCATAGTTGGTACAATATCCATTCTTACCATCACTACTATGTGCACGATATACGATGCAGCTTTTACTCTCCTCCTCTGAATCTAAAAATGATAGAATAGTATCAGAAAGCCCTTTATTATAAAAATCAAAGGCTAATGGGAGGAATTCAAGTGGTGAAGCAGATACTTCTGGATTTGCGCAGCATGCGCCGCATCCGGAAACACATCCTAACCCACTTTCGGAAGCGTATTGCTTAGCTTCCTCCCCAAGCTGATCAAATAGAATTGATACTGCCTGAGACTTTTCAGCGAGGTTCATTGGATAGTAATTTATGTAAAAGTACACCGCATGATAGCCGATTGATCCCCATACCTACTATTTTTTTTATCTTGATTGCCAGTAGCTTAGGGTTTATGTTTGGTAAATAATATCATTTTCCCCTCCAAAAGACTCTATAGATCGTTTTCTTTAAAACAAATTGAATTTTTATGAGCACGGAAGAAGAAGAAAAAGCCGCAGACAGAATCAGAAATGCATTCAAGGAGCGAGATTGGAATGAAATTAAAAGCGCGGATTCATGGGCAATTTTTAAAATCATGTCAGAATTTGTGGTGGGGTTTGAGAAATTATCCAAAATCGGCCCTTGTGTTTCCATTTTTGGCTCTGCCCGAACTCCCAGGGATCATGCCCACTACACAATGGCCGAGGATATTGCTGCAAAACTAGTCAGACATGGCTATGGAGTAATCACAGGTGGTGGTCCAGGAATCATGGAAGCTGGAAATAAAGGCGCCTATTCCGAGGGGGGCAAATCGGTTGGATTGAATATAGAATTGCCTTTTGAGCAATTCAATAATATCTACATCGATCGAGACAAATTGATGAGTTTCGATTATTTCTTCGTCCGAAAGGTCATGTTCGTAAAATATTCTCAGGGCTTTGTAGTGCTCCCGGGGGGATTTGGGACTATGGATGAATTTTTTGAATCTTTGACTCTGATCCAGACCAATAAAATTGGAAAATTTCCGATCGTATTGGTAGGCAAAGCCTATTGGCAAGGGTTGGTTGACTGGATCAAAAGCTCACTACTGTCTCACCACTACATCAATGAGGAGGACCTTGATCTATTTTGTGTGGTCGAAGATGCGACTGAAGCTGTAAAAGTGATCGATGAATTCTACAACAAATACTTATTAAGCCCAAATTTCTAATGCAAAAAGGACATCTCGCCTTTCTTTATTTTTTGACTTTTCTTTGCCTTTCGCTTACCATTTATTTGCTTTTGCGAGGTAATGGAAGCGGGGAGTCCATACCTCAAACTTCGGAGCAAAGCCTATTCACCACCTCGAAAGGATCTTTTCGGGATTCTGTGAAGATTTTTAATCTGCCAGACACCTTGAGTTTCGCCGGAGAATCTGTTCCGCTAGCCATCCCAGATGTGCGAGAGCGGCTGGAGCGCGAACTCTATGTGAATGCTTATTGGGAATCGAATATGGTTTTGCTTATGAAGCGCTCGACTAAGTTTCTGCCTCAGATTGAGGAATGGCTCAAGGCAAATCAAATTCCTGAGGATTTTAAATATTTGGCGATAGCAGAATCAGGCCTGATGAATGTAGCCTCCCCGGCTGGTGCTCGAGGTTTTTGGCAATTCATGGAATCCACCGCTAAAGAATATGGCCTGGAAGTCAGCAATGATGTGGATGAGCGTTATCACCTAGAAAAATCTACCAATGCCGCTGCTGGTTATTTAAAAAAAGCACACCAAAAATTCGGCGATTGGACAGCAGTAGCTGCCAGCTACAATATGGGCCAGACTGGCTTTGCCAGAAGACAAGAAGAGCAGTTGATTGCTAATTATTATGAGCTTTACCTCAACGATGAGACAAGCCGATATCTTTTTAGAATCCTCGCCTTCAAGGTCATCTTCGAAAACCCAACCGAATTTGGATTTAACTTGCAGCCTGGAGATTACTATCAAAACCCTACTCTTAGAACTATTGAGGTAAAAGAAGACATAAAAGACCTTGCTTCTTGGGCTAAAATGAAAAACAGCAACTACAAAGAATTGAAGCAATACAATCCTTGGCTTCGTGATAAGAACCTAAATGTGAAGCGGGGACGAACTTATGAATTTCTCTTACCAGAATAAATAAAATCGAGAATAACGACTGCTGGAATAGGGTTAGCCACTTAATGGAAAAGGCCATCCGTCAGACGATTTACTTTAAGACTGTGTCCATCGCTTCATTTTGAATAAGAGCCACCGCTGGTTCATAAATTCCTATTCCTGTCAAATATTCTGTTGCAATTCGGAACAAAGCCCTGCAGAATCAGCTTACAATCTTAGAATCTCGCTAGCCCATCCCTTTCTAATTTCGTACCTTCGCCGATTGTATTTGTCCACTGATTTATGAGTAATCCTATTTCTTCTCAAGAAGAATTCATTGAAATTTTTGGTGCTCGCGAGCACAATCTTAAAAATCTAGATCTTAAAATCCCGCGCAACAAGCTGGTTGTAATCACCGGATTAAGTGGTAGCGGGAAGAGTTCATTGGCCTTTGATACCATCTATGCTGAGGGACAGCGCCGCTATATGGAGAGCTTCTCTGCTTATGCGCGCTCTTTTCTAGGAGGTCTAGAGCGACCTGACGTGGACAAAATCAATGGACTTTCTCCAGTAATTGCGATCGAACAAAAGACTACTTCGAAAAATCCCCGCTCAACAGTCGGTACAGTTACTGAAATCTATGATTTCATGCGACTGCTGTATGCTCGTGCAGGGGAAGCTTTTTCTTATTTGACTGGAAAAAAAATGGTACGCCAAACGGAAGATCAGATCGTTGAGCAGCTCTTTTCCAATTTCCTTAATAAAAAATTATATATCCTCGCTCCTGTCGTCAAAGGCCGAAAGGGTCATTACCGAGAACTTTTTGAGCAGATTCGAAAAATGGGATTTTCCAAAGTCAGAGTTGACGGAGTGGTCATGGAGATGGTGCCCAAAATGCAAGTGGATCGATATAAAATCCATGATATTGAGATTGTCATTGATCGAATTATCGCAGAAGAATCGGATCGATTTAGAATTACTCAATCCTTAAAATCTGCACTTCAGCACGGTAAAGGGGTAATGATGCTTCGTGATGAGGAGGGTGAAATTCACCATTTTTCTAAATATCTGATGGATCCTGAGACTGGACTTTCCTATGAGGAGCCAGCCCCAAATAGCTTTTCTTTCAATAGTCCCTATGGTGCCTGTCCAGTTTGTAATGGCCTGGGGATTACTGAAGAGATTACACAAGAAAGCATTATTCCAAATCCTGAATTAAGTATTACCAGAGGCGGAATAGCTCCGCTGGGTGAATATCGCGACATCTGGATTTTCAAGAAAATTGAAGCTATTCTAAAGCATTACAAATGCTCAATGAGTACTCCCATCAAAAATCTCCCCCCAGAGGTAGTAGACATCTTATTGAATGGAGATAAAGTAGAAGTGGCTGTGGACTCGGTCAAATATCCAGGGACCAAATGGCATACGACCTTTGAGGGAATAATCAATTTCCTTCAAAAATATCAGGAAGGCAGTTCGGACAAAATTCAAGATTGGGTGAGTGAATTTACAGTGACCCAAACCTGTACAGAATGCGACGGATATCGCTTAAAAAAAGAAGCCCTCCATATCAAACTTGACAATACCCACATCGGTCAGCTGGCGATGATGGATATTCGAGGACTTGGCGAATGGTTTGAAGATCTGGAAAGCAGACTTTCCGACAAACAAAATATCATCGCCTCGGAGGTATTGAAGGAAATCCGAAAAAGAATTGGTTTTCTACTAGACATCGGCTTGGATTACCTCTCACTGAATCGACCGCTTCGAACTTTGTCTGGAGGAGAGGCACAACGAATTCGATTGGCCACCCAGATCGGTACGCAGCTCGTTGGCGTCTTGTATATTTTGGATGAGCCAAGCATTGGCTTGCACCAGCGGGATAATGTGAAGCTTATCAAAGCCCTTCAAAGTCTTCGCGATTTGGGAAATTCCGTTTTGGTAGTCGAGCATGATAAAGATATGATGCTAGAATCTGACTACATCCTCGACATGGGCCCGGGTGCTGGCCGACATGGTGGACATATCGTGGCCGCTGGGACGCCAATGGAGATTTTGAAATCCTCCGGAGCCACTGCCAGTTACCTTAATGGAAAACTTGGACTCTCAATTCCGAAAACCCGAAGAAAAACTAAGATAGGAGAGCTTTTCTTAAAAGGTGCAAGTGGAAATAACCTGAAGAATGTGGACTTACACCTGCCTTTGGGAACCCTGATCTGCATCACTGGAGTATCCGGATCAGGTAAGAGTACTTTAATCCATGAGACGCTTTATCCCATCTTGAATAGAGAAATCTATCACTCTAAAAAAGAGCCAATGCCTTATGAGCGCATCGATGGATTGAAAGAACTTGATAAAGTCATCGAAGTAGATCAATCCCCAATCGGGCGAACTCCAAGATCCAATCCAGCTACATACACTGGTGTTTTCTCAGACATCCGAGCCTTATTTACCGACCTTCCTGAGTCAAAAATCCGAGGCTACAAGCCTGGACGTTTTTCCTTTAATGTGAAGGGAGGAAGATGTGAAGACTGTGAAGGCGCAGGCATGAAACTAGTGGAGATGGATTTTCTTCCCGATGTCCATGTCCCTTGCGAAACCTGCAAAGGGAAGCGCTATAATCGGGAGACTTTGGAGGTACGATTTAAAGGCAAATCGATTTCAGACGTGCTGGATATGACGGTTGAGCAAGCGGTAGAGTTCTTCGAGTTTCTGCCGAAGATTCTTCGCAAAATCAAGACATTGAACGATGTCGGTTTGGGTTACATCACCCTGGGTCAGCATGCCACAACCCTTTCCGGAGGAGAGGCTCAACGGGTCAAATTGGCCACGGAGCTCTCTAAAAAAGACACTGGAAAGACCTTTTACATTCTAGACGAACCAACAACAGGTTTGCATTTCAAGGATATTGAACTACTTATGCTAGTTGTTCAGGGATTGGTGGATAAAGGAAATACTGTGCTCATTATTGAACATAACTTGGACATTATCAAGATGGCAGACTACATCGTGGATTTAGGGCCAGAAGGAGGGAATAAAGGCGGGAATATCGTGGTCCAAGGAACTCCAGAGCAAGTAGCAAAAAATAAAGAAAGCTACACTGGTAAATTTCTCAAGACTGAGTTAACCTCTTGATTCCAATCTAAATCAACTGATATCTCCTCTTATCAAATTATAAATCCTTGTCCAAATGAGTTCATTACCTTTGAAATTAATGAATAAGGAAAGATTATATTGGTTTTTGCAGCTAGTAGGCTGGGGAGGCTTTGCTTTTGTAATCATTTTTTTGGCTTCGCTATCGAGTGGCGTTTCAGCGGTGCAAGTCTTGGCTTTTATTGTTTTGGCGATATTCAACCTTATTTCCACCCATTTTTTAAGGTATCTAATTAAGGCTTATAACTGGTTCAAGCTGGGAATTCCTCAGCTCCTATTCCAATCGCTTTTAGCAATTTTGGCACTGAGTTTTGTCAATGTAGTAGCACAGATTCTGATCAATATTGTATTTGGCACACTGAGTCCGGTTGAGGATTTTAGAGTTTTGGTGATCTTGGCCAATCTCTTTCAGGCATTTCTGTTCTATGTGATGTGGTTTTTACTTTACTTTTTGTTCCACTTTCTAGACAATTACAATACTTCTTTAAAGTACGAGGCTAAGATCAATGAGATCAGATTGAATCACTTGAAGAGTCAGCTCAATCCACATTTTATATTCAATGCGCTAAACAGTGTTCGCGCACTGGTAGATGAAGACCCTGTCAAAGCCAAATCAGCGATCACCCGAATCTCCAATATGCTTCGATTTTCGCTGATGATGGACAAAAAACAGACCATCGATTTTGTCGAAGAACTAAATATTGTAAAAGATTACCTTGAGCTTGAATCGATACGATTTGAGGAGCGATTGAATGTGGAATATTTGGTTGAAGATGAATCTTATAGCTATAAGATTCCTCCTATGATGCTACAGACTATAGTAGAGAATGCGATTAAGCATGGAATCTCAAATCTGGTCAAAGGCGGATTAATCGAGATCAAGTGCAGAGAAGGTTTAGATGATGATTTGTATATTCAAGTCAAAAATAGTGGACATTTAGACCAAGCTCCGAGTCTTAAATCAAAAGGAGATGAAGGTAATGGACTGAGTAATACAGTACAACGATTGAAACTGATCTATGGAGATCGGGCTAGTTTCCGGATTTTCAATTCCGGAAATCAATTCGTGATCACGGAAATAAAGATTCCCAAACAAAGGGCTAACTTAGAAAGAATAAATTAACAGGATATGCGCGCAATTGTAATAGACGATGAAAGACTAGCTCGAAAGGAGCTAATCACCCTTTTAAACCAACTGGAAAGTGTAGAAGTAGTAGGCGAAGCGGTCAATGTGGATGATGCCAAAGAAAAAATCGAACAATTAAACCCTGATGTAATCTTCTTGGATATTCAGATGCCTGAGAAGACAGGTTTTGATCTGTTGGAGGAATTGGATAATGTCCCTCACGTAATCTTCACTACTGCCTACGATGAATATGCGCTCAAAGCTTTCCAAGTAAACGCGCTAGACTATTTACTCAAGCCAATCGAACCAAAACGACTGGAGGAAGCGATAATCAAACTTCAAAATAAAATAGATGGCACTCAAAAAACAGAAGCCGGATCCTTAAATTTCAATTCCAAGAAATTGAATTTAGATGACCAGGTTTTTGTCAAAGACGGTGATCGCTGTTGGTTTGTGAAGCTTTCCAATGTCAGGCTGTTTGAATCTGACGGGAATTATATCAAGGTTTATTTTGATAATTTCAAACCTATGATTCATAAGTCCCTCAACGCGCTAGATGAACGGCTCGATGAGAAATCCTTCTTTCGAGCCAGCCGAAAGCATATCATCAATCTAGGATGGGTAGAGGGGATTGAGCCTTGGTTTAATGGTGGACTAGTTGTTACCCTTAAAGGTGGAGATAAAATCGAAGTAAGTAGACGACAAGCGGCCCGATTCAAGGAAATGATGAGTCTTTAATCCTTTCATCCCCAAAAAAAAGCATTTGATTTTCAAATTAAAATTCGGTAATTAGAGGTATGCTAAAATTTAACCAGCTCAATTTTTAATAAATACCTCACAGTTCAGTAAAGTTACCTATCATGAAAGAAGAGCGGATCCTAATCGTCGAAGATGATGTCAGTATCGCAGAAAATATTCAAGAGATCCTTGAGTTATTAGGCTACGTGAACATTGACATTGCAAACTCTGCAAATCAGTGCATCAAAGTGGTTAAAAAAAATCGCCCAGATTTGATCTTCATGGACATCAAACTTAAAGGCGACAAAGATGGCATTGAGCTCGGAGAGATCGTCAAGCAGATGGTAGATGCTCCACTTGTATACGTAACCTCCTATTCAGATCCGACGATTATCGAGCGTGCTAAGCGAGTCAATCCTGCTGGGTTTATCGTGAAGCCATTCAATACAAATGATATACATGCGATTGTAGAGATCGTCCTTTACAATAAAAGAACAAAGCCAAGTACTGAAGTCGCTACAGTAAAAAGCAATAATGAAAGCTCATTCTTAGTTGATGATTCAGTTTTCATCAAGGCTGATAACGCATTTGAAAAAGTCCCATATACCGAACTATTCTATGTCGAGGCAAATGGAAATATGGTGACAATCTATACCAGAAACCGAGAATACAGCATCCGGAAATCCATGAAGGAAATTGAAGAAATTCTTCCTTCTCAATTTTTCCTAAGAGTGCAAAAATCTTTTATTGTCAACTTAGGGCAAATCGAAAGCTTCAACACCAAAGAAATCTCCCTGACAGGAGGTGCCGTCATCCAAGTTGGCAGGCAATATTACAATAGCTTCTTAGCCAAATTGAATACAATCACTGAAAGCTAAAAAGAAAGAGGTGGATAAAACCCACCTCTTTAGCTTAATCAAACAATCAACCAAATAACCCTTACGAGTAATTCTAAGTCCATTGAAGGCACAATTCTCCTGACTCACTGGACTTATTTTTTTGCTGAACCTCTTGATTTAGAGGTTGAAAGAAGGATATTGTACCGATTTCAGTAGTTGGTTTAGTATATTCAAATCGGGCAGTCTGCTTTGTAATTTTTGTTTCATGGTTGGCCTTCAGAACAATCGTTAATGCCATTAATAATCCCAATGCCGCACAAATATTTTTCTGAGTAAATGATGAAGTAGTCATGGCTGTAATAAGTTGGTTTAGCTTTCTATCCTACTTATTCCAAAAAGTGTCCCATTTTTATAAATATTTGATTTTCAGTTTTTTAATAAAACAATCGAAAATATACTGTTCGATTACGTACAGGATTTCCCCAGCTTCGAACAATCAGTCGAAAGGTTGAAGGCTGCAGTAATTGGAGATTTTAACATGAGCGATAATCTTAAAATTTAATCCATAAACAAAAAAGGCTCCTCACGGAGCCTTTTTTGTTTATGGATTAAATGTTCGCATCAAAGCAACTCATTTGCCAGATTCGCCAATTCCGAACGCTCTCCTTTTTCAAGTTTAATATGCGCATAAAGCGGATGATCTTTCGCACGGTCAATCAAATAAGACAATCCGTTGGATTGAGAATCCAAGTAAGGGGTATCAATCTGGAAAACGTCTCCGGTAAATATGATCTTCGTATTGTCTCCAGCTCTAGAGATAATGGTTTTAATCTCGTGCGGAGTAAGGTTTTGAGCCTCATCCACGATAAAGAAAATATTGGAAAGCGATCTTCCTCTAATATAAGCCAGTGGTTGGATCACTAACTTCTCTTGGTTAACCATTTCAGTGATTTTCTGAAATTCTTTATCCGTCTCCTTGTATTGGTTCTGAATGAATTTCAAATTATCCCAAAGTGGCTCCATATAGGGATTGAGCTTGGATTTGATATCTCCCGGAAGGAACCCGATATCTTTATTGCTAAGTGGCACTACTGGTCTCGCTAGGAAAATCTGCTTGTATTCTCTTCGTAGCTCCAGCGCACCGGCTAGTGCCAGCAAAGTTTTGCCTGTACCTGCCACACCTTGAATCGAAACGAGTTTGATATTCGGATCCATGATCGCGTGAAGGGCAAAAGCCTGCTCCGCATTTTTTGGCTTGATGTTATACGCCAATCGCTTATCCACCCGCTCAAGAATATTTTCTTGAGAGTTGTAATAAGATAACACGGAGTTTTTGTCCGAGCGAAGAATGTAAAAGGCATTCCCCTTACGCCTTTTAGGACCCAAGACCGCTTTAGCCTCTACAAAACCTTGATCATACAGCTTATTGATACTTGTGATATCTACATTATCCATCACATACTTGCCTGTATTCTCGAGCTCGCCGATATTTTTGATTTTTCCAGTCTCGTAGTCTTCAGCATGAATATCCAAAGACTTTGCTTTCAGTCGCAAATTAATGTCTTTACTGACCAGAATCACTCTTCGATCTTTCTCAAATTGCTTGAGATATAAAGCTGCGTTCAAGATTTTGTGATCGTTTTTCTCCTCACCAAAAATCTCGTTGGCATTAAACTGATTATCTGGATTCATCAGGACTCGAAAATTCCCTTTCAGCTTTCCATTCAAGGGGGTCCAGTTATGAATCATGTGGTCTTCAGACAGCTTATCCAGTAATCGGATAAACTCTCTGGCCTCAAAATTCTTGGTATCATTGCCCTTTTTGAACTGATCAAGCTCCTCCAGCACGGTGATCGGAATGACCACATCGTGTTCGGCAAAATTCATAATGGAGTTGTGTGCGTAGAGGATTACAGAAGTATCCAGCACAAAGATTTTCCGATCATTTTCGGATTTGGCTCTAGGCATGCGCAGGGATTTGGAATAGTACTCTTTGACATAATTTATAAAAATATCAGAGTTATAACACCTATTTCTATGATAAATTATGGTTAACAAATTGGTGAAAAATCTTAGAAACTTGACAATCAGTTAAATAAAAAAGGGGAAAGTTTTAAGCTTTCCCCTTTTTTATTTAACGTCTGCTTCTAATCCAACAAGGCCGTAATATCATCTTGTCCCAGACTCTTCATAAAGCTTTCCTCAGCATTAATCAACTCACCTGCCAGCGCAAGTTTTCTACTTTGCAAAGCCATAATTTTCTCTTCAACTGAACCTCTGCTGATGAATTTGTAGATAATGACTTTGTTTTGCTGCCCGATTCGGTGTGCTCGATCGATCGCTTGAGCTTCGACTGCAGGGTTCCACCACGGATCCAGTAAAAAGACATATTCAGCTTTGGTCAGGTTCAATCCTACACCCCCGGCTTTTAGAGAAATCAAGAATACCTTGATTTCTTCTTGTTCTTGAAATTTTTCTACTTGTGCCTGACGGTCTTTGGTAGCTCCATCCAAGTATGCATACGGAATACCTTCCTTTTCCAGATATTCTTTTACAATGGCCAGATGGCGAACAAATTGACTAAACACCAAAACTTTGTGCCCTTCCGAAATGGTAGATTGCAACATGTAAGTCACGTCCTCCAATTTGCCTGAATCTCCTTCATAGTCGTCTCTGACTAATTTTGGATGATTGGCTATTTGGCGCAATTGAGTCAAGCCTCGAAGTAGCGTAAACTGCTGATTATTCCTTCCAGTAGATTGTATATCGGAGATGATTTTTTCTCGATAATAGTTCTTCACTTCCTCGTAGACTTCCTCTTGAGCCGCAGTCATGTCAGAATACTTGACATTGATTATCTTCTCCGGAAGGTCCGTGGCGACTTGTGATTTTAGCCTTCTTAGAATAAAAGGCTTGATCATCGCATTCAGCTTGATCGCTTTATCTTTGTCCTCCTGTTTTTCAATTGGAAGCAGAAATTGCTTTTTGAAGGAGGTCTGATTCCCCAGTAATCCTGGATTGATAAAATTCATTTGAGACCAAAGGTCCATGGCCCCATTCTCCACAGGCGTACCTGTCAGAATGAGTTTTTGCTTACTCTTCAACTGCATGACAGCAGCAGAGATATTACTCGAGGGATTCTTGATCGCTTGAGATTCATCGAGGATTATATAATTGAAGAAAAATTCCTTCAGCACATCGATGTCTAGCCGAGTGATGCCATACGAGGTCAACACTAAATCATATTCTCCAAATCTCCAGGGATCTTTGATTCGCTGACTACCAGAATAGACTAAGATTTTCAGTTCAGGTGTGAATTTCTTCGCTTCCAATTCCCAATTATAAATCAGGGAAGTTGGCATGACCAATAGCGAAGTGAATGTCGGATTCTTCTCTTTCTCAGAAGCAAGCAGCGCTAAAGTTTGGACAGTTTTTCCCAAACCCATATCATCAGCCAAGCATCCACCAAATTTGAACTCATTCAAAAATCGAAGCCAATTGTATCCGGCCTGCTGATAAGGACGAAGGGTTCCTTCAAAGGAAGTCGGCAATTCATATTCTTCAATTGCCTCAAAATCCCGTAGTCGCTCCAATTTCCTACTCAAAGTCACCTGAACCAGATTGCCCTCCTCCATCTCTTGAGCCAAAGCCAAATGATGCTTTCGGAGAACCATCGTATCCTCAATTCCACGATCTTCCATGAAATTGAAAAGCTCTGAATAGTTTATAAACCAAGAGGAAGGAATCACTGCGATTTCCCCATTTGGCAATTCAAATTCTGATTTTCCCTGAAGGAGTAACTTTCTTAGCTTGGCAAAAGGCACTAGGTAAAGCCCAAATTTGATCAAGGCTTTGACATCAAACCAGTCTATATTTTCTTTGACTTCAATGGAAATTTGAGCACGCCCGATATGATATACTTTCCCCTTCGGATTGGTCTTTTGCTTGATTTTAATCTGTTCGAGATCCAAGAAATCTTCTTGTTCTCCGATCCATTCAAATGCTTCGGTCTTAGGGACAGCTACTTTCCCGATTTTAAAATCCAGTCCTTTATCACGAATCAATTTTATGAAGGACTTTTCTTTTTGAGTACTCCGAATGGTTTTGAAAAAGGTATAAACACCATCCTTTTCCTCAAGTCGTATGGTATTTCCCAATAGCTCCCCATTGGGAGTTTGCACAGGAAAATCGTACTCTCCGTATTTGAATCGGAGTTCAAATACCATTTTATCTTCTTCATTTCGCTCCCCATCAGCTCCAAATAAATCTTTGCCCGTATTCCCTGGGAGTTCACTGATGTGCAAATAGACTTGTGGAGTGCCTCGCTCGATATTGATATCAAAACCTTTGGCAGTGACATCGAACTGGGAAATCAAATTGGTCATAAATCCACGATAATAACTAGGCTCTATGCGCTTGTCTATCACGATGAATTTCTTACTCAAAAAAGGCTTGAGCTTCTTGCCATCAATGCCTTTCTCAAATTGAAAAAGCTGACCATTCACTACAAGCCAAGCTGGCTCATTACAAACTAAGTAGCCATTTTTATATTGCCAATCTAATTTTTCTCCTTTGAACTTGATCGAAGGCCAGTAATGTGTGTCTTCCTCATTTTTATGAAAATGAAAATGTACAGTAGCTCTCTCTGCGTTGACGATAATCTCATTGCCCACAGGATTGCCATCGCTTCGCATTTCAAAAAGCTGCTTACCAATAAGTAGCGGCATAATTTGAGAAAGCTTCTTACCTATTACTTTCTCAAGCGCATCCTGTATCTTTTTGTCCTCTGTCTTAGGATCAAAGATCTTATGTAGATAATCTTTAGGCCTAATGTTCCCTCGCTTGATCATCGGCTTTACCAAAAGCTCAGGATTCATGGAATCGATCAATTTGATCAAATCGTAATCTGCTTTATTTAGTCCAGAATCAAATTCTGAAGCGTTTGCGGCACTAATATTTTGGTAAGCCAAGGAAAGTCTCCCCTTCTCATCTAATTGAACCACGAAGGATTCGACCAAAAGACCAAGATATTCATGGCTATAGATGGTATATACAATTTGAAAGGGCTTTTCCGAATCTACGATCATGGGTTTTCTTTGTGTTGGGTCAGCAGGGTTTTTTATAGAAAGCGAGCAAAAGCTGCTGGAGACCCGCTGTTTTTGTAATAAGCAATGGGAAAATTAAGCAAAATAGTAGCGATTCTCGCCAATTCAGGGATTTTTTATTCTGATTTTAGGCATTAAATCCATTTCTGCCACTTGAAAAGATAATACCAAGAGTATTCAACTAATTCCCTTTCACCAATTTCTTCAATAGGAATCAAGGGTTACCTCTCTGAAAAATTGAAAAAAAAAATCCTCCTGAATTAGTTAATGCTAAACCAGGAGGATCGATTAGTCTTATGTAAGTTTATTATTGCTCAGTTGAGACCGGCGTGCTTTCCTCATTTTGTTCGGGCTCTTTTTTCTCTGGGAAAAACCTATTCTGAAAGACAAGGATAATTGCTACTCCTATAAATATCGAAGCATCCGCGATATTAAATATTGGCCAAAGCGCAGTATAGCTTCCTCCCCAAAGAGGCATCCATTCTGGAAGGTATCCCTCCCAAATATCGAAGTAAAACATATCTACTACTTGCCCATGAAACCATGGTGAAGCTGCATCATAGGGAGCATTATTCAACCAAACCCCATAGAAAATGGAGTCAATTAGATTCCCGATAGCTCCACCCAGGATCATCGAAATACAGAATATATAGGCGGAGTGCTGCTTCTTATCAATAATATAATAGAGGTAATAACCAATTCCCACCATTGCTACTAACCGAAATGAAGTCAGTAGCAGTTTGCCATAGTCTGATCCAAGTTCCATTCCAAATGCCATTCCCGGATTGGTGGTATAGTGCAATTTAAACCAGTCTCCAATTACTGGAATCTGGCCCGGCGTGCCGAAGTCCATTTGGAAATGCACCAGCATTTTAACCGATTGATCTAAAAGAATTACAAAAAGAGCAATTCCGAAATATTTCAGGTAATTATTCATAGTGAAAGTCTAGACCTTAGGCCTTTTCTACTTTTATAGAAATGTTAAAATCGTCCATCTCCAGCAAAGATGCATTTTCCAAATTAGATTCAAAGCTCAAGCTTACCGCTTGGGTCTCTGCTTCGATGTAAGTTCCGAATCCTGCAACTGCAGCATTGACCAAATCATTATCGTCAGCAAATTGGATTTTGATCTTGTCTTGAACTTCCAAACCCATGTCTTTTCGAAGATTCTGGATTCGGTTGACCAAATCCCGAGCGATTCCTTCTTGCTTCAACTCCTCGGTCAACGTCACATCCAAAGCTACAGTCACACCCCCGTCAGAAGCTACTGACCAGCCGGGGATATCCTGAGAAGAAATCAGCACTTCTTCCAACAGCAGCTCAAAGCCCTCACCCTCTAGATCAACATTGATTTTTCCGTTTCGCTCGATTTCTGCAATTTGATCTTGTCCCCAAGAGTTGATCGCCGCTACCACAAATCGCATCTTTGGGCCTAGTTTTTTACCCAAAAGCGGAAGGTTTGGTTTTACACTTTTCACCAAAATCCCTGAAGCATCATTGATATATTCGATGGTTTTGATATTTACCTCCGATTTGATGAGCTCTTCCACGTGCTGAATCTGTGCCTGAGTTTTGGCACTCAAAACAGGAATCAGGATTCGCTGAAGCGGTTGACGCACTTTCATTTTCTCCTTCTTTCGAAGTGAATGAACAAGCGAAGAGATCGTTTGGGCCAAGTCCATGCTTTCTTCCAGCTCTTTGTTGATCAAAGCGGCGTCTGCATTTTTCCAATCAGTCAAGTGAATTGACTCAATCGTCGAATCACCAGTTTCGGTCAGGTTTTGAAATAACCAATCCGAATAGAATGGCGCAAAAGAAGACATCAACTGCGACAGGCTCAGCAAACACTCATAAAGTGTCTCGTAAGCAGCCTGCTTATCCGCATTCATATCACCTCTCCAGAATCGTTTTCTGGCGAGTCGCACATACCAATTGGACAGCTGGTCTACGGTAAAGTCCATGATCGCCCGTGTCGCCTTGGTCGCGTCGTAGTTGTCCATTGCGGCTTCGACTTCAGCGATCAAAGTCTGCAACTTAGATACGATCCACTGATCGAGCTCTGTCCGCTCTTTCACTGGTACCGCCTTTGTCGAATCATAGACAAACGCATCCAGATTGGCATAAAGCGCAAAGAAATTATAGGTATTCTGTAAGGTCCCAAAGAAGCGTCGCTGCACTTCAGTCACTCCGTCCAGATTGAATTTTAGGTTGTCCCAAGGATTGGCATTGCTGAGCATGTACCAACGTACCGCGTCTGGGCCATATTCCTTAATTGTCTTGAAGGGATCCACTGCATTGCCCAATCGCTTGGACATTTTGTTCCCATTTTTATCCAATACCAAGCCATTTGCAATCACGTTTTTGAAGGCTACGCTATCAAAAAGCATCACTGAAATTGCATGCAAAGTAAAAAACCACCCTCGCGTCTGATCCACCCCTTCGGCAATGTAATCTGCTGGATAGTTAGCCTTGAAGATCTCCTCATTTTCAAATGGGTAGTGCCACTGAGCATATGGCATCGCTCCCGAGTCAAACCAAACATCGATTAGATCTGGCTCACGGAACATCTTTTCGCCTTTGTCAGAAACCAAGATCACCTCATCCACAAATGGGCGGTGCAGATCAATTTCTTTTCCTTCATAAGGAGACTTTTCCATAAACCCCTTGGAAATCGAGTTCTTGATTTCAGCTTCCAGATCAGCAATCGAGCCGATACATTTCTCCTCATTACCATCTTCCGTTCTCCAGATAGGAAGTGGAGTTCCCCAGAATCGGGATCTACTCAAGTTCCAATCCACCAAATTCTCCAGCCAGTTGCCAAAACGACCTGTTCCGGTTGACTCTGGCTTCCAGTTGATCGTCTTATTCAACTCCACTAGTCGATCCTTATAAGCTGTAGTTTTGATAAACCAGCTATCCATCGGATAGTACAATACCGGTTTGTCAGTTCTCCAGCAATGTGGATAAGTGTGTTCGTATTTTTCGACCTTAAAGGCCTTATTTTCATTTTTCAGGATAATGGAGATGATCACATCTGTGTTTTTATACTCAGGCAAGTTCTCGTCCTCTTCCAGGTAATTTTTCACATAGAAATCAGCTGCTCCATACTGCTTATGTGCAGTAATCGAATGCTCAGCGATTTTAGCAACCAAGTATTCTCCAACTACTGGAAGGAATTTCCCTTGCTTATCCACCACAGGCAAGTCTCCGCCTTTTTCATCTTTCACAAAGACGCCCGGCACATTATTCTGCACCAAAGTCCGAAAGTCATCCGCACCAAATGCCTTTGCCAAATGCACGATCCCAGTACCATCTTCGGTGGTCACATAGTCACCGGAAATAATCGTAAATGCTGGTTTAGGTAGCGCCAATTCCGCAATTGGGAAGAGCTGCTCATACTCCCAGCCGAGCATATCTTTTCCTTTCATTTCAGCGATCACCTCAAATGGGATCAGCTTATCTCCTGGATTATAGGTCTCCAGTTTCAGTTCAGCGGCTTTTGGATTGAAGTACGCATTTATCCGTGATTTCGCCAGAATAACCGTACACTCATCAAAAGTGTAGGGATTGAAGGTCTTCACTCTTACATAATCGAGATTCTCGCCGATTGCTAAAGCTGAGTTGGAAGGAAGCGTCCATGGCGTAGTCGTCCAAGCTAAGATGTAGGTATTCTCTTCACCTTTCAGTTTAAACTGCGCTGTGATCGAAGTGTCCTTGACATCCTTGTAGGTACCCGGTTGATTGAGTTCGTGCGAAGACAAACCCGTCCCTGCCGCTGGAGAATAAGGCTGTATAGTATAGCCCTTATAAATCAAACCTTTGTCGTAAAGTCGCTTGAGCAGACTCCAAAGTGACTCGATGTACTTTGGCTCAAAAGTGATATAAGGATCATCCAGATCTACCCAATAGCCGATTTTCTCGGTCAAGTCGTCCCATTCGTTTTTGAATCGCATGACCGTTTCCTTGCACTTGCGGTTGTATTCCTCAATTGAGATTTTTTTTCCAATATCCTCTTTCGTGATGCCAAGTTCCTTTTCAACTTGAAGTTCCACCGGCAATCCATGCGTATCCCAGCCACCTTTTCGCTTCACTTGATAGCCTTGCAGGGTCTTGTATCGGCAGAAAATATCTTTGAGCGTCCGCGCCATTACGTGGTGGATTCCTGGCGTTCCATTTGCCGAAGGCGGACCTTCAAAAAACGTAAAAGTCTCCGCTCCATCTCGGTTAGATACCGATTTTTCGAAAATCTGATTTTCTTTCCAATACGCTAAAACTGACTCTCCAATCTGTGGATAATCGACCTGTTTGTACTCTTTGTATGTCTTCACAATGTCCTTTTCTGTAGGCAAGTAGGTAATAAAATAGTCTTTTGGGCGTGCCCCCGTCTGAAAAAGCCGGGGTCGGGCTATCCGCTCTTATCGGCTTCCCCGATAACTATCGGGGTTCGCCGATACCGCTGCTATCCCTCACGCGTTCAAGGAAACATCCTCCTCAAAAGCAGGCACAAAGATAGTAGAAAAACCCTTTTAGGGAGGTCGGAATCAGAAAAAAGGAAGCCTCATAAAGTGAGAAATCGAAAGTAAACTTGCTTGCCGATAGGTATTGAAAGCTAAAAAGACGGAAAAGCAACAGGATTTGATTTCTGGATGCTCCTTATTGCATCGAAATATTTAACGAATAGTGAATGCTTCGACCACCGCCTATTGGTTCAAAAACTCCAAATCCTGCCAGTTGCTGAACATCACGAGTTGCTGTAGCCTTAGAAGCTTTAGCAATAATCCCATATTTCATAGCAGTCATTCCCCCTTCAAAACCTCCCGGGCCTTCTTCCAGGATTCGAGCGATGGTTTTTAGCTGCCGATCATTGAGTTTATTTTTCCATCGATCAAAAAATCTCATTTTCTTAACTGTAAACTCGACGAGTTGCAAGGAATCAATTTGCGCAATCTGCACAGTAGCTCCAAAATAACGAAGCCAATCCGAAATTTCGAGACTTTTCTGGGCTGTAGAAAGCGAAGAATAGTAAGCATTCTTTTCCTTTTCGATTGCTCCTGAAATACTGATCAGCGTAGTATAACCCAGGCCCTGATGAATCGCCTTTTCTGCTAAAGCTCGACTAATCCGACCATTTCCATCTTCAAATGGGTGAATACTTTCAAAATACAAATAGGCTATTCCTGCTCTGAGAATTGGATTGAGGATCACTTTTGGACCGTCAGGCCTTGTCTCATTAAACCATTGAATAAAAAATGTCTGCTCAGATAGTTCGGATGCAAAAGTTGCCAGCACACTGACCATCATTTTAGCGATTCCCAAAACTCCCAATTGTAACTCATGAGCCGAGTATTCGATTTATTCGGCTCAAAAAATATCATATAATGAGTCGAATAAGGCGCTTAATCGGCTCATGGATGAATTTCCCCTTCCGATTTATCATTTCCAGAAGCTTATCACCCCTTTTCTAAAAGTAAAATAAGAAATTTTTTATTTTACTTTCGTTGCTAATAATAGATCGAATGAACCCAATCAATTCCCCTTTTACGCTACCCTGCGGAGCAATCCTCCCCAATCGCCTTGTCAAAGCTGCCATGACCGAGCGGATGAGTAATTCAGCATATGAGCCTACCATTGCCCACGAGCATTTGTATCGCCTTTGGGCTGAGACTGGTGCAGGATTATTGATTACCGGGAATGTAATGATTGATAAGCAGCACATGGAATCTGCCGGTAATGTGTATTTCGGAGATGAGGCCATGCTCCCAAAATTAAAAAAATGGGCAGCCGCTGGAAAAGAAAATGGGAATCAGTTTTGGGTACAGATTTCTCATTCCGGGAGGCAGACCAATCGATTTGTAAATCCGAGTCCTAAAGCTCCCTCAGAAGTTCAACTAAATAAAATCGGATTATTTGGAAAGCCAAAAGCAATGTCGGAAGCCGATATTCAGCAGGTGATTTCTGGCTTTCGCAAAGCTGCAAAAATCGCCAAAACAGCTGGGTTTACAGGAATTCAGATCCATTCTGCTCATGGTTATTTACTCAGCGAGTTCCTATCTCCTCGTACCAACCTTCGGACTGATCAATGGGGAGGTAGCCTGAAAAACCGAAGTCGACTATTACTCAATATTGTAGAAGAATGTAGAGAAGAACTTGGGCGAGACTTCCCCATCTCGGTTAAGTTAAACTCCTCCGATTTTCAGCGAGGTGGATTTACCGAAGCTGATTCACTCCAAGTGGTCACAATGTTAGCAGAAGCAGGAATAGACTTACTGGAAATTTCAGGAGGCACGTATGAGAAGGCTGCTTTTTTCCTAGGAGATGAGGAGAAAGTGAAAAAGGAAAGTACCAAAAGAAGAGAAGCTTATTTCTTGGATTTTGCGAAAAAGGTAAAGGAAATCAGTCAAGTTCCTCTGATGATCACGGGGGGATTTCGATCTTTTGATTTTTGTAACGAAGTCCTTACGGCTAGTGAATGTGATCTAATCGGAATGGGAAGGCCATTTATCAGCACCATAGATTCTATAAAAGGATTTTTGAAAAGAGAAGTTCCGTATTTAGACAATCCTCCAATTCGCACAGGTTTCAAGGTCTTCGAAGATTCTGCGGAAGGAGGCTTTTATGCCAGACAGCTAATCAATCTAGCCGAAGGAAAAGGCCTTCAGAAAAATCTTAATCCAATTGCCTGCTCGATGTTTATGGTAATCCATGAATTCAAAAAAGCCAGGCAAAAGAAAAACCGTTGAGATTGCACCCAACAGTTTTTCAAATAAATACTAACATGTACTATTCTTCATCGGTCACCCGACATCAAACATCGGACAATTAAAATTTCACCTTTGTTTCCATCTTTGCTCCAGCTCTCTCATAAGCTACTGAAGTGGAATCACCTTTTTCAAATCCACTCAAGGCACGCATGTAACTCATCATGTCCACAATCGTGGAGTCCCCCATTTGCAGAATTACATCTCCTTTCATCAACCCAGCAGCCTGTGCTGGCTTATCTTCAGACACTCCATCTATTCGCATACCTTTCCCATCGAACAAATAATCCGGAACTACGCCAAGTGAAACAGTGAAGCGAGGAGAATCTCCATTACTATCCTTGGTCTTCGTAAAGGCTAATTTCGGCTCTGAATCCAACTGACCTACCAATCGATCAATGTATTTCACGACAAACAAAAGACCGTCATAATTGATCAAGTCAGAATCATCCGAAGGACGATGATAATCGCTATGCTGTCCGGTAAAAAAGTGTAAAACAGGTAAATCTTGTAGGTAAAAAGAGGTGTGATCAGAAGGGCCGACGCCGGATTCAGAAGTTACCAACTTCAAACTATCAGCATTGACCAGATCCAAAGCAGGCAACAAAGATGGGCTGGTCCCAACACCATTGATTGCGAGTGTCTTCTCTTCATTCATTCTTCCCACCATGTCCATATTGATCATATAGTTCACTGTAGAAAGCTCAATGGTTGGATTTTTTACAAAATAATTGGAACCCCAAAGTCCATTTTCTTCTCCTGAAAAAGCAATAAATAGGAAGTTGGAGGAGTGTTTTTCATGCTTCAATAGTTTAGCCAAAGCGACCAATGCTGCAGTCCCTGAAGCATTGTCATCTGCTCCATTGTGAATTGCGGAATCTCCTCGGTGAAGCGAACTTTGGCCTCCCATTCCTAAGTGGTCGAAATGGGCTCCTATTACGATCGTATTTCTAGATTTATTATCAATAAATCCGATGACATTTCTTCCGGTCACGCCTTCGCCATCTGTTCCAATAACTGCTTCTTCATGCGGATTGGTTGGTTTAGAAACCGTAAAAGGCTGGAAAAACCCTTCTGTTCCTTTTGGCTCCAAACCGGACTTCTTGAACTCCTCGGCTAGATAGTCTGCAGCTTTCTGCTCGCCTTCAGTACCAATTGCTCGTCCCCCTAGGTCGTCTGCTGCCAAAAATATAACATCAGCCTTTAAGCCTTCTAGTAAACTTTGATCCGTCGGTACAGTATCGCAACTCCATGTGAAGAAGGCAAATACAAGTAAAATGAGGGTATACTTCGATTTTTGATTCATACTTGAGTTGGTTTCAGCTCAAAGATAATAATTGGTATCTTCGTACTGCAAATTTAAACTTCCTTATAATAAAGAATGAGAGCACTGATTATTTTAGCCCTTTTTGCAACTTTTGCTTGCAACCCCAAATCAGAAACAATTGAAAATCAAGAACCAACCGCTCACTCGGCGTCTGATTCACTTCTTCTTCAACCAGAAGAGATGAAGTATCTGAAAAACATAAAGCAAATCACTTTTGGCGGTAATAATGCTGAAGCATATTGGTCATTTGACGATTCCATGCTGGTTTTTCAATCGGATTATGCAAGTTGGGGCAATGAATGCGATCAGATTTTCTATACCACTTGGGAAACTGATGATTTGAAAAATAATACTCCGAAGCGCTTGAGTACAGGCCTAGGAAGAACCACTTGTTCATACTTTTTATCAGACAACAAAACGATCGTCTACGCATCCACACATTTGGGAGATGAGAATTGTCCTGCAGTCCCAGAGCCAAGAACTGACGGCAAATATGTATGGCCGATCTATGATTCCTTTGATATTTTCACAGCGGATCTAGATGGAAATATCTTAAATCAGCTGACTAATGAGCCAGGCTATGATGCAGAAGCAACGGTCTCACCAAAGGGAGATAAAATAGTGTTCACCTCCTTGAGAACGGGTGATTTGGAGCTTTATACCATGAATATTGATGGTACGGATGTGAAGCAGATCACTACAGATCTAGGATATGACGGAGGAGCTTTCTTTTCCCCGGATGGATCAAAGCTAATCTGGAGAGCATCCAGACCAACAAGTGATGAAGAGGTGAAGATCTACAAAGATTTACTGGCTGATGGATTGGTGATGCCAACCAGCATGGAATTATACATCGCCAATGCTGATGGTTCTGAATTTAAAAAATTAACTGATTTAGGAAAAGCAAACTGGGCTCCGTTCTTTCATCCATCAGGTGAGAAGATCATTTTCGCTTCGAATCATCAAACGGAAAGGGGCTATCCTTTCAATCTATTCATGATCAATCTGGATGGTACAGGCTTGACAAAAATCACCAATGACGGTACATTTGATGCTTTCCCTGTCTTCTCAAACGATGGCAAGCACTTGGTTTTTTCTTCAAACAGAAATAATGGCGGAACCCGTGATACCAATCTATTTGTAGCAGAATGGATTGGGAATTAATCGGCTGATTTTAATCAAGTTAAAAAAGTGAATGAATCAAATGCTTTTTTATCTTTGACTCATAATAATTACCTTACATCAACCTGACTTATTAAAAACTATGAAAAAACTTAAATCAACCTTTACGCTTGCATTTGCAATCCTATTTATTTCAGCATTTAGCTTTACCTCATGCGGTGGAAAAAAAGAAGCAAACAACGAAGAGGCAGAAACAGAAGAAGCTGCAGAGCATCCAGCAGCAGCTGAAGGCGGGGAACATCCAGCAGCAGCTGACAGCACAGAGCACCCGGCTAAGTAAATAACCGACGATCACAAAATAAAAAGGCTGTTTTCACAGCCTTTTTTTATGCTTTAACCTTCCGCTGAAAGGAAAACTTGGAGCTGACTTTGATCTCTTTGCCTTCAATTTCCAGGTAAGGGTACGCTAGAAAATTGATAGGTCCAGCTTCTGGTCCCGGAGTAAGTTTCAAATCTCTGCCGCGACTCAGTTCAATCCGATTGGCTGGGTGTCTCCCAAAATAATACGTAGCCAGAGCCGCATACTTATTTCCCTCACTGATATCTACAGGCCACCACTTACCATCCGCATAAAACTCAGCCCAGCAATGGTACCCATCAATTCCGCCTTCATTGCGATCCGAAGGGATCGACGCCCCGATGGCAAACCTGGCAGGAATCCCTACAGATCTCGCCAAAGAGATGAAAAAAGAATGAAACTCAGTACAGTTGCCTGTTTTGGAGTCACAGGCATAATTAGAGTCTCCATTTCCGTAGTCCCCAAACTTCATATAACGCATATTGTCGATCACGTAGTCGTATAGAGTTCGCGCTTGAATCAAATGCGATTCATTGATTTTGCTCCCTAGTTCTTCCTTAGCTATCTCCTCAAATCTTCCTCCCGTGGGCATTAGTTTGGTTGAGGCTAGATAAAGTGACTTATCCGGCAACGGCGCATCATATGGTCCTTTTTCTTTACGTTTTACCGCGTAGGTGAGTGAAATTTCCTCTCCCGAATTCTCTGGCCCCAGTTCCATAAACAAAAGTGTATTCCCATAATTTCCATCTTTTATTCTTTTAGCACCCTTTGGAACTGAAGACTCCAAAAGGGCTACTTCTTGAAATGCATCTGATTCGGCTATGGGAATCCACATTCTTGCGGGACCTTCTAATTGTGGAATTTGAGCTGTGTAGTAGAATTCAAACTCATCGCTTCCTTCCACGACGCCCAAAAGATTATTATTTGATTGCTCGAGGGCAACTCTAAACCAAGTTTTATCTTCCTTATTTTGCTTCCAAGAGTAGAATGGCTTCCCGTTCAATTTATGAACTGTGGTCGAGGTCACATCCATTCCTCCCGGTTCTCCCTCCATGAAAAAATCTACATCATAGACATCTCCACTTTCGTCAACCAAATCCACACAGGCAAAATGGCTCTTGGGGCCCAAGTTTGAAAGATATTCGGTATGGACTCGGACCAGCTTCATTTTCATATCATGATTTTCATCCTTCACTGGAAAGAACCCGTCATTCTTTTCGGTTTGATCAGCGATAAAAGCTTTGATACCTTCTTCTATTTGGGAGATACTAACTTTTGGAGTAGGTACTTCTTGATTGACTGCCAAGTCTTCTGCTTGCTTATTTTGACTGCAAGAAAAAAGTAAGACGAAAGCTGCAAGAAAAAGGCTGAAATGAAATTGATTTAATTTTCTCATGCCTGAATTTACAGCTGTTTGCGACTATGTCCATATAATGGACATATTTTCCCTGAATAATTCAAAATTTTTAAGTTGGTAGATCTTAATAAAATTGAACATTGCTCTTCCAAAACCTTCATTTACAAGAACACTTACTTTTTCAAATTTTGATTCCTAAAATGATTTTTGCTTTATTGAGCTAACCACAAATCAACCTATGAATCTTTACACCAGACTAATTTTTCCACTTTTGATTACGCTTCTTTTAGGATTTACTAAAATCTATTTTGGAGAAGATACGAAAGCATGGGAAGGTGTTTTTTCCTATTTGCCACATATCAATACAGTCCTGATTATTTGCGGATTTACTTGGTGTCTTCTGGTCTTAACAAAAATCGGAAAAATACTTTTGCTCAAGCAATATGATATCAATCAGGAGGATAATTTAAAAGCACGAAAAGTCTATACACAAATCAACGTACTCGAGAAGGTCGCAAAATTCATAATTGTTGTTCTCGGAATAGGCCTTATTCTAATCTCATTTGAGTCGATAAGGCAGATTGGAGTAGGACTTTTTGCATCTGCTGGAGTGGCCGGAATTATCATTGGTTTTTCGGCACAAAAAGCTATCGGTACGCTGATCGCTGGCGTACAAATTGCCATTACCCAACCTTTTCGATTGGAAGATGCGGTGGTCGTTGAGGGCGAATGGGGATGGATCGAGGAGATTAATTTGAATTATGTGGTAGTTCGGCTTTGGGATCAGCGCCGCTTGATTTTGCCTTCGACTTACTTTTTGGAAAAGCCCTTTCAAAATTGGACTAGATCCTCATCAGACATTATTGGTTCGGTTTTTATCCATACGGATTACACGATTTCCTTTGATGCACTACGAGCTGAGCTTGACAGAATTTTAGAATTGACTGACCTTTGGGACAAAAAAGTAAAGGTGCTACAAGTGACTGATGCAAAAGAATTCACCGTAGAATCAAGAATTCTAGTCTCGGCTAAAAACTCCCCCACGGCTTGGGATCTTCGGGTATATGTACGGGAAAAAATGGTAGAGTTTATTCAAAAAAATCATCCTGAAAGCTTACCGAAAACTCGAATTAATCTTACTTCATCAGAAAAAAAATAGGTCTAATTACTTCAGCTCTACGAAATACATCAGGATTTCACCTTTATTTTTTGCGGCGATTTTCCCTCGGCTTTCAAACACAAAATCCTCTTTACAGACCATATAGGTAGAATGGGACACATTGACTTTTCCTGCCACAGAACCAGATTGAATTCTATCTGCGGTATTTACAGTATCTCCCCAGATGTCAAATGAGAATTTCTTCAGGCCCACAACTCCCGCCACTACTGGACCTGTATTAATCCCTACCCGGATTTTAAAATACTCCCTAATTGCTTCTGGTTTTTCCTTTCCATAAGCCTCTATAAAATCTCTCATCTCAATCCCCGCCCGAACGACGTCAGAGGCTAGGCCAGTTTCTCCAGTTACCCCACAAGCACTCATGTATGCATCGCCAATGGTTTTTATTTTTTCCAAACCATATTTGGTGGTGATCATGTCAAAATTCCGGAAACAATGATCCAATTCTGCAACCAATTCCTCTGAAGATATTTGAGAAGAGAATTGGGTGAAATTCACAAAATCAGCAAACATAACTGTTGCATTGGTTTGGAGTTTTGCCTTCGCAAATCCATTCTTTTTCAGTTCATCAGCAGTTTCTTTTGGAAGGATATTCAATAGTAAATCCTCCGAGCGCTTTTTCTCTTTCGAAAGCTCCTGATTTTTTATCCGTAGATCCTTAGTTCGTTCTGCTACACGTTGTTCCAATTCTTGATTGTAAACCTCCAATTCTTTATTTGCTTTCTCAAGACTAGTATATAAACTGGCATTGGAAAGCCCCGCTTCCAAAAATCCGGAGATGGACACCAAGGTATCCATATCGCCTTCATCTAGGGGAGGATAGAAAGGCCAGGCTTCTTTCTCTCTCCCTGTGACCATCCAAGCGATCACTTTACTTCGCATTCGAATGGGAACGGCAATAAGAAAGGGTAAAATTAACTCCTCCCGAAGTTTATCAATCAGTGGATTAGCCCGGGTATTTTTATTGGCGAGAAATGGACGTAAAATAGGGCTATCATCGATCAAAAAATCCAACTGCCGATTATGAATTTGATCGATTTCTTCCCGTTCATAGCCCATATAGAATTTAGGGCTAAAAGCTTTAGAATGGCCACTTAGCTCCCATAGAACGACAGTTTTATCCATTTTGAGCGTGGTATTAATTAGCTCTAATGTATTGGTAAAGAAGTCATCTTCATAGATCTGATGCCCGAATGCATCATGCAAAGCGGACAAAATCGTGAAGCCATTTTCCTTTTGAATCAATTTCCGCTTTAATAATGAAATCTGAGAATCACTTCGGATATTTTGCCCAGCAACTTCATCGGAGAGTTGACGATAGTAGTCCACTTGTCGCTGTAGCTCTGCTAATAAAATATCTTTAGATTCTTCGCTCATTGGACGTTAAACAATTTCTTCACTGAAAAGGCAAAATAAACCTGTCCAATCTAAAACTTGTAACTCATTTTTGATCACGGCAAGTTCCCCCGCTTCATAAATCCCTAGCAAAGGGAATTCACCATTGATAGCTTGTTGGACATGTCTGACATCTTCATCCGTATGGTTTGAGTAGGCTGCTGCCCGACCAGAACAGTTGATATACATACCAAAAATAACCCTTCTATTATCCGCTTTCACTTTATCAATCAATTTCAGGGTCCGCTTAGAAACATATTCCATTTCAAAGCTCCGTCGCATCAATTGAACCTCTGTGCCTTCTGAGATATCCATCTCCGCCATAAAAAGTGCTTTCGACTCAGGATCTACTCCAACGCACATCCGATTGATATAATTTCCGGGATTATAAGATTCCCATTTGTCCCCCATATTCTTGCCTAATGTCACAAAAAACTTGAGTTCTTGCGGATTTTCTAATAAATCATCTCCCAAAATACTTCCCACCACATCCAAAGCAGGTTTATGATCCAATTCTAGGATACTTGCGCCTTTTGCAGCGGTCACGGTATGATAGGCACTGGCTGGCTGGCAACCATGCATGATCTGTGTATCTATCCTAATATTCCCATGAAGTATAAGGGCCATTGCTGCATTCTGGCTCATTTCAGTTCCGCACCATTGACGTGTTGGTTTGAATTTCATGTCGCCTAGCATTCGAGCACCAATAACATTTGGCCAATGGCTCAGACTTTCATTCATCCCTTTGATAAAAGGTGTCCCGTAATTCATCTTAAATCGTCCTTCCAAACGATTTACCGCATCGAAAAGGAGGAATACTTGAGGAACTGTATCGTATGTTTTTGCCGCAATTTTTTGCCCGAGGTTTTTCCCTGTCTCATATTCATGGAATCCAATGCCCTCTTCAATCACTAGATCAAATTTGATTTCAGATTTCCCCAGTAAGCCAATTACAGTCTGATAGCCATCGTAGCCAACTTCATCATTGGTACAGGTGCCATTAGCAAATCCGCCAAAAAACTGGGTTTTGGAGCCAAGACATGTCTTTACTCCCTCAAAAAAGTCAAGAGGATCATGTCTTGAGGTACAAAACAAAAAGCAAAGCTGAACCTCCTCAGGGGAAAGTTCAGCTTTAGATAGAGCTTCTTTTGAAGCCTGAACACCGGCTTTTCGAGAGTCAGAGGACTCAGAGAATCCTACTCCAAATGAAGTGCCGGCTGTCATGATTACTCTTCAATTACTACTTCTGTGGTAATTCGAAGCGGAAGCTCTATGGTGTTTTTGATTGGGGATTTTTTATCCAAAGTTTCTTTAGACTTAAGGAGTTGCTCTACACTAGCTCCATTTTTACCTTTCAAAGTTACCTTGTAGTGCAAATCCAGCGGTCCATTAGGCTTAGTTCTATCCATACCTAATACTCCATGAACATCAAAATTCACTAAAACCTCCACATTGATTTTCTCAAGTTCAGTTCCGAATAAGGCAGCGTTAGTAGCTATTCCTGCTGTAAGGCAGCCGCAAAGAGCCGCAGCGAGGTATTCTACAGGATTGGGATGCTCATCTGATCCTCCCAACACAGCAGGCTCATCTACCATTAAGTGAAATTTACTTGCTTCACTGCGAATATTGTTTCCATTTGAAAAAAGCTCAGAAACAGTTACTGCTGATTTGGTTCCGCCTTTCCATTCAGATTGTGCTTTGAACTGGACCAGCGCTACTTTTGGATCATTTTTGATGGCTCCGGTAAGCGCCTCGATATTATCGAGGTTTACTCCGTTTTTAATATTTGGCATGTTTGAAAAAAAGTTTTAAGTGATGAAATAAACATATGAAATATACCAAAAATAGGGAGTAGTCCAAACTAACACTTATATTTAATCTACTGAAAATCTAGGATTTAGTTTTTTATTACACTTATTTTTTACCAATTATGTCACAAAAAAATCTTCAAAAAATTCAACCAGATGCTGAGTTGCATCAAATACTTCAATCAATTACTGGATCTGAAAAAGAAGAGTTTATCGAATTAATCTTTTCTCTACTGAAACAGGCAAGTACAACAGAGCATCTATTAGCGATGCAATACTTGTTTACAAGTTTCAGCTTAAAGAAATATCCGGAGGAATTTGCTGATTATATCCCTGATTCCACCGATCCTGCCCAGCAAAAGATTAATGAAATCCGGATGGCTCAGATTGAAAAAATCCGACGATGGGAGGCCAATATCCTTATGGTATCTCGAGAGGAAATGACCCACCTTTGTTATGACATGAATTTATTAGCGATCCTTGGCAAGGATCCGTACATGTTTCGACCAAACTTTCCTGTACCCGCGACTGCTTTTCCTTTGGGCAAACCAGTGAATTTAATGCCTTTTAGCCCTATTGCTTTGGAGGTGTTTCGCTTTTGGGAAAAACCCGATCATCTTCCGGTTCGGGACCCCTTGCTTGCAGGTGGAATTCCTGCTGGTTTGAAAGATTTGTTTACGATCCCTCACCTGGAGCCAGATCAGTTTAACCATCCGGAGACCCATGAAGAGGCGATGACTTTTCTGAAGCAATTTTTCTCCAAAAGTCTGAATCAAGACACATTGGCAAAAATCCACAATCCTTTAACCAACGGGACTCATTTCGACAGTATCGAGCAACTCTACACCTTTATTAGGGCTTATTTACTTATCGGGTTGAAATACAAAATCTTCGAAGGTCAAAATATGGAGCGGATCGTAGATGAGCATTATGGTTTTAATATTGTCTTAAATCCATTGGTTATTGGACAATTTGAAAATTATGTAGAAGAGGCAATAGAGCAGATTATAGAAGAAGGCGAAGGGGTCTGGGGAATTCCTCCAGCTTTGGGAAGTCATTTCTGGGTTTTTCAAACGCTGATTGACTCCATGAATAAGGAGGCCAAAGAGGCTAAAGAATCCGGCTTACTATTTGAACCTGCGCTTCCAGTGGTTTGGAATCCTACCTGTACCAAACAGCATGACCGACATCTGATCAATTCGATTCCCGATATGCCCTCCAATGCGATCTATCCGATAACTAATCAGGTCGCAAGCGAGGCCATGGAGCTTTTCAATGAGGCATATACGACGATGATTAAAATGCTGAGTGGATTTTTTGGCCATTATGAAATCGATCAAACAACAGGAATCCGACCTCCACAGGTAAATGCCTATTTCCAAACGGCATTTTATCCATTTATGACCAATGTAATTCGCCCACTTGGTGAGATGATTTGTAGGTTGCCGGCCGATGAAAATTTTGTGCCGGTTGGCGGCAAAGTTCCGGATCGATGTGCTGGACCCGATTTTCTATTTGATATCTCACAATTCGACTCTTGTGGAATCGAAGAGGCAATAAAGCCTTATGATGATGTCAAAAAATACCTTGCTGATTTCGAATCCATGAAACAAAGAGCACTCAATTTAAAAACTCAATGCGAGCAACGTGGCTATCACATGGCGTTTTATAAGCAGGATGACGCGCGCGACTTCGATGTTTCATTTGCCTATTTAGCCGAAAATTTTGAGCGAATTGGAAAAAATTTCGCTGCTTATTGGAATGCTGAAATGGTCGCTCCAATCTCATCTAAAGGATTTCAAAACTATTCAAACAACTTTAACTAATATTTTTTATGTCTACTCTAAGCATTTCATTTAACGGTTTTTTCCAATGCCGACTAGCCACAGATCCTGATCCATCCAATGAACAACGGGGAATCTCAGGATTCACCTATGCTGTAGCCGGGGAAACTTTACTCGATCCTTCCATCTGGTCACAAGCAAAGGATATCGAAACTGCCTATAAAACTAAAGCTGAAGCATTTAAAGACCTGCTTCGATCTAATCCACAATTTGATATCAAAAATATCCGAGAGGCTTCTCCGGATTTTGCCACATACAATTCCCGAGGGATAGGAATTCAAGTTTCCAAAGTGGAAATAGACGGTGAAACCGTTCCAGGTCTAGATCAGAAAATGAAGGGAGCACTTTGTCGCTTCGCCAACCGTCCTCAATCGAACGGCCCATACAAAGGGCCTATTTTTGAAGGCAGAAATCAAATCACTTCTGACGGAGACCCAGATCGATTTACGGTAAATCCCTTTGTATTCACTATCTCAACACCTGATGATACGAAGTTGATTTTAAGCCGATTCGACCCTTTGGATTTTGATAAACCGGATGATCAACTTTACCAAGTATTTCCAAACACAAAGGTGGATCGCAGGCTTCCATACCAAAGATTCGCACTTTCAGAAGATGGATTAGCACAAATCGGTCTCACCTCGGATGACTTAAATACGTTCTTCGAAAACAGAATGAATTGGCTCAAAGGAAAAATTGTCGAAGCTGAGGCTACAAATAAACTAGCCCTAGCAGAAGCCTTTCGATCCAGACTTTTCGGAGTGAATTTTTTCACACAAGCAACCGGACCTACCGTCCTCGCTAATCGACTCTTAAGCAGAATACCTCTTCGTCAACTTTACAAGCATTCGATCAGGGGAAATGCTAGTATGAATCCTCTTCCATTAGCTGATGCCGAGTTTTTTGCACCTTATCAAATTGATTCTGAAAAAGAATGGGAGATTCTCTATTATTTGGGTCAATACGATGGGGATCTAATGGCCGGCTGGTGTAATGGAACGCTTGATATTCCTTTAAAATAATATTCAACCCTAACTTAATAGCTCAGTTGGACTCAACTGAGCTTTTTTTACCATGTGGACTTGCCCGATTTGCGAAAGAGATTTAAAAAAAGAAAATCAGTGGCACATGTGTATCAAAGCGGATTTGAATTCGCTATTTGAGGGAAAGTCAAAAGAGTTGGAGTTTACTTTTGACAAGATCCTAGCAGAGGTCTATGAATGGGATGATGTGATCGTCAACAATACCAAAAATGCAATCATGTTCGTACATAAGCAGACTTTTTTGGTCATCAGGCCCAAGAGTAAATTTTTGGATTTACAATTTTACTCGAAAGATCAACAGACCTGTCCACCATTTTTCAAATCAACCCAAGTCTCCAGAAAATTTGAAAATCACCTTCGGATTACCACTTTGGAGGAGCTATCTCCGATCTTACTTAAGCATATTCGAAATTCCTACGAACTCTTATAAGCACATTTTTTGCCAAATTGAGCGATTTCCTTATCTTAAATGAATGCAAAATTGGCTCAAATTTTACTTTATTTTTTGGTTTACGGTTAGCTTTTCAATGCTGTCTTGGGCTCAGGAATCAGAGAAGAACGATTGGAAAGTAGGAGGTTTTATTGATTTATATTATGGCTTTGATTTCAATCAACCTGAAGCAAAAAAACGATTGCCTTTCCTCTACAACCATACTCGGCACGGTCAGCCAAGCATTAACCTCGTCTTAATCCAAGTTACTTATGAATCTAAGCGGTTCCGAGGAAAACTAGGGCTTCAGCAAGGGACTTATGCTCAGGACAACTATGCTGCGGAGCCTAAGGCACTGCGATGGATCAATGAGGCAAATATTGGTATTAAACTAGACCAAGAAGAAAAACTCTGGCTTGATGTAGGCGTATTACCCTCGCATATTGGTTTTGAGAGTGCTATTTCTTCCGAAAACCCAACGCTGGGAAGGTCACTCATTGCGGAAAATAGCCCCTACTTTCTTACTGGCGCAAAGCTTGGCTGGCAAAAAGATGAACGCTGGTATTTCTCAGCATGGCTGGCCAATGGCTGGCAAATAATTCAAGGGGTAGCTGGAAATTCTTTGCCTTCCTTTGGAACCCAAGCCAATTTCTCCCCAAATGATCGATTGACCTTGAACTGGAGCACCTTAACTGGGAATAACTATCCCGATGAATTGCGAAGGATGCGCTATTTCTCCAATCAGTATTTAAAATACCAAATTTCTGAAAAATGGAAGCTAGTAGCAGGAATTGATTTAGGCTGGGAGCAAGTAGCTAAGAACTCAACCAAAATGAATTTCTGGTCTGGAGCTTCACTTATCTCAACCTATACTTTTGATCAAAACTGGAAGGCATCATTGAGAACTGAATATTATCGAGACCGAAAAGGCGTGATCGCAATCACTCAAAATACTCCCGGTCTTGTGGCTAGTGGCTATAGCCTAAACCTTGATCGGAAGATTGGAGAAAATTTTATTCTGCGAATAGAGTCCAGATATCTAATCAGCCCAACTGAGGAATTCTTGAAAGAATCTAAACCGACTTCTTCTAATTACTTTATGCTAGCATCTATTTCTTATCGCTTGAAATAAAAGAATAGAATTAGTAGTTTCAAAAAACATAAAAAATGAGCTACGAATCGTTAATGTATTTCCATCTACTCACCGTAGTACCCTGTATTTTTTTAGGTGCATATCTTCTTGCCGCTCGCAAGGGAGGTCTGATCCACCGAAAACTGGGAGGAATTTATATGATTCTTATGATCCTCACCGCATTAATTGCCTTACTAATTCCAGCTGGTGTAGGCCCTCAATTTTTGAATCATTTTGGTTACCTCCACTTACTCAGCATCATCGTGCTCTGGACGGTTCCCACAGCTTTTTTAGCAGTCAAAAAGGGTAACATTAAATCACATCAGCGCAAAATGGTGATTCTCTATGTAAGCGGAATTATCATCGCCGGAGGCTTTACCCTTACTCCAGGAAGGTATTTATATGAGTTATTTTTTGGGTAATTAGAAAAAATCCAGCACTTCCATTCTAGTAGATTCTGCTATATATTATACAATCGATTGTACACATTATAGAAAAACCTCTAGAAGATTTACTTCACACGGAATATCCTTTAATCCTTAATAAGGTAATCAAGTTTCATAAAAAGTTTTTGTTAAAATAATTTGATAGTCAATTTTTAATTTATAAAATGCAATCGATTGCGCAATTGCATTCAAAATTTCAATAACCCAAAACTCAAATTACACATGGTAAAACCACTACAAAAAAGGAGACTGGCCGTACGTTTGGCACTACTCTTTTTACTGGGCTGCACCCCAATTTTTCTGAAAGCGCAGACCAGACAAGTCAGCGGCACAGTGACCTCCGATGCGGGCGAAACTATGCCAGGCGTATCGATCGTAGTAAAAGGAACTACTACCGGCACCACTACAGATATTGATGGGAAATACTCCATTAATGCCGATCAAGGGACAACCCTTGTCTTCTCATTCATTGGAATGGTCTCCCGAGAGCTAGCTGTTGGTAATTCAAGCATACTAAATGTCGAGCTAGCAACTGACATTTCTCAATTGGAAGAAGTGATCGTAGTCGGCTATGGTACACAGCGAAAAAGTGACTTGACGGGATCTATATCTTCTGTAAAAGCCGCCGAACTCACAGCATTCCCCGTAGCCAACGCTGTCCAAGCATTACAGGGACGAGCCGCAGGAGTAAGTGTACAAGCAAATAATGGTGATCCGGGAGGAGCCTTGAAAGTACGAATCCGAGGAGGAAACTCTATCAATGCCAGCAGTGATCCGCTTTTTGTAGTAGATGGTTTCATCGGAGGTACAATTCCAGCACCTGAAGATATTCAGTCTATGGAAGTGCTAAAAGATGCTTCTGCAACCGCAATCTATGGTTCTAGAGGAGCCAATGGTGTCATCATGGTCACCACTAAAAAAGGTAAAGCAGGGAAAACCAAAATTGATTTTAACACTTCCTTTGCCAGTCAAGAGCCTGTAAGACGGATGGAGATGCTAAACTCTTCGCAGTTTCTCGATTATACCCAAGAAGTACTTCCAAATTATATTTCAGGCGGCGCAGATACGAATTGGCAAGATGAAATCTTTCGAACAGGAGGAATTCAAAATTACCAATTGGCAGTATCAGGTGGTACCGAAAAGATGAATTACTACGTTTCAGGAGCTTATTTTGATCAGAAGGGTGTGATTATCAACTCTGGATTTGAGCGATATTCACTCACTAGTAATTTGAATTTTAATGCCTCCGATAAGATCACTGTAGGATTAAATCTATTTGCCAGAAGAGAAGGCAAAAATGGTGTAGTGACTCAGGAAGGTTCTGGAGGAGCAAACAGTGCAGGTGTGGTAGGTTCTTCACTTCGCTTTATGCCGGATCTTCCGGTAACTAATCCGGATGGCTCTTTCACGATTGCCAAAATTGGAGATCCAATTGATAACCCTTTTGCGGTAGCTTCTCAACGAGAAGATGAAAACGTAGCTGATCTACTTCAAGCAAACATTTTTGTGAATTTTGACATCACTAAAAACCTAACATTCAAAACTACTTTAGGCGCAAAAACGGATAATGGAAGACGAGGAATATTTGTCCCAACTACGCTGAATCAAGGTCTTAATACAGGTGGTGAGGCAAGTATCAGTTCCTACAAAAACACCGATATCATCAACGAGAATTACTTGACCTTTTCTAAAATTTTTGGGGAAAAGCACAGCTTTTCAATTCTAGGTGGATATTCCATCCAAAAGTCGCAGAATACCAACTGGCTCGCTAGAAGCCAGTCCTTTATCACCAATTCGGTTTCATATTGGAATTTGGAAGGAGGATCGGTACCTCAAATCCCGAACTCAGGATTCTCCGAAGTACAGATTGCTTCGCTTTATTCCCGAATCAATTACTCTTTCAACAGTAAGTATCTATTCACTTTCAATGCGAGATACGATGGCTCGTCTAACTTCAGTAAGAACAACAAATGGGCATTCTTCCCGTCAGGCGCTTTTGCTTGGAATATGAAAGACGAGAAGTTCTTACAAGGGTCCAGCCTATTCTCAGATTTCAAATGGAGAGTGAGTTATGGTCTTACAGGTAATCAGGCAATTGCTCCTTACCAGACTCTTGCACGTTTTTCAAATGTATTCACCGTAATCAATGGATCACCAGTAAACGCAGTCCGCCCTACCACGGTAGCTAATGACGACCTTACATGGGAGACTACCAGGCAATTAGACTTTGGAGTGGATATCGGATTCTTTGAAAACCGGATCAATTTGACCGGGGATTACTACAGAAGTGTAACCTCTGACTTATTATTCTCAGTACCACTTCCGTCCTACTCAGGATTTGGTAGTCAGCTTCAAAACATCGGTAAAATAGAGAACAAAGGATTCGAACTGGGCATTACCACAATCAACACCACGGGAGAATTCGACTGGAGAACAAGCTTTAACATCTCTACCAACAGAAATAAGGTGCTGGAACTTCCTGACGGAAATGATATCCTTTACGGTTCTGGACCGGGCCATTTGATTGGCTTGGGACAAACTCAAATCCTTCGAGTAGGTGAGCCGGTAGGTAGTTTCTTTGGATGGATTTATGATGGAGTCTACCAAAATGGAGAAACTTTCCTTCCCGGTGGCGGATTTGAACAAGTCGCCGGAGGCGAAAAGTTTCGTGATATCGATGGAGAGAAAGATGCTAACGGGAAACTTACTGGCAACCCTGATGGCAGACTAAATGCAGACGACCGAGCAATCATCGGAAATGGACAAGCAAAATTTATCTGGGGATTAAATAACGACTTCAGCTACAAAGGTTTTGACTTGAACATCTTTTTCCAAGGATCCCAAGGAAACAAAATTTTGAGCTATACGCTATTGGAGCTTGAGACCCTTTCAGGGTCGATCAATTCTACTACAGAAGCATTGAATCGCTGGACTCCTGCAAATACTGATACGGATGTCCCATCTCGTACTCTCAATAGGACTCAACGAGTAAGCAGCAGATGGGTATTCGATGGCAGTTATGTAAGATTGAAAAACATCGCTTTGGGCTATAATTTTCCAAGAGCGATGACAGAGAAGATTTCCATCAGCAAACTGAGGGTTTACGTGAGCGCTCAGAACATACTTACGTTCTCTGATTACAGAGGATTTGATCCAGAAGTCAATTATTCATCTGCAGGAGCTACAAACTCCAACAGAAACCTCGGCTTAGATTATGCGAGTTATCCAAATGCAAAATCGCTCACCGTAGGCATGAACATAAGCTTCTAAACCCAAAAAAAAGAAATCATGAAAAACTCAAAAAATATAATTCTGGGTCTGGGGCTAGCCTTAATTTCGTTTGGCTGTGCAGATTTAGAAGAAAAACCAGTAGGTGTATTTGCACCTGAAACATTCTTCAATACTCCCAAGGATGTAGAAACAGCTGTTCTTGGTAGCTATGGCGTACTTGCTTCCGAACCTCTTTTTGGAAGACAGTTTAATTCAGCGTTGATGCTTCGAAGTGATATGGTAGATATCGGCAACAGAGCAACTTCTGCAGAACGAATCCAAGTGAATGATTTCAATATGGATTCAAATAACGGGATGGTGAGTAGATTTTGGCCGGTTTGGTTCCAAGTGATTAATGCTGCAAACGCAGCCGAAAGTGGCGGAGAGAGCCTTGGCCTAAAAGCTGAAGAGATCAATCCGTTAATAGCTGAAGCAAAATTTGTCAGAGCATTTAGCTATTTCCATTTGGTACGAGTATTTGGGGATCTTCCTTATATAAATTTTGCAGTAAATGATCCCACAGCTTTGAAAAATATCTCCAAATCAACAGAAGCGGAGATCTATGCCGGAATCATCGCTGATCTGGAATTTGCGAAGCAGTGGCTTCCAAGCAAGCAGAAAAATGACGTACGGAGTAGACCAACTGCTGGAACAGCTGCTTCTTATTTAGCGTCAGTCTATTTGACCCAAGGCAATTATCAAAAAGCCTACGATGAGGCAAAATTTGTGATCGACAACAAAGATCTGTTTGGGTACCGACTGGAAGCGGATTTTAGAAGCCTATGGATCGCATCAAATGCTGACAACGTAAAAGAGACCATTTTTGCGCTAGACTTTTTGGGTCAGATCAATGTTGGATCCCAAAATGACGATTTGATTCCAAATATGACTGGTGTGATCAACTTTCAACCGGGGACTTTTGGTGTCAGTGTACCTTCACTAAAAGTTTATCAAACTTGGGATAATAAAGATTATCGGAAAAAAGTAAGTTTGGTCGACACTATTGTTTTCAATGGTGTGGTTAGAACCTTCCCACAATTCACAACCCCAAGACCTCACATCTATAAGTGGACTCAATCTCCTGGCAATTCCAACGCTGGTGGAAGATATTCAGACCACAATTACATCGATATGCGCTATGCAGAAGTGTTATTGATTGCCGCTGAAGCTTCAGCAGAGCTCAGCAAACCTGCCACAGAAACAGCTGGGTATCTAAATCAAGTCAGAGAGCGTGCTAGAAATTGGGGCGGAAGAAAGACGGATTTCCCAGAGGATGTTTCGACTGGTCTGACCAAAGCTCAATTAATTGACTTGACTATAGATGATCGTCGATTGGAGCTAGCTTTCGAATGGAAGAGATGGTATGATATCAAGCGTAGAAAACTTGGAGAAAGCGTTTTCCAGGGTCCTAACAGTCTTGAGCCTAGGTCGAATTTTGATCCTTCCAGAGATTACTTGTTCCCATTACCAAATTCAGAATTGATCATAAATCCGAATTTGGCACCAAATAATCCAGGATATTAATCCTTAATTTATTTCAGGGTCAGTTTTTACTTTGGTGAGAATTGACCCTAATTAACCAAAATACCATGCAAAAAAAAACGTTGCTTTCTTTGCTTTTTATAGCCTTAGCACTTGTTTCTTATACTCCTGCAGATGGACAGACGGAGCAAAAACCTGATGTGGGAAAAAGTATGGAAATCGCCCAGGCTCATTTGGAAAATAGTCTGAAAGCACTTAGCGATAAAACGCTTTATCCACGATCTACCAACGCCGACGGCTCTATAAATCTGGTGCCAGCAAGAGACTGGACCAGTGGATTCTACCCAGGAAGCCTTTGGTATATGTATGATTATACCGGTGAAAAAGTTTGGGCTGATTCGGCAGCGTCAAGGACCGCTGGATTGGAATCAGTTCAATTCAATACCCATACACACGACTTAGGTTTTGTGTTGTATAGCTCTTATGGAAATGGGCTTAGACTCACCAAAAATGAAACCTACGCTCCTATTCTACTTCAAGGAGCTAGCACATTGATTAAACGCTTCGATTCAGAGATCGGAAGTATTAGATCCTGGGACTTCAAGCCTTGGGAATTCCCTGTGATCATTGACAATATTATGAATATGGAATTGCTCCTCTGGGCCACAAAATATAGTGGAGATTCTACCTTCTATGATATCGCTGTAAAACACGCGGACACTACCTTGAAAAACCATTTCCGGGCTGATAACAGCAGCTTCCATGTCGTGGACTATGATACCATCACCAATGAAGTATTTGCCAAAAAAACCCATCAGGGAAAATCCGACGATTCGGCATGGGCTCGCGGCCAAGCCTGGGGACTGTACGGCTACACCTTGATGTATCGGGAAACAAAAGATAAAAAGTATCTAGCTCAAGCTGAAAAAATAGCAGAATTTATTCTCAATCATCCTAACCTACCTGAGGATATGGTTCCTTACTGGGACTTTGATGCACCAAATGAAGTACGCGATGCCTCAGCAGCCGCAGTTGTAGCTTCAGCCCTTCTCGAGCTTAGTACCTATTCAGATAAAAGCACCCGTTATTTCGATACTGCTGAGAAAATGCTTGCCAGCCTGAGTAGTCCAGCTTACCTAGCCGAGCCGGGCACCAATAATAATTTCATCCTGATGCACAGTACTGGTCATATGCCAAAAGGAACTGAGATTGATGGCCCGATTGCTTATGCGGATTATTATTATTTAGAAGCTTTGCTCCGCTATCAAAAGCTTACCGCTAAAAAATAATCCTATAATTTTCACCATTCCAGAAAATGATCAACCTACTTTATTTCCTCCCTATTTCTATTCTTCTTTCCGCTCCGAGAAAAGCTGAAATCACGATCGAAAATCTGTTGGATCAAGATAGGGCTGAGGTAATCAGTATTCCGGTAAGCCAACTGGAGAAATTGCTGGGACCAAATTTTCCCAAGTCGGAATTGACACTATTGGAGATTGGTACAGGTGATTCCAGTGAAATTCAATGGGTGGATGAAGATCTAGATGGATACTTCGACGCACTTTTGTTTTGGACTGAGATTGGGTCAAATGAAAGTAAAAGCTACCAAGTCATCCTATCAAAAAACTCCAAACCAGCTACTAAAGATTCTCGGACCACCTATGGTCGATTTATCCCTGAGCGGATCGATGATTTTGCCTGGGAAAACGACAAGGTAGCTTTCCGAACTTATGGCCCTGAAGCGCAGCGTCTGACAGATGGCGGATTTAAGGGAGGTACATTGACCAGCGGTATCGATTGCTGGATGAAGCGTGTAGACTATCCGATCATCAATAAATGGTACCAGAAGCACATGGATGGAGGAAGCTATCACGAAGACGATGGCGAAGGATATGATCCTTACCATGTAGGAGACAGTCGTGGAATCGGCGGAATCGGCGTACAAGTAGGCGAGGAACTTCATGTTTCCAAAAATTTCATCTCACATCGAATTGTCTCCACTGGAAAGCTCAGGACTGTTTTTGAGTTGACTTACGCCCCTTGGAGTGCTGACGGAGTCATAATCCTAGAGACGAAGCGAATATCCTTAGATAGAGGAAGTCAGCTTTTCAAAATGGAGTTACTTCTTAAGGCAGATTCTCCATTGCCAAATCTTACAACGGCGATCACACTTCATGATGGAAATGGGAAAACAAACCTAGATAGCAAGGCCGGTTGGTTCCGCTATTGGGAGCAAATAGATGATTCAAATTTGGGTACAGCCATCGTGGTCAATCCCAGCCTGATCTTGTCTCATCAAGAAAAAAGAAGTGCTATTAAGGACCAGAGTCATTTGCTGATCAGCTTAGATCCGAAACAAAATCTCTCGTATTACGCAGGTTTTGCTTGGGAAAAATCCGGAGAAATCACCAGTCCAGAGCAATGGGACAAATACCTCGTTGCTTTTTCTAGAGCCTTGGCAAAACCATTGAAAATCACTTATCAATAAGAAAAGCTTTAGAAATTGGTACGCAATTTTCAAAAAGCCCTTATTTAAAAACTTAACACCTAACACATGAATGACATAAATTATACCATCCGATTTGCTGTTCACCACAGAGAGTTCAAGCAAATGGATACCACTCAACTACGAGAAGATTTTTTAATGGATAACCTATTTCAGCAAGGTCAAATCAGTATCGTCTATACCCATTATGACAGACTGATTGTAGGAGGTGCCGCTCCGACCGAAAAGCCGCTAGCCCTAGGTACAATTGACCCGCTAAAAGCCGCATATTTCTTGGAAAGGAGAGAGCTTGGTATCATCAACGTTGGTGAGACAGGAGAGATCATCGCCGATGGGATTGGCTATAGTCTGGAAAATAAGGAAGCCCTCTATCTTGGGCGAGGCACCAAAGAAGTAATTTTCCATCCTGGAAAAGGGGGGAAAATCCCACTTTTTTACTTCAATTCTGCTCCTGCACATGTAGCTTTCCCTTCCAAAAAAATCGCTGCTTCTGATGCTGAAATAGTAGAAACTGGGGTGATGGAACAAGCAAATCATCGAACGATCCGAAAACTCATTGTCAATAGTGTGGTAAAAACTTGCCAACTTCAAATGGGACTCACCGAGCTAAAACCGGGAAGCATCTGGAACACCATGCCTGCTCATACACATGATAGACGGATGGAGACTTATTTATATTTTGATTTGGCTCCAGATCAGATGGTTTGCCATTTCATTGGCGAGCCACAGGAGACTCGGCACATTTGGATGAAAAGTCATCAGGCTGTTTTATCCCCACCTTGGTCTGTCCATAGCGGTGCCGGTACTAGCAATTATTCTTTCATCTGGGGAATGGCAGGAGAGAATCTGGATTATGGAGATATGGACATGGTCAAGGTAACTGACTTAAGATAAGCGATGAAAAACCTATTTGACTTAAGTGGAAAAAGAGCCCTGATAACTGGAGGAACGCATGGCCTGGGAATGGCGATGGCAAAAGGACTAGGAAATGCAGGTGCAGAATTGCTAATCAATGGTCATTCGTCTGAAAAGTTAGCTTCGGCCCTCAAAGAATATCGAAGTGTAGGCCTAATTGCGACAGGATTTCTATTTGATGTGACCAAAGAAGATCAGGTCAAAAGGGCAATTGCCGAAATAGAAAAAGATGGTCCGATAGATATTCTGATCAACAATGCCGGAATCATCAAGCGGATTCCCATGGAAGACATGGAAGTGGCGGATTTTCGAGAAGTAATCGACGTAGATCTTGTCGGGCCTTTCATCGTATCAAAGCATGTAGGAAAAAAAATGATCCAGCGCAAATCAGGTAAAATTATCAACATCTGCTCAATGATGAGTGAGTTGGGCAGAAATACCGTGTCTGCCTATGCTGCAGCGAAAGGTGGATTGAAAATGCTCACACGAAATATGGCCACAGAATGGGCAAAACATAATATTCAGGTAAACGGTATAGGCCCTGGCTATTTTGCGACAGAGCAAACTAAGCCGATCAGAATTGACGGTCATCCCTTTAATGAGTTTATCCTGAATCGAACCCCTTCTGGACGCTGGGGAGATCCAAAAGATCTCATGGGGGTGGCTGTTTTTCTATCCTCACCTGCCAGCGATTTCGTCAATGGACAAATAATATATGTAGATGGTGGTATATTAGCCACTATTGGCAAACCCTCCAATGAATAGCCCAAAACCTTGCACTAGCTTGCTTTAGGATGAAGAAGAAAACCACCATTCATGACATCGCCGAGAATCTTAATGTGACCGCATCTACAGTTTCTCGGGCTCTGAATAACAACCCTAGAATCAGTTTAAAAACTCGAGAACTAGTACAGCAAGCTGCCCAAAAACTAAATTATCAACCGAATAATATTGCAGCAGCTTTGCGCAGCGGCAAATCCAATATCATAGGAATCATCGTCCCCACCGCAGATCGAAGCTTCTTCTCCTCTGTTATTTACGGGATAGAAGAGATCGCAAATACCGCAGGATTCAACGTCATGATCTGCCAAAGTCACGACAACTATCAAAATGAAGTCGATAAAGTTCAGGCACTGCTTAATGCGGGAGTCGATGGAGTTATCGCATCTTTTGCAAAAGAAACCACAGATTTCAAACACTTCAAGAAAATCATTAATAGCAATACACCCTTAATTCTTTTTGATCGGTCCACTAATGAACTTGAGGTTTCGCAAGTCGTCATAGATGACTATTTGGGGTCTTATTTAGCTACAGAGCATTTGATTTCACAAGGCTACACTAGAATCGCACACTTCACCAGCAACGTAAGAATCAGTATCTATAAAGATAGACTTCGCGGCTATCAGGAAGCCTTAGCAGCACATGGAATACCGCCGGATGAAGAATTAATTTTTGAATCCAACCTTCAACTGGAAGATGGTCGAGCCAGTATGCTTGAAATTCTTGGAAAAGGGCTGAAAGTAGATGGTCTAGTTTCCGCTTCAGCCATGGGCTCCATGGGAGCTATGCAAGTGTTGAAAGAGCATAAGATTAAAGTTCCGGACCAGTTTGGAATCGTTGGCTTTGCAAATGAAACTTTCATGTCATTTACCGATCCTCCACTTTCCACAGTGGAGCAACACAGTAAGCGTATAGGGAATAGTGCTGCGGAGCTTTTCTTGCAGGAAATCGCATCTAGTAAATCAAAATTTATTCCCCAGAAAATCGTCTTAAAGCCAGAATTGATTATTCGACAATCCTCGGTAAGGATTGTCGAATAGGTTTCCGCTGGAGCAAGAATTCTCATTTACTCAAATTTCCCTACGTTTTCTATGGTCGCTTTGTGGTTAAAAATTACTCACAACACATTTTAGTAAAACATCATTTTTCTGACTGAAATCATTCCGGCCAAAACCAGGTAACAAATCTAGATCATATCCTACAGACCAAAAGCACCTCTGGTGCTGTTTATAGAATCCTATTTTTTAAATAATTTGAATACTCCTGTGATTTTTTAAGCTTGTCTGCGAATCATTGGGAAAAGCTTCAAACATGAGTTTATCTGAATCAGATCTTTCAAAGCAGTTTATCTCACTCCTAGAGGAGAATAAAGGGATTCTTTATAAAGTCGCCCGAACTTATGCCACTGGGGATGAGGAGATCAAAGATTTGATTCAGGAAATTTCCACTCAAGTTTGGAAGGCTTTCCCAAAGTTTAATTTGGATTACAAGTTTTCGACTTGGCTTTACCGAATCGCATTGAATGTGGCGATATCCAACCTGAGAAAGGAATCTAAGCGTAACGAAATTTTCCGCGGATTTGATGAAGGAATTATACTGAAAATCCCTGAAGAACACGAAGATTCTGATCAATCGATAAAATTACTTTATGAGATAATCGGGACATTGAAACTTTTAGATCGGGCACTAATACTCCTCTATTTCGAAGAAAAAACCTATTCTGAAATCGCACAAATCATGGGGATCACAGAAACCAATGTGGCAACCAAACTCAGCCGATTAAAAAAAATTATCAAAGACGAATTTTTAAAACTAACCCTTAATAAATAATGAGAGATCAAGACTTAATGGCCTTGTGGAAAACCCAAGACCAAAAAATCGAAAAAATAATGGCTATGAATGCCATACTTCTACATGAACAAATTAGCCAAAAAGCTAAAAAAACTTTGGGAGGACTAAAGGCTGAAAAAATCACAGGAATAGTATTTGGCATTCCCTATGTGATTCTGCTCGGAACGGTGTTTGGGTTTGGACTTTATGGAAGTGGCCTATCTGGAAACTATTTCCTGATTTCTATCGGAGGCATATTTCTGGTCAATGTGAAAGTATTGGCAGACTACATTCGGCATCTGATACTTTCTTATCAAATTGATTTCTCAGGAACCGTCACTGCTATTCAAACACAACTGATCGAACTTCGTCTTTCCTTGATTCGGAGTGTCCGCTACATTGGGTTTCAACTGCCTTTTTACAGTACATTTCACTTGGATAGCTCTTGGTTTCCCTCGCAGGCCACCACCGCCGGAATACTTATTCAAATTCTAATCACCGGATTATTCACCTCTGCCGCGATCTGGATATTCCTGAATTTCAAGTCTGAAAATACCGAAAATAGGATTGTAAAAAAGCTCCTATTTATAGCTGGAATCAAAGAAGTTGATCAATCTCTGGCCCAGTTGGAAGAAATAAAAACCCTTTCAAAATGATCAAAAAGTGGAAATTGTAGCGTTTTCACCTTTTGATTTTAATATTATTAATCATTTGATTAAAATAAATGATTAAATTATTTTACCTTTGGAATATCTATTCAGATATATGGCAAAGAAAGCTTCGAAAATATTAGACAAGTCCACCGAGGAAAAAATCAAAAGCGCTGCTAGAGTTCTTTTCCAGCAGAAGGGTTTTGCCGCGACTCGTACACGTGATATTGCCGAGGAGTCTGGAATCAATTTAGCCCTCCTGAATTATTATTTCCGTAGCAAAGAAAAACTCTTCGAACTCATCATGCTGGAAGCTTTGACCGGATTCTTTGCTGTACTCAAAAGCATCATCAATGATCCAGATTCCTCTTTTGAGGATAAGCTCGACTTATTGGTAGATACCTATATCACTCGACTTCTGATAAACGAGGACATTCCCATGTTTATCCTTAGCGAAATCAGAAGCAATCCCGATGCTTTACTAAAAGTCATCAATGCGAAAAGACTAATGATCGATTCGGTTTTTATTCATCAGCTTCAAAAACAAATAGAAGCAGGCGTCTACAAGCCTATTCATCCCAATCATTTTCTAATGAATTTCATGGGATTGACTGTGTTCCCTTTTGTGGCAAAGCCAATGATTCTGCATTTGGGAGATGGCACTGAGACGGAATTCAGAAAACATCTTGAAGAGCGGAAACTGCTAATTCCAATTTGGATAAAAGTAATGTTGAATACTTAACCTTTCACTTTGGCTCATAATCTCGCTCGCCAAAAAAATAAACACTTTTTTTTAACCAAAATTTAATCATTTGATTAAAACGAAATATCAAAATAAGACTTATGAAACGCTTTCGATACTTCAAATTCCTACTCGCCTTTTGGCTCCTTAATCCTTTGCTGGGAGAAGGGCAAACACTCACTTTGGAACAATGCTATGAATTGGCAAAAACTAATTATCCACAGATAAATCAGTTGGAACTGATCAACCTTAGCCGTGATTATTCAGTAGAAAATGCGAGCAAAGGCAACCTGCCACAAATCAATCTTGGAGGTCAAGCTACTTACCAATCCGATGTGACTGGCTTTCCCATCGATATTCCAAATCTGGTAATTCAGCCCATTGCCAAAGATCAATACAAGTTGTTTGCTGAAGTCTCCCAACCGCTCACCAGTTCTTCCGGAGTAAAAACCCAAAAGCAATTGGCCGAAGCTAACGCCATGACTCAAGCCCAGCAACTTGAGGTGGAGCTTTACCAACTTAAAGGCCGAGTGAACCAGGTTTACTTCGGGGTTTTACTTCTTGACAAGCAGCTGCTACAAAACGAAATCCGACAAAAAGATATCCAAGCGGGAATCTCTAAAACCAAAGCAGCCATTGAAAATGGAATAGCTCTCCAGTCTTCCTTGGACATTCTCCAAGCCGAACTCCTCCATGCAGCTCAGCAACGCATCGAACTCAGCGCTAACCAACAAGGTTTCTCCCAAATGCTAGGCCTTTTGATCGGACAAGAGCTAACCAGCTCCGCCAGCTTGCAAACTCCAAGTATATCCGAGCTTTCACAAGAGATCAATCGTCCTGAACTCGGACTCTTCGCAAGTCAGAAGCGATCTATGATGATACAGCAGGAGATGATCTCTACCAAAAATATTCCCCAACTTAATCTCTTCGCCCAAGGCGGATATGGCAGGCCAGCATTGAATTTTCTAAGTAACAACTTTGACTTATACTACATCGGCGGCTTGCGTCTTAATTGGAATATTTCTCGCTTTTATACCTCCTCAAGAGAAAAAGAACTGCTCAATGTAAATCAACGTGCAGTTGATCTTCAGGAAGAAACTTTCCTTCTCAATACCAAAATTACATTGACGCAGCAGCAGTCAGAAATCGCGAAATACCTCAAACTAATGCAGACAGATAGGGAAATCATCACACTTCGAGAGCGAGTTCAAGTTTCAGCAAGCAGTCAACTCGAATATGGAACGATTACTTCCAATGATTTCCTGACCTACATCAATGCAGCAGATCAGGCTCGTCAAAATCTCGCGTTACATCAAATTCAGCTTCTTCTAGCCCAATCCAATTATCAAATCACTTCAGGCAATTAAAACCTAGCTCATGAAAACCATCCAAAAAATCATTTTCGCCTTGCTTTTTCTGCCTCTAGTTATTGGCTGCACAGAAGAAAAAACCTTCGACGCATCAGGTTCATTCGAAGCAGATGAAACTATTATTTCTGCTGAAGCTTTAGGAGTTTTGAAGCAGTTTGACCTCGAAGAAGGTCAGATCCTCTCAGCAAACCAATTCATCGGCTATGTCGATAGCGTTCAACTTTTCCTAAAAAAGAGACAGCTCGAAGCCCAAATAACAGCGCTGACTGGCCGTAAACCAAATATCCCTACTCAATTAGCAGCTCTCGAAGTACAGCTTAAAACTGCGAATCTGGAAGCAAATCGTATCAACAATCTGGTCAAAGCCAATGCTGCCACCACAAAACAACTTGATGATGCAATGGCACAGGTCGCTATGATCGAAGCACAGCTTGTAGCGCAGAAGTCCAATCTTGACATCTCGACTCGAGGAATCTCCAACGATGCTACACCGATGGAAGTGCAGATCGCGCAGCTAAACGATCAATTGGAGAAAAGTAAAATCATCAACCCTCTGGAAGGAACTGTGTTGGTTAAGTATGCGGAGCAAAGTGAAATGACTGCGCCTGGCAAGCCACTTTACAAAATCGCTGACTTATCGAATATAATCCTCCGCGTCTATATCAGTGGGAATCAACTTTCACAAGTAAAGTTGGGTCAGAAAGTAACTGTGCATACAGACAATGGAGCAGGTGGTTTTGACCAAACGGAAGGCACTATATCTTGGATCAATGACAAGGCAGAATTCACTCCAAAAACCATTCAGACCAAAGATGAGCGTGCCAATATGGTCTATGCCATCAAGGTAGAGGTGCCCAATGAGGGTAAATTCAAAATCGGAATGTACGGAGAAATCAACTTCCTGTAGCATTGATGGTTACGCTCCAAAACATATCGAAAACCTACAATAAAGGCGCTTTAACCGCAGTTGATCAGGTATCCTTTGAAGTCAAAAAAGGCGAGCTCTTTGGGCTTATCGGACCCGATGGAGCAGGGAAAACAAGTATTTTCCGCATGCTCACCACGCTCCTGATTCCTGATGGCGGTATCGCTACGGTCAATGGTCTAGATGTAGTTACCGACTACAAGGCAATTAGGAAGCAAGTGGGCTATATGCCAGGCAAATTCTCGCTGTACCAAGATCTAACAGTAGAGGAAAATTTAAATTTCTTCGCCACGCTTTTCAATACAACTATAGAAGAAAACTATGACTTGATCAAGGAAATCTATGTGCAGATCGAGCCCTTCAAAACCCGGAGAGCTGGTAAGCTTTCTGGAGGAATGAAGCAAAAGCTGGCACTTTGCTGTGCCCTGATTCACAGGCCTTCGGTTTTGTTTCTGGATGAGCCTACCACGGGTGTGGATACAGTTTCCCGAAAGGAATTCTGGGATATGCTTAAGCGCCTGAAAGCACAAGGAATTACGATTTTGGTTTCGACTCCTTATATGGATGAGGCGACACTTTGTGAGCGAATTGCCTTGATCCAAGGAGGAAAAATCATGTCCATCGATACGCCAGAAGCCATTATCAAGTGTTATCCGGAGCCGCTTTTCGCAGTGAAATCATCAAAAATGAGTGTGCTGCTAGAAGATTTACGGAAGCAAGATCTGGCCAAAAGTTGCTTTGCTTTTGGGGAGTTTCATCACCTCACATTCAAAGAAAATTCACCGGTAAATCAGCAATTGCTTCTGAAAGCCTTGGAAATGCTAGGTCATACTTCCTTGGAGTTAAAGGAAATCACGCCAACCATTGAAGATTGTTTTATTCAATTAATGAGCCATTGATATGAGAAATGTAGTCATCAAAACGGATAAGCTCACAAAAAAATTTGGCGATTTCATTGCTACTGATTCGATCTCCTTCGAAGTCTATGAAGGCGAAATATTCGGGTTTCTCGGTGCAAATGGCGCTGGTAAAACTACGGCGATGCGCATGCTCTGCGGGCTGTCCACGCCGACTTCTGGAGAAGCTACGATTGCGGGATTCGATATTTATAAAGAAGCCGAAAAAATCAAAGCAAACATCGGCTACATGAGTCAGAAATTCTCGCTTTACGAAGACTTGACGTGATTGAGAATATTCGGTTTTTCGGTGGAGTTTATGGACTCAGCGACAAGGAAATCAAGGAGAAAAGTGACCACCTGATCGATCTACTTGGACTGAAAGGTGAAAGTAAGAAGCTCGTAGGGTCACTTCCCCTAGGATGGAAGCAAAAACTTGCCTTCTCAGTGGCGATCATTCATGAGCCGAAAATCGTCTTTCTCGATGAGCCAACGGGCGGGGTGGATCCTGTGACAAGGCGCCAGTTTTGGGATTTGATCTATGAGGCATCCAATCGCGGCATCACGATCTTCGTGACTACACATTACATGGATGAGGCGGAATATTGCAATCGCATCTCAATGATGGTAGACGGGGAAATGAAAGCGCTTGACACGCCGACGAACCTCAAGAAAACGTACCATGCAGCTTCGATGGACGAGGTTTTCTTTGAACTAGCCCGCGGGGCAAAACGACAAGCAGACTAATATGAAACAGTTTTTTACTTTTGTCAGAAAAGAATTTTACCACGTTTTTCGAGATCCAAAGACGCTTCTCATGCTGTTTGGGCTTCCAATTGTGCAGATTATGCTCTTCGGCTTTGCGCTGACGAATGAGATCAAGGATTCCAAAATTGTGGTAGTCGATTACGCCAACGATCCAGCATCCAAGGAGATCATCCAAAAGCTTGCTGCCAGTGATCAGTTTGAACTTCAGCGCTCTCTGATGAGTCATCGGGAGATCGAAACAGCTTTCAAGAAAGGAATCGTAAATCTCGCTGTAGTTTTTCCAGCTAATTTCAATTCAGATCTTTTGGCACAAAACTCAGCACAGATCCAAGTGATCGCTGATGCTTCTGACCCAAATAAAGCCAATTCATTGACCAACTATGTCAATAACATTGTTCGGGATTACCAACAGGAGCGTGTGAATGAATCACAACAACCCTATCAAATCCAAGCGGAAATCAGAATGCTCTACAATCCGGAATTGAAAGGAGCGACGAACTTTGTGCCTGGTGTGATGGCCTTGGTTCTAGTGTTAGTTTGCGTGTTGATGACTTCCATTTCTATCGTCCGTGAAAAGGAAAATGGCACGATGGAGACTCTCTTAGTTTCACCATTCAATCCATTTCTTGTGATCATCTCTAAAGCCGTCCCTTATTTCGTGCTCTCGCTTGTCAACCTGACGGTGATCCTTGTGCTTGCTATTTTCCTAATGGAAATGCCTTTCGAAGGAAGCTTTATATTATTCTATGCGGAGAGTAGTTTGCTCATCATAGCTGCACTCTCATTGGGACTTTTGATCTCTAATAGTACGGATTCTCAGCAGACTGCTATGCTACTTGCACTGATGGGAATGATGATTCCTACGATGCTTTTCACGGGGTTTATGTTTCCGATAGAAAATATGCCTTTGCCTCTCCGAATTATTTCCAACGTGGTACCGAGCAAATGGTATTACATCATCGTGAAATCGATTATGATCAAAGGTTTGGGCTTTTCGGCGATCTGGAAGGAAACACTGGTGCTGGTAGGAATGACGGCGTTCTTCCTTTTTGTGAGTTTCAAAAAATTTAAAATCAGACTCGCATGAGAACTCTACTATTCCTACTCAGAAAAGAGTTTAAGCAGATTTTCAGAAATAAATCTCTACTTCCGATGATTTTTGCTATGCCATTGATCCAGCTGGTGGTGATGCCATTGGCGGCAGATTATGAGATAAAAAACATCAATATTTCGATCGTCGATCACGACAGAAGTCCGTATTCGCAGCAGTTGGTTTCTAAGATTACTGCTTCAGGGTATTTCGTATTAGCGGATTTTGGAGATTCTTTTGATGCTGCTTTTCAGCAGATCGAAGAAGAAAAGTCTGATTTGATTCTGGAGATTCCAGCAGGTTTTGAACGGAATCTCGTTCGAGATAAACGTGAAAAATTATTCATCGCTGTAAATGCCATCAACGGAACCAAAGCAAATCTTGGCGGCGCATACCTCAACCAAATCATTCAAAATTACAATGCAGAAGTCAGATTAGAATGGATTGACCCTACTCGATACAATCCTATTCCGCAGGTACAGGTAGCTTCTTCGAATTGGTTCAATCCCTATATGAATTACCGATTCTTCATGGTTCCTGGCATCTTGGCATTTCTGGTAACGATGGTGGCCGCATACATGTCTTCCTTGAATATTGTAAAAGAAAAAGAAGTCGGAACTATCGAGCAGATCAATGTCACCCCGATCAAAAAATATCAGTTTGTCCTCGGAAAACTCATTCCTTTTTGGATCATTGGGGTTGTCATTTTCAGCATAGGATTGTTTTTTGTTTCGCGGATCTTGTATGGAATAGTGCCTCTGGGAAGCATATTCCTACTGTATGGCTTTCTGGCGATATACCTCGTAGCCCTTTTAGGCTTGGGATTGCTGATTTCCACCTACAGCGATACACAGCAGCAGGCAATGTCGGTTGCCTTTTTCATCATGATGATTTTCCTTCTTATGAGCGGGCTATTCACACCTATCGACAGCATGCCAGACTGGGCACAAGTGGTCGCCTACTCCAATCCTCTTACCTATTTCATAGAAGTCATGCGGATGGTAATGTTAAAGGGAAGCGGATTTCAGGATATAGCCAGACATTTTCTGATCATGATGGGCTTTGCCATTTTCTTCAATACCTGGGCGGTCTTGAATTATCATAAGACATCCTAACCCCAGCATATTTGTGGTTTATAGATTTTCTAATTGGCTCAAATAGTCTTCAGCTTGTTTCAGTATCTCAGCTTTATCCTTCAACTTATCTAAGGTCCGATAAGCCATTCCAATCCTTGGGTTTTTCTCCAGTTTATCCCGATTCCGGTCGTAAAAATGCCAATAAAGTGAATTAAATGGACAGGCTCCATCGCCTGTTTTTTTGTTGGGATCATAGACGCAATGACTGCAATAATTACCCTGCTTTTTGATGTAGTTGGCCGAGGAGACATAGGGTTTGGTGCCGACAATTCCTCCATCGGCAAACTGGCTCATGCCCCGTGTATTGGTGATTTCTACCCACTCAATGGCATCTATGTAGATTCCGAGGTACCATTGATCGATTTCATCTGGATCAATTCCTGCCAAAAGCATAAAATTTCCTGTAACCATCAGCCGCTGGATATGGTGTGCATAGGCTTGCTCTAAAGATTGGGTAATCGAGTGGCTCAGGCATTTCATTTTTGTCTTCCCAGTCCAAAACCATTCGGGTAGCTTTCGCTCATGTCCAAAGAAATTCATCTCGGCAAAGTCAGGCATCTTAGCCCAATAAATTCCACGCATATATTCCCGCCAACCGATGATCTGACGAATGAATCCTTCAACCTGAGAAATGCTGATTTCCGATTGATTTTCCTTCCAATGATTCTCCACTTTTTGGACTACTTCCAAGGGCGAGAGCATTTTTGAATTCATCGCAAAGCTCAACCTCGAATGAAAAAGAAAAGGGTCCCAGGTAGTCATCGCATCTTGGTAATCTCCAAAATGAATCAAGAGATTTTCACAGAAATAATCCAAGACTTCCAGCGATTCGGCCCGACTTGTAGGCCAGTTGAATACTGTTTCATCAATAGTTCCGATGGTCTTCACTCCCGCTTTTTCAATCATTTCCACTAGTGACTTCACAGATTTTGGATGGAGTTTTGGCTTACGCAAAAGACGTTTATCTTTCAAAGCTGACCGGTTTTCAGCATCAAAATTCCACTTGCCGTCTATGGGTTCTTTTCCCTCCATGAGGATGTCAAAATCTTTCCGCATCTGACGATAAAAGGTTTCCATCAAGAAGGTCTTTTTGCCTTTGAAAAAGTCCTGCAAATATTCTCGTTCGGTAAGAAAATGCTCCGAACCAACCGCTCTTGATTGGATTATCAACTGATCTGAAATTTTTCGAAGCTGCTGATCCAGCCTATACTCATCAGGAAGTTGATACTCGAACGAATCAAAACCTTCTTTTTTGACCAGTTTAGTGATCATCTTCCCAAGGTCTTGGGCATTTTCTGACTGATCTAATGTGAAGTACAAGACTTCGTGACCAGCCTTCTTGAGGTGATCAGCAAAATTCCGCATAGACTGAAAAAACGCAACCACTTTTTGAATATGATGCGGCACATAATCTGTCTCTTGACGCATCTCCAGCATCAAATAAGTGACATTCAAATCCACTTCATCAAACCAGGAATGGGCTAAATTCAATTGATCACCTAGAATCAAACGCAATGTTTTCGACATAAAAAAGGGCTTTATAATTAAAGCCATTTCGAAATCGGATTGTTTATGAAATCAATATTTAAAGCAAGGCATGGAGGAAGTTCTTCCTCTCCCTTTGGCTGATCCGGCTAAGAAGCTGTACCGTAAACTGATTTCGTGTGCCCCACCAGTATTGGCATTGCCTAGGGAAGAAAGTGTAAAGTCATGGCTATATCCTATGTCTAGTCCACCACCAAGAGAGATGCCGAGCAAAGCAATAATTGATTCTTGATTTGGCTGCTCTTTCTGAGCCACCGGGATTCCTCGATACCAAACTCCCAATACCAAAGGCTGAAGATTTACTTGCGCCCCCATATCCAATTGAGAGAATAGACCCTGATTTTTATAGTTGAAAGCAAGTGTTAGATCTTTGGCACCTGTCTGTTGGCTCATAAGCTGTGAAGAGGGTCCTCCAGAAAGATCAAACTTCACCCCTCCATGAGCGGAGACTTTCAATGGCAAAGCGCTATTGGCTCCATCTAAGAAGGAAATATTTGGCTGAGTCAAATGATGGCCAGAGATGCCAAACCATACATTTTCATTATGAAAAAGCATCCCAAAGCCATAGTCCATAAATTGGTGCCGAGCTCCCACTCCTAAATTTTCTCCACTGAAATCCCCAATTACACCTGTTTGATCGTCGATTTGGCTTCCAAATACTAAATCTCCAAAGTATGCATCACGATCAATGTAGCTCACTTGGCCTCCAACGCGAAGAAAAGAACTAAGTCCAAGTCTCAATCGGTAGGCATAGGTAGCCCCAATCTCAGAGACGCTAAGATTAGCCATGCTCTGCTGAGATTTATTCACGATCAATCCAATCCCACTGTTCGCACTGAAGATGTAGTGATCTATGTAAGCAGAGTAGGAAGTAAAAGATTGATCTAGACCCGGCCATTGATTTCGGAAGTTTACTCCGATTCTGGTCATTTCTGACGAGCCAGTCATGGCAGGGTTCAGGTAGAGCGGTGCCGCATAGAACTGCGAATACTGCACATCTTGAGCAAAAGAGCTGATGCAGCTAAAAAGGAAGATTATCAGGATGAGAACTTTTTTCATATTCTATCTGATTAAGGTTATTCCGCCTGTTTTTTCAAATTGACGACCATCGCTGGAAGCGTAAGTGATTCGATATAGGTAATTACTGGCAGGTAGAATCTGCCCTTTGGAGGTTCCATCCCAGCCCTTACTTTCGAGACTATTGGTAGAATAAATCCGTTCTCCCCAAGTATTGAAAACATCCATGGTGAAGCTCGATACTGCTTTGATCTTTGGAATAAATGTATCATTCAAGCCATCACCATTCGGAGTGAAGGCGTTTGGCATAACTACCAGCTCCGCTGGATTGGAAACTTGGATAGTTTTGGACTCTTGGCTAGCGCAGCCATAGATATCGTAAGCCTTCAGAATCACATCAAATAATCCTGCTTTTTCAAAGTGGTGAATTGGATCCGCATCTTGGGAGATTTCTCCATCTCCAAACTCCCATTCCCAAGCGATAAACTCATCAGAAATCACGCTTTCGAAGATGATGTCCTCCGAAACCTGTACTTCTGCTTCACTATTGATTTCTAATTTTCTATAGTTGAACGCAATTCTTCCTCCTTGTGTGGTTTGGATTGGGAAGTCTACTTTCGTTTCAGTTTCAATTGTACATCCTCCGGCATCGGTGATTTGAACTTTAATGATTCCTGATTTCGAAAAATTGATCTCTCGTTTGTCTATATCCCCAGTATTCCAAGTAATGCGGTATGGCTCTTTTCCACCTTGAATAGATACCCAGGCCACTCCTTCGATGGAACCTATCGCACAGTCCACATCCAAAACTGATTCAATTCGAGCATTGAGCGCTTGGGGTTCGGTAAGCTGAAAGGATTTGGTGATCCCACAGCCTCTCTCGTCTGTTACGGTGATTTGATAAGATCCAGCCTTTAGGTTGTTTCGAGTTAAGTCTCCTGAAGTTCCATCAGACCAAGTGACTGAATATTTTCCAAAAGCTCCTTTCACTCCAAGTTGGATCTGACCGTCAGCGTTTCCAGCACAGGAAGCATTGGTTGATTCGATGAGGTTTACTTCCAATGTAGAAAGAGTGGAGATCACTACTTGCTTTTCTACTATACAGCCTGAAGCATCTGTCACTTTCACCGAATAATTTCCTGAAGAAAGGTTTAAGACATCCTTGCTTGTTGCTCCCGTATTCCAAACATAGGTATAAGGTGTCGTTCCACCTGATACAGCTAAGACAATTGCGCCATCCGTATTTCCTTCGCAGGAAGCTGGCTTCGAGCTCGTAGAGAGATTCATTGAAACTGGAGCATCTACCTTAAAGCTTTTTTGGAAAGTACAACCTTTCTGATCTGTGATTTGAACTTGATAGTCACCGGCAGCGATGCTATTCAGATCTTTTGAAGTCGATCCATTAGTCCACTTATAGCTGTAAGGTGCTACACCTCCAGACACGCTAAGGTTTATCTTGCCATCCGGCAGACCTGAGCAAGATGGTAATTGAACCTGATCAGTTACCAGGATCCCTGGAGCTGCACTTTTGATTTCAAAAGAAACAGTCACATCACAATTTAACTTATCTGAAACAGTCACTGAGTAAGCGCCTGGAGCTAAATTGCTAGCTTCCCAAACATCCTTAAGCCCATTACTCCAAAAAATCTTATAGGGTTCCCCTCTTCCGATTTTCACACTGATTTTCGCATAGCCATCCGAAGCTGAGCCGCAAGTAGCATCCTTGGTGTTGATTTGATCAAGGATCAAGGGATAAGGTGGCTGAATGACAATGCGCTCAGTATGCTTTACCCCTTCTGCATCAGTAATATCAACTGTGTAGGTACCCGCATTGAGATTGGATCTATCCTTAGTAGTTTCAAAGGTATTCCATCGAAAAGTATATGGAGCTTTTCCACCAGTGATATCTAGTAGAATTAAACCTTTATCGGAATGTGAGCACAAGGCTAGTTTCCCTGACACCTTTACTGATATGACATCTATAGAAGAGTTTCTAAAATTCTCTGTGGTTCGTTTTGGGATTTCAAAAGCGAATTGGGCAAATGCAGTTTGACTTGCACTCCCGATAAGTACAAAAATCAAAATGTAACAGAATGCAATTCCCTTTTTCACAGTTTTATCTTTTTTTCAAACATTTAGCGATTTCAGATTTCAAAATTTGTCTTATAGATCGCTTTTTTTGTATTTCGGTTTTAAGAATAATATTTTCCGTAAATCACATACAGCAAAATGATATTCTTAATTATTGACTAATACTTAGAATAAAGGAAGAATTACGCTATGTACCAAGTAGATTGGTAGAGTGAGAAATGATGGGATTAATTCAAAAAATTAATTTTTTCGGTAATGAGTCATGTAGACCAAAAAGCTGTGGGGATGCTACTTTTTTCTAGGCACAAAAAGTAGAGGGTATGAAAATCATGCCTTTAAAAAAAAGTCGATAAGTAGGAATTATTTTTTCAGATATTGAAAACCGAAGCTATTTCGTCAATATTTAAAACATGGAATAGTCCTAGATCTCATATTTCGGTTCTTAGGATCACCCCATAAAAAGGAATAAGTAATCGAAACTTCATGTGCTCCGCCAGAATTTCTGAGTCCTAGCTTTGATATCGTGACATCATAAGAGTACCCGATATCTAATCCACTTTCGAGTGATATACCCACTAATCCAATAATTGCCTCATTGTTTGGCAAACCGTTTTTGGTTGGTAATCCTCGATACCATATTCCCAATACCAAAGGATCCAAGAACAATTGTGCTCCCACGTCTAGCTGATTAAAGGGGTCCTGCTGTTTATAATTGAAGGCAAATGAAATTGACCGCTCTGCATAAGCATGTGTAATGTAATTTCTTCTTCCTCCTTGCAAGTCAAATCGAATCCCCCCTTGCGCGGATAGTTTCATTGGAAGCTTGGAAATCTGTCCTTCAACAAAAGAAACGTTCGGTTCAGAAATATGGTGTGCCGATACTCCCAGCCAGATCTTATCAGAATAGAACATTCCACCCAAGCTGTAGTCGAAAAAGCTGTAACGACTATCGATCGGAATACCATTTAACTCATCTGTGAGCCCCCCGACTGTACCGTTAATCACATCGATCTGAGTACCGAATACTAAGTCAGAAAAAAATGCATCACGCTGCATATAGCTTCCCATTGCCCCCAATCTGAAATACTTATTCTCCCCCAATTTCAACCGATAGGCATAGGACAACCCTATTTCGTTGGTCGAAAGATTAGCCAAACTTTCTTGGCTTCCATTGAAAATTAGACCTATTCCACTATTATAATCGATAAGATAGTGATCAATGTAGGCGGAATAAGAATTGAAATTTTGGTCCAATCCAGGCCACTGATTTCGATAATTCACTCCGATTCGGGTTAATTCACTTGCCCCAGTTAAAGCTGGGTTGAGGTAAAGAGGGGCTGAGTAAAATTGGGAATATTGTACATCTTGGGCGTAGGAGTCTTCCACTGTGCTATAAAGCACAATCAAAAAAACAAAGAAAATGCCTAATAATCTCCTCGACATAAGGTAATGCTCCTTCCCTAAAAATAAAGTACTCATCATGAGCCTATCTTTAGGAGATTGAATCTTTAAATGTGGATTTTGAAACTACTAGGGATTATGATCGGGGCCAATCAAATTCGTCTCAATCCTGCTCCGATTGAAAACCTAAAATTTCTCAATCGTAAACAGCTTCAATTCTAATCAATAATAGTACCAAAGGATTTATAGTAATAATATTTCCTTGGATTAGAAATCCAATACCACCTGATTTTTGATCAGATCTTCAAACTCCTCCCTTTTTCGGATCAGTTTGGCTTCCTTTTTCCAAACCAATACTTCTGCTGGCCGAAGTCTTGAATTATAGTTGGAGGCCATGCTAAAACCATAGGCTCCGGCATTTTTGATTGCAATCAAATCACCAGAACTGACCTCAGATAGACTCCGATCTGCCGCCAGAGTGTCTGTCTCACAGATATACCCAACGACATTATAGCGCTTTGGATTGCCCTCAGGATTACTCAAATTATATACACCGTGATATGCATCGTATAGCATCGGTCGGATCAAGTGATTCAATCCTGAATCCACACCCACGAAGGTCAAATTCGGAGTTTGCTTCACCACGTTGGTTTTCACTAGTAAATAACCAGATTCACTGACCAGAAATTTTCCCGGCTCAAGCCAGAGCTCCAAATCTCTACCGTATTGCTTACAGAATTCCTGGAAGGCGGCAGTGACTTTACTTCCCACATCAAACACGTCTGTAGTCACATCCCCAGGCTTATACCCCACTTTAAAGCCTCCCCCAAAGTCCAAAAATTTTAGATCTGGAAACTTAAGGGCTGTATCGAAAAGCACATTCCCACCTTTCAAGAAAACCTCTGCATCCAAAATGTCAGAACCTGTGTGAACATGAAGTCCAGTAATCAGCATCTTGTAATCAGCTACGACTGCTAATATTTCCTCTAATTGATGAATTGAAATTCCAAATTTGCTATGGATATGGCCGACAGAGATTTTAGCATTTCCGCCTGCCATGATATGTGGATTGATTCGAATACAAACTGGAACAGTGTTTCCATAAGTTTGGCCGAACTGAGCCAAAATGGATAGGTTATCCAAATTGATCATTACGCCCAAATCCACTGCTTGCTGCACTTCCTCAAAACTGACGCAGTTTGGAGTGTACATAATCTCATTTGGAAGGAAACCTGCCAATACGCACAAGCGAACCTCCTCGATGGAAACCGCATCGACTCCTGCCCCGGAATCTTTCACCAGTTTTAAGATCGATATATTGGAAAGCGCTTTGGTCGCATATTTGATCTTCAACGGAACGCCAGCAAATGCCTCTTGCAAGGCATGAATTTGGTTTACAATCTTAGCGCCATCGTAGACGTAGACTGGTGTCCCAAATTGTTGAGCAATGGATTTTAGGCTGATTCCTTGAATTTCAGAGGGATTTTGAACTGAGGGCATGATTTGAAATTTGGCCTCAAATATAGGTAAATCAAAAAAAAAAGGAGGTAAAAACCCCCTTTTTAAAAATTTAAATGTAATTAATAAACCTGTTGAAAGGTACAGTAATTTACTATTGCCAAGCTATTTCAGAGAGCAGAATATGGATTAATGCCAGTTAAATATTGTTAACCAAACGGCTGAGCCTCATTATAAAATTAAATTTGTTCAATGTCCAAGCGTTCGATTATTCTTATCATCGTACTCATGTCTCTGTCTAGCTTCGGCTTGATCGGCTTCCAATACTATTGGGTAAGAAATGCAATTAGCATTAATCGAGAACGATTTGATCAAAACGTCTTGCAGGCGCTTTCCAGTACAGTAGATGAATTGGAGAAAGTACAGACCAGAAATACCATCTTTTCAACTTTGATGCAAGATTCTGTTTTTCAACAGACAATTTTTCAAAAAATCGAACCCATAGAATATCAGATCAGCAAGCGACCTAGCTATCGAAGACGGCCTTCTTTGATAGATACCATGTTCAAAGGTACTGCACCTGAATTGAGTCCTACATTTCGCAGGATCCTTGAATCCCAAGGGGTAAACATCAATATCCTCGAGGAATTGGAACGATTTTTTGCCTTTATGACACCTGAGCAAGCCTCTAAACTTTTCACACCGGATGAAATGGAGGTTCTTCTTCAGGAGAAAGAGCGGCAGTTTCAATATTTAAATGAAATCGAAAAAACTCAACGGGCCATCCGAAATTCCCAACCCTCTAACTTCCCCCAAGTAATTGCAGATTTCAATATTTCACTTTCAGATGATGCATTGGATAAAATCCGGAAAGCAAATTTGAAAATCGATATCGCAAATCAGACTGTCGATGAAATCTTGGCTGGGCAAAAGGCAATTCTGGATCGACTGGATACCACTGAGGTGAGGAGAATAGTCAGAGGGCATTTACTCGAGCGAGGAATCTCAGAAAGTTTTGAGCTGGGACTGCTTAAAGACGATGGCCTCTTTCTTCCAATTGGAGAAGTTGCCCAACAGTTCACGTTAGTTCAGCTGGGAATCCAAGCCAAGCTTTTCCCAAATGATATTATGGGGAAAAACAATTTCCTCTACATCTATTTCCCAGAGAAAGGCAGCTATGTCGCACGTCAAGTTTGGCTTCCGATCTCGAGTTCATTGATTTTTATAGCAGTCATTATCTTTTGTTTCATCTATGCGATCAAAGTCATCATTCGTCAGAAGGCCCTTTCTGATATCAAAAATGACTTTATCAATAATATGACTCATGAGTTTAAGACCCCACTGGCTACCGTGAGCTTGGCTGTGGAAGCTCTACAGGATCCCGAACTCTCCTCCCATGACAAATTTAGAAAGCGGTATTTGGGGATCATCAAGGATGAAAATAAACGCTTAGTCGCACAGGTAGAAAACGTTCTTCAGGCTGCTGCGTTGGATAAAAAGGATTTCAACCTCAAGCTAGAGTCATTAAATCTTTCGGAAATATTGGAATCGACAGTAGATCATTTCGCACTCTTAATCGAAAAACGAGGTGGGGAGATCAAATTTGATAATCAATTGAAAGACGCAGAAATAGAGGGAGATCGTTTTCACCTCACACATATTTTCAACAACCTGTTGGATAACGCAAATAAATACTCGCCCGACCAGCCAAAAATTGAAATTCAGGTCACCGCTGATTCTGAACAGTTTTTCATCAAAATAAAGGATCATGGTATCGGAATGAGCAAGGATTCCCAGCGTAAGATTTTCGATAAATTCTATCGGGTACCCACTGGGAATATTCACGATGTAAAAGGGTTTGGCTTGGGATTATCTTACGTCAAAACTATGTTAGAAGCTCATAAAGGAGCTATTTCTGTTGCCAGTGAGCCAGGAAAAGGGAGCACATTTACCATTAACTTACCTAAAACACAATGAGTAAAGTCAAACTATTAGTCGTCGAAGACGATCCGAATCTAGGTGATATCCTAAAGGAATACTTGGAAATGAAAGGCTATGAACCCACACTCTGCAGAGATGGTGAGGAAGGCTGGAACAAGTTTAAAAAAGATAAATACGACCTTTGTCTTTTGGATATTATGATGCCAAAGAAGGATGGATTCACTTTAGCAAAAGAGATCAAGAAGGTTCAAGAGAATCTCCCAATCCTATTTTTGACGGCAAAAAATCAAAAGGACGACATCATTGAAGGGCTCAAAATCGGTGCAGATGATTACATCACCAAGCCTTTTAGTATGGAAGAATTGCTTCTTCGGATCAATGCAATCCTGAGAAGAACCAAGAAATCTGACGAGGTAACAGCTTTGAAGGTGTACAATTTCGGAGATTTCATGCTGCACTACGATGAGCAAGTGCTAGAAGGCCCAAATGGGAAGCAGAAGCTTACCTCAAAAGAGAATGAGCTGATCAGGATTTTAGCAGCAGATATTAACACGCTTGTGAATAGAAGCCAAGCCCTCAAACAAATCTGGGGCGATGATAGCTACTTCAATGCGAGAAGCATGGATGTGTATTTGAGCAAAATCCGAAAGCTGCTCAGAGACGATCCGAAAGTTCAGATCATCACCGTACATGGTGAAGGATTCAAATTAATTGTAAGCGAAGGGCAATAAATAGGTCTTTCAGGCACAAAGCAAATCATTAAGAAAAGATTGGTCCAAGTCTACCTACGGCAGTTAAATCTTCTGACCTGCCTTCCGGCAGGCAGGCTTGGACCATTGTTGTTTTAATTGAGGATTAGTTTTCCTAATCCTCCTGAAGCTTCACTTCCATATTTTTCCCCCCATTTATAAAGTTCCAATTGATGAAGTGCCTTTCTTAATTTCCCTTACTTGGACAAAGTCTTCGGACTTATCCCTTTTTACTGGAAGTCATTTAAACACTAAGGTGTAACGCAAAGTAAAAGAAGAGAAAACAGCTCTTTGGAGCACTTGTCATGTTCTTTCCTGCACTTTATTTCAAAGAAAATCCAACGCATTGATGTCCTTGCGGCAAAATTTTGAACAGCACCTTCAGCCTCAAATCAGTAAATTACTATACAAGCAACACGAGGACTAGATGTATCAATATTTTCTGGAAGGATTGCAATAGAGGCATATAAAATACACCAACCGCTCTTAAAAATCACAAATTCTTCGGAGCGGTTGCGGGTATATTCCTTACCTCTCAATCCTGATCTGCTTTCTGATCAATGCATCTTTATAGCGGATATGGAGGTAATAGAAGCCGTTTTTGAGATGGCGGACGTTGAGGGTTGTCTTTGACACCGAAGTGGTCTGGGAGTAAAGCTCATTTCCTAATACATCAAATAGTTTCACCTCAAATTGAGTATCCGTATTTTGATTTGCCTCCTTCTCCTCACTATCCATCATTACTGTGAGTTCATCAGACACGGGATTAGGGAAGACCGCGAAACCAAACCCTCCATTACCGCAGGAAGGATCAGAGAAGCATTGGCAATAATAACCATCCGTATAGGTAGACAGGGTTTGGCTGGTGGTACAGATCCCATCTGAGATGGTCAGGGTAAGATTGAAGTATTCAGGATTATTGCTTAATACTGCTGTGATATGCGTACCATTGGAAGTAAGCGATACATTCGGATTATCCACCGACCAGGTATAAGTCACACCTGGGATTTGTTGAGTGGAGTAAAAGGGGTTTGATGTGCAGGGATCCTGACCGGGGGGACTGTAAATAATCTGAGGCTTACCGACCCAGATATCTTTGGTGATTTCTACCTCACCACAAGCGGTGGCAATTGTAAATGTCAGTGTAGCCTGCCCAGAAGAAGAAGAGTTTGCGGGACTAAGATTTGCCGTATTTCCAATTCCAGAGGTACTTCCCGAAAAAAGCCTAAAACCATTAACCGACCATTACCGTGCTACCTGCCGGGGCATTCTGTAGCGTATAGTTGCTGGGAGAGCAGAGGAGTTCGGTGCCTGTGATGGTGGGAATCGACATTTACGTCAATTGCTTTTCCAAACCTAAATGGTTTGCCCTGACTTCTTTCTGTTGAATCCTCTTTAAATAATTGCTGCACATCAATAGTGGGGAGAATATAACCGGATAAAGAATTTGCCAGGTTAACTTCCACCCCATACTCTTGTGCTTCTTTCGGATCAATGATTCTGTTTTGTATCTGACCATTTGCTACATTAACAGCAAAGGCCAGCAAAACTGAAAAACATGATATAGCAAGTCTAAAATTCTTTTTCATTTCAGGCAGGGATTTTCAGAAATATACGTAATTGTTATAAATGCGGAAGGTTCGCAGTTGCTAAACTCCCTTCTTGGATATCCACCGTCCCTGTATTTGAAGTAAAATTCAGCGTTAGGGGTTAAAAAATTGGGGTCCATCCCTCTGGCAAATAAAGTATCTATACTTTCCAAGAGCCTCATTTTCAAACAACACATAAGCATCAGGAGAAGGATAAATTATCACCTTTTCACTACCATTGTAATAGTATTGTTGCGCTTGTGTAGTAAAGCAGATTAGAATAGCAAACACTAGGTATAAATATTTCATAACATTAATATTTTCGGTTTTAATTCATTTTTTCAATTGATGTCAGGACGATTTCCCGATAGAAGAAATCAGCAGGAGCAATTGTCAGTTCTTTACCACACATTATCTTGAGATCTCCTGTGAATTTTATAGCTATTGAATCGCTATTTTTATCTTGCTTTAAATTATCGAATTCACTTCCTATGAAACTTTCATTACAAACAATGAACTTACGTTGGCAATTGTAGCAACCTTCGCTACCTTGGAATATCCAAAAACGGTTATTAAATTTTTCCTCTGGAACGAAAGGATCAGGAATTTCATCATCTTTAAAGAAGATGACCCCCATTTTTTGTACTTCTATTGGGATATTATCAAGTTTTTCGTTTGGGATGGTATTAACTGTTGGTGAATTACACCCACAATCTAATGGTGACTCTTCAGATCCGCAGCTTACTGCAAACAGACTTATTAGGAGGATTAGTGTGGTTGATGTTCTCATTTTTAGCTCGATTAGATTATTGTTATTGCTAGCTACGCTAGCTGCAATTCGTTATGATTAATCCAAATTGCTCAAGATATCCAACTATTCTGGAGGAAATTGTAAGTTCCAGAGTCGACGATATTTTTAAAAACGTCTTTTTTTCTAGTACTATTTGAGATAAGCCGGATGCCTTTGAAATTGAACTAATTTATTTAAATATATAAAATTTTTTAGTTTAAAAGAACTATTGAATAAAAATTCTTGTAAATTATTTTTAGTGAGTCATTTCTCCTATGAGAGTAAGTCAAAATATATCCAAATCAGAGATATAGATATTTTTCAATCGAAAGGGATAATAAAAGTGGAAAGACTTAACTAGAAAGTGATCAGGAGGAGTTACTGTTGGATGGGCTTTTTATTATTGTATCACCTGAATTAAAGGCCAGAGAAATTGATGGGAGATTTTAACGCTAGTGTCAAAAGCTTTTATTTCCTCTGAAATCGGCTAGTCCAATATGGTGCAAGAATCTGTAGCATTGGACTTATCTCAATGCAGTATTCAGCTTCTTAAAAAATCTACCTCGATCTGTATTTACATCTTTTTACTACAAATAATTCTGAAAATTAGGTTTGAATTTTGACCTATTTCTTCATGGACTTCCAACGTCTCAAGTTGTAGGTGCCTTTCCGAGGTAATAGCGTAAAAGGTTTGCTTCTACATTCTATAATATATGTATTTGCAATCCTGAGCGTCACTAAATTTAATACTGATTTGCTTCCTAAAATCCCTCTCGATATTCGGGACAAGCTCTTGCCCTCCGCAGCGGAGGGCCTTTGATCTGATTACAAATCAGGATTTCGTTTTACACCGGAACCTGCAACAAAGCGAAAACTCTTTTTCTGTAAAGGCCTAATTGATGAAGTGCCTTTCTCAATTATCCTCCTCGATTAGTGTAGCACCAATACCATTTCCGGCAGGAAAAATAACTTGATCCACACTGATCTGAACTCCTTTGGCAGGATCATGTGACAAAAGCATGGCTCCATCCATATCTACATAGTCTAGTAATGGCGCGATATGAGCAATAGCAGTGATACCAATAGAAGATTCAGTCATGCAGCCCACCATCGTTTTCATTCCAAGCGATTTTGCCTCCTTCAGCATTCGGAGACCTGGAGTAATGCCTCCAGCTTTCACCAGCTTTACATTGATGGCGTTGAAAAGTCCGTGACATTTCTTGACATCTGACTCCACGATGCAGCTTTCGTCGGCCATTACTGGCAACTTACTTTCTGTGAAAACTCGACGCATACCTTCCAGATCATCTTTTCCGAGTGGCTGCTCCATGAATTCTACCCCCAGCTTGCTTAGCTCACCCGAATAGGCAATTGCTTGATCTGCTGTCCAGGCACAATTGGCATCAATTCGAAATACAGAGTCGGTGTGCTTTCGAAGTTCTCGGATAATTTCCAAGTCATTTTCAGTTCCAAGCTTGATTTTATAGATCGGCCAGTCCACTTCTTTCATTTTAGATACCATCTTCTCGATGGTATCTATTCCGATGGTAAAGTTGGTCAGGGGGATTTTCTTCGGGTCTAAACCTAATAACTCATATAGTTTCTTGCCCTTTTGCTTCGAGTAAAGATCCCATGCCGCCATGTCTAAGGCACATTGTGCGAAAGGATTATCTTTAAAAACTTCCCTTCCGAGTTCCCATAATTGCTCAGGGGTTTCCCAAGATCCTTTTTCAACAATTGGTCTGACTTTTTCGATGCATTCAATCATGTTGCCAATCGTCATTCCGTAGAAAGGATTGGTCGTAGATTCTCCTAAGCCGTAAAAACTTGCATCTTCCAGTTTTACGATCAGCGTATCTTGGACATCCCGGCTTTGATGCGCAATAGTGAAGGTATGTTTTAAAGGAAGGTCCTTTACGAAATAGGATAATTTGATAGCCATGTATACTGAATTTAGGGCAAAATAAGGGGAATTTTCCTTCTAAGTTGCCTAGATTTACAAATAAATTACTGCAAAAATAAAGATTTATGAAATCAATCCTTAAGCCTTACATTAGCCTTTTTTTGCTGTTTATCCTAGTTAATGTTGGGAATAAAACTGCAATCGCTCAGACGTTCGAGCCGCTTTCAATTTCAGCTTTGGAAGCTGCACAGGAGCGCTACCTCGAATCAGCCATTACCCACAGAAGGTTCAAACATGCAGATCTCCAACCTTTGATTCAGAAACATGCGGATGCCTTTCAACTGGAAAAATTGGGAGAATCGATTGAAGGTCGAAGTGTATCTTCCTTGGATTGGGGTACAGGAAAAACGAAGGTGATGCTTTGGTCGCAAATGCATGGTAACGAAAGTACTGCGACGATGTCCTTATTTGATCTTTTCAATTTTCTAAAGGCCAGCGGTGATGGGTATGATGAATTGCGTGCACTTTTGAAGGATCAGCTTCAGATCAAGTTCATTCCGATGATCAACCCTGATGGAGCAGAAGCTTTTAAGCGAAGAAATGCGCTGGACATCGATCTCAACCGGGACGCGGTCTCTCAAATTTCGCCAGAGGCGCAAATCCTCAAAAATGCACGGGACGACTTCGAACCAGAATTTGGCTTCAATCTTCACGATCAGCAGATCTACTACAATGTACACAATACGCCAAAGCAAGCGACTATTTCGGTTTTGGCACCAGCCTATAATGAAGCGACAGAGATCAACGAGGTTCGAAAAAGAGCCATGCAGACCATCGCGGGAATGAACGAAGTCCTTCAAAAGGTAGTCCCAGGACAAGTAGGAAAGTATGATGATGAATTTGAGCCAAGAGCTTTTGGAGATAATATTCAGAAATGGGGAACGAGTACCATCTTAATTGAGTCGGGAGGATATACTGACGATCCGGAGAAGCAATACATCCGCAAGCTGAATTTTATGATCATTCTGAATGCCCTTCATCAGATCGCGACTAAAGGCTACGAGCAATATACCACCGAGCAGTATTTCGCTATTGGAGATAATGATCTTCAACTGATGGATTTGATACTTCAAAAAGTAGAAGTTCCGGTTAGTGGGAAATTCTACCCAGTCGATTTAGCGATTCGGAGAAGAGATGTGACTGCTGGAAGCACGTATTATATGAACTCTTCTGTTGAGGATCTTGGCGATATGCAAGTGTTTTTCGGAATGGAATCCCTGGATGCTACAGGAATGCGCTTTACAGAAGGGAAAGTCTATCAGAATACTTTTGACTCGATCGATCAAATCACAGCCACAAAAGCACTGGAACTTCTCAAAGAAGGCTATCTGGCTGTAAAAGTGAAAAACACTGCCAAAAACACCCTCCATCAGTTACCGATCAACGTTTTAGCTAGCACCGAAAAGCTAAGTCAGGGTTGGATGACAGGCGCTGTTCCTAACTTCTTTCTAGCGAAAGATGGGAAACTGAAATATGCAGTAGTCAATGGCTATTTGATAGATTTAGAGAATCCAAAATCGCAGGATTTTAAGCAGCGGGTTTTATAAAAAAAGTAAATTTTAATTTACTTATTGGAATCTTTTTTCGTTCCTTCCGTTATGAAAAGTTCAGAGCTTTTGAGGCTCTTACAAAAAGATGGATGGTATGCAGTTTCTCAAAAAGGATCTCATATCAAAATGAGACATCCCTCCAAAAGGGGAATCCTTATAGTTCCTAATCATGGAAGTAGTGAAGTAGGAAAGGGCTTGGAGATGAAACTTAAAAAAGACGCTGGAATTTAAATTTTACCGAAATGAAGAATCTAGAAAAACCTATTGTCATGACTTTGGAAAAGACTGAAACAGGCTTTTCCGCCTATTCTAAAAAATTTCCGATTTTCACTACTGGAAGAACAATACTCGAATTGATTGAAAATGCATACGAAGCTTCCTTGTTCTATTTTGAGGATCAATTAATTACAGTTACTCGAAAAGACCTGAAATTTGATATCGATTTTCAGCAATTTTTCCAGAACTACAGAGTATTAAATGCCAAATTCCTCGCAGAAAAAATTGGGCTAAATCCAAGCTTACTTTCACAATATGTTCAGGGCCAGAAAAAACCATCAGAAAAGCAGACAAAAAAAATAATTGAAGGTATTCACCAAATCGGAATTGAACTTTCTCAAATCAATCTCATTTCCAATTAAACCATTCTATTTTTCATTTTTCAGAAGGCTTTTTGTTTCAATGATTTCAAATTCTTATTTTCAATAAACTAATTTTTACCAAATGAGAAAGAACATTCCAGCTATTCTATTTGCATTGGCCATTATCATTGCGGCATTTATTTTAGGCAATGCAGTCATTAATCGGAATCGCCCACAGGGCACTATAAACGTCACAGGTCTAGGTGAGAGTAATTTCACTTCTGATCTAATCGTCTGGGAGGGAAATTTTAGTAGGGAAAGCAAAGACTTAACCTCAGCCTATGCTGATCTAGAATCGGATAAAAAAGCGGTCACCACCTATTTGAAATCCAAAGGAATTCCTGAGGATCAACTGATCTTCAATGCCGTTTCCACCAATCCACAGTATCAGCAAAACTATTCCAATGACGGTCGCTTTCTAGGCCAAACTTTCACAGGATATCAACTGAATCAGTCGCTAAAAATTGAATCAAAAGAGGTGGAGAAGGTCGAGAAAATCTCAAGAGAAATCACTGAGCTCTTGAATCAGGGAATTACATTTTACTCCCAAAACCCACGTTATTACTACACCGAGCTTGAATCACTCAAACTGGAAATGATCGCCAAAGCTACGGAAGATGCAACCATCCGAGCCGAGCGAATCGCAGAAAACTCCAAAGGAAGCCTTGGTGATCTGATCTCAGCAAATATGGGAATCTTCCAAATCACAGGTCAAAACTCCGGCGAAGACTATTCTTGGGGAGGTACATTTAATACAGCCGACAAAAACAAGACCGCTTCGATAACGATGAAATTGATTTTCGAGGTAGACTGAGCAGTTGGCAGTCGGTAGGTCAACCTTTGAGGTCTTTAATTCTAACTTCTGCTTTTATGGAAAACCTTCATACCTCGAAGGTTTTGATTAGACGAAATTGTTTTACCACAAAGGGACACGAAGGTTTCGCAAAGGACGCAAAGCAACCTTTGAGGTCTTTAATTCTAACTTCTGCTTTTATGCATAAACATTCAGACCTCGAAGGTTTTGATTAGACGAAATTGTTTTACCAAAAAGGGACACAAAGGTTTCACAAAGGACGCAAAGTAATCTTTGAGGTCTTTAATTCTAACCTCGGCTTTTATGGAAAACCTTCAGACCTAGATGGTTTTGATTAGACAAAATTGTTTTACCACAAAGGGGCACAAAGGTTTCACAAAGGACGCAAAGCAACTTTTGAGGTCTTTAATTCTAACCTCAGCTTTTATGCAAAAACTTCAGACCTCGAAGGTTTTGATTAGACAAAATTGTTTTGCCACAAAGGGACACAAAGGTTTCACAAAGGACGCAAAGTAACCTTTGAGGTATTTATTGCTACCCTCCACTTTTATGCAAAAACTTCAGACCTCGAAGGTTTTGATTAGACAAAATTGTTTTGCCACAAAGGGACACAAAGGTTTCACAAAGGACGCAAAGTAACCTTTGAGGTATTTATTGCTACCCTCCACTTTTATGCAAAAACTTCAGACCTCGAAGGTTTTGATTAGACAAAAATGTTTTACCACAAAGGGACACGAAGGTTTCGCAAAGGTGCACAAAGTAACCTTTGAGGTCTTTAATTCTAACCTCGGCTTTTATGGAAAACCTTCAGACCTAGATGGTTTTGATTAGACAAAATTGTTTTACCACAAAGGGGCACAAAGGTTTCGCAAAGGACGCAAAGCAACTTTTGAGGTCTTTAATTCTAACCTCAGCTTTTATGCAAAAACTTCAGACCTCGAAGGTTTATCTTAGAAGATTGTCGATCGTCACGATTTCAAAAACCTCAAAGGTCAGATGCCAATCGTTGATTTTCCCACCAATCGGGATTAGGCTCGAAAGCTTTACAACTTGGACGTGAAAGTTAAGGTCAAATGAACAAAATAAATTATACTTGCTTTTAACAGAGTGAAAGCAATACTTATACTTCCTATTCTAATTAGCTCGCTTATGCTGTATGATTTTAATTCTAATAGCGCCAAATCAGATTGGCAAGTAGTCGATGATGTAGTGATGGGAGGAAGATCTGATGGGAGTTTTTCCATCAATGAAGCAGGAAATGGCATTTTCCAAGGAAAAGTATCTTTGGAAAATAATGGAGGATTTTCCTCTCTCCGCCACACACTCAATGCAACGGTGGGGAATAACACCAAAGTCAGAATCACTTTTAAAGGCGATGGCAAAGGCTATCAGTTTCGAATCAAATCAAGCCTTTACGATAGGCATTCTTATATTTCAGAGTTTCAAACCACAGGCGATTGGCAAGTAGTTGTGATTCCACTTTCATCGATGTATCCGGCATTCCGGGGTAGAAAGTTGACTATCCCGAATTTTAATTCCGATCAAATCAGCGAACTTGCTTTTCTTATTGGAAATAAAATACCCGAATCTTTTCGACTGGAAATTTCCAAAATCGAATTGATTTAGAGCGAATTCTCAAACATGAAAAGCTCCAAAAAGCCCAAAAAAGAAGCCAGTTTACATCCGCGAAACCTCCATCAGGGAACCTATGATCTAGAAGCTTTGATTAAAAGTTCTCCAGAATTAAAAAGGCATGTTTTTGTCAATGCCTATGGAAATCAAACGCTGGATTTCTCTGATCCTGATGGGGTAAAAAGTCTCAATCGAGCTTTATTAATTCATTTTTATCGGATCAAAACTTGGGACATTCCTGCACATTTTCTCTGCCCGCCTATTCCAGGCCGAGCGGATTACATGCACTATGTCGCGGATTTGCTGGCGGAAAGTAATAGCAACAAAATCCCATCAGGCCCGACTGTTTCCGTTTTGGATATTGGTGCCGGAGCTAATCTAATCTATCCAATTTTAGGCCATGCGAGCTACGGTTGGCGATTTGTAGGGTCTGAATTGAATGATCAAGCAATTCAATCTGCTGAAATGATTCTTCAATCTAATCCCCACCTATTGAGTGAGATTTCAATTCGCAAGCAAAGTGATCCAAAGAAGATTCTAAGAGGAATCATCCAACCTCTTGAGTTTTTTGATTTGACGATTTCCAATCCTCCCTTTCATCATTCTGCAGAAGAGGCTCGCCAAGGAACATTGCGGAAAGTGAAAAACTTACATGGAAAAACTGATGCTAACCCGGCTCTTAATTTTGGTGGGCAGGCAGATGAGCTTTGGTGTGCAGGTGGCGAACTTGAATTTATAAAAGAGATGATCCGAGAAAGCGCAGACTTCCGATCTCAAGTACTTTGGTTTTCATCTTTGGTTGCTAAATCAGAACATCTGAAACTGCTTCAAGTCGAGCTAAAAAAGGCTGGTGTGTTTGAACAAAAAGTCATTGAAATGGCACAGGGAAATAAAAAAAGCCGTTTGATTGTCTGGACCTTTCTCACCAAAATTCAGCAAGAAGCTTGGAGCAAAAAACGATGGGCATAAAAAAAGCAGGTCATTAAACCTGCTTTCTCTAATTAACTCTTTTGTTTTTTTAAGCATTAAGCGTGTATTCCACACTAATTTCCATTTTAAGAGCTTGGGAAATTGGACAATTTTTCTCCGCATCTTTCACCAATTCAGCAAATTTCTCATCTGAAACACCAGCAACTTTTGCTTTGAGAACCAAGTGAGATTTTTTAAGCGTCCCATCTTCAAAAGTGATATTTGAAGTCACATCAAGTGATTCCGGATTGAGCCCTTCAGCACTTAAATTGAAGCTTAATTTCATCGCAAAGCAGCCAGCATGAGCTGCAGCAACTAGTTCTTCCGGGTTTGTGCCAATTCCATCTTCAAATCGGGTGTTAAAAGAATATTGAGCTTTATTTAGAACTGTACTGGCTGTAGTTAAGTGGCCTTTTCCTTCTTTTCCTGTACCGTTCCAAACGGCGGTTGCTTTTCTGATCATAAGTTTAAAATTTAAGGTTAAAAGTTATGCTTTGGTAAGGAGGAAATGGGGCTGAAAGTTCCAAGGAATACCATTTTCACTCTTTTCAACAAATTTACATGGATCATTATATAGCTTGCGCAAATCCTTTTGAAACTCATTAAACATACTATTTAAGCGAATCTGTGACCTTTTATGCAAGAATCTGTGGAAACCTTTTTTTCTTTTTTCCAGCAGTTCTTCGCGGATCTATCAGCACTCTAAAAATCAGATCACTGTGAATCTATAATCTTTTCTAAAGTTACCTTTCCAACAGGCATTTTCGTAAGAACTTTTTTCCCGGATAATTCCTGGAAAACTTCGATATACTGTTGAGTCACATAGTCCCAATTATATTTCTGAGTCAAACCCGAGCGAGCCTCCTTTCTGAATTCCTCCATTCTAGAAGGGTTGGTCTCTGCTTTCCCAACGATTTGTTCTACGGCTTTTACATTCTTGTCGAAGTACCAGCCATGCTTCCCATTCTGTAACATCTCCTGATTAAAAGGTGTATCCAATGCCAAGATCGCACAACCGTAACCCATCGCCTTGAGCATTGCTGGATTAGTCCCACCATACTCATGTCCATGAAAATACGCATAAGAATGAATGTAGAAAGAAGCCAATTCATTGGGATCCCTTACATATCCAGTAAATAAAATTCGAGGATCATTAATTTTCTTCAACTCAGCTGCCCATTCATCTTCAAAAGGTTGATCTCCAACAATCACCAATTTCCGATTTGAGTTAGATTTCAAAAATCCTTCAATAATCAGATCGGCGTTATTATCCGGAACTAGCCTCCCTACAATTAGGAAGTATGATTCAGGAATCAGGCCCCATTTCTCAATGAATTTGCTATCAGCACTTTCACGTGGATTTGCCCCGTATGCAATGACCTTTGAATCTGCATTAAATAATTCCAAATACACCCGCCGCATTTCTTCAGAATCATTGATCACCTGATCATAAAATTTGGTTGCCATTCTAGAGGCCCATAGAAAATATTTGGATCCTGCACCTTTCCACTTTGGCCTAAGCCACTCTAATCCGTCAACATTAATTACAGTAGGTTTACCAAAAAGCCTGGAAATCAGACCAAAAGGCCCGTTCCCACTATTGACAACAAAAATCACATCTACATCCGAGAAGCAGGCGTGGACCATAGAAAAAAAACTATGCGTCAATTGAGTCAGACTCTTTTTCTCGACTGCAGGGGTATAGATGCATTCTATGCCATTCACATAGCGCGGTTTTTCCTTAAAAAGTGCTCGATGATTGTACACTCTTACCGAAACCCCACGTTCGACTAGCCGCTCTCCAAGTTCTCGGATCAGGGTATCGTAGCCACCATATACGTAGGGATAACCCTTGGCACCCATAATGGCGACCTTCAGCTTTTTCTTAGTTGGCGCCATAAGTGATTTGTAATTTTTCCTTCAAAAGCCTCCAAGCTATATTCATGGAGTACCCTGTTGCGACCTGCTTTTCCCATTTCAATTCGCAAATTTACATTTTTAATCAGTTTGTCTAAAGCTTCTGCTCCCTTTTTCACATCTCCTATCGAAATTAACAAACCAGTCTCCGCATCGAGGACCATCTCGGACGCCCCACCGGAGCGCGTGGCAACGACTGGTTTGCCGGCAGCCATTGCCTCCAGTATGACCGTTGGAAATGAATCCGGAAGGATCGAAGGAAGCACAAATACATCCGTAGCAGCAAGGATCTCTGGAATATCTGATCTAAATCCTAAGTAATTGACAGAAGAGCTAAGAGATGGAGATTCGATTTTTTGAAGAATTTCCTGCTCAATGGATTCATATCCAGGAAATGGATCTCCGACTACTAGAAAATACAGCATTGGATATTTCTCGAGCAACATCTCAGCCATTTCCAGAAAAAACAGCTGTCCTTTTCCGGGATTTATTCGCCCCACCATGGTGATGACGATTCGATTTGCATCTATCCCTAACTGCTGTTTAGAGTTTGAGAAATCTTTCAAGTACGGATCATAGCAAATGCCATTGTGAATGACCTCAGGCTTCGCTTTTTTGAGTTTATCCTTCCAGTGATCCCTCACAGCATGAGAAACTACAATTGGCTCTGAAGTACTGGCATCAAGCATTCTAGCTAACATTTTCACCAAAGGTGAAGGGCCCAGAAGAATCTCATGAATATGCCAGATATGTGGAATAGTTCTTCTTCTTGCCCACCAAGCACCCACCACCACGGCTAGAGTATTGGAATATACTAATTGAAAATCAAAATCCCGATGAAGCTGATTCAGATAACTATAAGCCTGAATATTTTTGCTGAGGCGATTTAAAAGTCCTGAAGGCTTTACATATTTCCGACGGAGAATTCCCAGATTTTTGATCCTAACCTCAAATCCCTCTGCGGTCAAAAGCTCAGCAAGCGGTCCAGGACCAGTTAGTAGAACGACTGGGATAAATCCATTTGCCCGATAAACCAGTAGCACCTGTTGAATTATCTTTCCAGAACCATAGAGCTCGGAGGAAGATTGTAAAAAAAGAACATGTCTAGGTTTAGCCATTTGATTTGAAGTACACGCCTATTATTCCGGATCGATTAACTAGCGTAGCAGCTAATTCCAAAATCAATGCCAAGGGCAAGATCAATCCTATGCCTACTAGTAGACCCAAGGTCTTTTTTCGCTTCAATCTCAGCACGAGATTTTCTCTAAAGCCAAAAATACTAAGTAGGGATTGGACCATTCCCATCAATCCCAAATGAATAGAAAATCGCCGATCATTCTTTTTTAAAAATCCAATTTTCGCCATTTCAGCTACGAGAATATCCTCGCTCCAATGCGTCAGATGCTTCGGAATATCCCAATGCATCCATTTTTTGCCAGCAATTATTGCTTGCCAGGAGTTCGCTCGAGGCACTTCAATATAGACCAACCCATGCGTTGAAAGATTTAACCTCAATAGCTCATTAACCAGTTTAATCGGTTCTGGCAAATGCTCCAGCACATGATTCAACGTGATCAAGTCAAAGGGGGCTCCTTCGATTTTCCCTTTAGAATAAAAGCCTGTCGCGACTTTTACCTTATAGTTATTGATGGCAAAGTCTGCCCGGGCTTTTGCAGTCTCTATTCCTATCCCATTCCATCCCTCCGATTTGGCCACCCATAAAAACTGTCCTTTCCCTGCCCCAAAGTCTAAGATCTTGGAAGCTGTCGGTTCGATTTGCTTGGCTTTTGAAAGAATTTTGCGAGCTTCTGAAAAAATGATTCGCTCAAATATGGATCGCCGATTATCGACTACTTGGTAGACCTCGTCTTGGTACAATTCCTCCGTATCGATCGAGTCAGGAATAAAAGTCCAACCCACATGACATTGGGTGCAGGTACAGATTTGAAAGGCCTTTAGCTTTTCAACTGGAATCGAATTACAAACCGGACAGGTTATTTGCCGCATGGACTAGTTTTGCAGATCCAGAATAATCTGGTGAAAAGCTTCAATAAATTTCTTTGATGAAAAATCCTCCGCACGCTGTACTCCTTTTTGGATTAAAAGCTCCCGTAGCGTATTTTCTCTGCTCAAAAGTATCATTTTTTCTGCCAATTCGTCCAAATTTCCAGTTTTACAAACGATTCCTGCGCCAGCACTTACTTCTACCAAAGCAGGCTGATCAGAATGGATTACCGGAACGCCTGCCCGCATAGCCTCTATGATTGGAATTCCAAAGCCTTCATTGGATGAAGGAAAAACATAAGCGAATGCACCTTGGTAAAGGGTATTAATTTCCAAGTCGCTGACGTATCCCGGGAGGATGATTCGATCTTCCAAGCCTAACTCTTCCACCAACTTTTTTACCTCAGGAAACGAATTCATTTGGGCACTTTGCCCTGCTCCTCCGGCTAGTATCAATTTGAATTCTGAGTTAGTCTTCCTCAAAAACTCAGCGTAAGCCTTGACCAAAAGTGTCAGATTTTTTCTTTTATCAAAAGTCCCTATATGTAGGAAATATTTTCCTTTTTCTAAGTTGACTTGTTTCAAAAATCCTTTCGAAACTTTCCGATTCAGCGTTTTAGGTACTTGGTAGACCACATTTATTTTATTAGGCAGGGATAAATGTTTAGCCAATGAGTCCTTTGAGTAATGTGTCGTGGTAACGATTCCAGTATTTTCTTTCACTCCCTTTCTAATCAGACTTAAAAAATACTTCCGCCACCAGATGGGATAGTTTTTTGGCATTTGCCAGAAAAACGCATCATGAAAAACAGTCAGTCTTTGACATGGAAGATTTGCAGCAGGAGAAACGAAATCCAAGCAAATCAATACATCTGGCTGATGCTTTTTGACCAAATCCGGCAGCTGAAATTCTTTCCATCGGAAATACTCGAGATGGTAATTCAGGCGCTGAACTTTGGATTTTAAGTTTTTGAAGGTTTCATCAGCGGCTTGTTTTTCGGGATCGTGGGTGAAAACCCATTCAATTTCAGGGTGAGGAAACTTCTTAGCAGCTTTGGCTAGCTCGACCATATAGGTTTTGATTCCTGTAGTGGCGACGTTGAGGTATTGAAGATCGAGGAGTACTTTCAAAGTAGGTAATTAATGAAGCGTGAGCATTTTGCTAGGCAGTTAAAGACTAAGATATTCTTCAGATAATTTTTTCTTTAAACTCCAAAATCTCTTATAATTTTGAATTGAAATTTATTGATTTTAAATAGAATTGGTAATCTGGGATTGAGCATCAACTTTTCTTACAAAGAATCCACTGATTAACCTGAAAAAGATTCTGAATCAATCGATTTGCTTTTTTCTTAAGAGGCATTTTGTAAAAGATCAAATTACCGATTTTTTCCCCAAAATTATGCGTGTAATGATCCTCTATTAGAAACCCCTCTTGAGTGCAAAGGTTTGCTAAGGTCTTTTTCGGAAAAATAAAAGTGTGCTCCAACCCATCAATCACGTCAGGTATTTTAAACCGAAGGAAGTTTACCCAACGATGATAGGTATACATTCTGGATGAAATGTCCGGAGTACCGATCGCCATAATTCCGCCTGACTTCAAGATTCGCTTCATTTCCTTTAGGTAAGCTCGAGGATCTAAAACATGCTCAATCACATGTGAAATATGAATAAAATCAAAAAACTCAGAAGGGTAATTTGCTTCCCAAATATCTCCCTGAAAGGTCTCAACCTGAAAATGATTTTTCACAAATTCCAAGGCACCGCTGTCAAACTCGGTTGCATAAAGTTTGCAATTCAACTGATTTGCATAAGCTAATCCTAAACCCAATCCGCATCCTATATCTAGGAAAGTGGACTCCCCCTTCAAATTTTGAAAATACCTTGCTTCTTTTTTTAGATCAGATTCTTTGAGAGTTCGGATATGAAGGAACAGTTTAAGGACGATTTCCTTGTAATTAATAGCCTCATAGAGATCTTTCTCATAGTAGTTTTGGTAATAGTCAAGAAGCTCTTTTTGATCTGCCATGGGGTTTGCAAATACGAGCTCACAAGAATTACACTTCACTCTTGAAATATGAGGCCCCTTTCTTTTGGTGTCAATCGCAAAGCCTTTTAGACTTGTTGAATTACAGAGCGGGCAATTCCTGTAAAGAATCATAGCTTTTGGATCGGTTTTTTAAAGCGGAAAACTCATTCATACTGTAACCTACCATCCACCAGGTAATCCAAGAAACGTACGTGTAGATTTCGACATTTGCCGTAAAAAGCGGAATTAGTAAGCCAAATTTAACTACTCCTCCAACGAAGGCAATTCTTGCGGTTGATTTATTGGTAGAATTATAAAAAACTTTAATACAATCCTTAATACTGAAAAATAGGAGTGATATATAAAGTATCATCCCAATCCATCCCAGTTGCACTCCATAGATCAAAAATTGATTTTCCCCTCCTACTCGTAGCTCATCCGCAACACTTCCAAAATTCCCGCTCATTGCCAGACCTATTCCAAGTGGATTGGCTACCATGGAATCCAAGGCCAGCAACCACTCGACCACGTGCCCAATACTGGAGGTATTTTCAAAAGTCAAGGTGTCAAGTACAAAAAAGTAAAAGTCCTCCGAGCCAAAGAATATAACATAAATTCCAAAAGCAATCAAAGCTAAAAATCCTCCAGCGATCAATTTGTAAAGCCCAAAAACCAATGCTACAAAAAAGATCATTACGAAAAATGCTGCAAATGCTGCTCTTGAGGCAGAAAAAAACATGCTCCCCAAAGAGGCCAGCATGATCAAGAGGTAAAACCAGTTCTGGTCTTTCTTGGTCGTCAAAAACCAAATCAACCCTGCAGCAAAGCCCATCAAGACTGAACTGGCCATCTCCAATGGGTCTGAGAAAAAACTCGCCAACCGCTTGGTCACTGCTTGAGTCTCAAAAGTCCAAGTCAATCCAAAGTTACCGGTAGGGTCAATATTATTGATCGCTTGATTGTAGCGCGCATATCCGGAAAATTGCTGAAGATGGGCATTCAGTACAAAGGCTTCGAGCAAGTTTACCAGGAAAGCCCCAATTGCTATGAAGAAAATAATTTCAAAAAGGCGTTTGATTTCCAAGTCTGAAAAGCGGGTGTTTCTACCCAGAAAATAAATAAAGCCGGGAATCAACATGCTTTTATAATACAGCGCTTTATTCACAAAGGAGGCTTGGCCGATAGGAAGGAGCAAGTACAAAAATCCCAATCCTAAAAAACCTAGCATCAACCAATCGGCAGTTTGCAGTCGAAAAGGATAATCAAAAATCCGGCGATTGTAAAAGATAAATATGAACACCGAAATCAATACAATCAATTCTTTCAACACTTGAAAAATACCTAAAACAAAAGTTGAGTTTGTTGCCAGATAAATCACACTCAAACTTGTAATGTAAAAAGGTAAAAAAGCCGCCAAGAAGAAAATAAAGTAAGCCCACTTCCCCTTGAACACCATCTCCTGAACGGTCCAAACAAACCCTGCACCAACGGCTATCGCGATCAGAAGGAAGAATATTAATGCCATTTTTCAAGAGATTGAAGTGGCGCTGTGATTCCTTCTCGAATTCCTTTAGCTACCGAGTTGAGTTTCTTAAATCTTCCTCGAATCACAAAATATCCAAGCCACGCTCCAAAGCGAATCAAATGATAGCCAAAGGCAAAAGGTTGGTTGAGCTTATTTACTTGAGACCGAATCAAGAAAAACTGATTCCGTACGTGGTAATAAAATACCCTGGGACTCAGCGTGCCTTCCTCATGTTTCTTTTTCGAAGATGCCCCTGCTTCATGGTAGATGATGGCTTTTGGGGCTAAAGCGATTTCAAACCCGTGTTTCCTAAATCTCAAACTCCATTCTACATCCTCGAAATAGGCGAAGAATTGCTCGTTTAAAAGTCCTACTTGAAGAATTGCTTCTCGTTTGATCAACATGCAGCAACCGGTAGCCCAATCTATCTTTTGAATGCCTGATCCAACCTTTTTCCCATTTTTCAATTCCCGAAGAGGGATAGCCCTTCCAAAGGTTGAGTTCCATTTTCCACCTGCATTCCAAATTTGATTTCGATCCTTCATCCAATAGATTACTGGCTGAACTACACCTAAGCTTGGGGACTTGTCAAATTGGGACATCATACTATTCAAAAAATCTGGAGCCACTACCGTATCATTATTCAACAGCATGATGTGGCTATAGTCTAACTCCAGTGCTCTTCGGATTCCTAAATTATTCCCACCTGCAAAACCCAAATTAGCGCTGCTCTGGATTAATGTTATTTCCGGGAATTCCGCCTTTAATTCTTCACCTTCTTGATTATCAGATGCATTGTCCACCAGAAAGATCCCAAAATCAGAAAAATCCAATTTTCGAAGAGAATGGAGACAGTCAATTGAAAATTGAAGCCCATTCCAATTGACTAAAATAATGGCAACAGAATCTTTAGCTATAGAATCCACGGATGAGTTTTCGATTATTTCTAAAGAGTAAAACCAAGCAAATCAAGAATACAACGATCTCTGTCGAAAGAATTGCAAAACAGAGCCCAATTCCTCCATACTTAGAAGTCAACACTGAAGCAGTGATGACCATGTACAAACACATCATCCAAGATGCTTTGAAAAGAAGCTTTTTCAAATCAGCAACCAATATCATGGTTACATTTCCAACATTAAGACAGGCTAAAAATGGAACAAAGGCTAAAATTCTTAGGTATTCTGTGGATTCAGTCAGTGGCTTTCTAGCTAGGATTTGGATAATCCATGGAGCAGTCAAGAAGGTCATAGCTGTAATTAGCAAGCCTACAATCAAAACTCTAACATAAATTTTCTTCAAAAATCGAAAGAAAGCCTGTTCGTCTTTCAGATAAATTTTGGAGGCATTAGGATAGATTGCCTGAATAATCATTGCGGGAAAAAGGCGTAGCACCATCACCACCCGTTCTGCTAGACTATACATACCAAGCGTCTCTGCTACAGAGAAAAAACTCAGGATAATTAATCCGCCATTAATCGATATAAAACTTGCAAAGCCGCTTAGAAAAAGAATGAAGTTTTCTTTGATACTTTTCCAAATAGCAGAAAACTGAGGTCGGTAAAATTTTATTTCTAAAAAAATATGAATGTAAAAAAGCAATAAAATATTTATCCCTAAGCCGAAAAAACCCATCAGGAAGTTTACCCAACGACTCTGGTCTGGCCGATGTATAAACAGTACAATCCCTAAAAGAAAAAGAAGCTTACTGAAAATATTGGTAATGCTGATCAGCTTCATTTTTTCCATCCCTTGAAAAAACCAAAGTGGAAGCGTAGCCTCAGAAAAAAGAAGTAGAATGGAAAACACTAGGATGACCTGGTACTCTTTGAATAAATTAAACCCGAAAACCCCTAAGAGAATCAAAAAAGCAGCGAAAGAAGCCAGCAACAATTTTGCTGAGAATACATTAGAAACTAAATGGGAAAGGGCCTCTTTATTCTCTTGATTCAGCGCTACATCTTTTGGAGCACTAAGATTGTAGCCAAAAACTACCAAGACATTCAGAAGTACAATAACTGAAAGGGAAAGATTAACTAATCCAAACTGGTCTAACCCAATACTCTGGATCAATAGTGGCATAGTCATCAAGGAGATCAAGATGTTTGAAGACTGGATCACCGACATAAAGAAAAAATTCTTAAAAGATTTATTTCTAATGATATGTCCCAGCGGAAGAAGCGAAAGTTTTTCAAACATGGCAGGTCAAGGTTAGCTTTCCTGCATATTCTTCTGATACAATCGGCGGAAGTAAAGTGCAAATAGGGTGATTAATCCAACGATAAAAGCGCCCAATACCATTCCTTTGACTAATCGTATTTCGGTACGATTTAGCGGAAGTCTTGGCTGATCGATGATCTGAATCAAGGGGGAATTATTCCGATGATTCACTTTGGCTATTTCTAAGTTTTTTACGATCTCTTGGTATACTGCACCCGTTGCCTGCACATCAATTTGCCTTTTCTTGCTTTCTACACCAGCTGAGCTTAAAAGAGGGTTTGCATTTGGTACCCGATCTGACGCTGCTGCATACGCGCCAATACTTTCATCTAAAATCGCCCGCACACTGTCTGCCTGAGATTTTAGAATCGAAAGATTCTCTCCGGTTTTTTTTGTTTTGGTCTCCAAGTAGAATGAATTCACTTTTGCAACCATTGTCTCATTGAAAACCTTGGCAAAAAGCTGATCCTTAGAAGAAATAGTCACTTGAATAATGCTGAGTTTACGATCTGGCTTAGCTACAGCCAACTGACTTTCACGAATCAATTTAGCGACTTCTTTAACCACAGAATCCTGAGCAACAGGAAAGCTATCTCGGGGAATGGAAAAATCCATCGATGCAAAATTCACCTTAGAAGCCCACTTCTCATCCAACTCCTCAAAAGCAATAAATCGATCGATCAGCAATTGATTCGCATCAAAGGGACTCAATAGCGTCTCTCCAATCATTCGGTCAGAGCGATAAAGCTCCATGATATTATCCCCTTGAAAGAGTCCACTTGTACCGCCTCCTAAAGACCCCAAATTCACCCCGACCAATGATGCTAGGCCAGACATTTGACCCATCCCTCCAGCATCTCCTTCTTCCAATACAAAGGAGGTCTCCGCATGGAAAACTGGTTTTTTGAAAATTGAGACTAGCGCCCCAACTCCCAATCCTATGATTGCCGCCACTACTAAAATCTTCCATTTGGAAATAAAATAGCTAAGCCATGCCCCAATATTTTGGAAAAGCTCTTTCAGCGTAAATTGATTGTCAGAAAAATGTTGCGATCCTGCCATTACCAGTTGATTTGTGAAATGACTAATCCTAAAGTGGCCAGTCCAGTGGTAATTCCAACGACTTCTCCCAAACGTAAAGGGACCCTTGGGCCTTTGGTCGGTACGATGACCTCCGCTCCTGGCTCTACCTGAGGATAGTCCCGAATACCAAGAAATCCTTTGGTTCGCTTCACCGCCCCATTTGCATAGACGACATAAGTCTGTTTCCGATTTGCCCTTCGATCAAAACCTCCTGCCCCGTTGATGTAGTGTTTTAGGCTTCTCCCTGATTCGTGGCGAAGCGTGGTTGGATAGACCAAATCTCCTCGCATTCTGACCGTTTGAAGCAATTTTGGAACAGATAAAATATCTCCTTCTTCCAATAATAAATCATCTTCGGAGCCGGGATTTTGGATGATAGTTTCCAAGTTGATTGCTACCGCTTCAGTCTGCTTTAGATTCACTTCAAACCCCGGAGTTCCAGCTGCAATTTGATCCAGCGATTCTTTTTTGTTTTGCGCCAGTTGAGAGTCAACCGGATCAGTAGTGGTCGGCAGGTCTTTAAATAAGCGTTGCAACAATTCTTCCTGAGCCTCTGAGTTGGAAGGGTCCGCTTCAAGTTTCATTCTCAAGGCTTCCAAATTTCTTTTTCTTCGAATTTCCTCAGATTCCGTATTAAAAAATTCAGTTCTTCGGATTAAAGATGCCCCTTTCGAGTAGGCAAATTGATTCAATCCCCCGGCTCGTTTGACAAGATCCGAGATACGCTCACCGCTGGTCTGTATGGCAAAAATTCCCGGAGAATTCACCTGGCCTTCCACAGCCACCAATTTCTGCATCGTGAACGTTGATCGCTTTCTGACGATTACCTGATCAAAGGGCATGAGCTCAGGAGATGCAGAGCTAATCGATAAGTTAGCTTCCACTTGTGCCGGAATAATGTCAGATAAGGTTCCCAGATCTGTATCTTCTAATCTTCTTGCGATCTCGATATCTTGCGAATTGGCTGATTCCTGAAGTCCTCCTGCTAGTATTATCAATTCCTCCACCTTCATGGACTTGGAAAATGGATAGACTCCCGGGCGCTTCACTTCGCCCAGAATCTGTACATATTTTTCATTTTGGATATCATAGATACTGGCAATTCGAACCACATCTTCTCGCTGCAAGCTGACATCAGGATTAGACCCATCCAAAACTGCTTTTAGATTTACCTGAATCATTTCTGTACTTAGATCGGATTTGGTTCTCAGGATACTTGCCTGCTCGGTGTAGGCATCGCCACGAAGTCCTTCCGCATTCTTGACCAATTCGGAAAGTTTCAGTCCCTCTGTCAAAGCAAAAGTACCCTCACGATAGACCGCTCCTTTGATCTGAACCCGATTGGAATACCGATTCAAAATCCGCTGTACGGTTATTTCATCTCCACCTTTGAGGATAAACATGCCAAACTGATTCTGGTAGACATCAGAGACAGAGCGCTGATTTCCGGTGATTCTGGAGATCGCTACCCGATCTTTGAACGCAACATCAGTAAATCCTCCAGAATAATTTAAAAGGTCTTCAAAAGTATCCTCCGGAGCTATTTCAAATGTAATTGGACGCTTCACTTCACCGTTTACTTTAGCCCGAGCGAGAAATGCAGGAACTAGGATCACATCCTGGTCCTTGAGCTGCAGATCCAAATCGGCCATTCCTTGGGTCAGCATTTCGTAGACATCGATCTCAGCAATTAATTTATTATTCCGGATCAGTCTAATCTTACGAAAAGAGCCATTTTCATTTGGCCCACCTGCAGCATAAAGCGCATTGAAAACTGTGGAAAAGGCACTCAAGGTAAATGTGCCCGGCAGTCGAACCTCGCCAAGAATATTGACTTTGATGGTACGGACATTGCCTAGCGTCACTTGGAGAAAAGTACTTGGGTTTGAACCCGAAAGTCCGGGATAATATCGGGCAACACGATTTTTGATAATCCCCTGTGCTTCCTCAATAGATTTTCCAGAGACCGAAACCGGCCCGATGTTATCTAGCAAAACAAATCCATCTGGGTTGACCGTAGCTTCATAGTACTGCTCCGATTGACCATAGATATCCACATAGATCATATCTCCCGGACCGAGAATGTAGGTCTTGGGGGTGGCCTGATTTAGACTCGGTTCGAAGCTTAATCTTCTGGTACTATTGAAAAAAAGTGATTCCCCGAAGATTTGAGGTCCCTTTTGTTCGGCATCGCTTATTCCCTGTGGCTCGTAAATTCCCTGCGTAATGGTGTTAAAGTCCACTTGCTGACGCGGCTCTCTTTTGGAAGCATTGGAAGATCGAGGATTTGTCCCAGATCGATTTAATTCTTCTATTCGATTTTTAAGCTTTGCGACCTCCACCGAAGGCATCCCTCGAAGTTGCGCCATTTGAAGAAACTCTTCCGGTGAAAGTCCTGCTTCAGCAGCACGACTGACCAGTTGTTGGATTTGCTCATCGGACAATTCATCAACTTTAAGTTGAGTGAGGTCGGTAGTTTGCTGCGCAAAAACAAGAGGAGAGACAAATACTAGCGCTAGGAGTACGCTGAAAAAATACCAGAATCGTTTTGTTTGAATCATGTTATATGGGCAGTTCCAGATGAATCTAGAATAATTTAAGCTTCAAAAATCCGTGAATTTCTTATTTCTACCAAATATAGTTCCAAAAAGGTGCTTTTCAAGTCTTTCTAGGGCAGCTTCACTCCGTACAGTTTTTACAGATCTCGATCTGTGTCCGATCTTCAAGCAGCGTCCTTCGGAAATCTAAATATGCAACAGATCGCCAGATGGTCTCCATAGAATTTGCTTTCAATTCGCCCATTACATACTTGGCATCCTTGTCAAAGCAACACGGGACCACTTTCCCATCCCAGGTAACCACTGCGCCTTGCCACATCCGCCAGCATTTATTTTCAATTTTCTTCTTGATCTTCCATTGGCCATTTCCTACCGGAACGTATCGTGAATAGCCCAGATCGGAGGGAATCAAGTCAGAACCGTTCTCAAAATCATAAATCTGGGTGGTTTTGAGTTGGAGCTCATCGACACCCATTTCTTTGGCCCAAGTCTTCAATGCAGGAATCTGATGCTCATTTTTCCCGGTGACCAAAAACTGGAGAATCACTCTTGGGAAATCTTGCTTCGCATTTTTTCGCTCAGTCAAAAGTAAGTTCAAGCCCATTTTGACTTTAGCTATTGAACCTCCGATTCGATAATCCTCATAGACTTCCTGCGTAATGCCGTCCATTGAAACAATTAGCTGCTTAAGTCCACTTCCGAGTACTTCTTCCACTTGCTTTTCTCCCAGGTAGTGGGCATTAGTAGAAGTCGAAGTGAAAATCCCTTGTTGATCCGCATAGCGTACCATTTCCAGAAATCGTGGATTCAAAAAAGGCTCGCCCTGAAAATAAAGGTGAAGCCAGGTCAAATGGCCTTTAACTTGATCGATCACTTTTTCGAAAAGCTGATCTTCCAGCATTCCAGTAGGTCTGGAAAAAGATCGCAAGCCTGATGGACATTCTGGACAGCGGAGGTTGCAACTGGTCGTCGGCTCGATAGAGAGCGTAGTAGGATTTCCCCAAAGAATCGGCTTACCGACTAGTCTGGAAATCTGGAATGAAGCCCACAAAAGCGCATAATTCCAGACTTTCCGAAAAGTCAAGAATCGAAAAAATGCCCTTGCTGAAATCCATTGGTTATTCACAACTGCAAATAAGGAAGAGCAGCACGGGAAAGCAACTTTTAAAATTAGGTGTATGAATTCATTGCAAATAGAAAAGCCGGCCCATTTTAATAGGCCGGCTTATAAATTATAAAAATATTTCTACTCTTTCAACCCAGTATTCATCGTTGGTACTGGCTTAGTCCAAGGACTTACATCCAGTTTTCTTGGTGTCGGCAAGATTTCATCCAGCGTGTTTCCATCGTAAACTCTACCGTTTTTCACTACATGTGTGATGGTATTCGTATTTCGGATATTCTCCAGAGGATTGGCATCCATGATCACCAAGTCTGCTAGTTTACCAGCTTCGATACTTCCCAATTCCTTATCCAATCCTAGTGCTTCTGCTCCAAGAATTGTAGCTGTCTTCAGCGCATCCATTCCACTCATTCCTCCACTTGCTACTGACCATAGTTCCCAATGGTAACCCAAGCCTTGCAACTGACCATGTGAACCTACACCGGCCAAGCCTCCTTGGTCTACAATTGCTTTGATTCCTTTTGCATGATCCTCAAAGACATGATCTTCCGGTGCAAACCAGCCACCCAATCCACCAGCTCTTCTTCTAGCTTTAGAATTAAGCTCTTCATACGGAGTAAAACGATTCAGTTTTGGATCATGTAATGGGCTCTCGGTGGTGTAATAATAGTTTTCCGCCCAAGGACCTCCATAAGCTACAAGCAAGGTTGGGGTAACCGCCATTTTGCTTTCTGCAATGGTCCTAGTCACATCGGAGTATAATGGATAGATCGGAATCGCATGCTCATGACCAGGATAGCCATCAAATAGCTGTGTCATATTCAATTTGAAATCCAGACCACCTTCTGTGGTTGGCATCAATTTCTGCTCCTTCGCAGCCATGATTACCCACTGACGGTGTTGACGATTTCCTACCAAATACATCTTAATGTATTGCGTATTGTAATACTTGCTGTATTGCTTCAGCACATCTTTGGTTTGCTCCAGCGACTTTAGATTATACATCCAATAGCCAACGCCCGGACCTGTAGAATAAACTCGTGGACCAGGAACCATCCCAGCTTCTACCATGTCGCTGTAGGTCAGCACATCGGTAGTTGCAGTCTGCGGATCTCTAGTCGTGGTCACGCCATAAGCAAGATTGGCGGCGTAGATCCAAACTGAATTCTTATGCAATCCCCAAGTAGGCCACATGTGGGCATGAGTATCGATAAAGCCAGGTGTAATCGTTTTTCCCGTAGCATCCACGACTTTGGCATCACCCACATCAAGTGTTCCCGTCTTTCCAACGGCCTTGATCCGGTTATTTTCAATCAGGATATCTCCATTTTCGATAACCTCATTCCCTTTCATGGTCACGATTCGAGCATTCTTAAGTAAAATACTTCCTTTGGGAGTGTCCTTTGCAAAATAGACTTTCACCTGATGCTCTTCCGGCTTATAAGTTTCTTTCTCTTTTTTATCTGCCTTATAGATACTGTCTGCTTTTGCCTTTTCCTTATCGTTTTTCAACAACTCAGTAATCGCTTCCTTTTGCTTTTTGGCAAGTGAGTCAGCGGTTTTTACAGCCTCAGGACCTAATGCTTTTAAAGTAGAAACACTGTCTGCATCAGTCCTCATTTTTTCTTTTTTAGCAGCTTTTACCGAATCTTCTTTAAACTCTGCCTGGGTAATGTCATAGACCCAATGGGCATTTCCAAGTGACCAATGCACTTTTTTGCCATCGGCTTCCCAAGCTGGCCATTCTCCACCAATCTCTGTCAGTTGACGCGAGGGGAAATTGCTCGAGGAAGGATCAGCGACATTGATGGTAGGAGTTTTGCCCACCTTTGGGATCGTGATTACATACACATTATTATTTACTTGTGCCAAGGCCAAATTGCCCTCAGGTGCCATCAAGATCGTACTAGCACTAGCTGGTTGCATAGCTGGTTCTTGGGCATTTGACCCTTCCGGTAGCATGCAATAATTTACCGCATCGGCATTGGATCGAGGCATTCCCATAATATATTTCACGGTGGAAGTCTCTTCCAAATTAGCGTGATCGTGTGAATCATGGTCTCCGGCTGCTGAGCCAAAAGGAGTGATTCCAGTGATCTTTGCGTAGACCTTCTCATCTTTGCCTTCCCAGTTTACAGAGAGTAATGCCCCGCCTGATCCATTCAAGTAGATTCTACTCGGATCTTTGGTGAAGTGTGCATTTCCGTAATTAGGTGCATCCATAATTTTCGTTAGCTCCCCACCAGCCGCTGGAATCCATACCAACTCAGCCTCAGAACTAGAGAACCCCGGACCTTCTGCATCCTGCAATTCTCTTCTTGGTCCTTTGAAAACAACGATTCGATTGTCAGGAGACCATACTGGGCCTACATAAAGAGCTGATTCTTTAGTCAACTTTGTGATTGTTTCTTTGCCTGCCAGAGACGCTTTGTAGAGATGACCGCCATCGGTTTCTGACCAAGTGGTAAACACCAATTGAGATCCATCTGGATTCCAAGATGGCATTGCTTCAGTGAAGTTATTGGTTGTGATTCGTTTCGGTTCACCGTTTGGATAGTCCATCACATACAATCTGTTGAGGACGGTAAAAGCTAACTTTTTACCATCGGGAGATGGTACTCCGTCACGAATTTGAGTGGCGAGCTTAGCGGTAGTATCCTTGATCTCATACTCAAAATAAAGTCTTGGCCCCATTGCCAATTTCACATCTACTTCGAAAGGGATTTCAGTTGGAGCGACTCCAGCTTGAACAGGAATACTCCATATTTTTCCACCATAGGAAGCAATTACATTTTTGGAATCTGGTGTGAAAGCCATTGCAGGCAAAACCCCCTGTGGCGCGATGGACTCTTGATCGTCGCGCTGAACTGGATAAGCTAACCAGCGCTCATCTCCAGATTCCAGATTTCTCAAGACTAAACCGGTTTTATCCTCATATCGAGTGCCATAGGCCATGTACTTGCCATCTTTGCTCAATGTTGGCGTAAATGCTGAACCATATCTGGAAGAAATATTAGTGATTTTTCCCTCCTCAAGATCGTAAGTGCCAAGTTGATATTGTGGTAAAAGCGCGTTGTAATTCCAAGCTCCGGTACGGTGTGAGAAATAAACCTTCTTGCCATCGGGACTGACAACTGGGTCAATGGTTTTCATAGAAGTTGGATTCTCATTCAATTGAATCCCTCCGCCACCATCTTTGTGGTACATCCAAAGCTTGTTGATTCTTCGACCTTTGCTGACTACAATGTATTCGCCATCGGGCGTCCAGGCAGCTCCGGGAACATCTCCATTTTTATCTTTGGTGACTTGTATGGTGTCTTTTTTCACCATATCGATGTACCAGAGGTTGTCAGAACCCGCTCGGTCAGACGTAAAGAGTATTTTTTCCCCATCTGGAGAAAAACGGGGATGAGTTTCGTAGGCAATTCCAGTGGTAATTGGGGTAGCTTTGCCCCCAGAAATCGGAATCGTATAAATATCCCCCAAAAGGTCAAAAGCGAGTGTATTTCCGTCAGGACTGACATCTACACTCATCCAAGTACCTTCTTTGGTGTTGAATTTGACTTCCCGCTCAGGCTTGAGAGGTAGGTCTTTAAATTTTGGATAGTCGAGTGAATCCTTTTTCGTGCTATCGAGCTGCGAGGTGTAATCTTTTAGCATCGGTGCCAAGGCCGAATCATTTTTAGGCACTAAAGCGGCAAAGCTCACAGAAACTCCCAAGGCTACTAGCAAGGCAGGCTGAGTAATTTTTTTCATAATTGAAGTTTGATGGGTGGGTAATTAAAGAGGCTGAGATAAGTTGTAATTCTTTTAAAAAATTAAGAAGGATCAATTCAGGGCTATTCTACTTCACAGACACTTACGGGAAGAGCTTTATTTTTCAGCTCCATTTTTCCAATACTATTGCATTTGAAGTCTGGTGCAGCATGAGCAAATTTTTCCAAAATAAGAATCTGTCCAGGACTTGCCTTGGATTGAAGTCGGGAGGCTACGTTGACAGTATCACCGATCACGGTAAAATCTAGTTTCTTCAAGGATATTGACCCAATATTTCCGGAAACCATTTCTCCACTATTGATTCCGATAGAGACTCGAGGTCTAAAACCTGATTTTTCTGAAAAAACCGGAAGTGCATTCATCTTATTTCGGATCGCAATACAGGCTCGAAGTGCTCTGGCATGATAGTCATCTCCTTTGAAAACAGCCATGATCGCATCCCCGATAAACTTATCTATGATTCCTCCTTCATTCATAATCTCACGAACCATCAGATCAAAATATTCATTGAGCAAACCTACCACAATATTGGGCTCCTCATTTTCAGAGATTGCAGTAAAGCCGCAAAGGTCTATGAAGGCAACTGCTGCTTCCATGGTTTCATTTTCCCATATTCCGGATTCGATTTCACGATTCCCCATGAAGTTTAATACCGTCTCATCGACATACATCTTCAGGATGTTATTTTCTTTGAGTGCTTTCAAAGTCGATTTGACCTGATTAATGTATTGGGTTGTTTTTTCAATAGTGATTTCTAAGTCTTGAAAATCTACGGGTTTGGTGATGAAGTCAAAAGCCCCAAGATTCATAGCTGTACGGATGTTTTCCATGTCTCCATAGGCTGAGATGATGACCGTTTTTAGCAAGGAATGCTTTTCTTTCACTTTGGATAGCAATGTCAATCCGTCCATTTCCGGCATATTGATATCGCTCAAGATCATATCTATGTCCTTGTTGGCGTCCAATATCTCGAGCGCAATTCGGCCATTCAGTGCAAACAAAAACTCAAGCTCGCCTTCTCGGATTCGCTTTCGGAATTTCTGCTTGATCAGGATTTCTAAATCCGCCTCGTCATCTACTACCAATATCTTAATCATTCTAAATTTATTTCTTTGTGATGAGCCCTATAATTTCTCTTTTAAGCGAATCAAAATCAATCGGTTTAGTGAAAAATTCTTTCGCCCCTGAGCTCATTGCCTTTTGATAATTTTCGGTGTCTCCATAGGCCGAAATCATGCTAACATTAATCATTGGAAACCTGTCTTTTATTTTTTTCAGCAATTCTAACCCTGTCATTCCAGGCATGTTGATATCGGAAAAAACATAAACCACCTCTGGAGGCTCATCCTCACTCAATAGTTGAAGAGCCTCATCTCCAGAAAAAGCAAAAGCTAACTCTATGTCCCCATTCCTAACTTCTTTTCTAAACTTCTGGCGAAAAAGTGTTTCAACATCTCTTTCATCATCTACAATTAAAATCTTTGTCATCTTTTGTTAAGTTAAAATAATAATAAATTCTGTGTACTCCCCTGGTACACTTTCCACAGAAAGTTGCCCGCTATGCCCTTTAGTAATAATCTCATAGCTCATTGATAATCCTAAACCGGTCCCTTTCCCTGCTGGTTTGGTAGTGAAGAATGGCTGGAAAATCTTTGCTTTGATGTCTGCCGGGATCCCATTTCCATTATCACGGATCCGAATCTCAACTCCCTTTTCCAATTTTTTGGTACTAACCCAAACTGTTGGCTTATAGTCGGCGTGATAATTATTGGCCTGGATAGCTAATTGCTGCTTCTTTTCAGACACTGCATAGAAGCCGTTGTTGATCAAGTTTAAAATGACTCGTCCAATATCTTGAGGAACGATTTCCATTCTAGGAAGCATTGGGTCTAGGTCTAATTTAAAGTCTGCATTGAATGATTTGTCTTTAGCGCGCAATCCATGATAGCTCAGTCTAAGGTACTCATCTGCAAGTGCATTAATATCTGTCAATTCTTTTTGTCCGGAATTATTTCTACTGTGCTGGAGCATTCCTTTGACGATTGAGTCGGCTCGTTTACCGTGAGTATTGATCTTTTCAAGATTGTCAGAAATATCAGCTAGAATCTCATCGATTAATTGTTCGTCCTGTTCCGATTTTACTTTTACCCGCTCCTCTTTGATCTCTTGGATCAATTCATTGCTGACTTCAGAGAAGTTATTGACAAAGTTCAGCGGATTTTGAATCTCGTGGGCAATGCCTGCGGTAAGCTCTCCTAAGGAAGCCATTTTTTCAGACTGGATAAGTTGCTCTTGGGTGGCCTTAAGCTCCTCGATAGACTTATTTAACTGGGCGGTACGGTGAATCACTCGCTCTTCGAGGAGACGGTTTTCTTTCTTCAGATAAAAAGATCTGACTTGGACAACAGTGTAGATTAGCAACCCTAGGAGAAAGAAGTAAATTAAGAAGGCCCACCAAGTAAACCACCATGGAGAACTTATGGTAAAAGAAAACGAGTCAGGTTCGCTCCAAACGCCATTATTTCCTTTGGTAATTACCTTGAAAGCGTAGTCTCCAGGCAAAAGATTAAAATAGGTTCTGGAAATAGAATTTTTGGTAATCTCTGACCATTGGTCATCTGATCCCCCGAGCACGTACCGAAAATCGATTTCATCCCTACTTTTGATCGAAGGATTGGAATAGATAAAGGTTAGCGAGTTTTGATGATGCGGTAATACCAATCCAATTGGCATTTTGGTTTTTCGATCTAAACTATCCCATTGAATATTATTTTCATTCAAATATTGGGATAGTTCTTTTTTATCTATTTCAAGGCTATCAGGCACATCAATGGCTTCTACTTTCTGATTTCTTAGAAAAAATGAAGGAGATTCATCCATTACCCTGAGTCCAGTCAGTTCTACTTTTGCATCCGACATGGAGTTGGTGATCGGGTCTTGGAGATTCACAGTTAATATTGGAGATGCGCTCCACCATACCTTACCGTCAGAAAGGACTTTGGCAGCGGCCTGGTTGTAATCTGTAAATGGAAATCCTTCAGCTCTTCCAAAATTCGAAAATTTCCAGGCTTGGTTTAAGTCACCTTTTTTGGGTTCATCGATCACGACAATGCCATTCTCTGTCCCAAGTTGAAGCCGTCCTTTGGACTCCACCATATCATACAATCCCTCGGGGCTCAAGCCATGAATCGAATTGACATTGGTGATAGAGTCTCGCGAAGGATTAATGATGGAGATTCCTTTGGCTCCTCCGATGACGAGTCGCTGATCCTCGGTGAGTAATAGCACGGATTGATCATTGGTGGTTAGCCCTTCCAAAACACCAAAATAACTGATGGTATTTTTTTCTGGATCAATCTGATGAATTCCTGAATCCGTCACCAGCCAGATTTTTTGATCAGCATCCTCCTTTACCCCCCAAACAGTATTACTCGCTAAGCCAGAAAATGCATCGATTTTTTTCATCGTGCCTTTGGCCCGATCAAAGACCAGCAATCCATTATTTGTCACAATCCAAAGGCTTCCATCAGCTCTTTTGATAGCGCGCCAGTTAACCATGGCAGTCTCAGGATTTCCCCGATAGCCGGTGATTGTATTGGAATTCAAATCAAGAATATTAAATCCTCCAGCAGCACCAATAAAAAATAAGTCGGTATCTAATTTGTTAATTCCGCGCTGATTATTGGACCCTATATTTTCAGGTACAATAAGCTCCTTTAGACTATTGTCTTTAGGATTATAGATCATTAGTCCGGCGTAATTACCAAACCAGACGCGCCCTTGGCTATCTTCTTCGATGCCCCAAGTATCGTTACTTATTAGTCCATCATCGGTCGTGAAATGCCTTGAATCCATCCCATTGGGATCATAAAGGGTCAGCCCTTGTAGCCACGACCCGGACCAATACATCCCTTCCTGATCAAACAGGTTTACTGCAGGCGGTCCCTGTCCTGCAATATTTGATTTGGTCTCGACGTTTTTTATCGTTCCTTTTTCTGGTTTGTAGATAGTAAAAAATTGATTTGATCCTATCCAAATATTCTCCTTCTGATCTAGCGTGATCGTAAGCGGAGCACCATCAAATCCTTGTGGTTCAGCTAATCGAGTGATCGTAGAATTGGCTAAAGAGATGCTAGAAAGCCCAGGAGAAAAACTAGAGATCAAGATTTCTCCATTGGACATTTCTGTGAAGTCATAACTTACAAAGGCCTCCAGCCCATTTTTCTGATCGAACAGCTTCATTTTAGTTCGGTCAGGACCGATTACTGCGACTCCTATGTTGAGCCCTAGCCAGAGGTTATTTTTTGAATCAATAAAGGATCCCAGCGAATTAGTTATTCCTAAATCCAGCGCTGTGAGATCAAGATTGTAGATTTTTCGACTTTTCAAATCAAGAAATTTGTGCTCAGCACTGGTCCTCCCACCCCAAAAATTGCCGTCTTTGTCCACATTTCCCCTTGAGAACCCATAGCCCAGCTCAATATTTTCTATTAGCTCCTTTTCAAAATCTACAATCACAATTCCCTTTTGAAAACTGGAGACAATCAACTTGCCGTCCGGTGCAAAATCCAAATCTGAAATCGAATTGATTGCTCCAGTGAATTCACTTTTTACAATCGTGTACAAGTGAAATTCACTTCCAGTGAATTTCACAAGACCTTTCTCTGTCGCTAACCAATGCACTCCGTCTGGGCCGATCACTTGATCAAAAATGGTGTTGCCTGGCAAGCCCTGACCATTGGTAAGGCTTAGAATACCGGCATTGACATTTTCTAATTTTAAGGGGGTGATCACCGGAGTGATGATAGGTTCGGGAAGTCTGGTGATAGTGCTAATCAGGGAATCTGACTCTACGACTAGGTTGAAGGGATACTCAGGAAGTTCTTCCCACTGAAAGGTTTTCACTTCAACCGGCTTTTTTAGCGGGACTTCCTCTTGCAGAAAAAACGGCTTGGAAGGCAATTGATCGATATCAAATCGCATCGTTCGCCCAATCGGAACGCTGTCTTTAGCTATTTCTTTCCAGGTGATGGGTTTTCCCTCTGGCATTTGGAAAGGAACTGCTTTTGGTATTTCAAAACCAGAGGGGTTATCAGGAAAAGGCACTTCTACTTTTGATTGACAGGCAAAAAAGATCGCCCCACAAAAAAGCAATAATGGAGAAGCCTTAAAAATATTTTTTCGTAGTGTCATCTTTCGTTTTAGCTTATTCAAATTGGGAGTTCGATACTGATTTCAGTTCCCACTCCCTCTTCAGAATGGACGTTAATTTCGCCACCATGAGCTTTAATGATATCATAGCTGAGTGACATTCCTAGTCCAGTTCCCTGGCCAGTAGGTTTGGTAGTAAAAAAGGGTTGAAAAATTTTCTGCTTGGTTGCTTCAGACATCCCGATTCCATTGTCCTTTACCCTGATCTGTATCTTATTCCCAGATTTCTTTGTTGAAACCTCCACGGTTGGTTTGAAGGATTCCTTAGAGTCTCCATCCTTTTTGAGTTGAGTTCTCCTTTGATTTACTGCATAAAAGGAATTGTTTATTAGGTTCAAAAACACCCTACCGATATCTTGGGAAATCAAATTAATCGAAGGAAGTCCTTCCTCAAGATAAGCTTTAAAATCGGCATTGAAACTTTTGTCCTTCGCTCTCAAACCATGATAGGATAGCCGTAAATATTCATCTAACAGCTCATTGATATCTGTAGCTACTTTTACTCCAGAACTAGTCCGGGAGTGTTGGAGCATTCCCTTTACGATACCGTCTGCCCGCTTTCCATGAAGATTGATTTTTGTCAAGTTTTCTCTGATGTCTTTTAAGATTTCGTTGACAAGCCCTTCATCCCTCAGTTCAGGAGCTTTTGCTCTTTCCTCTTCTAGCTCGGCTATCAGTTCATTGCTCACTTCCGAAAAATTATTGACAAAATTCAACGGATTTTGAATCTCATGGGCAATCCCTGCTGTCAGTTCTCCTAGAGAGGCCATTTTCTCGGCATGGATCAATTGATCTTGGGTAGACTTTAAGTTATCAATTGCCTTTTGTAATTCTTCCTTTTGTTGAACCAACTCCGCAGTCCGTTCATTTACTTGTATCTCAAGTTCGGCTTTGAGTTTGGCGGTGATTTCCAATTCTCGCTCGCGCTCAAAAGCCATTAAGCGCTCTTTCTCAAGTTTTTTAGCTTGCTTCCCATTATTGATCCACATGGCTATCGCCCAGATAAAGGCAAAAATACCTGCGATTTCGAAATAGTCCGCCCGCTTTGTGTAGAATACTGGAAAGATCAATTCAACCAAGTCTTTGAGAATTTGAATTCCGATTATTGGAAGCCAAGCATAGAGCACTTGCTTTTTACCTTCGAATTCCGGTTTAGTCAATACTAAATAGCTTAATCCGGCAATCGGCAAAACAGAAACTAAGGAGGTTAGAATTCGATAGTCTTTATCAACCGACATATTCAAAATCAGGAATCCTATCGCTGCAACGGCAAGTCCATTCAATGCTGAATACCATTTGATGGGAGTCAGATCCCCTCTTCGTGGCTTCTTGAAAAAGAAAACTAGAAAAAAAGCGATAACATTTATCGTATTCATAATCCAGAGTTAATCAATTTACTTTTATTCATTATTATCCAAAAGGTAAGAAAATAATAAACTCGGCCCCTTGCCTAAGTTCACTTTGTCCAGAGATTGGCGGAGATTCTACAGTAAGGTCCCCTCCATGGGCCTTTATTATATCATAACTAAGCGACAAACCCAGTCCTGTTCCATTTCCTGTTGGCTTGGTGGTAAAGAATGGCTGGAATACTTTGCTCTTAATTGTCGAAGGAATCCCTTTGCCATTATCTGTAATTCGACTTTCTATTCCTTTTGCCAACCTTTTTGTGTTGACACTGACTATTGGAGTGTATTCATCTTCCAATTTTTTTTCCCCTCCGTTTCTAAGCCTCTTATCATATTCAGAAACTGCATAGAATGCATTATTATAACTATTGAGGAGGACTTTTCGGATATCTCTTGGGATCACATTGAGCGGTGGAACTTCCGAGAGCAAATTGGTCAGGTACTCTGCATGGAAGTCTTTGTTCTTCGCCCTAATACCGTGGTAGCTGAGTCGAAGGCATTCTTCAGAAATCACATTAATATCCGTCATTTCTTTCTGTCCAATGCCCGAGCGACTATGCTGAAGCATGGCTTTTACGATAGAATCTGCTCTTCTCCCATGCATGCTGATTCGATCTAGATTTTGTCGGATCTCTTCCGCAATGATTTTTGCATCCTCCAGCCTTCCTTTTTCAAGATCTTCGTTCATCTCTTGAATGAGTTCGGAACTCACCTCTGAAAAATTATTTACAAAATTCAATGTGTTCTGAATTTCATGGGCTATACCGGCAGTCAGTTCTCCAAGTGATGACCTTTGCTTGATTAGAAGGAATCGGAAAAAAGGAAACCGGGAAGAATCTTAATCACCCTTAATTAGATTCTTCCCGGTAATTTAAAAAAATATGAGTTTATTCTTAAAAAATGATGTAATCAGCTAATCTTGATTTCATTGATTGAAAAACTTCATTCTTGGTCCTCTTTGCTACTTTACATTTAATTATAAAGCAGGTTCATTAGCTAGTGTTAAGTAAATCTATCAGCTTGAGCCATCAATGAGGATACGTTTTAAAAATAATTAGTTACTGCCGTCTGGCATTTCCATTGCAGCCTGAGCTTCCGCAGCTTCTCTGATTTTGGTCAAAGCCATGGTAAGAGCAGAGGCATCCCAATAACCATGTGTTTTTACAATTTTACCATCGACAAATTGGGAGGTAAGGTGGATTGGCATTTCAAATGATTCACCCGAAGCAGCGATGGTTCCTTTCCATAGGCCCCAATAATTCACCCAAGTTTCTCCTTCATCATCTATGACCATCTCATAAAAATCTTTTTCCCGATCAAAGGAGTAGCTAGATAGCGGTTCTAGACTTAATTTTTGACCAGCAATAATCTCTTGGATTGAGGCTGGGTTTTCCTCTGATGTATTAAAGAAAATAGTAGCCCCATCTGCATAAGTTGCCTCATAAGACGCCCAATCCCCGTCTACATAATACCCAATATTAGATTTGACGATTTCAATTTCAGGGGATTGCTGGGTGTATCGAGTTTTAGTATCGCATCCAAATGCTATCAGAAGCACTGCAACGAATAATATATTTTTCATAATCAGGGATTTTTTAATCTTGGACTTAATCGAAAATAAATCTGTTTAATAAAGTTGAATTTTATTTCGAGGACCAAAAAATGCTTTAGTACCAACGTACTCGGATACTTCCCTAACATAAGAATATTTTACCCGAAGAGTTTTTTTATATACAATAAATTGATTTTCAAATCTTTCCTTTCTTACATTTAAGAATGAAAAATCTTTTTTTACTCCTCTGTTTTTTGAACTCCACATTCAGTTTTGGGCAGATTGAGTCTAGAAATGGATTTTTTCAATACCAGGAAGTTTTTGTAGAGACTGACGATTTTGGATCCGAATACTTAGATAATCTCGAAATAGCCCTTGCTCAGATGCCAAAAGATTCACCGCTCAGATTACCGATTATTAATGATCTGGGGTATTATTATCACACCCGAAATCTGAACAAGGCCTTAAACATTATTCAGGAGGGCATAACTGAGGCAACAGAAAAAAATCAAAGTTATTGGGTAGGAAAGCTGCTGGTTTCAAAAGGAGCAATTTTACTTCGTATGGAGGAGTTGGACTATGCTGAGCAAGCACTCAATGATGCTACCCTCCTAATCCCATTTAGTGAATCTTGGCTCCTATATACCAACTTAGGATATGTCTATGAGCGGAAAGGAATGCTAGGAGAGGCCTTTAGCTATGCCTCTAAAACGCTTGAAATCGGAGAAAAATATGAAGATGAAAAGGCTAAAGCTATGGCCTACTCAGATATGAGCAATCTCTTCTGGAAGCAAGGAAAGTTTGAATCTGCCTTGAGTTATGGATTGAAATCGCTTCAAATTTTTGAAAAAAGGGGCTTAAATGATTTGGACTATGACTTTACCCTGCATTTGGTCGGACAATTTCTCGTTGATCTTCAGCGGCCAAAAGAGGCAATCCAATATTTTGAGCAGTCCGCAGCCCTAGGGGAGCGCTATGGATTTTATAATAATCTAAGCGACACATTTATCGCACTTTCCAACCTTCAAACCCAGCTTGGAAATTATTCAGAAGCAAAAAAATCAGGTCTAGAAGCTCTCCGATATGCTGAATTATTGGAGAATGACTTTATGATCATGAGGTCTTACTTGTCCTTGGGGAAGGTAAGTTTTGCTTCAAAAAAATATGTTGAAGCTTCTAACTACCTCGAGACAAGTATTGAAAAAGTGAAGGACAACTTTGGAGATAAATTTTATTTGAGTATGGTCTATGACGAATTAAGCAAAGCCTACGAAGGGGCCGGAGCGTTCGAGAAGGCCTTACTGACCTCTCGAAAATCTGAAGAACTCAGAAAGGACATATTCACTTCAGAGGTGGAAGAACGGATAGCCATAATTCAAACTGAAATGGAAGTGGCTCAAAAAGAGAATACCATCAAACTTCAAGAAGCCAGATTAAGCCGACAGCAAATCATCCAAGTGCTATACCTTACGATTGCAGTTGTTTTGATCGCGATTCTGTTTCTCCTATATCGGGTTTACATCCGAAACAGGTCATATAGCCTTTTACTTGAAAAGAAAAATGAAGAGAAAGAATATCTGCTCAAGGAAATCCACCACAGAGTCAAAAATAATCTCGAAACAATTTCGAGTCTATTGTCTTTACAAATTTCAAAAATTAAGAACCGGGAATTTCAGCAAGAGATGGAGGAAACCTATACCCGAGTCCAAAGTATGGGTATGATCCATCTCCAACTGTACGGAGAGGAAAATCTGAAAGGCGTGGAGATGAAATATTTCTTTGAAAGCTTGGGTCGATTTATTCTAGAAACATTCGATGCTGAGGATAGGGTTGACATGAACATAGATATGTCTAAGATTAAATTGGATGTTGACCTTGCAATTCCGATTGGACTGATTGTGAATGAGCTGATTTCCAACGCTCTAAAATATGCCTTTCCAAAACAAGAAAAAGGAGAAATCCGAATCAGTCTATATGAAAACGGGGAAATACTTCTCTTGGAAGTCGCGGATAATGGAGTCGGAATTCAGTCGGATATTATTCCAATAGGGACAGGATTTGGGAGTGAGTTGATTAGTTTATTGACCAGGCAATTAGACGGAAAAATGACCTTGATTAAATCCCCTGGAGCTACCTTTACATTCAAATTCTTATTAACGAAAGCAGCATGAGTCCAATTAGAATTCTAATCGTTGAAGATGATATGATCATCGCCGCCAATATTAGCTTACAACTGAGTAAGCTTGGCTATGAGGTCACAGGCATCGAAACCAAAGCTGCTGAAGCAATTCACCATGCCCTAGAGTCCAAGCCCGATTTGATTCTCATGGATATCCAACTCAAAGGTAAATCCACCGGAATCGAAGCTGCTCACGCCATCCATAAAATACTAGATATCCCAATCATCTATTTAACTGCAAATGAAGATGATGCCACTTTTCAAAAAGCAAAAGATACCCACCCATTTGCTTTCATTTCCAAACCTTTTTCCAATCAGAATCTGGAACGGACCATCGCACTAGTCGAGGAGCGAATCAAAGGTGCTTCGAAAGATTTAGCTGGGGAAAGTATATTTCAAGAGGGCCACGATGATCGGATTTTTATCCGAAACCAAAATAAATTGATCAAAGTAATGCTTGATGATATCCTTTGGGTAGAAGCTGAGCGAAACTATTGCAATATCACAACTAGTCAGCAGACCTTTTTGATCGTAAGTTCACTGAGCAAGCTTTGTGAAAAAATGAATCAAAAGCAATTTGTACGGATTCATCGCTCTTTCATGATCAACTTTTCAAAATTGGAAGCCGTATCAGAAAATCATGTAGAATTGAAAGGAAAAATCCTCCCGATTGGCAAGCAATACAAGGAGGATTTATTACGGATGGTGAATAAAGTATAACCTGATTATCCTTTCAGATCTAGCCTCAATTGCTGATTACTTACTTTGATTTATAAGCTTCCCACTCTACTTCGATCAATTGTCCAAGTAAAGCCAATCTTGAAACCTGAGTCCAGGAGCCTGTAGGAAATTGTTTGGTATAGCTAGAACTCCGATAGGCAGACGCCTTGATGAAGTTCTCCATGCTGGTTATGAAGACGTTCTCAACGACCATGTCATCAACCAAATAGCTATAGTGATCCAGAATTTTTTTCAAGTCATCCTAGCAGTTTTTCATGTATTCTATTTAAGGAAAATTAAACCTCAGAATATATTGAAATTATTAAACCCAGCCTGTAAAAAGAAATCATTAGGGACGACAGTCACTCTAAACCTTCCCAAGGTATGGAAGTACTTTCCCGTGATCGTTTAGGGTAATTTGATTACCTATAAGTTAGCCCAACAAGCGTTAGAATCTAGACCTAATTTCCTTTTAATCCTTTGATCACCACATTCCCCGTTCCTTTTGGGTCGCAAGGATAGCCGAAGTCCTTCCGCCAGGTAGGTTCGTCGTTGAGAATGGCATAAAAATCATCTAAGTACAAACGTGTTTGTTCAAGGTATTTCCCCTCCACCAATGGCATGTCATTATATAGCCTATAAATCTCCTGCTTTAGTGCTTTGAAATGATTAATGGTCGGTATAAAGTCATCGAGATCCTCCACACAATATCCCCTGTACCTTCGCTCACGTACAGAGCTCATCTTCAATCCTTCTGCAGGAAGCGCGTAGGGAGCATTTACAATCCCTGCATGATCGAAATCATAGGGAACAGCAAATGGCAACTGAGCCCCGCCCTCATTTAGAAGTTTTATATTCTGCAGATACTGTACTGACCAATCTGTATTTCCAATCAGGTATTCAAAAACTGCCAGAGTTTGGAATTCTTCCGTTTGGGTCTGTCGTGGATTCAGCTTTCTTTTTAGCGGGAAAAGCCCATTTCTAGTTGCCAATTGTTTTTCATCCTCCAAGAGGAATCCATAAAATGATTCAGGATTTCTAGTTTTCCCCTCCTGCTCTAGTTTGATATTTACCAGTCTTACCTTAAAACTAAGCGGTGTAAGGAGGTTATAAAGTTTGTAAACCAACCACTCGCGGATGACATATTCATCACCTTGGCAAGGCATGACCAGTTTTAATTCCTTTTGACCAGAAAATATGGAGGATTGAGTGACTTCATTGTTTTCAAACCTGAGCATCAAGGGAGCATAGGTACAGTTACCCAAAAGCCTTCGAAAATTCCCTCTGGCTTTCACTTCAATGGAGAGCGATTTTTCAGAATCACCGTTGGCTAGATAAGAAAGTGTGAGAGGATAAAATTTTGGATTTTGAGATTTATCATTCAGAGGTCTGCGCATGTCCCCGCTGAGCACTAGTTGGAGGATTTCCTCGGAATCGAAAAGCTCAGAATAAAAAGTTGAACTAGTGGAGAGAGCCGGACTACTATATTCCCTTGCCCCTCGGCTTCCAAAAGATCCAAAGAGGACGATGCTTAAGAAAATTCGGAAGGCAATGCCCATACGATTTTGGTTTAAAATTACTAGTTCAATTGATAGGGAGTTTAATGATGAATCCTGAACCTGATTCCCCTTGGCCTTCATGCGTGATCATACTAAGCTCTCCACCGTGCGCCTTGACGATATCATAAGAAAGTGATAATCCCAACCCAGTTCCCTGCCCGGTTGGCTTGGTTGTGAAAAAAGGTTGAAAAATCTTATCTCTAATCGACTCTGGCACACCATTACCATTATCAATAACCCTGATTTCTACAGTATTTTCCAGCCATTTGGTAGTCACAGTTACTTGAGGATTGTAAGAGTTACTATTTGATTTTAATCTTTCATTGACTGCATAAAAAGCATTGTTGATCAAATTGAGTAAAACTCGTCCGATCTCTTGAGGAATGATTTTTATCTTTTTAAGATTTGGGTCTAAAGTATGTCCAAACTCAGCTACAAAATCCTTATCCTTGGCTTTGATACCATGATAGGACAGATTCAAGTATTGAATCGTCAAGGCATTCAAATCGGTAAATTCTTTTTGACCTGTGCTGATTCGGCTATGCTGGAGCATATTCATGATGATGCCGCTGGCGAGATGGCCATATTTATTGATCTTCTCAAGATTGGACTTCAAATCGTCAACTATCCCAAGTGCAGTCTTTGCATCTCCATTTTTGAGTTCGTCCTGCATTTCATCGATTAACTCGGAAGTGACTTCAGAGAAATTATTCACAAAGTTCAACGGGTTCTGGATTTGATGTCCGATTCCAGCAGTCAACTCACCCAAAGAGGCCATTTTCTCCGATTGAATCAGTTGAAGCTGAGTTAACTTAAGTTGGTCAAGCGTCTTTTCAAGTTTTTCGTTTTTATTCTTTATTTCAAAATTTCTTTCCTTGAGGATGTGGTAGGCTTTATCCAATTTGTTACGGTTGCGGTAGACTAAAAACAGAATAATCAAAAAGGTAAACAAGCCCACAAAAGCTGAAAAAGTAAGCCACTGCTGCCTTATTGTTGCTTTCTCAAACTCTAAGGTCTGTTTGGAAAACTCGTACTCAGATTCGAGGTTGGCTGCCAATCTTTGACCCAGAGCAGTATTGATACTATCATTATATAGCTTGAACAGCTTAAAATTATCCAATGCTGCCTGATAATTCCCCGTCTCCTCATTGATTTTTGCCAAGAGCTCATTCGCATTACGCAGCTGAGTTGTTTGGCCCATTTTCTCTGCTTGTTCCAATCCTTTAGTACTATAAATCACGGCCTCTTCAAGGTTGCCATTTTTATAGTATAATTCTGCAAGCCCTATCAATGAATGTGAATATGGGACCCCGTAGCCTTTTTCCTCAGCAATAGCAATGGATCTTCGATATAGCGCTTCGGCTAACTCGGTACTGTCAAGAGCTGCATAGATATCAGCCATCGTCCGTGCAGTCATTTCTATAAATTCAGGACTTTGCAAAGTCAATGCACCGGCATACCCTATTTTTAGATTTTCAAGGGCTGCCAGCAGATTATTCTGTTTCAGCTCTACGTCCCCAATATTATTATAGGCTAAAATCACACGGCCCTCGTTTCTGATTCCCTGATAGATTGAGAGCACCTCTTTATAATTTGATTTGGCCTCTTCGTATTTTTCTTGCTCAAAGTAAATTAGGGCGACATTATTTAATGCAGCAGCTTTTACGCTCAAATTTCCGGTAGCTTCCGCCCCTTTTATCGCATCAAAAAAATTATGTAAAGCCTCAGTATAATTTCCCAAGTTGTAATAAACCAATCCAATATTATTTAAGATTCCTGGCACTAATTTCTGATTGGTGAGCTCTTTTGCAATAGTCATCGAATTGGTATAATACTCAATTGACTCCACGAATTTGCCCTTATTTTGAAGTGCGTTCCCATAGATTTTCAACGCTTCAGATTCACCCTTTCTATATTTTGCCTCGCGGCAAAGCAAAATTTGTTGATCAAGAAATAAGATGGCACTATCTGGATTACTCTCGGCAAGCATAAAGCCTAGTTCATTGGCTTTGTTGAGATACACTGTATCCTTTGCATATCCCGACTTGACAGAAAGCTTGGTTAAGTCTTCTTTCAGGCTTTCAATCGTCTGCGCTCCTAAGTCACCCTGATAAAGAAGGGAAAAAGCGAGCGCAAAAAGTGGAATCACCCTGGATCTAACTAGATGAACTGCAAAAGACCTTTTCATAAATAAATCATAATTAACTGAATGATCGCTGAGGTTTTACAAGATTGAACTTTGAATTATAAAAATTTGGATTTTTAACTTAAAAAACTACCTTTATTTTGTATAATTTGTATTTTAACTTTAAGATCATGAAAAGAAATTGCGTAACAAACAGTAATTCTTGGTTCTTATTTTTTGTAACAGAAACGAACTCATCTCGAGTATCAGATCGTCCACTATCAGAAGATATAGAAGCTGAATTAATCCCTACGGTCTCCATAAGTGAAGATGATGTCCCAGACCAGAATGATTCACCGGAAAATCCAGATGACGATAACGAAGGTTTTGCAGAAAGAGGCGTTGACCCTGCCCGAACGAGAGGAGTTGATCCTGCAAGAACAAGGATAGTCGATCCTGCTCGAACAGGGGTAGTAGACCCGGCCAGAACAAGGGGAGTTGATCCTGCTCGAACGCGAGGAGAAGAAGAATAATCTTCTACAAAATGGACCCAGGAAGCTATTCTTTCTGGGTCATTTTTTTGACTCAGACACTAATTTTTGGTTAGATCATAGGAAATTCATTTAGACTTTTCATTTAAAGATTTTTTTAACCTTCTAAAGAGTAATAGCTAATAACCTTGTCAGGTGTTCATAAACATCCTTATAAAAGCAATGCTATTAAGAAGTTTGGATCTACCCTGAATTTAATGAAGAAGGAAGCTTACTTTTAGTCTAATGTTATGAAGTGTATAGTGGGATATCCATTTTAATAATGATTCATTACTTTTGAGAATAGTCAACCTATTGAGTGTATTCAAAAATTTTCCATAGGTCTATCCTTGTCACTTTTTGGCGGCCAAAAAGTGACCCCGCACACGGCGGGCAGGCAAAAAGCCCTGAGCCTAGGTCTTTTCTTTCCGCTGGAAGCTTTTATTAATCATATTAAATTCTGTACAGCGGAATTTTGGACTGCCTTGCCCACCTAAAAATGACTGGATCTCCCTCGTACCTCGGGAGCTAAGTCATTTTCTTAACGGCGTTCAAAGCAGTCCAAAACCGAAAATCCCGAAAGGCTCACCCATCCGGACGCTATCCTCCAGAGATTCTTGCCATCAAATAATCAAGTATCGTTTCCATTAAATTCGTGGTAGTACCGTTAATAATATGTCCCGAGCATACTTAATTCTTTCCAAAGCTTTTTGGGGAGAGCTCAATAGCTAGTGGTATGACGCAAAAAATTATAGAAATTATTTTTTTGAGTTTGGGATTCAGGAACTACAATAGTGCAATTAGACTTTCTGTGAGAGCTAAGGAATCGGCTGATTTCATAGCAAAGGATTTTCATCTTTGCTGAGAGCCGAATGTCAATTGAGTACCTCCAGACGGAAAATATCAAAGGGGTAACAAAATCATAAATTCAGTCCCCTCACCTTCCACACTTTCCACCTTCAATTCCCCTCCATGTGCTTTCACGATATCATAAGAAAGTGACAAGCCCAACCCAGTTCCAGAACCTGTCGGTTTGGTAGTAAAGAAGGGTTGGAAAATTTTGTCTTTGATGGAGTCGGGAATTCCCCCACCATTGTCCTTGATAGTAATACTTATTTCCGATTGACCATTTGATTTGCTAATCCGTTTGGTGGTCACTTTTACTTTTGGTTGATATGGGTTCTGCGCTTCAAGTTCTTTCAACTTTCGTTCATGGACTACATAAAAAGCATTGTTAAGTAGGTTCAAAAGTACCTTCCCGATTTCTTGCGGAACCACACTGATTTTTGGCAGATTATCCTCGGTGGATATATCCAATTTGATGTCTAAATCTACATCCTCATTATGTTTTTGCTTCGACAAAAAGCTATGATAGGACATTCTCAGAAATCCATTGGCGAGTGAATTCAGATCTGTTAATTCTCGGGTACCTTGGCCTTTTTTGCTATGCTCGAGCATATTTTTGACGATCGCATCTGCCTGCAAACCGTGCTTACGGATTTTTTGCAGGTTGGATTTTACATCCTGAAGAAGCTCTTGAACTAGCTTCTCATCTCGTTTTTCCATTGATTTTCCCTGTTCATCCAAGACCTCGTCCACCATCTCATCACTAACTTGGGTAAAATTATTTACAAAATTCAAAGGGTTCTGAATCTCGTGTGCAATTCCCGATGCAAGCTCACCCATGGATGCCATTTTTTCGGATTGGATCAACTGTGACTGAGTTGATTTCAGTTGATCGTAAGCGGTTGCAATATTTTCTCGTTGGGCATGGATTTCCTCCTTTTGCATTTGCAGTAAGCGGTTTGCTTTTTGTTTACTCAGATTATTTCGGAATAGAAAAATGCTTATTATAGCAAACATGAACAACCCCGCTAAAGACGCCAATATGATTATCCTTTGGTTGAAAACTTCGGCATTTTGTAATTCGGTGTCTTTTTGAAGCAGTGCTATTTCTGCTTCTTTTTTGTCTAAATCAAATTCTAATCGAAGCCGTTCGATCATTCGTGCGGTGCTGGATTTTGCAATTTCCTCCTTTACATATTTCGCATTAATTTCATTTTCATAGGCAGATTTATAATCCCCAAAAAGGGCTTGGGTCTCGGCCAGACTTATATACACATCCACTAGTTCATCTTTGGCATCAATCTCGATTGCCAGTAATTTGGCTCTTTCGAAAGTTATGATAGCACTCTCAAAATCCTCTTGCTTTTTTTGAGTCTTTGCCAAGCCAATAAGCCCTTGCGTCAGTTCAAACTTGGCATCCAATCTCTCCGATATGGCCAAAGACTGTCTGTGGAAATCAAATGCTTTTTGGAAATTCCCCAATGCAGCATTTATCTCACCCAGTTGAGTGAGGGGAAACGTAGCATCAATGGTGTTATCACATAGACCCAGTGCCAGTTGATGAAAATAGATGGCTGAATCATAGTTAAGCTCTAAAAAATACACCTCCCCAATATTCATAGCCGCTGTGGCCATCCCGGTATCCTGTGCTATATCTTGAAATACCTCCAGTGATTTCTTGAAATAGGACAAGGCTTCGCTTATTGTGCTTTCATTCCCAAGATAAACTGTCCCGATATTATTGAAAGAAGTGCCTATTCTTAATTTATTATTAAGCTCTTCAGAAAGCTTCAATGATTCAAAGTGTAGCTCCAATGCTTTGGTACTATTCCCAAGCATGAAATAAATAGAACCAAGATTACTCAAGATATTAGCTTCGCCTGTTTTATCTTCAATCTCATGGAAATAGGTCAAAGCTTCCTGAAAGTCCAGAGTGGCTTCCACTAAATCTCCTTGCTGGGAAACAGCTCGACCCTTGCCATTGTAGGCATTTGCCAATCCTTTTTTGTAACCTATTTTATTTGCTAATACAATGGCTTGATCAAAGTAGTTAGTAGCACGAATTATATCCGAACCAAGAAGCTCTAGTCCCAACTCCAAATATCTATCTACTTTTAAACTATCATCAGCTAGATTTTCAGTGGCTTTTAATAAACTATCCACCCGGGTGGATTGAGCCAAAGTTTGGCTAAAAAGTATTACAAACAGGAAAAACAAAAAAAGACTGGATTTAAAAATGGTCATATAATGGTTCATATACCTAAAAGAGCTAATTCATGTATCTCAATCAGACTGACAATGTTCCTTAGTCTCATTTGAATACCATTAAAAATGCCATTTAATTGGCCAAAAAACAAACTTGTCCTATCTCAAATGGAGTCATAGGCTCAATAAATTTAGAAAAAAGAATAGGACTTTAAGTCGAGTTAAAAAAGCTAGATCCTAATTGAAATAATACAAAAAGGAATGGATGTGACTCCATTCCTTCTTTAAATCCAAAGTGATTAATAGCTTAAAGTGATTTTTTGATCACACGGATAGATTTCATACCGTACAGTGTTCTGATATTGATGATATATAACCCAACATTCATTTGGGAGAAATCCAACTCTAAGCGGCTTTCCTTTTCATGCCAGACTCCATTCCATGGAAGACTTCGGCCCATCGCATCCGAAATACCTAGCGAAGATTCAGTAGGGGCATCTTCCACAATACCTTTAAGTCTCAGATTCAATCTGTCTTTTACCGGATTAGGATAAGCTATTATTTCCCCCGACACTTCATCTCCCTGAAGACTAGAAGTGCCTTCCGTGATAGCCAATTCGCTGATGATTTCGGTGGATAACGGATTCGTCCTAGCAAATTCCAAGTTGATCACAAGTGGTCGTATTGCTATTGCTTGTGCTACCCAGTTTTCCCGAATAGAAGCGGTAGCGCTTAAATTTCCTGTGTTGCCAGCTTCACTTTGAATAGAATAAGCCATCATATTAGAGGTCAAGCCTTGCTGATTATTAGGATCATCATACACCTCAATTGTTCCTGCTGGAGGCGTCCACGTTGCATTTTTCTTATTGGAGTAGAAAGCCATCACCAAAGTATTGCAATCAGCGATGGTCAATGAAGGTGCCGTGGCAATTAATGCTGATGGTCCTGATGCTCCACTAAATGCGGCTATAGGCCCATCAGGATGATTCACATCCGCTCCACTCACTCGGGTAATTCCCATCGTCCATTTCGGAGCTTGATTGATTCGGAATCCATATGTTTCCGGTTCATTATTACTTTTCACCACTTTATAATAGGTGACCATCGCAACTTGATTCTGCTGATTAACCCGATTTATTAATACCCAATCCTTATCCTGAGGCGTGACAGAAGGTGCTTTGCCTTTTTCAAACATCAAGCCTACGATAAGCAAATCTCCAATTTGGGTATTGGCAGGTTTTTTTATGGTTGCAGGATTACTTGTATTCCCAGCTCCCATTGCTGTCTCAAAATCACCGATTTCCGGTGCTTCGTTGACACACCCTACAATCAGCAGAGAAGCATATTCTGAACTGGCTGGGTTGTAATTTTCATTTCCTGCGAAATTCGCAATTACACGGTAAGTGCCTGGAAATATCGGAGCTAAAGTTGTCGCTCCATAATTAGTATCTCCAGTTCCTTCATATTCTATGGTAATTAGGTTTATGTCAAGTAAATCTTCTATCCCCCCTATTCCATAGGCAAATGCAGTTGCTTCCACTGGTTCGCCATCAAATTCGAATCTTCCCCCCGTCACTGATACCGTTGGGGTTGCTTTTTCAACTGTTAGCAGACCTCTAGTGATCGTACCTATGTTATAATTAGAAGGCTCAAAGAGACTAATGTTTGGCTTAACTTCATAAGTGCCTGCCAAGATCAATCCACTGCTTTGGAATGTTGTCTCATTGATCATTAATGAATAGTCAACAGATTCAATTACCGATTCTTCGTCATCATCCAGGATCACTTCATTTCCTGCAGGATCAAGGAAGGTTGTACTGACTTCAAAGCCTTCAAATTCAGTTGAATATTCCGGCGCTGCATCACCAAACCCAATCATCTCAGGATTTGCAGTTGTTTTTGCGGTAAGAGTAGCAGGCGTAATAGTGAGATCTGCTGGTAGATAGGAGACGGTAAAGTTCCTAGACTCAAAGGTTCCTGGAATGATAAAATGTTGACCAACATCTGATCCCGTCACCATATTAACGGAGAAGAATTCAAGGTTGAAATCATCATCGTCTTGACCAATTTCTTCACCGAAGTCATAAAATTTTCCGATTACTGCATCTTCGCCTTCTTCAGCAAGTTCCAGATCTTTTTCTCCAAAAATCACCAAGCTATTATCCTCCACACCTTCGCCTTCACCTCCACTGCTATTGATGATTGTCCTTGAATTAATAATGGTGCGTCCATTGACTATAGTCCGGGCATTGATAATGGTGCGTCCATTGATAATAGTGCGTCCATTCACAATAGTCCGAGCATTAATCATGGTCCGTGCATTGATCATAGTTCTACCATTGATACTAACTGGCTTGAGCTCCTGATTGTCTTGATCTTCGAGGTATTCAAGGAAAGATGCGCCTGGGACATCAAATGCAGAATTGATTATCGTTCTGCCATTGATTATGGTACGACCGTTAATGATTGTGCGTCCATTGATTATGGTACGCGCACTGACCATAAAACTTTTATTGTTAAAACTAGCTTTATTGATTATTGTCCTGCCATTAAAAATACCCAGAGGCAAGCTGTTGTCCCCAGATTTTTTAGCCAGTGAAAGATCCTGAGAATATTGGGTTAGAATTCCACTTTTCAGTCCTTGAACATCTTCTATTTTCACTTCACCTTCAAATTCAATCAGACCGTCAGGTATGATCACTTCGAATTCTAGCGCATCGCTTATTGATTCCCCATATTTTACGGTCAGATCGACCGGCTTGATAGTTATGGGCAATGTTTCCACTGTGATTATTCCTGGGCCATAGTTCCCAAAGGCATTGCTTGTTCCATCATACAAAAGCTCCCCATCCTGCTGTACTACACCTACATAATTGAAAAAATCGGAGAATGCAAAACCAGTTTGAGAATGAGAAGCTGTGATGATATATGTTCCCGCATCAGCCAAATCACCACTTATTGGACTAGATAGTGTAAGTAGTTCCAATGAAATGTCTTGATTTTCGGGACTTAGTGTAAGCCCAACTTCTTCAAGAGTCAGTGCACTCAGCACCCAATTGTTATCAACTCTTTCATAGACACTCGCCGTAAAAGGGGCTAAAGCTTGAGCATATTTTTTAGTAACATCATCTGCACGGATAGCTATGATCTTTTTGACAATATCAAAGAAAAATACCGGGCCGGCAGTTCCGCCGTCTAGTCCGCTATCCGAAATGGCATTATTAACTATGGTAACACCAGGATTCCCTTCAAATGGGGGAATGGTTACCTCAAGATATCCAAATCCAAGATCATCAATTTGGTAGGTTGAACTCAAGAGTTCTTCGCGCAAATATACATTTGAGCCTTCATACAAATTGGTCCCGTTAATCCTCAGTTTAAATTCTACTTCACCAGGATTAACACCCTCTCCATAAACCAATTCTATGTTATCAGGATTTGGTGAGGCGAGTGAAAGTAATGCTCGATCAGCCCGCACAAGTCCAGATCCTGACTTGATATCATCTCCGGATTCATGCATGTCTTGTGCTGTAGTTTTTAGTACACGTCGGATGTCGGCAGGTAAGCTGACACCAACTCCTCCGATCCAATCTGGCGGGTTAGTACCAGGATAATACTTAACGCGGGCTTGCTTGACCAATGCCGCAATGGCAGCCGCATGCGGTGCAGCGGCAGACGTTCCAAAGAAGTTTGGAAAGTCATCATCTTCCAAATTCGGCGCTCCAAAGCTAACGGTGGTATTCACCCCATTTGGTGCAGTAAAGTCCGGCTTATTCCGAACTACCCCATTGGTCAATGTCCCACCTCGGGAGGAAAAAGTAGCAACGGTAAAAGGTTCTGTTCCACTAGGAACCAATGTTGGGTCAAATCCAAAAACTGAGGTATTGGCATAAAGCACTGCACCCACAGTCATAGCCCCATCTGCATTGGCATGTCCAAAAATAGTGGATGCATTGATTCCATTCGGATCATTCGGATCAAGTTCACCTCTAAAAACTATATATTTAAACTTAATGTCAGTATTTGAATCTATGTCAGAACAACTTGCACACTCCCTGGCAATTAAAAGATTGATCGTAGTTTCTTCCGCCACTGTAAAGGAAAGAACTTCGATTGGGTCTCCGTTTGCATTGTCACGATTAAAGCCAAATAGAGGGACACCGAAGTCTTTAAGATAAATATCCAAATCATATAAGCTTCCTGTCTGGTCAACTGAATAAAGTGGATCATCCCATTGAAGTGCAATCATGTATACAGCTGGACCATTTTGACCCGGAAAGACTTTGATGGATTGCGAAGTACTACCGCCACTAAATTGATGTACTCGACCTAGTCCTGTCCACGCCCCGCTATTCAGTGGTAAGTCAATAGACGGATCAGAGACGGGAGTAAATACACCTTCAAAGGATTTGCTTCCAAAATTACCCGCTGAGGTAAAATATGAAACCCCATTAGCAGTAACTTCATTGACTGCTTTTGCCACTCTTCCATCGCTAAAGGTCGGTTCGGCAAGGAAGGTGATATCATCAACTAAAACATCACTTCCCGCAGCAGCTAAATCACGGATCCCTTGTGCAAAATCTCCGGCTGTAACGATTCCTGTTCTGAAACCAAGTTGGGCGCCCGGTGCTATATCGTGAACGATTTGCAGCATTGCACGACCTTCATCAGTACCAATTCCAAATCGGCTCGGTAAGTCCCTTAAAAAATAGAGACTGGCAGGTAAATCTCCATTAGAAATATCGGTATCCAATGTATTGACACCAGCATCTCTACGTGTGGCATAGCTATCGGAAAGTACTCCGATTTTAATCCCGGTGCCATCAATGGCTTGATCACCTTCAAAATGAGAATATCCTGCTCTCACCAAGTTAGATCGCATGACTCGGTCACCCTGAGTGGTGGTAGCCCCCTTATTCGCAACAGGAGGGATTGCAGGGCGGACGTAATTTATTTCCTCTGTGTATTGATTTAAATCCAATAACTTATTTATTGGGAAAAATCCGGCAATGATCAATGAATTCGGGTCCTGCTTCAGTTCTGCTTCAGTTGGAGTTACAAATCCCAAACCTTGCAGAATCGCTTTGGCTTCAGCAAACTTATCCTTAATGTAAATGACTTCTATTAGCACCTCATTGCCGCTAATAAAGAAGACTTCATTGGTTTCGACAGTCTGACCTTGTTTGAAAACTTCACTCAGAGCACTTAATTCAGAACCTATGAGCTCATATACTTTCCCTTGAGAGCAGATCCCAAAAACTTGGCGATCATTGACGGTAACTTTAAATGTTTCCGTACTACCACAGCCACCAACTGCGGTAACGGCTATCTCATCACCATTCGTAACCAATATGGACTCGGCAGATTCAATAGTTTGACCATTACGGGTAAAAATCAGTTCTCCAAAATCTACAGTGACATAATCATTCAAGTTTGCAATAGCAGTATTTCCGCCATTCTCGGTGCTGCATAATACAGCATCGACAACTGACAAAACAGGAGGAGTAGTACGAGTTACATTTAGGCTACATTGAGTTGGGAAACAAGCCCCTCTGTTATCTATTTCTACTGAGACAGTTCCAGAACTTACCCAATTTATCTGGATTGAATTTGTGCCTTGCCCAGCGATTATTTCTCCTTCTCCAGTTACTGACCATAAGTACGCTGATGCTCCAGCTGGAACGGTATAGGATGCAGAAGAACCTTCACAAATCTCAGTTTCTCCTTGGATCGTACAGTCAACATCAAAGTCAATGATTTCCGAAGCCGCTTGCACCGAACGACTTTGGCTTCCCACAGATTTTCCATTTAGTGATCCTACTCTAGTATGGTAGGGAGACCCGCTGATACTGGAAGCAGAGTAGCCGCTTCCCCAATCTAATGCGCTAGCGATATGACCTCCCCAAGCTATCACAACCGAATTATTAGCCCCACTGCTTCCAGTAGCAGTAAAAGATATTCTTAATCTGGTGATCGCGCTGGTTGCGGAATTATTTTCCTGCAAGACATATTTTATTTCACTTATGGTACCTCCATAGATGGCAATTTTCTTTTCATCAGCAGAAAGCTTACCGAAACTGGTTGAAGGTTGGGGAGTACCGTTAGGCGTTGGAATTACTCCAAAACTTGGATTACCAGAACTTGGAATTACATCCTCACAGATTCTATCAAAACTGGTAATATAGTCAATAGCGCTTTTATCTTTTGCACGGGTATCCCATTCAATCTCCACGGTATGATTGCCTGCCCGCAGCTTAGAAATGGTTAAACGGTAAGGGATAGATTGTCCCTCAAAAAAATGGCTATTACCAGAATTAGAACTGCCTGTTACCCAATTGACTGGGCTAATGGGATCATTATCTCGTCCGCCATTTTGGCCTTGCTCCAGTTTAACAGTTTGGGCAAAAGAAAAATTTGCGGCAAGAAGCAGTACTATCAACAGGCTTTTGCTGAGTGAGAAGCGTGTTCGCATTGAAAATCTAATCATGGTTAAATAATTTAAATACTGTTAAAAGCAGAAGGATTTTGAAAAAATCAAAAACCCAATTGTCGAGGATAAAAAAACTATATTTTTAAAATTTGAAATGCAGATTACCGTTCATTAAAAACATTTAAATGTATGAAATTTTATTTTAAAATATTAACAATCAACATTTTGGGATGGAAAAAAATTCTGATGTTTTATTAAATGGAATTATTTGATTCATTTCTTTATCTTTTAAGATTGTATCCTTAGCCTTTAAATTATTTTTTTACTCAACTTAGGGCGCTCTTTTATTCCAGTTTGTTCAATTTTTGAGGGCAAAAGCACTTTACAGCTACATGCTCACCTGGTTTAAACGTGATTGGCAAAATCGGTTTTATCGGCAAACCCAAGTCCGAACTACCCCATAAACTATTAAGTACTTGTGAAGAAGTGAATTCATCTTTAGCCTATGATGAATTTTGGACTCCATCACTTGTCATTGAGGAATTTTTGACTCCTGAGTTACTTCCCCCTGCTGCGCTTTTTTAGTAATTGAGATTGAGTCCATAAATGAAGATAAAATCAAAATCACTTTAACTATTTCACTAGTCTCAAACGGTTATTTGCTAAAGGCCTATTCAAGACTTTTGAAGTACCTCATTTTCATTGGTAACAAAAACCTACTTTGGACAGAGTAATCCATAATATGTCCAGAGCGGCCTTAATTCTTCCCAAAGCTTTTTTAAGGAGTGGTCTCTTTAGTAAAATAGAGCTGCTGGCCTTCCGATTTAGTAGTCAGATAGGGCAAATTTCAAAGCGGGAACAAAACTCTAAACTCCGATCCTTCTCCTCCCTTACTTTCTACTAGTAACTCCCCACCATGCGCCTTTACAATATCGTAACTCAATGAAAGTCCAAGGCCTGTTCCTTGCCCCGTCGGCTTGGTGGTAAAAAATGGCTGGAAGATTTTTTCTTTGATGGAGTCGGGGATACCAAATCCGTTGTCTTGGACAGAGATTTGTACCCCTACCTGCCCGTCCGGGAGGCGGGAATCCCCTGAAGAGGACTTCACCGACATTGTTTTTACTATTACAGTTGGCTTATATTCCACACCCCCTTCAGGGGGTTGGGGGGTAGTTTTCGCTTTTTCATTCACTGCATAAAAAGCATTATTGATCAGGTTAAGCAAAACACGTCCGATGTCCTGTGGAATGACTTCCACTTTCGGGAGGTTGGGATCAAAGTCTGTGGAAAAATCTGAATTAAAGCTTTTGTCTTTAGCTCGGATGCCATAGTAACTTAATCGGAGAAATTCATCCGCTAGGGCATTCAAATCAGTCAACACTTTTTCCCCTGTGCTTTTGCGACTATGCTCCAGCATTCCTTTGACGATATCGCCGGCTCGCTTGCCGTGGTGGTTGATTTTCTCGGAATTTTCAGCAAGGTCTTTTAGAATGGCTTTTGTCTCTTCTATATCTCCTTTATCCAGTTCTTCATTGGCTTCTTGAACCAGTTCTTTATTTAGCTCAGAGAAATTATTCACAAAATTCAGCGGATTCTGGATCTCATGAGCGATGCCGGCTGTGAGCTCCCCAAGTGAAGCCATCTTCTCGGATTGGATGAGTTGGGCTTGGGTGGATTTGAGTTGTCTTAAGGCTGATTCAACTTGTTGGTTTTTTTGAAGCAGTGAATATGTCGCTTGCTTTTCTTTTCTATAGCCACGGAAAATAATCAAAGCAATTACGACTATCACTCCGAGGCCACTCAGCAACAAAATTTGCCTAAAACTATTTTTGAAAGCTGTTTCTGCGGCAGCAATTTCAAATTCCCTTTGTTGTTCATCAAACCCTGCGATTGTTTCAAAGTCAGTAATATTGGCTAAGTGTGTTAGGCTGTCATTGTAGGTAATTGCGTGGGCGCTATATGCTAATGCTTTTTCAAAATCTATTTCCCGATAGATTTGGGAAAGAAATTCGTTTGCATCTATGATGTTGGTATAAATGCCACTAGCATTGGCTATGTCTAAAGATTTTGTTGCGTAGAAAATGGACGAATCACTCTCTCCTAACCGATAATGGAGTTGGGCCAAATCGAAATTGGCTTGGAACAACCAAAATGTACTGATAGCCTTCTCGCTAGCACGTTGGAGGTAAGATTTGGCCAGATCAAAATGCCCATTTCGTTCTTCCACTCTTGCCTGGTTAATCAGTGTAATATTGGACAACCAATTTGCTTCAAGTTGAATCGATTTTTCATATGCCATTTGATTATAGAATGTTGCTGAATCTATATTATTCAATTCCAAATAAGCGTTGCCTAAATAGGACATCGCAAGCGTAGCCATGGGCAAAGTGTTGGCCCCCGATCGTTGCAACGAATCCGAAACAAGGTAGGCTTGTTGAAAATACCTTGATGCGTTTTTATAATCACCAATGTTGGAGTATGTATTACCAAGGCCCACCAGCAGCCTCCCTTTCATTTCTTTCTGACCAATTTTATTTGCGAGGTTGACCCCCTGCAGAGTAATTTGAAAGGCTTTTGAAAAATTTCCGAGTGTGTTTAATGCTACTGCGCTTGATTGGATGGCATCAACTTCTCCTTTTGGAAATCCGACTTCTCTGGCAATATTAATAGCGCGATAGCCATAGAAAATAGCGGAATCAGGCTTATTGAACATGTATTGATTGCACAGTCTGACCATAATAGCAATTTTGCTTGTGTCTGTTTTTGCTTGAGTGAGGGCATGCTTTAGGCTATCAGTTACGGCATTATGATTGGCAATGATCGTATCAAGACTTTGTGCAATAGTCTGTTTAGCACCAATGAAAAGGAGGAGAATCAATATCGTCGCTAGTTTCTTCATAGCGTTGTTTGGTTAGGTAAAGAGACAATAAATTTTGATCCGTTTCCCACTTCACCTGCCTCGGCAGCAGGAGGGCTTTCCACCTTCAATTCCCCTCCATGCGCCTTCACGATATCATTTGTGATCGAGAGCCCAAGTCCAGTTCCTTCGGTTCCTTTTTTAGTAGTGAAAAAAGGCTGTAGGATTTTGTCAAGGATTTCCTTGGGAATCCCTCCTCCGTTATCTCCAATCGAGAGGATTACTTTGTCTTTTTGCAAAGCTGTTGTAACCGTCAACTTTGGGAGGTAAGCTTCGGACTTCCCATTTCCAACCTCCAACTTCAACTTGTCCCGCATTGCATCAAAGGCATTATTGCAGAGATTTAAGATGACTCTGGAAAAATCCTCGCTGATCATCGTTACATCTCCAACCTGAGGATCGAGCTGCAAGTCTATGTCCACATTAATCGGAGCCTTGCCGGCTCGCATCCCATGGTAGGAGAGATTGACAAATTCTTTGACCAGCGGATTAAAAGGTTTTGGCTCGCGCTTACTTTTCGACGCCCGGCTATGCTGCAGCATGGAAGTGACAATGCTATTAGCCCGAGTACCATGCTCGTGAACTTTGGTCAGGTTGCTTTGGACATCTTGGAGGATCGCGATGATCTCTTCTTTGGTAGATGAAGCTTCCAGATTTTCTAATTCGGCAAAGACCTCATCGATCAGTTCCCGGCTTAGATCCGAGAAGTTATTCACAAAGTTGAGCGGGTTCTTAATCTCATGGGCGATGCCGGCAGTCAGCTGGCCGAGGCTGGCGAGTTTTTCCTGCTGCACGAGTTGAGCCTGAGTGGCTTTGAGCCGATTCAATGCAGCTTGAATTTCGTCCTTTTGCTCAGCTAGCAAGAAATTTGCCTTTTGTTTTTGACGATAGCTACGGAGAAGAATGGTACCAATCACTATAAAAACAACCAGAATAATCAAAAAGAAATAAGTTCTATCCCTACTCTGTATGGCTAAATTTTCTTTCTCGAGATTACTCGACACCCGCTCTCGATTCAAGAGTGTCTGCTGAAATGCCGCCAAATTGGCAAGCTTTCTCTTGGTCAAAATACTTCTTTCGGAATAGGCAAGAGCTAAGTTTGTGAAAGCACTATCAGGTTGATTGAAATACTCAAAATGGGCATAGAGATTCTCATGAGCCGAGGCGATGTCGATATCAAACATCTGTATATCTCTTCTTCTCCTGAACACCCTAATAGCCTGCCTACCATAGTAATAACTGGAATCCTCATTATTAAGCTGTCTGTAAGCCTTAGATAAACCAAGATTGTTAGCGGCAATTCCTACTAAATAATCCTGCGCTACAGCATACTTGATTCCTTTCAAAAAAGCGATTGAAGCACTTTCAAACTGGTTTGATTCCAGCTTGATGGAACCATCAATATATGCTAGGTCCGAATATCCTTCGTAGTTGTACAACTCCGGTGGGTAGGACATTGATTTTTCAATTTTGATTCTGGCAGAATCAATTTCATTGTTATTGAGATGGACAAAAGCCATTCCAGACAACGCGAAAACCATATTCGTAATATCGTCCCAGTCATTTGCGATTTGAAAAGCTTTTTGATAATAAAATTGCCGCTCTTCGGTATTGCCTGTTACGCCCATCAAATGGCCGTAATTGAAATTTAGATTAGCTAAAGTAGACCAATACAATTTTTTTAGACCGGCATTTTTATCATCATCAGAAAACAGAAGTACAGTCTCTGGATTTTCCCAAAATTCAAATGCCCTACCAAATGATTCATAAGCAATAGCAAATTGGCCAGTATTTGTAGTGGTCCAGGCTTTGCTGATTAGCTGATCCATTAATTCTCTTGCAGTCTGAAGTTTGACTGAATCAGCAGGAGATTCATTTAGAATCCTTTGCAAACTATCAATTCTACTATCCCAGCGCCTGAGGTCTTGAGCCTGACAGAAATGCTGAACTAATATGAAAATGCTTATCAGAAAAATCTTTTTTTTCATCATGGTAATTGCTTTGCTAATAGAATAATAAATGTGGCACCTTTTTCACTAATTGACTCCACTTTAAGTTCCCCTCCATGCGCTTTCACAATATCATGGGTAATCGATAAGCCTAAGCCCGTTCCTTCCGTTCCTTTCTTAGTAGTGAAAAAGGGCTGCAAGATTTTGTCCTGAATCTCTAAAGGAATCCCCCCACCATTATCTCCAATCGACAGGATGACTTTATCTTTTTGCAAGGCAGTGGTCACAGTCAATTTGGCGAGATAAGCTTCGGACTTCCCACTTCCAATCTTCAACTTCTCCCGCATCGCATCAAAGGCATTATTACACAGATTCAAGATCACTCTGGAAAAATCCTCTGAGATCAGCAATACGTCACCAACTTTTGGGTCAAGCTGCAAGTCGATATCCACGTTGATTGGCGATTTACCTGCTCGCATTCCATGAAAGGAAAGATTAACAAATTCCTTTACTAATGGATTGAATGCTTTGGGCTCGCGCTTACTCCCCGAAGCTCGACTGTGTTGAAGCATGGAAGTGACGATGCTATCGGCTCGAGTTCCATGCTCATGAACTTTGGTCAGGTTACTTTGGACATCTTGGAGGATAGCAATGATCTCAGCTTTGGTAGCTGAAGCTTCCAAATTTTCCAATTCCTCAAAAACCTCATCGATCAGTTCCCTGCTTAGATCAGAGAAGTTATTCACAAAGTTCAGAGGATTCTTGATCTCATGGGCGATGCCTGCGGTAAGTTGGCCAAGTGAAGCGAGTTTCTCTTGCTGCACGAGTTGAGCTTGGGTGGCTTTGAGCTCCACCATTGCCTCTTCCACTGCAATTCTTTTCTGCTCTAGTTCCTCTATGGTTTCTTCCAGCAGAATAGCTGTGGTACGTTTTACTTTTTCGGTTCGGTCGAGCTTAAACTCGGTTATGGTTAATTCTTTATCGGCATCTTTTATGGATTTGGTTATTACAGCTTTCAATTCAGCTGTCAGATTTTCGTTCAGCTGAAGAATATTGATGATATCTTGAAGATGCCTGTTCATCTATTTCTCTTTTAATGCCACACAGCAGGTGGTCAGATTGTGCATTTCCAGATTTCCACCCGTCGCCCGCGCCAGTTCAGCATTACTGAACATGCCTGCCATAGGTACATCCCATACTTGCTGCATCCCTTCTATTTCCTCATTTATCAAGGGGCCGAGTGCTACAAATCTTCCTGCACAACTAAAAATTACCAAAGCGTCAGCCTCTTCCATTTCTTCTGATTTCATTTCTTCACAGGCATGGATGACTTTTTGCATCACATCAAAATCTGGGGGTAGGGAAAACCGGACTTTGGAACCCTGTGGTACCGATCCACTGCAGTAAAAGGAATGGTCAGACCAATCGACCATCAGGCCCGGCCGCATCACAGGGTCTCCGATTTCCCGCTGCAATTGTAAGGGAAACGCCGCGGCCACTTCAACTGCAAAGCCCCCGTTTTCCTCTGTCACATTTTCCAGCCCGCCATATTTGATGGTGAGGTCCAAAACCGGAATATCATCCACGGTGTACACATGGTTTCCTTCGCTTTTGGTGACCGTTCTTTCTGTACCCACAGCTTTCCAACCACAAGTTGCCCGGCCTTTTATTTTAACCTTGTCTTCATCAAGTGCTAAGACTATGGTGCCAATGTTGGTCTCTTTCCCATTGGTAAAAACATACTGATCCATAAAAGTGAAATCATCCCCTGCCATGCCTCCATAGATGTTGATATGTTTTCCGACCACATCCTCAAACCCGAAAAGCAATTGCTCCGCATCTGTTTCCAAATGGGTTCCCGAAATAAGAAAGGCAGGATTGGCAAAACGATTGATGGCCTTTTTAGCCAAATTTTGTGCTACTTCACGATAATTTTTTTGGGGGTATTCATCCAAATAAATTTGAAAATAGTCCCGGTTTAGATCCATTAATAAAATAGCACCTTTACCAAACTCTACCTCTCCATCTATAAAACCACCATGGGTGGATGCACCAAAAATGGTGATGCCGGCCTCATCCAATATCCGGCAGATAGCGGCACGGTCTTGCTTGATTGAAAGAAAAGCGATGGCTAAGGTGGGAGCAAAACCATCTTTCATGTTTTCTTCTAATTCCGATTTAATTTCTTCAGGAGACGTTCCTTTGATTGATTTTGCTTTCACGATGGTTAATTGTTAGTTGATAATTGTTAATGGTTAAATTTTTAATAATCAGTTTTTTTTAGTTTGGATGTTTTTATAATTGATGTTAGTAGTTTCCTTATTTCTGTTACATCCTGAAAAACAGACTCGTATTGTTGTTTATCCAGATATCCTGATTGATATAAAAGTTCAATCCAATATTCTGCTTCGTTGGCTTCTTTTTGTGCAATTGCTAATTTATGAATGAAATCCAGCTTGCTTTCTGCTTGCTCAGCTTCTCTAACCATTGCTCCAATAGATGTTCCGCTTCTCATCAATTGCTTGCCGAGGATATATTCTTTCTTTTCAACCTGCAGGTATTGATATAATTTAATTACCCGAAGAGCAAAAGCAAAACTTTTTGTTTTGATTACATTCTCCTTCATATTTTCTCATTAATAATTAACAATTCACCATTAATAATTGAATACTATTTCTCTTTCAAAGCTACCCAGCTTACCGTTGTTCCTTGAAATTCACAGCGACCTTCATCCAATTTTCCAAATTCTCCCAATGAGAAATAGCCTATCATGGGTTTGCCCCAGGTGGATGCCAGCCCTTCTATTTCTGTGGAAATCAAAGGACCGAATGTTCCTAATCTTCCTACACATGAAAAAACCAACAACACATCGGCATCCGGCATCTCCTTTTCTTTACTGATTCTGGTACTCTCAACCACTTTGTCGATCACATCAAAATCCGGTGGAAGGGAAAAGCGGAATTGTTCTCCCTCTTTTACACCGCCTGCAATCATGACCGATTGATTGGCAGGATTAAAAAACAGCGCAGGCCTCATAATAGCATTTCCTGATGCTCGCTCAAACTGTAATGGATAGCCCAGGTCTGTTGGAATAAAACCACTTCCTTCTGGATTGACCCTTACTATATCATTCCCCAAGAATCTTTGAATGACATGCATCGCCGGTTCATGGTCAATCGTTAATGCCCAGGTACCTTCACTTTTCGTGATTTTTTTCGTAGTACCTACCGGCTTCCATCCTGATACAGCCAAACCGCTTATCGCAACCTTGTCCTGATCAAGAATGAGGGCAAATAAACCACCGGTACTTAATTCTTCCTGGGTAAAAATGACCCCGGAAAAGTCAGCTGGATCACCGGTCCCACCACCCGCGATCATGATATCTTGGCCTGCCGCATCTGTCAATCCTCTGATCAGTTCATCGTTGGAAACCATCCAATCCAATGGTGTAATGATGAAGCCGGGATTCTTAAAGGCCTTCTTACCGGCTATGCCTGTTTTATACCCTGCTTCGTATGCAGAAGATCCCTCGTATTCGTTTAATACTATTTTGAAATTGTCCGGTTTAATATCCAGAAGCATGACAGCGATTTGTTCCTCCGTAATTCCATGTTCAGTAAAATTTTGGGGAGCGGTGACTCCAAAAATTTCAATACCTTGTTTTCCAAAAATCGGGCGGATTGGTTCAGCATCTTCCTTTTTGTTTAAAAGGATAATGGCAAGAGTCGGTTGGAAACCATCCTTTGTACTTTCAGCGAGTGCTGTTTTTATTTCTTCCGTTGAATTTCCGGTGATTGATTTTGCTTTCATTTTTTTAAAGTGTTAAATGGATTTTGAAGATTGTATTTCCAGGTTGGGATTGAATGTCCAATTCTCCCCCATGGGCTTTCACGATATCATGGGTAATCGACAATCCTAAGCCAGTCCCTTCCGTCCCTTTTTTGGTTGTGAAAAATGGTTGCAAGATTTTATCCCGAATCTCTTCAGGAATTCCGCCACCATTGTCTGAGATGGATAGGATGACCTGATCTTTTTGCAAGGCAGTGGTCACAGTCAACTTCGGGAGGTAAGCTTCGGACTTCCCACTTCCAACCTCCAACTTCAACTTGTCCCGCATCGCATCAAAGGCGTTGTTACAGAGATTCAAAATCACCCTTGAAAAATCTTCAGAAATCAGGGTCACATCGCCAATTTGATCATCGAGCTGCAAGTCTATGTCCACATTGATTGGAGCCTTGCCAGCGCGCATGCCATGGAAGGAGAGATTGACAAATTCTTTGACCAGCGGATTGAAGGGCTTGGGTTCTCGCTTGCTTCCCGAAGCCCGGCTATGCTGTAGCATGGAAGTGACAATGCTATCTGCACGCGACCCATGCTCGTGAACTTTCGTCAGATTGCTTTGGACATCTTGGAGGATCGCAATGATCTCTTGTTTAGTCTCCGAGGATTCGAGATTTTTCAACTCCTCAAAAACTTCCTCAATCAATTCCCTGCTCAGATCAGAGAAGTTATTCACAAAATTCAGTGGATTTTTAATCTCATGGGCGATGCCTGCGGTAAGTTGGCCAAGTGAAGCGAGTTTTTCCTGTTGGATGAGTTGATCTTGGGTGGCTTTGAGCTCGCCGAGCGTATTTTCTATTTTACCTTTGGCTATTTCCAGCGCATTGAAATCCTCGTATCTAGAATAAGCAATGGAGAAGGAATCTGCTAAGGTTTGAACTAACTCAATTTGCTCTTGATTCAAAGGTTCTACATTTCCCACATACAGCATCCCCTGCTTGAAAGGGACCAGATGAAGTACCAGTTTTTCGGGGGGTGTTTCGCCTTGCTGGTATTTTTTTCGGTCGGTTACCTGGCCTTGTTCGATCAGGGTCTGAGCAAAATCTATAAACTGCTGCTGACTCCAAGTCTCAATATGGACCGACTGAGATCTCCAGTTTTGAAGTCCGTTTTCCACTAAGGCAATATCGTTGTCAAAGGCCAAGTGAATAGCTGCAATATTTTCTCCAGAGGGAGAAGAGAGATAAGTATGCACGACCTGATTTTCTTCGTCCATGATAAATACCCCGCAGCGGAAAAATGGCACTCCCAGCGTACTGAGTTCTTTCCAGATCAGCGGAGTGATGCGTTCAAGGTCTTTGGTAGTACGCATGGAAGCAATCTCACCGCGAACCCGATCCAAAGAAGCTTGTTTCACTACTTGTTTGGCTTGCGCCTCAGCTTTTTGGAGATCAAGGAATCGGGTATAGGTCTGTTCGAAGACTTTTGCAAACCGACTAAGAATTGAAAATTCATCTTCAGTTAAAGGAGCATCACTTTTTATGGAAGAGATAAACCCATATTTCATTAAAGAGTAGCTAAAAAACACATTCTCCATGGCCCGAATATTTTCCTTGAGAGGTTCTGGAAAATATTTGAAATCTGTATAGTTCAATACATAATCATCGTAGCTAACCTTATCCTTTCCTTTTAATGCGAGAATACTTTTAGGGAGCTTGTTTTTATAATTCTCCCACTGCTTTTTGATTCCTGGATGTCCATCATCTTGAAAATAAAAACAGTTGGGCAAAAAGTCAGCATTACTTGATGAAAGCCAAAACTGGATGGTATGGTCCGCCTCATTCATGATTTGAATATTGCAGCCCCAATCAGCCAATCCCAATTTTTCGATTTCCTTATAAATAACGGCTACTACTTCTGCTAATTCAGGACTTTTACCCATTGCCATGGTTCGGGCTCTTACCCTTTCCAAAGCTAGTTCAATTTCTGCCTCTCGTGTCTGTGCTTCTGCTTTTTGAAGGTCGAGAAAGCGGGTGTAGGTTTGTTCGAAGACTTTGGCAAATTTGGTGAATACATATTCCTCCTTGAATTCATTTTCAGTTATTATCAATAGATATCCATACTTAAAAGAAGCAACATGATTTTTCTGCCAAACGGGGAGTGGCCTACCGGCATCAATTACTTTCTGAAAACTTGCTTTGAAACTAGGAATGGTCATAAGATGGTCATAGATGTCTTTAAGTTCTTTACCATCTTGAACATAGGAGTATAAGTCTGTTTTGTTTTTCCATGTATTATACATGCTTTCTTCTCCATGATCCGCATTGAACGGAATAAACACTGGGTCAAAAAACTGACCTGTTATAGGGCTGCTCCCCCATTTTTCAACTAACAACTCATCTTCTTTGCAAAAGGCAATAATTGCGGACCAGAGATCAGCGCCGAGGATCTTTAATTGTTTAAAGAGAAGTGCCGCTACTTCTGATAGCTCTTCACTTTTTTGCATTGCCATAGTTCTAGCACGAACTCTTTCCAATGCCAGTTCAATTTCAGCCTCTCTTGCTTGTGCTTCTGCTTTTTGGAGATCCAGAAAGCGGGTGTAGGTTTGCTCGAAGACTTTGGCGAAGCGCATAAAAATATCATGTGCTTCGGGATAGGGTTTGAGGCTGATGAATAGCAAGTTTCCATGAGAAAAATTAGCTACGTGATGAATCTGCCTATCAGGCATGGGGTGCCCACTAGCTATAATTTTCTCGAATGCTTCGTCCAGTAATGGGTAAGTTCGCAAATATCGGAAATGCTCTTGCATCTCTTCTCCAGCCAAATCCTTTACAATAAAGGCTTCCCCTTTTTCCCAGGACTCATATTGACGGGCATGCCAGGGATCTCCAGCAATAGTCAGTTTGAAGGGTGGGTTCATCGTTCCGTCAGGTCTGCACACCCAATTGACCATTTCTTTACCGTCTTTTTCCCAAAGCGTAATCCCGCTGCTATAGGTCTCGACCTCCAAAGATTTGAGTTGCTGAAACATGACGGTGGCTGTTTCTGCCAATTCATCACTCTTGTGCATGGTAAGGGAGCGATTGCGCACTCGGTCTAGCGCAGCTTCGATCTCCAGATCCCTAGTTTTATTCTCTAGTTCTAGAGTCCGTCTTTTGACTGCATCTCGTAGCATAAGATTTTCTTCGGAAATTTTTTCCAAAGCAATATTGTCACCCGCTTCCGCTTTGGAGTCAGGAAGGGAGGAATGCTGATGAATCAATTTCCAGCCAATGGTATGTTCCTTCAGTAAAGAAGAGGCTCGAAATTTGGAATAAAGCACCCAGCCCTCTTCACTCAAAACATATAGGTCACATTGCTCATGGAATAAGATCAGTCCATCAATAGATTCGGATGTGGTGATCCGGTTTCGCATCTCCAAATTACCAGCCACCTGATCTATGGTATCGACTAAAAATTGAATGGCGTCTTTTTTATTGGAAAAAACCTCATTTTCTACACTCCCCACTTGGGTATAGCCCTCATCTAACAACGAAGCAAGCGTTTCAATATCGCCTACCAAATAGCTCTTCCAGTAAAGCTCATGAGCTGCACTTGCTTCGTCAAATTGCTTGGTTGTCAACTTCATAATCAAAGGTTTGGGATGAAAGTATTAAAAATATAGCCTTCTATTTCTTTACATGCAAAGACTGCTTATAGATAAATTGAGGAGGTGTATTCGTCAAGTGTTTAAAATTTATATGTTCCGAACCTACGGTTCTCTGCCAATTAATTCCAACCTTAATCCCCGGACTAAAGTCCGGAGCCACAAAATCCAATCGAGCCTACGGCTCTGATATCCAATTCTTTTCTGCCCAACACTTACAAAAGCCATAGGCCAATTTCTTTTTCTAACATATTATTCAAGCCCAAAAACCGTAGGCTTATTCCATTTTCTAATTTCAGTTCGGCCAAAAAGCCGGCGGCTTGGATCATTTTATAGCGAGGGATTTTAATCCCTTGCGGAGAATTAGGTACCCAACCGAGAGCCGTCGGCTCGGTACATTTGTTTACAATTTGAACACCCCTTTGGACAGCCTACTTTTAACTTTAAATAAGCTCCTGAAAAATGTACTTTTCATCATACTCAATTTTAAAATGTTTCAGAAGTTCAAGATACTCTTCCTTGAAAGTTTGCCTCTTGTGGTGCTCCTCCTGATTTAAGATGTAGTTATAGACATTGTCAATTTGCGATTGGCTGTAGGAAAAAACTCCGTACCCTTCCTGCCACTCAAAATGATCGCTTGTGAGGCAATGATCATTGATATATTTCGATGACTTTGCCTTGACGGTTTTCATTAATTCAGAAACTGAGACTACTGGTTTTAAACCTATGAAACAATGTACATGGTCTTCTACGCCGTTGACAATAATGGCCTTGCAACCTGTTTCATTGATGAGGTTACCTAATACTCCTTGTAGCTTTGATCGCCACGATTTGTGCAACACCGCATTCCTGTATTTTACAGCAAACACTGCTTGCAGATAGATTTGATGATAGGTATTTGCCATGTGATAAGTTTTAAAAGTTTGTTCAATTATATGTTCCGAACCTACGGTTCTCAAGTTTCTCTATTTTGCTTTAACCCCCGGATTGAAACCCGGGGTTACAATATTGACCGAGCCTATGGCTCTTTTTTAATTTGAACTACTACTTTGACAAGAAGCTATAGGCTTATTCCATTTTCTAACTTCTCATTCATGCCCGAAAACCCTAGCCTTATTTCACTTTCTAATTTCAGTTCGGCCCAAAAGCCGTAGGCTTGATTCATGTTGTAACAAGGGGTTTCAACCCCTTGCCGTAAATAATTTGTCAATGGAGTGCCGTCGGCACGATCCATTTCTAAATGTTCCGAACCTACGGTTCTCTGCCAATTAATTCCAACCTTAATCCCCGGACTAAAGTCCGGTGCTACAAAATCCAATCGAGCCTAAGGCTCTCAAATCCCTCTACCTTAGTCTAATCTATCAGTAATCTCGATAATTATCTGACCCATGGTTACAATATTCATCGAGCCTACGGCTCTGATATCCAATCCTTTTCTGCCCAACACTTGCAAAAGCCGTAGGCATATTCCATTTTCTAACATTTCAGTTGTGCCTGAAAACCATAGGCTTATTCCATTTTCTAATTTCAGTTCGGCCCAAAAGCCGTAGGCTTGGTTCATTTTGTAAGGCTGGACTTTAGTCCAGTCTAATCATCTCCAAACTTCTACCTGAGTGCCGTCGGCACGATCCATTTCTAAATCGGTAACAAAATCCTAAACTCACTTCCCTTTCCTTCCGCAGTTTCTACTCTTAATTCTCCCCCATGCGCTTTTACAATGTCATGGGTAATCGATAAGCCTAAGCCAGTCCCTTCCGTACCCTTCTTTGTAGTGAAGAAAGGCTGCAGGATTTTGTCCTGAATTTCTTTGGGTATTCCGCCACCATTGTCCCCAATCGACAGGATCACTTTGTCTTTTTGCAAGGCGGTCTTTACGGTCAATTTGGCGAGGTACGCTTCCGGCTTCCCACTTCCGACCTCCAACTTCAACTTGTCTCGCATCGCGTCAAAGGCATTGTTACACAGATTCAAGATCACCCGAGAGAAATCCTCGCTAATCAAGTTTACCTCTCCGACAGCTGGATCGAGCTGCAAGTCAATGTCCACGTTGATTGGAGCCTTGCCGGCTCGCATGCCATGGAAGGAGAGATTGACAAATTCTTTGATCAGCGGATTGAAAGCTTTGGGCTCGCGCTTGCTTCCCGAAGCTCGGCTATGCTGGAGCATGGAAGTGACAATGCTATCTGCACGGGACCCATGCTCGTGAACTTTCGTCAGATTGCTTTGGACATCTTGTAGAATGGCGATGATCTCTTCTTTGGTAGCTGACGCTTCCAAATTTTCCAATTCCTCAAAAACCTCATCGATCAGTTCCCTGCTTAGATCGGAGAAGTTATTCACAAAGTTGAGTGGGTTCTTGATCTCGTGGGCAATGCCTGCGGTAAGCTGACCGAGTGAGGCAAGTTTTTCTTGCTGGATCAATTGCGCTTGGGTGGCTTTGAGCTCATCTAGTGTGATTTCCAGTCGATCACGCTCTTCACTGATCAGGCGTGCCTGTTTCTCAGCTTTTTCCAAATCAATAAATCGAATATATGCCTGTTCAAAAACCCTCCCCATTTCCCTTAATAACTCATTTTCTTCCTCAGAAAACTGCTTTCCATCATGGTTAATAATGAAAATGCTTGTGTTCTTCGACACCACACAAGAGCGAGCGTAATCAGATTCTTCGGCCAGAAGGGATTCTTGCCTTGAACTAGGCGTGTCCTTAAATGGATGGTATTTAAAGAGGTGCTTAAAAAAGGCCCGCTTTTCCTCTACATCATAATACTCTGTGAAAAATGGATTGGCATTTTTTATTCCATTGGAAAGCGTTTGGTAGATGGGTCTATCAATAAATGGGATCTTAACTTTTCTCACATAATTACCGACTCCACCTGCTCCCCAGCAGTAAAATCCTTTTTCCAAATCTTGATTGATCACAATAAATGCTCCTCCAGAAATGTCTATTTCCAACTCTTTGAACTGTTCGCTTACTGTCTGAATTACCTCAGTCAACTCAGCCGACTTATGCATTGCGAGTGACCTTGACCGTACTCTTTCCAGAGCATTTTTGATCTTTTCGTTTCTGATCTGCGCTTCAGCTTTTTGGAGGTCGAGGAATCGGGTGTAGGTCTGATCAAATACTTTGGCAAAGCGCCGGACGATTTCATTATCAGATTCCTTGGGCTCATTGGCAGCAAAAAAGTAAAGACCTCCAGCTCCAAAAGGTGTATAGCTGTAATATTCTTTGGGTAAGGCCGTCGACGTTTCTATCGCATCTTTGGATAGATGAAAGTCACTGGTGGAGACGATACCGTAATAATCGAGCAACTCTTGTCCTTCCAAAACATAAGAAAAAGGCCTTTTTTCCAACCAAGCGTCAAAAGTCTTGACCAGCATCGGGTGGATGGTAAGGGAAGTCACTCCTCGTACGAGTTCCACTTTGCCCTTGGGAGAAATCACACAAGTCCACAGGTCGCAGTCCTTCGTTTCGGGGTCAAAAATCCCGATCCCACTTCGCTCAATCGAAAGATCTAATTTTTCTAATTCTTCAAAAAGGATGGAGGTACTCAGGATCAGATCCTCACTTTGGTGCATGGCCATGGATTGGGCCCTGAGCCGCTCCAGCGACGCCTCGATTTTAGCTTCTCTGGCCTGTGCTTCGGCTTTTTTAAGATCTACAAATCGGGTAAAAGTTTGTTCAAAGACTTTGGTAAAGCGTTGGAAAATATCATGTGCTTCCGGGACTTTTTCATACGTAATAAATAAGACAAAGCCCTGTGTGAATTTGCAGAGATGATTGATCTGATAGGTGGGAAGGGAAAGTCCTTTTTCATCAATCTCATCAAAAGTTGGCTTTAAATCCGGAAAGGATTTCATATGCCTGTAATGATCTTCTATCGCTTTACCTCCAAGTTCCTGGACCAACATCGTTTGATCACTAAGGATAAATTCTCTCATCTCATCAAATGAATCCTCACCCCATAAACGGAGCTGAAATGGTTTTTGTAGAGCACCTTGACTACTCATCCAACACATAGCTGATTTTTTATCATCCGCCAAAATATTATATCCTGCACTCCAAGATGGAATGCCCAATGCCTGAACTTCAAGAAATAATAAGTTTGCTGCTTCTGGGAGTTCATCACTATGCTGCATACCCATGGTCCTGGCTCGGATTTTCTCCAAAGCTGCCTCAATTTTTGCCTCTCTAGCTTGCGCTTCAGCTTTTTGAAGATCAAGGAAGCGAGTGTAGGTTTGTTCGAATACTTTGGCGAAGCGCTTGAAAATATCGTGGGAATCAGGAACATCTTCTAAGGTGATAAATAGCAAGTAGCCATATTTGAAAAAAGTCGCATGATCGATCTGACGCTCAGGAAATGAACCTCCACTAGCTTTAAGCTCCTTGAGCGCTTCCCCCATTACAGGAAGGGTGCATAGATAATCATAATGAGCCGCACAGACCTCACCAGCAAATTCTTTGATATAGATCGTTTCTCCTCGGTGCCCCGCTTCATAGTATTCTAAGAAAACATTTTCACGAGGGGTATGATAGACAGGCATAGTTCCTTGCTCGGAGCTAAACCATTCGGAAGAATCATTTTCACTATAAATATGAAAGGCACAACCTCTAGTTCGAATCCCTAATGACCGGACCTGCTGATCTAATAGAAAGGAGGCTTCTGCTAACTCGTCAGAGTGCTGCATCGCCATCGTTCTAGCTCTTACTCTTTCAAGCGCTAGTTCTATTTCCGCTTCTCTAGTCTGTGCCTCTGCTTTTTGAAGGTCGAGGAAGCGGGTGTAGGTCTGTTCAAATACATTAGCGAAACGGACACTCAAATCCTTTAATTCTGGATTTTGCTTTTTGGTGATTATCATCAAATAGCCCTGCTTAAAAAACCCGATGTTATAGCATTGATAAGTTGGAAGTGTAAGTCCAGCTGCGAATAATTGAGAAAAAGCAGTTTTAACGGAGGGGATGGTTTGCATGTAGTCGTAATGCGCTTCCAGCTCCAGACCTTCCCAAACTCGCTCATGAGAAGATTCTCCTTCTAAAAATGATTTATAGATTTCATAGTGGGTTGTTTCTTCTTTATAGTTGAGCAAAATTGGAGAAAGTGAGCTCCCCGCGGTATCGGCTCCCATCCAAGCTTCGATATGGTCATCTTCTTTCCAGATACAAAATCCACAGCTCCAAGTTTCAAACCCAAGATCTGCAATCTGTTGAAATAGAACGGCTGAAGTTGAACCTAGATCGCTGGAAGAGTGCATCGCCATCGTTTTGGCTCTGACCCGCTCTAGCGCCAATTGTATCTCTGATTCCCTTGCCTGCGCTTCTGCTTTTTGCAGATCTAGGAAGCGGATGTATGCTTGCTCGAAAACTTTTCCTACGCGCTTCATGATCGCAACGTCATCCTTGGAAGGGAGCGTTCCTTCAAAACTTGGGATACAGATTCCAGAATTTTTCGCCAAGGTGATGGACATGGCATATCCGGGAGCTTCAAGCAAGGATTTTTTAAACTCCTCTGGAAGATCTTTGTAACCGGAAAGCTCGAAACCTGCTTCCAACCAGGTATTTTTTTCCTCAAGCGAATAGACCTTTTCAAAATAATCAGCTCCGGTTTCTTTGGCATCAAAAAGATCAGATGAAATCGGGTGCTCAAAATAAGGAATGCTTATTGAGTCAACTCCATCCGGTAAGGGGATCCACTGGATGATATTGCGAGCACCATTCTCGAAAATAAAAATGCTTACCGAAGCAAAGCCCATATCCACACTTAGCTCCTGCATCTGCTCAAATAAAACGGTGACAACACTGCGAAGGTCATCTGTTTTGAACATGGAAAGAGACTTAGAACGAATCCTTTCCAATGCCGCTTCAATCTTTGCTTCTCTAGCCTGAGCTTCTGCTTTCTTAAGATCTAGGAAGCGGATATAGGCCTGATTGAATGCCCCCGCTATTTTTAGTCCAATGGTTTTGGTGTCCTCGGAGGGAGGACTTACCAGATCGATACCCAGCATTCCGTTGGATATTCTGGCACATGCAGTCCATTGATGGGTTAAAGCCCCAGTTGATAAAGCCTCCTTAACAATTTTGGCCATTGCTGGATCAATTTCTTCAAACTCGTAAACAGCCTTCTCGAGTTTTTCAAGGGGGTAATCAGCGACGAAGTAATCTAAGTCAGTTTGACGTAGTGTTTTAAATGGAAATCCAAGCATTTCATGCTTGTTGGAATCGAATTGAAGCGTATAACTAGTTTGGTCTCCAATATTCCCCGGGCTTGAAAAATCCCATGCCCTTACCCATCCAAGCTCATCTACCAAATAAAAAGTAACCCCGGTCAGGCCGGGAACCTGAAGCCAATTGAGTTGAGAGAGTATTTCCTTATTTACTTTGTCAAGGTCATCGGGATGGTGCATGGCCATTGACTGGGCTCTTACCCGTTCCACTGCTAGGTTGATTTGAGATTCCCGGGTTTGGGTCTCTGCTTTTTGCAGATCTAGGAAACGCGTGTAGGCTTGTTCGAACACCTTACCAAATCGCATCAAAATCCCGTTCTCCGCCTCGCTAAATGGTGTGTCCGCATAGTTTTCCATATACAATCCTACATGGTCCAGTAACACGGTGGAGATGGCTAGAGCAGGTTTACTAAAAATGACTTCTTGCGCTTCCTTGGGAAGTTCAGGAATCAGTTGAAATAAATCTTGATAGAATTTGTTCTTTACTTCGAACGGTAGCAAGTTGGCAAAGAATGATGCTCCGTTTGCTTTGGCCTCATGGTAACTATTCCAATGAGGAGAATCGAAATAGGGAATTGTAATTTCATTGGGCACGCCTTGCTGATGATCTGCCAGCCAGATGTGCATGTCCTCATTTTGCTTGTAATCGATGATAAATCCGGCATGCTCCACAGGAATTTTCAAGGCGACCATTTGGTCAAATACGACCTCGATCACATGCTTAAGCTCATCACTTTGGTGCATGGCTAAGCTTCTAGCCCGAACGCGCTCCAAAGCCAATTGAATTTCGGATTCTCTAGCCTGCGCTTCCGCATTTACTAGATCCAAATACCGCCGATACGTCTGCGCAAATTGTGTAGTGAAGCGCTGGACGGTTTGTATTAATTCGGGTTGAAATTCTTGTGGACTGAATGCATAGAAAAACCCGTGCTCGAAGATGAAACAGTACTGGATCTCTCGTTTTGGTAACTTTTCTATTGCTATCTGAATTTTATAGTCAGGTGCATTATTCAGCATTCGGTAATAGTCCAGCAAATCTTCTCCTTCTAAAATATACTCATGAAGGGGAGTCTGAGCCTTCCAGGCCTTACGGGCGCTTTTGAGCAAAGGATGCCACGTCATATCTAAATGGCCGATATGCATTTTGACGTCCTCCCCATCCTTTCTAGCCGTCCAAAGCTGGTTGTTATTGTTGTCGTGATTTAGGATACCGATACCAAATCGTGTTCCTTCATACACCCCCAAAGCAGTAAGTTCTCCAAACATTTTTAGGATGCATTTCCCAACATCCTCGCTGCTATGCATGGCCATGGTCTCTGCCCTGACCCGCTCCAAGGCAAGGTCGATTTCAATTTCCCTGGCACGGGCTTCTGCTTTTTCGATATCCCGAAATCGGGCGTAGGCAAGGGAAAATACCTGATGGAAACGCTTGAAAATGACTAAACCATCGGGTGAAAGATCCTGATAAAGCGTGATTCCCAAAGCTCCAGGGCCTATGGAATAGAAAAAGTAAAAAATCTCATTTACCCCATCCATCAAGGGGTCTGCTAAATAATTTTCTTTTTTTCTGTGGGTTCGAAATTCTTCCAATTCTTGTCCAGTCAGGCTTCCTTCAAAGTAGCCATCCTTGGCTTCCAGCATTCGGTTGACCAAGGCAGATTCCACTGGATTTTTTAAGTATTCCGTGTGTTCAAGGATCTCGCTCTGATAGGCGGGGAAGTATTGATAGCAATCGTAAATCTTCCTTTTTTCTTGGATGATGACGGCCTGAATATTCCGTATACCCTGGATTCCAAACTGGCTCAATTCATCTGAAATCACCCGGCAAACATGGAACATGTCAGCTGAACTTTTCATGCCCATAGCCACCGCACGCACCCGCTCCAAGGCCGCTTCGATTTCCAGTTCTCGATTTTTAATGGCTAGCTCTTGTGTCCTTCGCATTACTGCGTCCCGGAGTTCCAGATTTTCTCGGTTGATTTTTTCAATGGCAATGGTTTCACCTTCTTGCACGCGCATATCGGGTAGGGAACCATGTTGCTGGATGACTTTCCAGCCGAGTTCAGTTTCATGAAGGAGGGTTGAAATTCTTATTTTGGAATAATAAACCCATTCCGATTCGTTCAACACATAGATATCGGAGGCCTCATTGATCAATACTAGATCCTTAACAAGTTTCACGGATATTTCGCGATTTCGCATTTCAGCTTTACCGACGAGCTCCTCCATTTGGGCCTTAAAAAACGCAACGCCCTCCTCTTTGGAATGGCAAATCTCGGAGGCTGAGGTCCCTATCATTTCAAAGTTGTCATCCAACTTGGAGGCAAAGCCATCCAAGTCCCCTTTTTGGTAGCACTCCCAAAAGCGTTCATAAACTTCTCTGGCGTCTGTTTCTCGTTGTTTGGCTGTATTCATATTTAATTTGTTGCTATTGGCAAAAAGAAAATCATCTCCGTTCCCTCTCCCTCAATACTTTTCACCCGTAAATCCCCACCATGAACTTTGATGATATCATAGCTAAGACTCAGTCCGAGACCGGTTCCGCTTCCCGTAGGTTTAGTAGTGAAGAATGGTTGGAAGATTTTTTCCTTGATGGCTATGGGGATGCCGGAACCGTTGTCCGCGATGCAGATTTCTACACCTCCTTCTCCTGCGAGATCCACACTTCGAGTATGGACAGTGACCTTAGGTTTGTAATCTTCCTCATTTCCTCCTTGGAATTTAATCGCTTTTGCCTTGCTTTCGACTGCATAGAAGGCATTATTGATCAGATTCAAGATCACTCGTCCGATATCTTGGGAAACAACATTGACCTTTGGCAAACTAGCGTCAAATTCAGTCTCAAAATCAGCATTGAAGGATTTATCCTTTGCTCTCATGCCATGATAAGAAAGTCTCAAATATTCATCGGCAAGGGCGTTGAGATCGGTGGGCACTTTCTCACCTGTACTCTTGCGGCTATGCTCCAGCATGCCTTTGACGATATCGCCGGCTCGCTTGCCGTGGTGGTTGATCTTTTCTGAATTTTCTCCCAAATCATTTAAAATAGCTTTGGCCTCTTCGAGATCACCTTTGGCTAGTTCCTCTTTGGCTTCTTCTACAAGTTCCTTGTTCAATTCCGAGAAGTTATTCACAAAATTCAGCGGATTCTGGATCTCATGAGCGATGCCTGCAGTGAGCTCACCAAGGGAAGCCATTTTCTCGGATTGAATGAGTTGGGCTTGGGTGGATTTGAGGTTTTCTAAGGATTGATTGAGCTCTGAGGTTCTGTTTGTTACTTCTTTTTCAAGTAGGATTTTTTCTTCTTTCAAGCGCCGTGTTCTCCAGCTAATAAACCCAAAAATTGCACTAGAAAAGATGATTGCATAGCTAACATAGGCCCACCAAGTACGGAACCATGGTGGACGTACAGTGAAGGGATAAGAGATCTCGCTCCAGTTGCCTCCGGTATTCAAAGCTTTCAACTGAAAAGTATAGCGGCCCTCCGGCAGGTTACCGAAGTTGGCCTCTTTTTTAGTGCTTAAGGGACTCCATCGATCATTATAGCCTTCCAGCCTGTATTGATATCTTATCGACTTTCCATAGGTAGGCGAAACACTGGCAAATTCAAAGCTGATCGTGTTGTTTGTATACGGAAGGCTTAGATTGACAGGTACAAAATCAGGAGCAGGAACTGAGTCGAAGCTAAGCTCTCCAAAGGTGTCAAATTGGACTTCAAGTTGTTCGCCACTAAGCCGTTCCTTAAACTTTAATCCCATTTCATTAATGGTAGCCATACTGTCTGTTTTAGCCCAGGAAGGGGAAAGGCTAAGCCAGCTTACCGACTGATTATTGATTTGGATATTTTTTATATAGGGGGTAGTCTCTGGTATATCGCTTAAGGCCGGGTAATTAAAAAGAAATAAAACCGGAGCACTACCCCAGACCCTACCTTTAATGTCGGGTATAGGCTCAACAACTGGACCTATAGAAAAACCGGTTAAATAATTATACTGTAGAAACCCTGGATTTTCATCATTGAGCTGAGCAAAATCTAGAGAAACCAAACCGGATATCGTACCAAACCAAAGTACATTATTGACGGTATCAGGATTAATGACTCCTACTAAATTTGCCAAGCCATCCTGGGCATCAAAAGAACTCAACGTAGTATTCGTTATTCGGGCGTTACCATAGTCTATGGTTACCCAGATATTTCCCAGAGGATCTTCTAATATTCGATTGATTTTATTACTTACCAATCCTGTTTTTGTGCTTAATTGAGAAAGCTGTTCTCCATCAAATTTATAGAGTCCGTCATCTTCCGTTCCATACCAGCGGTTACCCTTGGTATCTACAAAAAAAGCACGAAGTGTAACATCCGGGGGAAAGTCCTGTCGTGTTATTTTTTCCCCATCAAACTCAATTGTTGAATTTTCAGAACTAATTAAAAGCTGCGTGTTATTGTTAATACCACGAATTCTACTTGAAAGATCTAGCTTCAATCCCTGTTCCGAACCATAAAAGGTATAACGGCTGCCATCAAAGCTAACCAACTTCCTTCCCTCAATGCGTTTGTTTATCAGCATAAACCAGAGGGTGCCATTCCCATCAAATATGGGGTCTTGAATACCTCTGTAATTTTTATCGGCAAGTAATTCATGACCGTAGAAAGCTATCCGGTTTTCCAGGTATTTACCGAACCCTTTTTGGGTTTGAACCCAAATATCTCCGGATGGATCAGGAATTACGTTAAAAGCAGCGCCTCCATCTGGTAATTCAGGAAAACTTAAATTGCGATTTATTTTGAGTACTCCTTCTCTTGGGATAACGGCCCATAAACTTCCTTCCCGGTCAAAGGCAATGGAGTTTACGGTAGAAGTATTACTTATACCCAGATTAGCGTTGGAGTAATGAAAGAATTTAGATCCATCAAAGTAAGTAATGCCATTAGAAGATGAGAACCAGATATAACCTTGTTCATCTTCTATGACATCCGTAATGTTTACATCTTTATCCAATTCTTTAATTGTATAAAAAGTGATATCGGAGCCATCATATTTGCCGATTTTAGCAGATTCCGTATGGGAATGGAACCAAATATTACCTTTAGAATCTGTAAACAAGAGATGGTTGCCTTCTGCCTCATTTTCTTCAGGTATAGCTTTATAGGAAGTAATACTTGTCCCGTCATATTGAGAAATTCCCTCCTTAGTCGTGATGAGCAAAAGCCCCTCCTTATCCACTAATAGATCTTCGATCTGATTGCTTTTTAATCCGTCATCCGTAGTGAATCGAATGATCTGGTTATTTTCATAACGAAATAAGCCGTTTTCTGCAGAACCCATCCATAGAGATCCATCCTTATCCTCAATAATTGATTCTACCCCTCCCAGTTCGTTTCCTTCTGCATCCGTGGTGTAAGTAGTAAAAGACCTACCATCAAAAACCGTTATACCATCATTGCTAATCCAGATATTGCCTTGACTATCCAGTAAAAATTCATTTGCATACGCATCTTCCAGAAGCCCGTTTGCCCGGTTATACGTGGTAAAGCTAGTCCCATCGAATTTGCTGAGGTTTTCAACGGACAGAAACCACATCGTACCATCGGATCCTTGTAATACACGATAGGTGATACTTTGAGGTAAGCCATCCAGTGTGGTATATCGTGTGATATCAGGAATTCCCTCGCCAAATGAAGTAGAGAGTGAGTCATAAATAGGCGCTGCGGCTTTGATTACAGTTGGAGGCTCAAAATCAGACAAGTAGGTAACTACCGGGGCGGGGAGCGTGTCGTTCACCACTATACCTGTCACCTCCGTCAAAGAGGTGGCTGTTGGATGCTCTTGCTGCTGTGCACAAGATGCAAGAATCATACTGCCTAATATTCCGATAAGTCCTAATAAATGCTTTTTTACCATTTCAATTTCCTGTTGTTAAGATGATGCTAAAAATTGTACCCGAACCCATATTCCTTTCTACTTTCAATTCTCCCCCATGCGCTTTAACAATATCATAGCTTAAGCTTAATCCCAATCCTGTTCCTTGGCCAGTCGGCTTGGTGGTAAAGAATGGTTGGAAGATTTTGTCTTTGATGGAATCGGGGATGCCGGATCCGTTGTCTGAGACGGAGATTTGGATTTTGTCGCCAAGGTTTTTGGTGGAGAGGATGACTTTTGGGATGAAACCCTCCAAGGGTTCGAAACCCTTGGAGGATTCATTCACTGCGTAGAAGGCATTATTAATCACATTCAACAACACCCTTCCGATGTCCTGTGGAATGACTGCTACTTTTGGAAGATTAGGATCGAGGTTTAATTCAAAGTCTGCATTGAAACTCTTATCCTTTGCTCGTAAACCGTGATAGGAAAGTTTCAAATACTCATCTGCTAAGGCATTGAGATCCGTCGGTACTTTTTCTCCTGTGCTTTTGCGGCTATGCGCAAGCATACCCTTGACGATCGCATCCGCTCGTTTGCCGTGATGGTTTATTTTCTCAAGGTTTTGTTTGAGGTCAGACGAAATGGCTTTGGCTTCTTCGAGGTCTCCTTTATCAAGCTCTTCATTCATTTCATCAATAAGTTCGCTGCTTACTTCTGAGAAGTTATTGACAAAATTCAGCGGATTCTGAATTTCGTGGGCAATGCCTGCAGTGAGCTCACCGAGTGAAGCCATTTTTTCGGATTGGATGAGTTGGGTTTGGGTAGATTTGAGATCCCCAAGCGTTTTTTCCAGCACCTTATTTGCTTTTTGTTTTTGGCGATTGTTGCGATACAGCAATAGCCCAATGACGGAAACCAAAAGCAAACCGGTGATGAAAGCATAACTTCGGCGCCTGTTTTGAATGGATATTTGCGTCAGTTCCTTCTCGTTGTTTCGAAGGTTTTCTTCCAATATAGCATTGTGGAATTTGGTAATATTTTTTTGACCCGCGCTTTGAATACTGTCTCCTATATCGTTGCCGATTTGCGAATACCAATCTGCTTTTTCAAAGTCCTTTATGGCTCTGTAGCAGGAAGAAAGCAACAAGTTAGCTTCTGAAATTTTACTATGCATTCCGTTTTTCTGTGCCATTGCCAAGCCTTCGTTGGCTTCGTTCATGGCGGAAGTGTAATCTCCCTCTTTGAGCAGTAATTTACCCCAGTGTAATTTGGTTTGAATTAAATTGGATTGATTTCCTGCTTTTTCATCATTCTCAATGGCTTTGGAATAATAGGATTTGGCAAGCTCATTTTTTCCTTCGGCGGCGTAAATGTCGGCTATATCAAATAGCAATAGGCCCAAATATTTTTTATCGGCTACATTTTCAAAATCACTGAGAGATTCTTTGTAATATTTCATAGCTATATCAAGACTGTCAACAGCATAATAGTAATGTCCTATAGTTATTTTTATTTCTGCCAGATCCTGCGCCCTTCCAGCTAATTTAAAATCAGCCATTGCAGCTAAATAATTAGTCAGTGCTAACTTATTATTACCAACTGAGAGATATAAATGACCAAGCTGTCTTTTGTACACTGCTTTTGTAAGTGACTTTACCTGTTCCTTATTAGTAAGGCCCAGTATCTTTATCACAAAGGGATTTATTTTATTTATAAAATCAGGATCTTCCGCAATAGCCTTTCCTGTTGTTATATCCTTTAAAGCTTCTTCATACGCTCCGTTTTTTAGCTTTGCATAGCCCATTGCGGAAGAAAAAATTGAAACCATGGCAGGCATCCTTAATTTTTTTCCCATTGCAATGGTTTGTTCACTATAATAGATTGCTGTGTCCCTTTGCACATCAATGTAATAAATTGAAAGACCGCTTAGAATCTCTGCTCTAAGGGTATCATTCTCCGCATGGCGCAAAGCAAATTTGAGCTTTTCACCCATGTCAGTACCGGGATCGGCATCAGGAATTTGTTGGCTATAAGAATGCCAAGGAATTATGAAGATGAATAACAATAGAAATACTATTTTTTCTGTTTTCATTTTGTTGGTATTTGAATGGTAAAAATGGTTCCCTCCTTGTCACCGGATGGGCTCTCCACTATAATTTCCCCACCATGTGCCTTTACGATATCATAATTCGTCTGAATCACACCTGCCTGCCGCAGGCAGGGATTTAGGATTCATGATATGGGTAATTTGATTTCGAAAACACTCCCTTCGCCCTCTTTCGACTCCACTCTTAACTCCCCACCATGCGCCTTCACAATATCGTAGCTTAGCGACAAGCCGAGCCCCGTTCCCTGTCCGGTAGGCTTGGTGGTAAAGAAGGGTTGGAAGATTTTTTCTTTGATGGAGTCGGGGATACCGGGGCCGTTGTCGGAGACACAAATTTCGATTTTGCCGCCTAGGTTTTTGGTGGAGACGATGACTAATGGTGTATTACCCTCCAAGGGTTCTAAACCCTTGGAGGGTTGAGCCACGGCACTTCGACTTCGCTCAGCACAAGCCTGAAAGGCATTATTGATCAGATTCAGTAATACCCTTCCGATGTCTTGGGAAACCACATTCACTTTTGGCAAATCAGGATCAAAGTCCGTCTTAAAATCCGCATTGAAACTGCTGTCTTTTGCCCTCAAACCGTGATACGAAAGCCTCAAATATTCATCTGCCAAGGCATTGAGATCTGTCGGGACTTTTTCTCCGGAGCTTGAACGACTATGGGCGAGCATGCCCTTGACGATGGCGTCGGCACGCTTGCCGTGGTGATTTATTTTCTCAAGGTTTTGTTTGAGGTCAGACGAAATGGCTTTGGCTTCTTCGAGGTCTCCTTTATCAAGCTCTTCATTCATTTCATCAATAAGTTCGCTACTGACTTCAGAGAAATTATTCACGAAATTCAGCGGGTTCTGAATCTCATGGGCAATGCCTGCGGTGAGCTCACCGAGTGAAGCCATTTTTTCGGATTGGATGAGTTGGGCTTGGGTAGATTTGAGATTGGCGAGTGTTTTATTCAATGCTTCATTGGCTTTCTTCTTGGACTGAAAGCGGTAATAAATACTCGCAGACAGGATAAGCAGCAAGACTACGATCCCAATTGAAAAATTTCTTGTCGTTGTGGATAACTGATTCTGACTTTCCAATCGTTCAATAGCAAGTGCATTTTCATTCATTTGCTGCTCGGCTTCAAAGCTTATCGAGCGAAACTTATCTTGATCTGCCAATAGGCTATCCTGCAAAACAATAAAGCGCGTGAAAGTTTCCGCCGCTAACTCACTTTTTCCAGTTTGCTGATACAGATCAGCCATAAGCTTGTAGTCCCGAAGGATTTCTTTACGGTTATTATTGAGTCGCTCTATATCAAGTTGGAGTAACTGAATCGCTTCCTCAAATTTATTTTGCTTGATCCGAATCAATGCCAAATAGTAATCCGGTGCAATAGTGCCTGTGCCACCTGAAACAGGAATACTTCTAGCTCTGATTAAGTCCCAGAGTTCTATCAGGTTTTTTTCTGCTGCATCTAAATTACCTGTCTGAATAAAATACAAAGCTTGTATTTGTAAATAGGCAGCAAAAGGACCGGGATTTTCGAGCTCGGGATCCTTCTCAGCAATCGCTAAGTAATAGGCGGCGCTGTCGAGTTGATTGGTTTGCAACTTTATAGCTGCAAGGTTTATAGCTGAAAAAAAATACCCTCTTTCTAATTTCAAATTCTCCTCCAAGGCAATTTTCAAGAATTCTAATCCATCGGTCTTCTCATTCTTTGATAAATAATAAGCTCCCAAAACACCTATATTATTCACCCATCTAGATTTGTTACTCATTGTGTCAATATAACTAATTGACTTTTTCATATTGTATATAGCTAGATCAGTTAGCCCTGAGATATCATTAAAACCCCCTAAAACATAATAGCATATCGAAATTGAAACCGAGTCATTTTCTAATTTATACTGATTTAGTTTTTGTGAGAAATAGACTAACCCATCTTCAAGCCTATTCGAATTCCGAAAAGGGATTCTAAGGTTGGTCAAAAAAATCCATCTCATCGCTGACGCTTCTGGCGTATTGAGCTGATCTATTTTTTCAACCTGGAGTTTTCCATAGGTAATGGCCTCATCGAAATCGACGGTGAATAAACCATCGAAAAGAAAATATTTAACTTCTAATGGCCAGCCATCCTTCTCCCATTTTTGAAACTGATCAGTAGTAGATTCAATTTCTTTTATCTGAGCCGCAGTTAAATCAGTATTGCGCAGTAAATCGATCGCTACCGAAAAATTGGCAGAGTCCAACTGCTCATTGATTATACTTTTATTCAATAGCACAATGACCGAATCTACCCTACTTTGCTGCGCTAAAGCCATACTCGCGAATAGGGCTAAGAGACAGATCAGGGTCAGTTTGAATACTTGCTTTTGATGCTTAATCATCCTATAATTTTTGTGTTGGTAAAAAAAAATCATCTCTTTAATTTTGGTTTTCGGTACTGTTTTCTCTGATCCAGCTAGCTAAAGAGACCCATGATTAACTTATTGGTCGAGTCTATTGCTCTATTTCAACTCTAGTCGCTACTAAGACAAAAGCCGGAGGCTCGAATCATTTTATTTCAAGGGGTTTCAACCCTTTGTAATGAATCGATTTCTAAATAGAAAGCTGTAAGCTCGGTTCATATTTTATGTGCCGAACCTACGGTTCTCTTTATCACTGTCTAATCCTTGATCCACGGGTTGAAACCCGTGGTTACAATATCTGTCAAGCCTACGGCTTTTTATTAGCTTCGCCATTTTTTCAAATCCGTGAAATCTTATAATCCATTTAATCTCCGCCTGCGGCAGGCAGGCGTGATTCAGGGAGTTATTGGTAAGAAAATAATCATCTCCGTTCCTGCCTCGCCGGCAGGCAGGCCTTCGCCCTCCGTACTTTTGACACTCAAATCCCCACCATATGCTTTGATAAATGACTTCTTGAAAACCCTGCCTGACCGGCAGGCGGGCGTTTCCCAAGAACTAATGTACTTCAAATGAAGCCCCAATTATTTTCTCCGTGATGTCTTTATACTTCAAGTCTGCCATTTTTCAAATCCGTGAAATCTATTAATCCTTTTAAATCAGTGGTTCAGACAAGAGGTAAAAAGAAAATCATCTCCGTTCCCTCTCCCTCTACACTTTTCACTCTCAAATCCCCACCATGCGCTTTGATTATGTCATAGCTAAGCGATAAGCCAAGACCAGTTCCGCTTCCCGTAGGTTTGGTGGTAAAGAAAGGCTGGAAGATCTTGTCTTTGATGGCTTTTGGGATGCCTGCGCCGTTGTCGGCGATGCAGATTTCGACGCCGCTTTCCCCCGCTAAGTCCACTAGGCGAGTGCTCACTTTGACCATCGGTTTATAACTTTCCCAAAGTTCGGAACTTTGGGAAAGTTTACTTTTTTGTTCATTCACCGCATAAAACGCATTGTTGATCAGGTTCAAGACCACCCGGCCGATATCCTGTGCGACTACATTTACTTTGGGAAGGTTTGGATCGAGATCAGTCTCAAAGTCAGCATTGAAGCTTTTGTCTTTTGCACGGAGTCCATGGTAGCTCAGGCGTAGAAATTCATCTGCAAGTCCATTGAGATTGGTGAGTTTTTTATCCGCCGAACTCGTGCGGCTATGCTCAAGCATTCCTTTGACGATGAAATCTGCCCGCTTGCCATGATGCTTAATCTTGGTGAGATTTTCTTTGAGATCGGCTAAAGTTTGGCTGATCAGTTTTTCATCACGTGACTCTGGACTTTTTGCCCGTTCTTCTTCGAGTTCATCGATGAGTTCATTGCTGACTTCTGAGAAGTTATTGACGAAGTTCAAGGGATTTTGAATCTCATGGGCGATACCTGCGGTAAGTTCTCCAAGGGAAGCCATTTTCTCAGACTGGATAAGTTGGGCTTGGGTGGCTTTGAGGTCTTGGTATGCCTTTTCTATTTCCTTGGATTGAGCCAATTCCCGTACGAGGTTTTTCTCACGCTCTTTAGCAAGAATTCGGCCTGTCTGTAGTTTGACCACGCCATAGACAATCAGTCCAAAACTCAAGAAATACAGGAGATATGCCCACCAAGTGGCATACCATGGAGGCAAAATCTCGAAGGTATAGACGATTTCATCTGAAACGGTGCCAAAGGTATTTTTGGCTTTGACCCGGAAAGTGTAGGTGCCAAAAGGAAGATTAGAAAACTCCCGATACACTTTATCTTCCCATGCACCCCAATCCTCATCCAGTCCTTCCAAAAAGGTCTGATATCGAATCTGATTTTCCTTGACAAAATAAGGTGCCACATAGTCAAATCGAATGGAGTTCCCTTTAAAGGGAATCTCTGGAGTGGATCCGGCTAATTTCTCAGTTAAGGCGAGGTTCATTTCTCCTACAAGCACTGATGTAAAAAAAATGGGTAGCGGGTGATCCGTTTTGTATTCCTTATTTGGGTCAAGTCTAAGCAATCCTTCTTCGGTACCAAACCAAATCACTCCACTCTGCTCTGTAAATGCCGATGCTACTCTACTAGAGGTAATCAAATTGAAAGGATAGGATTGTAGCTTAAAGGTGCCGTCGGCTTGACGAACAGCCAAGCGCTTTTCTCCCTTGAAATCCAAATAAACATTCCCTGTTTCCGCAACACCTAACCCATAGGTATCTAAATTGATATTGGCTACTTCATCGGAGAAACTAAATACAGCGTCTCGCTCAAATTCTTGAGTGCTCGAATCGAAGTAATAAAAACCTTCTATTCCTGAGGTGTACACCTTTCCCTCGACAGGTCCCACGACCAGTCCTGACAAACCTCGTACGCCGTCTTTTTCACTTATTTCTTCGACCCGAGCATTGGGCACATCCAGATTACCAGAAGCCGTTTCTTGGAAAATTATCCGAAAGAGAATTCCTGCTTGGGTGCCAGCCCAGAGTTCGCCTTCCTTGTTTTCAGCTAAGCTATACACAGACCGCTGCACCCCTGAAATAGGGCCGATGACTTCATAGTCGTATTGTCCATTGCTAGCGAGCTCCCTTTTTAACACCTGAATACCAAAGCCCCCACTGATGAAAATATATCCGGGGTGGAACTCAGAAATAACGACTTGTAAGGTTTGAAAGCTCTCTGTTCCATTGATCATAGTGCCCTTTTCTCCCTTGATTTCAATAATTCCAACCCCAGTACTCAGTACTTGATTATCATCCTCAGTAAGTCCAAACACCTGCGTTCTTGGTATTCCATCCACTTCTTTGACTATTCCATCTATTTTATCGACATAAAGGACGCCTGTAGAAGTGCCTATGTATAAGTTGTCATTATAGGCATTAAGGGATAAGGGACTCCCTATTTCATACTCTTCAGAGCCAAGCTGGGTGATAGGGGAGAAAATTTCAATTTTCGTAAGCCCAGAATTGGTTCCTACCCAAAGATTTGAAGTATTGTCTAGGTGAAACGCATAGACGCTTTGATCGGTAATTGAATTTTTGATATCAAAGTGTGATTTAACTTTTCCCTTTTGATCAATAATAAAAAACCCTTGTCCCAAAACGCTAAGTGCATAGGTGCTATCTGGAAGGGCAAGCGCTTTATACAAACTTCTTTCTTGCAGCAGCTCGTCTATTTCGGTCAGAAAAGGGATAAAATTTTGCCCATCATAGTGATAGAGCCCACCAGCAAAAGCACCAACCAAGAATTCATCTGTTCCCCGATAAGGTAATAAAACCTGTACCCGCTCCTCACCCAAGAATTCACTGCCCGGAATTAATTCTAAGGTTCCGTTTTGCTCTTTAAATAGGCCCAGATTCATCTGATGCGTGTAATAGCTGTCATCTAAGCTAAAGCCATACATAAACTCCGTGTCCGGCTTCCATACTTTCATGTTGCTCGCCCGCTCCTCCGTACCAGGAGTATAGATGAAAATCGCTTCGCGGGCCTGAAAGTAAATTTTGCCTTGACTCTCTCGGATAGACCAAACATCATTGAAAACCATATCTGCAGGGAAACCATCCAAAAGTGATCTTTCAACAGTCCTACCGAGGGAATCCGCAGTGACTAGTCCAAAGTCTCCTAAGGAACCGAAGTAAAAAGTGCCGTCTGAGGCAAGCAAAGTGGATCGGACATTGGTGTTGAATTCAGTGGTCGGTGAGGCAAGTAGCTCCCAATTTTTACCATCGAATTTCTGCAAACCTGAGCTTGTCCCGACAAAGAGAAAGCCTTCTTTATTTTGATTAACACTCCAGACCTGTTGCCCCGCTAAGTTTATATCCCCCACCGTGTAATTGGTATAGCTAGGAACGCCCTTGGAGGTATTGATTTGAGCGTGGGAGGGAGCACTAAAGTGCAGCGATAAAAGTATAGGAATAAAAATACCCATCAACCTTAAATACTGGGGGGAGCTAATTTTTAGAGTCATTTTCACTTCTTTGGTTATTAATAGTTTATGAGTTTTATCGGGTCATTTCACTGGTAACCTTACCCTGTACCACTTCCATGACTTGGAGAGCGTAGTTCTTGGAACTTGAGATTTCCAGAACTACAGAAAATAGGGTCATAAGAAAGATCCTTCAATAGATTGACTATTATATCAAGGATTGTATTTTTCATAGGAGCAAAAATTTGATAAGAAAAAAAGAATATCCTGAGAATAAAAGCAAATTCAAATCAGGTGGTTGTTTAATTAAACCGATGAAAAAACAATCCAACAGATGTAGCTTGGATTTGCTTTGTTTTATAAAAGAATCATAATTTATAAAAAGCGATTCTGAGAAAATTTGCATAGCACCTAAAAATCTTACTATTTCAATAAAAACCTTATTCCTTGAAAATAAGGGATTACACAAGAACTTCAATTCAAAATGCTTTAAAAATTGTATTTTTTGAATCTAAACCGTACGAAAATGAATTTTAAAAAAACCGTAGCAATCCTGCTTCTTGCAGGTACCAGCACTTTGCTTCAGGGCCAAACGATCCCTGGCTATTTCATGCATCCGGACATCCAACAGGATCAAATCGTCTTCGTGTCCGAAGGGGACATCTGGAAAGTGGCCACTTCAGGAGGACAAGCCGTCCGACTTACCTCTCATCCTGGGGATGAGTCAGATCCCAAGCTTTCTCCGGATGGAAAATGGGTCGCCTATGCTGCGAGCTATGAAGGTCCCACCGAAGTCTATGTGATGCCAATGGCTGGCGGTTTGCCGAAGCGCTTGACTTATGAACCGGCGACGTCTATCCCAACCGATTGGAAATCAGCGACCGAAATCGCCTACGTCACCAATCAATATGCGACTCTTCCCAAACTCATGACCCTAACCGTCAATGTGGAAACTGGAGCGAAAAGCATGATTCCGCTGGAGATGGCGGCTGAAGGGAGCTTCTCTGAAGATGGAAGCACTTACTATTTCGTCCGACCAACTTTCCACAACAACGTCACCAAGCGCTATGAAGGCGGTACTGCGCGCCAAATCTGGAAATATACAGCTGGATCGTCAGAAGCAATTAAATTGACCAAAGACTACAAAGGCGAGGATCATCATCCGGTCGCCCATCAGGGCAAAGTGTATTTTCTCTCTTCCCGAGATGGTATCGTAAATGTCTGGGTGATGGATCAAACTGGCGGAGCGATGAGCCAAATCACCAAAGAGCCGAGCTTCGACGTACGCGAGTTTTCCCTTTCTGGAAATCAATTGGTTTACCGAGTGGGCGCAGACCTGAAGCTGATGTCTCTTGGAGAAAATTCTGCCAAGACGCTTGCGATTTCGCTGGTCTCAGACTTCGATCAGCTGCGCGAAAAATGGGTGGACAATCCCATGGAAAACCTCAGTGGTATGGCGGTCAGCAATGATGGGGAGCGAGTTGTTTTGACTACTCGAGGACGGGTATTTTCTGTTCCAGCCAAGGAAGGCCGAACCGTTCGCCTGAGCCGAAAAGATGGCGTACGCTATCGAGATGCGATATTTTCTCCTGACGGAAAATCGATCCTGACTTTTTCGGATGAAAGCTCAGAATTTGAAATCCATGAATACAACAGCCTTGGAATGGATCAGGGAAAGCAACTTTCCAAAGATGGAACTACGCTTAAATTTGACATGCTCCCTTCGCCTGACGGGACAAAGATTGCCTATCGGGATTTGAATTCTGTGATTTGGATCATGGATAAAAGTAGTGGAGCTCAAACAAAAGTTACCGTCTCGGACGAAGACATTACGTCAAGTATGTCCTGGTCGCCTGACGGCAAATGGCTCGCTTTCGCGCAAGCGGCAAGCAATACTTTTTCCCAAATCCACGCCTACCATGTGGATACTAAAAAGCGAATCGCGATGACTTCAGATCGGGCAAACAGTCTAAGTCCACAATGGAGTCCGGATGGGAATTGGTTGTATTTTCTCTCGGATCGCAATTTTCAAACGGTCATTGGCAGTCCATGGGGACAGCGACAGCCCGAGCCTTTCTGGGAAAAGCAGATGAAAATCTATCAGATTGGATTGAAGCCGGGGGTAGTTTCTCCTTTCTTCTTTGCCAATGAATTGGCAGCAGAAAAGGAAAAAACGCCTGAGAAAGTTTCAGTGACGATCGAAGAAACTGGCCTGATGGATCGACTGCGCGAAGTGCCTGTTCCTGCTGGAAATTACAGTAATCTAATTGTTACAGACAAAGCCTTGTACTATCATGAAATTGGCCCGGGAATGGGTGTATTCTATGGTGGAGGAGCGAGCGGAAGCGATAAAGCACCGCTAATGATGGCAACGATTTCCAATAAGCCGGAGCCAAAAGCCTTCATCGATAACGTGCGAAACTATACCGTCTCTCAAAACAACAAATACATCTTGGTTCGTAGTGGATCCACATATTCGGTGGTGGAACTTGGGACTTCTCCCGTTTCTGACTTATCTAAAACGAAGGTAGATTTCTCCTCTGTGAAATTCTCCATCGATCCTCGAGAAGACTGGAAGCAGATCTATACCGATGCTTGGCGCATGGAGCGGGATTACTTTTACGATCCGGGAATGCACGGCGTGGATTGGGATGGAATGCGCTTAAAATACTTACCGCTAGTGGATCGAGTGACTACCCGGGCAGAACTTTCGGATGTGATCGGCGAGATGGTGGGTGAACTTTCTGTATTGCACACTGCCGTACGAGGCGGAGACCTTCGCGATGGATCGGACGATATTAGCATGGGAATGCTTGGAGCACAGTTGACCCGAAATGAGAAACTAAAGGGCTTCACGGTGGCGCATATCTATCGTTCTGATCCAGACTATCCAGACGAAATGTCACCACTTTCACACCCGGATGTGAACATTTCAGAAGGCGATGTCATCACACATATTGATGGAGTAGGTGTGATGGAAGTGCCGGATATTTATTCGCTTTTGCGTGACAAAGCAGGAAATCAAGTTCGGATTTCATTATTGGGAGCTGACGGAAAAGCAAAAACTGATCGCATCCTCAAGCCGATGTCTTCCAGAGAAGAAGCCAACCTTCGTTACAACGAATGGGAGTGGACACGTAGAATGGAAGTGGAGGAAAAATCAGGTGGAGACATGGGCTATGTCCATCTTCGTGCGATGACTCAAACGGATATCAACCAATGGTACCGAGATTTTTATCCGCAGTTTAAGAAGCAAGGCTTGGTCATCGATGTGCGCCAAAACCGTGGTGGAAATATCGACTCCTTTATCCTTGAGAAATTGATGCGGGAGGTGTTTTTCTATTGGAAAGGAAGAACAGGCGAACCGTATTGGAATATGCCTTATGCCTTCCGAGGACATTTAGTCTTATTGGTGGATGAATTCACCGCTTCCGATGGAGAAGCTTTTGCCGAAGGCTTCCGAAGATTGGGCATGGGCAAAGCAATCGGTGCAAGAACTTGGGGCGGGGAAGTTTGGCTCTCTGGTTCAAATACACTTTCTGACAATGGCATCGCCCGAGCGCCGATGAATGGGGTTTATGGAGAGAAATTGGTTAGTGGAGACACTAACCAAGGCGACAGCAACCAAGATGTAGAGTGGCTGATCGAAGGCATTGGATTTATTCCGGACATTGAAGTGATCAATATGCCAAAGGCGACTTTTGAAGGAAAAGATGCGCAATTGGATGCCGCGATAGAATATTTGAGGGAATTAATCAAAGCCGATCCTCGACCAGTTCCTCAACCGCCTGCTTATCCGGATAAGAGTTTTAAGAATGGAAAGAATTGATTGAAAAGACCTGCGAAAGCAGGTTTTTTTGTTTTAAACGCAAAGGTTAAAAAGGTTTCCAAAGTTTCAGGGAGTGGTTTTCTAAAGCATATTCTTCGTTCTTCGGGCTATATGATTAGTAGTGCTTTGCTTGGTTTTTTTCTAGCTTCAGATAAGCGTCACTTTTGTAGAAATGAGCCAAAATGATGATTCATCCAAGCTCCGCAGGAGCGACACCTTTGTAGAAAGAGGAATTTTAAGATGTCGCCCCGCTGGGGCTTTTGAATACCGCGTATAACCATTAGAGCTACAAAGATTTCGGCCCGCTGGGCCTATCCAATTTTGGCTATGATTGTATCCAAAAAATATTGCTGTCATTATTTTTTTATCTGAATGGGATAAGATCGAGAAGAATTGATGAGAAGAGCTTTTGTCTTGGAGTCTTTGTCGCATACTTTATCTAGCTCCCATGGAGCGACACTTTTGTAGAAATGAGCCACAATGATGATTCATCCAAGCTCCGCAGGAGCGACACCTTTGTAGAAAGAGGAATTTTAAGATGTCGCCCCGCTGGGGCTTTTGAATACCGCGTATAACCATTAGAGCTACAAAGATTTCGGCCCGCTGGGCCTATCCAATTTTGGCTATGATTGTATCCAAAAAATATTGCTGTCATTATTTTTTTATCTGAATGGGATAAGGTAGAGAAGAATTGATGAGAAGAGCTTTTGTCTTGGAGTCTTTGTCGCATACTTTATCTAGCTCCAATGGAGCGTCACTTTTGTAGAAATGAGCAAAAATGATGATTCATCCAAGCTCCACAGGAGCGACACCTTTGTAGAAATGAGCCAAAATGATGATTCACCCAAGCTCCACAGGAGCGACACCTTTGTAGAAATGAGCCAAAATGATGATTCACCCAAGCTCCGCAGGAGCGACACCTTTGTAGTAGAAAGAGGAATTTTAAGATGTCGCCCCGCTGGGGCTTTTGAATACCGCGTATAATCATTAGAGCTACAAAGATTTCGGCCCGCTGGGCCTATCCAATTTTGGCTATGATTGTATCCAAAAAATATTGCTGTCATTATTTTTTTATCTGAATGGGATAAGATCGAGAAGAATTGATGAGAAGAGCTTTTGTCTTGGAGTCTTTGTCGCATACTTTATCTAGCTCCCATGGAGCGACACTTTTGTAGAAATGAGCCACAATGATGATTCATCCAAGCTCCGCAGGAGCGACACCTTTGTAGAAAGAGGAATTTTAAGATGTCGCCCCGCTGGGGCTTTTGAATACCGCGTATAACCATTAGAGCTACAAAGATTTCGGCCCGCTGGGCCTATCCAATTTTGGCTATGATTGTATCCAAAAAATATTGCTGTCATTATTTTTTTATCTGAATGGGATAAG